>PJUE01000048.1_pt1 | contig 192301 bp, 113 predicted proteins | sample 1512171 | NCBI WGS metagenome assembly PJUE01 (sample SAMN08177674, study PRJNA422409) | Feces metagenome, whole genome shotgun sequencing project. | isolation source: Chicken feces (3) enriched on wood chips: alkali lignin treatment | host: Gallus gallus | place: USA: Madison | collected 2015-01-15
AAATTTTAGGTAGATTTTCACTGTCGGCGAAGTTGACGTCAACAACTGGGCCGATAATCTGCGCTATTTTACCAATCTTGGGCATATTATAGGGACTAAATATTTATTAATCAATTTTATATAGGAGACGCAAACGGCCTCTTTTTTGGTCAGCAAAAATAAGGTTATTCGTTTTTAAAAACAAATACAATTTGCAATTAAATTACATTTTTATTAATGTAGGTCAAAATGTTATCTGTTGTATTTCTGCACGTTTTGCCCGTGCTACGTTTTGCGCCGGATACCGGCTATATTTTTTTTGAGGCCCAAGATGTATGCTGTCTGTTTGCACATGTTGGAGCCTTGGACATTCCCAAAAATGCAATCGACCTGAAGGTAGCCCATCTGGCATCCGCTTCAGGTCGATTTATGTCTTTATATTCTATACTTAGTTACTGCTATATTTTTTTATTTAATTCATCTTGCAACTGCCGTTTGAGTAACTGCTCTTTTTCCATGGCTTTTTTACGGAACGCTGCGAACTCCTCCTGAGACTGTTCGGCAGTTTTCTGAAATTCTACGGTATCCACCTTCGCTTTTCTATAGGAGAATAAAAAGATAAAGGTAGCAATAGCCAGCACCGCTATTATGGTCCAGACCACAGTGCTATATAAACCTTTGGAAGTATTGATTCCCATGAAGGAGAAGCTGTCGGTTTTTTCTTTTTCCTGTGCCAGCTGGTCCTTTAATGTTTGGATAGAATCCTGAAGATTTTTTGTGTTTGCTGTATAATTACTCGATGTTGACTTTAAGGTGTTGATCTCTTTATGCAATTTACTTACTGTGTCAATAACATTCTTTCGGATAATATCGAGGTTGGTCTTACGGACCATCTTAAAGTCATAATTGTTTTTAGAGATATAGTTCAAGTGATCAAATTGGTTGGCCAAGCTTCCTTTTCTTAGTCCATCTGGGCTGTACTTATAGGCATTATTCGGCTGTGCGGCTCCTGTCACTGGCGTCGCAGCAGGTGTTTGGGCCTGTAATGACGAGTACGATGAAATAATTAAAGCCATTAAGAATATAAATGCGAATTTCAATTTGCTCATATTGTCTATTTTGTAAAAATAAGTTTAATCAGTTCAAACCAGCTACAAAGCTAGCATATGCTTGTGATAAATATAAGGAATTATTGAAAAAATGAAAATTCGAAGTGAAATATATTCTTTTCGGTTTTTATTTTTATTTAAAAATATGTTTATCGATCCATGGACCAGCTGGGAAGATAACGTAAAAAAGACATGATTTTTTCCTTATATACGGCTGTGTCCAATTTAAAATAATACGCCCCTTTCTTCGAGTTTTCCTTGTCCTTTTCTTTCAGTTTGATCAGTAGGCCAGATGAAAGTAATTTACGGCTAAAGTTGCGCTTGTCGAGCTCGATATTGTAAACCCCTTCGTATAGCGCGGCAATTTGCGGAATGGTAAACTTTTCAGGCAAAAGTTCAAATAAAATCGGGTATAGGGCAGCTTTCATGCGGAGCCGATGTTGTGCGGCGCTGATCATTTGATCATGGTCAAAAATAAGTGCTGGATATTTTTGCAAAGGAAACCATTTCGCTTCGTAATCGTCGCTCAAAATATGTTTGTACTGTTGGGTATCAATCAGAGCAAAATAGCATATGCTGACTACACGATGGTTTGGTTCTCTTTTTGGGTCACCAAAAACACTGCATTGCTCCATATATACATTTTCTAACCCGGTCAATTGTTTCAATATACGGCTGGCCGCCTCCTCGGGACTTTCGTTCGGCTGAACAAAGCCGCCCATTAAACTCCATTTATTCCTTTCGGGTTCGAAATCCCGCTTAATCAATAAAATTTCCAGCGACTCTCCATTAAAACCAAATATGATACAGTCAATCGCGAGTAGGATACCTGAATCTTTCTTGTAATATTCCATTGTTTATTGTTATTTATCTAATTTTTTTGATCTCAATCCATCCGTCGTTGTAAAACTCAAAAAGTAAGCCGCTTGAATAAATGTAATATTGGTCAGTATAAAGCAAAAAACGTTTAGAACGATGTCTGGATACGACTTGAGCTCTCCATCATTTGACAGGATGAAGTTAGTTCAATTTTTTAAAAATGAAAATTTTCTTTCATTTTTAAAAAAATAAATGTTTATTTGACACTAATTATTTAATAAGTCCTTATTTAATGTAGGGGATTCGTGAATAAGGTGCTATGCACCAGTTAGATTATTGTTATAAACCAAATTCAGCTAAAATGAATAAATCTTATGTCATCGGGGTGGATTACGGCAGCGATTCTGTCCGTTCTGTATTGGTCGATGCAGGCAATGGGGCGGAAATTTCGTCTTCCGTATTTTATTATCCACGTTGGAAAAAAGGCCTGTTCTGTGATGCGACCACTAGTCAGTTTAGACAGCATCCGCTTGATTACATCGAAGGCTTGGAAGCGACGATAAAGGATTGCCTGCAGAAATCCGGCGTGCCTGCTATTGGACAAGCCGTAAAAGCGATTTCTATTGACACGACTGGATCAACACCTGTCGCTGTGAATGAGCAAGGTGTTCCATTGGCTTTATTGGACGAGTTTAAGGACAATCCGAATGCGATGTTCGTCTTATGGAAAGACCATACTGCCGTTGAGGAAGCGCGTGAAATTAATCTATATAATGAAAATAGCGATGTGGATTACTTGAAGTATGTGGGGGGGATTTACTCCTCGGAATGGTTCTGGGCCAAATTGCTTCATATTTTTAGGGTGGATGAGCAGGTGCGTCAGGCGACCTTTAGCTGGGTTGAACATTGCGATTACATCCCCTTTCTACTGACTGGTGGTACCGATGCTGCAGCAATCAAAAGAGGAGTCTGTTCGGCAGGACACAAGTCTCTTTGGGCAGCTGAGTTTGGCGGTTTGCCTCCGAATGCATTCTTTTCAGGAATTGATCCCGTGCTGGACGGGCTTATAGATCGCTTGTTTTCGGAAACTTACACGGCGGATCAGTCCGCCGGCAACCTTTGTCCAGAATGGGCCTTACGTTTAGGACTCTCTACTTCCGTGGTGGTAGGCATCGGTGCTTTCGACTGTCACATGGGCGCTGTAGGTGGACAGATTGAACCTTATTATCTCAGCAAGGTGATGGGTACTTCAACCTGCGATATGTTGGTGGCTCCAAAAGAAGATGTGCAGGACATTCTGGTGAAAGGCATATGTGGCCAGGTGGATGGTTCTATTATCCCCGGAATGATCGGAATGGAAGCGGGACAATCGGCTTTTGGTGACGCTTATGCTTGGTTTAAGCAGGTACTCTTGTGGCCAGCAAAAGAGCTGATCCCAGAAATGAATGGGATTCCTGAGGAGCAACGGGATCAGATGATTCAGGGGCTCGAGGAGCAGTTGCTGATTCGGCTGAGCGAAAAGGCGGCCGGGCTTTCGATAAACCAATCTTCGGAGCTAGCGATGGACTGGTTTAATGGCCGGCGGACGCCCGATGCGGATCAGTCGTTGAAGGGGGCGATTACCGGATTGCATCTGGGCACTGACGCTCCCCGTATATTTAGGGCGATTGTCGAAGCCACCTGTTTTGGAGCAAAGGCCATTGTAGACCGTTTTGTGGAGCAGGGAATCCCGGTCAGGGGACTGATAGGACTGGGGGGAGTCGCTAAGAAATCACCTTTCATCATGCAGATGATGGCAAATGTGATGAATATGCCGATTAAGATCCATAAAAGCGAGCAGACATGTGCAATCGGTGCGGCTATGTTCGCAGCCACCGCTGCAGGATTGTACAATAGGGTGGAGGATGCCATGCAAGCCATGGGCCAGGGCTTCGAACGTACCTATGTTCCTGAAGCGCAATGGGTGCCTATCTATGCTGCACGTTATGAGCGTTATAAAGCATTAGGTGGTTTTGTGGAGAGTAAAACTGCAACTGCAGTGGCCGATACTATTTAATCTAAGAAAAATTCTGACTATGTATAATTCGATCAAAGAAGAAGCTTACCACTGCAACATGGAGTTGCCCAAGCTTGGACTGGTACTTTTCACCTTCGGAAATGTGAGCGTCGCGGACCGCAGTAAACAGGTTTTTGCGATTAAACCAAGTGGTGTGCCCTATGAGAAGCTATCTCCCGAACAGATGGTCGTTGTTGACTTTGATGGCAATGTCATCGAAGGAGACCTCCGGCCCTCATCGGATACCAAGACACATGCAGTCTTGTATAAACATTGGGAAGAAATTGGCGGTATTACCCATACGCATTCAACGTACGCCACGGCTTGGGCGCAAAGCCAGCGCGATATTCCCATTTTTGGTACAACACATGCAGATCATCTGACGGTGGATATTCCCTGTGCTGCTCCAATGAGCGATGACATGATCGCTGGCAATTACGAATACGAGACGGGTTTTCAGATTATTAATCACTTTGCTGAACAGCAATTGGACTATCGGGAAGTGGAAATGATTCTCGTGGGAAATCATGCTCCTTTTGCCTGGGGCAAAGACGGGATGAAGTCTGTCTACAATAGCGCCGTATTGGAGCAGGTTGCCAAAATGGCGTTGCTGACTGAGCAGATCAACCCGAGTGCTCCGCGGCTTAAACCTGCACTGGTCAAAAAACATTATGAAAGGAAGCACGGTAAAAATGCTTATTATGGACAATAGTCCACTGTATTTGAGATATTTATAGCTAATCTAAAATTTAAAAATGTATATCAATTTAAAAGAACTAGAGGTCTGGTTTGTTGTTGGAAGCCAGGACTTATATGGTGAAGAAACCTTACGCCAGGTCGCTGTACACGCAGCGGAAATCGCCGAATATCTGCATAAGCATGCTGTCATTCCGGTGTCTGTCAAGTACAAACCCATTGTAAAGAATACGGACGAAATATACGCTACATTAACTGCTGCCAATGAAGAGAAAAACTGTATCGGAGTCATTACCTGGATGCATACCTTTTCGCCTGCAAAAATGTGGATCAGAGGCTTGAAAGCGTTACAGAAACCATTGTTGCACTTGCATACCCAATATAATCAGGACATCCCCTGGAGTAGCATTGATATGGACTTTATGAACCTTAATCAAAGTGCTCACGGTGATCGGGAGTTTGGACATATCGTCAGCAGACTCAAGATCGGGCGTAAGGTTGTCACCGGCCACTGGCGGGATGAAGAGGTGCTGCAACGGATTCAGGTCTGGGCGCGTGCGGCGGCAGGCTGGCACGACTGGCAAGGAGCTAAATTTGCGAGATTTGGGGATAATATGCGTTATGTAGCTGTTACGGACGGTGATAAAGTGGAAGCGGAATCACAGTTTGGATTTTCGGTAAATACCTATGCCATTGGCGACCTGGTACAGATTATCAATGCCAGTACGGATCAAGAAATTCAGACCCTGCTGGATGAATATGAAGCTAATTATGAGCTGGCGGATAATGTCAAAGCTGGCGGCGAGTTTCGCAGTAACCTCATTGAAGCTGCAAAGATAGAAATTGGTCTGCGTAAGTTTTTGCGTCAGGGAAATTTCAAAGGCTTCACCGACACATTCGAAGACCTCCATGGAATGGTGCAGCTGCCTGGATTGGCTGTACAGCGCCTGATGGCGGAAGGTTATGGTTTTGCAGGCGAGGGCGACTGGAAAACACCGGCCTTGGTGCGCGCTTGTAAGGTGATGGGCGCTGGTCTGCCGGGAACAACCGCATTTATGGAAGATTATACCTACCATTTTGATCCGCAGAATTCCATGGTGTTGGGATCCCATATGCTGGAAGTCGATCCGGCATTGGCCGCTGGAAGGCCACGTATAGAAGTGCACCCCTTGGGTATCGGAGGCAAAGCAGATCCTGCCCGTCTGGTTTTTAATGGACAGAGTGGTGATGCCCTGAATGCATCGTTGGTCGATATGGGCACTCGCTTCCGTTTGATTGTTAATAAAGTGCAGGGTGTCGAGGTAAAAGAAGATTTGCCCAAACTTCCTGTTGCGCGTGTCCTGTGGAAGCCGTTGCCGGACATGAAGACCGGATGCAGTGCCTGGATTGTGGCTGGCGGGGCACACCATACAGCCTATAGCTTGAATTTAACGCCGGAATATCTGGAAGATTTTGCACGCATCGCAGGACTGGAATATGTGTTGATCGATGAGAACACGACCGTAGCCAAACTTGAGGATCAACTGAAATGGAACGAACTCTATTATTTATTGAATAAATAGTAGCCTAATCTATCTATGCGAGCAGCATTCTTCGCATAGATAGATTGTGATAAATAACCAATCTGGGAAAATTATGGAAAAATTTGCATCTGTGGATTACATTATCTTTGTGATCTACTTCTTTGTTGTGGCGGGCTACGGCTATTGGATCTATCGCAAAAAAACGAATAGCCTGAGCAGTAGCAAGGATTATTTTTTGGCGGAAGGGTCTTTAACCTGGTGGGCTATCGGATCTTCGCTGATTGCATCCAATATATCGGCTGAACAGTTTATTGGCATGAGCGGTAATGGTTTTGAAGTCGGTATTGCGGTTGCTGCCTATGAGTTGATTGCTGCTGTCGCCTTGATCATTGTGGCCGTATGGTTTATTCCGGTTTATCTGAAAAATAAGATTTTCACGATGCCACAGTTTTTAAATAACCGGTACAACGAAACCACGAGCCTGATCATGGCTATATTCTGGCTGTTTTTATATGTTTTTGTCAACCTTACATCAATCCTGTATTTAGGTGCAATTGCCATCTCCAGCATGGCCGGTGGTGGTGATAGCTTTCACACTATTACAGTAGCCCTGGCCGTATTTGCCGTGATCATCACGTTAGGTGGAATGCGCGTGATCGGTTTTACGGACGTTATTCAGGTCATCGTGCTGATTGTCGGTGGTGTAGCGACCACATACGTTGCGCTAACGCTGGTCAGTGAGCATTTTGGACTAGGGAAGGACGTTCTGGCTGGATTCAATAAGCTCATGGAAGACTCGCCGAGCCACTTTAATCTTTTTGTGGAAAAGCCGGGACCGGGAGCGAGCCAGGAAGATATCAATAAATACCTGATGTTGCCCGGGATAGGGATGTACCTGGCAGGTATATGGATCGTGAACCTCAACTACTGGGGCTGTAATCAGTACATTACCCAGCGTGCCCTGGGCGCCGATTTAAAGACTGCTCGGATAGGTATCTTATTTGCCGGCTTTCTGAAGTTGTTTATGCCCATCATCGTGATGTTACCGGGCATCGCAGCATATGTCCTTTACAAAAATGGTGCACTACAGCAGGAAATGGCACCGGGGGGTGTTTTTCATGCCGATAACGCATACTCTGCGATATTAGGTTATTTGCCGAATGGAATGAAAGGCCTGGCATTGGCGGCGCTAACGGCAGCGATAGTGGCAGGTCTGGCTGGAAAGGCTAATAGTATTGCAACCATTTTTACATTGGATATTTTTAAAAAATACCTTAACAAAGAAGCCAGTGAAGCTAAAATGGTCTGGGTAGGGAAGATTACGATTGTGGTTTCGATCGTGCTTGCGGTATTGTTTACATGGAATGACAGTTTAGGAATCGGTGGGGCTGGAGGCTTTACTTTTATACAGAAGTATACTGGATTTATTAGTCCGGGGGTGTTTGCAATGTTTCTATTGGGGATGTTCTGGAAACGAACTACGGGAGCCGCGGCGATTACCGGCTTAATTACCGGATTTGCATTATCCGTATTTTTTAATGAATTTGCAGTGAAGATTCTAGGCCCTGAAACTTGGTTATACACTGCTTTTCCCAATAAAGCCGGAGTTTATGAAATTCCTTTTCAGATCTGTATGGGATTAGCTTTTGTATTTACGATGGTTGCCATGGTCGGAGTCAGCTTGTTGGGACCGAAGGTGAATCCAAAAGCTTTTGTACTTGACAAGTCTATGTTTAAGGTAGAGCCGTCGGTATTGGCGCTGATCGTCGTTACCTTATTGTTGGTGACAGCGATATATGTGCGTTTCTGGTAGTCTTACAATACAATTGAAATAATAAATCAAACCATATGAATAAGAAAATTATTGCTGCTTTGTTTGTCTGCGCTGTGCTGGCTTACGGATGTCAGTCTCCATCATCGCAAAATAAACAATCTGAAACGACGGTAGACACAGCTTCTACTACAGCATTTGCTACGGAGATTGATGGCAAAGAGGTCAAATTGTTGCAGATCAAAAATGGGAAGCTGTCAGTGACATTGACAAACTATGGAGCCCGGCTGGTCAGCCTGAATGTTCCGGATAAAGAGGGAAACAGCAAGGATGTGATCTTGGGATATGATTCAGCTAAAGCGTATAAGGACAATTTCAACAATTTTTACGGCGCTATCGTAGGACGCTATGGTAATCGTATTGGAAATGCTTCCTTTAAATTGAACGGGGTCACCTATTCGCTTGAAAAAAACGATGGTGAACAATCGTTGCATGGGGGTACTAATGGGATATATAACAAGGTGTGGGACGTGGTCGAAAGTACACCGACGTCAGTCACCTTAGCTTATACTTCTCCTGATCAGGAAGCGGGGTATCCGGGCACAGTGAAAATGCAAGTGACCTATAGCCTACAGGAAAATGGTGGCCTTACTATCGATTACAGTGCAACGACAGATAAAGAGACGGTGCTAAATCTCACCAACCATGCTTATTTTAATCTCAATGGGGCAGGAGACCCGTCTATTCTGGATCATGAGCTTCAGATTGATGCCAAAGCGATTACAGAAGTTGATGCGACGTTGATTCCAACGGGAAAAAGCCTGCCTGTGAAAGGTACAGCGTTTGATTTCACCAAAGCAACAACGATAGGAGCGCGAATCGAAGATGAAAATGCACAGTTAAAGATCGGCAAAGGTTATGACCATAATTTTGAGCTAGATAAAAAAGACGGTTTTCAGAAAGTAGCAGCGGTATATGCGCCAAAGACGGGAATTGAAATGCAGGTGTATACGACCGAACCGGGCCTACAGTTTTATAGTGGCAATTTCATGAAGGACTCGGATCCGAAAGGAAAGGATGGACAAGCATACCCTTTCCGCTCGGCATTTTGTCTGGAAACCCAACATTTCCCGGACGCGCCCAATCACCCCAACTTTGCCTCTACAGTGCTAAAACCCGGAGATACCTATCGTTCCAAAACAGAATATCGCTTTACAGTTAGATAAGAAAGGAAACAGATGAAAGCAATCCAAATTGTGGCGCCGGGACGTATCGAGCTTATCGATTTGCCCATGCCCCCGTTGGGGGCTGGGCAAATACGGCTACGTGTACAGTATGTCGGGTTTTGCGGCTCCGATCTGAATACGTTTAAAGGCCTTAATCCGCTGGCATTAATGCCTGTCATTCCTGGTCACGAAATCGGAGCCGTTATAGACGATGTAGGCCTGGGAGTGCCTTCAAATTTTACTGCAGGTATGCCTGCGACGGTAAATCCCTACACAAGCTGTGGACAGTGTGCTGCTTGTGAAAATGGCCGCGCATATGCCTGTGAGTTTAACCAGACTCTAGGGGTGCAGCGCCATGGAGCGATGGCGTCTTATATTGTAGTGCCCTGGGAAAAAGTAATTGTGGACACGGCGATTTCAGTCCGTGATTTTGCGTTGGTAGAGCCGATGAGCGTGGGTTTCCATGCTGTGGATCGCGGGGCAGTGACGGATAGTGATTGTGTTCTGGTGTTTGGCTGCGGTATGATTGGTGTCGGAGCGATTATTCGGGCGGCGAGGAGGGGAGCCTCTGTCATCGCCGTTGATGTGGGAGACGAAAAGCTGGCATTGGCCCGGCGGCTAGGCGCGGCCTATACTATTAATTCGAGTAAGGAGGACCTGGAAGGACGCATCGCGGCCATTACAGGTGGCCGTGGCGCGGATGTGGTCATTGAAGCAGTAGGGCGCCCTGAAACTTATACAGCATCCATCGCGGCAGCGGCTTTTACCGGAAGAGTGGTTTATATCGGCTATGCCAAAGAAAAGATCCCTTTCGAAACGCAGTTTTTTGTAAAGAAAGAGTTGGATATCAGAGGTTCAAGGAATGCGACGGCATCCGACTTTAAGGCAGTCATGGCTTATTTAAAGACCGGTAACTGTCCGATAGATGAGCTGATCACTGCCGTGATTACGCCGGAGGAGGCCCAATCCGCCCTCGAGCGCTGGAGCAATAATCCCGGTGATGTATTCCGGATCCTGGTGCAGTTCTGATCTTGTACATGCAATAGCAACAGTCTATAGGAGGCGGTTCCATTTTGGTAACCGCCTTTTTACTTGCTATTGCGCTTGTAACCGTTAGCCAAAGATGTTATTCGTAAATTTGAGCCGGATACCGGTCTGAAAATTATTTATTGTTTTGAAGATCTCCTTTAATGTTGCTTTTTCAATCTTGGTAAGACTATCAATTGGGATGTAATTGTCGGGAGCCCGTTTGGAGATCCGGATCTGATTGGCTTGGTTTTTTAGCCGTAATGACATCATATAATAATATGATTGATGCAGCTCGTCGTATTGTTCCTGAGTAAATATCCCCATATCCAGCAAGGCCTTTAAACGTCCACCCGTATTCTCTTCGTAGATCCGGTATTTGAGGGCATAAACACGGACCAGGTCAACAATGGGCGTCATTGCCTTTTTAATATTGAACACCTCGGTGGTCCCTACAGTTTGCGTTTTGATGGTTTTAAAGAATGTCAGCGGCGGTTCGTATTGTAGCGCATTTTTGGCGATGAAAGCAAAAAAGCGATCGTTTGGTTTTTGCAGTTCAATAGTCAGAAAATCCTTGAGCTGATCAATAATATCCTGGTCGCCATACAGGCGCCTGCAGTCAAAAAAGGTCGAAAATTTAATTGCATTTTCAGGAATGCTTTCCTCAATCCATGTTTTGTAATTGTTTTTCCAGTGTGAAAGTGAATGCGTCCATTCGGGATTGCTGGCCATATACCCGCCAGTGCAATAACTAAACCCAATGGTATTTAAATGATCGGATACCAGACTGGCAAAACGCAGAAAATAGTCGCGTACACGTTCACGCTGTTCGTTAGCCTTGTCTTCGTAAATAATGGCGTTGTCCTGATCCGTCATTAACGTTTGTTCTTTACGGCCTTCGCTGCCTGTGACCATAAAGACAAATTTAGCTGGCGGTTCACCCATTTCTTTGATTACTTTTTCGATCACTTTTAAAGCAATGGTGTCGGCTACTGTCGTGATGACCTGATTGGCTATTTCAGCATGTACGCCTCTGCCCAGCAGCTGGTGAATAATTTCAGGTACGTTATTCCATTTGTCCTGCAGTTCGGCCAACGTTTCGGCTAATTTTACGGATTGAATAAATACCAACGGAGACTGCCCTTGTTCGCTTAACAGTCTGTTTCTGCTTAAAAAGCCTACATAGCTTCCCTCTTTCTCAACGAGTAAGTATTTGGATTTGGTTCGGAACATCTTTAACACAGCTTCATAAAGATAAGCTTGATTTGAAATGCTGACAATGGGGTTGTCCATCACTTCAATAATGGGCCGGGAAGTATCTACCTGCTCAGCAATAACACGATCCCGTAATGTCATATCGGTGGCATAGCCAATGATCGAATGTTCGTCACGGATAAATATGCAGCTCACCTTTTCCACTGCCATTGATCGGGCTGCCAGGTAAATAGGTGTATCAGCACTACAAGACACAATATCTTTGTAAACAATATGTTCGATTTTACGTGAATAGAGCTGATCGGCTGCGAAATAACTTTCCTCAAAAGAAGCTGGAGATTTGACAAAGTGAGAAAATTCTTCATCTAGCATTCTTTTTCCAAAAGAATTGGTGAAAAACTGAAAGAATTCATCGTTGGCATTACACAATTCGATAAAATTTTGGCGTGGTAATCGATAGATGACGGTGCCTTTCTTGGCGATGACAGACTTGAGCGCTTTCGTGCGGTTCAACAACACGGATATTCCGCCAAAGCAATAGGGGCGGTGATGGATTTCGATCAACCTTTTGTTATCCGAGCTATCCAGAAAGAAGGTTTCATATTCCCCTTCTTCAATAAGGTCTACACCATCCATATCGGTAATATGTTGTCTGTATACGAGCGTGTCTTTGGAAAACCGATGTTCATGAAACATATCGACAAGGCTCTGTAAAACCGTCTCGGGCAGTACCTGAAAGGGCTGCGTAGCGCGTAGTAGGGATAAGATAACTTCTTTTTTCATCTCGTTCTTTTTTGTTTTATCGCTGAAGAGCGCGACGTGTTGTCATATTACATGATATCATTGAACGCTGGCTGCTGATTTACGATATCCTCATCGGACAGTTCGCCCCGACGTCTCATTTCAAAAAAACAGCTGGCTGTTATTTCGGCATCTTTTTCGGCGTTGTGTATATCCTGAGGTGTTTCAGAGAAAAGTGCTTCATACAAGTACGGAAGAGGCAGATGTACCATATGCGGGTTTCGAACGTATTTTTTGCTGTGTAGTAAGGTGCAAAAGAAATCATGTCCCTGAAAAGGGATTGGCAGCTGGCAACGGAAATACTCAGCACATAATACCTGCAGATCGAACGAAAGGAAATGGCCGATGATTTCCGGTTTGAATTTTTTGATATCGTGGCTCAGTTTGCGTAATACCTCTTTTTTCTTTTCGCCATGTCGCATGAGAAAGGCCGCGGTCAATCCATGAATTTGTTCAGCTGCCGGACTGACGGGGATGAACGGTTCATAGATATATTTGCTGCTGCGTTTGATTTCTTTCATTTCCTCATCAAAGATGATCCAGGCCACTTGTAGGACATGCGGCCAGTTGTCGCTATCTGTATATTTTCTGTTCCATTTCTTCGGTAGCCCCGAAGTCTCAGTATCTAAGAATAAGAGATATTTTTTCAAGGAATCGCGGATTGATCTACCCTAAAAGTAATAAAATAATCTAGCTAATGAGGGATCAAAATTGTTTTTTACAAGCATTTTCTTTGTAAAAAACGAGATACGTTTTTCGATGTGCGGAATATTATATGTAAAATTGACATTTAATAAGATTATAAACCGATCCATGATGTTCAAGAGATTATTGTATGTCTTGTTTGGCCTGTGTGCCATACTTTTCGAGCTGGCCGCGAAGCCCCATACACCGCAGATTTTATATAGCACAGACGGACTTGCAAACCGGGAGCGGTTTGAATATGCAATAGGGCTGCTGCAAAGGAAATTACCGCGATCCGTCATTGATGTGGGCCTCCGGATTGAGGTCAGTACCGTTGGGCAGCAGCAGTCGCTACCAGACTCGATAAAGGATAAATTGAGGGCGAAAGAACATTTTGTCTTTTATCGAGAAGCTGGAAAAAAGGCTGTGAAACTCATAGGGGCAGACGAGTCGGGGGTATTATACGGCAGTATGGAGTTGCTTTCCAATACCTCATGGCATAAAAAATCCGCCTTTTTTATTGCAGAAGGACCCAAAATGGTGATGCGGGGCACAAGCATTGGCCTTCAGAAAACAACCTACCTGCCGGGGCATGACATTTATGAATATCCGTACACACCTGAATCTTTTCCGTGGTTTTACGATAAGCAGCTGTGGATAAATTATCTGGATATGATGGCAGAAAATAAGTACAATGCGTTATACCTATGGAATGGCCATCCTTTTTCATCTTTGGTAAAACTGAAGGATTACCCCTATGCGCTGGAAGTGGATGACGCAACATTTAAAAAAAATGAAGATATATACACGTTTCTGACCGAGGAAGCGAATAAAAGAGGCATTTGGATCATTCAGATGTTTTACAACATTATTCTGCCTAAGCCTTTCGCCGATCATCATGGCTTAAAAACGCAGGAGCGCAATCGGGTGATCACGCCATTGATTTCGGATTATACAAGAAAGAGTATTGCTGCTTTTGTGGCAAAATACCCAAATGTAGGTTTATTGATTACGCTAGGGGAGGCGATGGAGGGAGTTGGACAGGACGATATCAACTGGTTTACAAAGACTATTATCCCCGGTGTGAAAGAGGGTTTACAGATGGCCGGCACAGTTACTGAGCCGCCGATCATCTTACGCGCGCACGATACTGATGCTCCTGCCGTAATGAATGCCGCGTTACCGATTTATAAGAATCTGTATACCATGGCAAAATATAATGGAGAAGCTTTGACCACGTATACACCTAGGGGCAAATGGGCCGAATTGCACCGCTCGTTAAGTGCGATAGGGACGGTGCACATCCAAAACGTACATATATTGGCCAATCTGGAGCCTTTTCGTTATGGCTCGCCTGACTTCATTCAGAAATCAGTCGTTGCAATGCATGAAGCCCATCACTCCAATGGCATCCACATTTACCCGCAAGCCTCCTACTGGGATTGGCCTTATGCGGCGGATAAAGTTGACAAACGACTGCTGCAGCTGGAACGCGATTGGATGTGGTACCGTGCCTGGGCGCGATATGCCTGGAATGAGCAACGCGATCTGAAGAAAGAGAAATCCTATTGGACCGCTGAACTTGCTGAACATTATGGGATCAGCAAAGACGATGCCCATAAACTACTGCTGGCTATAGAAGAAATCGGTGAAATATCCCCTAAAATCCTACGACGGTTTGGCATTACAGACGGTAACCGCCAAACCTCTTCATTAGGGATGCTAATGACACAGTTGATCAATCCATATCGCTATGGGTTGTTTACTTTGCTTTATGAATCCGAGGCTCCGGCAGGGGAAATGATTATTGACTATGCGGAGAAACATCATAAAGGCCTCCCCCATAGTGGAGAGACGCCAATTCAGGTGGCGCAGGAAATTGTGCAGCACGGCGATAGAGCTGTGGCGCTTATCCATGCCTTAGGAAGGCCTACAAAGCATGCAGCTGAATTTGACCGTTGGCTCAACGACATCCGAATCCATCAATTGTTGGCTGCTCATTATAGCCATAAGGTAAAAGCCGCTGTGCAGCTTCTGCAATATAAATACACACCGGATGTCACTGTCCTTCGGAAGGCCCTGCCCGATCTGGAAGCTAGTGTAGTGGCCTATCGTCAACTAACGGAAATGACGAATACAGCCTACCTCTATGCTAACAGTATGCAGACAAAACAACGTAAAATCCCCATGCGGGGGGCAGATGCCACTTTCATTCATTGGAAGGAGATGCTTCCGGTGTTTGAAACTGAATTGAATAACTTTAAACATGCTATAGACTCCCTTGCGAGGGATAGGGGAAGCAAAAGGCCTGTCAAACTGGTACTAAAATCACAGAAAATTACACTGCTGGACGGACAGCAGCTTGTCCCCCTAAAAAAGGGAGCAAAGCTTTATGCTGATCAGGAACTGGTTGTAACCCATTTGGCCAATGAGCTTGAAGGCCTTCAGGCTATACAGGTCGATTCGGAAAAACAAAAGCTGAACGGTACACAGCTAAGGTTCAAGAATGAAAAACCAGTTAAAATATTGGTGGGCTATTTTAATAGTGCCGATAAAGTCTTTGCACCTAAACCCGTGCTTGAAATCGATGCGAGTGCCAATGATTTTGGACAGGCCGAAGCGAAGGTTCGCAATGCCGTCCGTATCCAATACATGCCCATTGTCGATATTCACAGCTATTCATTCCCGCCGGGGGATCACGAACTAAAAATTCCTAAAGGAGAAGCGCTGCTATTGGGGATTGTGGACGAGCGGGAGCTGCCGAACCCATATAATGCGGATGTTGATAATCAGGGCGATGATTTGGACGATCTGTTTGGCTATTTTAACGGCATAAAACTGTAAAGAAGTCTGTTCTCAGGATAGTGCAGGACAAGTAAGTGAAACAAAGTGGGTATTTTACCTGGATCGCAACAAACTTTACAGTCAATTTTGATGATAACGAAGAAAATGAAAATTAATACAGCACTGTTTGCCTTATTGCTGGGCTTGACCTCTCTTGCACACGCACAGGAAAGGCTACCGGAAAAACTTCATCGTTATGTTCGGCAATTTAATGCCGACGACAATGAAGCTGTGATCAACAAGATCGCTAATAAGGATGCTTATGACTGGATGCTGACCAATATCCCACTGTTGGATTGTCCGGATAAAGAAATAGAACAGACTTATTATTTCAGATGGTGGTCATATCGCAAACATATAAAAACCAGCCCGGAAGGGACTTTAGTAACCGAGTTTATAGAACCGGTAAAACATGCCGGAAAATACAATTCGATCAGTTGTGCACTCGGTCATCACCTTTACGAGGGGCGGTGGTTAAAGAACAATTCATTTTTAAAAGAATATATTGATTTTTGGCTTTATCATGCGGATAAGGGACAGTCGAAGCCCCGGTTCCATCAGTTCAGTTCCTGGCTGCCTGATGCTTTATTGGCTTACCATAAGGTCAGTCCAGATGATCAATATCTGAAAGATCGTCTATTGGATCTGGACAAGGATTTCGAGAAATGGGAAAAAGAAAGAAAAGGTAAAAATGGTCTTTTCTGGCAATATGATGTGCAGGACGGTATGGAGGAATCTGTTTCCGGCGGGCGTCGGGTGCATAATATGCGCCCATCCATTAATAGTTATATGTATGGAAATGCCGTGGCGATCGCAACAATTGCCAAGTTAGCCGCAAACAAGGACCTGGAAAAAAAATACACGGATTATGCACGGTCGCTGCGCAAGCTGGTATTGGATTCGTTGTGGGATGAAGAGGATCAGTTTTTTAAAACTAGACTGGAAAAAGGATACTTGCATCCTACCCGTGAGGCAATTGGCTATATCCCTTGGTATTTCCATCTACCGCCTGACAAAGCAATATATGGACAGGCCTGGTTGCAGTTGCCTGATACAGCTGGTTTTAACGCTCCTTGGGGCACAACTACCGCGGAACGTCGTGAGCCCACGTTTAGAACCAGGGGGACAGGACACAGCTGCGAATGGGATGGTGCAATATGGCCCTTCACAAGTTCACAGACTATCCGCGGAATGGCCAACTATCTGAGTGATTACAAGCATAATAAAACCATAAATGTGGCGGATTTATATGAACAGATTTATAAGTATGCCAAATCTCATGTTATGAATGGAAAGCCCTATATCGGCGAGTATCAGGATGAAAAAACGGGTGAATGGCTGAAAGGCGATAATCCGAGGAGCAAATTTTACAATCACTCTACTTTTGCGGATATCATTATACAGGATTTGATCGGCGTAAAACCTCAACTTGCCAACAGGCTGGAGATAAGGCCGCTCATTCCCGAGAATCAATGGGATTATTTTGCGCTTACCGAATTAAGCTATCACGGCAAGAACATCGCGATTTATTGGGATACGACGGGTGAAATATACCAGAAAGGTAAAGGATTTACCATTTACGTGGATGGAAAGAGAACTTATCAGCAGAAAAATTTGAAGAATTGTACAGTCAACCTAAATTAATATGATCAGAAACATTTGCTATCGCGGTATTACAACAGTTTTGTTATGTATGTCCTTTTTAGGGATACAGGCACAGGCCTGGCTGAATGTGCTGGACTTTGGCGCTAAAAAAGACAGTACCGGCAATAATACGTTGGCCATAAAAAAAGCCATTGCCGCCGCTTCGAACAGAGGAGGCGGTACGGTTTATTTTCCAGCAGGAAAGTACATTACAGGACCAATCCATTTAAAAAGTAATATCACCGTTTTTATCGATGCAGGAGCGGAATTGCATTTTAGCGATAACTTTGACGATTATTTACCCATGGTGGAATCGCGTTGGGAGGGAACTGCGGTCACCAACTTCTCACCTTTGTTTTATGGCAATAACTTAGAGAATATCAGTATCCAGGGCCGAGGTCTTATTGATGGACACGGCAAAAAATGGTGGGGCTATTCCGAAGTGGAAGTCAAAAAGCAACAGGAAGACAGTAAATGGCAGAAAGAATTCAAGCGCCTAAATAAGGATGTATTAGCACCAGATCTGCCGGGATGGATAGAACGCGGATTTTTGCGGCCGCCGTTTATTCAGTTCTTGAACTGTAAAAATGTACAGATCAAGGATATTAAGATCCAAAATTCACCCTTCTGGACAATTAACCCTCAATATTGTGATAATGTTACGGTAGATGGTGTGACAATTGACAATCCACCTTCCCCAAATACAGATGGGATCAATCCAGAATCTTGTTCGAACGTGCGGATTGCCAACTGCCACATCAGCGTTGGAGATGATTGCATCACAATTAAATCCGGCAAAGACCGTTCGGGCCGTAAAATTAATATTCCCGCTGAAAACTATACGATTACGAACTGTACCATGCTCAGGGGCCATGGTGGTGTTGTGATCGGGAGCGAGATGTCGGGGGGTGTTAAAAATATCGCTATTTCGAATTGTATTTTCGATGGCACCGACCGTGGTATTCGCCTGAAAACTGCCCGCGGCAGAGGTGGGGTGGTCGAGAACATCCAAGTGTCGAATATCGTGATGCGTAATATCAGAGATCAAGCTATTGTTATGGATATGCAGTATGCCAAGACGGAAGTTGAGCCTATCAGCGAGCGAACTCCTAAATTCAGGAATATCTTTATCAGTAATCTTTCCGGCACAACAAACCGGATCGGTTATATGCGAGGACTGGAAGAGATGCCCATCGAAAATGTCGTCTTTTCCGATATTAATATGCAGGGTAATACCGGTTTTTCTGCGCTCAACGTACACGGCTTGACTTTAAGCAATATAAACGTAACGATTAAACAAGGCCCATTATTGGTGGCCAGCCAAAGTAAAGACCTGAGCATACAAAATATCAGGAATACAACACCAGTGGCCGGGAAAGCACTGATCGAGCTGGACAGCTGTCACACAGCCAATGTGCAGCATTGTTTCCCATCTGCCGGAACGACGTTATTGCTGGACTTGCTTGGCCCGGCAAATCAGGAGATATATGTTCATGGCAATAATTTGGCGAGGGTGAAACAAATTGTTCGTGGAACCTATAAAACCGGTCAGGTAACCGGCAATATAAACCCTTCGGAGGAAAATTGATGCGTATATTACTATATGGCCTATTGTACGTCCTATGGAGCTTGCCAATCAGCTGTCCCCTAGCACAGGAGCGCGTTTGGTTTGATCATCCTGCTGAACGCTGGGAAGAGGCTTTGCCGATTGGAAATGGTCGTATGGGGGCGATGATTTACGGGGGAATCAAGCACGAGCAGGTGCAGTTCAACGAGGAAACGCTGTGGACAGATGGCCCGCGTAACTACAACAGGAAGGGCACTTCGAAATACCTGCAAGCTATTCGTGATCTCCTTGACCAAGGACGCCAGCAAGAAGCCGAAGCCCTCGCGATGAAAGAATTTATGGGCGTCAAGAGCGAATCGGAGGACCCCTCTGCCTGGCTGGAAAAGGTGGGGCAGATACGGATGCAGCAGCATGGCCCATTCGCAGACTCTTTTGATGACAGCAACTGGTCATTGATACAGGTACCCTATTACGAAGGCTGGGAAAATCAAGGCCTCGAAGGACTGGACGGGGCTGTCTGGTTTCGCCATACGTTTACGCTGTCAAAAAGTGATTTAACAGAAAATTGGAGTCTGGATTTAAATAAAGTCAGAACTAATGATTATACCTATATCAATGGCCGGCTGGTGGGGGCTTCTGCTGGGGATGAAACTCGCCGATTATACCGAATACCTCAAAGTATATTGCGCGAAGGGAAAAATACCATTGCCATTCAAGTCATTAATCTGGCCGACAAAGGTGGTATCGCCGGCTATAAAAACGCGAATCAACACATTGGTTTAAAGAGCGACAACGGAAAATTCGTCTCCTTGCATGGCAAATGGAAATACCATATTCAAGATCAGAATAGTCCAAAAATAGGCAGTTATCAAGCATCTTATCAACCCTTTGGCGTACTAAATCTTCAGTTCGATCATGAGCGCGCTACGGAATACAGTCGTACACTCGACCTGAATAAAGGTGAAGTACGTGTCAATTATGTGGTCGATGGCGTGCAGTATAAAAGGACTTATTTTGCCTCCTATCCTGATCGTTTTATCGGAATCCATCTGCAGGCAGATCAAAAAAGAAAAGTCGCTTTCCGTCTATCTCTGTCTACCAAACACCAGCGTTTTGCGCTTCGGCATATAGCTCCGAATACTCTTGCATTGGAAGTACAGGTAAAAGATGGCGCGATGCGGGGAACTGCCTTCGTACATCTGCTTTTAAAGGGCGGGAAGGTTGCTCAGGATAGGGATCAACTGCTTGTTGAAGAAGCAGATGAGGCGCAGATTTTTCTGATGGCAGCTACAAATTTCAAAGCCTACCGGGAACTGGATAATAATTATGCGGCAGGAGCATTGCGGCGTTTCAATACTTTGATCCAGCACGATTTTAAGGCCTTATATCAGGCGCATATACAAGATTATCAGAAACTCTATAATCGGTTTGGAATACAATTTATCTCTACAGCGCAAGCCGATACACTTCCGACAGACAAGAGATTACAGCGGGCGGTAGAGCAGGATGACCCGGGACTCATCGCATTATATGTGCAGTTTGCACGATATTTACAGATCGCTGCTTCTCGGCCGGGCAGTCAGCCGATGAATCTCCAGGGGATCTGGAATCCATCCCTCGAACCCTCCTGGGGTAGCAAATATACCACAAACATCAATCTGCAGATGAATTATTGGCCTACCGAAACACTGCATCTTTCTGAGCTACAGCAGCCACTGTTTGGGATGATCCAAGAACTCAGCTTGGCCGGAAGGGAAACAGCCGCAGAATATTACGCTGCGCGGGGCTGGGTATTGCATCACAATACCGATATATGGCGGGGAACGGCTCCGATCAATAATTCCAATCACGGCATTTGGCCGACGGGAGGAGCCTGGCTGGTACGGCATCTATGGGAACATTATCAGTTTACCAGGGATACCACCTTCCTTCAGGAGTATTATCCGATCATCAGGGAGGCCACTTTATTTTTTAAAGATTTTTTAGTTAAAGATAAAAGCACGGGCTGGTGGGTCAGTACACCGTCCAATTCACCTGAAAATGGAGGCCTGGTCAAAGGTCCGACAATGGATCACCAGATTATCCGTTCCCTTTTCGACATATTTGATCAAAGTTCGCGTCTGCTCAACCGTGATATCCGACTCCGTGATTCCATTCAGCAGATGCGGGCAGCGATAGCACCTAACCAGATTGGGCAATATGGCCAGTTGCAGGAATGGCTAACAGATCTGGATGACCCTGAGAATAAACATCGGCATGTGTCCCACTTGTGGGGATTATTCCCGGGCGATGAAATCAATATATCGCATACACCTCAGCTTGTCGAAGCGGCCAAGCAATCGTTGCTGCTGCGTGGTGATGAGGGGACAGGATGGAGCCTGGCTTGGAAAATAAACTTCTGGGCAAGATTACGAGATGCGCAGCACGCCTACCGCATGGTAAAAATGTTACTCCGGCCCGCAGGACATGGAGGCGGTTCCTATCCTAATTTATTTGATGCACATCCGCCCTTCCAGATCGACGGAAATTTTGGAGGAGCATCAGGCATTACAGAGATGCTGCTGCAAAGCCATGTTGATGGGATAGAAATACTGCCAGCACTACCCCAGGAGATTAGCACAGGAACGATACGGGGGCTTGTAGCGCGGGGAGCCTTCCAGATTGACATGGAATGGAAAGATAATAAGCTGTCCTGTGTGACCGTCATATCGCTAGCCGGACAAGATCTCCATTTGCGTTATGGCGAGCACGAAGTAAAAATGAAGACAAAAAAAGGCGGTTCTTATGCCTTTGATAAAGAATTGAAGTTAAAAAAATAATGATGATCCGGTTGATGCTATTCCGAAAGCTGTTAGGCAGCTTACTCTTGTTGTTGTGTACGCAATTTTCTTATGGACAGAAGGTTCGCAAAACGATCGCCTTGAATACCGGCTGGCAGACCATAATGGATCAGAACGACTCAGCCCGCTATGCGGGATTCCAGTCTAAGGCATTTAAGACAGATGGAGACTGGCAGAAAGTTAATGTGCCCCACAATTGGGACAGGTATGAAGGTTACCGCCGATTGCTCCATGGCAATCTGCATGGTTACTCTTGGTACAGGAAACAGTTCTCGCTCAAGCACCCCCAGGCTAAAAATAGATTTTTTTTGTTTTTTGAGGGGGTGGGATCTTATGCAACGGTTTGGCTGAATGGTAAACAGGTGGGATACCATGCCGGCGGAAGAACGACTTTCACGTTGGATGTAACAGATGCGATTAAATTGGACGGCAGTCCCAATCTTTTGGCTGTTCGGGCAGACCATCCGGCACATATTACAGACCTTCCATGGGTAGATGGCGGCTGTTCGACAGAACGTGGATTTTCGGAGGGATCACAGCCCATGGGCATCTTCCGGCCGGTAAGCCTAGTGATTAAGAATGAGGTTTCCATTGTGCCTTTTGGTGAACATTATTGGAACGACGAAACCGCCGATAGCAAAAAAGCGATTGTGCATCAGTCTGTCGAAGTTGCTAACCAGAGCAAGGGTAATAAGAAAATTGAGGTGATTAGCCGCGTGTTTGATCAGAATGGCAAAATGATCCTGCGATCCATACACCCTGATCAGATTGAAGCAAATACAATAAAGAAAATACGACTCAAGGACCTCATTTTGTCCAACCCGCATTTGTGGTCGATAGAATCACCTTATCTCTATCAGATCAAGATGCAGATCACAGTGGATGGACAAATCAAGGATGAAGTACAGACGGCTTATGGGATCCGTACAGTACGTTGGTCAAAGGGACTGAAGCCTTCGGGCGACACTCGCCTCCTGATCAATGGAAAGCCGACATTCATCAATGGTATTGCGGAGTATGAGCATAAATTGGGGCAATCCCATGCATTCCCCGAAGAGGAGATTGAAGCGCGAGTGAAGCAGATCAGACAATTGGGGTTTAATTCCTTCCGTGATGCACATCAACCACATAATCTGCGCTATCAGGCTGCATGGGATCGGTATGGAATTCTACTGTGGACGCAGCTTGCCGCCCATATCTGGTTTGACACGCCTGCTTTTCGGAATAATTTCAAGAGATTATTAACCGAGTGGGTGCGTGAACGAAGAAATAGTCCATCCGTAATCTTATGGGGACTAGAAAATGAAAGTACGCTTCCCGAAGATTTTGCGCAGGAATGCACGGCATTAATTCGAGAATTGGATCCAACAGCCTCCATCCAGCGCCTGGTGACAACTTGTAACGGAGGGAGCGGAACCGATTGGGATGTTCCGCAAAACTGGACAGGCACATATGGCGGAAATCAGAATACTTATGGAGAGGACCTGAAAAAACAGCTTCTTGTTGGCGAGTATGGCGCCTGGCGGAGCTTAGGATTACATGCAGAGCCAGCCTATCTTCCTAATGAAAACAACTATAATGAGGAACGTTTTGCCGATATCCTGCAGACAAAGATCCGTCTGGCCGATTCTGTGAAAGACAGTGCTGTTGGCCATTACTTATGGCTTTGGAATTCTCATGATAATCCCGGACGGGTTCAGGGAGGGGAAGGCAACCGCGAGCTGGATCGTATTGGTCCGGTAAATTACAAAGGTATACTTACACCTTGGGGCGAACCGACAGATGCTTTTTATATGTATATGTCGCATTATAGCAGTAAGGTCAGGCCGATGGTTTATATCGCTATGCATTCTTGGCCAAACCGTTGGTTGAAACCGGGGATAAAAAACAATATCCGTATTTTTTCAAATTGTGAAGAAGTAGAATTATTTAACGACCTGGGTACCCTATCGCTTGGCAGGAAGCCACATCCCGGATTCGGCCGCCACATTGAATTTGACGCCGTCGATATACGGTACAATGTGTTATATGCCGAAGGACGAATCGCTGGAAAGATCGTTTCCCGCGATACCATTATCTTGGAGAATCTGCCTGCAAGTCCGCGTTTTGAAACCCTATACACACCTGGAGATGAACTATTGAAAGCAGCGTCTGACTATCACTATGTATATCGTGTCAATTGCGGAGGAGATCATTATGTTGACAAATTGGGAGCACACTGGAAGGCAGATCAACCTTATAGCCCTGCAATGGGCTGGGGAAGCCGCTCTTGGGGGGATCATTTTGAAGGAATGAATCCCAAATTTGCCAGTCAACGCATGATTTTTGATCCTATCAAGGGCACTAAGGATTGGCGTCTTTTTCAGACTTTTCGTTATGGGCTGGATCAATTAAATTATCAATTTGACTTGCCGAATGGCGATTATCTAGTAGAGCTGTTTTTTGCCGAACCTTGGTATGGGAAATTTTCATCTGGGCAAGGAGATCGTATCTTTGATATCGCCATCAATGGAGATATCGTAGAACATAGGCTCGATCTGTATAAAGCATCCGGCTACCAGCAGGCCTTCAAAAAAAGTTATTCCATAAAAGTAAGGGACAGAAAAATCCTGATTGATTTCCCTCATGTGTATGCCGGTCAGGCGTTGATTCAGGCCATCGCCATCGCATCCAAGCAGAAGGTAGAAAAGGAACCCATAGCCAGCGGCCATTACAATTTGTCTATACCGGATCAGCATATTCAGCTCCATAGCTGGCTGGATATTGGCAGTGTGCTGGATAGCGGAGCATCGGTGAAAACAGCATTCTTCACAGTGCCACCTTCTTTATACGGTTCAGATTATTTTTCATTGGACGGTGGTAGATCCTATTCATTACGTTTTAATGAGCCAACATCTGTTTTCTGGCTTGCCAAAAGCAGGCCTGACGGTTTCGAGGTCACCAAAGACCGGGTACAAATGAGTACTGGAGACTATCTGGATGTATACCGCAAGGTGGTGGACAGAGGGGCGGAGATCATAGTATCGGCTAAAAACAGGGGCGAAGTGCTCGCTTTCCAGCAGCAGAGTGGGTTGCTGCCTGTATATGACCTGAAAGAAGTAAAAAACTACAAAGCGTATTTAAGTGATTGGCGAGAAGGCGTCTCTGAAGTTGAATTTTCTGGTCAAAAGCGATTGGTATTTAGCACGGATGCGGAAGGCTATGTCGCCTGGCAATTTCAGGTTGGAGCAGCAGATATCTATTCACTTACGATTAAGTACCACAATCCTGCTCAAGATACTCATCAGGGGTATTACGAGGTTCTGGATAAGAACAAGCAGGTATTGGTCCCCAAGACTCCCATACGTCTAGAGCCTACACGAGCTGGCAAATGGAACTACATCAGTACGGATACCAAGACGATGATCAATGCCGGAACTTATTTTATAAAATTTTATGCAGTACATGCGAAGGACCTCATGGTTGATAATTTGGAGGTAAAATAGGCCGACGTCAGGATAGAGCATGACGGTTTTCCACAAAATTTTCGGTTATATTTGAACACTCAAAAATTTTTATGTCGAATTGACATTTAATCGAGTTCATTGTACAGGAAAATAAAGAAAGGGACTTTATTTTTTTAAGTTTTTAATAAATAACCAAAAAAGGGATAAACCATTTCATGCCTATGAAACGTTTTGCATTACTCACGTTTTTATTTTTAAGTGTATCTATGACATTTGGTCAAACGGATGATACCTACTGGAAAACCATTACAGCCAGATCAGAAAAAATTGTATCCAAATTAGCACTAAAGGATCAGACCAAGCGCGAACAAGCTGTGCACATTGTTCGTGATCAATATTATCTTTTGAATGCCTGCTACACCCTGCGGGATCTCAAGATCAAGGAGAACAGCGAGTTGAAAGAACAAATTAATCAGGAGACCTTGCAGGAAACAGGTCGTCTTAACCAGTCTTTTGTCCAGCGCCTAAAGGCGGTTTTAACGGAACAAGAAGTTGAGGAAGTTAAAAATGGCATGACCTATCATGTGTATCCTAACACGGTGAAGGCCTATCAGGAGATGATCCCGAGACTCAAAAAAGAGGAAATTCATATGATCGACAGTCTGTTATTTGAAGCGCGCGATTACGCTATGCAGGCTGAATCTTCTGAGAAAAAACATGCGTGGTTCGGAAAATATAAAGGCAAGATCAATAATTATTTAGCTTCCCATGGCTATAACCTCAAAGAGGAAGGCGACAAATGGGCCGAACGACTAAAAAAACAACCCAAATAGTAAAAATATACCCGAATTATGAATCACTTTATATTCCCGAAGAAATCTTCAATCAAGTTGGCAAAACTGCTGGCTATTGGGATAATGACCGGCGGGATACTTCCGTCCCATTCCTATGCAGAGCGCCTAAGTGAACACAAGCTATTCTTTTTTAAAAATATAACCGGAAAGGTGGTTGACCAAAACGGAAAGCCTTTAGAAGGAGTAACAATAGCCATTAAAGGGTCGAAGACAGCCACTTCAACGGATAAGGATGGTACCTTTAGGTTGAACTTGCCTGTGGGTAATGAGATTTTAGTGCTCAATCATGTTGGCTATAAGCGGCTGGAGGTGCCAGTGGGTAACCAGAGCGTACTGACTATACAGATGGAAGCGGAAAGCCGTGAGCTGGAGGAGGTTGTGGCTGTAGGTTACACCACACAAAAAAAGGCTCATCTGACAGGATCTGTCGTATCCATTAAAGCGGAAGAAGTAGAAGATCTTCCCACGACCAATATCGGCTCGGCTCTAGCAGGACGAGTTGCTGGGCTTGCTGTTAGTGGGGGGAATACCCGGCCTGGGACGAAAGCTACATTAACGATCCGAAAGCCCATGGGACCAAGCAAAGATGGTGGTACAACAGACCCGCTATATGTTATCGATGGCATGGTCCAGGTGGATGGGCAAAACCAACCCGATGCCACCCTGTTTGGAAACCTGGATCCCTCCGAAATTGAGAGCATATCGTTTTTGAAAGATGGAGCTGCGGCCGTATATGGGGTGAGAGGAGCAAACGGCGTGGTGCTGGTGACAACGAAAAGAGGTAAGGTCGGCACGCCGAAGATTAGTTACAACGGCTCCTATGCCATTAATGATGAAGCTTATCGAACCAAGATGATGGATGCCTATCAGTATGGCATGTACTTCAATATCATGAACGGTCCAAACGGAAGTAATAAGCATCCATCGGATCAGGGATTTGAAAACTGGTTTTTTTCGCAGGATGAGCTGGATTATTTTAAGAACCATTCGTACAACTGGTTAGATGATGCCTGGAAATCGAGTTATTTAACCCGTCATTCTCTGAATATCTCCGGAGGAGCCGACAAAGCAACTTATTTCGCGAATATTGCCTATAATAAGCAAGATGGTAATTTGGGTACCTTGGATTATGACCGCTGGAATTTTAGGGCCGGAAGTGATATTCAGGTCGCAAGTAATTTTAAAGTGGGTATGCAGGTGTCCGGAAATACTGGTAACCTACAGAAAACGTTTAATAAAATTGGTGGAGAGAACGATGATAACGATTATCGTAATCTATTACTTGCCTCGCCGTATGTCCCCGCTTACGTTAATGGACTTCCAGCTCGTCTACCGGGTACATCTGGAGATCTGTCAGCCTATCACTATTTTGAATTGCAAAAGCTAGGTAATCTGGCGACATCGGATACCAGACAGTTCAGCATTAATTTAAATGGAGAATATCGGGCACCCTGGCTTGAAGGACTTGTTATACGTGGATCCTATAACCGAAATTTAAAGAATGATAGGGGCACGCAGATTGGTACCAAATACCAGACCTATACCTTTAAAAGAGGAGGCGATAACGGCCATATCTACGATATGGGAACTGATCCAACTGCTGTGACTTTCAGTAACGGCAACCGTGTGTATTTTTCGAATGTGGCAGGAAATAGCTATCAGGCGAATTTTACGTTAAGCTATGACAAACAATGGAACAAACATAACTTTGCTGGGTTGTTCTCCGTTGAAAAGGCAGAGGCGAATAGTTCACAGGAAGATGTATGGAAGGACGACCCGCTGTCAACGACAAACGGACAGTTTAATACCGCGTTTGGTGCAGTAACTGGGCGCACATACGCTTATGAATCCGGAACACTGGGTTATGTGGGGCGGTTAAATTATAGGTATGGTAACAAATACCTTGCAGAGATCCTGTTCCGCTCGGATGCCTCGACCAAATTTGCTCCCGAAAACTACTGGGGTAATTTCTACAATATTTCTGCTGGCTGGGTAATTAGTGAGGAGCAATTTTTCCAGTCAAAAGCAGTGGATTACCTGAAGTTGCGTTTATCACATGGCAAGCTCGGTAACGACCAGACAGCTGCCTGGGGCTGGCTCCAGCGCTATACATATCAGGAAGGCAAAGGAGGTGTATTCGGCGAGAATAACGGTTCGATCGGTGCCAGTACAGGTTTGAAGATGGAAAAATCTCCCAATCGGAATGCGGCCTGGGCTAATGAGTATAAAAATAATATAGGCGTTGATGCGCGCTTTCTAAATAACCGGTTATCAGCCACCGTTGATGCTTATTACAATAAAGGCTATGATCTTTTGGTCATACGCACGGGAAATATTCCTGTTTCAGTAGGGGGATCGGTAGCGGCCGAGAACTATGGCCGCAAAAATACATTTGGATATGAACTTGAATTAGGTTGGCAGGACAAAGTCAACGACTTCAGTTATGGGGTCAGTACAAGGCTTTCCTGGTCCAACGATAAAGTTATACGTGGTGATTTTAATGATGTTGACGTATTATATCCTTGGAAAGCACATCCTAACGGGCCATCTGACAATGGCGTCTGGGGATACGATTATCTAGGTATGTTCAAAACGCAGCAAGATATCGATGATTACGTGAGCCAATATAACATTACCCAGGTGTTTGACGAGAGTGTGGATAAACTTAGGCCGGGAATGCTCTATTATCGTGATGTCCGTGGACCATTACAGGCAGATGGAACGTTTGCGGGACCAGACGGCGTCATCAACGAGTATGACCAGATCCAGCTCGCAAAAAATAGTACCAATCATTATGCTGTCGGTATGACCTTCAAAGCCGGATATAAAGGGTTTAGCGCCGAAGCTGTGCTGACAGGATCTTTTGGTGGATATGCAGAAATTACGGAACGCAACAAGCTGAACAACGATATTTCCCGTGTATACACCAATTTACCCGTGTTCTGGGGGAATATTTATGATCCCGTACTGAATCCGACAGGTACCATGCCGAACCCGCATTGGGCCGATATTTACAACCGGACCTCCAGCTTTTGGTCCGTTCCGGCTTTTCAGATGCGCATGAGCAGTTTCAATATCGGTTATAGATTACCGGAAAAATTGACGAGATATCTAAATGTATCCAATGCACGGGTATATTTGAGCGCAATGAATCCACTAACGATTTATAATCCATTTAAGTATAAAGACGGGAATGGTGCCGCCTGGGATACCTACCCAAATTTGAGAACATATTCCTTTGGTGTTAATGTAACCTTATAGGGTTCCATCGGTTCAATGAATTAAAATGACTGAAGATGAAAAAAATAACAATATTCAAGCTCGCTTTATTGAGCCTGCTTTTGACCAATCAAGCGTGTAAAGATAATTTTCTTGAAGAAAAGTCGGATTTAGCTGCTGTAAAAGAAGACGATGTCTTCAAAGATCCTATCTTGGCCCGTGCTTATGTAGACTTCGTATATGGGCTATTTCTACCTCCTAACAATGCACAGACATTTGTGGCCACACAGGATGCTACGGAAGACGGTAAGTATAGCAATACCTTTACGCAGACGACCGATGAATTGGCCGGTGAAACAGATTATAACAAAAAATGGAATATGATCTCCTATGTCAATAATCATGCGAACAAGTATTTCGGGCAGCGGATGAGCGCGAGCATAGGCAACAATGTCTGGACAAGGATGAAAGAAATCAATGTCTTTTTAGCCAAGATAGACCAATATGGCATCGATGAAGCTACGCGGAATTTGCTGAAAGGTCAGCTATATTTTTGGCGGGCTTACCAATATTTCCAGTTGGTCCGGTTATATGGTGGCGTTCCGTTGGTTCTTGAACCGCAGACACCGGTAGTTGGTGAGAATGAAGTCAACTCTATACCCAGAAGTAGTACCGCTGCTTGTATTGAGCAAATTTGTAAAGATCTGGACATGGCAAAAAGCCTCTTGCCGGGACGATGGGATGCTGCTAATTGGGGGCGGATTACCAGTGGTGCTGCAGCAGCGTTAAAGGGCCGTGTACTGTTGACATATGCGAGTCCACAATTTAATCCTACCGATTCACGTGACCGTTGGGAAGAAGCATACAAAGCAAATTTGGAGGCTAAAAATTTACTGGAGCAGCACGGTTTTGGATTGTTTCAGACTGGGGGCACAGCGAATGGTAAAGCTTGGGGAGACATGTTTATCGTAGAAGGTAGTGCCAATCCCGAAGCCGTAATTGTCTATGGATTTAATAACTTATCATCTTCCGTCAACACAGTTAAAAACAATGGCTGGGAGCAGGTCATTCGGCCACGCGCCCTCTCGGGATCGGGGTCAATTTCGCCGACCAAGCAGATGTTGGATGCCTTTCCCATGTTGGATGGTAAAGACATACATGATCCGACCTCTGCCTATACGTATGATGCGCAAAAGTTTTATAAAAATAGAGATCCCAGGTTTTCAAAGACCTTTGTTTATAACGGCGCTTTATTTCCTTATGGCAGTGGCAGTGAATACCGTCAATGGACATATTCTTGGAAAAATAAAAACGGATCTTATGTCTCCACGGAAACACAGGGAGCTAATGCCAGTGGAATTTATTTGAAAAAAGGTTCGGATCCCAATGCCTCAGGGTCTTCCAATGGCGGAGCGGGTTTCCAGCAGAGTGGTACAGATTTTATCGAACTGCGTTTTGCCGAAGTCATATTAAATCTGGCGGAATCAGCGATTGGAACGAACAGGTTGGAGGAAGGAATGACCGAGATTAAAAAAATAAGGGCTAGAGCTGGTTTGGAAAACACGGATGGCGCGTATGGTCTGAGTGCCGCGGCCGGCAACAGGGATAAACTGTTCGGAGCGGTCATCAATGAACGAAAATTAGAGTTTGCCTATGAAGGAAAACGGTTCTACGATCTCAGACGCTGGAAACTCTTTGAGACGGATTCGCCAACGGCACAACGTCTTGGCGTGAAACCCTTAAACGGAACACGACGTACAGGGTTGCTCATCACGGTCAAAAATAATGGCAAGGAATATATCGGGGATTTAGATCCATTATTGCGGGATGGTAAAAGTGGTAATGTGCCAGTTGTGGAGCGTCAGCCAGGTTCTTATCCACCGGGGATTGACAATCAGGAACAGTATCTTGACTACCTTTACGACAATTATTTTACGATCACCGAAAAGGACAATTTAGATCCAACCAATGGATCATGGAGTTTTACCTGGTATCCACAATACTATTTCTTTGGCCTGAATCAAACAATACTGAGTGCGTCTCCTTATTTACAACAGACTGCCGGCTGGGATAGTATGAATGGGGCAGGCACTTTTGATCCGTTGAAATAAGTATATTTATAGGGTATAATATATTCGTATATAAAAATTGTATTTGTATATGAATTGTGACAGACTTTATTTCTAATAAATGTGGGATTGACATATATTTGAAATAATAATTATAAACCAAACAAACAGAGGGAAACATGTTACATAAAATAACACTGACCACATTATTGAGTATTTTCACATCAGTAGCATTTTGTCAGTATCCAAAGATTCCGGAAGAAGTTAAAAAGTCCACCGACGAGTTGATGAAAAAGGCTCTTCGCCAATCAGATGAAGCCTGGCAAAAAGCACTGCCCGTGATAGAAGAATATGCTAAACAAGGCAAACCTTATATCCCTTGGGCTGGGCGACCCACAGATTTGCCACAGGCATCTATACCTGCTTTCCCGGAAGCGGAAGGCGGTGGTAAATTTACTTTTGGTGGCCGCGGTGGTAAAGTTTATGTGGTGACGAGCCTGGATGACAACGGTCCGGGGACGCTGCGTGAAGCTTGCGAAAAAGGCGGCCCCCGAATTATCGTTTTCAATGTCTCCGGTATTATCCGTTTAAAAACTCCATTGATCATTCGGGCACCTTATATTACCATTGCTGGCCAATCTGCTCTCGGTGATGGCGTATGTGTGGCTGGAGAATCTGTCTGGATCAATACACATGATGTGCTGATTCGCCATATGCGTTTTCGGCGTGGCGAAACTTATGTAGGCAGAAGGGATGACGCTATTGGCGGCAATCCAGTCGGAAATATTATGATTGACCATGTTTCGGCAAGCTGGGGACTGGATGAAAATATGTCGATGTACCGGCACATGTACAACGATAGTACAGGCAAAGCTGAGGAAAAACGGGGCACGGTGAATATCACGATACAGAATTCGATTTTCTCCGAGGCTCTGGATACCTGGAACCATGCATTTGGCAGTACACTGGGCGGCGAAAACTGTACTTTTATGCGAAATCTCTGGTCCAATAATGCAGCCAGAAATCCTTCCATCGGTTGGAATGGACTGTTCAATTTCTTCAACAATGTCGTGTATAACTGGGTACACCGCTCTATTGATGGGGGCGATTACCAAGCGACCTACAATATCGTAAATAATTACTTTAAGCCCGGACCAGCGACTCCTTTAAACGAACCCATAAGTTACCGTATACTCAAACCTGAATCTGGACGGAGCAAGTTGCCTTATGTTGTTTTTGGACGAGCACATGTGAATGGGAACATTGTTGAGGGCAATGCAAAGGTGACTGCAAACAATTGGGATGGTGGCGTACAGCTGGAAAATAAGGCCGGTAACCTGATGACCTTTGATGAAGCCAAACCTTATTTTGCTGCAATGAGCGTAAAGGAACCGTTTCCGCATGCGAATTTCCCTGTGATGAGCGCGCAGGAAAGTTACGCGTATGTGCTTGATCATGCTGGAGCAACATTACCAAAAAGGGATCCCGTTGATCAGCGGGTTGTCCGGGAAGTTAGAAATGGGAAGCCCACGCCTTTGAAGGATGTGAAACTTCCGGAAAAGGATTTTGAACATAGAAGACTGCCAAAGGACTCGTATAAGATCGGAATCATTACAGATATATCACAAGTAGGCGGGTATCCCGTATACAAAGGTAAGGCGTATAAAGACTCGGATAACGATGGTATTCCTGATGATGTTGAAAAACAAATGGGGCTTAACCCGAATGATCCGAGCGACTCTGCAAAGATCACCGCTTCGGGCTACGCGAATATTGAAATCTATCTCAACAAATTGGCTGCTAAATAATTGCTATGAAATTGCGATTTAATTCCAATATTATCCTGCTCGCTGGTTTAATTAGCCCTATCGCTGTTCTGGCGCAATATCCAGTGATTCCAGATTCCTTGAAGAAGCTGGCTGCCGAACAGGAAAACACAGAGAACCTACGGGTGGAGGCGGTGTGGAAGACTGCGCAGCAAGTGATGAAAGCCGAAGGCAAACCCTATATTCCCTGGGCCGCCAAGCCGAGCGATCTGCCACAGGCGAAAATAAAGGCTTTCCCCGGTGCTGAGGGCGGCGGCGCCTATACTGCTGGCGGCAGAGGCGGGAAGGTCTTTGTCGTGACCAGTTTGGCGGATAGCGGACCCGGGACATTGAGAGAAGCTTGCGAAGCTGGAGGGGCCCGTATTGTTGTTTTTAATATCGCAGGTATTATTCGGCTTGAGAAACCGATCGTGGTGAAAGCGCCCTATATCACTATCGCCGGACAGACGGCGCCCGGTGATGGGGTATGCATTGCCGGAGAGTCTTTCCTGATCGATACACATGATGTGATTTTAAGATTTTTGCGTTTTCGTCGCGGTGCTGCTGAGGTCACCCGCCGGGATGATGCTGTAGGCGGCAATGTAGTTGGGAATATTATCATCGACCACGTTTCGGCAAGTTGGGGACTGGATGAAAATATGTCAATCTATCGACATGTCTATGATCGTGAAGGCAAAAATCTAAAGTTACCAACGGTCAATGTGACCATCCAGAATTCGATCTTTTCGGAATGTCTGGATGCATACAACCACGCTTTTGGAAGTACAATTGGCGGGTTGAACAGTACCTTCATGCGAAATCTCTGGGCCTCAAATATCAGCCGCAATCCTTCCATAGGAATGTATGGAGACTTTGGATTTGTTAATAATGTCATCTGGAACTGGTGGAATAGAAGTGCCGACGGTGGCGACAATAGATCGTTGTTCAATTTTATCAACAACTATTATAAGCCGGGGCCTATAACACCCAAGGATAAACCCATTGCCTATCGCATTTTGAAACCCGAATCTGGCCGCGATAAGGCCTTTAAAGATCAATACGGAAAGGTATATGCTGAGGGCAACGTCGTAGAAGGATTCCCCGAAGTAACCAAAGACAACTGGGCCGGCGGAATACAGATTGAGGACCTTCCACATGTGGGAAGCCGTGAGAAGGATATTCGTGTAGATAAAGCGTTTCCAATGGCAGCAGTAACGACTTTGGCAGCACAAGAAGCCTATGACTATGTCCTTAAGAATGCAGGCGCATGCCTGCCTAAACAGGACGCTGTTGATCAGCGCATCATCAAACAGGTAGCAGAGAACAAAGTCTACTACAACCAAGATATCCCGTTGCACGGATTTGTGTCACCTTATGTAAAAAGACGCCTTCCGCAGGATTCTTACAAAAAGGGGATTATATCAGATATCGCCCAGGTAGGTGGTTATCCGACTTATCAGGGAGTTCCTTATACAGACTCGGACAACGATGGGATCCCCGATGATGCAGAAAAGAAAATGGGGCTAAATCCCAACGATCCAGCTGATTCGCAAAGGATTGCCAAAAATGGCTATGCCAATATCGAAAATTATCTCAATGGAGCGGTCGGTCTGGATATTGTTGTCCCGGGAAGTAAACGTTAGCTATGGCATCCTGATTTCATGGTAGGTGGAATGCACAGGGGAATCCTAGCTGAAAATATAAAATTGATAGCATCAACGCGTTGAAGTAAATTTATATACATGAAGATTAGCGGTATTTTCTTTTGGAGCTTCTGGCTGTGTAGCTTGGGTAGTTACGCACAAAAGCAAGCTGTATTGGCTCCGCTATCCTGGGATGGTACGCAGCTGCTGTATAAAAACGATTCATTGGGAAATCGGATTCCGGATTTTTCATACGCTGGTTATGAGGGAGGAGATCGTGCAATCCCAGATGGACGAGTTGAAGTGGTCGTTCCATTAACATCGGGAGATGCGACACAACGCATCCAGGCAGCTCTGGATTATGTGTCTAATCTACCTAAAGGAAAAGACGGTCTGCGGGGTGTGGTGCTACTGGAAAAGGGAGTGTACCAGGTATCGGGATCACTTTCCATTCATACTTCTGGTGTGATTTTGAGAGGCAGTGGATTTACAACTGGCGGTACAACAATTCTTGGTACTGGGACTTCTCGTGAGACACTTATCCGTATCGCAGGAAAAAACAATATTCAGCTGCAGGAGAAGCATACGATCAATACGTCTTATGTGCCCGTAAATTCCCGGAAATTTGAGGTCGAAACGGCATCAGCTTATCGCGCGGGGGATAAAGTCATGATTACTAGACCAGCAACCCAAAGCTGGATCGACGTCTTGGGTACCGGTCACTTTGGTGGCGGCATCACATCATTGGGCTGGAAACCCGGTCAGCGCGATATAACCTGGGATAGAACAGTCGTTGCGGTGCACGGAAATAGCATAGAAATTGACGCGCCAATAACGACCGCACTGGATCAGACATACGGTCAGTCAACGCTGGCGAAGTTCACTTGGACCGGACGTATTACGCATGCTGGCGTTGAAAACATGATGCTTGAATCGAGCTATAACCGAGACAATCCAAAAGATGAAGATCACCGTTGGATGGCTATTACAGTTGAAAACGCCGAAAACGTCTGGGTGCGCAGGATGCAATTTAGACACTTTGCGGGCTCGGCTGTATATGCGCTGGAAAGCGCCAAAAAATTGACAGTGGAAGATTGCATCTCCTTAGAACCCGTATCGGAGATTGGAGGACAAAGGCGGTATACCTTTTACACAAAAGGACAGCAGACGCTATTTCAGCGTCTTTATTCACGGCAGGGCTATCACGATTTTGCTGTTGGGTACCTTGCCGCTGGCCCTAATGCCTTTGTGCAGTGCCAAGCTGTGGAACCCTTTAGTTTTAGTGGGGCAATTGATAGCTGGGCGTCAGGAATTTTATTTGACATTATCGATATTGATGCGCAGGCCTTAAGCTATAAAAATCGCGGCCAGGATGGGCAAGGAGCAGGCTGGTCAGCCGCCAACAGTGTTTTCTGGCAATCCACTGCTGGTCTCGTGGAATGTTACCAGCCGCCTACCGCACAAAACTGGGCTTTTGGTATTTGGTCGCAATTTCAAGGTGATGGTTATTGGGAGCAGTCCAACGAGTACATCAAACCACGAAGCTTGTACTACGCACAATTGGAGGGGCGAATTGGCAAGGCCGCAAAAGACAGGTCGATCTTATTACCTGTCTTGACAGAAGCTTCCAGCAGTCCGCCGGTACATGTGGCGATGGAATTAACTCAACAGGCCGTGCAGCCAGCGTTACAGCTAGTCGATTTTATCCGTGAAGCGGACCATAGGTCGTCTCTCAATATCAGTGTTGGAAAGGCCAAAACGATTGATCAGATCGGTTACAACGCACAGGCCGTAAAGTCTCGATCGGCGGATATGCAGGTGCTGCATGGCTGGCTAGTGCGTGGAAACAGTATCTTGACAGGTAGTAAACTGGATGTACCTTGGTGGAGTGGCTCTGCAAGACCTTACGGAGCTATCAAAGCCAAACCCCATATCACGCGCTACGTGCCCGGAGAGGTCGGGATTGGTCTCACGGATGATCTCGAGGCGCTGACGGATACCATGCAACAAAATCATGTATTGGCCATAGACCATAATTATGGGCTTTGGTATGATAGGCGTCGCGACGATCATGAGCGAATCCGAAGGATGAACGGTGAGGTCTGGCCGCCATTTTATGAGCTGCCCTTCGCGAGAAGTGGTACCGGCCTCGCTTATGATGGCTTATCAAAATATGACCTGACTAAATACAACCAGTTTTACTGGAGCCGCTTAAAGCGCTTTGCGGATTTAGCAGACCAAAAAGGCTTGATACTGATCCACCAGAATTATTTTCAGCATAATATTATAGAAGCAGGGGCTCACTATGCTGATTTTCCTTGGCGTACAGCCAATAACATCAATAATGTTGGTTTTCCAGAACCTGTTCCCTATGCTGGAGACAAGCGTATTTTTATGGCTGAACAGTTTTACGATATCGGTAATCCCGTACGCAGAGCCTTACATCGCGCTTATATCCGCCAGTGTCTCGATAATTTTAAGGACAATTCGGGTGTTATTCAGATGATCAGCGCTGAATATACGGGGCCGCTGCATTTTGTGCAGTTCTGGATCGATGTAATTAAGGAGTGGAAAGCCGAGACGGGCGGGCACCCGATTATTGCATTGAGCGCCACGAAGGATGTTCAGGATGCCATACTGGCCGACCCAGAACGCGCTGCTGAAATTCAGATTATTGATATTCGGTATTGGCATTATCAGGCTGACGGGACACTTTACGCGCCCAAAGGGGGGCAGAACCTAGCTCCACGTCAACATGCACGTTTGTTAAAGCCAAAGAAAACCTCTATGGAAGCCGTCTATAAAGCGGTTTCGGAATATCGGATTAAATACCCAGAGAAAGCCGTGTTATATCATGGTGATAATTATCCCGAAATGGCCTGGGCGTCTTTCATGGCCGGCGGCTCCATGGCCAATGTGCCGAGAATCCAAATGCCCGAGTTCTATGCTGCTGCTGCTGGTATGCAACCCACAGTCATCGGTGGACATTGGGTTTTAAGGTCTGATCAGGGACTGATTATTTATAACCGCAGTTCTGAAGCGTTGAACCTGGATCTCAAGGACTATAAAGGACATTTTATCGTGCGGCACATCCATCCCAAAAACGGTACAATCGTTAAAACGGAACGCGTGAATCTCGGAAAAGAACTTCACCTCAACAATTATATGAACAGTCCAGAAATCATCTGGATCGATAAACGTTAATATCATGTCAATACACAAGAAGTATCCATTTTTAAAAGCAGAACAACCGTGTCTGCTGTCTTGGATATTCCAACGTACTTTTAAAAAACAGGGCGTATTTCGCAAAGTTTTTTCGTTTGCAATGATGGGAGTCTTTGTTTCCTGTGCTACCGAAAAAGAGCACGGAGACCTGCCTTTATTGAAAATTTCTGAAAATAAGCGATACGTCGTCACCCAGGATGGAAAGCCTTTTTTCTGGCTGGGCGATACGGGCTGGCTTCTCTTCAATAAGATGAACCGCGATGAGGCAGAACAGTATCTGGAAGATAGAAGACAAAAAGGATTCAACGTCATTCAGGCTATGGTCCTACATACTGTGCCTTCGGTGAATGCTTACGGCGATTCTTCAGTGATCAACGCAGATATCTCCAGACCCTTGGTGACGACGGGCAATAATCCCAATCACGCGGACGAATATGATTATTGGGATCATATTGATTATATCATTAATAAGGCTGCCGAAAAGGGGATCTATATGGCTTTGGTACCTGTATGGGGGTCACCGGTTAAAGATGGGAAAGTATCTGTTGAGCAAGCCGAACAATATGCAAAATTTCTTGCCGAACGGTGGAAAGACCGTTCCAATATCATTTGGTTAAATGGCGGGGATATTAAGGGGTCTGATAAAATTGATGTGTGGAAGAAAATTGGGCAGACTATCAAGTCCATTGACCCTAAGCATTTAATGACTTTTCATCCCAGAGGTCGGACAGCATCATCGGACTGGTTCCACAACGAGTCCTGGCTGGACTTTAATATGGTCCAGTCTGGCCACAGAAGATACGATCAAGATACATCCAAAAATGAGCAGAAACACTATGGCGAGGACAACTGGAAGTTTATGGCAGCGGATTGGGATTTAAAACCTGTCAAGCCTACTATTGATGGAGAGCCTTCTTACGAGGGTATCCCCCAAGGATTGCATGATATCACCGAGCCCCGTTGGACAGACGCCGATGTCAGAAGATATGGTTATTGGTCCGTATTTGCGGGCGCATTTGGGTACACCTATGGCCAGAATTCGGTCATGCAGATGCATTCCAAAAAAGATACCACCTCGGCTTATGGCTCAGACGAAGTTTGGTCTTCGGCCATTCATGCACCCGGTGCCAGCCAGATGAAATACTTGAAGGAACTAATGCTATCCCGGACCGATTACTTTGACCGGATACCTGACCAGACACTGATCGTCGATAATGGCGAAAAATATGATCGTTTACTGGCGACGAGAACAGATCATTATGCCTTTATCTACAATTATACCGGCAGACCCATGACGGTTAATATGGGTAAAATCAAAGGCAGTAAGGTAAAGGCCTCCTGGTTTAATCCGAGAAATGGAGAAACCAAGGTCATCGGTGAGATGGAGAATAAAGGAATACAACACTTTACACCCGAAGGTGGACAAAAAGAAGGCAACGACTGGGTGTTGATATTGGATTCGGTATCATGAGAACAATTAACATATGGTTTATCTTCATGATGACAACGATGTTTTTTTCTTCGTGTCAGCGGGATATTTATTTATTTACTTCTTTTCATGAACCCGCGAATGAGGGACTACGGTATTTGTATAGCGAAGATGCTTATCATTGGAAGCCAATTCGGGGAATATACTTAAAGCCTGAACTGGGAGCGCAGAAGATCATGCGTGACCCTTCCATGCTACAGGATAAACATGGTATTTACCACCTAGTATGGACTATTGGATGGAAAGGTAATGAAGGTATTGGTTATGCACGCTCGACAGACTTGATCCATTGGGACAACCAAAAAATTATTCCGGTAATGAAGCATGAGCCTACGACCGTTAATGTATGGGCGCCAGAATTATTTTATGACGATGTGAATAGTCGGTTTATCATCATTTGGGCTTCGACGATACCGCATCGATTTCCGAAAGGCAAGGAAGCTGAGGATAACAATCACCGTATGTACTATACGACCACAAAAGATTTTAATACGTTTACAGAAACACAGCTATTCAGTGATCCTGGGTTTAGCATGATTGACGCTGTGATTGTCAAGAAGGCTAAGCAGGATTATGTATTGGTTTTGAAAGATAACACCCGGCCCAATCGTGATCTTCGGGTAGCATTTGCGACAAATCCTTTGGGGCCCTTTCAAGAAGTATCCAAGCCCTTTTCGGCCCACCTAACTGAAGGCCCAACGGTAGTGAAAGTTAAAGATGAGTGGCTGATTTATTTTGACTCCTACGGGAGTAAACGCTATGAGGCTGTGGCTACCAAAGATTTTAAGACGTTCAAATCAATCAATGACCGCATATCGGTGCCCGAAGGACATAAGCATGGAACCATCTTCAGATCATCAAAAAAAGTTTTAAAGAATTTACGCCGACATGAAGCCGACACGAAATAGTAACATCGCCGTTCTGTACAGTATATTACTTGCGGGAGTTGCCGGAACCGCCTATGCGCAGGACACCGTCAAATACGTGGGTCAGACATTATCCAATGTGGATTATCATCATGGACAGCTAACTCCTGCCGTGGGTACACATAATATACAGGTATTTCGGGCGAATCGGGAGTTCCCGGAACAGGCTGGCGGGCATAATTTTACCTACAATCACCAACCTTTTTTGGCCTTTTGGAACAATACTTATTATCTACAATTTCTGAGCAATCCTGTGGGCGAGCATATTGCAGAAGGGAAGACCCTTTTACAGACGTCCAAAGACGGTTATGTCTGGTCGGGGCCTGTCGAACTGTTTCCGCCCTATCTTGTACCGGAGGGGTTCACAAAGCCAGGTAGGGCCGACCGCGCGGGCAAGGAGCTCTACGCAGTTATGCACCAACGCATGGGTTTCTATACGGCCCAGAATGGTAAGCTCCTGACAATTGGATACTATGGTGTGGCGTTGGATGCGAAAGATGATCCTAATGACGGCAATGGATTAGGACGTGTGGTCCGGGAAATAAATAAGGACGGTTCTTTTGGACCAATTTATTTTATCCGGTTCAATTCATCTTTCAACACAAAGATAGCCAAATACCCGTTTTTCACAAAAAGTAAGGATAAAGCTTTTGTGTCAGCCTGTGAAGAACTGCTAAATAGTCCGTTGATGATGCAGCAATGGGTGGAAGAGGCCGATCGCAATGATCCGCTAGTTCCTTTAAAGCGACCTGTTAAAGCGTTTGCTTATTACCATTTAAATGATGGCAGGGTAGTCGGGCTGTGGAAACATGCACTCACCTCGATCAGCAACGATAATGGCAGGACCTGGGCATATTCACCACGAAGAGCCCCCGGATTTGTCAACAGCAATGCGAAGATCTGGGGACAGCGGACCTCTGACGGTCGCTTTGCAACGGTTTACAATCCTTCCGAGTTCAGATGGCCACTGGCGGTTTCCACCAGTGACGACGGGCTACGTTATACCGATCTACTGTTGGTCAACGGTGAGATTTCCACGATGCGTTACGGCGGAAATTATAAATCCTATGGCCCCCAGTATGTACGTGGCATACAAGAAGGAAATGGCCAGACGCCGGATAAAAATATGTGGTTAACCTATAGCATGAACAAAGAGGATATATGGGTAGCCAAAGTGCCTGTTCCGATCAGTTCCACGGTGGCGGAAGCCGTTGATGACGATTTTTCGAAACAGCCAGAACAAGTTTATAATTCATGGAATATTTATAGCCCGCTTTGGGCAAGTGCCAAAGTTGAAGGTAATGCCTTGGTATTGCGGGACAAGGATCCCTACGACTATGCAAAAGCAGACCGGGTAATTGCACCGGCAAAGAAAGGCAAAATAACTTATACGGTGACGCCCCAACAGGATACGCATGGCACTTTAGAAATAGAACTCGTCAATGGCAACGGGCTCCCGGCTGCTCGGATTACCTTTGATAAGGATGGCCTGATTAAGAATAAGGCAGGGTATCGGAATGCAACTATACAAAAATATGAGGCCGGACAAACGTATCATATAACCTGCCTTGTAGATGTCACTACCCGCTCTTTTCAGCTATTTGTCAATGGCGTGGACAAAGGGACCAAATTGTTTTTTCAACCTGTAGATAGTATTTGTAAAGTATCGTTCAGAACAGGAGAAATCAGACGTTTCCCTGACGCGGATACACCAACAGACCAGGATTTTGACGTCGTCAATCCGGGACAGGCAGTAAAAGAGGCTGTTTATAGGATATCTTCGTTGACAGCGCAAACAATGTAATGGGATGAATAAGGTAATTCTATACATCGTGTTGTTTATACTCGCTTCCCGGCTTGAAGCCGCGGTTGTGCTACCCAATATTTTTGCTCATCATATGGTGTTGCAACGCGACCGTCACGTACCCATTTTCGGTACAGCATCAGGCGGGGAATCCATCGTGGTGAACTTTCAAAATCAACGTATACATACGCGAGCTGATAAAAACGGAAACTGGCAAGTGGTGTTAAAGCCGATGAAGGCCAATGCGGTAGGGCAGACACTAACTATCATCGGCAGCACCACTATTGAACTTAAAGATGTTGTGGTGGGAGAGGTATGGCTGTGTTCGGGTCAGTCCAATATGGAATATCAGATGCGTAAGATTGCAAAAGAAAAGCCGCCATTGAGGGGGAATTATTTTCCTCTGGAGGAGGTGAAAGAAGCCAAAAATGCCGACTTACGGATCTTTTTGGTCAGGAGAAAATTTCTGTTAAAGCCCAGTGGAAAATATGAAGGTTGGGCACTGGCACAGGATTCTGCATTAGCACAGTTTTCGGCGCCAGCCTATTTCTTTGGGAAAAAATTACAGGAGGAATTGAAAGTTCCTGTCGGCATTATTGCATCTGCCGTGAGCGGTAGCCGTATAGAACCTTGGTTTGCGGAAGCGTACTGGAACAGCTCCCCGTATCTAAAGGAGAAGCCTACGTCGGGCGATCCTGGAAAATTTTATCACCTGATGATTGAACCCTTAGCACCTTACGCATTAAGGGGCTTTATCTGGTATCAGGGAGAAAGCAACGTGTTTATGCAGGAAAATCTTTCCTACAGCTACAAGATGAAAGCGCTGATTGAAAACTGGCGTAACCTTTGGAAGGATCCCAAGATGCCATTTTATTTCACCCAGATTGCGCCATTCCGCTACTCACTGGACGAAAAGCGGCAACTCCGTATGCCGACAACGGTATTGCCGGAATTTCGCGAAGCGCAGGACCTCGTGTTACAGTTGCCTTTTACTGGCCGTATCATCACAACGGATCTGGTCGATGATATCGACAACCTTCATCCAAATTACAAATGGGAGATCGGCAGACGACACGCTCTTAAAGCTTTAAAAAACGTATACAAGAAAAAAATTATTGCCGATGGTCCGGAAATAAAATCTGTGAAGATAAAGGGGCAGAAAGCATATTTAACATTCAAACATGCAAAAGGGCTGAAAAGTCTGGACGGCAGGCCGTTGAATTCATTTGAAGTCGCGGGCGATGATGCGGTCTTCTTCCCGGCAATGGCGACGATCATTAACGATACGATTATACTCCAACATGCTGGGCTTCCACGGATTGTTCAAGTTAGGTTTGCTTGGGATGAAGCTGCCCAGCCTAATTTGGTTAATGCTGCAGGTTTGCCGGCGGCACCGTTCAGAACAGATGGCCCATTGAAATCAACAAAATTGTAATAGTAAGCTAATCATGAAATTAAACGTAAAAACTGTATTATCCTTCTTTTTTTTGACGCTTACAGCGTTACAGATTTCTGCTCAGCAGACAGAAATCCAATATCTTTCTGGAAGAGGCAAGGATGATGGTGTTTTATGGGATTTTAAGGTCAGTGAGGGTATGAAAGCCGGCGTCTGGGATAAGATACCTGTACCTTCCAACTGGGAACTACAGGGCTTCGGCAAATATAACTATGGTTTCAACAAAGAAATCAACAAAGGCAAGGAAGTTGGCGTTTATAAATACCGTTTTCGGGTACCTGACAGGTGGAATACGAAACTTGTCAGACTTGTTTTCGAAGGCGTGATGACGGATGCAGAAGTAAAAATCAATGGTAAACTCGCAGGGGAAATCCATCAGGGATCATTCTATGTGTTCAAATATGACATCGGCAAACTGATCAGACCGGGAAAGGACAATCTGTTGGAGGTAAAGGTAGCGAAGCATTCGGCCAATAAGTCTGTTAACGCGGCAGAGCGGGAAGGCGACTTTTGGATCTTCGGAGGGATATTTCGTCCAGTGTATCTGGAGGCGTTACCCCAGAGCCATGTCGAACGTGTTTCTTTGGACGCTCGGGCAGACGGAACTTTTAAAGCTAAGGTTGTGACCGAAGGCACAGCCAATGAAGTTGCGGTGCAGCTTTTTGATGCAGCGGGTAATCGGTTTGGCAAGGAACTAAAAACAACTATAACAGGCCATGAAATCTGGCTAAATGGACGTTTTGAGAAACCGGAACTCTGGTCAGCTGAGTTCCCCAATTTATATCAGGCGCAAGTTACGTTATTAAAAAATGGGATGGTGCAGCATCAGCTCACACAGAAGTTTGGTTTCCGTACAGTCGAAGTGAAAGCGCGGGATGGTGTATATATTAATGGCGTCAAGATAAAATTCAAAGGTGTTAACCGACACTCGTTTCATCCCCAGTCGGGCAGGACGACAAGCAAAGAAATTAGTATTGCTGACGTCAAACTTATTAAAGAGATGAATATGAACGCAGTCCGGATGGCGCATTATCCACCAGACAATCATTTTCTTGCAGTTTGCGATTCATTAGGCTTATATGTAATGAACGAATTGGGGGGCTGGCATGGCCATTATGATACACCTACCGGTTCTAAATTGCTACGCGAGATGATGGTTGTTTCCGAAAACAATCCTTCGGTGATCTTTTGGGCAAATGGTAACGAAGGGGGGCACAATCCCGAGCTGGATCACATCTTTCAAGAACAAGATATTCAAAAAAGGCCACTGATCTATCCCTGGGCTGTATACGGTGGTTTTGAAACCACCCATTACCGCGAATACAATTACGGAATAGGAACCTATGATCATGGCCATAATATTGTCATGCCAACGGAATTCCTCCACGGCATGTATGATGGCGGACACGGTGCTGGAATCGAGGACTACTGGAAAGCGATGTTGGCCAATCCTTTATCTGCGGGAGGCTTTTTATGGGATTTTCAGGATCAAGGTATCGTACGCACGGATAAAAACAATCGTATCGATACAGATGGTAATCACGGTCCTGACGGAATCGTGGGGCCGTACTATGAGAAGGAGGGAAGCTTTTTTACGATAAAAGAAGTTTGGAGCCCGATTTTCTTTGAAAAAAGAGCGATTACTAAAGAGTTTGATGGAATATTTAATATAGAAAATCGATATTCATTTACCAACAGCAGCCAATGCACATTTAGTTATGAATTCAAGAAATTGGGTGCTTATCGGCAGGTCGGAGCGAGCACAAAAGGAAATATAGCTGCACCTCATATTGCTCCCGGAGCGAAGGGCATATTGAAGATGGATCTTCCGAAAGGATGGGAGCAATTTGACGTGCTATACATTACCGTCAAGGACCCTTGGGGGCAGGAGCTCTTCACCTGGAGTTTTCCTATCGCTATGCCGGCCGATATAGCAGCATCTCTGATCGTTCCCGGGAGCCCACAAAATATTTCGGTACAGGAAGAGCCCAGTTCATATCTGGTACAGGCCAATGGAATCAGCTATAAAATCAATAAGATAACAGGGTTATTGGAACAGGTAAAGAATGCGAAAGGTATCATCCCCTTTCATAACGGACCAGTGCTACAGGAAGCGGTCAACAATTACAAAAACTTTACACTGAGTCACGAAGATGGAAAGGTGGTCATCCAGTCTACATTTGATAAAAAGGAAAGTTACAACACACTGCGATGGGAGATACTGCCTTCAGGACAGTTGAAGATGCATGTGCAATATTTCCCTGAAAGTTATTTCACGCGTTTTGTTGGAGTAAACTTTGACTTTCCAGAATCTGAAATTAAAGCGGTTGAGTATATGGGAATGGGACCTTATCGAGTCTGGAAAAATCGAATGAAGGGCAACCAATTTGGTGTATGGAGGAAAGACTATAACAATACAGCAACGGGCGAGCCGCCGTTTGAGTATCCAGAGTTCAAAGGGTATCATGCCAATATGTACTGGACGAAATTTATTGGGAAGGAGCAGAGCTTTATGGTTTTTACTGATCGTGAAGATGTGTTTTTAAGGTTGTATACACCAAAGGAGCAACAAGATACGGAGTGGAAGAATATGGACCCTATCTTTCCAAAAGGGGATATTTCGTTCATGAATGGTATCTCTGCTATTGGTACCAAAACTCAGAAGCCGGAAACCACTGGCCCAATGGGCATGAAGCACGTATATTATGATTTTGAAAAAGAACCTATAAGGGCGTTGCATCTGGTTCTGTATTTTGATTTTAAATAAGTATGTCACCATTAGTAGCGGTGGATATCAGAAGTAAAGAAATAAGATAAACATGAAACGGAAAGTACTACAGTATATTATTGTAATGCTATGTACGGTCATCAGCCAAATTACACAGGCTAAGGTCGTTGTGTACGATTTGCGTACAGAACAGCTGCGAAATCCACAGGGAATAGACGTGGCTATGCCTGCATTGAGCTGGAAGCTTCGTGCAGATGAACGTGCTGTGGTACAGGAGGCCTATCATATCCTAGTCGCTTCTTCTGAAGAGAAACTCCGCCAAAATATCGGTGATTTGTGGGATTCGGGGCGACAGATTTCCAGCAATTCCATCAATATCATGTATCGGGGGAAGATGTTGCAGAGTGTGGATAAGGTCTTTTGGAAGGTGCGGGTATATACCAATAAGGGGGAAACGGAGTGGTCTGAAGCCGTTTATTGGACGATGGGGTTATTGCATTACAAGGACTGGGTAGGACGTTGGATAGGTTTTGATCGTTATTTCCCTTCTGATAGCGAGCCCGAAGGGAAATTGGCTGCACGCTATTTTAGAAAAGAATTCAACACTAAGGGGAAAGTAAAAGCTGCGACTGCCTATATCATGGGCTTAGGTCTATACGAGCTATATATCAATGGTGAGAAGATCGGTAATCAAGTGTTGGCGCCGGTACCGACAGATTACAGTAAAAATATAAAATACAACGTTCTGGATGTGACCGAAGCCTTTTCACAGACCCGACAGCATACTGTCGGCGTTGTCTTGGGGAACGGGCGTTTTTACGCCATGCGCCAAGCTAAGCCTTATAAGATCAAAACCTTTGGTTTTCCTAAGCTGCTGATGCAGATTTTGATTACTTACGACGACGGAACTTCCGAAATTATCAAAACTGATAATTCCTGGAAGGGGACTACGGAAGGCCCTATTTTGTCAAATAATGAGTACGATGGAGAGAGCTATGATGCACGGAAAGAACTTGTTGGATGGTCAAACGTCGGATTCGATGACAGTAAATGGCTGAAAGCGGACTATGTCCAGGAACCGGGAGGTAATTATGAAGCGCAGATCGGCGGCTTGATGAAGGTGATGCGGGATATCCGCCCTGTTTCTATTGTCGAACGCCCCAGGGGAAGTTATATCATCGACTTTGGTCAGAACTTTTCGGGCTGGATGAAGCTCAAAGTCCATGGAAAACGAGGAACGGTAATCGGGCTTCGCTTTGCTGAATCATTGACAGCGACTGGCGAACTGTTTACCACAAACTTGCGCGACGCCAAAGCCGCAGATCAGTATGTATTGAAGGGGGGCACGATGGAAGAATGGGAGCCTAGGTTTACCTACCATGGGTTCCGCTTTGTGGAGGTGATCGGTTATCCCGGAAAGCCTAACCTGGAGAACTTCATTGGCCGGCTCGTTTACGATGACTTGACCGATGTGGGGACTTTTACCTCGTCCAGTACACTTTTAAACCAGATTTATCAAAACGCCTGGTGGGGTATCGCCTCTAATTATAAAGGAATACCCATTGACTGCCCGCAACGTAATGAGCGCCAGCCTTGGCTAGGTGACAGGCCCGTCAGCGCGTATGGCGAAAATTTTCTTTTTGATAATGCGAATTTTTACCGTAAATGGCTCGATGACATTCGGTTATCACAGAAAGAAGATGGTGCCATCCCAGATGTGGCGCCTGCTTTCTGGAAATATTATAGCGACAATATCAGTTGGCCGGGTACGTATATCCTAATCTCTGGCATGCTCTATCAGCAAACGGGCGACTTTAGGATACTTGAAAAACATTATCCGGCCATGAAAAAGTGGATGGACTACATGCAATCGCGCTATAGCAATGAAGCTGGGATCATCACAAAGGATAGTTATGGTGACTGGTGCTTTCCACCGGCCAGCATCGAAGCAGGACGGGGAAAAATAGCCGACAAGAAATATCCCAGTGCCTTGATCTCTACGGCTTACTATTATCATCTATTGCAGGTCATGGCAGGATTCAGTGATGTGCTGGGAAAAGAGGCTGATCAATCGGATTTTTTGAACCGGGCGGGCGCTTTACGCAAGAGTTTCAATAGCACTTTCTATCATGTCTCCGGCTTCTATGGTAACAATACGTTAACAGACAACATTTTAGCTATGCAATTCGGGTTAGTGGAGGATCAGCATAAAGAAACCTTAAAGCAGCGGATCCTGACTATCATAGAAACAGAAAATGCGGGTCATTTAAGTACGGGGGTTATTGGCACCCAATGGATCATGCGTACGCTGACGACGATGGGGCGGGCAGATCTGGCTTATCGAATCGCGACGAACAAGACATATCCTTCGTGGGGGTATATGGTCGAAAATGGTGCAACAACAATCTGGGAGCTGTGGAACGGGAATACTGCACATCCCAAAATGAATTCCCAGAACCACGTAATGATGCTGGGTGATTTATTGGTATGGCTATATGAGGACTTAGCAGGTATCAAATCTGAGGCAAATGCCTTTCAAAAAGTCCGTATGCAACCGCAGTTCCTGTCTGGCGCAACAGCGGTAAATGCGAGTTACATCGGTGCTTTCGGACCGATAGAATCGAGCTGGACCAAACATGGGGATGTATTACAATGGAAGGTTTCGATTCCAGCCAACACGACAGCTGAATTATATCTCCCCGCCAAAGATCTATTGGATGTTTTTGAGAGCGGGACTCCCTTACAGGCAAGTAAAGATATACAGAAGTCGGAGACCCTGGCGGCGGGGTGCAAAGTAACAGTAGGATCAGGAATCTATTATTTTAAAATCAACTTATAGTACTATGAAAATCGCTGCAATTTACCTATTCTGCTGCATGTTTTCCGGCTACTTATTGCTATCAGAGCATGTGGCCGCACAGTCAAATACCAACGAACGAGATAAGGCCATGCAATGGGCTGCGGAGCTTAAACTTGGTAACAGCCAAAAACAACAACGTGTAGCTGACTATATTTTTTATCATCTTGTTGCGGTGAAAGATTGGCATAACAATCATCCGGCGAGTACGGTTCCGGCTGGTATTAACCCATATACCGGTAATAAACTCAGTGAACTGGATCGTTCGATTATTGCTGACTCGGCTCAGCCAGATTCGATCCATCAAAATCTGATGAACGGATTGCGAAAGGAACTGGATGATAAGCAGGTGGCCCAAATATTGGATCGATATACCATAGGTAAAGTGGATTTTACATTAAAAGGGTATCGGGCGATTGTGCCTGATCTGACTGTTGCGGAGGAGCAGACCATTCGTAAGCATTTGGAGGAAGCACGCGAAAAGGCGATTGATTACAAGAGCATGAAGCAGATTTCGGCAATATTCGAGATCTATAAAAACAAGTGCGAAGCTTATTTAAATGCAAACGGCAGAAACTGGCGGCAGCTGTTTAAAGATTATGTAACGAAAGTAAAAGCTGAAAAAGAAAATAAATCGAAATAAAAGACACCGGACACGGTCAGGGGAGCAAAGCTTGTCGCTATACAATTAATATAAAGGCAATGAAAACGACGATAAAACTATTGACATTAATACTGCTTTTGTGCTCATGGAGGGCTTATGGGCAGAATCCGACCTTGAAGGTCTGGCAGAAGGGCATTAAAATAGATGAGTTTATTTATGAGAAGGCCCCTTTTCCGTCTTGCCATTCGGCAACCATGGCTGAGACGGACCGGGGCTTGGTATATGCATTCTTTGGCGGAACAAAAGAGCGGCATCCCGATGTGGAAATTTATGTCTGCCGCAACGAAGGGGGGCAATGGACGGCACCTGAATCGGTAGCCAATGGCATCCAACCGGACGGAAAACGTTTGCCTACCTGGAACCCTGTGCTCTATCAGGTGCCCAATGGAGATCTGTTGTTGTTTTATAAGGTTGGGCCAAAGCCATCTGAATGGTGGGGTATGATCAAGCGCTCTGCAGATGGCGGGAAAAGCTGGTCTGCTGCCGAGCGTTTGCCCGAAGGATTTATTGGTCCGGTGAAGAACAAACCTATCCTGTTGCAAAATGGCAACCTGATCTCACCTTCCAGTACCGAAGGCAATGGCTGGAATATCCATTTTGAAGTCAGTACTGATTTTGGTAAAACCTGGCGAAAGATCGGTCCAGTGCCACGAGGTGTGGATAATTTAGATGCCATACAACCGAGTATCTTAGATCATGGCAACGGCAAACTGCAGCTTTTGGCTCGTACACGTAACCGGGCCATAGCCACTGCATGGTCCTCCGATTGGGGTGAACATTGGACCCCCCTGGAAAAAACGGCCTTGCCCAATAATAATTCGGGTACCGATGCCCTTACATTAAAAGACGGTACGCATGTACTAGTATACAACCATGTTCTTCCGGAAGGCAATTTGGCAAAGGGTGCGCGTACGCCACTTCATGTCTCCTTTTCCAAAGATGGTAAAAATTGGTCAGCAGCGCTTATCTTGGAAGATTCGCCGATCAGCCAGTATTCTTACCCCGCTGTCATCCAAACCAAGGACGGCATGCTCCATTTTGGTTACACCTGGCGGCGGAAAAAGATGAAACATGTTGTCGTCGATCCGAAAAAAGTAAAAACAACAGCTATCCAGAACGGCCAATGGCCGCAACGAAAAGGGTATGAAAAACCAGATGCGACTAAATATGTTAAAGAAGAAGATTAGTATAATCTATGGGCTATTCCTCATGCTGGCCTGTTCCTTTAGTAAGGGACAGCAAGCACCTTTAGATTATGAAAATAATTTCAGACAACCTCTAGAAAAGGTACTTATTTCTCTGGAAGAACGCTTTCAAATCGATATTAAATATAGCTCAGATCTCGTGAAAGACCGTTGGGTGGATTTTGCCCCCTGGAAAATCAGAGCAGATCTGGCAGCAACCGAAGTCAACCTGCTTTATCCCCTGGGACTAAAACTCCAGCAGGACAAGCCGGGAATATTTAAGCTGAAAGTTTATGAATACCATCGCTGGAAACCACAAGAGGGGTGGGATTTTTTGGATATGCTTGCTAAAAAGTATAATGACCAAGCCAGCTGGGAAAGACGGAGGGCGGAGCTTAGAGAAGGCATCCGAAAAGCCATGTACTGGGATAGACTACAGCAGATTAAAGTGCCAGCAATCCAATTGCAGCCGGCTCGCCAGTATAAGGATTATCAAATTCAGAACTTTTCCCTGGAAATTATCCCCGGAGTCTATGTCAATGGTAGTATTTATGCGCCACGCAAGCAGAACGGAAAAATTCCCGTTGTTCTTTCACCAGATGGTCATTGGGCCGGGCATCGGTATCGCCCCGATGCGCAAAAGCGGTTTATTACTTTGGCACGGATGGGCTGTATGGCTGTAAGCTACGATCTGTTTGCCTGGGGAGAGTCTTTGTTGCAATTTTCTTCCCAGGATCATCGCAGCAGTATCGCCATGTTGATGCAGACCTGGGGTGCTGAACGGATCTTGGATTACGTAATGAGCTTGCCGCAGGTAGACCGGTCACGTATTGGTATAAGTGGGGGGTCCGGTGGTGGAAGTCACAGTATTCTGATGTCTGCATTGGATGACCGTATCACATTGGTTGCGCCAGTGGTGTCGATGTCTTCGTATTTTTTCGGAGGATGTCCCTGTGAGAGCGGACTGCCAATACACTTTGTCGGCGGCGGAACCAACAACGTTGAACTCGCAGCTATTGCAGCTCCCCAGCCTCTGCTAATTATCTCTGATGGTCAGGACTGGACACAGGAAACGAGCCGGCATGATTTTCCATACTTGCAAAAAATATACGCATACTATGGCAAACCCACAATGGTTAAGCATGTACATTTTCCACAGGAAGGTCACGATTTTGGAGTCAATAAAAGGCAGGCATTATATCAATTTATCATTGAACATTTTCAGCTCAACGCAGCCCAGTTAGCAGATGTGATCGCAGAGAAGGATATACAGATTGAGTCTGAACATCTGCTTTACAGCTTTGGTGCAAAAGGTGAAAAACTTCCAACAACTGCCGTTCGTGGTATTGATGAGCTTAGAAAGCTATTAAACACTTATCAAATTGAGCTATGATGGACCGCAAAAAATTTATCCTTGACTCCTTGGCTTTGAGTAGCTTGTTCCTATTGCCAAGTTTTGCATTAGACAGGAGCAATAATCCGCGATACCGAGTCGCTGTTATTGACTTGATGTTGCTGAAACGGCAGAAGCTGAGCGCAGTTGCTCTGGCTGGGGAAATAGGTGCGGATGGACTGGAAGTGGACATGGGCGGTTTGGGGAATAGGCCCACCTTTGACAATAAGTTTGTGGATGGCCAATTTCTTTCATCCTATCTCGCGGCTCTTTCTGAGGCAAAATTGTCGATTTGTAGTCTGGCGATGACAGGTTTTTATGCGCAGTCATTAGCCGGTCGGGACAATTACCTACTACCCGTTCAGGACTGTTTTGAAACAATGAAAAAATTAAAGGTAGGTATTGCTTTCCTTCCACTTGGTATACAATGTGACCTCGAGAAGTATCCAGCGTTGTGGCCGGCTCTTGTCGAACGTCTGAAGGTCATCGGACAGCTTGCCCAACAATATAAAGTAACGGTAGCGATAGAAACTGCTTTGTCAGCAAGCGAGGAAAAGAGATTTCTACAAGAAATCGGATTGCCCTCTATAAAAAGCAGTTTCAATTTTTCCAACGCCCTAAAGAATGGACGGAATCTGATTCAGGAGCTTGAAATATTAGGCAAAGATTATATTGCGCAAATCCATTGTACAGATGAGGATGGTCTCTGGTTACAGGAAAATAAACGTTTGGACTTATATGCCGTAAAACGCTGTCTGGATCAGATGGGCTGGAGGGGATGGCTAATCATAGAACGATCCCGCCGTCCGGAATATATTCGTGACGTTAAGATGAACTATAGGACGAATACCAAATTCGTGAAGGAGGTATTTCAATGACATTTTTCCGGACAATCATAGCGCTGTTCATCGGAATGACCGGACTGCTCAGTTCCTGTAATATGCAACGTCAGACTGCGCTATCAGCGCTTCCAACGCTGGATATGGTGGGGGTGAAGTATATGCCTGAAACCATCGCACCGGTGTATTCCCCATATTTTAAGGCTGATTTTCAACGACCAGTTTTCCCTGCACGGACCATCACTGTTATCGAAAACAAGACAGACCTGCAAAAAAGTCTGGATTCCCTCGGAAAAGCTGGGGGCGGCAGACTGGTGATTAGAAAAGGACATTATAAAACAGGACGACTTTCTTTGCAGTCCAACACCGAATTGCATTTGGAGGAAGGGGCGACTGTTGAATTTGAAAGTGATATTCGGGACTTTTTGCCTGTCGTATTCACAAGGAGTGAAGGCGTGGAACTTTATTCCCTCGGCGCCTGTATCTACGCTAACGGCGCTACCAATATTGCGATTACGGGAAAAGGAACACTTCTCGGCCCGGCCGAGGGAAGTATCCGCAAAAAAACGATGACACATGACGTGATTGAAAAGGTCGTTGCGGCGGATGTGCCGGTCGAAAAGCGTATTTATGACGGCAAAACGACAGATTTTATATTTCCTCCTGCCTTGATTGCACCTATTAATTGCAAAAACGTCTTTATTGAAGGCCTGAGCCTCAGGCGCTCAGCATTTTGGAATATCGTACCAACTTATTGTGAGAATGTAGTCATCCGAGGAGTACATGTCGAGTCTAAGGGAATCCTCCGTGGCGATGGGATAGACATCGAATCGTCACAACGGGTATTGGTTGAATACTGCACCCTGGAAACGGGAGATGACTGTATTGCCTTAAAGGCGGGTAGAGGCTATGATGGACTGCGGGTCAACCGGCCTACCAAACATGTTGTCGTCCGGCATTGCCTGACAAAAACGGGGCATGGTGGGCTGACCATAGGTAGCGAAACAGCGGGGCTGATACAGCAGATATATGTGCACGATTGCATCTTCGCGGGTACAGATGTCGGAATCCGTTTTAAAACACGGCGTCCACGAGGGGGCGGGGGGCATGATATGCTCTTTTCTAATATTCGGATGAATGTTAATTTTTCGGCCCTGCGCTGGGATATGCTGGGCCAAGCCCAACATGTGGGGAAAGAAGCTGACCGGACGTTTAAAGTAGCCGTGAATCCGTTGACGCCACGGTTCTCAAAAATCAAAATGGAACGGATTGCGATTGAGAGAGCTTCTGATTGCATCAATATTGAAGGTATACCCGAATCACCGTTGACCGGGGTTGAGCTGACGGGGATTGACGCTCGGGGAAGCCGCTTCCTGAGGGCAAAGGATGCAAAAGACATCCGCATTCAGGACAGCCGTTTTATTTGTGCGGATGTACGGGTAGATAGTACAGCTTTACAGGGATTTAAAATGAAGAAGGTCTATCTATCCACTAAAGGATTAAATTGATAGAACGATCGCAACGAAAAGGTAAAATAGAGTTACGGATATAAACAGAAGTAATCATTAATTAAGAAGATACAGGGCATAATGGGAGAAGTACAGACGAATGACGATAGATTGAAGTATTGGATAGGCATAGTCCATTTCTGGTCTATCTTGCTGCTAATTGTTTTTGCCAGCGGCCCCGCTCTGGCGCAGTTGTCATTTGACCGCGTTCTCGTCAATGGACGGGTGAATCCTTTAGGAATTCATACAAACAAACCGCAGTTTAGCTGGCGATTAAAGAGTAGCCAGAACAATGTGTTCCAAACGGCTTACCGGATTCGGGTAGAGGATATTATGCAGGACAAGCCACGGCTTGTCTGGGATTCAGGCTGGCAAAATACAGACCAGTCCTTATATATCGCCTATACTGGAAAAGCTTTGCACGCGGGTCATTATTATCGGTATTGGATAGAAGCCAAGGATAATTTGGGGAATCATGCCCAAAGTGAAAAAGGCTTGTTTTTAGTTGGACTGTTGCAGCCGGAAGATTGGGGAGTAGGCCAATGGATTGCCAAGGATACCCTGCCAAAAGCGATGGTAAATCCTTTGCCGCTCAGTTCCAGTAAATTTAGGGTGGATCAGGCGTTTGATCTTCCTGTCTTTCGTAAGACATTTAAGATAAAGAGAAAGCTGCTGCGATCGACCGCTTTTATTTCGGGTCTTGGGCATTATGAGTTATTGTTAAATGGGAAGAAGGCTGAAAATACCTTTTTGCAGCCCGGATGGAGCAAATACGATAAGGAGGCTTTATATGTTGCGCTGGATGTCACGAACCTCCTTCATCCAGGGGAAAACAGCATCGGGATTCTACTGGGAAATGGCTTTTATTATATTCCTCCGGTCAAGGGGCGATATCAGAAGCATAAGGTTGCTTTTGGACTTCCTAAGGTTAAAATGAAATTGGTCAATCATTATGCCGATGGTAGTGAGGAGGTCGTGGTAACAGACCGGAGCTGGAAAGTGCATCGTTCACCCATTACCTTTTCCAGCATGTATGGGGGCGAAGATTATGATGGACATGTGCTGGCTTCCAACTGGTCTGACGTAGAATTTGATGATCAACGCTGGTCATCAGCCCTGGAAGTGGACGGCCCGGCTCTGGTAGGACAAGAAGCCGAGTCGCTGCGTGTCATGCAGGAGTTTTCACCGATTCGGTCTTTTAAGAACCGAAAGAACGGGAATACCGTGTATGATTTTGGACAGAACGCCTCGGGGATTGTTTCCATAAAATTGGAAGGTAACCGCGGAGATACAGTACGCATTTATCCCGCAGAGCTGCTCACCGCAGATAGTGCGGCCAATCAGAAGGCAACAGGAAGCCCATACTACTATCAGTATGTTCTTGAAAAAGACGGTACTGCGGAATGGCAGCCCCGATTTACCTATTATGGATTCCGTTTCGCTGAAGTTGTTCTGCGGCCTCAACGGGGTGGATCTATCCGATTAAAAGAAATTAAAGCCTTACATATCCGGAATGGGGCCGAGACTGTGGGAAGTTTTCATTCCTCAGACAGCTTATTTAATCAGATTCATCAACTGATAAAGTGGGCGATCAATAGCAATATGGTCAGTGTATTTACCGATTGCCCACATCGTGAAAAACTGGGCTGGCTCGAACAGCTTCATTTAATGGGGCCTTCGGTACAGTATAATTATGATGTGGAACGTTTGTTTTCCAAGTCGTTACGCGATATGCGCCTGTCGCAGACGGCAACGGGGCTTGTGCCAGAAATAGCGCCTGAGTACGTTCAGTTTGATTGGGGAGGTGATATGTTCCGGGATTCTCCAGAATGGGGAAGCAGTTCCATTATCCTGGCTTGGTACGCCTACCGTTGGTACGGAAACAGCGCTTTTCTCCGCGATAATTACGATATGATGACCAGGTATATCGAGTATCTGGGAACAAAAGCAAAAGATTATATTTTAACGCAGGGTTTAGGTGACTGGTATGATCTAGGCCCCGAGCGGCCTGGAGTTTCGCAGTTGACCACACCCGGAATTACCGCAACAGCCATTTATTTTTACGATCTGAAACTGATGGTTGAGATTGCTACCTTACTGGGTAAGGAAGCAGATGCTGCGAAATTTGAGGCGCTACAGGCTGCGGTATATAAGGCGTTTAATCAGCGGTTTTATCGCCCACAGGAACATAGCTACGGTTCAGGAAGCCAGACGGCGTTGGCCATGCCGCTGTATGTAGGCCTTGTACCTAAAGCAGAAGAGCAGGCTGTCTTTGAGAGGTTGGTTGCAACAGTTTGCCAGAACGATACCGCATTGACAGCCGGAGATATTGGTCATCGTTACCTTCTGCAGGTGTTGCAGACAAAAAAACGCAATGATTTGATTTTTGCTATGCATCATCGCGATGACAGACCGGGATATGGATACCAGATCCGGAAAGGGGCAACAGCGCTGACAGAATCCTGGGCTGCTCTTCCCAACGTATCAAACAATCATTTCATGCTGGGGCACCTGATGGAATGGTTTCATACGGGGCTTGGTGGTATACGACAAGAATCAGGGTCTATAGCCTTTAAAAATTTTCGGATCGAGCCCCAAATGCTGGATGCCGTGAAGGACTGCGCGGTAAGTTTCAGAAGCCCATATGGTCAGATCTATTTTAAACGTATAGGAACCAAGGATAACTATCAACTGGAGGTACCTGTCAACAGTAGTTGTACGCTGGTGCTACCTCAAGGAGCGTATTTGGTAAATGGAAAACCTGTGGATGGCCACGCTTCCGCCCAGAATGATCATCAGATAGAAATGAAATTTGGCTCTGGTAAATATACGGTCATTAAAATGATGGGGAGATAGATTTGACCGATAAAATCAACTGTATGTAATCAAAGACTATGCGCCAGCTCAAAAAATTGAATAATAGAACGATAGGAATATACCGATGAAAAGAATGATGCTATTGCTATCCTTAACGTTGCTCTGCTGGATAGCAAGGGGACAGACATCGACTGTCTCTGACGAGGAAATGAAAAGAATTTATGAAGAAGTAAAGACTCCTTATAAGTATGGGTTGGTATTGGTTCCGCAAAACAGCGGTGAGTTGATGGACTGTCCAACCTTATACAAAGAAGGGAAGTATTGGTATATGACCTATATTGTTTTCGATGGAAACGGCTATGAGACCTGGTTGGCACAAAGTACAGATTTATTAAACTGGAAAATCCTAGGTAAGCAAATGGCGACAGGCAAGGATGGCAGCTGGGATGCGAGACAGCGGGCGGGCTATAATGCACTTGTTGATACAGAATGGGGTGGCAAATATAGGCTCAAAAAATATGCTGGAAAATACTGGATGTCTTATTTCGGTGGTTCGACAGCGGGCTATGAACCGGAACCTTTGGCCATCGGAATGGCCTATACCAGTGAAAAGCCGGTCCAGCCGGTCCTGTGGCGACGCCTACCGGCACCTGTTTTGAGTAGCAGGGATTCCGACGCCTCCTGGTGGGAAAACAGGAACAAGTTATTCAAAAGTTATGTCATTGAGGACAGCGATAAAAACACGGGACATCGTTTTGTAATGTATTACAATGCCGTGGGCGATTCTTTAGCGAACAATAAGCCTACACGGTGGTACGAGCGGATCGGTATGGCGGTATCAGATGATATGAAGAACTGGAAGCGATTCAAGGTGGATCCTGTTGTGCATCATCCGGTGGGCATCACTGGCGACCCGATGATTCAGCGTATCAACAATACATGGGTGATGTTCTATTTTGGTGCATTCTGGAAAGACCGTAAAGGCGCGTTCAACCGCTTCGCCGCGTCTAAAGATTTGATCCACTGGACCGACTGGGAAGGAGATAATCTGATTGAATCCAGTAAAGATTTTGATCAGCAATATGCGCATAAGTCGTTTGTGCTTAAAGCGCAGGGTGTTGTTTATCATTTTTATTGTGCAGTGGATAGCAAGGGCAATCGCGGTATCGCTTTAGCAACCTCCCGAGATCTGGGGCGGAGTGCTGTACATTTTTAAGCTATTAAAACATAAGTCATGAATTTACATTATTTTGTTTCCGTTCTTTTTTTGCTGCAGCTGCACCTTAGCTTTGGACAGGGACGTACCAAAGTCCGTTTTAACGAGAATTGGCATTTTACATTACACGACCAGTTGGAATATCGACTGGATGATAAAGATGCGCAGGACTGGGAGCTTGTCGAATTACCACACGACTGGAGTATTAAAGCTGATTTCGGTGCAGCATATCCTGCAGGAAACGCCGGTGGCGCATTACCCGGAGGGATCGGCTGGTATAGTAGGGAATTTCAATTGCCGACAAGCGATAAAGGAAAGTGCATTCAGCTACACTTCGGCGGAATCTATCGCTATGCTGAACTTTGGATCAACGGAGTTTATTTGGGGAAAATACCCAATGGCTATCTGTCATTTACAGTAGATCTGACCCCCCACCTGAAATATGGAAATCAAAACAATCGAATTGCTGTCCGTGTGGATAACAGTAAGCAGCCCAACTCCAGGTGGTATACGGGCTCGGGCATTTACCGTGATGTATATTTGATCAAAACAAGTCCGGTATACCTGAATGAGAGCGAGACATTTATCAGTACACCGGAAGTTCGCGGTACACTTGGGGCTTTAAAGGTGCAATCCAAATTGTCCAGCATACCGGCTGCCAAAGGAAGTTCGTATGGTAAAAAATATCAGCTAACCGTTTGGGATCCACACGGAAATCTCCTCCTAACAAAAACAGGAACAGCACAGAACGGAAACATCGATGAAACAGTGTCAGTGGACAAGCTGATGCACTGGAGTCCCGAGGCGCCTAATTTATATCGTGTTCAATTGGCTCTTTTGAACAGAAATAATAAGGTGGATGATCATATTGAAAGGAAAATCGGCTTTCGGACGTTCCGGTTTGATGCAAAAATGGGTTTTTATCTCAACGGAAAGCCCTTAAAAATCCTGGGCGTGTGTATGCACCATGATCTGGGGGCCCTAGGAGCCGCATTCAATAAGTCAGCAGCCAAACGACAACTTCTGATGATGAAGGAAATGGGCGCCAATGCCATTCGCACGGCACACAATCCTCCGGCGGAGGAACTACTTGATCTCTGTGACGAAATGGGGATACTGGTATATAATGAAGCTTTTGATATGTGGAAAAAACGTAAAAATAAGTTTGATTACCACATCGATTTTCCGACGGCACATCTGAGCGATTTAGAAGCTTTTGTACGCAGAGACCGCAATCATACTTCAGTAATTCTGTGGAGTATCGGAAATGAGATCAGAGAGCAATTTGATTCTACAGGCATAGCCCTTACGCAGGAGATGGCTAGATTGGTCAGGTTCCTGGATCCTACAAGACCCGTCACTGCGGCCCTGACAGAAAATAATTATGCGAAGAATTTTATTGCTCAGGCCCAGGCTTTGGATGTGTTGGGCTTCAATTATAAGCATGAAGATTACGACAAACTACCAGTAGAATTTAAAGATAAGCCTTTGTTAGCTTCGGAGACTGTATCGGCCTTGCAGACTCGAGCTGTCTATGACAAGTTGCAGGACACGATCCAGTTCTGGCCAGCCTCTTCCAAAGACAAATATGTTGTCCATGGCAATCCAGATTTTACGGTATCCGCATACGATAACGTGGCTGCCTATTGGGGTACCAGCCATGAAAAGGCCTGGCTTGCGGTCAAGAACCGTCCTTTCTTGGCCGGAACTTTTGTCTGGACCGGATTTGATTATCTGGGGGAACCGGTGCCCTATCCCTATCCTGCACGGAGTTCTTATTACGGCATTGTGGATCTCGCCGGTATTCCAAAAGATGTCTACTATATGTATCAGTCAGAATGGACCGACAAAGATGTGCTCCATCTTTTGCCGCACTGGAACTGGAAAGAAGGAGATACGGTGGATGTATGGGCCTACTATAATCGGGCAGACGATGTAGAGCTTTTTCTTAACGGAAAAAGCCTGGGGACTTCAATGAAAACAGCGGACCAGTTGCATGCTGCCTGGAAAGTGCCGTTTCAGAAAGGTGAGCTGAAAGCAATAAAAAGACGAAATGGCCATATTGTACAAGAAGCAACCGTCCGAACGGCAACTGATGCCCATCGGGTAGAGATTGTGTTGGAACATGAAAAATATGCTACTGGAGAATCCCGTGATCTTTACTTCGTGACAGCGACTCTGGTTGACAAGGTGGGACAGCACGTGTTGCACAATGACCAAGAAATTGAGTTTATTGTCAAGGGAAATGGGAAAGTGCTCGGAACGGACAATGGTTTTCAGGCAGATTTACGGGGCTTACATCATCCCAAAAGGAAAACATTCAAGGGAAAGGCTTTAGGCATTATTCAAAAAACAGACAGTGCACCATGCACGGTCATTATCCGTTCGGCTTTGGGGGAGCAAACGATAACCATCTAACCATTGGTCCTTCAAGTTCCGGAAGGACCATCTAATTCAAAAAACAACCACATTACTCAATAAATCTAATATTCAATATGAACATGAACCAGGTTAATATCGGAAAAATGACCTTAGGAGTCGCGACTCCCGTTGTAAAATATCCGATGTTAATACTCTTTTGCAGTAGCTTTTCACTCGGAAGCCCGTTGATTTCCAATGCTACAATAAATGCCGCCGCTCTTCAAGCTATTACGGTAGACCAGATAAAAGAACTAAAAGGTAAGATAACAGATGAACAGGGAAACCCTGTTGTTGGTGCCACAGTTTCGCTGGTTAATTCATCGTTGTCCACCTCCTCCAATGTGAAAGGAGAATTTACATTGCGTATGACGAGCGAGCTTGGTACTATCAAAGTCACTTCACTAGGCTTTTCAGAAACGGTCCTGGCAGTAAACGCTGGCGCCAACGTCAATATCGCCTTAAAAAAAGACGATCAGGCACTGGAGGAGGTTGTAGTGATCGGTTATGGTACCGCCAAGCGGCGGGATCTTACAGGAGCGGTAGCTTCGGTGAAATCAGACGAGATTATGATGACACCCACAGCCAATGTCATGGACGCCTTACAGGGAAAAGTTTCGGGTCTGGATATAACCAAATCATCTGGACGGGCAGGAGCTAACGTAAGTGCGAGTTTGCGCGGTAATCGGTCTATCTCTGGTGATAATAACCCCCTTTATATTATCGACGGTATTCCTGGAGATTTTACCAGCTTAAATCCCAGTGATATTGAATCCATAGATATTCTGAAAGATGCTTCATCCACAGCGATTTATGGGTCTGCTGGGTCCAACGGTGTAATCATCATTACGACCAAACAAGGAAAGTCGGGTAAAGCCATTGTGAATTTTGACGCCTACTTTGGCTACAATGGTTTTCCCAAATATCCGCATGGCTTGGTCGGTGAGGAGTACATGAAATTGAAAAGGGAGGCTTATCGCGGAGAACACGACAGCTATCCCGAATTCGCGAACAATATTTTTAAGAATCCCAAGCAACTAGCAGCGTTTGAAAGCGGTAAATGGGTAGACTGGGTGGACTTGATCCTGAAAGATGGAATACAACAGAATTATAGCTTCTCGGTCAATGGCGGTAATGAAAAAACGAGGGCTTTCCTGTCGGTCAACTATAATGATGAAGAAGGCCTGATCAAAAACGATAACAGCAAAAAGTATGCAGTGCGGGCGAATATAGACCACAAGCTTTCAGCGCTATTTAAAGTGGGAGCCAATCTGCAATATACGTATAAGGATAATAACCAGGCCGCTCAAAATATATTCGGTAATAGCCTGACCTTTTTGCCCCTAGGTGATGCCTTCGATGCGAATGGCAATATCAATCATATTCCGGTGGATGGTGTGACCAATCCATTGTCGGATCAGATCAAGGATCAATATAAAAATAATATTCTTAATAACTATTTTGCCGGTAACGCCTACATCGATTTTACCCCGGTTAAAGGGCTATCTTTTCGTTCCATCTTCGGGGCCACTATGATGTCACAACGTACTGGCCGCTATTTTGGTACACAATCCATCGCCAATCCAGAAGCGGGTTTTAAGCTGCCGGCCGCAGTGATTATCAATGACAGAAATTACAACTATCGTTGGGAAAATATTCTGAATTACGAATTCAGTTTGCAAGAAGATCACCATTTTGCGGTGACAGGTGTGACCTCCTGGTCGAAAAATCAGGCAGAGCAGGCCTATGCCGGTGGGTCTGGCTTTGATTTGGATTCATATTCTTTCCATAACCTGAGCGCTGCGACGACTTCAGTTATCCGTTCATCTTATATCGGGTCGCAGTCCATGTCTTATGTGGGACGTGTGAACTATAATTATCAAGGACGGTATTTGTTATCGCTATCGAGTCGCTGGGATGGCGTTTCCAGACTTTCGGCAGGGAATAAGTGGGATGTATTCCCTGCGGGCGCTTTTGCGTGGCGCCTAAGCGATGAACAGTTTTTCGCTTCTTTAAAAAATAAGGTATCGGAATTGAAACTACGGGCAGGTTATGGTATTACGGGCAATTCAGGGGGTGTTGGGGCCTACGGTACACAAGCTGGCGGATTTAATGCCCCTAAGCCTGTGGGCTTTGGTGAAAGTACGCCGGGGCCTGCTTTTATTTTAAATCAGCAATTGGCCAACAAAGATCTGGGCTGGGAAAAATCGTATAGTACCAATATTGGTCTGGATGCCGAGTTTTTAAACCGCAGGGCCAACCTGACCATAGACTGGTATCATACCGAAACCAAAGACCTGCTCTTTTTGCGGGATATGCCAGCATCGTTGGGTGGATCCTGGGGGGCACCATTTAAGATGTGGCAAAATATCGGTGCGACCACGAACAGAGGATTTGAATTGGCCTTAAATACCAAGAACATTCAAGGCGACAACTTTAACTGGCATTCAACATTGACTTTTTCGACCAATAAAGAACGAGTGACCTCATTACTCGACGGAAAGGATTTGATTTCCAGTGGTCTGTTTCTAAATCATCCAATCAGGACTTTCTATGACTACAAGTATTTAGGCATTTGGCAGGAAAGTGAAGCAGAACAAGCTGCGTTGTTTAATTCAGAGCCAGGCGACATCAAACTAGCGACCGATGGTACCGTAAACGAAGATGGTACGCACGCGTATGGAGCGAATGACAAAAGAATTCTTGGTTCGGCCGTTCCGAAATGGACGGGCGGATTCCAGAATAACTTTAAATACCAAAACTGGGATCTGTCGATATTTTTGACGGCCAGATGGGGACAGATGCTGCTCAACAATTTGATTACCCGGTACGATCCGACGACCGGAGTTGGAAATAGCCCGGACGACATCGATTACTGGACGCCCGAAAACCCCGGAGCATATCTTCCAAGGCCAGGGTTGCACTCATCGACAAGTGGCTATATTGGATTTGATGCATTGAAATATGTGGATGGTTCCTATTTTAAAATACGGAATATTACCTTGGGCTACAGCTTGCCAAAGAACTTCATCAAGCGTCTTTCCATGGAGCGTTTCCGTTTTTATGCCACGGCCAACAATCCATTCATTTTTACGAAAAGCAAGCTGTTAAAGTATCAAGATCCTGAATCCAACGGTTCGGATAACTTTCCGTTGACCAAGCAATTTGTAATAGGACTTAATGTGACCTTTTAATGAAGTTATTTATGAAGATAAACTATTTTAACATACTTTTCTGTGCTGGGCTGTTTTTGAGCTCCTGTTCTTTAGAAGAATACAATCCTTCGGGTGTCACCGTCGATAAAGTAGCGGAAAACAAGGCTGGTTTCGACAAGCTGGTCAATAGCTGTTATTTCGATTTGCCGCGTTATTTTTACGGTCGGAACTTCCTGCTCGTCACCGAAGGGGGCACAGATTTGTGGACTGCCGACCTCAATTCGAATAATAATCAAAACTATTTGAAATATGCTTCTGGTGGATCTATGTCCATTGATATGGCCAAGGATTACTGGAATGGAGCCTATGATGCCATCAACTACTGCAATATCGTCATCGGACGTGCTGATCAGGTAAAGGATTTTTCAAGCGAGGAGGAGAAACTTGCGAAAGTTTCAGAAGCCCATTTCTTGAGGGCCTTGTATTATTTCCATTTGGTTGAACAGTTTGGCCCCTGTCCGCTCAACCTCACAGAGACCTCCGCTGCGAATACTGCTGCCGTGCGCACCCCAGTGTTGGAAATATATGAGAAATGTATCCTGCCGGACCTCAGGTTTGCCGCCCAGCACCTGCCGCTAAGCTCTACGGAAGTGGGCAGACCAAGCCAGAAAGCGGCATTGGGGCTACTGGCTAAAGCCTGTCTGCAGACAAAAGAGTATAATACCAACCAATATATGGAGGAGGCCCTGCAGGCAGCACAACAAGTGATCGATAATCAGGCGCGTTATAATACGCGTCTTTACTCCGCCTTTATGGACAATTTCAATGCGGCTAACAACAAAAAGAATGCTGAGGCACTTTATCAAATCCCGTATTCTCAAGAATATGGGTCAACTAATGTATACGATCATAACAATGATTTTAAACGCTTTTACTGCACGCCAACAGCTTTCGGAGCAATACAGTTGGCCGGTTTTCAGACGGAAGTAGGACGTTGGTCGGGAGGAACATTCATGCCGACCAAATATCTGCTTGACGTCTTTAAAAACAAGGACAATACCCTCGATCCACGATATGCTATTTCATTTCAGACACAGTGGCTTTCGAATGTTGATTACAGCTGGAGTAGGGATGCTATTGTTCAGTTTGACCGCGAAGAGGGCGCCGTGACTACAGGTACGCATCTTCCTAAAGGTGTAGTCGCCATAAAAATCGCCCGGCAAGGTGAGGTTGGGTATGAAGAGGAGAAAAAGACACAATTCCAACAAAAATATCTTTGGCTTGATTTGGAAGATGTATATGGAGCTGATCAAAAAGTGAAGATGAAATACAACCGGACAAACCAGCTACCGGGGCAGGTGGACAATCCATTCATAAGCTTTTATCCGTCCTTGGTGAAATTTAATTCAGGCTCGTTGATCAGTCCCAAGGCCAACAATTTTACGAGTGATGCCTATGCAACGGTTATGCGCTTGGGAGAGCTTTACCTCATTGCCGCCGAAGCGTCGTTCCACTTGAACGGTGCGAATGCTATAGCAGCCAATTACATAAATGTCTTACGTGATCGGGTAGGTGCCCCGCGAGTTATTGCTTCGGACCTTTCCGCCCAATTTATACTCGATGAGCGAGCTCGTGAGCTATGCGGGGAATATACGCGTTGGTATGACCTGAAACGGATGGGTAAATTGAATAGATCTTATTTGATGAACACCAATCCGGATGTTGGACAATTTTTTAAAGATGGCGTACATGGCCTTAGACCTATCCCGCAAGGACAGATGGATGCAGTTAGTAACCCTAATGAATTTCTGCAGAACAATGGCTATTAAAAAGACGGTTTTTATATGGTTCTTTAGTTTTTTGTCGCTCTGCACATTCGCACAGACGGGTGAAATATACGTCGGTAAGCAGAGCAACAAGGCGCGACGGGATGGCAGTGCTGGAGCGCCATTTTTGACGCTGCAAGATGCATTGCGACAGGCACGGGAATGGCGGCGTATTCAGGATCCACGGATGCAGAGGGGGATTACGATTTGGGTCGGAGACGGTGTGTACGTCCCCCCACAGACGATTTTGATTCGTCCTGAAGACAGCGGGACTGCCGAAAGTCCAACATGGATCAAAGGTCTGGGTAAGGAAGCGATCTTTTCGGGCGGTGTTACCATTGCTGGCTGGCAACCGCTGAAGGGCGAAAAGAGATTGGACGCTGCTGTTGCCAAGCATGTTATGGTGGCAGAGGCCCCCCGGGTCGGCGGAAAGTATTTTCCTTTTCGGCAATTATGGGTGGGTTCACGGAAAGCAATTCGTGCAGAGAGCCATGACGATGCCCATTTACCCCGTATCATCAATTGGGATTTTAGCAGGCAGGCCGCAATTGTCCCCAATGTATTTCCAAAATTTGCATTCAAAGCTGGTATGGAGTTTTTTATCCACCAGTGGTGGGCCATAGCCCAGCTACGGATCCGGGAAGCGGTCGTTACAAAAGATAGTATTACCCTTCTCTTCCATGAACCCGAAGGAAAAATACAGAACGAACACCCATGGCCTAAGCCCTGGCTATCCAAAGAGCACGGCAACTCGGCCTTTCGCCTTGTCAATGCCCTTGAATTTTTGGATCAGCCGGGGGAGTGGTTTCTGGATGAAGATCAGCATAAAGTCTATTATTATAAAAGGCCTGATGAACAGCTGAATCAGCTAAATGTCGTAGTGCCTTATCTTGAAACGATCCTGCGAATGCAAGGCACTTTGGAGTCGCCTGTACGACATGTATATATAGAGGGCCTACAATTTCAGCATAGCTCTTGGTTGAGACCACATGATTACGGTCATGTTGCGCTACAGGCAGGGATGTATTTTTTGGATGCATATAAACTGACGCCGCCCGGCACTGCAGATAAAACGGGGCTGGAAAATCAAGCTTGGCTAGGCCGACCGGAGGCAGCTGTCGTCCTGAGCCATACAGCCCATACTAAAATTTCGGCCTGCCGCTTTTCCCACTTGGCAGCCACAGGAATTGACTATAGAGAGGCTAATTTGCAAGATACCTTAATCGCCAACTTATTTCAGGATATCGGCGGTTCCGGTATATTGCTGGGGCAGTTTTCGGATGAACAGGTGGAAGCTCATTTACCTTTCCAGCCAAGCGATCAACGTATATTAACGGATGGTCTGGTAGTCCAAAATAATCTGGTACAGGATATCGGCAATGAGGACTGGGGCACCGTAGGTATTGGGGCTGGTTTTGTCCGTAATGTGTCCATCGAGCACAATGAACTGCTGGACCTGCCTTATACTGGCATCAGCTTGGGCTGGGGCTGGACACCGACGGTTAATAGTATGCGCAATAATCGGGTGCTTTACAACAGAATAACGCGTTATGGCAGATACATGTATGATGTGGCTGGGATTTATACGCTTTCGGCCCAACCCGGAACAAAAATTCAATATAATGTGATTGACAGTATTTATCGGTCACCCTATGCACATATTCCGGATCATTGGTTTTACCTGTATACCGATGAAGGATCTGCTTACATGAACGTGAGCAACAACTGGTTCCCTTCCAATAAGATTCTTAAGAACGCGAATGGGCCAAGCGTGGAATGGACCAATAACGGACCCGACGTAGATTCTAAAGTGGTTAAACAAGCGGGTATTCAGGAGACGTATGCTGACCTGTTGAGTGCAAAGAGGCCAATAGCAGCTGCCACGGAGATCAATTCATACGTCCCTTTTACAAAACCGGTCTTTTTTCAGATCTACGACCCGCAGCAGCAATTATCCGCAGCAGCAATCAAAAACTTTTTTGTCAGACAGGGCGCGGATACCAGCCAGATTTTTCATTGGAAGCACTATACCGTATTGATGACGAGTGATGAGATGGGTAAGAAACTCGCGAGTGCGTGGGTCGCCAGCTATCCTGCAATAGCATATAAGCTGTTCAACGATCTGTTCTATACCTTCGATCGTACCGACTTTGGGGGAGAGAAGCCCAAGGAGACCGATTTTGTCCTACTAACGGCACAGCTACTGGATGATCGGAATAAACAGGAAGCTTACTATCGGGCGCATAAAGAACAATTTAAAAAATGGCCTGAAGTCGCTTCGGGATTTTGTCGCGCAGGCTTCGATGAAGTACTCGTCTATCGAAACGGCCGACAGCTGATGCTCTATATCTCATTTCCAAAAGGACAGGATTTTAAGAGGATTGATCAGCTGACGACCAAGGATAACCCGAAAGTGGTGGAATGGAATCGGCTCATGGGCAGTTATCAGGAAGGCATTCCAGGAACGGGCAAAGATGAAACGTGGATTTTTTATAAACAATAAAATGGAAAGTATTCAAAAGTTAAAATTAGGAATTTTAGGACTTGGGGAAGGGCGCAGCACCATGTCTGCAGCCCTGCAGAGCTCCTCTATCGAATTGGTGCAGATCTGCGACCTGAATGAAGAATTGGGACGTAAGCGGATGAAAGAGTTTGATTTTCATGCGTATACCAACAATTATCAGGACATGCTCCATGATAAAAATATTGAAGCCATCGCAATTTATACCCCTGATCATGTTCATGCGAAACATATTCAGCTGGCTTTAGAGCACGATAAACATGTGATCTGTACCAAACCGTTTATCGACAATCTCGCGGATGCCAATGGTCTGCTCGAACTTGCGGCGAAGAAAAACCGGCGCGTATTTGTCGGGCAAAGCTCCCGTTTTTTTGAGCCAGTGAAAAAACAAAGGGAAGATTTTGAAGCTGGTCTTATTGGCGAGTTGATCACGATTGAGGGCTATTACCATGCCGATCACCGGTGGTTTTTGGAGAAACCCTGGTCCTTGCAATCTACCTTCAAATGGCTGTATGGTGGGCTTAGCCATCCGGTTGACTTCATTCGCTGGTACCTGCCGAATATTGACGAGGTGATGGGCTATGGCATGCTGAGTGCCAATGGAAAGAAAGGCGGTCTTCAAAATGTGGATACCATGCACTTTATTTTTAAAGCCGAAGACGGCCGGGTAGCGCGCGTCAGTGGCGCATATACAGGTCCCGTTCAGCCAGTCACGCGGGATAGTGAGATGAGCTGTATTTTACGGGGTACTGAGGGAGCCAGTCAGGCGGATTATATGGATCTTCGTTATGCGATTACGGATAAAAATGGTGAAGAGCGTATGTTGACCTGGGAGCACAAGCTCAAGCACTATTTCCGCTTTGAAGGAAAAAGCCACCATGCCGGCGAATACCAAAATTATCTGGAATATTTTGCAAAGGCCATACGCACAGGCGAAGAGGCCTTCCCTGATATGAAAGAAGGCATTGGTACGATTGCCCTATTGCAAGCGATGGATGAGTCATTGACAACCGGCAAGCCCGTACGTCCAAAAGAACTGTTGGAAAGATATGCTGTTGATTTGAGCTTGGGAAGATGAATACGATTTTAGACAAATTAACCGTATATGATTATTGCATCGTTGTCACCTATCTGCTGGTGTTGCTGACAATCGGCTTTCTGTCATCCCGCAAAAAAGCTGAGGGCTCGGCGCATTTTTTGGCGGGGAAATCTTTAAGCTGGTACAGCATCGGATTCAACATGTGGGCAACCAACGTTGGCCCCTCGATGTTGCTTGCTTTTGCAACCGTCGGGTATACCACAGGCATTGTTGCTGTCAACTTTGACTGGTATGCATTCGTTTATTTGTTTTTATTGGCCATGGTGTTTGCACCACGCTATATTGCGACGGGTGTACGGACCTTGCCTGAATTTATGGGTAAACGGTTTGGAGCAAAGACACAGACGATCTTAGCGTGGTATTCTTTGGTGAAAATGTTGATTTCCTGGCTTTCTCTCGGCTTGTTTGCCGGCGGATTTTTGGTACGGCAGATCGTAGGTATCCCGATGTGGCAATCTGTCACCGTACTTGTTGCCCTGGCAGGCCTGTTTGCCTATACAGGCGGCTTGAAAACGGTAGCGAAGATCAATATCTTTCAAATGATTTTGCTGATTGCCGTGTCGGCTTTTTTGACTTTCTTGGGACTTGTTAAAATCGGTGGCATAAGTACACTCCTGCAACAGACTCCCGCGAATTATTGGTCGTTGATCAGGCCTGCCAGCGACCCTGATTATCCTTGGTATGCCATCGCTTTAGGATATCCTGTTGCGGCAATCGCGTTCTTCTGTACAGATCAGGCTATGGTACAGTCGGTTTTGGGAGCGAAAAACCTTGAACAAGGACAATTGGGTGTTAATTTTATCGCCTGGCTGAAGATTCTATCCCTACCATTGTTTATTCTAACTGGGATTATTTGTTCCGTTTTATATCCTGGACTCCGTGATCCCTCGTTAGCTTATATGACGATGGTGACGAACCTGTTCCCTACCGGACTGAATGGATTGGTCATTGTGGTCCTGATTGCTGTACTGGTCGGAACGATCGGTTCGTCGCTCAATTCGCTAAGCACAGTTTTTACGATGGACATCTACTTGAAGCAGATACGACCGGACGCAACGGATCAGCAGATTACGCGAATTGGCCGATATACGGTTATCGTAGGTTGTGTAATATCGGTGTTTATGGCTCTTGCCATTGACCAGATCAAAGGGCTGAATCTATTTGATATTTTTCAGTCTATACTGGGCTTTATAGCGCCCCCTCTTGCGGTAGCTTTTTTAATGGCTGTATTATGGAAACGGACTAACCGGGCCTGTATAAATACGCTGTTGACTTTGGGTGCGGCGCTAAGTCTGGGGACAGGTATATGTTATCTCTGGATTTTTCCCAAAGATACATATCCGTTTTGGCCACATTACCTAATGCTTTCATTTAGTTTATTCGCTCTCCTGCTCGTTATCGGTATTGGGATAGCATGGTGTATGCCGAAATCAGCTTACGAACTGGAGCATAGCGAAAGCTTAAAGATCAAAATGGAAAAGCCAAGCTCCTCGGTGAAGGCTGCGTGGATAGCATTGTTTCTGGTTATGTTCTTGCTGTATGTCGTTTTTAAATAGCTGGTTAGCTCAGGCCAAGATTCGCTTCAATGCGCGATCGGCATTTTTCCAAACTGGCGACAATATCTTCCGTTGACATATTTTGTCCGATTTGACGGCGGATAAGCTTGGAAGCGGTGAGGCAGGCGATAATGCCTGTTTCACGGGTTCCGATAGGAACAGAAATATCAATGATGCCTTCGGCATAAGCACTGGGCATCTCGTAAAAGCCCTTACGTTTGATCTCGTCCAGGTCGGTGTCGAATTGTTGACGATCTGCTTTTTTCAGACTACGATAATACGAGTCAGCTTCTAGAATAGCTCTTTTTTTCTCTTCATCGGAAAAACTCAGGAGCAGCTTTCCAGATGCCGTTTGTGATGTATTGTATAGGTTGCCTTCTTCAATAACGATCCGGATAGGAGATGAGCCTCTGGCGTAGGCAATGACCATGACCTGATTGTCGTAGATCACACAGAGGTGGCAAGGATCTTTAATTTCGTTGGAAGCATCTTGCATCGGCAGCAAAGAGGTTGCCCGGAGCTTTTCCACGAAAGAATGCCGGTGCGAAAGATAATAGAGCTTCAGTGAAAGCGAGTACTTTGACGAAATTGGATCGCGGTGGATATAGCCTTTGGATTCTAAAGATGCAAGCATGCGATAGATCTCATTGGGACTTCGGTGAAGACCTATGGCGATCTCGGCCTGGGATTGAGCAGACGGCTGTTGGGCCAGAAATTCAATGATCTCTAATCCCTTTTCGAGCGCTGGTGCTTTATATTTATCGGAGCTATTTGATGGCATAATATGTTTTACTGTCAATGATTGAACTAAGATATAAAAACTATTTGATGTGCAATTTAGGAAGCTAAAAAAGCATCTTTAATTTTTATATTCAAATATTGTATTTATATTTGAATATAACAAATGGCTTTTGGTTCGGCAAAAAGCACGCGATGGGAAAAGATTATAAACAGATTTGATACCAACAACAAACCTATTCAACTCGGATTGAGAAATTGTGCGCGAATGGTATGTGTAACAGGGTAATATCCGAAACGAATCACTATGATAAATAATAACTGAAATATAGAATGACAGCGAAAATCCAATTGAGAGGGATTACTTGGGGGCACACCAGAGGCTTGGTGCCTATGGTTGCGACCGCACAACGTTATGAGGAATTACACCCCGAAGTCGAAATTGTCTGGAAGAAACGTACATTGCAGGAATTCGCTGATAAGTCAGTTACGGACCTGGCAAAAGAATATGATTTATTGGTGATCGACCACCCTTGGACAGGACATGCTGCGGCAAAAGGTATGCTTGCGCCATTCGACGATTACTTGCCAGCAGAATTTCTAACTGACCAACGCGTGAATAGCGTAGGGAAATCATACGAAAGCTATAATTTTTTGGGTAAGCAGTGGGCATTGGCCACGGATGCAGCGACGCCAGTGGCGGCAAGTCGCATGGATCTTTTGCAGGCATTGGGGCTGGCAGTCCCCCGGACATTTGACGATGTGTTAGCCTTGGCTAAAAAAGGAAGAGTTGGCTTCTCCTTGTTGCCGATAGATGTTTTGATGAGCTTCTACATGTTCTGCTGTTCTTTGGGAGAAGAGCCTTGTCAGGATCAAAATAAGGTGATCAGTGATGACATCGGCGTACAGGTGTTGAAATTATTCAAGTCCCTTGCAGACGTACTTGATCCGGCGTTTTACGAAAAGAATCCCTTCAAGGTGTTTGAGGCAATGACACAGGGTGATGAGATTGCTTATTGTCCTTTTGCCTATGGTTATTCCAACTACGCCCGAGCAGGTTATGCCCGAAAGATATTGCATTTTCATGATCTGGTATCCCTGAATGGTGTACCAATGATCAGCACCCTAGGCGGCGCTGGTCTGGCGGTGTCATCACAAAGCCGACATATTGCTGTTGCCATGGACTATGCACGATTTGTAGCGTCACCTGAGATTCAGGAAACGCTGTATGCGGAAAATGGTGGTCAGCCGGGTCATCTGCGTGCCTGGAAAAGTGAACGGGTGAATGCTTGCACGACAAATTATTTTGCCAGCACACTGCCTGCTTTGGAGCGTGCCTACCTACGTCCCCGTTATGACGGTCACTTGTATTTTCAGGATCATGCCGGAGATATGGTCGTGGAATACTTACGGCAGGGTGGAAATGAGATGACTGTATTGGAGAAGATGAATGCAATGTACCGGAGATCATTAGTAGTAGATAGTGAAGAGAATGGATAACAAACCTTTGGAAGGCCTATTGGTCCTTGAATTTTCTCAATTTATGGCAGGTCCAACCGCGGGCTTGCGGTTAGCTGATCTCGGTGCCCGGGTTATCAAAATTGAACGTCCAGGGGCAGGTGAGGGCGGCCGGCAGATTGCGATAAAAAATATTTTTGTAGACGAGAGTAGCCTGGTGTTTCACACCATCAATCGAAATAAAGAGTCGTATGCAGCCAACTTGAAGGATGAGAGCAATCTGGAAGATATTAAGAAATTGATTCGCCAGGCGGATGTACTGACGCATAACTTCCGGCCCGGTGTCATGGAAAAAGTCGGACTGGATTATGAAAATGTCCGGAAAATTAATCCGAAGATCATCTATGCGACAGTAACAGGTTATGGAAATGAAGGTCCATGGGCGACAAAGCCAGGACAGGATTTGCTTGTACAGTCCTTGTCGGGGCTTTCGTGGTTATCGGGTTGTGAGCAGGATGGGCCAGTTCCTTTTGGACTGGCCGTAGTCGACATGTATTGTGCCACGCATCTGACTCAGGGCATACTGGCGGCACTGTTGAAGCGGGCCCGTACCCAGAAGGGTGGACTTGTAGAAGTGAGCTTGCTCGAGTCGGCATTGGATATGCAGTTTGAGGTGCTGACAACACATGCCAATGATGGCCGGAAGTTGCCGCAGCGGTCTACTGCGCGGGGAGCCGGACATGCTTATCTAAGTGCGCCCTATGGATTGTATAAAACCCGCGATGGCTATATGGCTCTGGCCATGGGAAATGTGGCGGATATAGCAGAGACGATCGGTTTGTCGGGCCAGTCTTATCAGGACGCTTCAGCCTGGTTTTCGCGGCGAGACAAAATTCTGGAAGAATTTGCAAGTATGCTGTGTGAAAAGACAACCGCCGAATGGCTTGCCCTTCTGGAGCCTAAAGGTATCTGGTGCGGACCAGTTAATGATTATCATCGCTTCTTTCAGGAAGATGGATTCATTGGGACAGGTATGTTGCAGCAAGTTGTTCTGCAGGATGGTACTTCACTGACTACTACGCGGAGTGTATACCAAATTGACGGTGAACACCTCTATGCCGATAGACCTGCGCCTAAAGTAGGGCAACACAATACGTCAATTGTTCATGATTATTTAGAAAATTAATATGTTACCATTAGCAGGGTATACCGTCGTTGACTTTAGCCAATTTTTATCCGGCCCTTTGGCCAGCCTACGTTTGGCAGATTTAGGCGCGCGGGTGATTAAAATAGAAAAGCCGGGAACGGGTGATATTTGCAGGCAACTTTATACTTCCAACACGGTATTGAACGGTAGCTCGACGGTGTTTCACGCGATTAACCGTAACAAAGAAAGTATCGTATTGGATCTGAAAGATGAAGCCGATGCTCAAGTGGTCTGGGATTTACTGGCCGGGGCTGATGTGGTGCTACACAATTTTCGTCCCGGAGTTATGGAACGGTTGGGATTTGATTACGCAAGCGTGCGGGAGATCAATCCAACGGTAATCTACGGGGAAATTTCGGGCTATGGAAAGGAAGGACCTTGGGTAGAACGTCCTGGACAGGATTTATTATTGCAGTCGCTTACGGGGATGACCTGGTTGAGTGGTGACGCAGCGCAGGGTCCGGTAGCGATGGGGCTCTCCATCGTGGACATGTTTGCGGGATCAAATTTATGCAGCGCCATATTGGCCTGCCTATATCGTCGTGCATTACAGCAGGTGGGGGCACATGTGCATGTGAGTATGCTGGATTCCGCTGTAGACATACAGTTTGAAGCGGTGACGACCTATTTTCGGGACGGCCAATTGTTGCCACAGCGTAGTACAATAAGCAATGCGCACGCTTATCTGGCAGCACCCTATGGGGTATACCGCACACAGGATGGTTTTCTTGCTTTGGCGATGGGCTCTATTCCCGTCCTGGGAAAATTGTTGGGTTGTGCAGCATTGGAAACCTTTGCAGATGGTGAACAGGCCTTTCGGGAACGAGATAGCATCAAAACCATTTTGGGCGCACATTTGTTAACCGAACCCACTGCGCACTGGTTGGAAATACTGGAAGCAGCAGATATCTGGTGCGCTGATGTGCTGGACTGGAGAAGCCTGACCGCGCACGATGCTTTTAAAGTCCTGGATATGTTGCAGGAGGTTTCGATGGGCGATGGATTTGGTTATGAAACAACCCGCTGTCCGATTCGTATCGATGGCGAGCGGTTGGTGTCAGCGAAAGGCTCACCTAAGTTAGGCGAGCATAACAAAAAGATAATGGAGGAATTGTATGGCTAAATTACGTTTTGCCGTCCGGAAGTTCGAACCTTTTGAACGTGCCATGGAGAAATGTTGGGCGGCTTATCAGGCTTTGTATCCGTCGGATCTGGAGATGGAGTTCGTTCCCCTTGATTTGGAGCAGCTGACGGAAGCATTCTTCGAAAAAAAAGGACTTTATAGCGGTGAGTGGGATATCATCCATATCAATACCGATTGGATTACACGTGCCTACGAAACTAGGGGGGTAGCTGCGATGGACAGTATGCTGCTGCAGAATCCTCCAGAAGATGAAGAGCATGTTTGGTGTGAAAGCTTGCGGGCTCTGCAACGTTTTGATGGGCGGGTATTCGGTTTACCCTTTCATGATGGTCCGGAATGTCTGGTGATTCGAAAAGACCTATTTGACGACCCAGAAGAGCAGAACCGTTTTAAGGAATGTTTCGGGAGGCCTTTGTCCGTGCCAACAACATGGGACGATTTTTTGGATGTGGCGGCATTTTTTACAAGGCCGGCTGACAATTTATACGGGACAGTGTTCGCAGGTTATCCTGATGGGCATAATGCCGTGTTTGACTTCTGCATACAACTGTGGTCCCGTGGGGGCGACTTGGAGCAGGGCGAGACTTCCGTTAAGCTAGATCAGCCATTGGCAGTGGAAGCCCTGGATTTTTATCGCCATTTATTTAAGGCGGATCTGGGTTTGCATCCACAATCGGCGAGCTATGACTCGGTGCAGGCGGGAGCGGCATTTGCCCGTGGGGAGGTGGCGATGATGGTCAATTGGTTTGGATTTGCCTCCTGGGCACAGATTGACCATACTTCGGCAGTCCAAGGTCAGGTAGATGTGGCGCCTATTCCTTCGGGTGAAGGTGGTGTGTCCTCATCTCTAAACGTATACTGGCTATACGCGATTCCCGAAGGAAGCCAACATAAACAATTGGCGTATGATTTTATTCGTTTTGCTGTAAGCCGCCAGCAGGATAAAACGCTCACGCTCGCAGGTGGGGTAGGTTGTCGTTATTCTACCTGGTGTGATGCCGAAATCAACCGCATGATCCCCTTTTATAATAAGCTCGCGGACCTGCATGAGACGGCGCGGACCTTACCGCGCCTGGCCAACTGGCCACAGATTGCGCATATCATCGATGAGACTGTCACAGCGGCGATTAGAACCAATGAAAATAGCCTCTCGTTGCTAGAGAAGGCACAGAAAAAAATAAATGTATGGTTATGATAGACATTAAGTATAAAACGATTTTACCCCAAACTCCTCTTCCTATCATTATTATTGGCGCTGGAGGAATCGTAAAAGATGCACATTTACCTGCCTATCGTAAGGCTGGTTTTCAGGTACATGGTATTGTTAACCGGACGAAAGAAAAAGCTGTCGCATTAGCTGCAGAATTTGATATTCCAAATGTGTATGACACCTTGGAGGACGCTGTGGCGCAGGCACCCAGAGATGCGGTATATGACGTGACTATCATGCCCAATACATTTATCGAGACGTTGGAAGCACTGCCCAACGGTGCCGCCGTATTGATTCAGAAGCCTATGGGGGACTATTATGTGGACAGTCAGGCTATCCTGCAGGTCTGCCAGCGAAAAGGGCTGGTCGCAGCGATCAATTGCCAGCTCCGTCAGGCACCCTTTGTGAATGCAGCCCGCTGGCTCATTGAACAGGGCCATATCGGGGAGTTATATGATCTGGAAGTGCGGGTGTCGGTGCATACACCTTGGCAATTGTTTCCGCATGTGATGGTGCATCCTCGCCTGGAAATTCTGTATCATAGTGTGCATTATATTGATTTGATCCGTTCATTTCTGGGCAATCCACGATCGGTGTATGCGAAAACATTGAAGCATCCTGCCAAGGATTTATCATCGAGCCGGACAACCCTGCTGTTTGATTATGGAGATACCATGCATGCAGTGGTTAATACAAACCATGACCACGAATTTGGCCAACGGCATGAAGAGAGCTATATCAAGTGGGAAGGCACTAAAGGTGCTATCAAAGCGACAATGGGCCTGTTGATGGACTATCCACATGGAGTGCCGGACGTGTTTGAATATTGTATCAAGCCGCAAGATGGAAGCAAGCCAGAGTGGGTCACTTATCCGATTGAAGGTACATGGTTCCCCGATGCTTTTATCGGCAGTATGGGAAGTCTGATGCGCTTCAAATTAGGAGAGATAGATGTGTTACCGGCAGCTGTGGAGGATGTCATCCATACGATGGCGGTAGTAGAAGCAGCTTATCGCAGCAGCGAAAGAGGCGGAGAACCAATCGGGAAGGAATAAGAATATTAAAACTAACCAACGACTAAAATGCATTTTGAATCTATTTTTTTTGAAGACTATAAACTAAACGATAAACGGACGACATTAGGACGGACGATTACCGAAACCGACTTTGTTGTCCATGCCGGGCATACGGGTGACTTTTTCCCACATCATCTGGACGCGGAATGGTGCAAAACCCAGCCTTTCGGCCAGCGAATTGCTCATGGTACCATGATATTTGCGATCGGTATTGGGCTGACCGCTTCGGTCATCAATCCTGAAGCGTTTTCGAAAGGATACGATCGCCTACGGTTTGTCAAACCCGTTTTTATTGGTGATACTATACATGCTGAAATAACTATTTCCGAGAAGTCGGCTGCTAAAAATCCGGAATTCGGAACAGTAGTGGAGCATGTGGAAATTATTAACCAGCGTGACGAGGTCGTGCTGGTCGCTGACCATATTTTGCTGGCGAAACGGAAGGAATCCTCCATTTAACCGATCTATCGTATGGAAATTGGCACAAATACAACAATTAAATTAAGCAATACGGAATCTTCGAAAGCATATCTGTTTCCGTTTATCCTGATTGTCAGCTTGTTTTTTTTATGGGGCATGGCACATAACTTAAACGGCATACTAATTCCTCACCTGAAAAAGGCCTGTCAATTGACGAATAGCCAGTCAGCGCTTGTGGACACCTCGGTGTTCTTTGCCTATTTCATTATGGCACTACCAGCAGGCTATGCGTTGCGTAGGTGGGGGTACAAGCGATCTATTATGCTGGGGTTGATTATTTTCTCTTTTGGAGCCTTTTTATTTATACCCGCAGCAGACCTTCGTATGTACGAGCTTTTTTTATCGGCCTTATTTATCATAGGCTGTGGGCTAGCGCTGTTGGAAACAGCCGCGAATCCTTACGCTGCAGTATTAGGCCGGCCTGAGGCCGCGACGCATCGGCTCAATTTGGCGGCCTCATTTAACGGCTTGGCGGCCATGGTCGCACCTGTTATCGGAACGGTATTCATTTTGTCGGGGACGAGTTATTCTGAAGCCGAACTTGCGGCGATGACAGATACCAGTCGCATGGAATACTTTTTACAGGAGGCTTCGTCCGTAAAAATGCCCTATCTAATCCTAGGTTTGGCCCTTTTGGCTGTAGCTGTGATTTTTGCTTTTGTAAAATTGCCGGAGCTACAAGGAGAAAAGAAACTTGAGAAAAACGAACAAAAGTCAGGATTGTTTGCCGTCCTTCGACACCGGCATTTAAGCTTTTCGGTGGTTGCACAGTTTTTCTATGTTGGCGCACAAGTTTGTGTGACCAGTTTTTTTATTCGGATGGCGCAGCAGGGCGCAGGTGTCGACGAAAAGACGGCTGGTTATTTTCTAGGGGTATATGGTCTGCTTTTTATGGGAGGACGCTTTGTGGGAACTTTTTTACTACGTTATACGACAGCCCAGCGCTTATTAGCGATATATGCCCTGTGCTGTGCTGTTTTGGCCGGGCTGGCCATTTCGGGTACGGGAATGGTGATATTATATGCACTTGGAGGCTTGGGGTTTTTTATGTCAATTATGTTCCCCACTATTTTTTCCTTGGGCATTGTTGGTCTCGGAGACGAAACCAAACAAGCTTCTTCCTGGCTGATCATGTCGATCGTTGGCGGAGCGGTTTTTCCTTTCCTGACCGGAAGTATAATTGACGCGGCACATGATAATACACAAATCGGCTACAGCATTCCTTTGCTGTGTTACCTGGTTATCCTGTGGTTTGCGTTAAAAGGGTATAAACCGGCGAGCACATAAAGTTGTCGAGGGAATGCGAAAAAACATAAATATTATAGCATACAGAAATATTCACTATGTCTGTTAAAAACACATTATTGCATATGAATAAAATTAGTTTGATAGTCGCGTTTTTCTTTGCGGTAACAACGTCGTTCGCACAGCATAAGAGTACGTGGATCTGGTATCCCGGCGATTATGAAGTCTGGCTAAGCAACGACATGCAAAATCGCCGTACAGAAAGAGGTACCTTTTTCCCACCATTCTGGAAAATGGACAGTCATTACGTACTTGTTGAGTTTAACAAAGAATTTGACTTACCTGCCGACGAAGAGATCAGTATTTATGCCGAAGGCAAATACAATGTGAAGATCAATGGCAAGATGCTGCCCGGAGCACCAGCGAAGGTACAGCTTCAGAAAGGAAAGCAAAAGATCAATATCAAGGTGTACAATCAGGCCAACGTTCCTGCCTTATATATTTCAGGGAAAAATGTGTATACTGACCATACCTGGAAAGCAACTTATGAGGATAAAGAGTGGATCGATGAAACAGGTAAAGCCTCCGATCAATCAGGAACGACTTATGTCAGTGCCGGTTCCTGGAATTTTGATAGCGGTGCTGCCAAGCCTTCCACATTCAGGCTGCCTACCAGGCCACAGCAGGCGGTCGCTCAGGGCAGGCAGGGAAAAGGCTTTCTCGTAGATTTCGGAAAAAATACGTTCGGATATCTGACTTTTCAAAAGCTTGTCGGGCAAGGGAAATTAAAAATTTACTACGGGGAATCGAAGGAAGAGGCATTGGCGGCAGACCGATGTGAGACCTTGGATCTGCTGGATGTTAGTCTGAAGGCGCCGACAGACAGTACTCTTGAGCTTTCTAAAGCATTTCGTTTTGTTTATGTGGAGCCTGAGGGTACAGTACGCTTCGGTCAGGTAGGGATGTTATATGAGTACTTACCGGTGGAAGACCGTGGTGCTTTCCGAAGTTCGGATCAGGAATTGAACCGCATATGGGAGGTGGCCAAATATACGATGGAGCTTACCTCCAGGGAATTCTATATTGACGGTATCAAACGTGACCGCTGGATATGGAGTGGTGACGCATATCAGTCATATGCCATGAACTATTACCTCGGATTTGATGCCGAGACAGTAAAGCGGACTATTTTGGCTTTACGCGGAAAAGAACCTACCGTGAGCCATATCAATACAATTATGGACTATACCTTTTACTGGTTTTTAAGTATCTACGATTACTATCGATATACTGGCGATAAAGAGTTCATTACGGCAATTTACCCGCGGATGAAAACGTTGATGCAGTTCTGTCTTGACAGACGCAATACGGAGGGATTGATGCAGGGGCTGGCTGGAGACTGGGTATTTATTGACTGGGCTGAGGGACTGAGTAAACAGGGAGAAGTCAGCTTTGAGCAGTTGCTGCTCTGCCGCAGCCTCGAAACAATGGCCCTATGCGCCCATCTGGTCGGTCAGCCGCAGGACAATCAAATGTACCAAAAGGAGGCCGCCATACTGAAAGATAAATTGTTTGCCTACTATTGGAATAAGCAGAAAAATGCTTTTGCACATAGCCGCATAGCAGGACAACAAACAGAAAATATTACCCGGTATACCAATATGTTTGCCATCTTCTTTGATTATCTCAATCAAGAGCAACGTGCCGGTATTAAATCCAACGTACTGCTCAATGATGAAGTACAGAAGATTACGACACCTTACATGCGGTATTATGAGCTCGAGGCACTCTGTGAACTGGGAGAAAAGGACTACGTAATGAAGGAGCTAAAAGACTATTGGGGCGGAATGTTGAAGCTGGGTGCGACAACCTTCTGGGAAGAATACAACCCGGCAAAAAAAGGAGCGGAGCACTATGCAATGTATGGACGGGATTTTGGCAAAAGCCTATGCCATTCCTGGGGAGCTAGTCCAATTTACTTGCTCGGTAAATATTATTTAGGAGTAAAACCTATTGAAGCCGGATATAGCCGCTACGAAATCTCCCCTTATCTGGCATCTCAGGAGTGGATGGAAGGTAAAGTACCAACACCGAAAGGAGAAATTGAGTTGTATGTCTCGAAAAGAAAAATCAAAGTGATTTCGCCGGTAGGCACTGGGGTATTGAAATTTTCCAGCAAAACCTTACCTCGGGTCAACCGTGGTCAGGTAAAACATGTTACTGATCATCACTATGAGCTCCTATTGGAGCCGGGCCTGCTATACGAAGTAGACTATACCGATGCAGGTAAATAAGCGTAAGACCATGAAAATAAACCGATATACTATATTTTGCGCGCTGAGCAGCTTGGTGTTGCTTCTGGCGGGTACAGTTAAAGGACAGACGGTCGACGGCAAGCCCGCTGTTATCCCTCCTGTACCTGATGGAAGAATTCCGGAAGCGTGGGAAAATCCGATGATTACCTCGATCAACCGAGATCCCTCACGAGCGACAGCTTATTCCTATGCGACGGTGGAAGAGGCATTAAAAAATGATCGGACGAACAATAAACGGATGCTGTTTTTAAATGGTGACTGGGACTTTAAATTCGTATATAAACCCGCTGATGCTCCTCAAAATTTTCATCTGGAAGAAGTAAAAGGCTGGGATAAGATCCATGTCCCTTCCAATTGGGAAATGCAAGGTTACGATATTCCGATTTACCGTTCGGCAGTCTACCCGTTTACACCTATTGATCCACCACGGATTCCGAAAGACTATAACGGCGTTGGTTCCTACCAAAAGACTTTCGAACTTCCGTCGTCCTGGGAAGGCATGAATATTACCTTGCATTTCGGCGGTGTCACTTCAGCTTATCAACTGTGGGTCAATGACAAATATGTTGGCTATGCCGAAGATTCGTGTTTACCCTCCGAATTCAATGTTACGCCTTACCTTAGAAAAGGTAAAAACCGTGTCTCGGTTCAAGTGCTGCGCTGGAGCGATGCGTCTTATCTTGAAGACCAGGATCATTGGCGTATGAGTGGCATCCATCGGGAAGTATTCCTAATGGCCGAACCGAAGGTGCGCATTGCGGATTTCCATTGGCAGGCAACGTTGGATGCGGCTTATCGGGACGCCAAATTCTCCCTTCGCCCAAAGATTGATAATTTCTCGGGCGACAGCATCAGTGGCTTCACGTTGAAAGCACAGCTTTATGATGCCAACAATCAAGCTGTCCTGTCCAAACCATTGGAAAAGGATGCTGCAGCAATCTTCGATGAAATCTATCCAAGGTTGGATAATGTCAAATTTGGCTTATTGGAGACGACTCTTCAAAACCCGAAGAAATGGTCGCCGGATGAACCGAACCTCTACCGCTTGGTGTTGACCTTATATGATAAGGACAATCGTCTGCTGGAGGCCAAGACCTGTCAGGTCGGGTTTCGTACGATTGCTTTTTCGCCACAGGATGGTAAGCTATTGATTAACGGTCGGACAACTTATCTGTACGGTGTAAATCGCCATGATCATCACCCCGAACGGGGGAAAGCGCTGACGCGCGAAGATATGGAAGCAGATATTCGTCAGATCAAACAATTCAACTTTAACGCGATCAGAACTTCACATTATCCGAATGACCCCTACATCTATGAGCTGTGCGACCGTTACGGTATTATGGTGATGGACGAAGCCAACATGGAAACGCATGGCCTCGGGGGGAAATTGATGAACGATCCAGCTTGGCTCGCAGCCCTGAATGAACGCGTTGTACGTATGGTACAAAGAGATAAAAATCACCCCTCTATCATCATCTGGTCACTGGGGAATGAATCGGGTAGAGGGCCGAATACAGCCGCAATGGCCGCGTGGATACATGATTTTGATATTACGCGTCCAGTACACTACGAACCGGCAATGGGAAGTCATCAGCTACCCGGATACATTGACCCTTCGGATCCGCGCTATCCAAAGTCCAATGATCATTCGCATCGTCTTCAAAATAGCAAAGATCAATATTATGTTGATATCGTATCCCGTTTTTATCCGGGGATTTTCACGCCATCACTTTTATTAAATCAGGATAATGGTGATCATCGGCCCATTCTGTTTGTCGAATACACGCATTCTATGGGTAACTCAACGGGTAATATCTACGATTTTTGGGAGATCTTTCGTTCCAGGCCGCGTCTGATAGGAGGTTTTATATGGGACTATAAAGATCAAGCACTGGTTCGGAATGACTCCATTTATGGGAAGGTACTGGCCTATGGTGGTGACTTTGGTGAAAAAGTACATAATGGTGCATTTAGCCTTAATGGTATCGTAGATGCATGGAATAAACCCAAAGCGGCTATGTATGAAAATAAACGGATCTATCAGCCCGCAGAGGTTACCTTGGCGGACGCTGAAAAGATCAGCCTGAACATTAAAAACAGATCGGCTGTACTGAACCTAAATCATTACGATGCAGTCCTGTTGTTCCAGAGAAATGGTCAACTTCTGAAAGAAGTGCCCATACCCGCCATTGATCTGGCCGCAGGAGATTCTATGCAGCTCGCTTTTGCTCGCTATCTACCGTTTAAACGAACTGCAGATCACGAATATCAGCTTGATATCCAATTCCGTTTGCGCGAGGCGACCGCTTGGGCACCGAGAGGTTTTGTGGTTTCCTCTTCCCAGGTTAGATTGCAGGAGCGACCCAATATGTTGCGTAAGCTGCCAAATACCGGAAGTGCATTGAAGAAAACCGAAACCACAGAAGACATTCAGGTCGCCGGCAAAGAATTTCAGGTAATCTTTGACAAATCAACCGGAAGTCTGTCTTCCTTTATTTACGGGGGACAGGAGGTCATTAAGGAAGCTGTACGACCCAACTTCACAAGACCGGCTACCGACAACGACCGTCGCGGATGGAAGCCGGAGAAAAAGCTAAAATATTGGTATAGCGAACCCAAATTGGTATCGCTAACTGCGCAGCCAAAAGGTCCAGATTACGAATTCCGGGCCCAGTATGCATTACCGGGAGATTCGGCGAAGGTACAGGTCGTGTATATGGTCAAAAGTTCGGGAATTGTATCCGTTGATTATCAACTGCATGTAAAAGCTGGTCTGTCTAACCTGCCAAAAGTCGGTCTCCAAATGGGAATCAATCCCACATTTGAGGATATACAGTACTATGGCTTAGGACCAATGGAGAACTATCCCGACCGTGCCTATGGTTTTGACCTTGGGGTTTACCATATGAACATCGATCAATTGATGGAGCATTATCTTTATCCACAAGAAAACGGCAACCGCATGGATGTACGCTGGATGCATCTTAAGGGTAAAAATGCGGGTTTACTGGTGGTTGGCCAACAACCTTTATCTATGAGCGCATGGCCGTATTCACAGCAGGCTATTGTTGCTGCGAAACATTGGTTTAAATTGAAAAAGGAAGATAAGATCACTTTAAATGTGGATCTCAAGCAAATGGGCGTTGGTGGAAATGATACTTGGACAGATGTGTCGCAGCCGCTGGCAAAATATCAAATTCCAGCAAAAGACTACAGCTATTCATTTTATTTGATTCCAACGGATCAGAAGCGGTCTATACAACAATTTGTTGAAAATTAATCGGTAGGTATGATGAAGCGGGACCAGATAAAGAGTCTTAAACATGAAGGATAACAGTTCCAAAATAATTTTTACAGATCGTCGGACAAAAAAGATGGGTATGACGAGGATTAAACTGCTACTGGGGACAAGTCTTCTTTTGGGTTGTCTGAACAGTAATGCACAGATCAAAGGTATTCCGGCGGAATTAGTGCCGTTGGACCAGCGTTCGTTCGAACAGGCAAAACCATGGGTGTTTTGGTATTTTATGCACGCGAGCTATTCCAAAGAAGGCATTGCTGCGGATCTCAAAGCGATGGCCGAAAACAATATCGCGGGTGCCTACCTTGCCCCCATTAAAGGGAAGACCAATCCACCGCTTTTCGAGCCACCTACAGAATCGTTGACTCCCGAATGGTGGGACATGTTCAAATACATTGTGTCCGAGGCAAAAAAGTATGGTCTTAAAATCGCTCTATTGCCCAATGACGGTTTTGCAACAGCAGGTGGACCATGGGTCACCCCAGAAAAATCCATGCAAAAAGTTGTTCACGCGGACACATTGGTCAATAGCCATGGTGAAGAACTGCAGCACTTGAAGTTACCTCAGCCACCTACGGAGCAGGGGTATTATCAGGATATCGCTTTATTTGCCATGCCGCTGGAGAATTTTGCCAGAACGAGTTTTACGGAAAAAGTGGAGGTAACCAATAGCTATGGCGAAGATTTGCAACGCCTGGCCGACCGGGATAATAGCCGGCAGTTTGCCACGGCCGCTCCGGGCTGGATACAGTTTGCCTTTACAGAGCCATTCCCCTGCAATTCGTTAAAAATTGAATGGACGGCATCCAACTATCAGGCGAATAGATTGCAGGTCTGGGTCAGCGACGACGGCATCACTTTTCGAAAGGTTACACAACTGGAATCTCCAAGGATGGGATGGCTGGATTGGGATAATGGTGTAACGCATTTGATTCCCTATACCAAGGCCCGGTATTTCCGTTTCGTTTACGATCCTGCTGGCAGCGAGCCGGGAGGCGAGGACCTGGATTCGGGTAAATGGAAGCCCTCATTAAAGCTTACCGGCATTCGCCTATTTGAAGAAGCGCACGTGAATCAGATCGAAGGTAAGACCGGTGAAATATGGCGTGTAGGCAAGAGCTCTGATCCAGCATCTGTCGCTAAAGAGTCTATATGGAGAGCACAGAAGCTGATTCAGCTGCCCAAACCCGATGGCACTGGCCATGTTGATCTGTCGCTACCTCAAGGAAAATGGAAAATACTGCGGATCGGACATACATCTACAGGGCATAAAAACGAGACTGCGGGAGCTGGGAAAGGCTTGGAATGTGATAAGTTGGATGCGAGCACTGTGGCCTTTCAATTTGACCAATGGTTTGGCGCTGCCAAAAAAAAGGTAGACCCCGACCTTTCCAAGGAGGTGCTGACGGTATTCCATATTGATTCCTGGGAGTGTGGCAGCCAGAATTGGACTCATAATTTCCCAGCTGAATTTTTGAAACGACGGGGGTATGATTTAACGACCTATTTGCCTGTTTTGGCTGGGTATTTTGTCAATAGTGTCGCAGATTCGGAAGGCTTTTTGCAGGACTATAGACAGACCATTAGCGAGCTGCTGCAGGAGAATAGTTATGGAACACTGCGCAGAAAATCCGACGAATACGGCGTAGAGTTTACGGCGGAAGCCACAGCGCCAGTCATGACGGGTGACGGCCTGGCACATTTTGCAGCAACGGATCGTCCGATGGGTGAATTTTGGCTGCGAAGCCCATCACACGACAAACCTACAGATATCCTGGATGCTGTTTCGGGAAGCCATATTTATGGCAAACAAGTAACCATGGCAGAGGCTTTTACGCAGATCAGGGCCCAATGGGATGAGCATCCCCGATTATTGAAAAGTTTACAAGACCGGAATTATGCCTTGGGCATCAATAATCTAGTCTACCACGTGTATGTGCATAACCCCTGGATGGACCGCAAGCCGGGGATGACCATGGATGGTATCGGAACCTATTTTCAGCGAGACCAAACCTGGTGGAAACCAGGAAAAGAATGGGTTAATTACGCCATCCGATCCCAGCAGCTTTTGCAATACGGTGTGCCAGTTCGGGATGTAGCAGTGTTTATCGGCGAAGAGATCCCAAGACGGTCCGTGCTGCCCAGTAACTTGGTTGACGTCCTTCCCGGCGTCATTGGTAAGGCCCGCGTACTACGGACAGATTCGCTGTTGACCAATACAGGTCTACCATTACAAAAAGTGGCAGGCGTGACTACGAGTGCCAATATGTATAGGCCTGAAGACTGGATCGACCCCTTGCGGGGATATGCTTACGACTCGTTTAATCCGGACGCTCTCTGGAATCAAACTAAGGTGCAGGATGGTCAGGTTATTTTTACAAATCATATCGCTTACTCTTTATTGGTAATGCCTGGCAAAACAGCCTTAAACCCCAACGGGAGCCAATATTCATGGCGAACGCTGGACCGGCTACGGACCTTGATCCGTCAGGGCGCTACGGTGCTATTTCAAGATATTCCCCATACATGGCGAGGTAAGCTCACAGATGTGAAAATACGGGAATATACAGACTTAGTGGAAGAGCTATTTGAGGGGCTGAAGCCCTTTCCGAATACGACCTTACAATTTAAGCAAATCGGAAAGGGACGTGTGCTCGTCGGTCGCTACCAAGCCAACGATTTTACTCCATTGGGTATAGACCCTGATGTCGTGATCAATCGGGGGGTAAATTCCCATATCTCGTGGAACCACCGCCGTTTTGAAGGAGGTCATTTGTTCTTCGTGGCCAATCAGGACAGTTTGATGCGAAAGGCCCCGCTATCGCTTCGGACAAAAAATACGCATGCATATCATTATGATCCGGTACTTGACCGGCTCAGCAACTTGCCTTTTAAGCTACAGAATGACAGAATGGTCATTGAATTAACCTTAGATGCCTACCAGTCGGGTTTTGTTTTGACAAGCGATAAGGCACTTAATCTCCCCAAGTATCAAATTTTAGACACCCTGCCCCTTAGCGGACCTTGGCTGTTTACGCCGGATGGTTTGCCTGATAAAAACTCCTTCAAACAACAGGAGCCTCAATTTTGGACAGAAAGTGCCGACAACGAGATTAAATACCTTGCTGGCTCGGGTAGCTATGAAACGCAGTTGAATGTAGTACATATTAGTAAAAAACAACGGGCATATTTGCAATTTTCGACGATTGAATCCCTCGCCGAAGTTTTTGTCAATGGTCAGTATGCGGGTGTCGTTTGGACTAAGCCTTATCAGATTGACGTGACCGATTTCATTCGAAAGGGCAACAATAAGGTCGTAGTCAAAGTGTATAATACTTGGGGCAATCGCTTCTTGTATGAAAAAGAAAATCCAACGGTAGAAAAGAGAATAAAATCCACAGCATCAGACAAGTTTCTTAAAGGTCTGCTACCTTCGGGCCTGCAGGGGAGAGTCGAGTTACTGTGGCTAGATGCAAAATGAAAAGAATTATGAATACGAAGTGTAAATTGCTGATGCTCACCTTTTCTGTCGCCATGTTTGCGCAAGCCGGAGCACAGGAAAAGTCGATTACCAATACCGGAGCAAGCCCATATGCCGTTCAGACGGCGGTTGATATGGGGGAGGTGAAATGGACCAAGGGATTTTGGGCCGATCGTACAAAATCCTGCTATGAACAAATGGTCCCTCAGCTGTGGAATGTATACACGGATGCTTCCATTAGTCACGCTTATCGCAATTTTGAGATTGCGGCGGGGCTGAAAAAAGGGGAACATAAGGGGCCATCATTTCATGATGGCGATTTCTATAAAACATTGGAAGCCGTCTGCGCGATTTATGCGCAAACGAAGGATAAAAAATTACTTCGCATGCTGGACGAAGTAATCCCTGTGATCCGCAAAGCGCAACGTGCTGACGGATATATTTATACCAAGGCAACAATTGATCAGCAGCAATCGGGAAAAAATATTGAATTTCAGGACCGTCTAAGTTTTGAGTCTTACAATATTGGACACTTAATGACAGCAGGCTGCATACATTATCGGGTGACAGGGCAACGTCCACTGTTGGATATCGCGATAAAAGCCGCCGACTATCTATATGGCTTTTATAAAAAATCTAATCCTACGCTGGCTAGAAATGCAATTTGTCCGTCGCATTATATGGGTACTGTTGAGCTCTATCGGACAACCAAAGACCCCAAATATCTGGAACTGGCCAAGCACTTGATCGACATCAAAGGTGAGATCGAAGACGGTACGGATGATAACCAGGACCGTATTCCTTTTCGTAAGCAGCATAAGGCTACCGGACATGCCGTACGGGCCAGCTATCTCTACGCAGGCGTCGCCGATTTATGCGCTGAAATTGCAGATACCACGCTGAGCAATCGTCTTTTTGAGATCTGGGATGATGTCACGCAGCACAAGATGTACATCACTGGCGGTTTGGGTGCCTTGTATGATGGAACCTCACCAGATGGTACTTCATATGATCCCAAGGAAGTGCAAAAAATCCATCAGGCATTTGGCCGGGATTATCAGTTGCCAAACTTGACCGCGCATAATGAGAGCTGCGCGAATATTGGTAATTTGTTGTGGAATTGGCGCATGGCGAATTTTACAGGTGATGCGAAGTATATTGATATTCTGGAATTGGCACTGTACAACAGCGTGCTTTCTGGTATCAGCCTCGACGGCGACAAATTTCTATATACCAACCCGTTGAGTTACTCCTCTGATTTGCCTTTTCAGCAGCGCTGGTCCAAAAAACGCGTTCCTTACATTTCTTTGTCCAATTGTTGTCCACCCAATATCGTTCGTACCGTTGCTGAGGTAGCTAATTATGCTTATGGTCTATCTTCAGATGCCGTGCTGGTAAATCTATATGGAGGAAATGAATTGAACACAACTTATCGCGGAAAGCAGATCAACATTGTGCAGCAGTCCAACTATCCTTGGGAAGGCACTGCCTTGTTTACCCTACAGGAATTTCCCGCCGGTTATGCTTTGAAGCTACGTATCCCCGGCTGGGCTGGAAGAGCTGAAATATGGCGAAATGACGAGCGGATCGAAGCGCGCGTAGAAAAAGGGTATGCTGTTCTATCGGGCGCCCTAAAAAAAGGAGATCGCATTGCAATCAAATTGCCGATGGAGGTTTCTTTTATGGAATCAAATCCATTGGTTGAGGAGACACGCAATCAAATTGCCGTCATGCGGGGACCGATCGTCTACTGTCTGGAAAAGCAGGATGTAGCTACAGATGTGAACATCTTTGACTTGAAGATGAAGCAAGCCGAACATTTTACGCCCAGACATGAATATATATTGGGGCAGGATATCGTGCTACTGGAAGGAAACGCTTACCGCACCAGCAATGCGAAATGGGACTCGCTTTATCGCAGAGCGTCCAATAACAATCAAGAAGCCATCCCTGTACGTTTGGTGCCCTATTTTGCGTGGGGAAACCGTACATTTGGTGATATGGCCGTGTGGCTGCCCGTGTTTTGATGAGCTCTCAGTTACAGGATGTTTGTATGCTGATTAATTAGCTGGAACAGTGATAAATGCATAATTTATAAAAATGAAAACTTATTTACTTGCTATATTTCTAATTATCGGGCAGTTGGGGGCTCATGCAAAAGTCCGCTTGTCTGCCCTTTTTACGGACGGAATGGTCTTGCAGCAGCAGAGTAGGGTACCTCTCTGGGGCTGGGCAGATCCACAGGCAACGGTTACCGTGCAGACCTCCTGGAACGGGCGAAAGTACCAAGTGAAGGCTGACCAACTGGGACAATGGAAAATCGTTGTGCAAACACCTGTGGCGGGAGGACCTTATCGGATTACAATTGCCGAACAGCAGGCCATCGAGCTTCGTGATATTCTGATTGGCGAGGTGTGGCTATGCTCTGGGCAATCGAACATGGAAATGCCGCTGAAGGGGTACCCCGGACAGCCTATTCTAGGCAGCACGGAAGCGATTATGAATTCGAAAGATGACCTGCTGCGTATCTATACGGTACCTCGAAACCCATCTTTGCAGCCTGTGGCCGATAGTAAGCCCAGTGTTTGGAAGAAAGCTGAGCCAGCGTCAGTAGTTGGTTTTAGTGCAACGGCCTATTTCTTTGGCCGACAATTGCGTAAAACTTTGGGGGTACCCGTGGGGCTCATTCACAGTAGTTATGGTGGTTCGAACATCGAAGCGTGGATGGAAGCGTCCTGGCTGGCTGATCAAAAAGATATCGAGATCCCCAGACAGGAGTCGGGACTGAAAGACAAAAACCGCGTTCCAACCATGCTTTATAATGGTATGATCCATCCTATTGCCGGATATGGCATCCGTGGGTTTATTTGGTATCAGGGTGAGTCCAACTACGAACGCGCAGACCAGTATGAGATACTCTTCCCGCGAATGGTTGAAAAATTCCGTGAATTATGGGGGAACTCAGCGCTTCCATTTTATTTCACACAGATTGCACCCTTTGATTATGCATCATTGCCACCTTATCATAAGGGAGGGAAATTCAATTCGGCCTACCTGCGGGATGCACAACGAAGATCTCTGGATAAAATCCCTTATTCGGGCATGGCAGTAACATTGGATCTGGGCGAGCAAAATTGTATACATCCGTCCCATAAACGTGAAGGTGGTGAACGATTGGCTTATCTGGCTCTGCACGATGTCTACGGCTTTGAATCCATCCATCTAAAAAGTCCGGTTTATGATAAGATTGAAATCAAAGGCAGTACCGCTATACTTTCATTCCGGGACGCTCCTTTGGGTTTGACATCATATGGTAAAGAAGTGACAACTTTTGAAATTGCGGGCAAAGATAAAGTGTTTTATCCGGCACAAGCCGCGTTGAGAGGGAAGATGATTGTCATTGCCTCACCCAAGGTAGATGAGCCGGTGGCTGTGCGCTACGCTTTTCAAGACTTTGTTATAGGAGACGTCTTCGGCGCCAACGGAATGCCGTTGAGCTCATTTCGAACAGACGATTGGTAGATAAACGTTATGACCAAAAAATTTATCTTTAGTATTATATTCTTTCTTGTTACTGTTTTGAGTCCCGTGGTGGCCCAGGATATCCGATGGAAAGATTATTACGTGTCCTGGACGACACAAAGTAAGAATTCATCCGAATCCATGCCGATGGGTGGGGGCGACATTGGTTTGAATGTGTGGGTTGAAGACGGTGAATTGTTGCTGTATTTAGGTAAAACAGGCGCATTTGACGAGAACAATACCTTGCTTAAGCTCGGCCGTATCCGTGTGCATCTTTATCCCAATCCGTTTGAAGGGGATAAATTTCTGCAAGAATTGCAGCTGGACAAAGGACATATCCTTGTAAAAGGTGAACATCAAGGTGTCAAAGCAGAAATTTTGGTTTGGGTAGATGTGTTCAGCCCAAACGTCCATCTCGAAATCAAAGCAAATCAGAACGTCAATGTGCAAGCTGCATATGAAAACTGGCGTTTTCAGGACCTTTTTCCGAAGAAGAAAGAAAATAATGCAAATTCGTGGAAATGGGCTCCTCCTGGACCTGTGGTCACATACAAAGATCAGGTTGAAGCCGCAGCAAATAAGATTTTCTTTTATCATCAAAATCAGGACAGCACAGCGTTTGATATCGTGGTGAATCAACAAGGCCTGTCGGCCATTAAGGATTCCTTGTACAACCCACTCAAGAAGCTAACCTCGGGCGGCCTTTTTCAAGGGCATGATTTTATATATGCCGGCCAGCTTAGCGGGCGCTACATGAATACTCCGTATCAGTCCTGGATACTCAAAAGCCAGCGCGCGAAGCGGAATCATGCGCTTCAGGTGACGTTGCATGTGGACCAGTCAATGCAACTTTCGCGCTGGAAAACAGATGTAAATACTTTGGCAAAGCCCAAAGTGTCTGTATTGGCGACCAAGCGCGCAACAGAATCTTGGTGGGAAGCGTTTTGGAATAGAAGTTATATTGTCATCCTACCCGAACAGAAAGATCCAGAAAATGAGGCTTGGCAAGTGGGCCGAAATTATCAGTTGTTTCGATTTATGCTGGCTTGTAATGCCTATGGGAACTACCCAACGAAATTTAACGGCGGTTTATTTACCTATGACCCTGTCGCCGTCGATAGCAGCTTCCATTTTACGCCAGATTTCCGGAATTGGGGCGGAGGCACACATACCGCACAGAATCAGCGATTGGTCTATTGGCCCATGCTGAAAAGCGGGGACTTTGACATGCTGCCTGCACAATTTAAATTTTACCAGCGTATATTAAAAAATGCGGAGTGGCGGTCACGTGTGTATTGGGGACACGGAGGAGCCAGTTTTACCGAGCAGATTGAAAATTTTGGTCTTCCCAACCCAGCGGAATATAATTGGAAACGGCCAAAAGATTTTGATAAAGGCCTTGAATACAATGCCTGGCTTGAGTACCAATGGGATACCGTCCTCGAGTTTTGTATGATGATGCTCGAAACGGACCGGTATCAGGGAGCTGATATTCGGAGTTATATCCCATTTATCGAGAGCTGCCTGCGTTTTTTTGACGAGCATTATCACTATCGGGCCCGACAATTGGGCAGTAAGCTGCTGGATGACAAGGGGCATCTGGTGTTGTATCCCGGATCCTCCGCAGAGACCTACAAAATGGCTTATAATGCCTCGACGACAATTGCAGCGTTGCAGCAGGTAACCCAACGGATGCTTACCCTGCCAGAAACTTTGGTCAGCCCGGGGCTGAGAAAGTATCTACAGGGCTTTTTATCCCGAATCCCACCATTGCCGCTAAGGGAGCTGAATGGAAAAACGTTATTGGCTCCAGCACAACAATGGGCCCGGATCAACAATACAGAGTCGCCACAGCTTTACGGCGTATATCCTTGGGGAATTTATGGTATTGGCCGGCCTGATATCGATATCGCAATCAATACGTACAGGTATGATCCCGATGTGCGTAAATTCAGAAGCCATGTCGGCTGGAAACAGCATAATATATTTGCTGCACGCCTGGGGTTGACGGATGAAGCGAAAGAATTGACGACGCTAAAACTCAAGAACGCAGATCGCCGGTTTCCGACATTCTGGGGACCCGGGTTTGATTGGGTACCGGACCACAATTGGGGGGGCTCAGGAATGATCGGCTTACAAGAGATGCTGCTGCAGGCCACTGATGACAAGATCTATCTTTTTCCGGCGTGGCCCAAGGATTGGGATGTGGATTTTAAATTACATGCCCCGGACCAGACCACCATCGAAGGGCGATTAAAAAGTGGAAAATTATCTGATCTTAAAGTTTCTCCCCAAGAAAGAGAAGCAGATATTGTGAATCTTTCGCAATAGTCGCAGGCAGGTTATACCTGCCCGATAAAAAAAAAAGGAATAAAAATGGCTGTACCGCTTTTTGTGGTCAGCCTTTTTTTTGCACATCATAACAGTGCATAACAGTTCACAAAAATCAAACAATTAACTTAGTTGCAAAGAACCTAAATAAAGTATATATGAATGCAGTCTTCGGAGTTATATTTCATTTCATTGGCGGATTCGCCTCGGGAAGTTTTTATGTGCCGTATAAGAAAGTGAAAAATTGGTCATGGGAATCCATGTGGATTCTAGGCGGACTTTTTTCATGGATTATCGTACCGCCAATAGCGGCGATGCTGACTATACCTAATTTTGTTGATATTATTAAAGAGACCGATAATTCTATTTTAGGATATACATTTCTATTTGGCTTGCTTTGGGGAGTCGGAGGCTTGACTTACGGCCTAGGTGTTCGATATCTCGGTGTATCCTTGGGAAGCAGTATCATTCTGGGCCTGAGTATGGTATTTGGCTCCCTGATGCCGAGTATTTACTATTTCTTTAATAAGGCCAGTGGTAAGCATGGGATAGATTATTTTTTCACCACAAATTCTGGGATCTGTATTCTGATCGGGCTCTTGGTCTGTATACTTGGTGTATACCTCTGCGGTAAGGCAGGTGTTTCTAAAGAGCGACATTTATCCACCTTAGCTGTTGAAAACAAGGCGGATTACAATTTTGGCTTGGGCATCGTTGTCGCTATCATTTCAGGAATACTGAGTGCCTGTTTCAATTTTGGAATAGAGGCGGGTAAGCCCATGGCGGACGTCGCAAATGCGCTGTGGAAAGCTGCTAACCCCGATCAAGGGGAATTTCTTTATCAAAATAATGTGACCTACATCGTGATTCTTTGGGGTGGCTTTGCAACGAATTTTCTCTGGTGCCTGTATTTGTTGATCAAGAACAAAACGTATGGGGATTATGTGAAGTCGGAAACACCTAAAGGTAAAAATCTGCTTTTGTGTGCGATGGCCGGAACGACCTGGTATCTGCAATTTTTCTTTTATGGTATGGGAGAAAGTCGTTTGGGGAATGGGGCTAGCTCGTGGATATTGCACATGGCATTTATCATCCTGATTTCAAACGCTTGGGGTGTCGTGCTTAAAGAATGGAAGGGGGTAGACCGATCGACCTATCGTTCCATCATTGGAGGAATCGTAACAATTATTATTTCCATTTGCATTGTGGGATTTGCAAAGACATTAGAAAATTAATATTTAAATAAATATAGAAGAAGTGAAAACGTACAAACATGTCAATTATTTATGGGACGACGAAAAAGCTCAGGCACTACAAGGTGATGAAGTGGCTTTACTCTTATATCGTTCGAATATTTTAGGTGCTGATTTAAGGATTACAAATTATGGTGGAGGCAATACGTCCTGCAAAGTTTGGGAAAAAGACCCCTTGACCGGTGAGCAAGTAGAGGTCATGTGGATTAAAGGGTCAGGAGGAGATATCGGAACACTGAAGAAATCAGGCTTGGCGGCATTATATCTCAAGCGCTTACGTAACCTGGAAAATGTGTACCGTGGTCTGGAACATGAAGATGAAATGGTGGAGCTGTTTAACCATTGTATTTATGACCTGGCGTCAAAAGCGCCATCAATTGATACACCATTGCATGGCTTCCTGCCTTTTAAACACATTGACCATTTGCACCCCGACGCAGCTATTGCGATCGCTGCGGCCAAGGATGGTAAAAAAATCACTCAGGAGTTGTTCAACGGTACCATTGGCTGGGTAGATTGGCAACGTCCGGGTTTTGATTTAGGCTTACAGCTCAGAGCTTGTCTAGAAGAAAATCCTGGCATCCGTGGTATTATGCTAGGATCGCATGGACTATTTACCTGGGGCGATACAGCCTATGAATGTTATATAAATTCATTGGATGTGATCGAAGCATGTGCCTCCTATCTCGAAGATAACTTTGGAAAAAAACGGCCTGTATTTGGTGGTCAAAAAGAAACGAGTCTACCTCAAGACGAACGGGCATCACAAGCCGCCAAATTAGCACCGATATTGAGAGGGTTCTGCTCCAGCGAACGTCATATGATCGGGCATTTTACCGATGATGAGCGGGTGTTAGAGTTTATCAACTCCAATGATCTGGAACGTTTGGCACCATTGGGGACGAGCTGTCCGGATCATTTTTTGAGAACTAAAATTCAGCCATTGGTATTGAATCTCGACAAGTCTGAGAATTTGGATGATGTCGAAGGGCTTAAAGCCAAATTGTCGCCTCTATTTGAAGAATATCGGGGAATGTATACGCAGTACTATGAAAGCTGCAAACACGACAATAGCCCTGCTATCCGTGATAAGAATCCGGTAATCGTCTTATATCCCGGAGTGGGCATGTTCTCTTTTGCAAAAGATAAACAGACAGCACGTGTGGCAGCCGAATTCTATATTAATGCCATCAATGTCATGAAAGGCGCTGAAGCCGTGAGCGAATATACCGCATTACCGCGTCAGGAAGCGTTCGATATCGAATACTGGTTGCTCGAGGAGGCGAAGTTACAGCGTATGCCAAAACCAAAAGCCTTGTCGGGTAAGATTGCTTTGGTCACTGGCAGCGGTGGCGGCATTGGTAAAGCAATAGCAAAGAAGATGGCGCAGGAAGGTGCTGTGGTAGTTCTTAATGACATTAACGCAGAGCGTTTGGCGGAATGCGAACAGGAGTTTGTTACGCACTTTGGTAAAGATGCCGTTATCTCCACTTTATTGGATGTAACCGACGAAGCTCAGATACGTGAAGCATTGAAGACTGCTTCGCTCGCATTTGGTGGAATCGATATCGTGGTTAACAACGCAGGGCTGTCAATTTCCAAATCCATCGAAGACCATACCCAAAAAGATTGGAATCTTCTATATGATGTTTTGGTAAAGGGACAGTTTTTGGTGACTCAGGCAGTAACGCCCATTTTAAAAGGACAACATATTGGCGGAGATATCCTGAATATTGTGAGTAAGAATGCATTGGTAAGCGGGCCTAACAATATAGGTTACGGAAGTGCAAAGGCTGCACAGCTGCATCTGAGTAGGTTGTGTGCTGCCGAACTTGGACCTTTTAAGGTGCGGGTCAATGTTGTTAACCCAGATGCGGTGATCTCTGATAGTAATATATGGGCTGGCGGATGGGCTGAAGGCCGCGCAAAGGCTTATGGCGTAACAGTGGAGGAACTGCCGGCTTACTATGCCAAGAGAACATTGCTGAATGAAATTATTCTTCCCGAAGATATCGCAAATGCCTGTTTTGCCTTTGTGGGAGGTCTTCTGCATAAGTCCACAGGAAACGTTCTGAACGTAGACGGAGGCGTAGCGATGGCGTTTGTACGTTAATTTTTATATCTTAGGTGTCGCGTTCGGAAAGGGAAAAAATGTACGCGACACCTAACATTTTCACACGATAACCATTACATTATGATTCTGGATAAACAAATTATAGATCAACACAATAACCAATTAAAGGATAAACACGAGCGAGCGTTTAACTATTTATCTTCGGATATTGTGAACGTAGAAGGCATTTTGGATAAACTTCAAAAATTTCAGATTGCCATTCCAAGCTGGGCATTGGGTACAGGCGGAACACGTTTTGGGCGCTTTTCCGGGGCAGGTGAGCCGGGCACGCTAGAGCAGAAGCTCGAGGATGTAGCTCTATTACATACGCTGAATAAATCAAGTGGCGCAATTTCTCTACATATCCCATGGGATATTCCGAAAGATGCGGAGAAAATCAAGGCATTGGCCGCTTCGCTAGGCATTGGTTTTGATGCCGTCAATTCAAATACTTTTCAGGATCAAGCAGGGCAGGAACACAGTTACAAGTTCGGATCCCTCCATCATGTAGACCCTAAGGTCCGTGAACAGGCAATTGCTCATAACATTGAGGTAATCAATTATGGAAAAGCCTTGGGGTCGAAGTCGTTAACGGTTTGGTTGGCAGACGGTTCGTCTTTCCCCGGGCAGCTGAATTTTAGGGAGGCCTTCCAAAATACATTATCCAGCCTAAGTGAGATTTACAAACATTTACCCGACGACTGGAAACTTTTTGTTGAATACAAAGCCTTTGAACCTTACTTCTATTCGACCACCATCGGCGATTGGGGACAGTCATTGCTATTGGCCAATAAACTGGGGCCCAAAGCCTATACATTGGTGGATCTGGGACACCATTTGCCAAATGCAAACATCGAGCAAATCGTTTCGTTGTTGCTGATGGAGGGTAAATTGGGTGGATTCCATTTTAACGATAGTAAGTATGCGGATGATGACCTCACAGCCGGAAGTATCAAGCCTTACCAGTTATTCTTGATCTTCAACGAACTGGTTGACGGTATGGACCTGAACGGAATTGATCATGCTACCGGGCTTGGCTGGATGATTGATGCGTCTCATAACTTGAAGGATCCGCTGGTCGACCTGCTGCAGTCGGTTGAAGCAATTAAAATCGCCTATGCGCAGGCCTTGTTGGTCGACCGCAAGGCACTGAAACAGGCCCAGCAAGGTAACGATATTGTGAGGGCACAGGAAATCCTGCAAGATGCATTCCGTACCGATGTCAGGCCGCTTGTCGCTGAGGCTAGGCTAAGAAGCGGGGCAGCCTTGCAGCCAGTACAATTATTCAACGAACAAAACTTACGGGCAAAACTCATTGAGGAACGCGGAATCAATTCTGTCGCTACAGGTTTGTAATAGGGAAGAAGAATGAAGGGGAAACCAATACCAGTAGTGGCCATCTTTGACGTTGGGAAGACCAATAAAAAATTATTTCTCTTTAATGAGCAGTATCAGATAGTTTTTGAACGATCTGCTCGTTTTTTGGAGACTACTGACGAGGATGGGGATAGCTGTGAAAACCTAGAGAGTCTGCGTTTGTCAGTTTTTGACTCATTGCATGAGGTGTTCCGGAAGGGAGAGTTTGAAATCAAAGCGATTAACTTTACTTCTTATGGAGCGAGTTTCGTCTACATTGACAAAGATGGCCGGCCGTTAACACCATTATACAACTATTTGAAGGATTATCCTAAGAAATTACTGGAATCCTTTTACGCTCAGTATGGAGGAAAAGATAGGTTTTCTTTGGAGACATCGTCTCCGAGTTTAGGAAGTCTGAATTCAGGATTGCAGATTTACCGTCTTTTGAAGTTAAGGCCCGAGCTATTCAAGGAAGTGAAATGGGCCCTGCACCTTCCGCAATACTTGAGTTATCTGATCTCAGGGCAGCCTTATTCGGATATGACAAGTATTGGTTGTCATACAGCACTTTGGGATTTTAGCAAAAATAATTACCATCGGTGGGTGAATGATACAGGTATTATCCAGAAAATGGCGCCAATTGTCCAGGGGGATCAGCTGTTTCGGGCAACTTTTCCCGGCAGCGGCTATCTTGTGGGCAGCGGTTTGCACGACAGTTCCTCAGCTTTGATCCCGTATCTGTTGAATTTTCATGAACCCTTTGTTCTGATCTCAACAGGTACTTGGTGTATTTCTTTTAATCCTTTTAATACCGAATCATTGACAAAAGAAGAGCTGAACCAGGATTGCCTCATGTATATGACGTACACAGGTCGCCCTGTAAAGGCATCTCGGTTGTTTGCGGGATATACACATGAAGAGCAGATCAAACGCATTGCGCAGTTTTTTCAGGTGTCCACAGGCAAGTTTAAACAGATTAATCTCGATTGGGATATTATTGAAAAGTATCAGGTCATGGATATTTCCGATGAGCTGGACGCTTTCTCATCCATTGATTTGAATCATTTCAAAACCTATGTCGAGGCGTATCATGTGCTGATGATGTATCTGGTCAAAGCTCAGATTAAATCAACCTCGCTGATTCTTCAAAATAATGGTGTTCAGCGGATATTTGTGGATGGAGGATTTAGCCGTAATGTGATTTATATGACCTTACTGGCGCAGGCATTCCCACATAGCGAGGTGTTTGGGGCTTCAATGGCTCAGGCAACCGCGCTTGGTGCCGCGTTGGTCATCCATGACCATTGGAATAAACAGCCTATTCCCAACGATATTATTGAACTACGTTATTTTAGGGCGAAGCAGCGGTGGTATTAACGATGAGCGGAGTTAAGAATTTAGTTTTTTTATTAGTTATCAGTAAAGGTCAGCCAATTATCGGCTGGCCTTTTTAGTTTTTGATGACAAGCATGATCGCGCTTCTACAAGGTACCAAAATAAAAAGGTTTCCAAACGGGCGTAAGGAAACCTTTTATTAAAAAACCTAAAATTATGAATAATTATACCAATTATTATATGATGGTTAAAGATGCTCAAAATTCCCGGATTAGCTGTCCTGAACTGTTGGCAAAAGGGTAGCACAGGTAAGCACAGGTTGGCCTGATGAACATGAAAAATTATATTTGAGCTTCCTAAATTAAAGATACTTAGTGATGAAGAGATTACTCTTAACGATCGGATTATTTATGCTGTTCTGTGGTGTTTTGTCTGCTGAACAGATTGTCAGGGAATTTCGCTTTGGTGGTACCAAGAAAAACCAGACTGTAATTTCTTTAAGGGAAGCACAAGCCTATACGGATAAGCAAGGATATGGTTTTGAATTTTCAACAGAACAAGATGTCAGGATTGATCCAAAGAATAAAAGCCTTTTTAGCGAAAAGCCATTTTATTTTTCAGTAAAAGTTCCTGAGGGCAATTATAAAATTACGATTATCTATCATGGTTTGAGCGATAAGCCTTACCGCAGTACTGTGCGGTCTGAATCCCGGAGACTGCAGATTGAAAACCAAGAGGTGTTACCTAATAAATCTTTAGAGAGGACCTTTATTGTACATATCAAAGACCCAAAGATTGCTTCTGGCGAAACTGTAAGATTAAAGATGCCCAGGGAGCGGCACAAGCTGGACTGGGATGATAAGCTGACTTTTGAGTTTCAACAGACGAATTGTATTTTGGCTATTCGTATTGAAGCGATAAGTAATGTCCCGACTGTATTTTTAGCGGGGAACTCTACGGTAGTTAATCAAGAGGATGAGCCCTGGGCATCCTGGGGACAAATGATTCCTCGTTTTTTTGATGCTGGCGTTGCCATTGCTAACCATGCCGAATCCGGCTTGGCATTAAGTTCGTTCTTGTCCTCAAAAAGATTGGAAAAAATTCTCTCTGTCGCCAAATCGGGAGATTATTTATTGATCGAATTTGGGCACAATGATCAAAAAGAAAAAGGAGAAAATGCTGGTGCGTATAAGGGGTACAGTGAACGTTTGCGTTATTTTGTTCGTGAATTTCGGGCGAAAGGTGGTATTCCAGTTATACTCACTTCGACAGCGCGACGCTCATTTGACGAACAGGGGCATTTGGTTCATACTTTAGGTGATTTTCCAGATGCGGCTCGTAAAGTCGCAGCAGAACTTCAAGTCCCATTGATTGATCTGAATAAGAAAACCAGTATGTTTTATGAAGCCTTGGGCGTTGAGGGTTCCAAACGGGCATTTGTCCACTATCCTGCGCATACTTACCCAAATCAGGAAAATGCACTGGCTGATAATACCCATTTTAATCCTTACGGTGCCTATGAAATTGCAAAGATGGTACTCACTGGGATCAAAGAAAATCAGTTGGCGATAGCGGGGCATATCATCGATTTTCAGGGCTTTGATCCACAACATCCAGATGACTGTCAAACTTGGTATTGGCCTCCAAGTTTGGTCCATAGTATTCTAAAACCAGATGGCAATTAGTTTTGTATTGATATAACTTTAGGTCGGGCAGTAATGGTCCGGCCTTTTTTGTGTGCTCTGTGCTGATTTAGGCAGGATAGTGCAGGTTGGTACAAGTGTATTTTAGACATATATTTGTTACACCAATTATGAACCGCAAAAGACAATCTTTCGTTTCATAAAACGCATTATTTGAAGTATCTCACAGGGGATTTGCCGTAATTTATTGTTAATCAAATTTTTGACCTAATACATTTACTATGTTATCATCCAAATTTAACCTATTTTGGATTACACTATTGATGACGATAGTGTCGTGCAGGAAAGAAGCCTTTGACGCCTATTATGGAAGGCCGGATTGGCTCGCAAAACCAATTTACCAACAGCTTGATTCGATGGGTGATTTTAAGAAGTATCTGAGTTGTATTGAATTGTCAGGTTATAAAAATACACTCGGAACTGCGGGGTCTTGGACGGTTTTTGCACCTACCGATCAGGCCTTTGATCAATTTATGAAGGAAAATGGTTTTCCTGACGTATCGAAGATTGACGCAAAACTAGCCGAGAAAATTGTGCGTTCTTCAATGATATATGATGGTGAGCGACTTGAAAAGCTGAACGATTATTTTTCAGCAAAAGGCTGGCAGCAAGGGTTTGCTTTCCGGCGGCGGTCTGTGTATTATGATTTTGTTGAAAAAGAGGACTTAGGGAACGGCAAAATTAGACGGTTTATCTCAACAAATCGCGGTCCTAATACGGCTTATGCAGCTACCGATAACAATAACAAGCATATTAGTTATTTTTTTAAGGATTACATGAGCCAACGTGGTTTAGGGGCTATGGATTACCAATCATTTTATCCCAAAAGTACATACACTGGATTGAATGTCGGATCTGCTCAGATTGATCCTAAACGAAGCAATATCTCCGCCGAGAATGGTTATATACATGTCGTGGATAAAGTTTTGGTTGCGGACAAGAGTATCGATCAATACCTTCGGGAGAATTCAAATTACTCCGCCTTTAAATCAATTTTGGATTTTTTTAGTACGTATACCTACAATGCAGAGATCACGCGGAAGAATGAGGTCCTTACTGGAGAAAAGGATTCCGTATTTGTTAAGAGTTATACCGGAATTGGTTTGGCAGTCAACAACGAAAATTATTTGAAGGAAGATCCCAACGATGCACAAACCAATAATTTCTCCATCACGGTGCCTAACAATGAGGCAGTCAGTAATTATGCTAAACGCGTATTATTAAAATATTACCCCCAAGGTACCACGTTAAAAGATGTTTTTTATACCAATCCTACTGTCTTAACAGAATTTGTAAATTCTCATCTATACAATACACAGGTGTGGCCATCGCAGTTTGCTCAAACGCAAAACTTTGCGGGTGAATTGCCTAAATTGACAAAGGCTAATATCAAGGAGGCAAAATTGTTGAGCAATGGCGCATTTTATGGTATAGACGCTTGTCAACAGGCCAATGTCTTTCATTCTGTCTATGGCAATGTTTTATTAGATCCCAAATATAGCTTCATGCGTCGCGCGTTAGAGCGGATCAGCATGAACCTGACACTGAAAATCCCAACAATTCGTTACATGCTGATTTTAGTATCGGATCAAAAGCTATATGAAATGGGCTTTGATTATGATGCCTATAATACTTCCGACCCGATCCGTTTTAATGGCGGAAACGGTACACCGGAAATGCGAGAGGTGCTGATGGCTCATATTATTCCATTAGGAAATGATCCCTTGCCTGATTTATCGGGAAAAGGAATATTGGAAAGCTATGCAGGTGAGTATGTAAAGTTTAACCAGATGAAAATGTCTTCTAGCGGAACTTTGGATGGCCCGACGGAAACACAGCAGATCCGCATTGATTCGATCAGCATTGGAAATAATCTGTCTGGCCCATTAAACGGGGTTGCCGTATATCTGAATGGCGGTTTGACCTCATCGAATACCAATATTGGCTTCTTTCTCAAAAAAATCGGAGCCGATCAAGCATCCTCACCATTCAATGCCTTTTATCAATATCTAATTGCAAGCACACTTTATTCTGCTACGGACGGCGTTATTAAAGGAGTGGAGCTCGGGTTAAACTATACCCTATTAATTCCGAATAATGCGGCAGTCGCCAGTGCTGTTGCAAATGGGGATTTGCCAATTTCGACAGCGCCTACAGTGCAGGCAGACATCGACAAAGTAACGCGATTTATCCAGTATCATATTACACGCAACTCATTCGCGATCGATGGGAAGAAAACAGGATATTTCCAGTCGCTGTGTAAAAATGTTGAAGGTGATGCACAGTCCGTGCAGGTTTCTGTCAATCAGACGAATAAATTGCAGTTGATCGATAACCTAAATCGTACCATCGATGCTGATGTCATCGAAAGCAATCAGCTGGGTCAACGTGTACTGATTCATTCGCTCAAAGGATATTTGAAGCATGGACTGTAATCTAACCGAATTTATGATGAAACAGATAAGGAATTTAATTTTAATTGGTATCGTGTTGCTGGTTTTCTGTGGCGGAAAAACATATGCGCAGACCAATGGTATTTTACTGACAGGTAAGGTGACGGAAAAAGGAACAAAACAGCCAGTCGCTGGGGCAACCGTTGTCTTAAAAGATAATGATAACCGCACAATTGTCGGAACGACCACAGATGTTGAGGGCAACTATAGCCTTAGAACTCAAATGAAAGGCTTGAAACTATCGGTCTCCTACACGGGGTATAAATCTTCGGCTGCGATCGTTGTAGGAGATAGGAAAACGATCAATGTGCAGATTGAATCGACAAATAATGTGATTGATGAGGTTGTTATCTCAAAGTCTAAACCCATCAATGACGGAACTGGCATGGGGATTTCGAAGGAACGCAATACAGCCGCTATTTCAACGATTAGCATGGATGAACTTTCCGAAATGCAATCTGTATCTGTCGATCAAGCGTTGCAGGGAAGGCTGCCGGGAGTTGATATCACGACAGTATCGGGCGATCCCGGAGCAGGCATGCAGATCCGGATTCGCGGTACTTCTTCTTTAAATGGGGCAACCGACCCATTAATTGTAGTTGATGGAATGCCTTATGATATTACCATTCCGGACGATTTCAACTTCGCGACTTCTGATGATAATGCCTATGGACAGCTTCTAAATATTGCTCCATCAGATATTCAGGACATCTCGGTATTGAAAGATGCAGCCGCAACCGCTGTTTGGGGATCTCGAGGAGCAAATGGGGTATTGGTTATTACAACGAAACGTGGAACCATAAGCGCTCCTACATTGGGATATACTTTCAAGGGATCTATATCCAAGCAACCTGAATCTATTCCACTATTGAATGGAGATCAGTACTCCACGCTGTTATCCGAAGAATTTTATAATGCAGGTAAGGTCTTTTCAACGACAGACAATGCCCAGCAATTCCAGTACGATCCGAACAATACCTATATTTATCACAATTATAGTAATAATTCCAACTGGGTAGATGCCATTACGCAATTGGGCTATTTTCATGATCATAACCTGCAGGTGCGTGGAGGCGGTGAAAAAGCACGTTATTTAGCTTCAATCGGTTACTTTAATCAAGAAGGAACAACTATTGGAACAGGTCTAAACCGTCTATCTGCCCGGATCAATCTGGATTATGTGGTTTCAGAGCGCATTGGTTTCCAATCTGACGTCTCTTATACCCACGTTGACAATGATAATCTTTATCATTCCAATGTACGGGATATTGCCTATCGCAAGATGCCAAATCAGGCCATTTGGGAATATGATGAATATGGCAACCTAACTGGAAATCTATTTAACCCTTCTTCTTCAGCACAAGGGTTTTATCCTACTACTTATAATCCGCTTTCTATGGTTCAAAATGCGGTCGGTAAACAATTAGGGGACATTCTACAGACACGGTTTAATATAGATTACAAGTTAATCCCGAATACATTGCGATTTGTGAGTACCATGGCATTAAATATTAGAAATAACAAGACCAAACTCTTTCTACCTCAGTTGGCCACAGGTCGGCCTTTTACGGAAAATACGGTGAATAGAGCATCGGATTCCGACTTGGATGAGTTTTCGCTGAGTACAAATACCAGGCTTTTATATACACCTGCATTGGGAGACAACCACCAGCTTACAGCCAATCTATCCTTTTTAACATCAGACTATCGCTATACGATCCAAGGACTGAGTTCGACAAATACGGCATCATCCTATCTGCAGGATCCAAGTGTACCGTCGCGGACCTTAACCGGCGACGCTAAATCTGTAACGACACAATCTCGCTCAATCGGAGCCTTAATCCAGGCGAATTATATGCTCAACAAGAAATATGTTTTTGCCGCAAGTCTGCGTGGTGATGGCAACTCAAAATTTGGTCCTGATAATCGATATGGACTATTTCCTGCTTTTTCTGCCGCTTGGCAGATCGGAAGGGAAAATTTCTTAAAAGATGTAAAAGCCATCAAAGATATCAAGTTAAGGGCGAGCTGGGGCCGTAGCGGTAATGCGCCTCGACGTGATTATACTTATATCAATGTATATAGCACCAATGATTATGCTTATTTGGATGAAAACGGCGTGTATTCAAAAAATATAGAGTTGTCCGACTTAAAATGGGAAACGGTGACACAGCAGAATTTAGGTATGGATGTCGAGATGCTTGACTACCGTTTGATGTTTGGAGGGGAAATCTATAAAAATAGAACAACGGATCTGATGATGGACAATATTCAGATTCCAACCTATACTGGATATAATGGACTGGCTATGAATGTTGGTACAATGGATAATGATGGCTGGGAAGCAAATTTTACCGTGGTGCCCATTCGTAATAAAAAATGGGATGTCAGTTTTACGTTCAATATTGCACACAATCAAAATGTGATCCGCGAGATATCACCACTTTATCCCCGCGAAAATGCCAGATCATCTTTAAAGAATAAAACATTCTTCACCTATTTCCAGGAGAATAATCCTTATGGATCTTTCTATGGGTTTCGCTACTTGGGCGTTTACAAAGATCAGGAAGCCACAATTGCAAAAGACGCACAGGGAAATGCTATTGTGAGTCCCGATGGTGAGACCATCTATATGCGTTTTAATTATCCTACAGTCGATTATGTTTTCCAAGCGGGCGATGCGATGTATGAAGATATCAACCACGATGGTGTAATTGATCAAAAGGATATTGTGTATTTAGGCAATAGCAATCCGAAGCTTACGGGAGGTTTTGGATTTAATGTGGGATATAATAAACGTTTGAAATTAAGTGCCTTCTTTAACTATAGACAAGGGTCTCAAATTATTAATGGAACCAAAATGAATACGACTGATATGCTTGGGTATAATAACCAAAGTACGGCCGTTTTGCGCAGATGGCGAAAGGATGGTGATGTGACGGATATTCCACGTGCCTTATTTGGAACCGGATATAATTCTTTGGGATCAAGCCGATATGTCGAGGATGCTTCATTCTTACGACTTCGTACAGTGACCTTAAAGTATGATTTTGCAAAAGAATTCTTACAGCGGTTTCATATCGAGGGGCTTGGAGCTTATCTGACCGTAGAAAACATATTTACGCTAACGAAGTATACGGGTCAAGATCCTGATGTGGCCGTAAAGTTAAAGGACGCATTTACTGTGTTAATGGATAATTCAATGACACCGCCACTAAAAACAGTTACACTAGGTATTACAGCACGTTTTTAAAAAAAGGTTATGAAAAGAACAATCTTATGGAGTTTAGTTGCTGCGGGAAGCATTTTACTCAATTCTTGTAATAAATGGCTGGATTTACAGCCGCAGGATGGAATAACCCGTGCAGAATTTTGGAAAACAAAGGAGGATGTCCATGCTGCCTTAATTGGCATCTATTCTTCCCTTAATTCGGGACCTGTTGAACAACAATTGTTCACTTGGGGTGAACTTAGAGCCGATTTAGTTGGGTTGACAAGTTATGCAAGTGACGACAACCGCTTGGTAAAGAATTATAATATTTTAAGCACAAATGTAATCGCGGATTGGAGTGCTGTCTATACCGCAATAAATAATTGTAACCTTTTGATTGATTACGCAGGTCAGGCAAAGCAGGCCGATCCCACTTTTACTGATGCCGAATACAATACCGACTTGGGAGAAGCATTGGCAGTCCGCAGCTTTTTGTATTTCTATTTAGTACGCACTTTTCGGGATATTCCCTTAAAATTAAAAGGCACGTCGAAAGATACAGACATTGTTTCCGTAGGACAATCCAACGCAGATGAGGTGCTCAAGCAAATTGAGAAGGATCTCTTGCAGGCACTGGACTGGGTGCCCGAATATCATGTAAGTAGTACGGTTTATAATGCAATAAATGCGGGCCGGGTAACACGCCCAGCAGTGCGCGCAATGCTGGCCGACGTATATCTATGGATGGAGCAATATGATAAAGTGGAAGAACAAACTGCAAAAATTTTAGAAACTGGTCGGTATCGTTTAATGGGTGTTGCACTGCCTGAAATTTTTGATGGAGGCACTATGGAAACTATTTGGGAGCTAAGCCATAAAAATTCGAGGGAGAATTTCATGTACAATCTGGCGGCGATTGCACGCAGGCCTTATACTGCCAATGTGGAAATCTTGAATAATGAGATCTTTCCCTCCAACGAAGGGACGGATATCGATTTATTCGATAGCCGCGGCGAAGGTATGCTGTATGGCGTGTCTGGAGATATACGAAAATATGGTACAGAATCACCAAGTTACTACAACTTTCAATTGTATCGGATCTCTGACGTCATGTTGATGCGGGCAGAAGCATTGGCGGAGCTAGGGCGAGGGACGGAAGCATTGGCACTTCTTGAGGATTTGCGAAGCAATCGTAAAGCCATAAAAGCTACGGATCCGAATATTGAAGCGACCGATTTGGAAGGAATCATCCTATTCGTCTTCGCCGAGCGTGCACGTGAACTGACTTTCGAAGGTAAACGTTGGTTTGACCTTTTGCGCTTGGCGAAGAAGGATAATTACGCTAACATCAATGTGCTAGTGGACCTTGTGACCAAAGTTGTGGATGCCAACGTACGCCAATCCGCCATGAACAAAGTGCGGGATGTAGACAGCCATTATCTTCCCATTTTGGAAACTGAACTCTTCAAAGACAAACAGTTGAAGCAAAACCCATTTTACCTAAAATAGATCGTTATGAAAAGAAATTTTAGAAAACAATATTGGCTGGTAGAGACATGGTTTGTCCTATTTGTTGCGCTTATATTTTCCTGTCAAAAGGAGAAATATCGAATTTCAACCACAGATGAAGTTAATATTACCGGCTATTTGGAAGCACATGAAACCGATTACTCCTTATTGACCGAAATCTTATACCGTTCGAAAACGGCAGGATATCTTGGTGCGTATGGTACTTACACACTTTTCGCACCTAATAATGAGAGTATTAACGCCTGGATCAAAGACAATGGAAGAACTGCATTGAGTGATTTTACAGATGCACAGCTATTGGATTTTGTCAAATACCATGTGGTTAGGGATACGGTAGGTAGCACGCGTTTTACCGATGGCAAAATCAAAACAGCGAGTTTACTGGGAGAATATTTATACACAGATGTGCAAAATGGGGTTTATCGAGTTAACAAATCTGCAAAAATTATTAGGTCCAATATTAGCTGTGGTAACGGTATTATCCACTCCATCGATAAAGTATTAGTCCCACCGGCACAGAGTCTTGCTGAATTAATTGAGAGCAACCCACGTTATTCCATATTTGCCCGGGCCTTGAAAGAAACCGGATTTTATGATACATTATCTTATCAACGTGGGCAAACTGTCGAAGAGGGTAAACGTTTTCAGACCGCTATTGTTGAGTCCGACTCCGTTCTGCAGCTGCAGGGGATCAAAAGTTATGCAGACATGAAAGCCGCTTATTCACAGACTGGTGATGTAAAAAACCATAAAGATAGTTTATGGTTATATGTAGCCTATCATTTAAGCAACGATATTAAGTTTTTGGAAGATATCGTTGCTGCAAATACGATCTATACGTTGGCACCGAAAGAGATTATTTCGACCAAATTATTAGGTGCACAGATCTTATTGAATGATGATGTGTTTAATGGGGTTCATGAAGCGGGAGCTGAAATCAATAGAGTACAGAGTGATGTGTTGGCATCCAATGGCGTGCTACATGAGGCAAAACAAACCTTTAAGATTAAGGTGCGCCAGCAGGTGCCTGTATATTTTGATATTGCCACTTCTCCGGAGTTGACAAATGCATTGGGAAGCACCTATTTGAACAGTAATAAGGCATTGGTGGCCAATGGTGCGACGATAGCCAATTCTTTTGCTTTCAATAGCTTAACGGTTTCGACCATTGGTACGAATGGATATTACTATTATAAAGCCTTAGAAACGAAGCGCCCTTATGCAAATGGCGACCTCCTGAGCCTTTCACTTTGTGCGAATAATAGTGCGCGGGCAAAATGGGTCGAATTTAAGACACCTTATCTCGTAAAAGGCCGGTATAAAGTATGGGTTTGCTATGCCCAACATGGAGATGCGCCTGAGATCCAGGCGACGTTCAATCCCGGAAAAGGGGATGAACAAATCCTGCCCAATACGATCATATTGAATCAAAATCTGACCGCGTCCGGTGTCAGTGACCTCGCGAATCCAAATGCGGACAATCTGATGCTGGCGCAGGGGTACAAGCGTTATATGGCAACAGTAGGCGATTACAATGCGAATAACATTACGGGAGGGCTTAAACCCAAATCCGGTAGTGAAGCTTCATTGAACGTTGGCCGGTTGGCCGGGATTATCAATGTAGAGACGACTGATCGACATATCATCCGTTTTGAAGCGATCAAAGATAAGAAGTGTGGTAGCAATACGGTCTATCTGGATATGATTCAATTTATCCCCGCAGATGATCTCGAACAGAATTATCCTAGATTTCATCAAATTTCAGGTGAACTTTTTTATAGACCAAAATAACAGGATACACAACTATGAAAGCTATAATTTATAAAATTTACCTGGTCGTATTGGGCATGTGTTTACTGTCTGCTTGTTCCAAAAATTGGGAGAATCATTTTGGTGGAAACGATGCCGATGCCCAAAGAAACCTGTATGAGATTGTTGCAGAACATGCCGAGTTTTCAACTTTTATGGACCTGCTCAATAAATCGGGCTATGGTGAATCGTTGAAAGCGTCGAAAAACTATACCTTGATAGTACCAACCAATGAGGCAATTGCAGCAGTGCAGGATCAATATAATTTCTCCGACACAGCAGTGATCAAGAGTTTTGTGGGCTACCATATTATCAATTCGGTCTATAATGTGAATTCAGGAGCTGATACTGTAAAGGCATTAAACTTTCGTAATAAATATGTGGAGTTTACACAAGGCACATTTGATGGTGTCGAACCTATTCAGAGTAATCTGGTCGCGAGCAATGGACTGTACCATGTGGTAGGTCGCCCCTTAAAGCCTCTTCAGAATATATTTAATATTGTACAAACTCTTTTTGCGGATACTAAACAAGTTGAGGCTGTAAATTCCTTTGATACAGTCTCCATAGAGGGCGATATTATGCATTACAAGTTTAGCCCGGTCTGGTATACGGAGGTCCGTCGCAATATGACGACCGAAAATAAGAAACATACCTATTTCGTGGTGGACGATGAAAATTTTGAGACTGAGTATACAAAGTTAAGGCCCTTTTACGCAACATCTTATGAAGAAGGCAACACCAATCGTCCTGACAGTACGACTACTTTTTTTGCTAAAAAGGCTTTATTGCGCGATTTTATTGTGGAGGGAGAATTGGGGACAGATCAACTTACAAATAATCTGATTTCAATAGCGGGAACCAAATTTAGTCTTGACCCAGCAAATATTATCTCGCGGACAAAGGCCAGTAATGGGGTTGTTTATCGTGTGAAGCGACTTGAGTTTGCACTAGCGGATCAGATTAAGGAAATCAAGGTATTGGGAATAGGCCCAGTGGGTTATAAGCAGACGGATAAGCGCTCAAATACCTTTTTCAGGGAAAAGCGCGATAATGAAGGAAACCCTTACAATGATATTGAAGTATATGATCATAAGGTGACTTCCTTTTATGTGAAGTACCGCGCCACAGGGATGAACGTTGTTAAATATAAAGTATACGGACGAGCAATTATGGGACTGGCAGGTGATCCACAGACGGCTGCGTTTATCCAATATGTTCACTTCTTTGATTCGAAACTCGTATCGCTTAATGAGGTTGATTTATACAAACGTTCAATCGTCAATAATCTGGGAGCAAACGATACCCGAATGACATTTGATGTACAGCCGCTCAATCATGGAGAGGTTTACTTAGGGGAGGTGACACAAGACCAATATGGGAATCTGCCTTTGCTTGTTATGAGCAATGGTACTGGCCCCATTATTTTAGAATACCTCCGATTCGTACCGATTATTCAATAACAAAGTATAAACGAAATGAGTTCGATCAACATAAATTATAAATTGGGTATTATCTTGTTTATTTCCACTTTGGGAGCGCACCGCAGTTGGGCGCAACAAGATACTGTCGCCCGCAATATACAACAACAGGCTACTTCTGCTTATTCCGTGAAAGGTACTGTGTATGACAGCCAAACCAATAAACCTATCGCCGGTGCTCGTATTACTTATGGCAGCAACGTAGCAAAATTGACCGATAGTAAAGGTAATTTCCTTTTAGAGCTACCGGTCTCCGATGCAATTGTTGAAGTTTCTTTGGATGGATATATAGCCAAGCAGGTTCCTGTGCTGTTAGATAAATCGATGAAGGTAGTCTTATACCCTGATGGGTATCGTTCTTTCTATAAAAAGACGGAAACAGTATTTGGCGATAATGGAGTTTTAAATAATACGGGCGCAGTCGATAAATTGGAACTGAATGCCTGGGAACAGAATTCTGAGACGGTCAATAGCTACCTGCAAGGAAAGCTGGCCGGTGTACGAGTAACCCGACATTCGGGAACACCTTCTATTGGCGGAAATCTCACTATTCGAGGCCTGCAGTCGTTGTATTCCAATAATCAGCCCTTATATATTGTAGACGGTATTGTGTATAATGCGGAGCATTTGAGTCCTTCTATAACCATAGGACATCTCAACAATGCTTTGCAGCACATTGATGTGCGCGACATTCAAGATATTACGGTATTGAAAGATGCTGTATCCGCAAATATTTATGGGGCCAAATCCTCCAATGGGGTCGTGGTCATTAATACCAACCATTCAAAAGAGCTGGCTACACAAATCGATTTGCAGGCAACAACGGGATATAATTTCCGTCCGAAACGTATTCCCATCATGAAATCTTATGCCTACCGAAGTTATTTGAATGATTTGTTGGCAACGAGTACGTACAGTGGTGAGGAAATCGCGAATATGCCTTTCAATAATGATAATCCAAAATTCGATGAATATGCGAAGTATCATAATGAAACGGATTGGCAGAAAGACGTGCTTCATAATACGGTTGACCAAAATTATTTTCTTCGGGTTACAGGGGGGGATAATATTGCACGATATGCTTTATCAGTTGGCTATAATAATGAGCAAGGTGTTTTGGACAATACAAAGCAAAATCGCTATACGGCACGCTTTAATGGCGATATGAATTTGACCAAGAAATTTACTGCTCAGACCAATATCTCCATGGGTTATGGACAGCAAAGCCTGAAAGATCAGGGCTTATCACCAAAGACCAACCCTTTGTTTCTTTCGTTGATTAAGTCTCCATTTCTAAATACGCATGACATTGCTCCAGATGGCAGCATTTCACCGAATTATGCCGAAGCTGATTATTTCGGCTATTCCAATCCGATGCAAATCACACAAAATGGGATTAATAATAAAAAGGCCTATCGGTTTTTAGGTTCTTTGGTGTTCAACTATGCGTTCAATACAAATTTTAAATTAAGTAACCTGTCTACCGTGACCTATGATAAAGCGCAAGAGGATTTCTTTATTCCCAAAAAAGGAGTTGCAAAGGACACGGTAAATAATATGGAAGTTTATAGTCGTCTCGGTACTCAGGTGGCTCGTTATTATTCGATTTCAAATGATTTGCGTCTGCAATATAATCAGGATCTAGGAACTCAGGGCCGCTTGGAAGCTATTGGTGGAGTCCGGTACCACAAGCATGATTCGGAACAAGATTATGCACTAGGCTATAATTCGGCGACTGACCAGCTGGTCAGTATTGGTAACTCCACACCAGCATCTCGGGTTTATGGTGGACATATCGGTAAATGGGCCAATATGACGGCATATGCTATGGGTAATTTTAGCTGGAAGAATACTTATGTCTTAAATGCATCCATATCGATGGATGGATCTTCCCGCTTCGGGGAAAAAGCACAAGGAGGCTTAAAGCTTGCGGATAAGGTATATGCAGTATTCCCGGCTGTAGGTGCTGCATGGTTGTTGTCCAATGAGGATTTTTTGAAAGGAAATAATACGATCTCATTATGGAAACTTCGGGCGAGTTATGGGATGACAGGTAATGATGATATTGGAAATTATGATGCGCGGCAGAATTACATCTCACAGAACTTCTTAGGTGTTCAGGGACTTGTGCGCGACGGTGTTGCCAATCCTTATCTAAAATGGGAGAAAGTAGAAAAAATAAACGTCGGGACGGATCTTTCGTTGTTGAATGAACGCATCAATTTGGGCGTCGATATCTATCAAAATAGGACAATTGATATGCTAGCCTATAATTCGGGGAATACTGTTTCTGGAATTAGTTATTACCTCTATAATAATGGCTCAATGCGTACACGCGGTGTTGACTTCTCCTTGTTTGGACGTATTCTGACGGGTCCGGTCAAATGGGATGCATCATTGACCCTAAGTCACTATAAAAGCACGATCACAGATCTTCCCGAAGCATCCTATACACAATACGCCGGTGGAACTTTTGTGAGCGAGAAAGACGGTGCACCAAATGCCTTTTATGGGTACCAGTTCAACGGTGTTTACCGTACCAGTGCCGAAGCTGCCGCTTCTGGACTAGCAATTTTGGATGCAACAGGCAATAAAATACCTTTCCAGGCAGGCGATGCGAAGTTTACGGACCGCAACGGTGACAAGATCATTGATGATCGTGATCGCATGATCATAGGTGATCCCAATCCAGATCTGGTGGGCGGATTGAATAACAGCCTGGCCTATAAAAACTGGAAATTCGGTGCATTGGTGACATTCAGTTTAGGCAATGATATTTATAACTATACACGAGCACAGCTCGAGTCGGGAAGTACATTTTATAATCAGACAGAACTCTTACAAAACAGATGGCGGGCGGAAGGCCAGGAAACTGATGTACCTCGCGTTGCGCTCAACGATCCGATGGGAAATAGTCGATTTTCGAATCGATGGATAGAAGACGGTTCGTATGTTCGGCTTCGTCAGCTTTCCGTTGAATATGGTATTCCTGTCAATAAACGGATCATCAAATATGTCCGTCTATACGGGACTGCCAATAACGTGTTGACTTTTAGTAAGTATTTAGGTTATGATCCTGAATTTGCGCAGTCTGCTGATGTTTTTCATCAGGGGGTTGATGTGACGTTGGAACCCATCGTCCGCTCTGTGCAGCTGGGATTGAGGATCGGTCTATAAAAATTTAATATACCATGTGTAACACATACAGAAAATACTCGAAATATTCGCTCTGGGCCTTATTGGCCTGTAGCCTTTCTTTTACATCTTGTAAGAAAGCATTGGATTTCTCGCCCGAAGATAAATTGGACAGTTCAAAAATGTACAACACGCTTGCCGATGCCGATGCGGTAGTGCTTGGAATTTATGGACAAGTAGCCGGGTTAGGTGAACGTTATATTGTCCTGAACGAATTAAGGGCCGATCTCATGGACGTCACACAAAACGCAAATCCTTATTTGCAGCAGGTCTCTAACCATGAAGTAGCAGAAGACAATCCGTATGCAGATCCATCCGCTTTTTATAAAATTATCTTCAATTGCAATGATGCTTTGAAAAATTTTAAGGTGATGGAGCAGCAGGGTAAGCTGAGCAATACCGAATTTAATCAGCGTTATTCTGATCTCGCCATGCTGCGAGCATGGTTGTATTTACAATTGGGAATCCACTTTGGAAATGTCCCCTATATCAAAAATACCATTGAAAGTGTCGATCAGATTAAAAGCTTGGAAAATTATCCTAAAACAACTTTCGATAATTTGGTGGATTCTCTGATCAACGATACAAAAGACCTGCCTTATCAGGAGCCTTATGCCTATCCAACAGGTAGCACATTGGTTTTTACCACAGATGGCGCGAGTACACAAAAGGTGTTCATCAGCAAGGCTCATGTCCTCGGCGAACTCTATCTTTGGAAAGGAAACTATTATGAAGCGGCAAAGACTTATAAAAGATTGCTGTCTGCTGAAGACAATAACAGTAATATTGATTACCTGTTCAACTTCAACCGTATTGGCTGGAGCTACTTTAATGTAAGTTTTGCGAGAGCTCAGGAGGGGTCATCTTTGGTCAATTCCTTAACTGCGGGGTGGCGAAGTATGTTTGCGCTATCGAATACGGTACGGGAATGGAATTCCGAATGGAACTGGTCTATTCCATATCATAACTCTTTTGCCCCTGGAAATCCTTTTATAGAGCTATTTTCCAAGTCAGGAAAATATGCACTTAAGCCCTCCCAAAAGGTGATTGATTTATGGAATTCACAGACCAATAATGCGGGTATTCCCTGGGATCCCCGGAGTAAGCTATCTTATGAAGTTACGGCAAATGGTGATCCTGTGATTACAAAATTTACGGATAATTCAGGGGATTTATTGAGCTTGTTAAATAAAGGCGGTCGCTGGAATATCAATCGAGCAGCAGGTGCGCACCTTCGTTTTGCAGAAGCTGCTAATCGGGATGGTCAGGGCCGTCTGGCCTATGCATTGGCAAACTGGGGACTGATCAGTACCTTTTATTATGGAGCGTTTACGAAAGACGGTGGTATTATACCTGGCAATTTTTTCGAATTGGAATCGGAGATAACTTATGAAGGATTTGGGACGAATCGAACTACTTTTGCTGAATCCTCGCCCTATTATTTTGACGCGCGAGACAATGCCAGTATTGTACGTGGGGTTTGGTACCGGAATTCGGGAATCCGTGGACGGGCTACCATGCCGCGTTGGCAATTCCCGGGTATTGAATATGGCCCGGGTACAGTAAGTGGTTACGGAAGCATGATGACCGCTTTTAATGTGCCGCAAGCCGATCTGGAAGATAAAATCATTGAGGAGTCTGCTCTTGAGCTTGCTTTCGAAGGCGAACGTTGGTCCGATCTGATGCGTATAGCAAAGCGTCGTAACGATCCGGCCTTCTTGGCCGATAAAGTTTATGAGAAATTGTTGAAAGCAAATAACCCGAAAGCAGGTGCAGTGCGCAGCAAGTTGATGGATATGAACAATTGGTATCTACCATTTAAATTAAAGTAAAGTGTTCGTGTCAATAAAAGGATCAACCTGCCTTCGATAAAAGAAGCCTACAGCTGTAAGGCCTAAAAGCAGTTCATTCATTTGATTATGAGGTTTGTGTTTTATAATTGTATTTTTTACATTTATAAATAAATTCTGATTAATTATAACCAATGGAAAGACATATTTTCAAATTAAGGGCCTACATTCTTTTTCTGGTAAGAGCAGTTTGCTTTTTCGGTCTTATTTGGGTTTTCGACGTCAATGCCCGTCCGGTTCGGACGGCTACTGCTGATCCTGATTCCGCCCAATTATTTGCTTATGCTAAAGAAAAAAATGCCGGCCGCGAAGGGTTGCTATATGCATGGAGTTTGGACGGTAAACAATGGAACTCCATTGGAACAGCGCTTGCTTTCGTAAAATCAGATTATGGTCGTTGGGGGGAGGAAAAACGGATGATAAATCCGGTAATAATCCCCAAGAAAGAAGGCGGGTGGGCCGCTATATGGCAGCTGAGTCCATCCAGCGAAGGGCCGTATGCTTATACACACACGAGTGATTTTTATACCTGGGGCAGGCAAGAATATTTTGTAAAGCTTAACAATATGGATCATTCCATAGTCTCTGAAGTAAAAAACAGTTTATCTGCTCAGCACCAGGTCATGCTCAACGGCGAGACTGTGAAGGGAACAAAGCTGAAAGTTTCCTGGACCGTTATTAAAGAACTGATCAAACACTATGATCTTGCCGTGCTGAAACAAAAGCAATGGTCCGAAAGAAGTGTCGAGGACGCGGCTCGCTTTCCAGGTCTACAGCCATTGGATGTTAGGTTGACACCACGGACAGCCCGCAGCAAACCGATCAGTGATATGTTGGTAGGTGTGTTTTTTGAAGATATCAACTATGCTGCGGATGGAGGTCTCTATGCGGAGCTGATTCAAAATAGAGATTTTGAATATAAATTGAGTGATAAGCAGGGGCATGACAAAAATTGGAACCAGAAAACAGCCTGGTCCGTGGATGGTGCTGGGCAATTTCATATTGATAGTATACGTCCCATTCATTCCAATAATAAATATTATGCGAGCTTAAGTGGTTCAGGGGTATTCAGAAATATAGGGTATGATGGAATTGCTTTGCATAAGCAGGAACGCTATGACCTCTCGTTTTTTGGAAGAGTTCCGGCAGGTAAAAAAGCTCGGCTAAACATCCGAATCAGTACGAAAGAAGGAAAGGTACTGGATGAATCATCGTTAACCGTTGCTGATAAAGACTGGAAGAAATACCAATTCGTGCTGACCCCCAGTTCGGCCTGTAAAGACGCTGTATTGGAGTTTGCATTTACAGATGTGCAGCAACTGGATCTCGACCTGATCTCGTTGTTTCCCCAAAATACGTTTAAGGGACGCAAAAACGGAATGCGAAAGGATCTGGCGGAGGCGATTGCGGCATTAAATCCACGCTTTGTACGTTTTCCGGGAGGTTGTCTGGCGCATGGAGATGGCATTGAAAATATTTACCATTGGTCCAGGACAGTAGGGCCATTGGAAAGCCGCGTGCCACAGCGGAATATGTGGGGATATCATCAGACCGTAGGTTTGGGATATTATGAATATTTTCAGTTTTGTGAAGATATTGGGGCTTATGCCGTTCCGGTCGTAGCAGCGGGTGTGCCTTGTCAAAATTCGGGCTCACATGGCCATCCACTAGGAGGACAACAGTGCGGTATCCCCATGGAAGATATGGATGACTATGTCCAGGAAGTACTGAACCTGATCGAATGGGCCAACGGGGACAAAAATAGTACCTGGGGAAAAGTGCGGGCTGCTGCAGGCCATCCGGAACCGTTTCATCTAAAATATATTGGCGTAGGGAACGAAGATCTGATATCAGATGTATTTGAGGAACGCTTTACGATGATTTATAATGCTATCCGCGAGAAATATCCTGAAATACAGGTCATCGGAACAGCTGGCCCATTTTTCCAGGGCACTGATTATGTGGAAGGCTGGAAAATTGCGGATAAATTACGTATCCCTATTATGGATGAACATTACTATCAGACACCGGGCTGGTTTATTCATAACCAGGATTTCTACGATAAATACGATCGAAGTAAATCGCAGGTGTATTTAGGAGAATATGCGGCGCATATTGATGGGCGGGCGAGTACCTTGGAAGTTGCATTGGCGGAAGCGGCCTATCTCACGGCATTGGAAAGAAATGGCGATATCGTTAAGATGGCGTCTTACGCGCCACTGTTAGCCAAAGACGGTTATACACAATGGCGACCTGACCTTATTTATTTTACCAATACTGATGTGAGATTAACACCATCCTACTATGTACAACAATTATTTGGGCGTAATAGCGGAACCGAATATGTTCCAGTCGAAGCAGTTTATTCTAATGCTGCCGTTGAGATACAGAAGCGTGTGGCATTTTCTATTGTTAAAGATCCAAAGGATCAATCGCTCATTGTAAAACTGGTTAATATATTACCCGTTGCGGTCAACATACAAATGGAATTGGATCAACTCCATGTGAAGGGTAATACAGCCCTTGTTTCTCAGTTGACGGGAAAATTGGAAAGTAAAACGGTAAAACCCGAAGAAAAGACCGTGACCGTTGACAAGCTCAAAAACCAGCAATTGCCGCCTTATTCATTAACCATCATCCGAATTCAATCGGATGCGAAATAGTCTCATTCAACTCATATGATATATCCAGCTTTGCAGAAGAAGTCTATTTTAGTTTTTATAAATCTCTGTTTGGCCATTGTACCCTTGTTTGCCCATTCAGGATTCAATCTGATCAAAAATAATCAGGCTGCGAATGTCTATTATGGAGGTAGTAGCCCTGTGGTTGAAACTGCATTGGAAATTTTGGATGCTGATGCAAAGCAGGTTGGCCAATCTGCTTTTAAACGAATAGACAGTGCAGATGCTGGTGCAGTTATAATTGGGGAATTAAATGATCCCATTATTAGCAAATTGATAAAAGATCATCACCTTTCTCTTGCTGATATAAACGCTAAATGGGAAGCTTTTTATTTGAAAGTGATTCAAATGGAAAAAATACCAACACTTTTAGTGGTAGGATCTGATGCTAGAGGAACGGCATATGGAGTGATGGAAATTTCCAGAAAATTAGGTGTTTCTCCATGGAGTTGGTGGGCAGATGTTGTTCCGCGTAAACAATCAACCGTATCTCTGGCTGCTGATTTCGAAGATAGGCAATCTCCTAAAGTGCAATTCCGAGGGATCTTCTTAAATGATGAGGACTGGGGATTGACACCTTGGAGTAGCCAAACCTATGAACCCGAAGCAACGTTGGACGCGGAAATTGATCCGGCGAAAACAAAAAAAATGGCTACGATCGGACCGAAGACGTATGCCCGTATTTTTGAATTATTGTTACGCCTTCGGGCCAATTCGATCTGGCCAGCCATGCATGAGGTAACTGTTCCCTTCTATTTTGTCCAGGGAAACCGGGAAATGGCCGAAAAATATGGAATATATATCGGCTCATCTCATTGTGAACCCCTTGCCCGAAATAGTGCGACGGAATGGGATATCGTAGGCAAGGGGCCATATAATTATTTAACAAATAAAAAGGAAATTGTCGACTATTGGTCCAATCGACTGAAAACCCTTGGGCAATCTCATAACATCTTTACACTTGGTATGCGGGGGAAACACGATGGAGCAATGGAGGGTGTCAAAACAACAGCAGCTTATAAAGATGCATTGAATCAGGTTCTTCAGGATCAGACGGATCTATTAAAAAAATATGTCAATTCGGATCCGGCGCAGATTCCCCAAGTCGTGATACCCTATAAAGAAGTTTTGGATGTCTATCGTGCCGGTATAGCGGTTCCAGACTATGCCACATTGATGTGGTGCGACGATAATTATGGCTATGTCACCCACTTTCCAGATCAGAAAGAAAGAAAAAGAGCTGGTGGTAATGGACTTTATTATCATATTTCCTATTGGGGTAGGCCCCATGATTATCTCTGGTTGTCGACCATGAGTCCGGCGCTGATCTATCAGCAGTTGAGCACAGCGTACCAGCACGATGTGCGGAAAATGTGGATTGTCAATGTAGGGGATATTAAGCCTGCCGAATACCAGATTGAACTCCTGATGGACATGGCTTGGAATATAGATCAAGTACAAAAAATGGGCATCAACCAGCATATGAATCAATTTTTGCAACGGGAATTTGGTCACCGTTTAGCAAAAAAAATAGGACCAATTATGCAGGAGCATTATCGATTGGCCCATATTCGAAAGCCGGAGTTTATGGGAAATACGCGTACCGAAGAAAAAGATCCAGCCTATAAACTTGTGAAAGACCTACCTTGGTCCGAGCAGCAGATTCAGAAGCGATTGGTACAATATAAACATATCCAAGATGCGGCCACATCAATTTGGGAATCAGTTCCGTTAGATCGAAAGGATGCCTATTTTGAATTAGTCCTGTATCCGGTTGTGGCAGCGGCAAAGATGAATGAGAAACACCTCTATGCACAGTTGGCACGACATGGCAAAGCTGAGTGGCAAAAAAGCCATGATGCGTATGATAAAATCGTTACCTTAACTGCGCAATACAATTTGTTGAACAAAGGAAAGTGGAAGGGTATGATGGACTATAAACCAAGAAACCTTGCTGTTTTCGATAAGATTGTAGAAGAAAAAGCTGTTGTTCCGATGGTCAATGATGATCAGCCTGTCAAGCGGATTACTGGTAAAGATTTAACAGGTTCAATACCATATGAAGGCTTAGGCTATCAAGGGCAGGCCGCAGCTATCCCGTTGGGCGTAGAAGCTAGTTATAGGCTCAAGGGATTAAAGGGCGATTCTGTTACCATTGTCGTCCACTTGCTGCCTGCACACCCGGTCTCTTCAGATGATTTACGTTTTGAAGTTTCCTTGGGGCAACAGCATTCGCCTGCTATTTCCTATAAAACAGTCGGACGAAGTGAAGAATGGAAAGAGAATGTCTTGCGAAATCAAGCTATTCGAACAATCAAATTTAAGGTCACTTCTGTGCAACAGGAAATATTGCGCATCAAAGCACTTGATGAGGGGGTAGTGGTTGATGAAGTAACCGTATATTTGGATTAAGGTATTCGTTTCCAACGGTGTAGTGGAAACTCATGATTAAGGATATAAAAATGAAAAAACAATTTCTAGTCACACTCTTCGTTATTTTAACTTGCCTCGTAAAGGCACAATCTCCCGTGTATCTTTTCTCCTATTTTATAGGTAATGGTGCTGATGGATTGTATTTAGCTTATAGTTTGGATGGTTTGAAATGGGAACCATTGAATCAGGGAAAGTCGCTCTTAACACCAACGGTAGGAAAAGATAAACTGATGCGTGACCCCAGTATTTGTCAGGGCCCTGATGGTACCTTTCACTTGGTGTGGACAACGGGTTGGTGGGACAAAATTATCGGATATTCCTCTTCCAAAGATCTGATGGAATGGACCGAACAAAAAGCAATACCGGTCATGGTGGATGAACCTGATGCAAAAAATGCATGGGCTCCGGAGCTTTTTTACGACAAAGCAACGAAGGAATATTATATCCTTTGGGCCACAACGATCCCTGGCCGACATACAGAGGTACAGACCAGTGATAGTGAGAAAGGCTTAAACCACCGGATGTATAGCGTGACGACAAAGGATTTTAAACGTTTCTCAAAAACCAAGTTATTTTTTGATCCCGAATTTAGTGTCATTGATGCGGCTATTATACAGCAATCCAATCAGGAATATATGATGGTGTTGAAAAATGAGAATTCTAATCCGCCTGAGAAAAATATTCGAATCACCAAAACAAAGCGTTTATCGCAGGGATTCCCGACTACTGTCTCGAAGCCGATTACAGGTGATTATTGGGCGGAAGGTCCCGCACCATTGCAAGTTGGAGAATATATATACGTTTATTTCGATAAATACCGCGATCACAAATATGGCGCCGTACGAAGCAAAGACGGCATCCACTGGGAAGATGTCTCCGATCTGGTGACTTTTCCGAAAGGTGCCCGTCATGGAACGGCTTTTACGGTCAATCAAACCGTTCTATCAAATTTATTAAAAGCAAATTGATTCCTCGTAAGTAGTTTCTGATAGCATGAAAAGAATTCTTTTATCCTTTTTTGGGGCAGCTATTGCGCTGAGTGCGCAGGCTAAGATCACATTACCTCGCGTTTTTGGTTCGAATATGGTGCTTCAGCAAGGTAAGCCAGTGGTTATTTGGGGACATGCGGATCCTCAGGAGAAGATTGAAATCAAATTGAAGGGTTTGACAAGAAAGACGGTGGCTGATCACAAAGGAGCATGGAGCGCTACCTTTACAGCTCAAAAAGCCAGTTTCGATCCCTTTACTATTGAAGTAAAGGGCGATAATACAATCTTGTTGGAGAATGTTGTTGTTGGTGAAGTCTGGTTGTGTTCTGGGCAGTCCAATATGGAGTATACGATGCAGTTACATAAAGGTTACAAGAAGCCTGCTGTAGGCGTTGATCACGCGGAGGAAGAATTGCGACAACCTAAAAATCCAAAAATTCGCTTATTCCTTGTCGCCAAAAGGAAAGGCCAACAGGAAGATGTGGAGACTAAGGGATGGGAAATGGCCGATCCGAATTCACTCGCGCCATTTTCGGCTCCCGGTTATTTCTTTGGAAAGACCCTGCAACAGCAGTTGAATGTTCCCGTTGGATTGATTAGTTCGTCATGGGGAGGCAGTAGGATAGAGCCATGGACACCATTGGAGGCCTATCAAAACTCCAGCACCTTTCGGCGGGAAACGCAAAACGGTGAAACGAAAATTGAAAACGCTGTCGCTGGTGAAATGTACGAAGCGATGATCCGTCCATTGGCACCTTTTGCGATGAAAGGCTTTATCTGGTATCAAGGCGAAAGCAATCTGATGTTTGAGGATGCACGTTATTATGCAAAACAGAAATTACTGATCGATACCTGGCGAAAGCGCTGGAAGGACAAAAATATGCCGTTTTATTATGTTCAGATTGCCCCTTATTACTATAGTAAAAGAAACGATAAAATAAAACATAAGGCCGAGGTATTGCCTTGGTTTTGGGAGATCCAGGCAAAATGCATGAACATTAAAAATTCGGGAATGGCTGTAGTCACTGATTTGGTCGATGATCTTTCGGATATACACCCGTCCTACAAATGGGAAGTAGGAAGACGTTTGGCATTATGGCCCCTGGCATTAGATTATGGTCAAAAAGATATTGTTTTTTCCGGACCGCAATATAAAAGCAAAAAGATAGTCAATAATCGCATAGTACTGAATTTTAACTATGTGGGCGGCGGATTGCAATGCAAAGGAGATCAACTGTCCTGGTTTGAGATTGCTGGTTCAGATGGCAAATTTGTGCCTGCCGAAGCAAAGATTGAGGGCGATCATGTCATTGTATCCGCAGCATCAGTAAGGTACCCAAAACAGGTTCGTTTTGCTTGGCACGAAACAGCGCGTCCCAATTTTTTCAATAAGGACGGATTACCGGCATTGCCTTTTAGAACGGAATAGTGTATTTGTGAGACCTTTCTTTTGAACTATTTAAGATGCTGTAATGATCAAATAGTCACGTTGTTGTCCTCATAAACCAAGTGATTGTCATAAAAAAAGGTTTTCAGACGGAGAGAATGAAAACCTTTAAAATAACCAATTAATCCTAAATTTATGATAAAAAATATAATGCTTTTTCATTGGCTTTCCTGTGATACAATTCGCATAGTTTCATCTAAACCATCACATAGATACTCACCATCTAAATGGCGAAATCACCAATTAATACTACAAGTTTAGGAATCTCAAATGAATTTGTCATCCTGTGCTGTGCTGTATCGGCAGTGCGGTATGTTTAGCTATAGATGTTGCCAGCGAAAACCATTCAGGTGAGTTCAGGACACTAAAGTGTCCTGAACTTTTTATTTTAGGAGATTGCTAATACAATAAAGAAACCTATGCTTAAAATTCGAGTTGTCTTCTTTGCTCTGATATATGTTATGATGGCACATAATGCCTCCGCGCAGACAGTGAAGGAAATACAGTATCTCTCGGGAACGGACAATGTTCATACTGTCAATTGGGACTTCTGGGTGACGGGAGGACGTAAAGCGGGAAAGTGGGATAAGATCGCAGTTCCCAGTCATTGGGAGCAACAGGGATTTGGGGCTTACAACTATGGGCGGGATTATGTGACCTATGGTAAGAATTTCATCTTTCACGATGAAAAAGGTTTGTATCGTCACCAGTTTACTGTTCCAAAAAATTGGAAAGGTAAAAAAATAAGTCTTGTTTTTGAAGGTTCAATGACCGACACCGAAGTTAAAATCAACGGGAAGCCGGCCGGAGATATCCATCAGGGTGCCTTCTACCAGTTTAAGTACGATGTTACCGACAAGCTTACCTTTGACAAGGCCAATATACTGGAAGCTACTGTATCGAAAATGTCTTCCGATAAATCTGTCAACAATGCGGAGCGCCTTGCGGATTATTGGATTTTAGGGGGGATTTATAGACCCGTATACTTGGAGGCGACACCACAGGAGCATATCAGCTGGACAGCTATAGATGCGAAAGCAGACGGAACTTTTCGGAGCAATTTGCATTTAGAGAGCTTGTCTAAGGCCAATAGTCTATCGGTAGAGATCAAAGATCTGGAGGGGAATGTGATTTCAAGTCAGAAATTTCCGGTTAGTGCTAAAGATTCCGTTAAATTGGTCGAAATGAAAGTAGAAAAACCTTCATTATGGACCGCCGAGACACCAAACCTATATCAGGTAACCTATACCCTATGGAATGGGAAGAACAAAGGATATCAATGCCAGGATCGTTTTGGTTTCAGGACGATCGAAGTTCGTCAGGGCGATGGTATCTATGTCAATGGCGTAAAAGTGAAGATGAAAGGTGTCAACCGTCATGTATGGTGGCCCGAAACCGGACGGTCGGTGAATGCACAATTGGATCTGAACGATGTTAAATTGATCAAGGAAATGAATATGAATGCGGTGCGTTGTTCGCATTATCCGCCAGACCGTTCATTTTTGGCTTATTGCGATTCATTGGGACTATATGTTTTGGATGAATTGGCCGGCTGGCAAAAGGCATACAGCACCGTTGTGGGTAAGAAACTGGTGCAAGAAATGGTTATCAGGGATGCCAATCATCCTTCCATTATTCTATGGAGCAACGGCAATGAAGGAGGACACAATAAAGAGCTTGTAGATGAGTACAAGAAATATGATCTTTCGGCTAGAACAGTAATTCATGCGCACCATAGACCGGGAAATGCCATCAATGGAATTGACTGTAACCACTATGAAGACTTTTATTCGACAAAAAAGATTCTGGAAGGTCCCAATATTTATATGCCGACCGAATTTCTCCATGCACAGGATGATGGCGGTGCTGCGGCGGGTTTGGCGGATATCTGGGAGCTGCATTGGAATGCCAGATTAGGTGCAGGCGGATTTATTTGGGATTTTGCAGATGAGGGCATTGTGCGTACAGATTTCAACAATGTGATCGATGTCAACCGCGTAAATGCTCCTGATGGAATCCTTGGGCCACATCGCGAAAAAGAGGGAAGTTTCTATGCCATTCGGGAAATCTATGCACCCGTGCATATTACGATGAAGAAATTACCTGCTGACTTCAACGGAACCATTCCGGTGGAAAATCGTTATCATTTTACCGATCTAAAAGATTGCCGGTTTGAGAGTAAACTGATTACCTATCAACAGCCCTATGCGGAAGAAGCAGGTGTGGATTCGGTGTTGCATCTAGTGGTAAATAGTCCCGTTTTGGCTCCGACGCAAAAAGGAAATTTGCAGTTGAATTTGCCTAATGACTGGAAACAGTATGATGCGCTGGTATTGACTGCGATTGATCCCCATGGGCAGGAAATTTATACCTGGACATGGCGTATAAAATCCAATCAGATGCTTACGGCTGAGATTCTGCCGTTGAAATCTTCAACCGATGTTGAAGCGAAAGAAGACAGTGCGCATTATATCCTTAAGGCAAATGGAATAACAGCATTCATTTCTAGAAAAACAGGATTATTAGTTGATCTTGCCAATGAGTATAGCATGAAATTGGCATTCAATAATGGCCCGGTACTTATCGATGGCCAGTCGGAGCTGAAAAGTGCTAAACGTTGGCAAGAGGGGAAAAATGAAGTTGTTGAGTTTGCGTTTGATGGTCATCTAAGTTTTATCCGTTGGACAATGCGCCCTGACGGTTGGTTAAAACTTGGTTATGCATATAATATGAAGAAATCAGTACCCTATGCGGGCGTCAGCTTTAACTTTCCTGAAAACTATATTATCGGGGCCAAGTGGCTTGGTAATGGGCCTTATCGCGTATGGAAGAATAGGATGCAAGGCGTCACACTAAATACATGGGAAAAAATGTACAATGATGGCAAAGCAGGTATTGGGCCATGGTCATTTCCTGAATTTAAAGGCTACTTCTCCGATGTTAGTTGGGTACAATTCAATACCGTGCAAGGCAAGTTTTTGGTCGCAACAGATCAGGAAGATTTATTTGTGCGATTGTTTGAGTTTTATGGGATTTCAGGCCCTAAAGGCTATCCACAGTTGCCGACGGGGGATATTTCCTTTTTGGATGCTATTCCCCCTATTGGAACAAAGCTGGCGTTAGGAATCAATGGAAATGCTGCTGTGAATGGACCTGCAGGTGAGCTTAATCAAATGGATAAAAAGGTTAATCGGACACTCTATTTTTACTTTGGTACACCGAAGGGCGAAAAAGAGAATACACAATTTGTCATGCCTAAGGTTAATGTATTGACAGATTAAAAGAATAGGATAAAAAATGGGCTTTTCTCTGTTAATAGAAAAGCCCATTTTTTTTATGGGTGTAGTCTTAATGACGTGCATTCTTTTCACTAATGCTTATTCAGGTTTATTGAAAAAAGTTTCTGCTCAATTTTAGTTTTATTGCTAATTGTTGTAGGAAAAATCATTGACATATTTGTTTTGGATAGCAGTTGATGTTGTTTCTATAAGATGTACGTCCTTCAATTGAACCGTCTGAATGGGAAGCTCCGGATTACCATTGATCTTGGATACAAACTGGCCTACTTCCGCTTGAATGTGGGAAAGATAGATATTCTTTATTGGTGTCAGTTTTTTTACTTTGGTAGGGACCAAAGTTCGCCATTGATAGAGTACATCGGTATCAATTCCGAGTATACCTTCTTTAAGGTTTTTGGCTTTGATATTTGAAAAATAAATGTTCTTGGCATAACCGCCCATCCGTTCATTGGTTTTGATGAAGAGTAGATGCATGAGTTTCTCATTGGGCAGTACAGTGCAATTGTCCACATAGATGTTTTCGATTCCGCCCGAAAGCTCACTCCCAACAGCCAGGAGCTGATGACCGTCACGAATCTCGCAATTGCGGATCACAATATTTTTTGTTGGCGTTTTCAATCTCCAACCTTCAGGATTTCTACCTGACTTCAATGCGATGGCATCATCCCCTTGATCAAATACGCAATTTTCAATCAATACATTCTGACTCATTTCTGGGTCAATTCCATCATTGTTATGCCCATGCGCGTAAATGTCAACACCACGGACAAGTGCATCTTTCGTTAAATAGAGGTGCAAGGTCCAAAAAGGACTGTTTCGGATCTTGATATCTTCGACCCGGACATGTTGGCAACGGTTAAATTGAATAAACTGAGGTCTAAGGTTGGATGTGTCATTGACCATAAGCCGTTGTTCGACAGGGACCCCTTCTTGCGCCCAGTTATAGAGATTTTTGATACTTTCCATGTGCGGTTTTGGTCTCGGAAACCATTTCTCCCAGACGCTCAGATCTGCTTTTAGTGTTCCTTTCCCCGTGATAGCAACATTTGTCGCTTCGTATGCATAGATCAACGGCGAATAATTATAGCACTCAAGCCCTTCCCAGCTACTGTGAACAGCAGGTAAATAGTCTTTCGGGTCGCCCGAAAACAATAAGGTAGCCCCTGCACTGACATGTAAGTTGACATTGCTCTTTAAGTGGATTGCCTTGGTTGTCCACTCACCTGGAGGGATGATGATAGTTCCACCAGACTTTGTCGCGAGATCAATTGCTTTCGCAATTGCGGCAGTGGTACTTTTCTTGTCGCCCTGACGCGCGCCAAAATCGCGGATATCGTAGTTTTTACAATGTTCGAAATTGGGTACGTTGAATACAGGAATTTCAAAAGGTGCCTGGATGTTGATCTGTTCTTGTTTGATCTTACCTGTTTGTGCAATGCTCAATCGAGTGACAACGATTGAGCATAAAATGAGGGAAAATATTAACTTATATCTCATAATTGACAGTCATGTGTTTCGTAGGCAATCCTACTGTTAAGTGGCTAAAAACAATAATTGTTAAAAATAACGAACTATCCAAGTGCAACCTAATTTTGCCGGGCAGGACAGTACAAGTCAGTTGTTGTGGAACACAGCAGGTATTATAAATCTGGTCATCTCTGAGGGGCTTTCTTAAGAACAGGTTATGACCAAATCCATACCAACTCCTGACTGCAAGCTACTTGTAAAAACGGTGTCAGCATGGTGACTTAACAATTAAAAGGTGGACTCAAGGTGGACTCACTGTGCACACAACGTGGTTACAGTCAGGAGTTGGCCATAAGTTGGTACGGAGTTCGTGTTAGGATACTTCAATGTTCTCTCACAGTTTTCTTGATAACAAATATATTACGAAAAGCTTTCAATCTTTGCTGGCGGTGTGATTATCGATGGATATGAGTGTTTTGTGACTGGCTCCTCAAGTTTGGTCAGGATACTACAGGACGGCTCTTCTTAAAAATGTTGATACTTTTAAAGTAACTACATATTTAAGCGTTCTTAAATATGCTGATCAATTCAAAGCTATCTTTATCTTTTTTAATAAGAGGTAGACAAGCGGGAAAACTAGACTTAATAAAAACCAATATTATGAAAAAATTCTTTCGATTTTTACATGTACTCGCATCAATAGCGATTCTATCCTGCGCACAGGCACAAGAAAAGTTTCCGGATGGAACAGCAATCTCAAAATGGTTTGAGACGGTAAAATCGACTGAGATAGCAACGCTCGGCAAGAAATTTCTGATTACGGATTTTGGTGTTACGAAGGATAGCACCCTGGTGCAAACGGCCAAGATCCAACAAGCAATTGATAAAGCCTATGCAAGCGGTGGTGGAGTTGTCGTCGTGCCTAAGGGTATCTATTTGAGCGGATCTTTATTCTTTAAGCCGAAAACACATTTATACTTAGAAGAAGGAGCAGTATTGAAGGGAAGCGATGATATTGCAGATTTTGCATTGGCGGAGACCCGAATGGAAGGTCAAACAGTGAAATATTTTTTGGCGCTCGTCAACGCCGATCAGGTGGATGGATTTACGATCTCAGGCAAGGGTACACTCGATGGAAATGGTTTACGCTACTGGCGATCCTTTTGGCTTCGGAGACAGTTTAATCCACAATGCACAAATATGGACGAGATGCGTCCACGTTTACTTTATGTCTCTAATAGCAAAGACGTACAGATTTCAGGTATTCGCTTGATCAATTCACCGTTTTGGACCTCCCATTATTATAAGTGTGGAAATCTCAAATTGATCGGCCTACATATTTCAGCGCCAAAGGAACCTGTCAAGGCGCCTAGTTCCGATGCAATTGATTTGGATGTCTGCCGCAACGTACTGATTAAGGATTGCTACTTATCCGTCAACGATGATGCAATTGCGTTAAAAGGTGGCAAAGGACCCAAGTCCGACAAAGATCCTAATAATGGCCCTAATTCAAATATTATTATCGAAAATTGTTTTTTTGGATTTTGTCATAGCGCGCTGACTTGTGGCAGTGAATCCATTCACAGTTACAATGTGATTTTTAGAAATAATACTTTAGATAAAGCACGCAAGCTGTTGCAATTAAAGATGCGTCCTGACACACCACAGGAATATGAAAATATATTGATCGAAAATATAAAGGGAAATGTCAATAGCATGCTCTTTATCAAACCTTGGACCCAATTTTTCGATTTAAAAGGCGAGAAAGATATCAAAATGTCCTATGCAAGAAATATAGTGCTGCGCAACATTGATCTGGATTGCGACATCGTATTTGACGTCCTCAATTCAACGCAATATGTGCTATCGGATTTTACATTTCAGAATATGCATGTTCGTGCCGCCAAAGATCCTGTCATTCACAAGGAATATATTAAAAACTTTGTCCTAAATAATGTAACTGTTAATAATAAAAAGCAATAACATGGGCCAGTCTACTGTGATTTACACCTTTGAATGATGAAGACAAAACTTATTCTTTTGACAGGAGTACTGATCGGTTCTCTTGCTGTTTCCGCCCAACGTAAAATGGAGTTTTTGGATCGGGGGATGGTCGGCATAAAAACGACGGACAACTCTGTTTTTTTGAGCTGGCGTTTGCTTGGTACTGACGATTTTGATACGGCCTTTGCAATTTATAGAAAGGAGGGGAATGGCCAGCAGAAAAAGTTGAATACTTCACCGTTGACCAAAGGGACTAACTTTTTGGACGATGATGTCGATGTGAATCAAGATGTAACTTATATTCTGGATATGGTGGCCGGAGGAAAAGAAACAGAAGTCGCTAAGCTGACCTTGCCGAAGGAACAAAAAGTACAGCAATACCTGAATATTCAATTACGTACCCCCGAAGGCTACACCCCGGGGGATGTTTCTGTGGGCGATCTGGATGGAGATGGAACCTATGAACTTATCGTTCACCAGACTGGAGTTGGACACGACAATGCGCACAATGGAATTACTTCAGAACCTATATTGCAAGCGTATAAACTTGATGGTACTTTTCTGTGGGAAATCAATTTGGGCAAGAATATCCGGGAAGGGGCACATTATACCCAATTTATGGTGTATGATCTCGACAGTGACGGCCGCGCAGAGCTGGTCTGTAAAACCGCCGACGGTACAAAAGATGGACTGGGAAATGTTATTGGTAATGCAAAGGCCGATTGGCGCGATACCGTATCAAACTCGCCTACTGTCGGTCGTATATTGAAAGGACCTGAATATTTAACCGTATTTGATGGATTGACGGGCAAAGCCCTGAGCACGGTAGATTATCTGCCTGAGCGTGGCGATTTACGATCATGGGGAGATACCAATGCCAATCGCAGTGATCGATTTTTAGCTTGTGTAGCCTATTTGGATGGCGTACACCCCAGTGTTGTCATGACCAGAGGATATTATGAGCGTACAGCCCTGGCAGCATGGGACTTCAAGGATAAAAAATTGGTAAGCCGTTGGGTATTCGATAGTAAATTTCGTAAAGATCCTTATTCTGGTCAGGGATATCACAATCTCACGGTGGCGGATGTCGATCAGGATGGCAAAGATGAAATTGTCTTTGGTTCGATGGTTATTGATGACCATGGTAAAGGTTTATACAGTACAGGTCTGGGGCATGGTGATGCGCTGCATGTCGGTGATTTGGATCCGGAAAGACCCGGTCTGGAGATTTTTGGAATTCATGAATTAAAAGGTGGTCGAAAAGGAACTGGTGTGGCCATGTTGGATGCTAAAACAGGAGCCATATTATTTAAAAATGCCATGGATCAAGACGTCCCCCGCGGTGTTGCGGGAAATATTGACCCCGATCATAAAGGGGCATACCTGTGGTGGCTGGGATCTAGAGATATGTATGATGCCAAAGGAAATAAGGTAGGTCCGGCACCGAGATCGACCAATTTTTTGATCTGGTGGGATGCTGATTTAAGTCGGGAGCTTTTAAACAGCAATTATATTGAAAAATATAAAAACGGGAAAACGCAACGGATCTTTACGGCAATGGGTGCATCATCGATCAATGGCACTAAAAGTACACCCAATCTAAGTGCAGATATCTTTGGCGACTGGCGTGAAGAGCTGATCCTGCGTGCCGAAGACAACCAGAGTCTACGCGTATATACGTCCACCATTCCCACAGAACACCGCCTGTATACCCTAATGCACGATCCGCAATATCGCTTGAGCATAGCTTGGCAAAATGTAGGCTATAACCAGCCGCCACATACTGGATATTATCTCGGCGTGGGGATGGATCGCCCGGTTAAACCAAACATTCGGTTGATCAGGACGGCGGACAAAAAGTAAAAAGATGGAAGCACAATTTGGGTTTTATTTGATTGAAATAATAGCTAAGTAACAAATGAAGCATACAATAAAATGGATAGGAATGGCATTGGTAGCGATTCTTTTAATATCCTTTGCAAAGCAGCAAGATCGGCCAACGATTTATCTTATCGGTGATTCGACAGTTAAAAATAGCAATAAAGAATATTGGGGCTGGGGTACCCTGCTTCCTGAATTTTTGGATACGACACGCGTCCGTGTAGACAATCATGCGATGGCTGGACGGAGTACACGTACCTTTGTCAAAGAGGGAAGATGGGCTAGAGTTGATTCTTTGTTCAAGCCTGGAGACTTTTTATTGATTCAGTTTGGCCATAACGAGGGCAGTAAGCCCGATACCAGCAAACAGGGATATCGAGGTGTCCTGCGCGGTATCGGTAAAGATTCAGTTGTGCTGGATTGGGGCAATGGGAAAAAAGAGACCGTACGCACGTATGGTGAAAATCTACGTCGATTTGTGATGGAAGCAAAGAATAAGGGAGTGACCCCGATTGTATTGTCCATGATTCCGCGGAACCAATGGGATGACAAAGGTAGAGTGAAACGGGCCGACAAAGACTTTGGTTTGTGGGCTAAGCAGATTGCAGTAGAGCAGGGAGTCGGTTTTTTGGATCTGAACAGTATTACCGCAGATAAATATGACCAGCTTGGTGCTGATATCGTAAAATCCAGTTATTTTCCGGGTGACCATACCCATACGAATAAAGCCGGAGCGCGAGAAAATGCATTGTCTGTTATTGAAGGATTCCGTAGGATTAAAAGCCAGTTAGTTCAATATATTAAATGATAGTGAAGATGAAATTGAAATTGTTGCCATGGGCTGCGGTCCTTTTTGCTGTAATCAGCATGTCGTTTTTGGAACAGCAACGTAAACCGACCTTGTTTATTATTGGCGATTCCACCGTAAAAAATGGACAGGGAAATGGTTCAAACGGACAATGGGGATGGGGGAGCTTTATTGGTCAGTATTTTAAAGCGGATAAGATCGAAGTGAAGAACCGTGCACTGGGAGGTACGAGCACGCGGACTTTTTATAATAATCCCAAGCTTTGGCAGAAGGTTCTGGATAGTATACAGCCCGGGGACTTTGTACTCATGCAGTTTGGGCATAATGATTCAAGTCCCATTGTGGATACGTTGCGTGCCCGTGGGACGATAAAGGGAAATGGCGACGATTATCAGGACGTGTATAACCCGTTGTTGAAGCAACACGAAGTTGTCTATAGTTATGGTTTTTACTTACGTCGATTTGTGAAAAATATTCAAGATAAGGGCGCTACAGCAATTATCTGTTCACCTATTCCGCGCAACGCCTGGGAGGGTAACCAGGTGCGCAGATCGGATTATGCTGTATGGGCCAAGGAGGCTGCAGAGCAAGCCGGTGCGTTCTTTATACCCCTGCAGGATCTAGTGATCGCGCAGTATGAAGCTCTCGGGAAAAGCACAGTAGACGCTGAATTTTTTGGTTCCACAGATGCGACACATACCAATAAGGCCGGCGCTTTACTCAATGCCAAATTGCTGGCGGAACAACTGAAAGCGAAAGGCAAAATTGGCTTAAAGAAATTTATGTAATATGAAAAAGCTGACATTCCTCCCATGGATATTTCTCCTTTGTGCGCTGGTTGAAGCCCATGCGCAGCAGCGGCCCAATATCGTATTGATTTTGGCGGATGATATGGGGTATGCAGATTTAGGCTGTTTTGGCTCTGAGGTTGAAACACCAAATTTGGATAAGATGGCAAGTGAGGGGATCAAAATGACTAATTTTTATAATGCTTCACGCTGTTGTCCATCCAGGGCCTCCCTGCTGACGGGGCTATATCCTCATCAGGCCGGCATCGGTGATATGATGAATAAGCGGCCATTTCCTGCCTATCAGGGATATTTGAGCAGGGACGCTATTACATTGGCCGAACTCCTGAAAACCGCTGGATATGGAACATATATGGCAGGAAAGTGGCACGTGGGACAGGAGAAAGAAAATTGGCCGCTACAGCGTGGATTTCAACGTTATTATGGATTGATTGATGGAGCAAACAGCTACTTTGAAAACCGACCTTATCGACCCAAGCAAACGTTGACGATAGCTTTGGACAATGAAGCGATCGTTCCGCCAAAAGATTACTATAGCTCGGATGCCTACACCGATTATGCAATGACTTTCATTGGTGAGCATTTGCAAACGAAAAAAAAGGATCCCTTTTTTCTATACCTCGCTTTTCAGGCTCCCCATTGGCCTTTACATGCCAAGCCGCAGGATATTGCAAAGTATCGGGGTAAATATATGGAAGGCTGGGAGGCTATCCGTGAAAAGCGGTTTCAAAAACAGCAGCGGTTAGGAATATTTCCACCAACAACGAAGTTGTCGGAAATGGATACAACCTTGCGAAATTGGAATGACTGCAGCTGGGAAGAAAAAGTAAAATGGGATGAAAAGATGGCTGTGTACGCGGCGATGGTAGACGAATTGGATCAAAATGTGGGCAGACTGGTTGATTATCTCCAATCAAAAGGACAATTGGACAACACTGTTTTTATCTTTCTCTCTGATAACGGGGCGAGCAATGAGACCATAAGCAATGCGGGATTTACAGCAGAAATTAGAGCTGCCAATGAATTTCCTGCCAGTCATCCACGTTCTTTCACAGCTTATGGAGCCGAAGGTGCTGCAGTGAGCAATTCGCCTTTCAAAAAGTTTAAGCATTGGGAGTTTGAGGGGGGCAATGCCACAGGGTTTATCGCCTATGGACCGAAGTACCTTCGAGGGGGAAAGCAGTTTGATATGCCCGCCCATTTGATCGATATCATGCCAACTTTAGCACAATGGTCAGGAGCGAGCTATCCTAAGAATTATGCCGGTAATACGATTAAACCCATGGAAGGATTGTCCTTGCTTCCACTATGGACAGAGGAACAGCAGGATATGGACAGGGAGATTTGTTTTGAGCATGAAGGTAACAAAGCGGTGCGCAAAGGAAAATGGAAGCTTGTGTCTTCCTATCCTGAAAATAGATGGTATCTATATGATATAGAAAAAGATAGGAGCGAAACAGTAGACTTATCAGCCTCATTTCCAAAAGTATATCGTGAAATGGTTCAGCGTTATGAAAAATGGGCTAAAAGAGTTGGTGTGATACCCTACGAACAACTTGCACAAAAAAAGGGGAATACCCGTTATGAATAAATTAAAAAGCAGACAAAGCATGAAACTATCTACTATTTATACAGTCATTTTACTGATTACTGTTGGTCTTTCGGCCTGTTCGTCGACAAAAAAAGTCGTCGAACACAAAAAGGAACTAACTGCTGAGGACGTCCTTCAGTCGTTGCAGCTAACCAATCGTTATTTCATGAATAAATGGACGGACACAGGGAAACCGATCTATACCAATCGCTGGAGACCGAGCAACATCTGGACCCGCGCCGTGTATTACGAAGGTCTCATGGCACTTTATCAGATTGATAAAAACAGTGCATACTACGATTATGCTGTGGATTGGGGAAACAAACATGATTGGGGAATGCGGAATGGTTTGGAAACCCGAAATGCCGATGACCAGGCTTGTGGGCAAACCTATCTGGATCTCTATGAGATTGAACAGAAGCCTGAGCGTATCCAAAAAATTAAAGCAAATATAGATTACATTATCAGATCGGGAAAAGTAGACGATTGGACCTGGATCGATGCCATACAAATGGCCATGCCAATCTACGCTAAATTGGGTGTAATAACAAAAGATCAAACTTACTTTGATTACATGTATAAAATGTATCATCATTCAAAAACACAAGAAGGTGGAGGTCTGTATAATAAGGCCGATAAACTTTGGTGGCGCGATAAGGATTTTGTTCCGCCCTACAAAGAACCGAATGGTGAGGATTGCTATTGGTCACGCGGTAATGGATGGGTCGTGGCTGCTTTAGTCAGGGTACTTTCTTTAATTCCGGAAAACGAAGTCCATCGGGCAGAATATATGGACGATTATAAAGCGCTGATGGAAGCACTTGTCCCTATTCAAAGGCCAGATGGATTTTGGAACGTTAGTTTGCATGACCCTAGTAATTTTGGCGGGCGTGAGACCTCAGGGACGTCATTGTTTGTCTATGGTATGGCCTGGGGCATTAATAATGGATTTCTAGACGCTAAAATATATCGGCCCGTTGTCGAAAAAGCATGGAAAGCAATGATCGCAGAAGCGGTACACCCTTCCGGTTTTTTAGGCTATTTACAAGGAACGGGAAAAGAACCTAAGGATGGTCAGCCCGTCAGTTTCTCAAGCCAGCCGGATTTTGAAGATTATGGTTTGGGTTGTTTCTTATTAGGAGGCACAGAGGTTTATAAGATGTTGTCAAAATAAGTTGTCTCTTTCCGGTTGTTGACAGCAACCTGATCAATTCCTATTCATGATGGGAATGGGGTCAGTTATGCTATACATAAAAAACTGCGCGTTCTTATTAGCCTAAAAAAGTAAACTAATGAAAAGATTATTCTTTATTTTTTGTTGCCTGCTGCTTTCATTCGGCATATATGCTCAAGCAGGTCGGAAGACTTTTAGTTTTAACGCCGACTGGCGTTACCACATTGGTGATGTCAACGAGGCTTCTGCTACAGGATTTGATGATCGTGCATGGAAACAAGCCACCTTGCCTCAAGCATGGAATGAAGATGAAGCGTTCGCGAAAGCGATCCATGACCTTTCAGCGAATATTGTCTGGTATCGAAAAAAGTTTACTGTCCCCAAGGGAGTAACTTCTGATAAGGTCTTTTTGGAATTTGAAGGAATTCGCTTTGGGGGAGAATTTTATCTCAACGGAAGATTTATTGGTCGCCATGAAAATGGCGTAATGGCTGTAGGATTTGATATTTCGGACCTGATTGATCGCGATCACGAAAATACCCTGGCTATACGGATAGACAATAGCTGGAGCTATCGTGAAAAAGCAACAAACAGCACGTATCAATGGAACGATAAAAACTTTAATGCAAAATATGGTGGAATTCCAAAAAATGTGTGGATCCACTTTGCTCCAAAAATTTATCAGACCCTACCCTTATATTCCAGTTTGAAGACTACGGGTGTTTATGTGTATGCGAAGAATATGAACATCCCTAAAAAAACAATGGATCTTTTTGTTTCATCTGAGGTGAAAAATGAAACCGGGCAATCGCGCTTGGTCGACTTTGTTGCCGAAGTACGTAATGCTGATGGGAAGTTGGTCAAAACTTTTTCAAAAAAGTTCAATCTTCCTGCCAATCAAACACAACAATTGACCATGAGCGCGGCCTTGAGTCAAGTGAACTTTTGGAGCTGGGGTTATGGCTATCTCTATACGGTGACGACAAAAATCGTACAGGGCAACACAACTATAGACGCTGTACAGACGAAAACAGGGTTTCGAAAAACGGCTTTCAAGAATGGAATGGTATACCTCAATGACCAAGTTTTGATGATGAAGGGCTATGCGCAGCGTACCAGTAATGAATGGCCCGCCGTTGGCCTATCTGTAGCACCTTGGTTAAGTGATTTTAGTAATGGGTTAATGGTCAAGGGCAATGCTAATCTTGTCCGCTGGATGCACGTAGCCCCCTGGAAACAGGATGTTGAATCCTGCGACCGGGTAGGACTTATGCAAATGCTGCCGGCAGGGGATGCTGAAAAAGATGTTCAGGGGAGACGCTGGGAACACCGGGTCGAACTGATGCGCGATGTAATCATATATTATCGCAATAATCCCAGTGTGCTGTTTTATGAATGTGGAAACGAATCCATATCGGAAGAGCATATGGCAGAGATGAAAGCTATACGGGATCAATTCGATCCTGCAGGCGGACGGGCAATCGGTTCTCGTGAGATGTTAGACAGTAAACTAGCGGAATATGGTGGTGAAATGCTGTACATTAATAAAAGCGCCCGTCATCCGATGATTGCTACGGAATATATGCGGGATGAGGCATTACGTAAATACTGGGATGAATGGAGTTATCCATTTCACAAGGATGGGGAAGGACCACTTTATAAAGGTGTAGATGCCAGTGATTATAATAGAAATCAGGATAGTTATGTCGTTGAGGCTGTACATCGTTGGTGGGAATATTGGAAAATGCGTCCGGGAACCGGTGATCGGGTCAATTCGGGGGGTGTGAATATTTTATTCTCCGATTCGAATACGCACTTCAGGGGAAAGGAGAACTACAGAAGAAGCGGTGAGGTAGATGCTATGCGCATTCCAAAAGATGCTTACTTTGCACATCAGGTGATGTGGAATGGTTGGATCGCCCCAGATCCAAAAGGCTTATATCTTGTAGGGCACTGGAACTACCCTGCTGGAACGAAAAAAGATGTCTTGGTCGTTTCCGCTGCTGACCGGGTAGAATTATCGCTGAACGGCAAAGTACAGGCAGAAGCAGAAAAGCTATATGATTTCCTGTTCCGTTTTCCTGCTGTTGATTTCGAGGCGGGCGTATTGACGGCGAAATCATTCAGTAAAGTTGGAAAATTATTGAATATAAGGGAGCTCAGAACCACAGGTGAACCTTATAAAATCCGTTTGACAGCACATCATGGTAAAAATGGCTTATTTGCAGATGGAAACGATATGGTATTGGTCGAAGTTGAAGTACTGGATAAAAATGGGTTGCGGTGCCCACTTGCTTCAAATAAGATTGATTTCAAACTAGACGGACCGATGGATTGGCGTGGTGGAATTGCACAGGGTCCCGACAATTACATTTTGGCCAGATCGCTTCCGGTCGAGGCTGGCGTAAATCGTGTTTTACTTCGTACACAGTACGATAAATCGGGTAAGGTTGTATTGAAAGCAGTGTCTGAAGGCCTTTTATCCGATTCGGTCACCTGGCAGGTGCAACCTATCAGAACGATGGCGAATTATTTTGTCAAAGAATCCAATGAAAATTTGCCTTCATTTTTAGAGCGGGGGCCAAGTCCATCGAAACCCACTTTGCTGCAGCTGAAAAAAAGTCTCAAAATCCGTACAGCCACGTCTGGAGCTAACCAAGATAAGGTGGGACAGTCCTACGATGACAATGAGCTATCCGATTGGGTCAATGATGGCCAGCTGGGTACTGCTTGGATTACATATACCTTACAGGAAAAGTCCGATATCGATGAAATCGATCTGAAACTGAATAATTTTAGATCAAGATCCTACCCATTGCAGGTTTTTGTGGACGGCAAGCTTGTTTTTGACGGCAATACAGATCTGACGTTAGGCTACTGTACGCTTTCATTTCCGCGTACGAAAGGCCAAACGGTGACCATAAAACTTAAAAATGCGCCTTTTACCGCAAAGGAAAATAATCAGGTAGAAATGGGCGGTAAGAAACTTGATGATGGTGTCGCACGTAATGATGCCAATGCCAAAGGTACCTTGAGTATTATTGAAGCCGATATCCATCAAGTATTGGCCAATTAAGAATATGGTAATAATAAAACAGTTCAATACATAAACGAGATGGAGAAAATAGCATTTAAGATGAAACTAAAACCGGGTATGTCCGCGGAATACAAGCGCAGGCATGACAGGATTTGGCCAGAATTAATCACCTTATTGCGCGAAAATGGCGTGTCTGATTATAGTATTTTTTTGGATGAAGAGACCGATACGTTATTTGCTGTTCAATATCTAGCGGGACATTCATCACAAGAATTGGGTAAGGAAGCCATAGTTCAGCAATGGTGGGATTATATGCATGATATCATGGACGTAAATCCGGACCACTCTCCGGTATCGATAAACTTGAAGAAGGTATTTCATATGGATTAGACCAATTTTAACATGAGAAAAATTTATATATCATTATTGTTTGCCTGTAACCTGTTGGCTTCCGGTGGAAGTACCGCACAGGATCTATGGCCAGCAGTGACCAAAGAGATGAAGCCCTGGACGCGTTGGTGGTGGCTCGGTTCGGCTGTGGACAGAACCAACCTCGAACGTGAATTAACCTTATTTGATAAAAGTGGATTTGGCGGTGTCGAGGTGACGCCAATTTATGGCGCTAAAGGATTTGAGTCCAAGTATCTGAGTTTTCTTTCACCGCCATGGATGAATATGTTGGCTGTAACAACCGATAAGGCAGGGAGGCTTGGGTTGGGAGTGGACATCAACTTGGGAACGGGATGGCCTTTCGGTGGGCCACAGATCAGGGAAAAAGATGCGGCCACCAAACTGATCCTGGATGACTTTGAATTAAAAAAAGGCGAAAAAATTCAGTTCCCCCTAAAACCGAAGGATCCTAAACAACATTATTACATGCTGCAGGCTCTGCGTGCGTTTAGATCAGATCATAGCGAGATTAATCTGGATGATTATCGTTCACATACCGGTGGAACATGGGAAGCGCCAGCAGATATCCGGTTGTTGGCTGTATTTTCAGGCAGGACAGGCCAAAAAGTGAAGCGCGCTGCTCCCGGTGGTGAAGGATATACCCTGGATCATCTCGGACAGACCTCAGTTGCATCCTATTTTAATAGATTTGCCGAAGCTTTTAAGGACAAACCATTGCATGTGCGTGCTTTTTTTAACGATAGCTACGAAGTATACGGTGCGAACTGGACAGATGAATTTTTGCAATCATTCGAACGGATAAAAGGATACAAACTACAAGATAACCTGCTAGATTTTGCAGGATTGGGTAAGGATACAACCAAAACAGCACGCCTAAAATCCGATTACCGTGAAGTTGTGAATGCACTCCTTGCCCAGAATTTTTTGGTCCCATTTACGAACTTCGCCCATCGCTATAAAGCGATTTCGAAAAATCAGGCCCATGGATCTCCGGGAAATCTGATCGATTTGTATGCTGATACAGATATTTCTGAATGTGAAACCTTTGGCTCCAGTAGTTTCGATATCCCCGGTTTAAGGCGCGATACTGCTGATATTCGTAATGTGGACCCTGATCCCATGATGGCCAAATTTGCGACATCAGCGACAAATGTATACGGTAAAAAATATACTTCTTCAGAGACCTTCACGTGGCTTACGGAACATTTTAAAACCTCCTTGTCGCAAACGAAACCTGAAGTCGAACAACTATTCCTCGCCGGGGTGAATCATGTGTTCTACCACGGCACAACATATTCACCAAAAAATGTACCCTTTCCAGGGTGGTTATTCTATGCTTCAGTAAACTTTGTGCCGCAAAATTCATTTTGGGACCATCTCAGCGGTTTAAATCAATATATTACACGTGTCCAGTCTATTCTTCAATCTAGCCGTGCTGATAACGAATTGCTAATTTACTGGCCTATTTATGATATTTGGAATGATGCGAAGGGAATGGATAAGGCATTGAAAGTTCATGATGTTGACGAATGGTTGCACCCAACGCAATTTTATAAACAAAGTGTGCAACTGCAGAAAAGAGGCTATAGCTTTGATTTTGCAACGGATAAAATTTTAGCTGGAACAACGGTTAAGGACGGCAGATTACAAACAGCTAAGGATGCGATCCCGTATCGGGCAATTTATATTCCTGCCTGCCATTATTTTTCTGAAGTCACACTCCAGAAAATTCTGCAAATGGCGCGCGAGGGAGCAACAGTCGTCTTCCAACAATTGCCGCAAGAGGTTGCTGGGTACAGCCGGTTGGACGAACGTCGTGCGCAGTTCAATACTTTGATTGCGTCTCTGGGTTTCGAGAGAGATAAAGCGAATCAGTATACAGCTTTTGGAAAAGGTAAGATCTATTTGACGGCGGATGTCAGTTCAGCACTCGAAACAGAACAGATCGCTCCCGAACGGATTAGCCAGACAGGACTAAAGTTTTCAAGGAGAGTCGCTGGTAAGGACACCTACTATTATCTGGTTAATCACAGCCGACAGATGGTCGACCGCAGTATCATGTTAAATACACAAGCTAAACAGTATACTTTATTGGATCCTCAGACTGGGCGGACATTTCAGCTGCCATCGATCGATGGCAAAATACGCGTGCAGATTCCGTCAGGCTATTCTTGGATCATTTTGGCTTCGGATCAAAAGGCCAAGGAAACGTTTCGTTATCAGGAAGAATTAAGCCAAGTGGCCCAACTGGATCGTGATTGGAAGGTAAGCTTTATTGCAGGGGGACCTGTTTTGCCACGTGCCAGAAAGCTTGAGCGACTTTCTTCCTGGACAGCATGGGGGGATAAAGATGCCATCAATTTTTCGGGGACTGCGGCTTATGAAAAAACGTTTTCTATCGATAAGAATCCTTCAAAATCCTATCTTCTGAAGCTTGGAAGGGTTGCAGAAAGCGCCCGGGTATTTATCAATGGGCAGGATGCAGGTATATTGTGGTCTATACCTTTTCAACAGGATGTCACCAAATGGTTGGTCGATGGAGAAAATAAAATCCGCATCGAAGTAGCCAACCTGATGGCCAACCGAATCCGTCACCTAGATCAGCAAAAAGTTGCGTGGCGTAATTATCACGAAATCAATTTTGTGAATATCAACTATAAAAACTTTGATGCCGGTGATTGGAAATCCATGGAAAGCGGTTTGATCGGTCCTGTGACTTTGTGGAGTTATTAAGTGAAAACGATTGGATGTGTCCGCCGTAGCTCCTACTTGGCTGGTCAATTTTTCACCACGGCAAGAAGTTTATATTGACGTTTAACAGGATTCAAAAGAGAGTAATCTTGTTACATTAATAAACATAAATAGCAACAAAAAGCCCCTAAAATGGGGCTTTTTGCTTTCTGTAACAGACTAGATACATGCGAACCTGTAAGTTCAGGATAGTTAGTTTCAAGGGATACTATAACTTCCAGTTACCAATATAAATCACAAATAACAATTTAAACTTCAACCCATGAAAAATATCTTACGATATGGTACTGTAGTAATGACCCAGTTGGCTTTGACTCAGGTATTATATGCTCAAGAACTGCTGAAGGGGAAAGTTGTTGACGACAAAAGTCAGCCTATCAGCGGAGTGACTATCCATGTGAACGGCAAAGGTAGTGGGACAACTAATCAAAATGGTGAATTTGGCATTATTGCCAAGCCGGGGGATAAGGTGACCTTCACTTCGATAGAATACGTTACGAAAACGTTAAACGTATCCAACCTCTCTTTTTTGCAAGTGAACCTGGCAGCCAAGCAAGAATCACTCGACGAAGTCGTTGTCATTGGCTATGGATCTCAGAAACGGACTAATCTTATTGCTCCAGTTTCAAAATTTAATGCCGAAAATCTCGATGAGCGTCCTATTGCGCGTGTTGATCAAGCCTTGATCGGACAGATGTCTGGAGTAAGGGTCAAGCAATCCACAGGTGTTCCCGGAAAAGGGTTAAGTGTTCAGGTCAGGGGATCAGGTTCTATCACTGCCGGCAGTGAACCCTTGTACGTTATTGATGGTTTTCCTTTATCAACGGCAGCACAGAACGGTTCGGGAAACTATGCCTCAGGAAATCCTTTGGACAATATGAATCCCAACGATATTGAATCTGTGGAGGTGTTAAAAGATGCATCTGCAGCTGCAATTTATGGATCCCGGGCAGCAAATGGTGTTGTTCTGATCACCACAAAACGTGGAAAGAGCGGTCAGGCCAAAGTGAGCCTCAATTCATACGTCGGCATTTCCGAGGCTTATAAGAAATTGGATATGTTGAATGGTGAAGAATGGATAGATAGAGCGGTGGAGATGATCAATGCGCAATGGGAAGCCTCCGGTACAGGAAGGCTGGCAAGTCAAAGCAATGCCGAACGACGGAAAATATTGGGGCTTGCCGAGGGGAAATATAACACATCTTATATGTATGATGACCGTTGGCTGGAACCTGGACATCCGGGGCTTTACCTCATTAATTGGCAAGACGAAGCGTATCGAAAAGGCGTGGTCCAAAATTATCAGGTAGCAGCCTCCGGAGCGACAGAATTTGTCAATTATTATGTCTCGGGAAATTATCTCAATCAACAAGGTATTGTAAAAGGATTGGACTATAAAAATTATACTGCCAGGGCTAACGTCGAAGTGAAACCGAATAAGAAATTTGCATTCGGCTTAAACCTAGCACCCACTTATTCTATCGGAAATGATCCGGGGGTGGAAGGAAAGGATAATATTATGCATCAGATTTATTCGATGTCACCGGTTCAGGACCATCCTGCGGGAACAGTGAATGTTTTTGACAATGAAAAATACCCTTGGAGCACATCGACAAACGATCCAATAGCAAAATTGAACTATTATATCGGGGAAAACAAAATTTCACGTTTATTGGGGACAGTTTACGGACAGTACAATATCCTGGAGAACTTAAATTTTAAGACCACGGTCAATCTGGATCAGACCGATAGTCGAAGCAATAGATTTCAGCCCTATACCGTAGGCGGAACTTTGGCTAATCGAACCAACAACCCGAATCAAGCGACCTATGGATCCAATAGCGTATATCGAAAGCAAACTTTTGTCAATGAAAACACTCTAAACTATCATCTCAATATCGACAAACATGATATTACTGCTTTATTGGGGCAAGCCTATAATTTTGATAAACTTGAAACTTCTTCCATCACTTCACAGGGAGGTTATACCAATAGTTCCATCACAACTTTGAATGGCGCAGTCGCTACGGTGGCTTCAACCGGCGCAACACAAAGCGTCTTGCTGTCTTATTTTGGACGGGTTCAATATGCCTATGACGGAAAATACCTTCTTTCGGGAAGTATTCGACGTGACGGCTCATCGCGTTTTGGGTCCAATACAAAATGGGGCTGGTTTCCATCACTGTCCATGGGTTGGCGTTTGTCGCAGGAGAATTTTATGAAACCCATCACCTTTATCAATGAGCTGAAACTGCGTGGTAGTTATGGTGAATCTGGAAATAACAATATCGGAGATTACAGCAGCATTGCCTTATTGGGCTTTTATAATTATTCGTCAAATGGTCTTTCGACATCCGGGCAGGCACCAAGCAATATCATTAATCCGGACCTAAAATGGGAAAAATCCCGGACCTACGATGTTGGATTGGACTTTGGCCTTTTGGGATCCCGTATCACAGGATCGTTTGATTGGTATATGCGTAAGAGCAGTGATCTATTGTTGAATGTGCCGTCCATGTTGGCCACAGGTTTTTCTTCCTACTTGGATAATGCTGGTGAGGTAAAAAGTAAAGGCTGGGATTTCGAGATCACTTCCCATCAGATCAGAAAATCGGATTTTTCATGGTCTACCTCTTTTAATATCAGTCATAATTCCAATGAGGTAACAAAACTTGCTGGTGAGCAAAAGGAAATCTTAATTCCATCTTCGTTCGATATTCAACATAGCCTTTTACGGGTTGGTGAACCTATGTATAGCATTTACGTCGTTAAACAAGATGGTATATTGAGTCAGGCAGACATTGACGCCGGTGCCGCATTGTATGGTAGCCAAAAGGCAGGCGACCCAAGGTATGTGGATGCCAATGGTGATGGCGTGATCGACGCGAATGACCGCGTAATTGTGGGACACCCAAACCCGAGTTATGTATGGGGAATCACCAACAATTTAAAATATAAAAATTTTGATTTGAGTTTCATGTTTCAAGGCCAAAATGGAGGCCATATCTATTCCCTTCTAGGACGGGCATTGGGGCGTACTGGTCAAGGATCATCGGACAATGCACTTGGATTTTATAGGGATAGATGGCGTTCAGAAGAGGATCCCGGGGAAGGTCGCGTGGGAAAAGCGTATTCAACATTCGGACGGATCAAAAATACAGATTGGTTGTATTCTTCAGATTATTGGCGCCTACGTAATGTCACACTTGGTTATAATATAAAAGACCTAAAATTAGGGAGTCAGTCCAAACTTAGTTTAGTCCGTTTATTCGTGACATTGGAAAATTTTTGGGGAAAGGATAAATATGACGGTGGTGTAAATCCAGAATCTTCCAATACAAACTTAAGCGGAAGCGCTGATTATCCCGAAGCCGGTGATTATGGGGGCTTAGCGATTCCAAAAACAGTAACATTTGGTTTGAACGTAAATTTTTAAAATAATGAAAAAGTTGAGTATATTTTTGTTGATGGCAGGTCTATTGGGATCTTGCAAAATGGATCTGGACCAGCAGCCAATTTCGAGTGCAACATCTGACACCTACTTTAAGACTACGAATGATTTTGTGCAAGGATTGAACGCGATCTATAACAGTACACGAGGATATCCAGACCGTTTGATGAATCTTTCGGAGACACGATCGGACAATTTGTACGCTGTGTCCGATGGCGGGGTACGTGATTGGGAGGGGATCAACAGTTTTCATAAAACGATTGCCAGTAACCCCTATATGATAGAAGCTTGGCAAACAAATTTTAACGGCATCTTTCGTGTAAACAATTATTTGGAACAACTTGTGACGAATGGTGCTACAGCCATCCCGGATGCGACTCTTCGCAATAGAATGGAAGGTGAAGCTCGATTTTTGCGCGCATTTTTTTATTTTGATTTGATTCGATACTTCGGAAAAGTGCCACTTATCGACAAGGTTGTGTCTGCCAGTCAAGCCAAAAGTATTGGGCGGAGCAACGTGGAGGAGTTGTATGCCTTGATTATTGAAGATCTGAACAAGGCCATTAATGCCCTTCCAGCCCCCAGTGCCTATGCGGTGGTAGATAAAGGTCGTGTCAATAAATACGCTGCAAAAATGTTGCTGGGATTGGTTTATATGACGCGATCAGGACCCACTTTGGGTGTTGAAGGAGCGGGCTTGAAGAGCAATGAATGGGCGAAAGCCGTGGAACAGTTCAACGATGTAATCAATAGCAATGAATTTAGTTTGTTGGCCAGTTATAATAGCGTTTTTGATTATGGAAATGAGCGCAACAAGGAAGTGATCTTCAATATAGAATATTCCAGTGGGGCGAACCCTGTCGTAGGGGCTACTTTTCCATGGGTACTCGTGCCTGACAATTGGTTCAATTCACTCGGGCTAGCCACACAAGGGGGCCTTACGATTAGACCTGTATCTGAAGACTTGCTTAAATTGTATGATGCAAGTGATGGTAGGAAAACATTCAGTATTCAGCAAGGATATACCTATGGCAATGTTGTTGAAACAAGATCCTTTGTTAAAAAATTCGTCGATGTGACCAAAGTACCGGCAAGCCGGACTGATTGGCCCATCAATTACATTGTGTTCCGTTATAGTGATTTACTGTTATTAAAGGCGGAGTGCATCTTAAACGGCGCTCCAGGAAGTACGCAAACAGATGTGGATGCTGTCGTCAATCAAATCCGAAAACGTGCTGGTTTGACGGCCGAGCTGACCAATGTAACTAAACCTCAGTTGATGGACGAACGGAGACGGGAGTTTATCGGTGAGGGATTGCGTTGGTTTGATCTTATTCGCAGTGGAACAGTTGAATCTGTGATGAAGGCTTGGATTACGAAAGAGGACGTCTCAAAACAGATGTCTGATTTTCAAGTGAATTATGTCTTGTATCCGGTACCACAGTCCGAACTCGACAATAGCCCTGGACTATATACCCAGAATCCGGGATATTGATCATGCTATCGAAATCTAATCGCCCTTAAGTTTAAGGGCGATTTTTTTCTGAAAGTTTCTTGTTCTCATAATCATTTGGCGGCTTTTCAGCAGATAAACATGAGCCTACCCGGTCTGAAATCTAACCGGTAGGCTTTTTTATTGAGAAAAAAGTAGTGGTCTGTGGCAAAATTCGTAAGTAGTCGCAGGACAGGGCAGGATAGGCGGTTACACCGATTTTTGTATCTTAAAGACTTATTCGTCGAAGCTGCGGATACCGGAAAACCAAATTGTAAATCAATCGCCAGAAAATGTCTGATATGGATAGGAGGATCTTCTTAAAATCAAATGCATTTTTGCTAATCGCTGCACTGTCTCCGGCAGGTGCCATTACCAAAAATAACCAGGAGGTGGCACCGTATTTTAGCTTGAAGCCCATCGGGCGTTCATTACAGTTGGACGATTATTTTATCTGGTGTTCATCTCCGATCTGGGGCGATGATGGAAAAGTTCATCTTTTTTATTCCCGATGGCGCAAAGATAAGGGAATGGGCGGATGGATTAAGGGCTCCGAGATTGCCCATGCGGTGGCGGAATCCCCGTATGAGAGCTTTCAGCACAAAGAGGTCGTATTGCAGCCAAGAGATGGATGTTGGGATAGTACCACCTGCCATAATCCCCTAATCAAAAAAGTGGGAGACATGTATTATCTCTTTTATATGGGTAACTGCAATGGCAAGACTGATACGAAGAGAATTGGTGTGGCGACAGCAAAAACGTTGGATGGTCCTTGGAAAAGGAGCGACAGTCCTATTTTGCTGCCGGGAGAAGAGGGCGCTTGGGATGATCACTGTACGACGAACCCCGCATTTTTACAGGGCGACGATGGTAAGTTTTGGCTCTACTACAAATCTTGGAATACAGCGGAATACCTGCGTGATACGGGGCCCGTCAGGGGGAATCGAAAATATGGGCTGGCTAAGGCGGATCATCCTCTGGGGCCCTACCACAAGGTCTCAGAACGGCCAGTAATTGATTTTTCTGGTCGGCCGAACAATGCGCAGCTCGAAGACGCTTTCGTTTGGCAGCAAGACGGTCAGTACTGCTTGATCGCCAGGGATATGGGTTTTTATAACCATGAATATGGGCTGATCCTTATGTCAAAGAATGGCATTCAATGGTCTGAACCGCAAGTAGCCTATCTAAATCTGGCTGAGTATGTACACGAAGCAACGCCCCCGGCCAATTTAAAACGTTTTGGACGGCTGGAGCGCCCCATGATACTCATGGACAGGCTGACCAACGAACCACGTTTCTTATTCGGTGCCACCCAAGGCGGGAAGGCAGATACTTCCACGACCTTCATTTTTGAAATCATATAAGTAAAACAACAATACCTGATGAAAACGATTTTTAGTATTCTTATTACCGTCCTTGGTTTTGTCAACAGTTATGGACAGCAGACTGTCTGGACGACGGCCCAGCAGCCGTTAAAAGAAATCGATCAGCTGAAAAAGCTGATTGTAGTGCCAAAATTTAAAAACAAAGATTATGTGATCACTGACTTTGGAGCCGTTGGGGATGGCCGGACAAAAAATACGGCGGCCATCAAACAGGCGATCGAAGCGTGCAGCAGGCAGGGCGGGGGGCGCGTCGTGGTCCCTGAAGGCGTGTACCTAACCGGAGCGATTTATCTCAAAAGTAATGTTAATCTTCATATCAAGGAAGGAGCCACGGTACTGTTTAGTCGAGATAGCGCTGACTATCCGATGGTATTTACCCGATGGGAGGGAATGGAGTGCATCAATTTCTCTCCATTCATTTACGCATATAAAGAGGAAAATATTGCTATCACCGGTAAAGGCCTGCTGGATGGCAATGCAGACAATGATCACTGGTGGTACTGGTGCGGCGCGCGTAAATACGGATGGCACGAGGGACGCCCGGGAGAGCAGAAACCTGCCCGTGCGATTTTACATAAGCAGATGGCCGAAGAGCTAGACCCTCAAAAGAGACTGTTTGGGCACGGCAATTTCCTTCGGCCTAATTTTGTTCAGCCCTACCTATGTAAGAACGCCTGGATTGCTGATGTCAAGCTTGTCAATTCGCCAATGTGGAACCTGAATCCCGTCTTATGTGAGAATGTATTGATTGAGGGGGTAAAGGTGGTGAGTCATGGTCCTAATAACGATGGCTGCGATCCGGAAGCGAGTAAGAACGTCTGGATCAGAAACTGCTATTTCGATACCGGCGACGACTGTATTGCGATTAAATCGGGCCGCGACGAGGACGGCCGCAACATAGGACGTCCTGCCGAAAACCATATCATCGAAAATTGTGTGATGAAAGACGGACACGGCGGTGTTGTCATCGGCAGTGAAATAGCGGGCGGAGCCAAAAATATTTATGCCCTCAACAATGTCATGGATAGCCCTAATCTTGATCGGGCATTGCGCATTAAAACCAGTTCCAGCAGGGGCGGTATCATCGAGAATGTATTCTTCTATAATACAGAGGTCGGTCAGTATAAAGAAGCCGCAATACGCTTCAACATGTTTTATGAAAAGCCCGGAAAACATATTCCGACCATCCGCAACATCTGGGTGGAAAATCTTCAGGTAAAGGGGGGCGGCAAATATGCGGTATTGTCGACGGCCTATGAATCTTCACCTGTGACCGATTTTACGATGGTCAACTGTAAAATCGAAGGTGTAAAGGAAATGTATAAAGTAGACCACCTTAAGAATGTGACGTTAAAGAATGTTGTGGTAAATGGAAAAGAACTAACGTCATTTGACTGATTATGAAAAGAAGGAGCCTGTTTTCTTTCTGGATTTTATTGTCCTTGTCCATACAACAGTCTTTTGCTCAGGCTAAGCAGGTACCCGGCAAAGAACGGGCGTTACATTATACAGAAGATAATGGCGATTTTCTGCTCGTCAACGGACGGTACCGATTTAACAGGGCACTATATGGCGATCATCGGGCTTCTCGTCTGGAGGCAGGGGATCTCCCTGAATTTGCTTTGTATCTGCCCGGTATGGGGGGCAATCTGCAATTTGTTCTACGCAATAAGCAGAAATATAAGAAGATGATTGACGCTGACCGCATCGAGACACGATATAGGCCAGGTTCCATGGTCTATCGCATTTGGGACACCTTTCTGGGGGAAGGGCATGTTGATATCGTCGTCATGGCACAAGCCGGTGCCGAAGGAATGATCGTAAAACTGCAGGCGACCGATGTCAGCCCTGAAGCGCAGCTTTATGCCATATATGGCGGAGCTAGCGGAGCAACATTCAGCAGGAATGGTGATGTGGGGGCGGATCCGGAATCAGGGTTTTACCTGCTACCGGCCTATTGTGAAAATAACCGGTATGTCATAGAAAAAGAACGGTTTGAATTAGTTTATCAAAATAAGAAAAAAGAAGCCCAATTTGTGCATGGCCGTTTTTCAGAAGATGCTCGAGTATGGCTTACGGATGCGTCAGCATTGGCAGAGCTACCAAATTTGACGGCTGTTAAACCTGTAGACAGCCCTATTGTGGTGGCAGAATGTCAGCTAAAAGCGGAGCCCTGCTATGTGCAGATCTCCAAAGGAAGGCTCATACCGGGGAAAAGTGAAGAGCCAGCTTTGGCAGTAATTTTTGAACAGGCGCAGCAGGCAAGGCTGGCTTTGGCTAATCGCATCAAATTAAACACGCCGGATAGATATATTAATAATTTCGGAGCAGCTTTGGCAGTTGCTGCGGATGGTATTTGGGAGAGTCCTACCTTTTTGCATGGTGCTGTTGCATGGCGCATGCGCCTGAATGCATGGCGGGGTGCTTATGCTGCAGATGCTTTGGGCTGGCATGACCGGGCGAAGGAACACTTTTCGAGTTATGCCCGTTCGCAGGTAACCAGTCCTGCCGCCGCTCCCGTAGTCATGGATACAGCCTTGCATTTAGCACGGCATCTGGAAAAAATGGGCACTGCCATGTTCTCCAGTGGATATATCAGCAGGAATCCCAACAATAATACTGTGCCACATCATTACGACATGAATCTGGTATTTATTGATCAGCTATTGTCGCATTTTAATTATACCGGTGACACCGTTTACCTCAGACAAATGTGGCCGACGCTCCAACGGCACCTTGATTGGGAAAAGCGCAATTTCGACCGCGACAACGACGGTTTATACGATGCCTATTGCGCGATCTGGGCTAGCGATGGACTACAATATTCGGGGGGCGGGGTAACCCATACCACAGCTTATAATTACCGTGCCAATCGGATGATGGGCAAGTTGGCAGGCTTAATCGGACAGAATCCAGATCCTTATATACGTGAAGCAGATAAAATTCAGAAGGCATTGAAAAATAGGCTCTGGCTTAAGGGAAAGGGGTACTTTGCCGAGTTTCAGGACGCTTTGGGCCATCAGCTTGTACACGAAAGGCCGGGCTTATGGACGATTTACCATGTGGCTGATGCCGATGTCCTGGATGATTTTGAAAATTACCAAAACCTGCAATACGTGGCCAATAGTTTGCCCCGGATTCCTGTTGCAGTAAAAGGGCAGGAGCAGGCCGGCCTCTATACGCTCCCGACGACTACCTGGCAGCCTTACACCTGGTCGGTCAACAATGTGGCTTTGGCTGAGAATTTACAGACAGCACTTGCCTACTGGCAGGCCGGAAGGCCAGATGAGGCGTATCAGCTGTGGAAAAGTAACCTGACGGAAAGCATGTATCACGGCATCAGCCCCGGCAATTTTCAGCAGCTTTCCCATTATGATGCTTTCCGTGGCGAATTATATCGGGACTTTGCAGATCCCATAGGTGTGGCTTCGCGCACATTGGTCGAGGGGTTGTTTGGCGTTCACCCGCGCTTATTGGACAACAAGCTACTTATTAAACCGGGATTTCCCACAACTTGGGAATTTGCAGAGATCGAACTGCCTGAATGGAGCTACAGTTATAAAAAGACTGCTCACACCACAACGTTTCGAATCAAAACCCGTTATGCGCAGTCTTTAAAGCTTATCTTGGAAATTCCCGTTGATTTTGAGCGGGTCAGCTCAGTTAAAATTAATGGAAAAGATATGAAATGGTCGGTAAAAGCTTCGTCCATCAATAAACCGTTCCTTATTATAGAATCGGATCCCGGTCGTGATTTTGAAGTTCAGATAACAGGGGCGGGAAAAGTAAAGAATATGGCTACGGGCGACCTACAACAGGTATTTACTGATCCATGGTCGATTCCCTTGGATAAGAGAACACAAGTGTTGGATCTCCGGGATCCGCAGGGAATTATTCAAAAAAGGTCGGGACAGCAGTTGTGGTTTATTCACAAGGAGCATCAAGGAACCTTTTTTATAAAACTTCAGCAAGGTGAAATGACCTGGTGGCAAGCAGTGAATATCAGGTTGCAAAGCCCTTTACAATCAAATTTGCTGAAAAAAGATAGCAAGTACTATCTTTCGCTAACGAACCGTTCGGAACAGATACAGCATGTGGCCATCGACCATGACCGTTTTCGGCGGACGCTTCGTTTAAAACCGAAGGAAATACGTGCACTGCAGCTTCCTGCAGAAATTTTTTCTAAAGGAACCAACAGCCTCTATCTCGTCTTGGGTGATTACCGTGAAAAAGTCGATTATATAGATTGGAAGATAACCGATAGTGGGCATTTTGAGGAACAAAATTTAACAAGCAAGTATAACGCCCGTCTGAATGATATCTTTCAGCAAAAATACCTGTCACCACGACCAGAAGGACCGACCTTGCAGCTGCCCTGGCAGGGAATAGGCAACTGGTGTTACCCACTGACTGCCGCCAGTATTGATGATAGTGGAATAATGGCCCGAAGTAGACAAAACAAGCTGAGCTATTTGGATATTCCCTTCCAGATAAAACATGAAAACAGAAACGTTCTATTTGTCAGTCAATGGGATAATTACCCTAGCCGTGCTACAATACCTTTGGAAGGACGTGCACGTAAAATGTATCTACTGATGGCTGGTTCAACAAATCCCATGCAGTCCCAGCTGACCAATGCTAAGATCAAGGTCAATTATACCGATGGCACAACTAGCATCCTTGACTTGATCAATCCATTCAACTGGTGGCCGATAGAACAGGACTACCTCGACGACAATCGTGCTTTTGATATCCCGGATGACCAGATTCCCTATCGGGTCAGTCTCAAGTCCGGCGAACTTTATAAAGGTGGTGCGTGGAATCGCTATACGGAAATTAAAGGTTATAGCAACCGTGCTATCGATGGTGGGGCGGCCACGCTATTGGATTTACCACTCGACAGTAGCAAGCAGCTTCAGTCCGTGGAACTTATTGCTGTGGCAAACGATGCTGTCATTGGCTTGATCAGTCTCACGCTGTTGCGGTAGCTGATCACGGAAAACCGGCTGGTTCGGCATAAGCCTTGATAATGACGCGTCCATGGTGGAGCGTCTAGCGGGAGTATCGGCCAGTCGATAAAGATCGGCATAAAAAAATGTGTCAAAAACAATTGTATTCAGATGAAAATAAATTCGAAAATTACTGCGACTGTTATGATGACCTTGCTGTGCCCAATGCTGTGTCTAGCACAGCGTATCGGCAAAATTGACCGTGAACTGGTAGTCAAAAGGCATAATGTACGCAACCTGATGATGGATACGCTGGCGTCCCTTACCGTGGGTAACGGGGCCTTTGCATACACTGTTGATGCAACAGGCATGCAGTCTTTCCCCCTATACTACAGACATGGGGTGTCATTAGGCACTCAGTCCGAATGGGGCTGGGATTCCTTTCCCAACACAGAGAACTATGCTTTTGAGGAAACATTAAAATCATATGATTTCAACAATGAAGGGCGCGATGCTAAATACAGTGTTCAGCTTAAAGAACCGCCGCGGAATGCCGCAGCCGTAAATTATTTCAGGGAAAATAAACACCGTCTGCAACTGGGCAACGTGGGGCTGGAATTTTACTGCAAAGATGGCCGACGGGCAGCGATAAATGACATTAAAAACATTCGTCAGGAACTGGATCTGTGGACGGGGATGATAATAAGTGAGTTTAGCGTTGACGGGGACCCCGTAGTTGTGAAAACGGCATCTTATCAGACACAGGACGCCGTAGCTGTACATGTGCGCTCCCCGTTGATCGCCAAGCAGCGGCTGAGAGTATTTATCCAATATCCCTATCCCAGTGGTCAATTTTTAGATGAGGGGACCAACTATACGCAGGTGGATGATCACAAAACGCTTATTGTCAGTAGTTCGTCTCGGGGTGCTGTCATCAGCCACCAGCTGCAGGGTACGGATTATTTTACGGAACTGCAGTTTTCGCAAGGGACTTTCCAAAATACCGCGCCGCATTATTTTGTTTATCAACCGGCAGCTGATCTGAAGGCTTTCGAATTTTCTTTTGCGTTTGCTGCCACGAGTAAAGCCGGACACAATAGTCGAAATTACCAAGACGCGGCGCGCGAAAGTACACAGCAGTGGAAGCTTTTTTGGGAGAGTGGAGCTGCGGTTGATTTTGCAGGCAGTACAGATCCACGGGCAAATGAACTGGAAAGAAGAGTGGTGCTTTCCCAATATTTAACAAAGGTACAATGTGGAGGTAGCAATCCACCACAAGAGACAGGGCTCACCTTCAACAGCTGGTACGGTAAGCCCCATACCGAGATGCATTGGTGGCATGCTGTCCATTTTGCCCTCTGGGGGCGCCCGGAGCTTATGGAGAAAACCCTGGATTATTATTTCCGGACATTTGAAAAAGCACGGGCCCTGGCAAAACGGCAGGGATATCAAGGGGTAAGATGGATAAAGATGTCCGACAATGAAGGAAACGAAAGCCCTTCATCTGTAGCGGCCTTTTTGGTATGGCAGCAGCCACATATTATTTATATGACTGAGCTGGCTTACCGTGATAAAGAGCGTTTGGCTGTCTTAAAAAAATATAAAGACCTCGTGTTTGCAACCGCCGAATTTATGGCAGACTTTGCACATTACGATAGCCTGACAGGTCGGTACAATATTGGTAAAGGAGTGATCCCGGCGCAGGAAGTATTTAAGGCTTCGGAAACCATGAATCCGACTTATGAGGTGGCGTATTGGGATTGGGCACTTCGTACGGCTCAGAAGTGGAAAGAACGATTAGGCGAACCCCGGGTAGCAAAATGGGATGATGTGATCGAAAAATTAGCGCCCTTACCTATCGGAGATCAGGTATATCTGGCTACCCAGACAGCTCCGGACTCTTACACTTTTGATCGATGGATGACAGACCATCCTGCGGTCCTCGGTGCCTTGGGAATGGTGCCAGAGTCACCGAAACTGGATAAAGCAATCATGAAAAATACCTTAGACCTCGTGCTGTCGAAATGGCATTGGGAGAAAACATGGGGTTGGGATTTTCCAATGACTGCCATGAATGCTGCACGGCTGAACCTGCCACATAAAGCGCTGGACGCTTTATTCATGAATGTCCAGACCAATACATACCTCAAAAACGGGCATAACTATCAGGATGGGCGCCTGCGTATATATTTACCCGGCAATGGTGGTGTACTGACTACTGTGGCGATGATGCTTGAAGGCTGGGATGCATCTTCCGGTGATTTGCCGGGGTTTCCGAAAGATGGGAGATGGGTCATAAAAAAAGAAGGGTTTAAAAAGATGCCCTAGAAGCTGCACAATATAAAGTCATCGCATGCCTAGGAGCAAGATGACGGCATTGCTTGATGATCTGATCGTTAATTGTCGGCCATTCATCGGAAGATGACATGAGGAATACGATCCTCTAAAGCGCACTGTCAAGCAGTGCGCTTTTTTTTTGCAACCGGTTGTTACGGATCACTGTCCTGAACTGTCCTGCAAACGTTGCCGGCATCGATTGCGTAATTTTAATTCCTGTTTTATAGCATAGAGAGCCTGTTTTCATGTATTATTGTTATTACGAACGCAGGAAAATAACCAATATAATCTTTGCTGGACAATTTTATTGAATCTTTTAAGCCTTTTCCGGGACGGAATCGTATGATTCAAAAATTTTGTCAAGCGTGCTTAAGTAATAACCAATTCAAAATTATAGCTTAATATGAGAAAACTCAAAACTTTACTGTTTCTGATGTCCGTTGCACAACTCGGTTTGGCTCAGGAAAAGAAAATTGTGGGTACAGTCTACGGTCCGGATACTCAGCCCCTCTCGGGTGTAACGGTGAGTATCAAAGGGAAAAGCAAACAGGCTAGTACCAACAAAGACGGGCGATATACGATCTTGGTCGAATCGCTGCGCGATACCTTGGTTTTTTCGTCCGTAGGTTTTATTCGCACGGAAAAGCCTGTCCCGCCGGGCGACCAGCTGATCGTCACGTTGCAGGAGGACGCTAAAGGACTGGATGAGGTGGTCGTTATTGGCTATGGTACTGTGTCGCGTAAAGATCTTGCCGGAGCTGTGAGCTCGATCAAAGGCAAGGAGCTGGAGAAAGCTCCGGTTGTCAACGTTGCCGAAGCACTGACCGGTAGACTGCCGGGGGTACAGGTGACGACCGTTGATGGTGCTCCCGGCGCCGAAATCGTCATCCGGGTCAGAGGTGGTGGTTCCATTACGCAGGACAACGCTCCCTTATATATTGTGGACGGTTTTATCGTCAATAACCTCAATGATATCTCGGCCTCGGATATCGAATCCATTGATGTACTAAAGGATGCTTCCTCCACAGCGATTTACGGGTCAAAAGGAGCCAACGGGGTTGTGATCGTGACCACCAAGAGCCCAAAGGCCGGCAAGACCAGCATCAGCTACAACAATTTCTTCCAGAGTAAATACATGCCAAAAGAGCTCGGGGTGCTTTCTCCCTACGAATTTGCGCTGTTGCATTACGAATATGGAATGATCCGCGGGACAAATTCCAATGAGTATAGCAATTTTAAGAAGTTTTTTGGCGAGTATGATGATCTTGAACTGTACAAGTATCAGGCGGGTACCAACTGGCAGGACGAATTGTTTGGCGGAGCAGTCCGTTCCAGCCAGCACAACCTATCCATCTCTGGCGGGACCGAAAAAACGAAATGGGGTTTTAACAATACCTACAACAAAGATGAGGGCCTGATGCTCAACTCAGGGCAAAAGCGTTATTATTTTAATTTCAAATTGAATCATGAACTCTATAAAAATCTAAAATTGGATCTGTCGGCGCGCTACACGCATAATGTGATTGACGGGGCAGGAACCTCCGGCACATCAAGCGTACGCATCTCCGATGGTATCCAGACTAGACCGATCAATGGGCTGGTGGACCACATGGTCATTGATCCTACCACTATTGTCGATGGGGAAGATGATTACGATAATTTTCTACGGAGCTTGATCAATCCGATTGAACTCGCCAAACAGGATTATAGACAACGCAAAACAAGAGATTTAAGCTTGGGAGCTGCAATTACCTATAATCCAGTACGCAATCTTGCATTGCGCTCTGAAGCAGCAATTTCGCTCCGCGACGGAAATAATAAACGGTATTGGGGGCCGTTGACCGGCGAATCACGTAATGTGGGGTTAAACTTGCCGCTGGGACAGATCGATCTTTCCTCGGCAAGTGTCTACCGCTTTGTGAATACGGCCAACTACACTGCGGTGAAAAATGAAAAGCATAACCTCAATTTCCTGGTCGGACATGAACTGAGTTTTACCAATGGCAACAGCAGCCTGAACCGGGCAAAATATTTTGATGAAAATATAACACCGGATGTCTTGTTTGCCAACATGGCTTTGGGTACTCCAGAACGTATGGAAACTTACGAAGCGCGTGGGGAAGATTTTGTCTCATTTTTTGGACGTGTCAATTACGCTTATCTGGATAAATATATCCTCTATGCCACTCTGCGGGCAGATGGAAGTAGCAAATTTGCTCCAGGCAAGCGCTGGGGTTATTTTCCATCGGCCTCGTTTGCCTGGAAAATTAAAGAAGAAGGCTTCATGAAGGAGGTCGACTTTGTCAATGACCTGAAATTGCGTTTGAGTTATGGTCAAGCCGGGAATAACCGGATAGCAAACGATGCCTGGAGGCTGTTGTACGGGCCCAGTCAAAACCGCCCTTACGGCGCAGGCGACATCAACCAGACCTACTATAACATTTTAAATTCTTCTTTACCAAACCCCAATTTACGCTGGGAAACCACTGTATCGCGCAACCTGGGTTTGGATTTCAGCCTATTCAACAATAAGCTTTCTGCTATTATCGACATCTATAAAAATACGACCAAAGACTTGATCATTGACAATGAGATACCAGCATACAATGGTTTTACCAAACAGCTTATTAACCTTGGCCAGACGAGCAACAAAGGGATAGAAATAGGACTGACCGCGCCCCTGATCGAGAAGCCGGATTATGGATTGACCCTATCGTTCAACATAGGCCGCAATATTCCGACGATTGATAAACTGGATGGCAACAACAGGCGTATCCTACAGTCCAATTGGGCCGGAACTGACCTCAAGACTCAGGACGACTATCTTTTTAATGTCGGCGAAACCATTGGGCAGATCTATGGTTACGTTGCAGATGGCTTTTATACCTCAAATGATTTTGACTCTTACAACGGCGGCAGTTCTTACACCCTCAAGGACGGAATCGCTTCGTCACAGGGCATTCTCGGGGGGACGCTGGGGATCAGGCCGGGCACAATGAAACTAAAGGATCTTAATGGCGACGGACAGATCACAGCCGAGGGAGATCGTATGGTCATCGGGAATGCCCTGGCCAAACACTCGGGCGGCTTCGGGTTCAATGGCAGGTATAAGAATTTTGACTTAAGCACATTCTTCAACTGGGTCTATGGGAACGATATTTATAACACGGGCAGAATCCAGTATAATATGCTATATCGGACTACTTTTGGCAATATATCGGATCGCATGAATTCTCAGGACCGATATAAGTATATCAACGAAGCCGGGGAGCTGGTTACTGGTCTGGACGAACTGGCTGCCTTAAATAAAGATGCCAAGGTTTGGTCGCCCTTTTCTATGGGCACGGCCTCACCAGTGTTGACTTCAGATGCGATCGAAGATGGATCCTTTCTGCGTCTGTCCTATGTGACCTTGGGCTATACTTTACCCAAACAGCTGACCTCCCGTATGGGTATCTCCTCCCTGCGTCTCTTCGCTACGGTGTACAACGCCTTTGTCTGGAGCAGCTATTCAGGTTATGACCCTGAAGTGTCAACCACGCGGAGCAGTGCGTACGCCGCCCTGACGCCCGGAGTGGATTATTCGGCTTATCCCAAGAGTAGAACATTTACGTTCGGTCTGAATGTCAATTTTAAATAGTAAACACATGAGAAAGTATTTTATAAAATCCAGCTATATCGCGGTCATCTTTTCACTGGCCTTTGTTTCCTGTGAAAAGTTTTTGGACACCGACTCGCCTTCCAATTTTACACAGGAGATAATTTATGCAAATGTCAGCGATGCCACCAAAGGTGTAAGCAGCATCTATGCGTTGTTTAACCAGGATGCTTTCACCTCACGGCTGTCAAACGCATTCATCCCCAACACGGATATAGAAGTGGGGGGTGTGGGAGCTGCTCCGGAAAATTCAAGGCGCGATATCTGGTCGTTGGAAGCGACAGACGGTAACGGTGACATCAGGACGGTCTGGAACAACGCCTATAGTGCTATAAATCGGGCCAATCTGGCGATCGAGGGGATTGAGCAGTCACCTATGGCCGATCATGCAGATATGAAGCAGCTTCTTGGAGAGGCCAAGACACTACGGGCTATGTGGTATTACTGGCTAGTGAATTACTGGGGCGACGTGCCCTTTAAATTAAAGCCGACTCAGGGCGGTGATAATCTGTACTTGGCACGCACTGGAAGGGATACGATTTTAAGTACCTTGATCGCGGATCTGATCAGTATTGTTCCCCATATGAAACCAGCCGCTCAGCTGACCTATGGTGTAGAGACTGTCAACCGTGAGTTTACCCAAGGGTTTATCGCCCGGCTCGCCTTATGTCGCGGCGGGTATTGGCTGTATCCGGATATGACCATGCGACGAAAAGAGGATTATCTCAACTACTATAAAATTGCCCGGGAATACAGTAAAAAGGTAATGGATGAATCGGGACATCAGCTGCACCCCAAATTTGGCGATGTATTTGACAACCAGAGCAAGTGGATTGTAGACAGCAAAACCGATGTGCTCTACGAAGTGGCCTTTGCGCCGGGTTTCGGAGATGTGGGGTGGAATATAGGCGTCGCTGTAGACGCAGGTGAACACCCATATGGCTCTGGCTCAAGTTATATGCCCTATAATCCGGCCTATGTCTACAGTTTTGATACGCTAGATACACGACTGTTCAAGACCGCTTCATTCATCAAATATAACAACAAACTCGAGCAGGCTACGATCTCGGCAACAGGGATCGGTATAGGTAAGTGGAACAGATTATTGATGCCGACCCCTTCTGGCGCAAATTCGGCGAAAGGTACAGGGATCAACTGGCCGATCATGCGTCTTTCGGATGTTATCCTGATGTATGCGGAAAGCGAAAATGAGCTCAACGGCCCAACTTTGGAAGCTCAGGAGGCATTAAAACTGGTGCGAAAACGTGCTTTTCAGGAAACCGCCTGGGCGAGCAAAGTTGATCAGTACGTAAATCAGGTCGCAGGCAGTAAGCGTACTTTCTTTGATGCTATCGTGGACGAAAGGGCCTGGGAACTGGGAGGCGAATGTATTCGTCATTATGATTTAATTCGGTGGAATCTCTTCGGTAAAAAAATTGCTGAAAATCGTAAGATCCTTGCCGAAATAGGAGAAAACACCTTTAATGGAGCCGGACCCTATGCTACTCTACCGGGTACACTCTATTATCGGCTGAAAGCAGATAAGACCATCGAATGGTACGGTGGACTATTCAGACAAGTCGTCGTACCACCCAAAATAAAAGACAGTCCGTCGAAGGGCGACAACCCCGACGGATTTACCGCCCTCAATTGGCTCAAGGCCTTATACAATGATAAAGAGCAGCGTCCTGCCGACTATATTTTACGTTCATGGCGCGGATATAAGGATGATACCGGACTGTCTCCTGTTCCCTATATATTGCCGTTGCATAGTTCGACGGTAACCAGCAGCCTGGGAACATTAAAAAATGAAGGCTATAATTTCTGATCAGGTGAAACACAGCAGATTGATGGAAACAAAATATAACAAGATGAAACGTATTTCAGCTATATTAAATTCAATCGTCCTTTGTGGAATGGTTATGCTATTCCTGACGGGATGTAAAAAAGAGTGGACTGCCGAGCTTCAGGGGGATGCTCCCCGTTTATTCAGGCCTGCCATCAAAGGTTCTTTACAGGCCTCCGGCAATTATATTGATGTTGCCTGGCAACAGACTGAAGGTGCCGCCGGATATACCATAGAGGTCAGTGTGGATACCTTTAAGACCGTGGCGAAGTCAATAGAGGTCGTGGATACTACCGGAGGGACCGTAGACGACCTGCTGTGGCAGCAGCTTTATCAAGTTCGGGTGACCGCTTTACATCCTTCGGATCCGGCAAAGAACTCGAGACCAGCGGATTTTGGCGAAGTAAAAACACCGCGATTTCCCACAATCGTCCACCTTCCGGTTCCGTCGGATGTCGGTATGAACCGTATTCTTTTTAAATGGAAAAATGAAGGTGAGGCCGTGACAACAGTAAAGGTCTTCCGGGTAGCTGCTGAGTCTGCTCAGGAAACACTCGTGCAGACCATCCCGCTTACAGCCCAGAATATAGCGGATGGCTGGTTATTGATTGAAAATCTAACAGCGGCTACAGCCTATCGTGTGGCACTGTATAGCGGTGAGAAGTTTAGGGGTGAAAATAGTTATACAACAAAAGAACCGTTGAGCGGAGAGATAATAGATTTAAGCAAAGAAGATCCTGCAACTGTTAATTTGGGCGACGCCATCGCCAAAGCGAATGCCGGGGTGACCATCTTGCTGAAAAAAGGGGCAACATATGAAATATCAGATGCGGTTAACTTTAGTAAATCGATAACCATAATGTCTGAAGATAATCCATTGGTGAGCGCCAAAGCAAGATTGTCCTTAAGTGGAATATCCAATTTTGGCATTACAGCGAATAGTAATATGACCAAGCTGGCCTTTGTTGACCTCGAATTGTTTAGCAATGATGCCGCTGGTAAATACATTTTCAACGCAAATACAATGGCAACTATCGATTTGTTGACATTTGAAAGCTGTATCATACACGATGTGCGCGGAGTGACCAGGTATAGAGGCGGCATCACTGTCGGGCAACAGACTTTTTCCAATTGTCTCATTTATAACATTGGGGGCTATGCTGTATTAACAGTCGATGACAATAAGTCGGCGGTCAATAATTTTTCATTGGAAAATTCAACAGTCTATAACGCAGATGCATTCCTCGCCAGTAAAAACAATGCCAGCGGCCTTTACAAGATTGAACACGTCACATTTTATCGTGCCCCGCTTTCGGGAAGAAACTTTATAGATTTTGATGGAACAAAAAATACCATTGCTGGTGGACTCACAATCGCAGGCTTGATATTCGGTGATCCGAAGTCCGCAGATCCTAATGCGACAAACAAGACCCTTGGAGGGATAAGGATCAACCCAAGTACACAGATTACAGCCAGCAGAAATTACCGTACGACCGATTTTACCTGGAAAGAAGCGTCTGATCTAGTTCCTCTGCCCACACTTGATTATACCAAGAAAAGCACGGATTTATTTGCAGATCCAGCTCTGGGCAATTTCCGGATTAAGGATAACGGTTTTGCTGGTAAAGATGATGCCGGAGATCCACGTTGGAGACCATAAAAATAACCGATTCCTATATAGCTGAGTGATCGGCTATATAGGAATAACTATACCCAATTTAAACCTTACTTAACATGATGAAATTATCAACAGTACTACTGTTAACTACGGTTGGCATGTATGCCGCATGCTCAAAATCCATTGTACAGCAGCCTGACAACGGGGGAGTTTTGGCAGACCCTTCAAACCTAAATGTGCAGGTCGAAGGAACAAAGGTAAATTTTAGCTGGACAAAGGATCCGCTGGCAGATGGCTATTTTCTGCAATTGGCAGAAGGAACATCTTTCGGTAAGGTGGTTTACTCTAGCGATACCATTCAAAATGAGCAATATGCCTTTGCTGATTTAAAACCCAAGACAGATTATACCTTACGGATTCGGGCGATAGATCAGGATAATCCGGCATTTACATCGCGGAGCATATACAAGTCCTTTCAGACAGGAGCTGTTGCTGTGGAGCAGGTATATGCTTTTCCCGGGGCCGAAGGTTTTGCGCGGCAGATTACCGGAGGCCGTGGAGGAAAGGTCATCAAGGTGACCAACCTGCAGGATTCTGGTCCCGGAAGTTTAAGAGATGCCCTGAATCAAACTGGTCCCCGTATCGTTGTCTTTGAGGTATCTGGCAATATTACGCTCAAGAGCAATCTGGATATCAAGAATGGCGATCTGACCATTGCCGGACAGTCAGCGCCCGGAGATGGTATCTGCCTGCAGGATTATCCCGTGAGCATAAAAGCCGATAACATTGTCATTCGGTTTTTACGTTTCCGGATGGGAGACCGGCAGCAGGTGGAAGGGGATGCTGTAGGTGGTTTTGAACGCAAAAATATACTGGTTGACCACTGCTCTATGAGCTGGTCTACCGATGAATGCGCATCATTCTATAACAATGAAAATTTCACCATGCAATGGTGTATCATTGCCGAAAGCTTGCGCTTATCGGCGCATGCAAAAGGAGCCCACGGCTATGGAGCAATATGGGGGGGGAAGAAGGCTACGTTTCATCACAACCTCATCGCGCATCATGATAGCCGAAACCCACGACTTGGCGAACGGGAAGGAACATCCTACGCGTTGACGGATCTTGTGGATATCCGGAATAATGTTTTTTACAACTGGGCGAGCAACAGTGGGTATGGGGGGGAAGCGATGAACGTCAATATGGTCAATAATTATTATAAACCCGGCCCCGCAACCCGCTCGGGTGTGCGCGGAAGAATAGTGTCCATTGACAAATACGAAAAAAATGAGGCTTCGCCAATTTACAATGTCTGGGGGAAATTTTATGTACATGGAAATGTAATCGAGGGTAATGAACAGGTAAATGCCGATAATTGGAGCTATGGAGTAGCCAACCAGTTTAACGCCAAATATGGCATACTGGATCAGGCTACACTAAGTGCCATTCAGTTGTCAGCAGCTTTGCCTATCGAAGATAATGTGAAAACCGAATTGGCTGAACAGGCTTATCAAGCCGTTCTGGAAAAAGTGGGTGCCTCACTCGTACGGGATGATGCTGATGTCCGGATTATAAATACAGTTAAGAATGGAAATTTTACGGCGGACGGATCTAGTGGTGATGAGCGGAGCCGGAATGGCATAATTGACTCACAAGATGATGTGGGTGGATGGCCTCAGCTCAAACAAGGAGCAATACCAAAAGACAGCGATGGTGACGGCATGCCAGATGCGTGGGAGATCGCCAATAAGTTGGATCCGGGCAAACCAAATGCAAATGATAGGGATTTGAGCTCGGGCTATGATAACGTTGAGGTATATCTGAATAGTTTGGTAAAACATTTATATTAAACTTTAAGTTCGATGAAAAATCAAATCTTACATTGGATCAATGGTGCGGTCCATTTCAATTGTATCTTATTCCTGCTTTCCTGCAAAAATGAAATGCTGTATAATCAACAAATGCTTTCTGAGCTAGAAGGCCCCCAGGAGATATATATTGAAAGCCAGCATAATCAAGCAACCGTCAGCTGGAATCCCATTGCCGGTGCTGATGGCTATTTTGTAGAACTATCCAAAGGAACTGCATTTGCGTCTGCTTTGCAGCGGTCCGATACGATTACGGATACCCGCTATACCTTTGAAGCCTTGGATGCGAGCAGCGATTATACAGTCAGGCTACGGAGTATAAGCCTGGCATCAGCGTCTTTGACCTCCAAAAAACAGGTGAAGACGTTCACCACGGCAGCGGCACCCCAAGAGGACCTCGTACCAGATATCATTGTTGCAAAGGATGAATCCGGAGATTATACGTCGGTTCAGGAAGCTATTGATGCTGTTCCGACCAATAGGACACAGCCGATTTATATCTACATCAAGTCGGGAATCTATAAGGAAGTCGTCGAAATACCGCAAAATAAACCCTTTATCCATCTTATAGGTGAGGATAAAGAAACGACTATCCTGACATTTGACAACCACAGTGGTAAGCCTAAACCCAGCGGTGGGAGCTACGGAACTGCGGATTCGCGTTCGGTATATATAAAAGGTGATCAATTTATAGGGGAGAGACTTACTTTCGAGAATTCCGCTGGCATGGACGCCGGACAGGCCGTTGCTTTATATGTCGATGCGGCTAGGTCGGCCTTTAAAGATTGTAAAATGTTGGGGTATCAGGATACTTGGTACGGACACAATGGAACAAAGTCCCTGTTGGAAAATTGCTATATAGAAGGCTCTGTGGATTTTATTTTTGGAGGTTCCACAACTTTATTCTCCAAATGTCAGGTGCATAGCAATCGTACTGGCGGCTATATTACAGCAGCCTCGACACCAGCTGAACAGCAGTATGGCTATGTGTTTGTTGACTGTAAACTAACGGCTGCAAACAACATATCGGAGGTTTGGTTAGGACGGCCTTGGCGGCCCTATGCTAAAGTGGTCTTTTTAACGAGTGAGATGGGAAAACATATCCGTGCTCTTGGCTGGCATAACTGGGGAAATGCGGAGAATGAAAAGACGGCGTATTATGCTGAATATAAGAGTAGTGGCGAAGGAGCTCATATAAACAGCCGTGTTAGCTGGTCACATCAGCTGACCGATGCAGAAGCAGAGCGATATACAAAAGAGAAGGTGTTGGATGGCTGGAAACCGGCCTTTTTACCGGAAAACGCGCGGATAGTAACAAAGCACAAAAAATAGGAGGAAACAAGCTACGATACCCTAGTGTCCTTTTGACATACAACAGTACAGTGCAGGATGATGAAACCGGTTGCATTTTGTAATATTGTGTATACCAATAGATAACAATTATAAACCCCAAGCCGGCACCGGTTGGCTTGAAAATCTCATCATTATGAAAAGACAGAGTCTATTTTCTTTTGGCGCTTTGGCTATGATTCTTCTTTCTTGTTCCAAAGATCCACTCGTTTCCAGATTGGAATGGATTGAATGGACGGAAAGTAATGCTACAACTGAAGACGGAAGGCTACTTGCTTTTCCTGGGGCGGAAGGGTTTGGCCGCTTTGCGAAGGGCGCCAGAGGTGCAGCTGCACCGACTGTTTATGTTGTTTCCAATTTAGAGGACAGCGGTCCGGGCTCGTTCCGTGATGCTGTGAGCAAGCCCGGACGTTTTGTATTGTTTAACGTATCCGGAATCATTAAATTAAAATCCAATCTAGCCGTTGCTGCAAACACCACCATTGCCGGGCATACAGCGCCGGGCGATGGAATTGTTCTGTACGGAAGAAAAGTTTCTTTTTCCGGATCAAACGGGACGATTGCACGTTTTATCCGCATCCGGCTTGGCGCAAATGCAGGTGCCGGTAAAAGTGATGATGCATCCGGTATAGCCAATGGCAACAATATCATGCTTGATCATATGTCCTTTACCTGGGGACTGGATGAAGTATTTTCCATCAATTGGGACAAAAAGGGTTACGAGCCGGATAGTATTACCATTCAGAATTCAATTATCGGACAAGGCCTCCATCGCCATAATCACTCGGCAGGAGGCTTGATACAGACCGGTGGGAGAATATCCATCATCAGATCGCTGTATCATAGTAATAAGACAAGAAATCCAAAAGTGAAAGGCATCAATGAGTTTGTAAATAACGTTGTCTATAACTTTGGAAATGCCAACACCAGCTATCCCGATCATGCCATATCTGCAGATGCCTATATTCTTGGCGGTGAGTCATCCGGAGAGTCTAACGTGACGATATTAAATAATTATTTTGTGGGAGGGCCCTCAACTCCAAAGACGAAAGGAACTCCATTTTCTAGAGGAAACGGCAACTTTAATCTGTATCAGTCTGGCAATTATTTTGACAACAATCAGAATGGTAAACTGGATGGGCAACTCATTGAAGCTACCGAAGTCTGGTATCCCGGACTTACGGCAGACAACTTTAAGACGTCCGACTTTTATGGGACTTATCCTACCCTTAGGCCTAAATTGAGTGCCAAAGAAGCCTATGCCTACTTGGTCGATCATGTGGGTGCGATCTTGCCCAGAAGAGATCAGGTCGATGCCTTTTTAATTCAGGAACTGCGGAGCAAAGGTACCCGGGGGTTTTACACTTACCGTGAATCGGATCTGCCCCTGGATAACGGTGGGCTTGGCCGGTTTGAGCCGGCAGAACCGCTCGCCGACTCGGACGGAGACGGTATACCTGATATTTGGGAGGAAAGACTAAAACTGGACAAAAATAATGGTGCAGATGCGCTGACGCCGAGTAGCCATCCCTTGTTCAGCGGATACCTCAATATAGAGGCCTATCTGATTTTATTGGCACAACAGAAAAAAACAGGTAAATAATTTCTTAGGCATAGCAGCTGTTTCCTCGTATTTCTTTGTCTGCAGGAAATACGAGACACAAGATCAAATACAATCAATTATAAATCCATGTTGAAAAATATATCAAAAGACAGACCACTACTGTTTCGTTCAAAGTTTAAACTGGCTTTGATCACTTTAGCTTTGCCAGTTCATCTGTGGGCGCAATCGAACAAGATTTCGGGTATCGTTGTCGACGAAGGCAATGTGCCGCTCACTGGAGTCAGTATCCGGGTCAACGGTACCGATCGAACCATCCAAACCGACTCGAAAGGCGTGTTCCAATATATCGCGAGAGATGGGGATATATTGCAATTGTCGAGCGTAGGCTACGAGCCAGCAACAGTTACTGTTCAAGGAAATGCGCCTATTAGAGTACAGTTGAAGAAATCCAATCGTGATCTGGACGAGGTTGTTGTCATTGGTTATGGCACTGCGAGAAAGAGAGATTTAACTGGGGCAGTTGGGTCAATTAAAGGAAGCGAAATTAAAGATATTCCCGTGACAACGACCGCCCAAGCGCTGACTGGAAAAATTGCAGGCGTTAATATCGTCACCCAAAGTGGGGCCCCGGGATCAGCTGTTAATGTTACCGTTCGTGGTGGTACAAGCTTTTCGGGATCTAGCAATCCGCTGGTTATCGTAGATGGATTTGTTTTGGAAGGTGGGCTAAATAACGTGGATGCAAGCGACATCGAGAGTGTCGATGTGCTTAAAGATGCTTCTGCTTCTGCAATTTATGGGTCGAGAGGTGCCAACGGCGTGATATTGATAACGACAAAGTCGGCAAAATCTGGACGAACCAATATAGATTATAATACCTATTTTAGTTTTGAAACGCTAAGTAAGAAGCTGGAACTATTGGGTGTAGAGGATTATGTAAAATACCAATACGAGTACCAGACCTTAGGTGGCAGACAGCAGCAGTTCGCAAATATGTTTGGAGGAGATCCTACAGCTCCAGATTTTGGTAGCAATGCGTATACGCGCATAAAGCAACAGTACGGTAATCGTACGGGAATCGACTGGCAACAGGAAGTTTTTGGCAGCTCGGCGGTGCTACAAAGCCATAATGTCAATATCAATGGCGGCAATGAAAAAACCAAACTGATGCTTAGTTATAACAACATGAGCCAGGATGGTATCCTGGCTAAATCAGGCTTTAATCGTAATAGCATCAGAGCCAAAGTCAACCACAATCTCTTTAAGGGCGTAGATCTGGATTTTAATACTTTGTTGCAAGATGCAAATACACAAGGAGGAGGTTCGTTGGGAGGCATGCTAAAGATGTCCATCTTGCAACCAGTAACGGGCGGAATTCGGTTTACTGACGAACAATTGCTGCATGCTGATATCGCTGAGGAGCTTCAGGCAACAGACTCACAATATGATATTTATAACCCGATTATTATGAACGATGCCATCACTAAGGCGAAGGCTAGTCGTTTGGCCGTTGTCAACTTGGGATTGAATATCAAATTTCTCAAAGATTTTACTTTTCGCACTGCAGGATCGTATCAGTGGAAGCACAGCAGGAATGACATGTGGGATGACGGCCGTACGGTGAATGCCCGAAATAATGGTGGGCCATACGGATCCCGGAGTAATGCTGAAGGTTATCAGTGGCAGCTGACCAATACCCTGTCTTGGACACGGCAGCTAGATAAGCATAATCTAAACCTCATGATTGGGCATGAGGTATTGTATTCCAAAGATCAGAGTTTGGGACATACCTATTATGGATTTCCGCAAAGTAATTTTGGGCTCAATGATGTTTCACTTGCCACGAGAATAGATCGCGCAGACGTTGACGAAGGTCGATATGGGCTTGTTTCAGGATTTGCAAGAGCAATCTATAATTATAATGACCGATATCTCTTTACCGCTACCTTACGTGCTGACGGTAATTCAAAGTTCAAGGAAAACCATCAATGGGGCTACTTTCCTTCGGCCTCAGCAGCCTGGAATATTCATAAGGAGCACTTTATGGAAGGTCAACACTTTTTTGATCAATTAAAACTACGGGCCGGATACGGTTCCACGGGGAATGACAATATTGGAAATGTGACTTATGCTACATTATATGGATCCACGATAGCCGCGATAAACAATACTGAAGTAGTGGGATTAAAGCCAAGTGATTTGTTGGGGAATCCTGAGTTGCAATGGGAGAAAACACAAACGACCAATATTGCATTGGATATCGCCATTCTAAAGAATAGAATTAGCTTGACAACAGATTTCTATTCAAACAAATCAAGTAATCTATTGTTGAAACAAACCATTCCTACTTCGACAGGATATCGTTATCAGAACCAAAATGTCGCAGCATTGCGTAATCGCGGAGTTGAATTTACTTTGCGGACATTAAACATAAAAAGGCAAGACTTTCAATGGCAGACAAACTTCAATATTACCTTTAACCGATCAAAAACGCTAGGGCTGTATGGATCTACTAGCGAGGGCAACGATTTTATGTTGAATAATCTCAGTTCGAGAATTGACTTTATTACACGAGTGGGAGAGACGGTAGGACAATTTTATGGTTATAAATTTGATGGCGTGTATACAACAGATGATTTTATACAAAATACAGACGGTAGCTACAGCTTAAAAGATGGGGTAGCGTCGCTAAAAGGAAAGAATAGGTCAACCATTAAACCTGGAGACGTGAAATATATGCCGACCGCTGGTGAGACCGATAGCAACGGAAATCCGGTGTGGTCGACCAATGATCGGACCGTAATAGGGAGTCCAGAACCGAAATTTTTCGGCGGAATTGGAAATAGCTTCTCCTACAAAAATTTTGATTTAAATGTATTTCTGAATTTTGCATACGGCAACAAGGCATTTAATATGAATACCCAACGCTTTATGGGGCCATATTTACCGAATCAGAATGCTCTGAAAAGCATGGCCGGCCGATTTACATTGATTGATCCGAATACAGGGGCTGAAACTAGGGATCTTGTTCGTCTGGCCGAACTGAACCCAAACCAACATGAGAAGGATCACGTCTGGAGCCTGAATGCAGCAAATAATATTGCCATCAGCGATGCATTGGACTATTATCTAGAAGATGCTTCCTTTTTGAGAATCAATAATGTTACCTTGGGCTACACGATGCCGCAAGAACTGTCAAAACGTGCTTTCATCCAAAAAATGAGAGTTTTCCTCACACTTAACAATATCCATACGTTTACGAAGTTTTCTGGTTATGATCCCGAGGTGGCATCGACATCGTCTATTTTAACTCGGGGGGTAGACAATTCAGCCTATCCAAGGACAAAAAGTTTTGTCCTTGGTGTCAACTTGACGTTTTGACGGGGGCAATAAATAGGGGAACGAAAGTTTATGTTTACAGAAATAAGCCCAATGAATTTGAGAGGTCAGGTAATTACAGAAGACAACGTATTCATACAGGCAAAATAACAATATTCCAATGAAAAGAATAGTCAGCATCTTATGCGTGGCCTGCTTGTTGACAACAGGATCATGCAAGAAATTTTTGGATCTTCCTTCTCAAAGCGATTACGATAGCAATAATATTTTTGAGAATGCGGATCGTGTGGAAATGGCTTTACTGGGGGCTTATACCAGTGTGTTTAACACTGAATTGTACTATCAACTCGGTATGGGCACAGATGAATGTTTTTCAACTGAGGGTGAGACCAACTCAAAGAATCAGGTTTCCAATTATGTTTATACGCCGGCAACAAGTCCATCGTCGACTTATACAGCCATGTACTCCGGTGTTGAACAAGCTAATGTGTTAATTAAAAATATTCCGTTGATGCAGCCTCAGACGGAGGCTGAAAAGCGTAAATTGGATATGCTACTTGGGGAATCGCTGGCGATACGTGCCAAGAATATGTTGAATGTGGTACGTTATTTTGGCGATGTTCCTTTTCCACGTATTCCCGTCGTCGATGCGGGAAGCTTTACTTCTTCACGCGTTAGCCGTGACACTATTTTGGAGGGTTGTATCGAAGATTTACAAAAGGCAATTACTTTACTCCCATGGAAAAGCGAGTCCGGTCTATCGGTAGAACGTATTTCAAAGAATTCGGCCTATGGACTATTGGCACGTACGGCTTTATATGCGGCAGGATACTCCCTACGATGGGATTTAAACTCGTATTCAGCAAGTAGCGTCCAGCTGAGCAAACGCTCGGATCAGGCTAGGATACAACAGTTATATCAAATTGCCCGAGATGCCTGCAAAGCTGTTGTAGAAAGGGGAGAAAATAGTTTGATCGACTACGAAACAATATTCAGGAATGTCATCAATGGCAAGTACGATAATGAATCGATGTTGGAATATGGTCAAAAGGGCGCAGATCGTAACGATGCACAGATTGGGTATACAAATGGTTTTTTTTCTCATACAAATTCTTTTTATGGCAAAGCGCAACCGGCAATGGCCGCATTTCCGACATATTATTTCGAATTTGAGGAAGGCGACAGCCGTCGTGACGTTGCAATTGCAACATACTCAATCACCGCGGACAGTAAACACCAAATGAATACTTATGCGAGCAACACAATAGGTAAGTTCCGTGTCAACTGGAAATCGGAGAAAGGCATTGCTGTAAACAAACGAGATATTAATTGGATCGAATTGCGGTATGCGGATATCCTGTTGATGTATGCGGAGGCGGAAAATGAAATCAATCAGGGACCAACGGCAACAGCGAAAGATATGTATGAGCAGGTTCGTTTACGTGCTTTTAAAAACGATAAAAGTAAAATCGGACTGACACCAAGCTCCTACCAAGGGTTTAGGGAAGCTCTTATTCAAGAACGTAAGCTTGAGTTGGGCTTTGAAGGATGGCGGCGGACTGATTTGATACGATGGGGAATTTTATTCGAGAAGTTGACCCAGACGAAGCAAGACCTATTGGACCTTGCTTCACATACAGGAAAATATGCAAATATAGATCTCTTTCGGGCATATAGAATGACAGCGGCCAATACCTTTAATGATCCTCTGGTTGCTCAAGAGTTTATTTCATTTAAAGAGATTCCCGATGCTTCAAAAAGGGCAGAGCTAACAGACCAAGGGTATACACTCCTGGATATGTATAGTAACCAGTCGATCTTCTTTGCCAATGCATTGACGCCAACAGCGACTTGGGTAGATAATATTTTTAGGGGCTTAGAAAAAAATAAAGTGGAGATACTGCCGTTAAGTACCTCAACAATTGATAATAATCCGGGGCTTACAGGCCAACAGCATCCACTTTATTAAGAGGACAACCTGCTATTTCCCTGCCCTGTAGGGATGGGGAGATAGCGGTAATCGTAACCCTACTTTTGATAACACAACGATGATATTCCGACAAATAACCTTAATAGTATTTCTAGTGGTCAGTGCGCTAACTATAACAGCACAGCCCATGTACCAGCAGTTTGCAGATGCAGAAATGAAACGTTTCCCTGAAGCTTGGCAATTAGATCACGGCAAACGGCTTTATTTCGGTTATGCGCAAGGCTTAGGTTGTCTTGCCATGTTAAAAGTTTTCGAAAAGACAGGAGATAAAAAATACTTCAACTATGTGGAAAAATGGGCCGATACTTTAATCAATGAGAAGGGGCAAATCCACTTATATGAGCTCAGCACGTATAACGTGGACTATATCAACCCGGGAAAAATATTATTTGAACTTTATGAAAAGACCAAAAAGGAAAAATATAGACTGGCTATAGAATCATTGGCGCATCAACTGAAGTATCAGCCGACTACGCTTGAGGGCGCTTACTGGCACAAATTGATTTACCCCCATCAGGTCTGGCTCGACGGCGTTTATATGACTGCACCATTTTTGACAAAGTACGCTAAAATGGTTGGCGATGACCGCTATTACGATAAGGCTGTCGACGAGATTCTGATTACGGCCAAACATACCTTTGATGCGGCGACCGGATTATATTACCACGCGTGGGATGAAAGTAAGAAGCAGGCCTGGGCAAATCCGCAGACGGGGCAGTCTCCCAATTTTTGGGGAAGAAGCATCGGCTGGTATTATATGGCGGTCATTGATGTGCTGGATGATCTCCCCGCGCGTCATCCAAGAAGACCTGCGCTAATTCAATTGGTGCAGTCCCTGGCGGAGAGTCTGGCGAGATATCAAGATCAAGAGGGCCTGTGGTGGCAGGTCATTGACCAGCCGCAGCGCGTGAGAAATTATCAGGAGGCGTCGGTAAACAGCATGTTGCTATACGCTTACGCCAAAGGTATCCATAAAAAGTATCTGCAGGAGAGCTACCGTACTCTGGTGGATCGATTATATCGTGGTATTCGAAAAAAATTATTGAAACGTGAAAATGGAGCTTGGACATTGATCCAATGTAACGCTGTGGCTGGATTGGGCGGAAGTCCCTACCGTGATGGTAGCTATGACTACTATGTCGGTGAGCGGGTCCGGAAGAATGATACCAAGGCAACCGGTCCATTTATCATGGGCTGTATAGAAGCGGGTTTTTGATGGAGGATTCAGGTCTTTTATTTAAATATTTATAAACAAATCATTAATTTTATAATTATTAAAATCTAACAATGACCAGTTCCGTAAATCAATTTTTAAAAACCCTGGAAATTAGTGACTTCTCTGCTACTCCAAAGTATTTGCAGCTGGCAAATACAATTATTGATGCTGTAAAAAATGAAACATTGGTTCGGAATGACATGCTGCCCTCCATTAACGAACTGAGTGCATACCTTGAGATATCCCGCGATACGGTCGAAAAGGCTTACCGTTATCTAAAGAAAAATGAGATTATTGCTTCAAATCCGGGGAAGGGCTATTATGTGAATAAGACCGACGTCCAGTCAAAACTTAAGATTGCGCTTTTCCTCAACAAACTGAGTGCCCATAAAAAAATAGTTTACGACTCTTTTGCGAGGGAACTGGGTGATTTTGCCAACCTGGATCTTTTTGTTTATAATTCGGATCTATCATATCTGAATAACCTTTTGGGCAGCCTGACCAAAACTTATGATTACTACGTGCTGTTTCCACATTTTAAAGAAGGAAGGGATAAAGCTCCGGACATCATCCGCAAGATCCCAGCAGAAAAATTGATGCTATTGGGTAAATTTATCGAGGATGTGCCCGGCGATTTTCCAGCAGTATATGAAAATTATGAACGGGATATTTACAATGCTCTGGAGGAGGCAAACGAGGTGCTGAGTAAGTATAAAAGCTTAAAACTGGTATTTCCCGACTATAGTGATTTCCCAAAAGCTATTATCAAAGGCTTTTATAAGTTTTGCCAGCAATTTGCTTTTGAACATGAGTTAGTATCGGACATCGATGAGGAAAAAGTGGAGAAAGGCACCTGTTATATCAATATTATTGAAGACGATCTGGTGAAGCTGCTGAATAAGGTGATTCAAAATAAATTGGTCATCGGCAAGGATGTAGGGATCATCTCCTACAATGAAACCCCCTTGAAGAAATTCATATTAAATGGTATTACGACGATATCTACTGATTTTGAGATGATGGGGAGACTAGCTGCAGAATTGATTATGAACAAATCGAAAGAACGGGTCGAGGTACCATTCTACCTAAAGTTAAGACCTTCAGTCTGATTCTAATAGAAAAAGACCGGTTGCATCACAACCAGTCTTTTTTTGATCTATAGCAATAAGATTATCGGCTATCCGAGAATCTTACTTTCTTAGCTGAATTTATTTCTTTAATGTTTTTACAGGGAAAAGATCAATCACGCCGGTTGCTACTTTACTGATGTTATTGATTGCTTTTTCTGGGTTATCAACGTCTCCCGAGCCACGGGCCTGCCAGATCACGGAATTGGTCTTGCGGTCTATGGCTTCGATGATCAGGTGGCCATAGCGGTAGCGTTCTTTTGCCACAGGGTAATATCCGCCGCCATAAAAATAAGGTGAAAACCATGGCCGGTACCAACCCCAGGGGCCGCCCCATCCGTAATATGCACTTCCGTATACAAGACGGCTTTTGTTGTTGACAATAGCAATGTAACGGAATAGAAGGTCCGGATTATCTTTTGTATACTGAAGTCCCTTCGCCTCTAAAGCAGCGTTGGCCGCATCCAAAATATTCGTTTTGGCAATATCATTGTCAAAATAGGATTTTGAAAGCGAGTCAACAGGAGGTAACCAAGCATACGTTTTGAACGGTGTAAAATCCATCTTTTCTACCCGCGTAGTATTGTATTGGTAAGATGAACATGATGCCAGTGCAACGCAGAGCACCAAAAATAAAAGAATCTTCTTCATGGCCTATATGGAACTTAATATTTTATTTAACTAATTTTTTGTTCGTATTTTTTCGCCGCTAAGATTGTACGAATCCAGCAGCTTGTTATGGCATTATCCCTTTATAACTTCATAGCGTAGGGACTGCATTTTAAATTTATTAATATTAGACAAAAAACAGCACACATGGTTTAACCTCTATTGTAAAATTAATACGGATATTTTGCCACTAAGGGGATTTGTCTTCCCGTACCAAATGCTTTTGGGCTAACTCGCAGAATTGGGGGCGCCTGAAAGCGCTTAAACTCCGCATTATTAACAAGCTTGCTTACTCTTTCTACTAACGATTTTTCAAATCCCATTGCTACAACTTCTGATCCTGTCTTCTCATTTTCAATCAATTCAAATAAGATGCTGTCGAGCAATTCATATTCGGGCAGCGAGTCCGAGTCCTTTTGGTCGGGACGCAATTCCGCCGAAGGTGCTTTTTCAATCGTATTGACGGGGATGATGATACGTTCCCGGTTGATATAACGGGCTAATTCGTAGGCCTTGGATTTGTAAACATCGCCAATGACAGAAATGGAACCGGCCATATCGCCGTAAAGGGTGCCGTATCCCACGGCGGCTTCGCTTTTATTCGATGTATTGAGCAAAATATGGCCAAACTTGTTGGAGATGGCCATCAGGATCACAGCCCTTGCACGGGCCTGAATATTTTCTTCGGTTGTGTCAGGCTGCAGCCCCTCAAAAAGAGGAGACAGGCTGTCTTCGTATGCCGCTGCAATAGCTTTGATAGGGACAATATGATGTTGGCAGCCTGTATTATTAACCAGATCCAGCGCATCTTTGATCGAATGATCCGAAGAATATACGGAGGGCATCAGAACGGCCAGGACGTTGTCCGCACCAAGGGCTTCACAGGCTAGTGCAGCGACCAAGGCAGAATCCAGCCCTCCCGACAATCCCAGCACGGCTCGTCTGAATCCGGATTTTTGAAAATAATCCCGAAGTCCCAAAATCAGGGCATCATGGATCAGTGCAATATCGGATACCGCATCCTTGACCGAAGCTGTTGTCGACGTAATATTGCGCTGATGATAAGTGACGTATTGAAGATCTTCTTCAAATCGTTTTAGTTCAGCTATTTTTCCTCCTTCGTTATTCAGGGCCATTGAGCGGCCATCAAAAATAATATCCATATGTGCCCCCACCTGATTAACATAAATCAGTGGCCGTTTAGACTTTTTAACCTGTTGCGCGAGTACTGTCAACCGTTTATCAAAATGTGTATAGGAAAATGGGGAGGCCGCAATATTGATCAGCAGATCGGGGTTTTCCTGCTGTAGTTCGGCCATGGGATTGCCAACATAGGAATTGCCGCCCTCATCGTCATCCCAAAGGTCCTCGCAAACAGTCAGCGCAATCTTTACACCCTTCAGTTCGATACAGTGGAAGCGCTTGTTTGGCTCGAAGTAGCGATATTCATCAAAAACATCGTAGTCTGGGAGAAGCCCCTTTTTAACAATATTTCGGACGGCACCATCTTCAATAAAAATGGCAGTATTGTACAGTTCCTTACCTTCAGGATCGCTATTTTTAACGGGAGCACCAATGATGCAGGCTATATCCTGACAGTGGCTGGCGATTTGCTGGATAGCTTCATCACATTGACGTCTAAATACCTTACTTCTTAAGAGATCCTTGGCAGGATATCCGCCGATCGCCAGTTCGGCGAATATGATCAGATCGGCGGCTGCTGATCTGGCCTGTTCGATAGCATGTATGATGTTTGCGGTATTTGCTTCAAAATTGCCAATGTGGTAATTTAATTGTGCTAAAGCTATTTTCATGTATATGTATATTAGTCATCGGGATCTAATCACAAATTTATTTCTTTTTGTCGAAAGTATTTCTTTTATTCTAGCTTTTCTGGCCTATAATTGTGACTTTTGAGAACGGGATATTATCCGTTTCGTTACGGTTAAATACCATCCTGTGTCTTGCTCCTCTATATGTAACATGGATGTTGCTAAAATGTTTTAACATAATTTTAACAACGTTAAATGCTGTTAAATTTCTTGACAGCGGGCGAAATCTGTGCTATCTTTGATGTATCAAAACAGAAGAAATAGATAAAGTAAGAAATAATGGTCTTTTCATAATTTAGGTTAATAATTGGTTAGGTAAAGCTCGGAGTTCCCCACTTCGAGCTTTTTTATTTTAGGCACGCCAATAGGTTCCCCATTAAGTCCGCGAAGTATATTAAGATTATAAGAGAGCATTAGAGATCTTACCCTTTAAGAAAGCGACGAGGTACAGCTTGTTCGCCGAAAGGCTGGCGTAACAAAACAGGATATTGAGACAATAAGCGGTATCGAGGCACAAAGGATAATGGTCAGGAATTTGGTCGCACAGCTAGGTCAGTAAGTTGTTATGTCAAACTACTTCGAGAAGGGCTGTTCCAGTGTGTGGATAATACTTTTCACAACGGCTGTCAGTCGTGTGTTTATGTTAATAAAAATCGGATCCCAACGGAAAAAGAGGTGAGAGAAGGAATACGCTGAAAATTTGCTGCTTCTTACAGGGATGGAATTCAACCAAAAATTTAAATCCAACGATTAGGGCTTATCGCCTATGCATATCGCTTGCGATCAAAGGAGCCGCTGAGGAGCGGTGGAGTTAGCTTCTTTTATTCCAAATCAGCGAATTAAATATTTTGGGGATTGAACACATGTGCAGCTGGTTTTGAATTTGGTCCTGCAGTTTCAGAAAAAAAGGAAATAATGGTAGGGCGGTTTGATATTTACCCACTAACAGTTAGTCAAACGGTAGACAGCAGCGAACGTCGATTGGACCCTGCATGAGGGAAATGCATTGAATCTATTGACTGGTATCTACATTATGAAGAGGTGGCTGGGTCTATTTTTCTGCCGAAAAGAGCGGTATTATACGATGTTGTTTGTGAAGGTGTATTGTTGAATAGGAATCAAGGTGATTCCATTAATGTCATGCATATGATTTTCTCAGGAATAAAGTAAGTTCGGAATACTTTTCTTTATGCAAAGTTTCAAGTCAATAATTAACAGTTGGGCATGGCGTATTCTGTATTATTTTGATTGTTACCGGATTTAGAGCCGCGCTCCATTTATTAGATTAGTAGAAACATATTAAAAAATCAATTTATTTGAATTCTTGTTTTGATGATAAATGCGTAAGTAAAAAAAATGCGTGTGTTATCGTTAAAGTATTTTTTTTATAAATTTATTGCTTAAATTAAGGTTCATTCTAGATAGGAATAGACTGTTTTTTTTATAATATTTAACATTTATTGGTTATTAATAAAATTCTGCATTAATTTCTATATTGTTTATTAGCGTATTTTTTTTGTTAATAATATAATGTAATATATTTATATTATTAATTTGTATGCCTTGTATTCCTCTTGTTGTTTTGTTTATTCTTGTTATTAATATATATGAATATTTTTTTTGAAAAAATATTTCTTTAATTTGCTTTATTTTTTATCTTTGAAACGTCATCATTGTTAATTTATATTATGATTATGAAAAGAAACGCAATGCTATTTTTATTTATGACGCTTTTGACTGCTTTATTATTTGGGCAAACTTCATTACCACTCGTGCCGCTACCGTCAGGTGTTTCATATTATGATTATTCATCTCCTGATAATTTTCGGGCAACTAAAATAGTGGAAGCAAGGAAAGGTAATGATGGTAATTGGTATTGTTTGGTGAAACTGGAAGCAATGGGCATTAAAGATACCAGACCAGGATTTAATTATTACGATCAGCCGTCATTCTATAATAGCGTTTATATTTTGGATAAGAGCTTTATTTACACTAATGTAGAAAGCAAGCGCTATTTTCACTCTGACCATAAAGGTGTAGGGTATGATCCAAATGTTCTGGGTAAGAATGAAGTGTCTTTGTACAAAAGTTAGTCAATATATGCCAACTGGCGAAAAAGGATTTTTTATTTGGTTGAAAGCTAATTATGGAACTGAAAATCAGGTTGGTATTGTTCCTGATCCTGGTGCTAATAGTATCCCGTCTCCGAATTATAGTGGTGGAGATAGCTTTGATGTTGCCTATTATATTGGTTACAGTTATAAAAAAGGTTTTATTATTAAGAATATTTACTTTGGAGGGTGGCTCGTAAGAATGGAATCTAGCCCGAATGGTATGTTTGGAGGTGTTGGGCAGCCATTACGAGTTAATTTAACAATTGCCAAGCCAAAAGGTTAGATACAATAATGAACTATTTATGTTGATGAACATAGGGAGCTCATATTTTATTCGGTAGATGTTTAATGAAGTTTTTTTTACTTAATGTTTTCTTTTTTGTCTTTTTGGCGCTGGGCGTGGCACAGAGCATTCCAGGAGTTGTTTTTAATAAAAGCGATAAAATAAGGAAGAACATTTTAGATACAGTTAATATAACAAGAAGCTATAATGTAATAATTGTTGATAGTGTGAAAGGAAAAACATTTTCTTCAGCTTATGACGTTTTAAAAAGTGATCCTAATTTTAAGTTTGAAGATGATGGTGTTTATTATCAAGGGAAATTGCTGACAACTATAAAAATTAACGGACAGGTTTTTAATTTTACTTCTCCAGTCGAGTTGTTGAAAATGTTCCCCTCAAGTATTCTCTCTTCTTTTAACTTGGAGCCATATACTGCTCCATTAAATAGATTTTGGGGAAATGAAAATAAAATTATTAACTCGATTGATCTTAGGACTCCCAATGGTAGAATTATAGGGAATTTAGGGAATATTTCTTCAAAATATAATTTCCGAAGGAAATATGATTTTGTTGGAAATGCCATTTATTTCAAGAATAAAGCAAACATGTTACTGGATTTAAACGTCAATAATAATGCTTGGGACTGGGGTGCGGATATCGATGAGGATCTGAGTAAAGTGTTCAATAGCAAGATTTCACTTCAGAACACAACAAAATTTAAGAATGGTGATCTCGCTCTGAAGGTGGGGTATACTCATAACAATACGCTTTCCAAGGATTACTATATAGATAGTTTATCATTGATAGATTCGAAAGAAAACGGAGATGTTGCCAGAGTGCAGAGAAACTCCAGTCGGAGTTTTTATATTAATTCGACACTGAACCAGATGTTCAATAGGTTTTATTTTGATGTCACATTAGGCATACAAAAGGATTTTTTCAAAAGTGGAAACAGTAATATCAATAGCTTGTCTTATGATTTCCTTTCAAGCGATTCATCTATGACAAAGGGATATAATGGAGGAGTGAATGTTAGTTATAAACTTTATAAGAATAAACTTTTTTTGGTTACTAGTGCTTCATTTGCCCGCAATGAGTTTGCCACTGAGAATACTTATCAAAATGACAGTGTTTATAATGATATATTCAGTCGTGGTAATAATGATTTCGTTCAGGCCAAGATGTCATTGAAAGTTAATTTCAATAAGATATTTCTCGGAGACGTGTATTATAATATAAACCATTCAAATGCCGTTTCATTAAATAAAATAAATTCGACAGAACCTATAGAAACCGAACAGAAAAATCGTACACAAAATATTGGCACATCATTTAGATGGTCAAAATCGAACATTGATTTTAATGCAAATATTTACTACGAACAATCGGATAATAGGTTTGGGAGCGGTTCAGACCAAAAATCAACACAGAGGAACACTGGTTTATTATACAGTTCTTCTTTGATCATCAGGAATTTAAGGTCTCGTTTAAATAATACATTTACATTTGGTAAGATAATTATATACCCTACGCTTTCTCAAAAAAATCCTACCAATGTTACATTATCAGACAATTATTCCAGTATTGGAAATCCTGATCTTAGAAATCAATCTATGTTTAATTTGAATTGGAGTGCCAATTATCAAATGAAAAATGCTGATAATTTAAATTTAAGCTTTTCATCTTCACTAAATCAAGATAAGATTATTGAAAACCTGTCCGTTTTAAAGAATGATACTATTATTTCGGGGATAAATTTTGTTAAGGGCATCAGATTGTTATCATATGCCAATTCTAAAAATACAATTAGTCCGAATTCCAATTGGACGTTGACTTACGTTAAAAATAAACTTTTTATACCAAATCTGAGTTTGCAAAATGGAATATCCTACTCTATAAGCACGACAGATAGGAACATAGATGATAAAAGTTATTCTGATAGATCAACTACATATTCTGCAAATATAAATGCTTTTTATTATAGAGATCGTTTCTCTGCAAATATCTTATATAATCTTTCATTAAATCACAATGATTTTGATGCTTTAGATGCAACAGAACCTTCAAGTGCTTTTCGGACAGTGGGTCAGACCATTTCAACTGTAGCTAAAGTTAATTATTTTTCATTTTTTAATTTTGAGATCAGCAATAGCTATAATGTTATTAACTCATCCCGAATCTCATTTGAAAATAGTCGAACAGATATAATTCTGTCTCAAAAGTACTTTAAAGGTAAGATAGAGGCCAGTTTGAATATTTTTGATCTCTTCAATCAAATGAAACAGAACAAAGTTTTGAAAAATGATTTCTTGGTTAGAAGACAATCTAAGACACAGATGATTGGAAGGTACTTTTTACTTAATATCGCGTATAAATTTCAAAACTTAAAAACATAAGTATTCATTTTATTCACTAATTTTTTATTTCATGTTATGAAAAAGTTGTTTTTTCTATTTTTTAATGTGTTTTTTTTATCATTTGTAGGTCTCGCGCAACAAAGTCCACTACCGATGGTCTCTAGTCCTATAGACCATCTTAGGTTTGCTTATAGCCCTTCTGAAGGTGATGATCTGCGGGCTACGAGAATTAAGGAAGCCAGAATTGGTGCCGATGGTGATTGGTATTGTCTAGTTCAATTTGAGGCCTTAGGTATTAAAAATCGCTATCCAGGCAAGATTAAGTACGGGCCTTATCTCATCCCAGGCGGAGGAATCTATATTTTGCCTGCACGTCCATTCCCTAATGACACATGGTACAAAGCAGTTACAGGATCATCGAATTATGCTTATAACCCAAACACAGAAAGTATATCAAATATATTTCAGTATAAAGCTTATTCCCGTTATATGCCAACACAAACGGAGGGAGCCTTTATGTGGTTAAAGGCCAATTATGTCTCACCAACGGAAATTGGACTAGTAAATAACCCCGGAAGTTTTTCCGTTCCTTCCGATCCGACGAATAAATTTCAGATGACATATACTGTTGGAGTCACAACAAAATTAAGTCCGATTGAGGCGAAATATTGGTATGTCGTTAGAGGCGGGGGGTTCGATGTTTGGCAACCGGATACTGAAGTTGTTGTTGATTTAAAAATTAATCGACCTAATTGATTTAATTGATCAACGTGCATGGAATATTCCCAGCTTATAGGAATTAGAAGCGCACTGCTAAATAATAAACGAGCTCGATATCTGATATCGAGCTCGTTTATTATAATAGCAGTGGATATTTCAAATTGTCTATGTTAATATACAGACATTGATTAATTTACTTGACAGCTCCTACAGCTTTTAAATCGATTGTATACACCACAGGTGTGTTTTTAGGAACAGTTACTTTTTCGCTTCCAGCAGTAAATTCCTTTTGGTCAAAAGTATAGTAAGAAGGTGAAATAAAACTAATCTTATCTCCTTTTTGAAGACCTTTAGGTAGTAAACCTTCAAATCGCGCGTCTTGACCCTGAATATTAATGACTGTAGGTAAAAATGCTTGTACCCATGCCTGTCCATATGTATTGATAGCCGGACGGATATCATCGTACACTTTAGGAACACCTTCGGTATTTTTATCGAATACTGTTCCGTTCATTAATTCGCCCTTAAAGTTGAATGTGGCAGACCACGCATTAGCTGACGGACCATAATATCCGATAGTTGCCGTATAGGTGTAAGGCGTTTCACTGCTAGATGCTAGTTCTACTTTATACCATATTCCAGTAGAATCAGAATATCTTGCATCAGCTCCCCATGTCTGTTTAGCATATTGTTCCAACAAGGGTGCTTGTATTTTTAAAAGTGAGTCCCTACGAGCCTTTTCTTTTTTGGCGGCTTCAATTTGTTGTCTGTTTAATTCGTCCCAATCGACATCATCTCCCTTACTACAAGATGCAAAAATCATCCCCAGGCACAAAAACGCCATCAAAAATTTCGTGATATTTTTCATAATTTCTTAAAGTGTGTATTAATTATAAAACTCAAAACGCATCGGTCATTGGTTTCGCTACACAAATATGTTAAATTATTCTAAAAAATCATTCAACTGTTTTGAATTCAGGTATTTTTGTTGTAAATTTTTTAAACGGAAGTCGCGGTCAAACCGAAATAGGCTGGGAAAGACCATCTTTCGCCCGTGTAATAATTGTAATGCTAAGGGATGATATTGTCCCTTTCTTTTCCCATTCCATGCCGGCTTCCAGATACTCTGATCAAAAGTGATATGCTGTGTGGATTCCGCATCGAGCTTTACGGCATAGTACAAGCTGTTGATACGCGATACGATCTCTGCTTTTGTAAACACCTCCTGCTCCATTTTCCTGCAGTAACTACACCAGTCAGTGTGTATAAAAAGAAGAGTCTCGCGTGGTGCAACAGCCATTAAAGAGTCCAGCTGTTCAAAGCTGACCCAATTTATCCGCTCCTGACCAAAGTGCAGGAGCGGATAAAACAACATGATCAACAGGAAGCTGCCTTTCCATTTATATTTCATAGCAATTGTTTTATTTAATGAAAGTGGCCTACCCGAAGGCCGAATGTATAGGTACGCGGGCGTGTAGGTCCATATATGTAATCGGAGTCGCGTAAGGGGCCTTTATCAAAATCTTTTTGAAACGCATTAAACATGTTCTGTACGCCACCAAAGATCTCGATACTGAAATGCTTGTGTATGGGCAAGGTATAACCGAGACGCAGATTCAGTTCAACAAAATCACGCGCGTCTTTGAGCGTCATGATGTCATCCTGGATATGTGGGACGATCATTTTACCGGTATATACACCGGTTAGATCCACTGCCAGACGTTTGGTGGCTTTAAGATTGCTGTTCATATAGCCATAGATATTGGGGGTCCGGACATATTTTTTTGTCCAGATATCCTGGGATTCTGTTTTGCCTTCATAGATAAGCTGCTCACGCTTATAACGCGAGCGTTGTACGGTACCGCCAGCCTGAAAGGACAGCCAGGATGAGGGAGCCACATTGATTTCTATATTCAAGCCATATACGCGTGCGCCTTCGCCGTTCTGCATTTCCTGGATAATCAGGCCGTCTTTCTCTGAAGCCATGACATTGACAAACTGGTTGTTGAGATCGGTATAGAAACCCTCGACCAGCATACTGGTCTGTACATGTCCAAAGTTTTTGTTGTAACTGAAAGATCCGGTATAAGCGTTGGAGTATTCTGTTTTCAGGTTTTCGCCGATCAGCACAAATACCTGGTTGCCGCCGATGGAGGTGACGTGCATATCTTCATTAAATGCCTGTGGAGCACGGAAGCCGCGGGCATAACCTCCTCTGAACTGCAGATCTTTGCTGATGTCGTAGAGTATGGTCAGGCGTGGACTGAATGTTCCAAAGCGTTGATCTGAATTGCGGTTTATTCCTGCCAGACTATATTTACCGTCGACGTAGGTATAGTCATAGCGGGCACCGATCAAGGTTTTTAATGTCGCAAAGGGCTTCCACTCGTATTGAGCATAGCTGCCCAGCCCTTTGCTCCGCTGGTCGATGGTTCTGTTGTAACCAGCGATTTCATCCTGTGTGTCGTTGTAGGAAAACTCGACACCTGCTGTGAATACGTCCCGTTCGAAATTATACGTGTACTGGCTTCCAGCAACGAGGGCTATGTCGTCCGTTTTACCATAAGCATTTGAAGCCAGGGTGCTGTCTGCTAACGTTGAGCCACCGCCTAGTCCGCCGTAATAACTGTCGCGCACGGTCTTCTGTACAGATCCATATGCGGACAGTTTATGTTTATAATCTTCGGAATAATGATCATAGGTGATACCACCTACGACAGAACTAGTCTGTAACTGTTCGGTAATCTGCGTAAGGTGCGGGACTTTGTCCAGCTGATCACCGCCCCGGCGGAACTCATTGACTGTACTAAAATCAACTGTGATTTTATCCAGATCACTGGGTTTATAGAATACTTTGGTACCAAAAGTCGTGTTACGCAGTTTGGTAATCTCTGAGAAGCCATCTCCATTGGCATCATAAGATTGCCTATTACGGTGCATACCATAAAATGTGGCGCCGGTTTTGAGGTCCTCCGCCACCAGTGAGGTGTTGAAGTCCACAGTGTTGTCCCAGCTTTTTCCGTCGATCAGGGAGTTGGTGGATTTTACCTGCCAGTCATTCTCGACAGGATCTTTGGTGATGATATTGATGGTTCCCGCAATGGCGTTGGCACCAAACAGGGCTGAGCCACCGCTTCGAACCACTTCAATCCGGTCAATCATGCTGGTCGGTATCTGATCTAAGCCGTATACACTATTCAAGGCCGAGAAAACAGCTCTGCTATTGATCAGAATCTGTGAATAAGGACCTTCCAGGCCATTTAGCCGCACTTGTGAGAATCCGCAGTTCTGACAGTTGTTTTCCACCCGTACACCGGGCTGGTAGTTCAAGGTTTCGGACATGGCGACAGACTGTGTCGCGTTGAATAGCTTAGGACCGATCACGTTTACCACCACAGGGGCGTCTTTACGTTTGACACCGTAGCGGGTAGCCGAAACGACGACCTCATCCAGGTTCAGGTTGTCTTCTTCCAACTGGATCTGTACCGGTGATTTTATGGTGTCCATGGCAATGACCTTCGTCAATGACCGGTAACCTACCGCCGAGATGTTTAACGTGATTTTCGCGCCTGTAATCGCATTAAATTTAAAGTGTCCCGCGGTATCTGATGACGTGACGGATTTGCTATTTTTGACCGTCACAGTGCCCGATGGAATGGGCTCACGACTTCTGTTGAATAGATGGCCTTCTAGGGGTGTTTGTGCATATATTGTGGATGTACCAGCCAGTAAGCTAGCGAGTAACGTGTATTGCTTTAACATAGTTGTGTTGTGATGTATATAAAATAATAGATGCCGATCTTCGGTCACTCGAATAATAGCTACTATCCTGCGTATGCTTTTTCAGAAGCATAGTCAGTACCTGCCTAACGATCAGATAAGAAGGCGGATATGCCATTCCGAAGGTCCATAAGACCTGCTGTTGCAACCTGATCGTGGGCCAGTCTTTCCAAAACTATTATCTTAGCGTTGACCGGAAGAACACATATTAATGTAAATAAAGCCAGACCCTATATAGACTGTATTAGCGTACAATGTTTGAATGCCACTTGGTTTTAATTGCGTGCAAACATGTCTTGCTCACTGTCGGTAATGAAAGTCAGTAGGCTGGTTAATATAAAGTAAAATGCTGGTTAAGCGACGCAGGGCGGGCCTCTCAGGTAATAGTGGTCAATTGTGATACCGAACACATCTGGACAGATCGTACGATAATCCGTCTTAGGGACTTCCCGTGGGACAGGAAGCTCCAATACGGTAAATTCTGTCTGAACGTAGGTATTCTGATAAATAACGTTCAGATAGTCGATCTGGTCGTCGGTTTCTTGGGGCTTTTCTTTCTTTGTAAAATCGTAAGGGTGAGTGTGCATGACAATTTCACCGGTGGATTTTACTTCCTTGTGCATAAAGACAACACCTGAAATGATAATCAGGGACATCAATACCAATTGGAATGATGCAATAAACTGACGAATATTTCCTGTTGCTTTGGACTGCATAAAAAAAGCGTTACTTTGCATGTAACGCTTCAAAAATACGATATAACTTAACGAAGTTAAAATTAAAAATTAAAAAAATTCAATACTGAATATTATCTAATTAAGTGGTTGTTGTCGTCCGGAAATACAACGGAGGGCTTAAATTGCTTGGCCTCCTCAAAATCCATTGTAGCGTAGGAAATGATGATAACGATATCGCCGACTTGAACCAGGCGCGCTGCTGCACCATTGAGGCAGATGATTCCCGAACCACGTTGTCCGGGGATCACATACGTTTCCAGACGGGCGCCGTTGTTATTGTTCACAATCTGGACCTTTTCGTTGGCGATGATATTTGCGGCATCCATCAAATCTTCGTCTATTGTGATACTACCCACATAATTCAATTCCGCTTGTGTAACTTTCACGCGGTGAATCTTGGATTTCATTACTTCTATAACCATGGCGCAAAGGTAAAGCTTTTTTGGTATTTTGTAATGGGCCTTTCATCATTCTACAATCATATTATCAATCAGCCGTACCCCCTCTACCCAAGCTGTGACAAGAACCACATGTTGCTTGCTAAAATCAATCTGATCGACTTCTTTTAAAGAAGAGCTTTCACAGATAGCAAAGTATTCGACCGTAATGCCGGGTGTTGATGTTAGAATTGCTAGGGCTTGTGCCTTAATGTCTTTAAGGTCAGTTTGATCCTTGATATGGTCTTTAACATATTGCAGCGCGCGGGAAAGTGCCAGCGCAGTTGTCTTTCCAGCTTCACTTAGGCGCATATTACGGGAGCTTAGGGCTAAACCATTTTTATCCCGGACAGTTGGACAGATAGCCAATTGTACCGGTAAATGTTTGATTTCGATCATCCGTTTGATAACCATGACCTGCTGGAAGTCTTTTTGACCAAAACAGGCGATATCCGGCTGTACCAGGGTAAATAATTTGTACACCACCTGCGTGACTCCCTGAAAATGGCCGGGACGTTTTTCTCCTTCCCAGATTCGGTCCAGTTCGCCAAGGTCAAGATGCCATTGTTCATTGCTATCTGGGTACATTTCTGTTACATTGGGCATGAACAGAATATCACAACCTGCCGATTCGAGCAATTTGATGTCGTTTTCAATTGGCCGGGGATACTTTTCCAGGTCTTTGGGATCATTGAACTGAGTAGGGTTTACAAAGATGCTGCAGATCCGGATGTCACTGATCGGTCTGGCGTAGTCCAACAGGGAGAGATGACCTTCGTGTAGCGCGCCCATTGTCGGGATTAGGGCGATTTTTTTATGGGATGAGCGTGCTTTCTGTAGATATGCCTGGAGAGATGCTTTCGTTTTGAAAATTTCCACAATGATAAATAGTTTTTTGTTGGCAAAGTTGCATATTATTTTGGGAATATAAAACGATGATTGATAGTAAATTGCATGGTAAGTATTTTTTTCGTACCTTTGTAGACCGATTTTACTGTTCGAAAATAATAAATAAAAATAACTGGAGATGGCAAAAACGAAGATATTGTTTATTACTCACGAGATGTCGCCTTTCCTCGA
>PJUE01000049.1_pt1 | contig 189201 bp, 186 predicted proteins | sample 1512171 | NCBI WGS metagenome assembly PJUE01 (sample SAMN08177674, study PRJNA422409) | Feces metagenome, whole genome shotgun sequencing project. | isolation source: Chicken feces (3) enriched on wood chips: alkali lignin treatment | host: Gallus gallus | place: USA: Madison | collected 2015-01-15
AAGGCGTGTTGCTCCCTCTCCCCTTGCGGGAGAGGGTTGGGGAGAGGGGTGGCTCTTGGCGAAAAACCAAGCATGCGGCTTCGCCGCCCCCTCTCCTGCCTTCGGCATCCTCTCCCGCAAGGGGAGAGGAGAAGGGCCGCAGCCACAGTCACAGCAACAACCGTTGCCTTCAAAACGTCCCGCGCGCAATCAGTCCAATCGCCACCACCGCCAGCACCAGGCCAACGCGGTTCCACAGGCTGGTCTTCTCGCCGAACGCCAGCACGCCGACCAGCGCACCCAGGCACACTACACCGATGTTCATGCTGGCAAAAATCGTTGCGGGGCTGTGCGGCAGCGCCTGGTGCGCCCGCACGTAAAACAAAATGTTGCCGAAGTTGAGCAGGCCCAGCAGCAGCCCATAACCAAGATTGCCCAGGGTCAGCCAGCACTGGCCGGTCAGATGCCGATACAGCTGCCAGCCCAGCATCAGCACGAAGGCGATGCCAAAACTCACCAGCAGGGCCGCAGTGGAGGGCGTTCCGGCGGCGGCTACCTGCTTGAGCAGGATGTCGATCAGGGCAAAGCCGGCCCAGACCCCCAGCAGCCAGCCCCAGCCTTTGCCAGCAGCGGGCGCACTGTCACCGCTGCGCGCGCTCACGCCGGCGATGGCCAGCAGGCCCAGGCCCAGGCCGGCCAGCTTCCAGCCGTTGGCCTGTTCGCCGAACAGCAGGAACGCCGCGATCAGTGACAACAGCAGGGACAGCCGTTGGGCAACGTCGCTGCGGACGATGCCGGCGCCTTCCACCGCCCGCGCCAGCACCAGGAAAATGCCGGGCAGGGCCACGCCCAGGCCAAGCAGTGACAGCCACGGTGTATGCGCGCTCTGCAGTGACGCCAGCGAGGGCTTGAGCAACAGCAGTGACAGCACGCTGGCGGCCAGGTAGTTCCAGGTCACCGCCTGGGCGATGTCCACGCCACGGCGCGGGGCCAGCTTCAGCAGCACCGATACCAGGACGCTGCAGATCACACTCAGGACAAGGAAATGCATGGATTTGGGCAGTTGTGAAGGGCAGGCGTGAAGCCGCCGGACGGGGCCGCTATTATGGCCGCATGCAAACTCTCCCATTCCCCCACGAATCGGCGACGCTGATGCTGGATGGCCCTGTCGGCCCCCTGGAAGTCGCTGTCGACCTGCCTGATGGCGAGGCCGCGGCGCGTCCCATCATCGCGGTGATCTGCCATCCGCTGTCCATCGAGGGCGGCAGCATGCACAACAAGGTGGTGACCATGGTCTCGCGCGCGCTTCGCGACCTCGGCATCACCACGGTGCGCTTCAACTTCCGCAGTGTCGGCGCTTCGGCCGGCAGCTACGACAATGGCGAGGGCGAGGCCGATGACCTGCGCGCGGTGGTCAACTGGGTGCGCAGCGAACGCCCGGATGCCGCATTGTGGCTGGCCGGTTTCAGCTTCGGCGCCTATGTGTCGCTGCGCGCCGCCGCGCAGCTGCAGCCGCAGGCCTTGATCTCGATCGCACCGCCGGTTGGCCGCCGCACCTGGGACTTCTCCGAAGTGCAGCCGCCGGCCAACTGGCTGGTGGTGCAGGGCGATGCCGACGAAGTGGTGGATGCCCAAGGTGTCTACCAGTGGCTGGAATCACTGCCGAACCCGCCGCAATTGGTGCGCATGCCCGACACCTCGCATTTCTTCCACCGCAAGCTGATCGACCTGCGCGGGGCGATCCAGCATGAAGTGCGGCGTTGGCTGCCCGACGGCAGCAATTGAGCATGGATGCAATGACGCCCTCACAACGCTACGCCGCCGGCGTGGCCCGCGGCGATTGGCGCGACGATGTGGCCCAGCATGCGGCGCTGGCCGAGCTGGACCGCATCCACGAAGCCATCGTCGACAGCGCACAGGATGGCTGGCTGGACCGGCTGTCGGCGTTCTGGAAAAAGCCTGAGCCGGTCAAGGGGCTGTACTTCTGGGGCGGCGTGGGCCGTGGCAAAACCTTCCTGGTCGACCTGTTCTACGACGGCCTGCCGATCGAGCAGAAGTACCGCACCCACTTCCACCGTTTCATGCGTGGCATCCACGAGCAGCTGCACCAGCATCAGGGCCAGAGCGATCCGCTGGCGAAGATTGCCCAGCAATGGCGGGACAAGCTGCGGGTGCTGGTACTGGACGAATTCTTCGTCACCGACATTGGCGATGCGATGCTGCTGGGGCGGTTGCTGGAACGGCTTTTTGCCGAGGGCGTGACCCTGGTGACGACCTCCAATACCGCCGTGGAGAATCTCTACCTCAACGGCCTGCAGCGCGACAGCTTCCTGCCGGCAATCGCACTGCTGCAGAAGTACTGCGTCGAGCTGTATGCCGAAGGCACCGAGGACTACCGCATGCGTGCGCTGACCCGCTCGCCGGTCTACCGCGCGCCGCTGGATGCCGACAGTGATGCGTGGTTGGCGGGGCGTTGGAAGGAGCTGAGCGGTGCCGAGCAGGCCCGTGGCGGCAATATCCAGATCGAAGGCCGCAAGATTCCGGTGCGCGGCCGCGGCAAGAGCATTGCCTGGTTTGATTTCGTCGCCCTGTGCGAAGGCCCGCGCGGCCCGTCGGACTACATCGAGATCGCGCGTGAATTCACCACCGTGCTGCTCGGCGGTATTCCGCATTTCGACCGCATGAACGAAGACGCGGCCCGACGCTTCGTCAACCTGATCGACGAGCTGTACGACCGCCAGGTCAACCTGGTCTGCACCGCGCAGGACGCTCCGCCACTGCTGTACAGCGGCACCCGCCTGGCCGGCGCCTTCGAGCGCACCGCCAGCCGCCTGATCGAGATGCAGAGCGCCGAGTACCTGGGCACCGCGCACCGCCACTGACGCCTCCTGTAGTGCCGAGCCATGCTCGGCAAGGGGAATTCCCAGCAACCCCAATGTAGTGCCGAGCCATGCTCGGCAAGGGCCATTCCCAGCAATCCCAATGTAGTGCCGAGCCATGCTCGGCAAGAGGCATTCCCGGCAAAGCCTCTGCCGAGCATGGCTCGGCACTACAGCAGCGTTGTCGGTAAAGCCGAAGGTCAAAAGCCAACCCCTCCCCAACCCTCCCCTTGGCCGGAGGGCAAAGGGAGGGGGCGTTAACCCCACTCCCCATCCCCATCCGTTCCTATCCCCGTACGCCGCATCACGCGGCCCGCATGGGAGCAGCAAGCATGGCGAGTGCAAAGGGTATGAACAGGCCGGTGGTCCGCAGCATGGCGTTGGCGGCGGCAGTGACGCTGCTGGTCGGCTTGCCGGCCGCCGCAGCGGTTCGTCACACGCCGTTCCCGGTAACGGCGGATACCGGGGATCTCAAGGCGCCGACCCTGCAGCGTACGCGCCAGACCCAGCCCAACTTCCAGGCACCCAGTGCCACCGTCTGCAGCGACACACCCGTGCTGCGCGAGCTTGCCGATCCCAGTCCCAGGCCGCAGCAGCACAGCGGCGAGCTGCGTCTGCGCCGTGGGGGCGATGCAGGCGCAACGGCGAAGATGATGGCGCCGATGCCGTCGCCTGCGGCCCCGCCGCCGCCCATGGCGGTCAGCGCTGAAGCCACCGCCGACGTTGCCTACGCTGCCGTGGAATCGCCGATGGCCAGTGCCGCGGCCAGTGGGCATGTACGTCAGCAGCAGTCGCCAGTGACCGCAGGTGTGGTCGATGACAATGCCGACTTCAGCGGCTTCCGGCAGTTCCTGGAGCGCCACGAAGAGGCCAATACGCTAGGCCGCGATGTCAGCGTGCGCCAACGCCTGCAGGTGGTGGATGCACGGGGCCGGCCGGTGCCGGATGCGGAAGTGGCGGTGACGGCACGCAATGGCGCGCGGATGTGGGCGCGTACCGATGCCGGCGGCCAGGTGTGGCTGCACCCCAACGCGTTTGATGATCGCGACTCGGACAGCTACCAGGTGCAGGTGCGGCGTGCTGGCCAGACGGTGACCTCGGTCCTGCAGCGTGGCCAGAAAAACGTGTTGAGGGTGACGGTGCCCAACGCAGCGCTGCCGGCGCGCGCCAGGCTCGACCTCGTGTTCATGGTTGATGCCACCGGTTCGATGGGCGACGAGATCGACAAGCTGCGCGACTCGCTGCAGGGCATCGTCCGCGATATTGCCCAGCTGCCGTCCAATCCGGACATCTGCCTGGGGCTGGTGACCTACCGCGACCGTGGCGATGCGTATTTCGTGCGTGGCTGGGACCTGAGCAACAACGTTGCGGGCTTCCAGAAGGTGCTCGATGGCGTGCGCGCCAGTGGCGGCGGTGATTACCCCGAGGCAATGAACGAGGCTTTCGACCATGCGGTGCAGGCGATGAGCTGGCGCGGAGCCTCGACCACGCGCCTGTTGGTGTCACTGGCCGATGCACCGCCGCATATGGACTATCCGCCACCGCATTATGACCAGACCATGCTGGCGGCGCTGGGCAAGGGCATCAAGGTGCTGAGCGTGGCGGCCTCAGGCCAGGACACCACCGGTGAGATCGCGCAGCGGCAGATTGCCCAGTACACCGGCGGGCGTTTCATCTTCCTCACCTACAAGGACGCCAACGACCCGTCCAGTGGCCCGGGCAGCGAGACCGTGCACGAGGTGGAGAATTATTCGGTGGACACGCTGGACAAGCTGGTGGTGAAGCTGGTGCGCGAGGAGCTGGCGCAACTGCCGAAGGGCTGAGCTGTGCTCCCTCCCTTTGCCGCAGGCAAGGGGAGGGTTGGCTTTCGATCTTCAGGCATTGCCGGCTTACGCCACCTGGCCCTGTAGTGCCGAGCCATGCTCGGCAGAGGCTTTCCCGGTAATGCCCCTGCCGAGCATGGCCCGGCACTACACAGAGGCTTTCCCGGTAATGCCCCTGCCGAGCATGGCTCGGCACTACACAGAGGCTTTCCCGGTAATGCCCCTGCCGAGCATGGCTCGGCACTACGCAGAGGCTTTCCCGGTAATGCCCCCTGCCGAGCATGGCTCGGCACTACACAGAGGCTTTCGCGGTAATGCTCCTGCCGAGCATGGCTCGGCACTACCAGGGCAGGCTTCAATGCGCTGGCAACGGGATGCTGTCGTCCTGCCGGTCATCGCCTGCCGCCATCGTCGCGGTATCGCTGCTCACCCGCATCATCTGCAGCGGCTGGCCCTGGAAACGAAACTCCAGCGCCGATTGCAGGCGGTCCAATGCCTGCACCTGCGTGCACAGCGAGCGCGCATGTTGTTCCAAGGCAACCGCGCGGGCTTCCAGGCGCTTGTCCAGTTCTTCGTCGAGTTGGTCGGCGCGTGCATCGAGCTTGTCTCCGCCGCCGGTAAACACCGACCACAGGATGCTGCGGGCGATGGAGCCACTCAGGCTCTGGGCGGCATCCTGCACGCGTGCTTCGAACCCCTCGTTGAACAGGTCCTGTTCCCAGCGGCCGCGGCCTATGGTCTGGTCGACAAAGCGCTCGGCCTCTTTTCGCAGCTTGCGGACCTTGCGCGAGTTGGCGTGGCCGGTAAGGCCTTCGTAGACCGCGTCCAGCGTGTCGAAGCTGATACCTACCGATTCGGTAGCGATGCCAGTCACCGCTGGCATCAGCTGGCGTACCCCGGCCTCCAGCGCACGCAAGCGCTGCGCGTCATTCACGGAAACATCCTGCAGGCGCCCATCCAGGCTCAGCTGACCATCGTGGAAGACGATTTCCCGCAAGCTGGCGGCGTCGCGGCGCAACCAGATGCCGCCGCCGTCGACCAGAACGTCGTAGTCGGTTTCGATGCCGCACTGGTCGGCTGACAAGCGTTGAGGGGTGGTGTTGGCTGCTTGGCCGGCCATCGGCAACAGGGTCAGCAGGGCGGTGATGAGGGTAGTTGCGCGCATGGGCTGTGCTCGTGTCGTCCTTGAGTCCGGTGCTAGCTTCATGGCTGGGGGCACCGCCTGGCCCCGGCCGGAAGTCATGTACTGCGGAACATCCAGTTTTTCACCCCATCTGAACAACTGTCATTGCCCAAGAAAATTGCGTTGGACTACTTGACTGCGCAGTCGTTTCGGACAGTTCCGGCCTGCAATATCCGGACAGTTCCGGCGTGGGCCTTGTGCCCCAAGGCTTGACGGGTTTTTACTAGATTTGGTGTTGACCCTGTCATACACCCCCACTATCTTGTGCTCCGTCGGTTCTGGCGGGTTGCTCCCGTCGGATTGAAAGGGAAGCCGGTGACGCCTGTAAGGCCATTCCGGCACTGCCCCGCAGCGGTAATTGGGAACGACCCCGCCACACAGCACTGAGGCAGCCAGCCTTGGGAAGCGGCGGAGTAGGAAGAAGGCCTGTGCCTTCCTGCCCATGAGTCCGAAGACCTGCCGACAGCCACGCGATGCACACCGCGTGGTGCCGGCTGCGGTGTCTTCGAGGGGAAGACGGCTGGTGACGTGGTGCCGTACTGCTGCCGACCCGTGGGTCGCGGGCAGTCGCGGCTGCTGCGACGCCGTCCTTCCATGCTCGCTGCTCCGTACCGGCTCTGCTTCCTGCGCGGGCAGGAGCTGCGTGCATAACGTTTGCAAGGACACCATCGTCGTGACTGCCACTCATACTGACGTCGCTCCGGCTGAAGCCGGTTTTGAACTGACCCCGCCGCCGACCGCCACCGCCATGAGCGTGACCAAGCGCAATGGCAGCACCGAGCCGGTAGACCTCAACAAGATTGTCCGTGCCATCCAGCGTTGCTGCGAAGGCCTGCATGCGGTGGACCCGATGCGGGTGGCCACGCGCACCATCTCCGGCCTGTACAACGGCGCCAGCACCCAGGAACTGGACGAGCTGTCGATCCGTACCGCCGCCCTGCTGATCGGCGAAGAGCCCGAGTACGGCCGCCTGGCCGCACGCCTGCTGGCCAACTTCATCGCCAAGGAAGTGTCCGGGCAGGAAATCCATGCGTTCTCGCAGTCGGTGGGCCGTGGCCACGAAGTGGGCCTGATCAACGACCGACTGCTCAACTTCGTGCAGGTCAATGCACGCAAGCTCAACGATGCGATCGACCCGGCCTACGACCTGAACTTCGATTACTTCGGCCTGCGCACCATGTATGACCGCTACCTGCTGCGGCATCCGCATACGCGCAAGGTCATCGAGACACCGCAGCAGTTCTTCCTGCGCATCGCCAGCGCGCTGAGCGAGGACGTGCCCGAGGCACTGGCGCTGTACCAGCGCCTGGGCAGCCTGGACTACCTGCCGTCCAGCCCGACCCTGTTCAATGCCGGCACCAGCCACGAGCAGCTGTCCTCGTGCTTCCTGCTGGATTCGCCGCAGGATTCGCTGGAATCCATCTACGACCGCTATGCCGACATCGCCCAGCTGTCCAAGTTCAGCGGCGGCATCGGCGTCAGCTATACCCGCGTGCGTTCGCGTGGCTCGCTGATCAAGTCCACCAACGGCCACTCCAACGGCATCGTGCCGTGGCTGAAGACGCTGGATTCGTCGGTGGCAGCGGTCAACCAGGGCGGCAAGCGCAAGGGCGCGGCCTGCGTCTACCTGGAAACCTGGCACGCCGACATCGAGGACTTCCTCGAGCTGCGCGACAACGCCGGTGATGATTCGCGCCGTACCCACAACCTCAACCTGGCCAACTGGGTGCCGGACCTGTTCATGCAGCGCGTGGAGGCCGACCAGGAATGGTCGCTGTTCGACCCGCGCGTGGTGCCCGAGCTCACCGACCTGTACGGCCCGGCGTTCGAGCAGGCCTACGTGCAGGCCGAAACCCAGGGCAAGGCCCGCAAGAGCGTGTCCGCCCGCAAGCTGTACTCGCGGATGATGCGCACCCTGGCCGAGACCGGCAATGGCTGGATGACGTTCAAGGACAAGTGCAACCTGGCCAGCAACCAGACCCTGCGCACCGGCAACGTGATCCACCTGTCCAACCTGTGCACCGAGATCCTGGAGATCACCTCCAACGACGAGACCGCGGTCTGCAACCTGGGTTCGATCAACCTGGGCAACCACATCGACGAACACGGCGACTTCGATTTCGAGAAGCTGGCCGAGACCGTGCGCCTGGCCGTGCGCCAGCTCGACCGCGTGATCGACTTGAACTTCTACCCGATTGAAACCGCCCGCCGCGGCAACCTGCGCTGGCGCCCGGTTGGCCTGGGCTGCATGGGCCTGCAGGACGTGTTCTTCCGCAAGCGCCTGGCGTTTGATTCGGAACCGGCCCGCGCGCTGTCGGCCAAGATCGCCGAGACCATCTACTTCCACGCGCTGGAAGTGTCCTGCGAGCTGGCCCAGGAGCGTGGCAAGCACCCCTCGTTCAACGATACCCGCGCTGCCCACGGCGAGCTGCAGTTCGACGCCTGGAACGTGGTGCCGGAAGACACCGCGCGCTGGGACGCCCTGCGCGAGCGCATCAAGCAGCACGGCCTGCGCAACTCGCTGATCATCGCGATCGCCCCGACCGCCACCATCGCCTCGATTGCCGGCTGCTACGAATGCGTCGAGCCGCAGGTGTCCAACCTGTTCAAGCGGGAGACGCTGTCCGGCGACTTCCTGCAGATCAACCGCCACCTGGTGGCCGAGCTGAAGCAGCTGGGCCTGTGGACAGCGGAAATGCGCGATGCGATCAAGCTGGCCGACGGTTCCATCCAGAACCTGCCGCAGATCCCGGAAACCCTGCGGCATATCTACCGCACCGCCTGGGAACTGCCGATGCGCTCGCTGATCGACATGGCCGCCGACCGCGGTGCCTACATCGACCAGTCGGCCTCGCTCAACCTGTTCATGGAAAGCCCGAACATCGGTGCGATGTCGTCCATGTACATGTACGCATGGAAGAAGGGCATCAAGACCACCTACTACCTGCGTTCGCGTCCGGCCACCAAGATCGCCAAGACCACGGTCAGCAGCTACACCCCGGTCGAAGCCGTGGCCTGCTCGCTGGAAAACCCGGAAGCCTGCGAAGCCTGCCAGTAACAAAAAAAGGGCCCCGAATTGGAGTTCGGGGCCCTTCTTGTGCTTTGCCAAAAACACCAACCGCTTGGGAACGGTGTTCTTGCTCTGCTACTTCGGCGAAGAAGTTTGGCAACTATACCGTTTCCAACAAACGAAATGGTTAGGTGTAGATCAAGATTTGAGCTCAAGCATCCTTAGAAAACTACGAGGCTTGTAATGAGTAAAAATACTAAAGGAACTTCCCGTTCAGTTGCTTCTCTTGCGTCGAGGACTTTGCTTAATAGCGAGTCATCGAAAATAGCAAGACAGCTTGCGGGTTCGGCTTTGGCTCAGCGGAGTACGGGTAGCCAGACGGGAGCTCAGGTGGAGGGGGTGGCTGGAAAGGTGCTTACGAGTGAAAGGTACTCAGAAGCTACGAGAAGATTGGCAGCTAGCGTTTTAGCCCAGTCCAACAAGGAACGATAAAAACTACTAGCTGGGCCATTTTAGATGGCCCAGCTTTTTGCGTAAGGAAAATTGTAATGGTCGAAAAATGTGAGCAGATGCTGCTCGATCCCGGTTTCGAGCTGACCCTGCGTCCGATGCGTTACCCGGACTTCTACGAGATGTACCGCAACGCGATCAAGAACACCTGGACGGTGGACGAGATCAACTTCCAGATCGATATCACCGACCTGCACCAGAAGATGTCGCCGGCCGACCAGCACCTGATCCACCGCCTGGTCGCGTTCTTCGCCACCGGCGACTCGATCGTGTCGAACAACCTGGTGCTGAACCTGTACCAGCACCTCAATGCGCCGGAAGCGCGCATGTACCTGTCGCGCCAGCTGTACGAAGAAGCGCTGCACGTGCAGTTCTACCTGACCCTGCTGGACAACTACCTGCCGGATCCGGAAGAGCGCTTCAAGGCGTTTGCCGCGGTGGAGAACATCGATTCGATCAAGAAGAAGGCTGATTTCTGCTTCAAGTGGATTGATTCCATCCAGGGCCTGAAGCGCATCGAGACCCGCGAGCAGCGCCGCCAGTTCCTGCTCAACCAGATCTGCTTCGCCGCCTGCATCGAAGGCCTGTTCTTCTTTGCCGCGTTTGCCTATGTGTACTACTTCCGTTCGCGCGGCCTGCTGCCTGGCCTGGCCTCGGGCACCAACTGGGTGTTCCGCGACGAGAGCTGCCACATGGAGTTCGCCTTCGAATGCGTGCGCAAGATCCGCGCCGAAGAACCCGACCTGTTCGACGCGACGATGGAGCAGGAGGTCTACCAGATGCTGGAAGAGGCCATCGAGTGCGAAGTGCAGTTTGCCGAGGACGTGCTGTCCGGTGGCGTGGCTGGCATTTCCACCCGCGACATGCGCCAGTACCTGCAGCATTGCGCCGACAACCACTTCCTGAAACTGGGCATGGCCAAGAAGTACAACGTGCGCAACCCGCTGCCGTTCATGGAATTGCAGGACGTGCAGGAACTGACCAACTTCTTCGAGCGCCGCGCCTCGGCCTACCAGGTAGGTGTGCAGGGCGAAGTAGCGTTTGATATGGCGTTCTGATGTGCTGCCTCCCTTTCACCAACGGTGAAGGGGAGCGCCTGACTCCCTCCGTTGCGCGAAGCGCAGGGGAGCACGCTTGCCTCCCTCCCTTTCACCGCAGGTGAAGGGGAGGGTTGGGGAGGGGTGCTTTGAGCTTGTCTCCCTCCCTTTCACCGCAGGTGAAGGGGAGGGTTGGGGAGGGGTGCTTTGAGCTTGTCTCCCTCCCTTTCACCGCAGGTGAAGGGGAGGGTTGGGGAGGGGTGCTTCGAGGCTCTACACGTAGAGCCGGTTCGCTTTTTACGGATGCTCAGGCGACAGCAACTGCAAAAGCACCCCTCCCCAACCCTCCCCTGCGCGTTGCGCAAGGGAGGGGGTAGAGCGCAGCGCTGCGGCTATGCTTGTCTCTCTCCTCTCGGTGGCGCCGAAGGGAGGGGGCGGAGCACTCACCGGCTGCACAGCTTCACCGGCGTATCATCTGTGGCAACTTATAGATGACACCCCCATGACCCCCATTCCCGAAACCAACCCGCCGGTCGAAGTCCGCATGGCGGAAATCGTCTTCCCCAACCACACCAACCACATGGGCACGCTGTTCGGTGGCCAGGCGCTGGCGTGGATGGACAAGGCGGCGTTCCTGGCTGCGGCCCGCTACTCGCGTCGTACCGTGGTCACCGCGCGCTCGGACCAGGTCGATTTCAAGCTGCCAATCCGCGTCGGGCAGATGGTGGAAACCATCGGCCGCGTGGTCCAGGTGGGCCGCAGCTCCATGCATGTCGAAGTGGAGCTGGTGACCGAAGACCTGCTGAGCGGTGAGCGCAAGCTGTGCACCAAGGGCACCTTCGTGATGATCGCGCTGGATGGCGAAGGCCACCCCACCAACGTGCCGGCACTGCCGACGCAGGCCTGACCGCGACGGCGATGACGCACTCTTCGGTACAGCTCGGGCGTTTGTCCGCGGCGGTGATCACCGAACTGCCGGAATTCATCGCCGGCCATCGCCGCCTGCTGGTCCTCACCGGCGCCGGCTGCAGCACCGACTCGGGCATCCCCGATTACCGCGACCGTGATGGCCAATGGAAGCGCACTCCGCCGGTGACCTACCAGGCCTTCATGGGCGAGGAGGCAACGCGCCAGCGTTACTGGGCGCGCAGCTTGCTGGGCTGGGCGCGCTTTGCCCAGGCCCGGCCCAACGCCACCCATCGCGCGCTGGCGGCGTTGGAAGCCGATGGTCGCATCGAGTTGCTGCTGACCCAGAACGTCGACTGCCTGCACCAGGCGGCCGGTAGCCAGACCGTGATCGACCTGCATGGCCGGCTCGACCAGGTGCGCTGCATGGGCTGCGAGGCGCGCAGTTCGCGTGCGTCCCTGCAGCAGCGCCTGTGCGCGGCCAATCCGGGTTGGGATGCGCTGGAAGCGGGCATCGCGCCCGATGGCGATGCTGATCTGGAAGCCGATTTTTCCGGTTTCAGCGTGCCCGCCTGTGAGCACTGCGGCGGCGTGTTGAAGCCGGATGTGGTGTTCTTCGGCGAGAACGTACCGCGCGAGCGCGTTGCCGCCGTGCATGAGCACCTGCAGCGCTGTGACGCCGTGCTGGTGCTGGGCTCGTCGCTGATGGTGTATTCGGGTTTTCGCTTCGTTGATGCCGCCGCCAAGGCCGGCTTGCCGGTGGCTGCTGTCAATCTGGGCCGTACCCGCGCCGATCACCTGCTGTCGTTGAAGGTGGAAATGCCCTGCGCTCAGGCACTTGCCTTCCTGTTGGACGGCACCAAGACGCAGTGATCCATCATGCCGGTTGAATCAACGGCCGGCGCGGCGTGCAATGAGCGCCCCCACCGTTGATGGACGTTCCCCACGTGAGCCAGCTTTTCTCACCGTTGTCGCTAGGCCCGCTTTCCCTTTCCAACCGCATCGTCATCGCGCCGATGTGCCAGTACTCGGCCGAAGACGGGCAGGCCACCGATTGGCACACGATCCATCTGGGCCAGCTGGCGCAGTCCGGCGCCGGCCTGCTGATCATCGAGGCGACCGCGGTGGAGCCGCGTGCACGCATCAGCTGGGCCGATCTGGGCCTGTGGGATGACGCTACCGAGGCCGCCCTGGCCAAGGTGCTGGCGTCGGTGCGGCGTTGGTCGGACATGCCGATCGGCGTGCAGCTGGCCCATGCCGGGCGCAAGGCCTCGACGGCGCGGCCGTGGGACGGCGGGGGTGCGATTGCACCGGGGCAGGAGCACGGCTGGCAGGTGCTGGCGCCGTCTGCGCTGCCGTTCAAGGCTGGTGAGCCGACGCCTGAAGCCCTGGACAGCGCCGGTATCGATGCGATGGTGGCGGACTTTGTTGCAGCCGCCCAGCGCGCAGTGCGCCTGGGGCTGGATCTGATCGAGCTGCATGCCGCGCATGGCTACCTGCTGCACCAGTTCCTGTCGCCGCTGAGCAACCAGCGCGACGACGCGTATGGCGGTACGCTGGAGAACCGCATGCGCCTGTTGCTGCGGGTGTTCGACGCGGTGCGTGCAGTGGTGCCGGCCAATGTGGCCCTGGGTGTGCGCATCTCCGCTACCGATTGGGTGGAAGGCGGCTGGGATGTGGCCCAGAGCATTGAACTGGCCAAGGCGCTGGAAGCACGTGGCAATGATTTCCTGCATGTCTCCAGCGGCGGCCTGGACCCGCGCCAGCAGATTCCGCTCGAGCCCGGCTACCAGGTGCCGCAGGCTGCGGCGATCAAGGCCGAAATCGGCACGCCGGTGATCGCGGTGGGCCTGATCACAGAGCCGACGCATGCCGAGGAAATCCTCATCGACGGCAAGGCCGACGCAATCGGCATCGCCCGCGGCATTCTCTACGACCCGCGCTGGCCGTGGCATGCAGCGGCAGCGCTGGGCGCGCAGATGACGGTGTCGCCGCAATACATGCGCTGCGAACCCCATGAAGCGCGCGGTCTGTTCAAGGTCGACCAACGAGGCTGACGTCCGGCGAAGGCGCCAGCGGTGCGGCCGCTGGCGCTCAGGCGTGGTCGATGTCGATGCGCCAGGCCGGCGGTAGCGCATCGAGGACGTGCTGCAGCAGCGAGCGTACTTTCGGGGTCAGGTCGCGGCGGTCGCTGACGCACAGGAACAGACGCATCGGTTCTGGTGAGGCCCGCACATCGCTGCTGGCCTCATCCTGGAACAAGGCCTGCAGTTCACCGCGGGCCAGATAGGGCGCGGCGACGAAGGCAGCCAGCCGGGTGATGCCGCCGCCGCGGGCGGCCATCGCCGCCAAGGCATCAATGTCGTCGCTGACCAGGGCCGGTTGCACCTCGGCATCAAAGCGCAGGCCGTCGCGGACGAAGCCCCAGCGCAGGTAGCGCCCATCCAGCGGGTAGCGGAACAACAGGCAGCGATGCTCGCGCAGCTCATCGGGTGTACGCGGTGTACCGGCGACCGCCAGATAGGCCGGGGCTGCACAGAACACGAACGGTATCTGTGCGATGGGGCGTGCCACCAAACCCTCTTCCAACTGCGGCTCGATGCGGATGCTGACATCCACATCCTCATGGCCGTGGTCGACGCTGCGGTCGGCCAGCAGCAGCTCCATTTCCAGTCGTGGATAACGCTGTTGCAGGGCCGGCAGCAGGGGTGCAAGCACATGCCGGCCGAAGGCGACGCTGCTGGCGATGCGCAGGCGCCCGGCCGGCTGCGCATCGGGGTCGGTGACTGCTGCCTGCGCACGTTGCAGATCGCGCTCGATATGCCGCACCTGTGCCAGGTAGACGGCACCGCGCTCGGTCAGGGCCAGCTGGCGGGTGGTGCGGTTGAACAGGCGCACGCCCAGATGGGCTTCCAGGCGGGCGATGTTCTGGCCCACCGCTGCCGCACTGATGCCCAGGGTACGCGCGGCAGCGGCCAGGCTGCCGGCGTCGGCGGTGCGGATGAAGCTGCGGATGGCGTGGAGGATGTTCATGCCGCTCGGCATTTTCCGGGAGGATTGCAAAGTAAATCTTTATAAAGCGCCAAGCCGACGCGATCTAGCCGTCCCTCGGCTTGCCGATTATCGTGCCCGGCCCGCAGCGCCTGATTGCTGCATGCATGGATCCCGCTGGATGCCAGACCCCCGTTCCGTCGCCGTTGCCCGCTGGAAGTTGCATGCGCGCACCACGCCTGTTGTTTTCGCTTTCTTCATGGCCTCGATCATGGCCATGCTGATGTGCCTGGTGATCACCGCTGCCAATGCCGGCATTGACGGCCAGTTCCCGGCGCGGGTGCTGTCGGCTTACTGCCTGGCAATGCCAACCGCCTTTTGCTGTGTATTGGTGGTGCGGCCCTTGGTGGTGCGGCTGGTGGCACTGACCGTGCATCCGCACTGAGACGGGGATGGGGGAACTGTGTCAGCTGCAACTGTCTTTGGCGGCGGGTGACCGGAACGGTTACTTTCCACGACCCGCCTGATGAACGTTGCTGGCCATGCGTCCTGATTTCATCCTCACCCTTTCCTGCCCGGACCGTACCGGCATTGTCTACCGCGTGTCCGGCCTGCTGTTCGAAGCCGGCTGCAACATCCTGGATGCCCAGCAGTTCGGCGACGAGGAGAGCGGGCGCTTTTTCCTGCGCGTGCATTTCGACATGGCCACGGCGGGCGATGAGCCGACGGTGCGTGCGCGGCTGCAGGGCCTGGGCGATGAGTTCGCGATGCAGTGGGAACTGCACGATGCGCGGCGGCGTGCGCGCCTGCTGGTGCTGGTCAGCAAGCAGGGGCATTGCCTCAATGACCTGTTGTTCCGCACCCATAGCCGCCAGCTGAAGGTGGATATCGCCGCGGTGGCTTCCAACCACAACGACTTCGCCGGGTTGGCCGGTTCCTACAATGTGCCGTTCCACCACCTGCCAGTGAGCGCCGAAAACCGCGAGCAACAGGAACAGCAGATCATCGACCTGGTCGAGCGCGAGCGCATCGACCTGGTGGTGCTGGCGCGCTACATGCAGATCCTGTCGCCACGGCTATGCGAGGCCTTGTCCGGGCGGGCAATCAATATCCACCACAGCTTCCTGCCCAGTTTCAAGGGCGCCCAGCCGTATCACCAGGCGCATGCGCGCGGGGTCAAGATCATCGGCGCCACCGCGCATTACGTGACCTCGGACCTGGACGAGGGCCCGATCATCGAGCAGGACGTGGCGCGCGTGGACCACGCAATGACGCCGCGTGACCTGGTGCAGCTCGGCAGCGATACCGAATCGCAGGTGCTGGCGCGGGCGGTGCGCCGGCATGTGGAACACCGCATCCTGCTCAATGGTCACCGCACGGTGGTGTTCCGCTGAACCCCGATGGATTCAGGTGATCTGGACGCCTGCTTCGATCAGGGCAATGCGCGTGGCCTCGTCATTGGCGGCGGCCACCGGGCGGGTCAGCTCCCACAGGAAGCGCACGCGGAAACCACTGATGGCTGCGTCCTGCGCGCTCCACAGAACACAATAGTCGCGGGCAAGGCCACAGACGTGTACCTCGCGGATACCGCGCTCATGCAGCCAGCCGGCCAGCCCGGTGGGGGTACGGGTGGCTTGCGGGCCGATGTTCTCGCGGAACGCGCTATACGAATCCACGAGCCGTTGCGTGCCTTTGCGCAGGATAAGGTCGGCGTGCTTCCAGTCCACCCGTGCATCCAGGCCTGCCCCCTCACTGCCCTGGACGCAGTGGTCCGGCCATAGGGTTTGTGGTTGGCCGTGCAGTTCGATGGAATCGAATGGTTTACGACCGCCGTGCTGGCTGGCGAACGAGGCGTGATCGGCCGGATGCCAATCCTGGGTGGCAACCACGGTGTGATACTCGCGCGTATCCAGCAACGCGGCGATGCCGGGTACGATGGCATTACCGTGCTGACAGGGCAGGGCACCACCGGGCATGAAATCCGGTTGCAGATCGATTACCAGCAACGCAATGTCGGTTCCGTACATCGACAACTTCCTCACGCGGGGAAACACAGTTTAAGCCAGTGGCGATGGAAGCAAGGTAGTGCCGAGCCATGCTCGGCAGGGGCGTTACCAGCAATCTCGGAGGTGCGGCGTAAGCCGCGAAGCAAGCAAAGCCAAAGCCAAAGCCAAAGCCAAAGCACCTCTCCCCAACTCTCCCCTTGCCTGCGGCAAAGGGAGGGAGCAACGGCGGTGGTGCCGAGCCATGCTCGGCTCTACCGCTCAATGTGCTGTTGAGCGTGAGAACAGGTTGATCACCAGCACCCCGGTGCAGATCAGGCCAATGCCGACGATGGCCGCCGCATCAAGCTTCTGCTTGAACACGAACAGGCCGATCAACGAGATCAACACGATGCCGACGCCGGACCAGATCGCGTAGGCGATGCCGGTGGGGATGGTCTTCATCACCAATGCCAACAGCCAGAAGCACACGCTGTAACCGAGCAGCGCACCCACGGTGGGCCATAACCGGCTCATTCCATCGGAGGCTTTCAGCAGTGAGGTGGCCGCGACTTCCAAGGCAATGGCGCAGGCGAGCAGGGCATAGGCGTTCATGGCGCAAGGACCGGTCGGGCAGGGCACTATTCTAGGCAGTTTCGTTCTTACGTCGGTCTTCTAGACTGGGCCAGTCACGCGGCTTGAGGCCGGTGGCAGGCGCCAAGGCAGTACCGGAACAGGGGGGCGGCTGTGCCGCAACAGCGGCAAAGCCCAGGCACTCAGGGACGAGTGCTGGCGCTTGCTGTTCCGCAGGGTGGATCCGTGCGAAGGCCTGGCCTTGGGACGGGGATTCTGCGCGATACCCGCTTTGCTGCCGTGTGACAGAAAATGCCAGACTCCACTCACGCCCCAACCCAAGCTGCAGATGGCCTACCACGCGCTGTTACAGATGTTTGCGTTGCTGCTCGTCGCTCACGCCGTGGCCGACTACCCCTTGCAGGGCGAGTTCCTGTCGCGGGCCAAGAACCGCCAGGTGCCAATGCCCGGTGTGCCGTGGTACCAGGCCCTTGCCGCACATGGTGCGATCCACGGTGGCGCGGTGGGCTGGATCACCGGCAGCATTGTCTTGGGGCTGCTGGAAACCCTCAGCCACATGGTGATTGATGATCTGAAATGCGCACACCGCATCAGCTACAACCTGGACCAGGCGCTGCACGTGGCGTGCAAGGTGCTGTGGTTGCTGCTGCTGCAGCTGTTCGGCCCCTTGCCGTAGCGCATGGGTAAGCATTCTGTTTCGAGGTGTGTTGTTGCCAGGCAGCGCTGGAACATGATCCCCCCTTGCATGCGCACAAACCCGGGCACAGCCTGAAGGCCCCGGGCCATCCGCCCGGCAAGATCGGCTGACTTGGGCGAAAATGGCGTCGTTGACGCATCACAAGACCGCTCGCTGCATGCCTTCCCAAACCCAAGACCACCGTTACGACGCCTCCTTGCGCCTGTCCGTCGCCCCTATGATGGATTGGACCGACCGCCATTGCCGGGTGTTCCACCGCCTGTTGGCGCCGGGGGCACGGCTGTATACCGAGATGGTCCACGCCAACGCAGTGATCCATGGTGACCGCGAGCGCCTGCTGGGCTATGACCCGGTTGAGCAGCCGCTGGCCCTGCAGCTGGGCGGCAGCGAACCCGCTGCGCTGGCCGAGGCGGCGCGCATCGCCGCCGACTGGGGGTATGACGAGGTCAACCTCAACTGCGGTTGCCCCTCCGATCGGGTCCAGGCCGGGCGGTTCGGTGCCTGCCTGATGCGCGAGCCGGAGCTGGTAGCTGAATGCGTGGCGGCGATGGTGGCTGCCGTCGATATCCCGGTCACGGTGAAGTGCCGGCTGGGCGTGGACGAGGACAATGATTACGCGCTGTTTGCCGGGTTTGTTGACCGCCAGGTGCAGGCGGGGGCGGCGATGGTGGTGGTGCATGCGCGCAATGCCTGGCTCAAGGGCCTGTCGCCCAAGGAGAACCGGGAGATCCCGCCGCTGCGCTACGACTGGGCCTACCGGTTGAAGCAGGAGCGCCCGGAGCTGCCGGTGGTGCTCAATGGCGGCATCGCCAGCGTGCAGGCCGCCCAGCAGCACATGCAGCAGCTGGACGGGGTGATGCTGGGGCGCGCGGCCTACCATGACCCCTATGTGCTGCACGCGCTGGACTGTGCACAGACCAACCAGCCGCTGCAGGGCCGTGAGGAACTGTTGCTCGCCCTGCGTCCCTATGTGGAAGCACAGCTGGGCCGGGGGCTGGCACTCAAGCACATCACCCGCCACCTGCTGGGGTTATTCCATGGACAGCCGGGCGGGCGCGGCTTCCGGCAGGTGCTCAGCGAGGGCGCGCACCGTGCCGGTGCCGACTGGCAGTTGCTTGAGCAGGCCCTGCAGGTAACCCGCGAACAGGCCGCCCGGGTGGCCTGAAGTCCTGCGCGCACGGCGGCATATGTCCGGTCAATATGCTGAACGAGGCGAGATGAACAGGGGCGGGGTTCAGACCGGATTCACCCCTAAAAATCAAGAATTTGCCTCAATTTCGTGAGGCCTGTGAAAAAAGTTCCAGCGCGGGTTTTTACGGATTTTGAACGTTGTCGCACAGTCCGCTAGGATCACCCCCATGCATCCGCTTTCCCGTCGTCGTCTGCTGATCGCCCTTTCCGCCACCGTGCTGGTGGCCGGTCCGGGCGTGCTCGTGGCCTCGGCCCAGCAGCCGCAGCGCCAGGAAGCCCAGCGTGGCGGCGAGTCGGCCATGCGCGCAATGGAGGCCCAGCAGATGGCTCCCAGCCGCGGTGGCGAGCGCTCGCTGTCCGACGCGGTGCGGCGCGTGCAACGCGAGACCGGTGGGCGCATCCTTGGCGCCGAGCGCGTGCCGTACGATGGGCGTGATATCAACCGGGTCAAATACATGGATGACCGCGGCCGCGTGCGCTACATGGATGATCCGGCGCCGTCCCGCGCGGGCCCGCGTGGCCCCCGGTCGGAGCCACCACCACGCGACGATAACTCCTGAACAGCGATAGTTGTCCCGCGTTTCGCATATATACGCCGGTTGAAGCCGGCCCAAGTTACTAGGGAGAGTTCATGCGTATCCTTCTGGTTGAAGACGAAGCCCCGCTGCGGGAAACCCTTGCAGCCCGCCTGAAGCGCGAAGGTTTCGCAGTGGATGCGGCGCAGGATGGCGAGGAAGGCCTGTACATGGGTCGCGAAGTGCCGTTTGACGTGGGCATCATCGATCTGGGCCTGCCCAAGATGTCGGGCATGGAGCTGATCAAGGCGCTGCGTGACGAGGGCAAGAAGTTCCCGGTGCTGATCCTGACCGCGCGTTCGAGCTGGCAGGACAAGGTCGAGGGCCTGAAGCAGGGCGCCGACGACTACCTGGTCAAGCCGTTCCATGTGGAAGAGCTGCTGGCCCGCGTCAACGCGCTGCTGCGCCGCGCCGCTGGCTGGTCCAAGCCGACCCTGGAATGTGGCCCGGTGGCGCTGGATCTGGCCGCACAGACCGTGAGCGTGGCCGGCAGCAATGTCGACCTGACCAGCTACGAGTACAAGGTGCTGGAATACCTGATGATGCATGCCGGTGAGTTGGTCTCCAAGGCCGACTTGACCGAGCACATCTACCAGCAGGATTTCGACCGCGACTCGAACGTGCTGGAAGTGTTCATCGGCCGCCTGCGCAAGAAGCTGGACCCGGACGGCGAGCTCAAGCCGATCGAAACCGTGCGTGGCCGCGGCTACCGCTTCGCGATTCCGCGCAACGAGGGCTGAGCCCCGCCAAGGGGTAGAGCGTGATGACGGGCCGTCAGTGGCTATTGAAGCGTTGGCGGCCCCGCTCCTTGCAGGCCCGCCAGCTGTTGGCGGCGTCGGTGGGCCTGGTGGCCTTCCTGGCCCTGGCCGGTTACGCGCTGGATGCGGCCTTTGGCCAGACCGCGCGTGACAACCTCAGCGAGCGCCTGAAGAACTACGCCACCGCCTATGCCGGTGGCATCGATTTCACCCGTGACGGCTCGCTGTACATCCGCGAACAGCCGCCGGATCCACGCTTCGACATCCCCGGCAATGGGCTGTACCTGCAGGTGGTGATGCCCGGTCACGTGGCCAACTCGATGTCCGCCGAAGGGCCGATGTTGCCGGACGTCAGCAATCATATGCTGAGCCCGCGCGAAGAGGTCTTCGAAGGGCCGCTGCGCATGACCCAGATCGACGGCTCCGAAGGCGAGGTCTACCGCTATGGCATGGGCCTGGTCTGGGGCGGCGACGGCGGTCCCGAATCGGAAGTGCCGTACACCATCTACGTGCTTGAGGATTCGCGCGCGCTCGGCATGCAGCTGCGCAGCTTTCGTGGTGCGGTGTGGTTCTGGTTGGGTGTCACCGGCCTGATCCTGCTGCTGCTGCAGACCCTGGTGCTGCAATGGAGCCTGCGTCCACTCAAGCGCGTGATCAACGAACTGACCAAGGTGCAGCGCGGGGAGCGCGATCGCATGAGCGAGATGCACCCGCGCGAACTGGAACCGCTGACCGAAAGCATCAATGCCTTCATCGAGAGCGAGCGCGAGAACCTGGAGCGTCAGCGCAATACCCTGGCCGACCTGGCGCACAGCCTGAAGACGCCATTGGCGGTGCTGCGCACCCAGCTGGAAAGCGGCGCCAGCAACGAGGCGGAACTGCGTGAGGAAGTAGGGGTGCAGCTGCAGCGCATGAACAACCTGGTGTCCTACCAGTTGGCACGCGCGGCGTCCTCCGGCCACAAGCTGTTCTCCGCGCCGGTGCCTATCGAGGCTACCGCGGAGGAGATCGTGCGCGGGCTGGAAAAGGTCTACGCCGCCAAGGGCGTGTTCTGCGAGTTCGAGCTGGAGCCAGGCGTCAACTTCTACGGTGAGCCGGGTGACCTGCAGGAACTGCTGGGCAACCTGCTGGAGAACGCCTTCAAGTGGGCCAACCGACGTGTGTTGCTGACCGCCCGGCCGGTGCTGGGCGGGCAGGGCAAGCGTGCCGGCCTGGAGCTGGCGGTGGACGATGATGGCCCGGGCATTGCCGAGGACAACATCGCCAAGGTGCTGCAGCGCGGCGTGCGCGGCGACGAACGCGTGCAGGGCCATGGCATCGGCCTGTCGATCGTGCAGGACCTGATCAAGGCCTACCGTGGCCAGTTGCACGTCAAACGTTCGGAAGAGCTGGGCGGTGCCCGCTTTGAAGTGACCCTGCCGCCGGGTATCTGATTCGGCATTGGCTGATCGCTTCGGCAGGTTGTTCGCCTGCGGCGCGTGTTCGAGCTGACGGCAACGGCCAACCCCTCCCCTACGCATTGCGTGCGCAAGGGCGGGGGCAGTGGATGTGCTTTGCTCCCTGCCTTTGGCGCGTAGCCAAGGGGAGGGCCGGGGAGGGGTTGGCTGTTGATCCTGCTTCAGCGTTACCGCAGCGCAGCTTCAACCGGTCCATAGAACCGCCGCAGATGCCCGGCCACCGCCGGCATGGCCTGCACAAGCAGTTCCGGTGCCGAGAAGTGGTATTCGCTGACCACCGCGAAGAATTCCTCCGGCGCCTCCGCCGCATAGGGATCAATCAGCGTCTCAAGCTCCGCATCCACCTGCGCGCAGAACGCATCGTAGGCCTGCTGGAAATCCGCCGCCCATTGCCGTTGCCAGTCGCGCGGCAGCGGTGGGGTGCCGTCGATGGCACCGTCTAGCGCATCGATCTTGTGCGCCATCTCATGTACCGCCACGCAGAAGCCGGCATGTGGATCGGCGATGTCGGCCTGCACGTCGGCCCAGGACAGGATCAGTGGGCCGCTGTCCCAGGACTCGCCGATCAGCTCGTCATCCCATTGGTGCAGCACCCCGGCCGCATCCACATGGTCGCGGCGCACGCGGAAGGCCTCGGGATAGACCACCAGCTCCGACCAGCCATGCAGGCCTTCGGCACCGAACTCGATCAGCGGCAGGCAGCACAGCGCCGCCAGCATCAGGCGCTGGCTGTCATCCAGCACCAGCCCGGCAACCGGGGTGATGGTCTTGCGCTGCAGGAAAATGCCCACCAACCGGCGCAGACGCGCCGCCCGCTCGGTGCCCAGCGCATCCAGCCACGGGCATTGCCGACAGACCTGCTGCCAGAGGGCGTCATCGATGGGGACAGGCTTGCGCTGGAACCAGCGCAACAACGACTGGATCAGCGGAACATCCCGGGCAGGTAGCGGTGCCACTTGGGTGCGCGCAGGCGCGGGATCAACTCGTCATCGCTGCCGCCACCGGCAGCGCGTGGCTGTACCGGCTTGGAGGCCGGCAGGGCCGGTGCCGGGGTATTGGCGATGCCCACCGAGGCCGCCGGTGCGGCCACCCGCTCCACTTCCGCCGGGGCATAGCTGCAGCCGCTCTGGCCAGCACCGCCGAGCGCGTCCGAAGCCTGCGCTGCAACCGGGGCCAGCAATAGGATCAGGCAATGTGCGAGGTGGCGCATCGACAACATCCAAGAGCGGGTGAGTTCCCGATCATAGCCTGCTTTACTGGCTGAATTGGGCCTGCCCATGCGCGGCTTGCGGGGCATACCGCATAATTTCGCCGTCTGTATCTGAGGAACGCGCTGTGGATGACCGCCAACTACTGGCCAAGCTGAGTGCCGGGGCTTTGTCCGGCGACGCGCTGGCGCGGGAACTGGGGGTCACCCGGGCCGCGGTTTGGAAGCGAATTCAAGGACTTCGCGCTGCCGGGGTGGATATCCAGGGGCGCGCCGGTGACGGCTACTCGCTGGCCCAGCGCTTGGACCTGCTGGACCCGCGGCAGATCCGCGAGGCTCTTTCCGCGACGGTGCTGGACCAGCTTGGTGCGTTGGAAGTTGCCTGGACCGTGGCCTCCACCAATACTGAATTGCTGCGCCGCAGCACCCCGGGGCGCGGCGTGGACGTGCTGCTGGCCGAGCGCCAGACCGGCGGCCGGGGCCGGCGAGGGCGGCATTGGGCGTCGCCGCTGGCCGCACACATCTATGTATCGCTGTCGCGTGGTTTCGGCGGCGGCCTGTCGCGGATGGGCGGGCTGAGCCTGGCGGTGGGCGTGGCGGTGGTCGAGGCCCTGCATGGCCTGGGCTTCGGTCAGGCCGGCCTGAAGTGGCCGAACGATGTGGTGGTGGACGGGCACAAGCTGGGAGGCTTGCTGGTGGAGGGCGGAGGCGAGTTTGCCGGTCCGGCCCGGGCAGTGATCGGCCTGGGTTTGAACGTGCGCATGCCGACTGCCGCAGCCGAGGAAATCACCCAGCCCTGGACCGATCTGGATACGCTGGCGGGCCGGCAACTGTCGCGCAACCAGGTGGTTGCTGCACTGTTGTCGGCGTTGCTGCCGGCGCTGGCGCTGTTCGAACAGCAGGGGTTGGCGCCCTTCCTGCCCCGTTACGCGGGCATGGATGTCCTGCAGGGGCGCACGGTGCGGGTGGAAGATGCCGGCACCTGGCATGAAGGCCTGGCCTGTGGGCTGGCCGAGGACGGCGCACTGAAGGTGCTTATCGAAGGGCGGGAAACCTGTTTCCATGCCGGGGAAGTCAGCGTGAGGGCGGCATGAGCGATTGGTTGTTTGATCTGGGGAATTCGCGCTTCAAGTTTGCACCGCTGCAGGCCGAGCGCGCCGGCAGCGTGCAGGCATGGGCGCATGGTGCCGAGGCGATGGACGCACCCGCGCTGGACGCGTTGCCGCGCGGCGATACCGCCTGGGTGGCCAGCGTGGCCTCGGCGGCACTGACCGGGCAGGTGATGGAGGTGTTGGGCGGTCGTTTCGCCCAGGTGCGCGTCGCGCACACGCTGCCGGAATGCGGCGGGGTGCGCGTGGCCTATGCACGCCCGGAAAAGTTTGGCGTTGATCGCTTCCTGGGGCTGCTGGCGGTGGCGCCAGCGCAGCAGGCCGTGCTGGTGGTTGGCGTGGGTACGGCCCTGACCATCGATCTGCTCGATGCCGATGGCCTGCACCGGGGTGGCCGCATCGGCGCCTCGCCGACGGTGATGCGCGAGGCCTTGCATGCGCGTGCCGTGCAGCTGCCTGCCACCGGCGGTGACTATGCCGAGTTTGCCAACGACACCGCCGATGCGCTGGCGTCCGGCTGTGATGGTGCGGCGGTGGCGCTGGTGGAGCGCAGCCTGCGCCAGGCCACGGCGCTGCTTGGCACCGCGCCCACGTTGGTGGTTCATGGTGGCGGCGCGCTGCCGCTGTTGCCGTTGATGCCCGCCGCCGACTACCGGCCGACGCTGGTGCTCGATGGACTGGCACGCTGGGCGCTGCACCAATGTGGCTGTGAACGGTAGGATCACGCCATGCTGACCCGTTTCCTGATCGTCATCCTCGCCATCCTCAACGTGGGCGTGGCCTTGTGGTGGATGCTGCCGCGTGCTGAGCCGGCAGTCGAACCCGTGCGCGCCGAACCGGGCGTGGCCAGCCTGGAGGTATTGCCCTCACCCACGGCGGCAGCACCTGTTGCGCCGGCAGCCACGTTGGCGCCGGAGCAAGCACCAGCGCCGGCAGCCGCTGCAGTGCAGCCAAAGGCCGTGCCGGCCAAGCCGGTTGCGCCAGCCGCCGCCGAGTCCAAGCCTGCCGAACCTGTTCCGGCTGCAGCTGCGGTTCCCACCCCAGCCGTGGCCGAACAATGCGCCAGCTTTGGCCCGTTCGCGGCCCAGGCCCAAGCCCAGGCCGCCCTGTCGGCACTGGCGGGCGCAGCCGTACGCAGCCGCCTGCGTGAAGTGCCGGGCAAGCCGGCCAGTAGCTACCGCGTCTTCATTCCCCCGGCAGCCAGCCGTGAGGAAGCGCAGGCCACCGCCAAACGCATCGTGGAGGCGGGTTTCAACGACTATTTCATCGTCTCCCAGGGCGAGGACGCCAATGCCGTGGCCTTGGGCCAGTACCGCAACCGCGAGGGCGCCGAGCGCCGTCTGGCGGCACTGACGGCCGCTGGTTTCCCGGCCAAGCTGGGCAGCAATGGCGGTGAAGGGGCCGCGGTCTGGTGGCTGGACGTGGCCAGCAAGGACGCCGCCGGGCTGGCCACGGTGAAGCAGCGCAGCGCCGCCTCGCAACAACAGTCGTTGGATTGCACGCGGCTGCGCTAGAATGGCGCGCCCGCCCGGGGCGCAGGCAGCGGAAACGCCGCCTGCAGGGAGGCCCGGCTTGCCGCCACAAGCTGCCAGTCGCCCCCATATGCAGTACCCATTGCCGCTTTAGCTCAGTTGGTAGAGCAACTGTCTTGTAAACAGTAGGTCATCCGTTCGATTCGGATAAGCGGCACCATCGCAGTAAGGTTCGGTCAGTAGATGCGGCAGTCACCAGAGTGAAGGCTCAGGTGTCATTGATCGGGCTATCAGTCGTTTTTTCTACGTACTCCGCTGCGTCGGCAAAATACACATCCCACCAGATCGCAAGCTCCAGGCGTGCCAGTGCTCGCAGGGTGGCGATGTCCAGCCTCGGCCGCCTTGTCCCGACGATACCCAGTAGCAGATATCGATGTCGCAGCTCAACTGGCGCAGTCGACCGAGCTGTACCTCTTTGCCTCGCAGGACTTCAATGATCGCGCCCACGTGCTGAAGGTCGTCCAGGGCCAGGGCGCGGGACTGCGTTGACCATGCCCAGTAGTGCTGTTCGCGCTCATGCCTGTACCGTGCGCCCGGATTGATCGGGCAGCAGTTTGCTGCCGTCGATCGCGAGAAGCCTTCCAATTTCCTCTGGCGCAATTTCGTGCGAGAACACGCGCAGCGTTGCGTAGGTTTACAGGCAGCTCATGGGAGTTCTCTTGCTGAAGGCAGGCACAGTTTGTCGTGCCTGCGATGGTGCGTCATCCGGCGGTGACGCGCCCTTCAAGGGAGCACGTCCGGGTGACGGGGCCAGCGACATGCGTGCAGCCCGGCGCAGGAGTGGCGTGAACATGCGGGCCGCTGGCGCAGAGCTGTCAGGCCCGGATGTTCAGAGCCCGGCGCCGGCCCGGAATCCGCTGATTGCCGTGGCGACGGCCGCATTGATGGTGGCTTCTGCGTCGGCAGTGAGCATTGCGCCGTTGACGAAGGCATCGGCCATACCGTGTTCGCCTGCGCCATTGGCGACGGAACGGTAGTGGGTGAAGGTGTCGAAGCCGGTGCGGCCGTGATATGCGCCTGAGCCGGACCTGCCCACGCCACCGAACGGCGTGTCCGGCAGCAGGCCATGCACGAAACCATCATTGCGGGTGACGCCACCGCTACGGGTGTGGGCGAGGAAGTTGCGGAAGTCCGCGCTGTCTTCGCCATACCAGTAGGCTGCCAACGGCGAGGGGTGGTGGGCGATGTAATCGATCGCCTCCTGCACGTGTGCATAGCGCTTCAGCACCAGCACCGGACCGAAGATCTCCATGTGGTTGACGCGCGCGTTCTCTGGTGTGTCGATCAGCAGGGTCGGGGCGATGCGGCGGGTGGCGGGGTCGGGCAGGTGCTGCAGCTGGCTCTCTGGCAGCGTTTCCAGCTTCTGTGCACCCAGCGCGATCGCGTCACCGATCAGAGCGAGCACACGGGCGTAGTTGCGCTCGTTGACCAGCGGCACCATGGCGGGGTTGTGCAGGTAGTCGCCGCTGACGCTGCGCATCTGGGCTTGCAGGTGGCCAACGAATTCTTCGAACTTTTCTTCCGGGATGAATACGTAATCCGGACACAGGCATACCTGTCCCCCATTGACCAGCCGGGTGGAGGCGATGCGGGTCGCCGCCAATGCCAGATCGGCGTCGCGGGCGACCACCACCGGGTTCTTGCCGCCCAGTTCAAGGGTCACTGGCACCAGGTTCTTCGCCGCAGCTTCCGATACCAGGCTGCCTACCTCCGGCGAACCGGTGAAGAACAGATGGTCCAGCTGCAGCGTGGCGAACTGGGTGGCGGTGGCCAGGTCGCCGTTGAACAAGGCCACCTCGCTCTGGTCGAAGCGCGCATTGAATATCTCGCGGAGCAGGGCGCCGGTGCGCGGGTGCTGTTCGGGGAAGTTGAGCATCACACGGTTGCCTGCTGCCAGCGCTGCCATCGCCGGCTGGAAAGTCAGCGTCAGCGGAAAGTTCCAAGCGCCCATGACGCCGACCACGCCCTTGGGCTTGGCCTGCACAAAGCCACCGGGGACCGGCCGCGGTGCCATCCATTGGGCAAGCCCGGCCAGCGTGTGCTCGATGTCCTTGACCCAGCTCATCCCCTCGAGGGCCTTGGACACGCTGGCGTGGCGCCAGCCATAGTCGGCGCAGAGCGTGTCGCTGAGCACATCGATGTTTTCAAGCAATGCCAGCGCCATCCGGCTGGTCCGCGATACCCGCTGCTGCAGGTTGGCATCGCCCTGCTGCAGGAAGCTGCTGCGCTGTAGCAGCAATACACGCTCCAGTTCGGTCTTGTCATACATCGGTGGGGTTCCGTCAGGGCTGTTGCGGTTGGAAGGTGTGTACGCCTGTTGGGTGTTCCCCGGCTCCGAGGTCGCATGTGTCTGTCCTGGGCACAGTGGTTGCGTACGGGGATACAAGCCGGCAGGTTAGGAGAAGCCGGCGACCATGTAGGTCTGCTCAATCCGGACACAGATTCATGGCTGCATGTGTTAATGCCGGCGGAGGCCGGGACAACGCGCTGCATGCGGGACTCTCACGTAATGCTTCCTCTGCAGGTGGTGTGCTGTTGCGCGGAGCGTGGTGCTGTCCAGCGCTGATCACACATGAATCAAGGAGACCAGGATGCGTTCGCCATTACGCAAGCAGGATTTCCCCGTGGAAAAAGTGCGTCAGTACCTTGAGCCCGGCCCCATCGTGCTGGTGACGTCGCAATGGCAGCAGCAGCGGAACATCATGACGCTGGGCTGGCACACCGTGCTGGAGTTCTCACCGTCGCTGGTCGGTCTGATGATCTCCCGCGCCACCCACAGTTTCGATCTGATCCGCCGTAGTGGGGAGTGTGTGATCAACCTGCCGACGGTCGCGTTGGCGGATACGGTGGTGCGCATCGGCAACTGCAGTGGCGTGTCGGTGGACAAGTACGCGCTGTTCGATCTTGCGCCGGTGCGGGCATCCCGGGTGCGTGCGCCGCTGCTGGGGCGGTGTCATGCCAACCTCGAATGCCGTCTGCACGACGATGCGCTGGTGGAGCGCTACAACTTCTTCGTCTTCGAGGTGCTGAAGGCGCATGTGGCAGTGTCGCCCAGGCATCCGCGTACGCTGCATTACACCGGCGATGGAGTGTTCATGACGGCAGGCAGGATGATCAGCCGCCGTTCGTTGTTCCGGCCGGACATGCTGGGGTGAGTATGGTGCGGGCCGTTCGGGCGGCTCGCCTGGGCGTTGGGCTCTGTCCGCGCGCGCCGACACCGGGCAGGGATTTGACCCGCCCGCGTCGGCGGCGCAAAGTGTACCCATGCCTCGCTGACCAGGAGTTGCAGCCATGACCGCTGTCAGTTCCCTCCACGCCCAAGGTGACAAGCTGCCGCCCTCCCGACTTTGGCGCGTGTTCTGGCTGCAGGGGGTGATCCCCAGCAACCTGTTATGGGCCGCCGCCCTCTGGGCCTTGGCGCAGGGGCGCACCCCGTTGCTGTTGGCGTTGTTCGCGGCGCTGCTGTTGTATACGGGCTGGATCATCCCGGCGGTATGGCGGGCGGCGCCGAGCGCGCAAAATCCCAATTACGGTGTTGCCGCGCGCGGCCTGACCGTGGCCTGGGGCTTGAATACGGTACTGGTGGTGTTCTTCCTGATGCTGCAGCTGCTGGCTCAGTAGAACTGCACCGGTGTGCCATCGCGATCGAAGGCGGCAAAACGGCTGATCTGGCCGTCGTTGACCGCGTTGACCATCAGGCGCAGTGGTTGCGCTGCTTCATCGCTGGACGGGGCAATGCCGCCACGGCCGTCCAGTGAGGCAACAAACACCAGGTCCCAGGCCAGCCCGGTCTGGGCGGATTCGGCGGCCAGGGCCTGGAAGGACGCGATTTCCTGCGGGGCCTTGTCCACACACAGCACCGGGCTCAACGTGCCACCTTCGCCGTTGCTGTGGCGGGCATGCTGATCGGCGGTGGGTGATTCGGGCAGGTCGGCTTTGACGAACACAAACAACAGGCGTTGGGGCTCGGCTTGCTGTCCTGCTGCCTGCAGCAGGCCATTGAAATCGTTCAGCATCATGATCGGGGTCACAGGACAGGACGTTGGTAAAGGGCATGCTGCCATAGCTTCGCAAGGCATGGCGGTGCCCTTGATTGATTTAAGTCATGCCATCGCTTCAAAGCCCCACGTAGGCTGACGGTCAGTCACTACAGGCGAGGGAACCCCGGCATGCCGGGCGAGCGTGGATACGTGCAGTCAGGAGGTGAAACAGCCATGAGCCAACTCACCGATGGCTTCGGGCGCAGCTTTCCATACCTGCGTCTGTCGCTGACCGAAGCCTGCAACTTCCGTTGCAGCTATTGCCTGCCCAACGGCTACCAGGCCGACGGCCGGCCGCGCTTTCTTGCGGTGGATGAAATCGCAAGGCTGGTACGGGCGTTTGCCACGCTGGGCATGCACAAGATCCGCCTGACCGGTGGCGAGCCGAGCCTGCGCAAGGACCTGGACCAGATCATCGCCACCGTGGCGCAGGTGCCGGGCGTGCGCAAGGTTGCCATCACCACCAACGGCTGCCTGCTGCCCAGGCGCCTGCCAGGCTGGCATCGTGCGGGCCTGACTGCGCTCAACGTGAGTATGGACAGCCTGCGTCGCGAGCGTTTCCATGCCATCACCGGACATGACCGCCTGCCCGAGGTGATGGAAGGCATCGCCCTGGCCCAGGCGTTGGGCCTGCAATCGGTCAAGCTCAATGCCGTGCTGCTGCGCGGCCTCAATGACGACGAACTGCCGCAATGGATGGCCTTCCTGCGCGACCGGCCAGTGAGCGTGCGTTTCATCGAACTGATGCGCACCGGTGACAACCGCGATTACTTTGAACGTCACCATCTGTGCGCCGATGTGATCGTCGGGCAGTTGCTGGCTGCTGGCTGGAGCGAGCGCAGACGCGCTGCCGATGCGGGCCCCGCGCGTGAGTTCAGTCATCCCGACCATCGCGGCAGCATCGGCATCATCGCTCCTTACTCAAAGGATTTCTGCAAAGGTTGCAACCGCCTGCGGGTTACCGCGCGCGGCGATCTGCGGTTGTGCCTGTTCGGTGACTTCGGCATCGCACTGCGGCCGCTGCTGCAGTCAGATGAGGACCAGGGCGCGCTGCTGGCGCGCATCACCACCCAGCTTGGGCTGAAGGCAGCCGGGCATGGACTGCATTTCGGCCAGACCGGGTTGACCCCGCATCTGGCCTCGATTGGAGGATGAGACAAGCAATGAGTGGGCAGATGAGTGCGGCATTCCATATGGCCGATGTACGTGACAAGCGCATTACCCGTCGCCGCGCGGTGGCGGTGGGTGAGCTTGTCGCCGGGCCTGTTGCCTATCCCCTGATCGTCGAGCGACGTCTGCCCAAGGGGGACGCACTGGTGATGGCCGAGATTGCTGGCCTGCAGGGGGCCAAAATGGCCTCGGCGTTGATGCCGTTGTGCCATCCGCTGCCACTGGAACTGGTGAGGGTTTACTGCGCGCCGGCGCCGGAGCGGCTTGCCATCCGGGTGTGGTGCGAATGCGCCAGTGAAGCGCGTACCGGGGTGGAGATGGAAGCGCTGGCAGGGGTCAACGCGGCCCTGCTGACCTTGTATGACCTCAGCAAGCCGGTCGAGCCCGCATTGGAGATCGGCGGTGTCCGGCTGCTGTTCAAGGAAGGCGGCAAGAGCGGCGTGTGGTTGCACCCACAGGGTATGGATGCGGAGGAGCGTGAGCGCTTCCGCCCGCGTCCGCCAAGACAGCTGCAAGGTGCGAGCTGTGTGGTGATCACGCTCAGCGATCGTGCCAGCCGGGGCGACTATGTGGATGAATCCGGGCCAGTGCTGGCCGAGGGGCTGCGTGCACTGGGCGGCGAAGTGGTCAGCACGGAAGTACTGGCCGATGGCATCGAGCCGCTGGCCGGGCGTCTGCACGCGTTGGCCGCCAGCGGCATCCGCATCTGCCTGTGCACTGGCGGCACGGGCCTGGGACCGCGCGATCTCACTCCGGAGGCGTTGCAGTCGCTGGGTGGGCGCAGCGTGCCCGGGCTGGCGCAGATGCTCCGTGGCCTTAGCGCGCAGCACACGCCGTTGGCATGGCTGAGCCGTGCCGAGGTGGTGCAACTGGGGGGGATGCTGGTCATCGCCCTGCCGGGTAGCCCGCGTGCCGCGGCACAGTGCATGAGCATTCTCACGCCGGTGCTGGGCCATGCATTGGCGATGATCGACGGGGCCAGCCACGCATGATCACTTACGCGCAGGCCCTGCAGATCCTGTTGGCCGAGGCGCCGGCGCCAAAGACCGAGCAGGTGGTGGTTGCCGAGGCAGCAGACCGGGTGCTGGCTGCGCCAGTGGTAAGTGCCCAGCACCTGCCACCGTTCGACAATGCTGCGATGGACGGCTTCGCCCTGTGCGCGGACGGCCAGCCCTTGCCTGCCGGTGCCGTATTGCAGGTTGCCGGCTGGCAGGCCGCAGGCGATGCCGCAGCACAGGGGGAGGCAGCACAGGCCTGGGAGATCATGACGGGTGCGCGCATGCCGGCCGGCCTGGACAGCGTGGTGCCGGTCGAGCAGGTGGAGGTGCTGGATGCCGTGGACGGTCGTCCTGCGCGCGTGCGTCTGCAGGCGATGGTCACGCCCGGGCAACACGTGCGGCTGCGCGGCCAGGACGTGGAGTTGGGCGAAACCGTGCTTGCCGCTGGCACGTCGCTGGATGTGAACGCCATGACCTTGCTGCATGCCCTCGGGACAGCCCGGGTGCAGGTGCAGCAGCGGCCGCAGGTGGCGGTCATCAGCACCGGCAAGGAGCTGATCAGTGATGCGGCCCAGCCGTTGCAGTCCGGGCAGATACGCGACAGCAACCGCCCCTTCCTGGTCAGCCGCCTGCACGCCGCGGGTGCTGATGTGGTCTGGAACGGTGTCGTTGGCGATGACGTGGCTGCTTTTGATGCTGCGCTGGACGCGGCCTTGGCCGCCGGCGCGCGCGTGGTGCTGAGTACGGGGGCGGTGTCGCAGGGCCGCTATGACTTCATCCCTGATGCCCTGCGTGCCCGTGGTGCCACCGTGCTGTTCCACAAGGTCGCCATCCGCCCGGGCAAGCCGCTGCTGTTCGCCCGCCTGGCCGATGGTTGCCTGTACTTCGGCCTGCCGGGCAATCCGATATCCGCGGCAGTGGGGTTGCGCTTCTTCGTGGAGCCGGTGTTGCGCCGCATGCTGGGTTTGGAAGAAGAGGCGCAGTTGCAGTTGCCGTTGCAGGGCGATGTGCGCAAGCCACCGGGGCTGCGCATGCACGCACGGGCACGGGTGGAACTGGATGCGGGGGGGCGGCTGAGCGTGCGGGTGTTGTCCGGGCAGGAATCGTTCCGGCTCAAGACCATGCTGCAGGCCAACGCCTGGGCGATTCTGGAAGGTGAGGATGCGTTGGCCCCGGCCGGCACATTGGCACGCGTGCAGGGTTGGGGGCATCGCGAGCCGCTGCAACTGGCCCGGCAGGAGGAAGCATGAGAGAGGTCGTTGTGCAGTTGTTTGGTGTGTTTTCCGAGCTGGATCATCGTCGCGAGCTGAGCGTGCGGGTGAACGGTGAACACATCGTGGACCTGCGCCGGGCATTGCGCGAGTTGCTGCTGGAACGGTTCCCCCGGTTCCGTGCCGGGCTGGTGGACTATTCGGTGTTTGCCGATGAAAAGCGCGTGCTGCGCGACAGCGAGCCGCTGCCTGCGGACGGTCGTGTGGCCATCCTGCCACCGGTGAGCGGAGGTTGAAATGAACGCGGAAAATCTATGGAAAGTGGTCGAGCGCAGCGCCGCCGCGATTGATCCGGGGGAGGGCATCGCTTTTGTGTCCGACCCCGGCTTTGGCGGCATCGATGTGTTCATCGGCAAGGTGCGCGACCTGAACCAAGGGCGCGCGGTGCAGGGCATCACCTATGACATGTTCGAGCCGCTGGTACTCAACGAGTTCCAGCGCCTGGTGGCCGAGGTGGAGGCCGAGTTCGGCCCGCGCATCAAGCTGTACGTGGCCCACGCCAGGGGCCGCCTGGCGGTGGGTGAGGTGGCGGTGGTTGTTGCCGCCGGCAGTCCCCACCGTGACGAGGCTTTCCGTGCCTGCCGGCAGCTGATCGAGGCGGTCAAACACCGCTCGCCGATCTGGAAGCAGGAGCATTACCAGGATGGCGACAGCGAGTGGAGCGAAGGCTGCAGCCTGTGCCAACCCAGCGCCGAGCACGCCGACGACGGACATGTCCACGATCACGCCCACTGACCTGCCGGCCATGGCCGGCATCGTGCTGGCCGGTGGCCTGTCCAGCCGCATGGGCCAGGACAAGGCCTTGCTGCGTTGGCAGGGCAGGTCCCTGCTGGCGCACATGTGCGCGTTGCTGCAGGCCGCGGGTGCGCAGACGCTACGGGTCAGCGGCAGCTACCCGGTGCTGCCGGGGGTCGAGTCGGTCCCCGACCTGGTGCCGCGCTGCGGTCCGTTGGGGGGGCTCTACAGCGTGGTGAAGACGCTGCCGGATGGCCCTGTCTGGGTGGTGGCGGTGGACATGCCGCTGCTCGACCGGCAACTTCTTTGGCGGTTGCGTGACGCAGGTGACGCTCGCTGCGTGCATTTCCGCGGGCAACCGCTGCCAATGCGGTTGAACATTGACCGCAGCTGTCGCACCCTGTTGCAGTCGATGGTGATGGACGTGAACGGGCCGCGCTCGTTGTACCGCCTGCAGCGACAGCTGGGCAGCATCGAGCTGCCCCTGCCCGACGATGGCGATGCCCGTCTGCTGAACTGCAATACCCCCATCCAATGGGAGGCTCTGCCTCATGAAAGTGCAGATCCAGTCGCAGTCCGTACGACTGCGCATTGACGAAAACGAGCTGGCCGAGTTGTTGGCCGGGCAGTGGGTGACCAGCCGGACCGACCTGGGGGCACTGGGCGGCTTTTCCTGCGCGCTGCAGCTGCATGCAGGCGAACAGGCGCGGCTGGATGGCAGCGTCACGGCGCTGCGGTTCGCGCTGCCTCAGGAGGATGTGCTGGCGTTGCAGCAGCGCCTGCCGTGCCGTGATGGACTCTCTTACGAACTCCCCCTGCAACCGCAACCGCTGCATCTTCAGTTTGATGTCGATGTACGTGACAGCGTGCGCCAGCGTGGCGTGCAGCGCCGTGCAAGCGACGTCAGCGTCGCCGCAGATTGATATTTGTCAGGTAGGCGCCGTTATGGCGCCTTTGGTTGATCAAGATCAATACCGGCCCCAGGGCCGCCGGGCTTAATGACGCCGTGGCGACTGGGCAGGCAACAGCACAGCAGAACCAGCGCCGTATCAAACAGCCTTGGAGCGTTGCATGAGTGCCAGTCGCGATGCCGTAAAAAACAGCAGGCCCGGTCCCGGCGGTGTCATCACCGATTGGCGGCCGGAAGATCCGGTTTACTGGGAGCAGACCGGTAAACGCGTTGCCACCCGCAACCTGGTCATATCCATCCCCGCGCTGCTGCTGGCGTTCTCGGTGTGGGTGCTGTTTTCGGCGGTGACCATCAGCCTGCCGAAAATCGGGTTTGCCTTCAGTACCGATCAGTTGTTCTGGCTGGTGGCCTTGCCCAGTCTTTCCGGCGCGACGCTGCGCATCTTCTACTCCTTCGTGATCCCGATCTTCGGTGGCCGCCGTTGGACGGCCTTGTCCACCGCCTCGCTGTTGCTGCCCACCTTGTGGCTGGGCTTCGCGGTGCAGAACCCCGCCACGCCGTATTGGGTATTCGTGCTGATCGCCATCCTGTGTGGCTTCGGTGGCGCGAACTTCTCGTCCTCCATGTCCAATATCTCCTTCTTCTATCCCAAGCAGCGCCAGGGCATGGCACTGGGCCTGAATGCCGGCCTGGGCAACGTAGGGGTGTCGGTATCGCAGGCGGTGGTACCGCTGGTGATCACAGTAGGCGTGCTTGGTGCCCTGGGCGGCGCTCCGCAGGCGGTGGTGGACGGCGGCGCGCCCTTGTTCCTGCAGAACGCCGGCTTCATCTGGGTGCCGTTCATCGCCTTCTTCGCGCTGGCTGCCTGGTTCGGCATGAACGACCTGACCAGTGCCCGCTCATCGTTCTCCGAGCAGGCGGTGATCTTCCGCCGCAAGCACAACTGGTTGATGTGCTGGTTGTACATCGGCACCTTCGGCTCCTATATCGGCTTTTCTGCTGGTTTCCCGATGCTGGTCAAGAGCCAGTTCCCGGACGTGAATCCACTGGCCTATGCCTTCATTGGCCCGCTGCTGGGTGCGCTGATGCGCTCGGTGGGTGGCAGCATGGCCGACCGCTGGGGCGGCGCACGGCTGACCTTCTGGGTATTCGCGCTGATGATCGCAGCCGTGTTCGGCGTATTGCACTTCCTGCCCAATAACGGCCAGGGCGGCAACTTCTACGGTTTCCTGCTCTCGTTCATGGCCTTGTTCGTGCTCAGCGGCATCGGCAACGGCACCACCTTCCGGATGATCCCGGTGATCTTCCGCACCCTGCACGAGCGCCTGTCGGCCAATGAAGGCGCTGAAGGCAAGAAGGCCGCTGCGCATCAGGCCAGCATCGAATCGGCAGCCGTGGTCGGCTTCTCCGGCGCCATCGGTGCCTATGGCGGCTTCTTCATCCCGAAGAGCTACGGCACTTCGATCAGCTTGACCGGCGGCCCGGACATGGCGCTGTACGGCTTCATCGCGTTCTACGCCACCTGCCTGGCCGTGACCTGGTGGTGGTACTACCGGCGGGGCGCCGAAACACCCTGCTGAGTTACACCCGCACCGCAGCCAGATGTCACCCCTAGCCACGATGCAGCAGTTTGCGAACGGAGATTCACCATGAGCTATTTCCTTGATCGCTTGCAGTTCTTCAAGCGTGACCCACAACCCTTCGCCGATGGCCATGGGTTCAGCAAGAGCGAAGGGCGGGACTGGGAAAACAGTTATCGCGCCCGCTGGCAATACGACAAGATCGTACGTTCCACCCACGGTGTGAACTGCACGGGCTCCTGCAGCTGGAAGATCTACGTCAAGAACGGCCTGGTCACCTGGGAAACCCAGCAGACCGACTACCCGCGCACCCGCCCGGACCTGCCCAATCACGAACCACGCGGCTGCCCACGCGGCGCCAGCTATTCCTGGTACCTGTACAGCGCCAACCGGCTCAAGTACCCGCTGATCCGCGGCACCTTGCTGCGCATGTGGCGGCAGGCCCGCAAGACCCTGTCGCCGGTCGAAGCCTGGGCCAGCATCGTGCAGGACCCGGCCAAGTCGCGTGAGTACAAGCGTCGCCGCGGCATGGGTGGCTTTGTGCGCCTGAACTGGGACGAGGCCAACGAGATCATCGCCGCCTCCAACCTCTACACCACCAAGGAATACGGCCCCGACCGCATCGTCGGCTTCTCGCCGATTCCGGCGATGTCGATGGTGTCCTACGCGGCTGGAGCGCGCTATCTGTCGCTGCTCGGCGGTGCCTGTCTGTCCTTCTACGATTGGTATTGCGATCTGCCGCCGGCCTCGCCGCAGGTGTGGGGCGAGCAGACCGACGTGCCGGAATCGGCCGACTGGTACAACAGCCGCTACATCATCGCCTGGGGCTCGAACGTGCCGCAGACGCGCACCCCGGATGCGCACTTCTTCACCGAGGCGCGTTACAACGGCACCAAGACGGTGGCGATCTGCCCCGACTACTCGGAGCTGGCCAAGCTCACCGACCATTGGCTGCATCCCAAGCAGGGCACCGATGCCGCGCTGGCATTCGCCTTCGGCCACGTGATCCTGCGCGAGTTCCACGTCGACACGCCCTCGCAATACTTCCAGGACTACTGCCGCCAGTATTCGGACATGCCGATGCTGGTGCGCATCGAGCGCCGTGCCGATGGTCGCCTGGTGCCAGGTCACTTCCTGCGCGCCAGTGAGCTGGGCGGGCTGGGCGAAAGCAACAATCCGGAATGGAAGACGCTGGCGTTCGACGAGAACAGCGGCGACATCACCGTGCCGAATGGCTCGGTCGGCTTCCGCTGGGGCGAGAAGGGCAAGTGGAACATCGAGGAAAAGGCCAGCGATGGCCATGACACGCGCCTGCGCCTGAGCCTGGCCGACATCCACGACGGTATCGAGGCGGTGAGCTTCCCGTATTTCGGCGGCATCGAGAGCGACGGCTGGACCGCCGCACCGGCCGAGGACGTACTGGAGCGCAACATCCCGCTGCGCCGCCTACCGCTGGCCGATGGCGGTGAAGCGCTGGTGGCGACGGTCTACGACCTGCTGCTGGCGCAGTACGGCGTTGATCGCGGCTTCGGCGGCGGCAATGTCGCCAAGAGCTTCGATGACAACGTGCCGGGTACGCCCGCCTGGCAGGAGCGCATCACCGGCGTGTCACGCGCCGAGGTGATCGAGATCGCCCGTGAGTTCGCCCGCACCGCCGACAAGACCCATGGTCGCAGCATGATCATCGTCGGCGCCGGCATGAACCACTGGTTCCACAACGACATGAACTACCGCGGCCTGATCAACATGCTGGTCATGTGTGGCTGCGTGGGCCAGACCGGTGGTGGCTGGGCGCATTACGTGGGCCAGGAAAAGCTGCGCCCGCAGACCGGCTGGCAGCCGCTGGCCTTCGGCCTGGACTGGAGCCGCCCGCCGCGGCAGATGAACGGTACCTCGTTCTTCTACTTCAACACCGGGCAGTGGCGTTACGAGAAGCTGCAGGTGGACGAACTGCTGTCGCCGCTGGCCGATGCCTCCAAGTACAGCGGCAGCCTGGCCGACCTCAACCTGCGCGCGGTGCGCATGGGCTGGTTGCCGAGCGCGCCGCAGCTGGACCGCAATCCGCTGCAGCTGGTGCGCGAGGCCGAGCAGGCCGGCATCGCACCGGCCGACTACGCGCTGTCCAAGTTCAAGGACGGTTCGCTGGACTTCGCCTTCGCCGATCCGGATGCCGCGCAGAACCACCCACGCATGATGTTCATCTGGCGCTCCAACCTGCTTGGTTCCTCCGGCAAGGGCCATGAGTACATGCTGCGGCATCTGCTCGGCACGCGTCACGGCCTGCAGGGCAAGGACCTGGGCGAGATGGGCGCGCTCAAGCCCGAGGACGTGAAGTGGCGTGACGAGGCACCGGAAGGCAAGCTCGACCTGCTGGTGACGCTGGACTTCCGCATGTGCACCACCGCGCTGTACTCGGACATCGTGCTGCCGACCGCCACCTGGTACGAGAAGGACGATCTCAACACCTCGGACATGCATCCCTTCATCCATCCGCTGTCCAAGGCGGTGGACCCAGCCTGGGAATCGCGCAGCGACTGGGAAATCTTCAAGGGCGTCGCACGCACGCTCAGCGACATGGCACCGGGCGTGCTCGGTGTCGAGAAGGACCTGGTGCTGGTGCCGACCCTGCACGACACGCCCAACGAACTGGGCATGCCATTCGGCGTGGCCGACTGGAAGAAGGGCCAGTGCGAGGCCATCCCCGGCAAGACCATGCCGAGCATGGCGGTGGTCGAGCGCGACTATCCCAACCTCTACCGCAAGTTCACCTCGCTGGGCCCGCTGCTGGACAAGCTCGGCAATGGTGGCAAGGGCATGAGCTGGGATACCAAGCACGAGGTGGAATTCCTTGGCAAGCTCAACCACACCGTGCTGGACGAAGGCATCAGCCAGGGTCGGCCGGCGATTGATACCGCCATCGATGCCTGCGAAGTGATACTGCACCTGGCCCCGGAAACCAATGGCCATGTCGCAGTCAAGGCCTGGGAGTCGCTGGGCACCTTCACCGGCCGCGAGCACACGCATCTGGCGGTGGGCAAGGAACACGAGGCGATCCGCTTCCGTGACATCCAGGCGCAGCCGCGCAAGATCATTTCCTCGCCGATCTGGTCCGGCCTTGAAGATGACAATGTCAGCTACAACGCCGGCTATACCAATGTGCACGAGCTGATCCCGTGGCGTACCGTCACCGGCCGCCAGCAGTTCTACCAGGACCACGAGTGGATGATCGACTTCGGTGAGGCCTTCATGAGCTACCGGCCGCCGGTCAACACACGCACGGTGGAGCCGCTGCTCAACAAGCGCCAGAACGGCAACAAGGAGATCGTGCTGAACTGGATTACCCCGCACCAGAAGTGGGGCATCCACAGCACCTACAGCGACAACCTGATCATGCAGACCTTGTCGCGTGGCGGCCCCATCGTCTGGTTGAGCGAGGACGATGCACGCAATGCCGGCATCGAGGACAACGACTGGATCGAGCTGTTCAACGTCAACGGTGCGATTGCTGCACGTGCGGTGGTCAGCCAGCGGGTGATGCCGGGCATGGCGATGATGTACCACGCCCAGGAACGCATCATCAACGTGCCGGGTTCGGAGATCTCCGGCACCCGTGGCGGCATCCACAACTCGGTGACCCGCATCGTGCTCAAGCCCACCCACATGATCGGCGGCTACGCGCAGCTGGCCTGGGGCTTCAACTACTACGGTACCTGCGGTACCAACCGCGATGAGTTCGTGATCGTGCGCAAGATGGACAAGATCGATTGGCTGGATGGTGAGGACGCGAATTCGAGTGCAACCGGCGCCGCACGGGAGGTGGTGTGATGAAAGTACGTGCCCAGATTGCGATGGTCTTGAACCTGGACAAGTGCATCGGCTGCCACACCTGCTCGATCACCTGCAAGAACGTGTGGACCTCGCGCGAAGGCGTGGAGTACGCCTGGTTCAACAACGTCGAGACCAAGCCCGGCATCGGTTATCCCAAGGAATGGGAAAATCAGGAGAAGTGGAACGGCGGTTGGGTGCGCAACGGCAGCGGCAAGCTGGTGCCGCGCGCCGGTGGTCGCTGGCGCATGCTGGCCAAGATCTTCTCCAACCCCGACCTGCCGCAGATCGACGACTACTACGAGCCGTTCGACTTCGATTACCAGCACCTGCACGACGCGCCCGAGCTGAAGCACCAGCCGACCGCACGGCCGCGCTCGCTGCTGACCGGACAGCGCATGGAGAAGATCGAGTGGGGTCCGAACTGGGAGGAAATCCTCGGCAGCGAGTTCTCCAAGCGGTCGCGTGACTACAACTTCGACAAGGTGCAGAAGGAGATCTACGGCGCCTTCGAAAAGACCTTCATGATGTATCTGCCGCGGCTGTGCGAGCACTGCCTCAACCCGGCCTGCGTCTCGGCGTGCCCGTCCGGCGCGATCTACAAGCGCGAGGAAGACGGCATCGTGCTGATCGACCAGGACAAGTGCCGTGGTTGGCGCATGTGTGTGTCGGCCTGCCCGTACAAGAAGATCTATTACAACTGGAAGAGCGGCAAGTCCGAGAAGTGCATCTTCTGCTACCCGCGCATCGAGATGGGCGAGCCCACCGTGTGCTCGGAAACCTGCGTGGGCCGCATCCGCTACCTGGGGGTGATGCTGTACGACGCGGATCGTATCGCCGAGGCTGCATCGGTGGCAGCGGAGAAGGACCTGTACCAGTCGCACCTGGACATCTTCCTGGACCCCTTCGACCCGGCGGTGATCGCCGCTGCGCGTGCCGAAGGCATTCCCGACAGCTGGCTGGAATCGGCCAAGCAGTCGCCGGTCTACAAGCTGGCCATCGACTGGAAGCTGGCGCTGCCGCTGCACCCGGAATACCGCACCTTGCCGATGGTCTGGTACGTGCCGCCGTTGTCGCCGATCCAGTCGGCGGCCGAGCGTGGCCATGTCGGCATGAGCGGCGAGCTGCCGGATATCGCTTCGTTGCGCATCCCGGTGCGCTACCTCGCCAACCTGCTGACCGCCGGTGACGAAGCGCCGGTGATCCGTGCCCTGGAGCGGCTGATGGCGATGCGCGCCTGGCGCCGCGCCAAGAACGTGGATGGCGTGGAAGACATGCGCGTGCTCGAACAGGTGGGGCTGACCCCGGCGCAAGTGGAAGAGATGTACCGCTACCTGGCCATCGCCAACTATGAGGACCGTTTCGTCATTCCGAGCGCCCACCGTGAGTACGCCAACGATGCGTTCGGCGAACGTGGTGGCTGCGGCTTCACCTTCGGCAATGGTTGCAACGGCGACAGCCCGGCTGACCTGTTCACCCAGCGCAAGACCACCACCTTCGCGGTGCATCCCAACCGCCAGCATCGGCATGAGGTGGTGAAATGAGTGTGCTCAAGCTGATTGGCGTATTGCTGGACTACCCGCGTGACGAGCTCTGGCAGCATGGCGAGGAGCTGCTCGAGGCCTGCGATGATCCGGCACTGTCGCCGGCCCGTCGCAGGCAGTTGCAGACCTTCGTCCGTGACCTGCTTGCTACCGACCCGCTGGACGCGCAGGACCGCTGGCTGGCCACGTTCGACCGTGGCCGCTCGATGAGCCTGCTGGTGTTCGAACACATCCATGGCGAGTCGCGTGATCGCGGCCAGGCCATGGTCGACCTGATCGATGCCTATCGCAAGAACGGCTTCGAGCTGGATGCGCGCGAGCTGCCGGACTATCTGCCGCTGCTGCTGGAATACCTGGCGCATCGGCCGCAGGCCGAGGCCAAGGACTGGCTGCACCACATCGGCCACATCGCCGGCATGCTCGCCGCGCGCGCGGCCGAGCGGCAGTTGCCGCATGCGGTGCTGCTGGAAATCCTGGTCGAGGCGGGCGAGGGCAAGGTCAACCTGGCCGTACTGCGGCAGCGGGCCAGCGAAGAAGTGCGCGACGACACCGTCGAAGCCATGGACCGCCTGTGGGAAGAGGAAGCGGTGCGCTTTGGCACCGATGCACCTTCGCAGGATTGCGATCCACCCCATCGTTCACCGGCACGCGCGCAGCCGCGGGAGATCCAGCCATGAATTACCTCAATCAGTTCGCCTTCCAGTTCTATCCCTACATCGCGGTGGCGGTGCTGTTGATCGGCAGCTGGGCGCGCTATGACAAGGCCATGTACAGCTGGCGTACCGGCTCCACCCAGTTGCTGTCCGACCGCGGCATGCGCTTTGGCAGCAACTGCTTCCACATCGGCATCATCGCCATCCTCGGTGGTCACTTCGTCGGCCTGCTGACCCCGCATGCACTGTACGAGCCTTTCATCACTTCCTCGCAGAAGCAGTTGCTGGCGATGGTGGTGGGTGGCTTCTTCGGCGCACTGTGCTTCGTCGGCATCACCATCCTGCTGGTGCGGCGGCTGACCAATGCGCGGGTGCGTGCAATCGGCAGCTTCGGTGACACGCTGGTGCTGGTGCTGCTGTTCGCCCAGCTCTGTCTTGGCCTGTACAGCATCAAGATCTCCGCCGGCCATCTTGATGGCGGGGTGATGGTGATGTTGGCCGAGTGGGCGCAGCACATCGTCACCTTCCGTGCCGGTGCCGCCGATTACGTCGAGGGCGTGCACTGGGTCTACAAGGCGCACATCTTCCTCGGGCTGACGCTGGTGTTGATCGCACCCTTCACCCGCCTGGTGCATGTGTGGAGCGTGCCGATCAGTTACCTGTGGCGGCCATATCAAGTGGTACGTCGTCGCCAGGCCACGCTGCGCTACGGTCCGCGGGAGTAAGCCATGGGCAGCCTGCCACGCATTCTCCCCATCACCGTCATCGACTCGCAAACACCGGTGCCGGCCGAGGCCGGCCACCATCACGACGCCGATGATGGCCCGCGCAGCCTGGGCCAACCGGCACCGTGCAGCCTGTACGTGCAGGACACGCCGATCAGCGAGGCCGATATCGCCCGCGAAATGCAATACCACCGGGCGATGCGCCCGGAGCAGTCACGTGCCGATGCGGCCCGTGCGCTGGTGGTACGCGAACTGCTGCGGCTGGAAGCCGAGCGGCTTGGCTTGGCCGATGCCCCCGGCGTCGGCCAGGAGACCAGCGAGGAGGCACGCATCCAGCAACTGATCGAACAGACGCTGGTAGACCGCGTGCCCAGCGAGGACGACTGCCAGCGCTACTTTGCGCAGAACCCCGAGCGCTTCCGCTCACCGGACCGCATCCGTGTACGCCACATCCTGCTGGCGGCACCGGCTGACGATATCGCCGGCCGGCTGAAGGCGCGCACCCAGGCTGAGCAGTTGATTGCCGAACTGCTGGAGCAGCCGCACCTGTTCGCCGATCTGGCCGCGCGCCATTCGCAGTGCCCGTCCAGCAGCGAAGGCGGCGAGCTGGGTTGGCTGCAACGCGGCCAGACCACGCCGGAATTCGATCGCCAGGTATTCCGCCTGCGGCAAGGCCTGGCGGGTTTCCCGGTGGAGTCGCGCTGGGGCTACCACGTGGTCAGCATCGATGCGCTGGAAGCCGGCACGGCGCTTACCTTCGAGCAGGTGCAGCCGCAGATCAGCGACTACCTGGAGCTACAGGTGCGCCAGCGCGATGTGCAGCAGTTCCTGCTGGAACTGCGCGAACGTTACCCGGTGCGTGGGCTGGAAGACATCGAAGCACAGGCCGAGTAAGACGTAATCCCCCAGGAGCGGCAATGAGCCAGAATCTACAGAACGTCAGCAGCGGCGAACAACAACGTGCGCTATGGCTGAGTACCTTCGCCTTCACCGTGTGTTTCGCGGTGTGGATGATCTTCGCCATCATCGGCATCCAGATCAGCGAGCAGCTGGGCTTGAACGACACCCAGTTCGGTCTGCTGATCGCCACCCCGGTACTGACCGGCTCGGTGATCCGCGTCTTCCTCGGTATCTGGTCCGACCAGTTCGGCGGCCGCAAGGTGATGACCCTGGTGATGCTGTGTGGTGCGGTGGCGACCTGGCTGCTGACCTATGCGCAGACATACCCGCAGTTCCTGCTGGCGGCCTTGTTCGTCGGCATCGCCGGTGGCAACTTCTCGGTTGGCGTCACCTATGTGTCCAAGTGGTTCCCGCCGGAGAAGCAGGGCACCGCGCTGGGCATCTTCGGTGCCGGCAACATCGGTTCTGCGGTAACCAAGCTGCTGGCACCGCTCGTGATGGTGGCCTCGGGCTGGATGATGGTGGCCAAGCTGTGGGCGGTCGGGTTGGCCGTCACCGCCATCCTGTTCTACCTGTTCAGCAAGGAAGATCCCTCGCTGGAAGATCGTCGTCGCAGTGGCGTCAAGCCGATGTCCTTCGCCGAGCAGATGGCACCGCTGAAGAACCTGCAGGTGTGGCGCTTCTCGCTGTACTACTTCTTCGTGTTCGGTGGCTTCGTCGCGCTGGCACTGTGGCTGCCGCATTATCTGGTTGGCGCCTACGGCATGGACGTCGGCACGGCCGGCGTGCTGGCCGCGTGTTACTCGATACCGGCCAGCCTGTTCCGGGTGGTTGGCGGCTGGCTGTCGGACCGCATCGGCGCGCGGCGGGTGATGTACTGGACGCTGGGGGTGTCGTCGATCTGTACCTTCATCCTGGCCTATCCGGATACGCGTTATATCGTGCAGGGCATACACGGCGAGATCAGCTTCCACCTGGCGATCAGCGTGACCCTGTTCACCGTGCTGGTATTCGTTCTCGGCTTCTTCATGTCGCTGGGCAAGGCCGCGGTCTACAAGCACATCCCGGTCTACTACCCGCAGCACGTGGGCTCGGTGGGTGGTGTGGTCGGCATGATCGGCGGCCTCGGCGGCTTCATCCTGCCCATCGTGTTTGGCGCCCTGAATGATGCGCTCGGCATCTGGAGCAGCTGCTTCATGCTGTTGTTCGTGCTGGTCAGCATTTCCTTGACCTGGATGCACTTCGCCATCCGCCGGATGGAGCGTCGCAACTTCCCGCAGCTCGATCGCGAGACCGACCTGCCCGAAGCCATCGATGCCGGCGCGGTGGAGAAACAGCGTCGGGCTTGATCCAGATCAGGGAAACCCGGCGGTCACTGCGCGAGGATGCAGGCATGTCAGTAGAGACCGCCGGGATGGATGACGCCACATTGCATGTCGCACTGCTGCAGCAACCCGCGCACGTGTTGTTCCCGACGCCGGCTGAGCTGAGCCCTGGCTTTGCCGAAGCCGGCTGGCGTGCGGCCATGCAGGCCAGCAACGAGCATCTGATTCCGCGTGCGTTGACCCTGGGTTTCTGCGCACCGGCCCATGACCCGGAGCCGGCCGAAAACGTGCTGGATGCGCTGCTGGTATGCCTGCGCCTGCATGCCAACATGCTGGCCAGCGACCGCGAAGTGGCAGCCATGGTGCTGCAGCCGGGTATCGTCGAGCACCTGTCGCCCGCCCTGCTGGGCCGCCTGTTGGATGCGGTGCCGGAGCAGCTGTGCACCATTGCGCGGCCGCAGGTCGAAGTGCGTCTGGATGCAGCCAGCGATGTGGTACCGGCGTCATTGCGGGAGGTCGGTTGTACCCGGATGACGGTGATCGATCACGCCGGCGTCGATGGCCCGGCGATGCTGGCTCAGGCCCAGCAGGCCGCGTTCACTGCGTGTTACTACCAGCTGCGCGTGCCGTGCTACGCCGATGTGTCGTTCCTGCAGCGGCTGCAGCGGGTGCTGGAGCTGGCACCCGAACGCATCATCCTGCCATCGCCTGCCTTGCTGCCCGAATACCCGTTGCCGGCGGACTGGCTGCAGGCGTGGCGGCTGCTGCGGGCGGCCGGCTACCGCCCGTTGGGTGGCGACCACTACCAGCGGCCGGACCTGCCCATGCCGCTGCGCAACGGTGACGGCCAGCGCCATTGCGACCTGCTCGGGGTCCCCCGCCGCGAGCGCCATGACCTGCTCGGTATTGGTGTGGGCGCCTGCAGCCAGATCGGCGATGTGATCTGTCGCATCGCACCGGAGCCGCGCAACTGGCGCGCCTGCCTGGTGGTTGGCCAGCCTGGCATATCGTCCGGGCTTATTCTTTCCGAGCATGAACGTATGACCGATGAGGTGGTGCAGAGCCTGGCCTGCGACCACGCGCTGGACATGCGCGCCTTCGAATGGCGCAACGCGCAGCCGTTCGATGCCTGTTTCGAGCACGCCTGGAGCCGCGTCGCCATGTTCATCGAACGCGGCTGGCTGCGTCGTGACGGCGACATGTTGTTGATCCAGAACGAAGGTGAGCTGCTGTGGCGTATGATCGCAGCGTGCTTCCGCCCCTTGGCCGCTGTTGCTTGAAAACGGAATGACGTCACCCACCCCCCCACCGCGCGGTCCTCTGGGAACCGCGACGCCCAATCCAGCCGCTGCCGGCGACGGTGACGCGCTGCATTTCTGCACGACCTGTGCGTTCTCCGATGCCTGCAGCTCGCAGGGCTATGACAAGACCGCGCTGAACGAGCTGCACGTGATGGTCGACCACGTCGGGCCCTACCACGCGGGTGATTACATCTTCCGCGCGGGTGAGCCCTTTGATGCAATCGCCGCGGTGCGTGCGGGCATGGTCAAGACCTTTGTCGACGACAGCCTGGGCAATGAACAGGTGCTGGGTTTTTCGCTGCCGGGCGAAGTGATCGGTCTGAATGCCATCCACGGTTCGCGCTATCCCTGCAATGCGGTGGCGCTGGATACCGTGCATCTGTGCCGCATCTCGTTTCCGCGCATCAGCATGCTGGCCAGTCGCATGCCCGGCTTGCAGGCCAAGCTGTTCAGCCTGCTCAGCGCCGAGATCGGCAAGGCCGCCTTGCTGGCGGCCAACTACCGCACCGAGGAGCGCATGGCCGCGTTCCTGCTGGATATCTCCAACCGCTACGCGCGGCGTGGATTTTCCGCACACCGCTTCAACCTGACCATGACCCGCACCGAGATCGCCAACTACCTGCGCATGGCCCCGGAAACCGCCAGCCGGGTGCTGCGCCGCTTGAGCGACGAAGAAGTCATCGCGGTGAAGCAGCGCGAGATCATCCTGCTGCAACCGGAACGCCTGGCGCTGATGGCGGCCACCGATGACGCAAGCGAATGATGCCCAACCGAGGATGCATGCATGAACAAGCTGTGGGCGTTGTTGTTGCTGGCTGCCGCACTGCCGGCAGGCGCTGCTGATCTGACGGTATCGGCGGCTTCCAGCCTGACCGAAAGCTTCCGCGAGATATCCAGCGCGTATGAGAAGGCCAACCCGGGCACGAAGATCGACCTGAACTTCGCGGCCTCAGGCACCTTGCTGCAGCAGATCGCGCGTGGCGCACCGGTCGATGTGCTGGCCTCGGCCGACCAGGCCACGATGGCACAGGCCAGCACAGAAGGGCTGATCGATCCGGCAACCCAGCACGTATTCGCGCAGAACAGCCTGTGGGTGGTGGTGCCGCCGCAGGCCAGCAACAAGCCGACCACGTTGGCGGCGCTGGCCAAGGCCGATGTGAAGCGCGTTGCCATTGGGAACCCCGACAGCGTGCCGGTCGGTCGCTATGCACGCGGCGCGCTGCAGCAGGCCGGTTTGTGGCCGGCGATGCAGGCCAAGATGATCAGCACCCAGAACGTGCGCCAGTCATTGGACTATGTGGCGCGCGGTGAAGTGGATGCTGGTTTCGTCTACGCCACCGACGCGCAGGCGATGAGCGAGCGCGTGCAGCGTGCATTCCAGGTGCCGGTTGCTGGTGGCATCGCGTATCCGCTGGCGATGGTCAAGACCAGCCGCAATGCCGCCGAAGCCAAGCGCTTCATCGCCTTCGTGCGCTCGGCGCAGGGCCAGGCCATCCTGCACAGGCACGGCTTCGGCAGTCCTTGATGGTGGATCTGGACTGGAGCGCGTTGTGGTTGTCGCTGAAGGTGGCCGGCTGGGCGACCGCGATCAACCTTGTGCTCGGTGTTGGATTTGGCGCCTTGCTGGCGCGGCGGCGCTTTCCTGGCCGGGAGTTGCTGGACACGATATTCACCTTGCCGATGGTGTTGCCGCCAACGGTGCTGGGCTATTACCTGCTGGTGCTGATTGGCAGCAAGGGGCCGCTGGGAGCGTGGCTGGAGAGCAGCTTCGGAATCAACCTGGTGTTCACCTGGCAGGCGGCCGTGATTGCGGCGGCGGTGGCTTCGTTTCCGCTGGTATTCAAGCCGGCGCGCGCTGCGTTCGAGGATGTCGACGGGCAGCTGGAACAGGCCGCGCGTACCCTGGGCGTGTCCGAGCTGGCGCTGTTCTTCCGGGTGACCTTGCCGCTGGCATGGCGCGGCATTCTTGCCGGCCTGCTGCTGGCGTTCGCCCGCGCGATGGGTGAGTTCGGCGCCACCATCATGGTCGCCGGCAGTATTCCCGGTCGCACCCAGACCTTGTCCATTGCCATCTATGAGGCGGTGCAGGCCGGCAATGACGGTCGCGCCAACGCCTTGGTGCTGCTGTCCTCGCTGGTCTGTATCAGCGTGCTGCTGCTTGCCGCACGACTGGTCGGGCGGCGGCAGGAAGGAGCGCGCAATGTGGCTTGAGCTTGATGTTCAGCGCCAACTGAGTGCGGCTGGACAGCAGTTCCAGCTGCAGGCGGCCTTGCGTTGCACACAGCCGAACGTTGTGTTGTTCGGCCCGTCCGGCGCTGGCAAGAGTCTGACGCTGAAGGCCATTGCCGGGTTGCTGCAGCCGGATGCAGGAGTGATCCGCATGCACGCGCAGGCACTGTTTGATGCGGCGGCAGGTATCAATCTGTCGCCGCAGCGGCGCCGTATCGGCTATGTGTTCCAGGACTACGCCTTGTTCCCGCACCTTACGGTGCGGCAGAACGTCGGCTTCGGCCTGCAGCAGGGTCTGTTGAATCCGTCGCGCGCCCGCCGCGTTGATGCAGTGGAACAATGGCTGCAGGCTTTCCGCATCGATCACCTCGGTGACCTGCTGCCCTCGCAGATCTCCGGCGGCCAACGTCAGCGCACCGCCTTGGCGCGGGCGCTGGTGACCAAGCCGCAGGCACTGCTGCTGGATGAGCCGTTCGCCGCACTCGACCACGCCCTGCGTGCGCATCTGCGCCAGGAGCTTGAAACGGTGCTGGACCAGACCGGCATCCCGCTGCTGCTGATCAGCCATGATCCGGAGGACGTGGACATGTTCGGCCAGCAGGTGGTGCATCTGGCTGATGGCCGCGTGCAGGCCTGATTTTCCGCGTAACGATTAGTCCGGCTTGCCGTCCGCACGTGGGCGCCAGTAGATCCACCCCAACCGCAGCAACCACGGTGCAAGCACCAGCAGCCAGCCGGCGGCGGCGACGGCATGCCAATGCCAAGGATCGTCCAGCAACGGTGCGAGGATGCGCAGCACCGCAACCAATTGCAGGCCGAGCAGGGCGACCCATGCGACCACCGGCATCACCAGTGCACGCCCGGAATGGCCTTGGGTCACACGCGTGACCATGGCCACCAACAGGCTGCCGAACAGGCCGATCGCCAAGGCATGTAGTGGCGCGCGTTCCAGCCAGCCGGTATGGCCGGCAAGCGCGGCGATGTCCTGCAGCAGATACAGCAGCATCGCCAGCGGCCACCACGCCAGTCCGTAAAAAAGCACGCTCAACAGCGGCGGCTTGGGTCCGCGCGGCCACCAACGCCACAGCGAGTACAGCGACAACAGCAGCAGGCCCGCATCGGCCAGCAGCGCCGCCAGTGGCTGCTGCAGCTGTTCCCCGGCCAGATGCAGCAGGCACAGTCCCCAAAGGATCGCCAACCATTGTGGTGGCCGCCATGCCTGGTAGCCCGGCACCACGTTGCCGGCGAAGAACGGAAACATGCGGTGGGCGACGCTTGCGTAGATCGGCAGCAACAGCCCGAAGGTGCCAAGCGACACGCTCAGTGCCTGCCAGCGGATATCAGCGCCTGTGGCAGCGGCGGCGAAACCGAGCAGGCCGATCCAGCCCATCAGCAAGCCGGACCAGCATGACCACGCATGCCAGGTGCGGCCTTTCTCCTGCAACAGCAGGCGGCCGAGTACGACCAGCCCGAATGCCCATCCCAGCGCCGCCAGCAACAGGGCCAACCACATCCCGGGTTGCCAACCGCTGCTGGCGGTCAGCAGCGCGATCTGCGCGCCGAACAGTCCGCTACCAACGCCTGCGTATTGCCACCGCGGCAGTGCCGGCAATCCCATCCAGCGTGGGAATACGGTCAACAGGAAGCCGAAGATGAAACTGGGCAGCACCAGGTACTGCATCCACAGCCCATGCAGCCAGGCCGGCGGCACGGCGGGCACGGGCAGGGGGCTGCCCAGCTGCAAGCCGGCCAGCCACAAGGCCCACCAGCCCATCGCCAGACTGAGGTTGCAGACACCAATGAAGAACAGCAGCCGGTGCGGCGCGGCGAACAAGGGAAGGGGGCGTTTGGTGGTTTTCACTGCGCCAGTATCCGCGCGGCTGGCGGATTTGGTACTGACCAATATCAAGCGCAGCGGGCCAGATTGAACACGGGCAGCTGACAGGTGGCAGCGCGCAGCGCCATGTTGCGCAGCAGCGAAATCATCGGCTCGATAGAGGGCTGGTGTGTTTCTTGGAGGGCGTCGGTTGCGGGGCGCGCAGGTTGGTCCTGCTATTCATGCGCGTAACTGGGCGCGTGCAGGATGTGCATGGATTGCGGTAACAAAGCCTTACCCGCGCAGACGCTTGACACTGCTTTTGCACGCCGGGTATATGTTGGCGCACCAGGTTCCAGCACATCAGCGTCGATGTGCCTGCACCAACCAGACTGAATGAGCAAAGAGCAAATGGGCTCTCCCGGATCACTCCGGGAGGGCCTTTTTTCGTCCGTGAAAAACAAGAAAGGGGCTGATCATGCGTCATGGTGATATCTCAAGCAGCAACGACACCGTCGGTGTAGCCGTCGTCAACTACAAGATGCCGCGCCTGCACACACGTGCAGAGGTGCTGCTCAATGCACAGAAAATCGCCGACATGGTGGTTGGCATGAAGCAGGGCCTGCCTGGCATGGATCTGGTGATATTCCCGGAGTACAGCCTGCAGGGGATCATGTATGACCCCGCCGAGATGATGGAGACAGCGGTCACGGAGTCCAGCGAGGAAGTCGAACTACTGGCCCGTGCCTGCCGCAAAGCCAATACCTGGGGCGTGTTTTCGCTGACCGGTGAGCGGCACGAGGAGCATCCGCACAAGGCGCCGTACAACACGTTGGTGCTGATCAACAACAAGGGTGAGATCGCGCAGAAGTACCGCAAGATCATTCCCTGGTGCCCGATCGAAGGTTGGTATCCCGGCGGTCAGACTTATGTCTGTGATGGCCCGAAGGGCATGAAAATCAGCATGATCATCTGCGACGACGGCAACTACCCGGAAATCTGGCGCGACTGCGCGATGAAAGGTGCCGAACTCATCGTGCGCTGCCAGGGCTATATGTACCCTGCAAAAGAGCAGCAGGTGTTGATGGCCAAGGCCATGGCCTGGGCGAACAACAGCTACGTTGCCGTGGCCAATGCGGCAGGATTTGATGGCGTGTATTCCTACTTCGGGCACTCCGCGATCATCGGCTTCGATGGGCGTACGCTGGGCGAGTGCGGCGAAGAGGAAATGGGCATCCAGTACGCGCAGCTGTCGGTATCGCAGATTCGCGATGCGCGTGCCAATGACCAGTCGCAGAATCATCTTTTCAAGCTGCTGCACCGTGGCTACACCGGCTTGCAGAACTCAGGGGAGGGTGACAAGGGATTGGCGGATTGCCCATTCGAGTTCTACAAGACCTGGGTCACCGATGCGGAAAAGGCCCGTGAGAACGTCGAAAAGATGACCCGTTCCACCGTTGGCGTGGCCCAGTGTCCGGTGGGCGGCTTGCCATACGAGGCAAAAGAAAAAGAAGCCTGAGCCTTGGAAAGGGGCGTGCTGCGCTGGTGCCGGCGAACAGTCGTCATCGGTGCAGACGCGCCACCCCATGCACCCTGCATAAGGAGTAACCGCAATGCCGTTTCTGACCGACATGCTGGAGCAGACACAGCGCGAGCGTGCGCTGGAGGGCGCGCTTTCCGTCGAGAACAGAGCGCCAGACGGCGTTGTCCAGGCCCACCTGTGCGCCAGCAGTGCGCTGCAGAGCAGGTATCGCTTCGATATTGGCCTCATCATGGCGAGCCTGCGTAGCGAGATCCTGGGCCAGGATGCAGCGTTGAAGGCGGTTGAGGACATGCTCAAGGTGGTGCGCGCGGATATCACCGATCCGCGCCGGCCATTGTTCACCGCACTGTTCCTTGGGCCGACAGGCGTAGGCAAGACTGAAATCGTGCGGGCGCTGGCACGCGCACTGCATGGCGATGCGGAAGCGTTCTGCAGGGTGGACATGAACACCTTGTCGCAGGAACACTACGCTGCAGCGCTGACCGGGGCGCCGCCGGGTTACGTCGGCGCCAAGGAAGGAACCACGCTGTTGGACCAGGAGAAGCTGGAAGGCAGCCTCGGCCGGCCGGGAATTGTGCTGTTCGATGAGTTGGAGAAGGCCAGCCCGCAGGTTGTCATGACCCTGCTCAACGTGCTGGACAATGGCATGCTAACGGTTGCCTCGGGTGAGCGGAGCTACAGCTTCCGCAATACGCTGATATTCATGACCAGCAATCTTGCCGCACACGACATCCAGCGTTACGACCAACGCCGCAAAGGGTGGCGCGGTCTGCTGCTGGGTTCGAGCGTGACATCGCGCAGGCGCGCTGTCGACAAGATGGTGCGCGCGCGGTTGCTGAAGGCATTTGCACCGGAGTTCGTCAACCGCATCGATGCCACCGTCACGTTCAACTGGATTGAACGCAATGTGGTCGAACAGCTGGTTGCACTTGAGGTAAAGCGTCTCAACCGGCGTCTGCAGAAGCATCACTGCCAACTTGAGGTGGATGCGCCGCTGCTTGCCCATATCGCCAATGCTGGCTTTGACCGCCAGTTTGGTGCACGTGCACTGCGCCGTTGCGTACGTCAGCAGCTGGAGGTGCCATTGGCCGAGTATCTGCTCTCGCATCACGCTGCGCTCATGAGCGGGCCGGTAATCAGATACCGCGCCGGCCTGGAGCAGGGTGCAGTCGCATTTGTCCGGCGCTGATGGCGTCATCGTTTCGGGAGGCTGGCGGCATGGCAACAAACCGCGATACACCCCTGTTGGGTCTGCTGTTCTCCGAGACCGGGGTCACCGCCGATATCGAGCGCTCACAGCGCTATGGTGCACTGTTGGCAGTAAAGCAGATCAATGCAGAAGGCGGCGTCGAGGGGCATCCCATCACGGTGTTGGCACGCGATCCGGGCGGCGACCCCGATCGCTATCGCCTGTATGCCGAGGACTTCATCCGCAACTGTGGTGTGCAGCTGCTGGTCGGCTGCTATATGTCGCATACCCGCAAGGCGGTGATGCCGGTAGTGGAGCGCAGCGACACCTTGCTGTGCTTCCCCACGCCCTACGAGGGCTTTGAGTACTCACCCAACATCATTTACGGCGGTCCCGCGCCCAACCAGAACAGCGCGCCGCTGGCTGCCTATCTGATCCGCAACTACGGTGAGCGGGTGGTTTTCATCGGCTCGGATTACATCTATCCGCGCGAAAGCAACCATGTAATGCGGCATCTGTACCGGCAACATGGCGGCAAGGTGCTGGAGGAAATCTACATCCCGCTCTATCCCACCGATGATGATCTGACCCATGCGGTGGAGCGCATCGTCCGCGCCCGTGCCGACGTTGTGTTCTCGACCGTGGTCGGAACCGGTACGGCGGAGCTGTACCGCGCTATTGCACATCGCTACGGTGATGCATCGCGGCCACCGATAGCCAGCCTGACCACCAGTGAAGCCGAGGTGGCCAAGATGGGCGGTGCCGTGGCCGAGGGCCATGTGGTGGTCGCACCGTATTTCTCCAGCATCGATACCCCCGCCAGCCGTACATTCGTCCGCGATTGCCTGGAGTTCTTTCCGGCCGACGTCAGCATCACCGCCTGGGCAGAAGCTGCGTACTGCCAGACCTTGATGCTCGGCCGGGCGATGCAGGCCGCGCGCAGCTGGCGCGTGCAGGACGTGCAAGCCCATATCTACCAACAGGCGCTGGATGCACCACAGGGCCGGATCTGGGTTGAGCCGCAGAACAACCATAGTCATCTCCACTCGCGTATCGCCGAGATCGATGCCAAAGGGGTATTCCAGGTCAAATGGCAGTCACCGCAACCAATCCGGCCCGATCCTTATGTAGTGGTGCACAACCTGGATGACTGGTCGGCCAGCATGCAGCGGAGTGCTGGCCCGTGAGTGCCCGCCCATGAATGCCGCCACCATCCTTGGCTCATTGCGGGAGCTGCAGGTAATGGTGCTCAGCCCGCCATGCGAGGTCACCGACACCTTGATGTTGCAGCTCATCCGCATCGGTTGCTCGGTGCGTAACTGCTGGCCTCCGCCAAAGCAGTTCGACGTGGCGGTGGATGTGATCTTCACTGGCATTTTCCAGAACCGGCACCATGAGGAGATCAGTACCTTGGTGCGTTCCAGTGCTGCCGGAACCACCGTGGTAGCACTGGTGGAGTATGAAAGCCCAGCAGTGTTGTCGCAGATCATCGAGCTGGAATGCCACGGGGTGATCATCCTGCCCTTGGACGCACACCGCATCCTGCCGACACTGGTGTCGGCGCGGCGGATCAGCGGGGAAATGCTGCGTATAGCGCACCGATGCGGTCAGCTGCAGGAGCGTCTGGACCAGCAATCCACCATCAGCCGGGCCAAGCTGGTGCTGATGAAACGACATGATTGGGGCGAGGAACAAGCGCACGCTTGGCTGTCGCAGGAGGCGATGAAGCAGCGCGAGTCGATTTCCAAGGTGGCGCAGGACGTGGTGAGAGGCAGCAACCCCGGCTGAGTGTCGGCCAACAACAGGAGCGAATCATCATGCTGGGCTTGATATTGCTGTACGTGGGAGCAGTGCTGTTTGTAAATGGTGTGTGGCTGATGGAGCGCATCAGCGGAAGGGAAGTCGCGGTCATCAACATCCTGGTGGGCAGCCTGAGTTTGCTGGTGGCGCTGTATACGATCTTTGTCATGGCCGATGTGAAGGCCGGCGCCTTCACCTTGCTGTTTGCTTTCACCTATCTATGGGTAGCGGCCAACCAGTTGATGGGCAACGATGGCAAGGGGCTGGGCTGGTTCTGTCTGTTCGTCAGTATTACCGCCGCGACCGAAGCGGCGCGGGCATTCTCTGCCCTGGATGGTGTGTTCGGGCTATGGAATGCAATCAACTGGACTGCGTGGACGGTACTGTGGTTCAGCTATTTCCTGCTGCTGGGCTTGGCGGGCAACGTCCAGAAGCCGGTGGCCGGATTCACTGTGCTGTGTGGTGTGTTCACCGGTTGGCTGCCGGGATTGTTGATACTGGGCGGGGCGATAAAGCTCTGAGCGCGCCGCTGGATCGGCAGCCTTTGCGGCCAGCGCAAAGCGTAGTAGCTGCCAAGCAGGGATACGGTGGCGGCACAGTTGTCACGCTTGACTGCGCCAGCACCAGCTGAGGTTGGGCAGGCCTGCCTTTGGCAATGGCAGGCTTCCATTCTCCACGCCTTTGCGGCAACACTGCACCGTGCGGTCATCTGTTCCCGCGGGGAAGCGCAACGATGTTCGGAAGCAGCGTCGTGGTCTGGTCGGTGGTACGCCGGTTCGCCTTGCCCGCGCAGGCGCTCGCGCTCGTTTTACTGGCTGCTGCGCTGCTTCCAGCCACCGCGGCAGCCGCCGATGAGCAGGCGCAGGTTGAGGGGCAGGCCCCGGTTGAGGGGCAGGCCCCGGCGACGGTGCGCTACTACAACCGTGACATCCTGACCTTCCGCAGTGCGTTCATGGGGCGCTCGCCCTTGCAGCGGGCGCAGGTTGCCGAATTCAACATCAAGCGCATCGTCGACGAGCCGGGAACGCCCGGCGTCACCTTCAACGATACCGCCGCCGGTGTGATCCTGCTGCTCGGCGGGGAAGTCGTCACCCTCATCACGCCTGCCGATGTGGATACCGCGCAAGGCCAGAGTCTGGCCCAGGTACGCGAGGAGGTGCGCAGCCGGCTTGGCGAGGCGGTCGCCGCCGCCGAGCGCGAGCGGGCGCCGGGGCGGGTGCTTCGGGGTGTGCTGCATAGCCTTGTGGCCACGGCGCTGGCCGCTGCACTGGTCTGGCTGATGGCCTGGCTGGCACGCCGGCTGCGGGCGGCGATGCTGGCCTGGGTGGGTAAAAAGGCGGGGACGTTGCGTAGCGTGCCGGTACGGCAGATGCTGCATGGGGCCAATGCGCTGGCCGACTGGTTGTCGCGTGCGCTGTTGCTGGTAGCGGTGCTGGTGCTTGCCGAGGAATGGTTGCGCTATGTATTCCACCAGTTCGACTACACCCAGCCGTGGGCAACGACGATGACGCTATGGCTTGCTGCCCAGGCCAAGGTCTGGTTGTGGGCGGGCGTGGCGGCGATCCCTGGGCTGGTGACGGCGCTGATCATTTTCCTGCTGGCACGCTTGGCCAGCCAGATCATCGGCATCCTGTTCCGCGGCGTGCAGCATGGGCGCTTCCAGCTGTTCGGCATCGACCGCCAACTGGCCGAACCCAGCCGCAAACTGATCGTCGCGGGCATCTGGCTGTTTGCGCTGGTGATGGCCTATCCCTATCTGCCCGGCTCGGGCAGTGATGCGTTCAAGGGCCTGACGGTGTTGCTGGGCGTGATGATCTCACTCGGCGGATCGAGCATCGTCGGCCAGGCGGCGGCGGGTTTCACCCTGCTGTATTCAAGGACGATGTCGATCGGCGATCTGGTCAAAGTGGCGGAGGTGGAAGGGCAGGTGATACAGATCGGTTTGTTCACCACCCGCATCCGCACCCTTACCGGGGTGGAGGTCAGCCTGCCCAACATGCATGTGCTCAGCGGCAAGCTGCTGAACTATTCGCGTGATCCGCAGGCGGCTGGCATGTGGCTGGAAACCGGCGTGACCATCGGCTATGACACGCCGTGGCGGCAGGTGCATCGGCTGCTGCTGGACGCGGCTGGCAGGACCGGGCATGTGCAGCACGTACCGCCTGCCTACGTGTTGCAGACCGCGCTCAACGACTTCTACGTAGCCTATGTGCTGCGCGTACACATCGTTGAACTGCCGCTGCGCGCGGACATACTCAGCGCGCTGCACGCCAACATCCAGGATGCCTTCAATGCGGCCGGGGTACAGATCATGTCGCCCAACTACATCGCCGACCCCGAACTGCCCAAGATCGTTACGCCCGACAACTGGGACCCCAAGCCGCCCCTGGCGTGAGCTGCGTGCGGGACCGGCAGGCACTGAACACGGGCGCGTGCACGGCTGCAATGTCGCCCGGCTACGCTGGCCGTGATCCGCGGGAAAGGGCCGGAACGCAGGCAGCACAAGGGTTTGCCGCGCTGCCGCAAGGTCTTTCAGGTGCCGCTCGCTAAACTGTTTTCATTTGCAACGGAGGTGGTATGGCTGGTTTTCGTCCGGTGTCGCTGATTGGCGTGCCTACCGATGTGGGTGCGGGGGCGCGTGGTGCGCGGCTGGGGCCGGAGGCGCTGCGCATTGCCGGCCTGCCCGAGGCCCTGGCCGAACGCGGCGTGGAGGTGCGTGATGTCGGCAACCTGGATGGTCCGCGCAATCCATGGACCGGGCCGGTGCAGGGTTATCGCCATCTGGACGAGGTGGTGGCCTGGAACCACGCCTTGATGGAAGCGACCTATGCCGAACTGCAGGACGGCCGCCTGCCGATCATGCTCGGCGGCGACCACTGCCTGGGCGTGGGCTCGATTACCGCGGTCGCGCGCTGGTGCCGTGAGCAGGGCAAGCAGCTGCGCGTGCTGTGGCTGGATGCCCATTCGGACTTCAACACTTCCGATGTCACCCCGTCCGGCAACATCCATGGCATGCCGGTAGCCTGCCTGTGTGGCCTGGGCCCGGAAGGGCTGACCCATCTGGGTGGCAGCGCCCCGGCGATCGCGCCATGGCAGGTGCACCAGATCGGCATCCGTTCGGTCGATCCGGAAGAAAAGCGTCTGATCAAGCAGCACCGGGTGGATGTCTACGACATGCGCCATATCGACGAAGCCGGTATGAAGCGTACGGTCGAAGCGGCGCTGCATGGCATCGATGCCAATACCCACCTGCATGTCAGTTTCGACGTGGATTTCCTCGATCCCAGTATCGCGCCGGGCGTGGGCACCACGGTGCCGGGCGGGGTCAATTACCGCGAGGCGCAGCTGGTGATGGAGATGATTGCCGATACCGGCTTGATGGGCTCGCTGGACATCGTCGAACTGAATCCGTTGCTGGATCACCAGAACCGCACCGCCGAGCTGGCGGTGGACCTGGTGGAGAGCCTGTTCGGCAAATCCACGCTGATGCGTGACTAAGGACACCTGAATGGGGCGGGCGACGGTGGGGTGCCCGTCTGTTGCGTTGCCCTGCTTAACCTCGCTCCGACATCGCTGAACCGGTGCTGCGCATATTCACGCGCAGCACACAGCCAAGCGGCGAGATTCGTCTTCACACGCGGAATGCTGGTTGCCGGTCCCCGGCCAAAGCCGCCGCCTTATGAGCAAGGAGACGATCTGATGATGAAGCGAGTACTGATGTTGGCCCTGGTTGGCGCGTTCTCGGTAGGCATGCTCAGTGGCTGCAACACCATGGCCGGTGCTGGCAAGGACATGCAGAAGGCCGGTGAAAAGGTCGAGGACAAGGCCCAGGACTGTAAGGACGGCAGGTGCTGAACCCCGGCGGCCCAGCGGGGCCGTGTTGATGTAACCCACCACAGGAGAAAGACATGAAGCGTTTGGTTGCCCTGATGTTGCTGTCGCTGTTCTCGGTTGCCGCGCTGTCTGGCTGCAACACCGTTGCCGGTGCCGGCAAGGACGTGCAGAAGGCAGGCGAAAAGGTGGAGGACGCTGCCAAGGGTCATTGACCTGGCTAGCGCACACAGCTGAATGGAGAAGGCCGGCATTGCCGGCCTTTTTCATGTGCGCTGCGCAAGCCTGAAGCTGTGTTCATCGAGGTCAGCACCACACAACGAACCGTGTACCCGTTGCCAACACTGCCAAGGCCAGGATGATCCCACGCGAACAAGCCGCGTATCCCACCAAGGAGAAGCGTAATGAACAAAGACATCATTTCCGGCAAGTGGACCCAGCTCAAGGGCAAGGTGCAGGCCAAGTGGGGCGACATCACCGATGACGACATGAAGGTGGCCGAAGGCAACGCCGAGTATCTGGCCGGGCGGCTGCAGGAACGTTATGGCTGGGCCAAGGATCGCGCTGAAACCGAGGTGCGCGATTTCCAGAAGTCCCTGCACGATGAGTACCCCGACTACCGTTGATGCAGGGTGGTTGATGCGGGGGGATTGAGGGAGCAGGTTGCTGGCAACTGAGACTCCTCCCCCGTCTAGCCCGGGTAAGCGCAGCGCACCCGGGGCTGTTGGCAGAAGTATTGAACGACCCGCGAGGTCGAGCTTCCCGGGTGCGCTGCGCTTACCCGGGCCACGAGGCACAGGGCACCGTTCATACCTGTACCAGCAGTCAGCCTTCGAGCCCTTCTCCCGTTGCGGGAGAGGGCTTGGGGATAAGGAAGAAGGGCCGCTGAAAGCGGCCCTTCTTGCATCCCCGATGCAATCACCAAACTCAGCGCCCACGTGCCGGCGGATCAGGCACGAAGCCGCTCGGGAACGCCTGCGGTGTGTTGTCCACGCGGCGATAGCCGCGAGGCAGGATGCCCATCGCCACCAGCCGCTGGCGCGAGTCGTAACGCAGCTCGCTGACCTGCACCGGGGTGCGGCTGGCGCGCTCGAAGCTGGTCAGCGACGAGCTGGACCATTCGCGCTCGCCATGGCCGGTGCCCAGCCGCTGCCGCGACTCACTCCTGGTCATCGCGCTGGGCGCGGCAGGGGCTTCGGCGGCGCGGGCATTGGCGCTGGCACTGGCCTCGGCGCGGTCCTCGTACTGCGGCATCGGCCGCGGCGCGGGCCGGGGCATCGGCAGCGGGCGCACGTCATACACCGGCCGGCGTGCTTCGTTGAACACTGCAATGCCGATCACCCCGACATTGGCCGGGCGGCCGGTGCGGCTGGCATAGCTGTCGCTGGAGGCGGTGAACACGAACTGCGCGACCTCGGCATTGGATTTGCGCCAACCGGTGATCTCGCTGCTCTGCCAGGGCTCCAGCACATAGCCGGACTGGCTGGGCGAGGCGGTCTGGCCGGTGATGGCGTTGACCCCATCCACCGACAGCACCACCAGCACGCGCTCGCCGCTGCGGTTCTGCATGCGCACGCTGTAGCGGTGGCCCGGGCTGCCGGCCACCCATTGCTGGCCCCGGTGCGGGTGCAGGTCCAGTTCCTGCCCGTCGTCGCGGTCGATCACCGACAGCAGCACCGGACCCTCATCTGCCGGCCGTACCGGGCTGAACCCGCATAGCGCGACAACCGACAACACACTGGCGAACAGGCGATACATGGCAGGCTCCTTGACGGGGTACGTGAGCTTGAACGGCCGGGCGCGGGCAACGGGGTTGGGGGCGGCGGCCAGCCGGGGGAGTTACACTGGGCCGGTTCATCCGCTCGTCAGCTTGGTTTACATGACTACCCGCGTCCTCACCGGCATTACCCCCTCCGGCACTCCCCACCTCGGCAATTACGTCGGCGCGATCCGCCCGGCCATTGCTGCCAGCCAGGCCTCGGATATCGAGAGCTTCTTCTTCCTGGCCGACCTGCACAGCCTGATCAAGGCGCAGGAGCCCGAGCGCACCCAGCGTTCGACCCTGGAGATCGCCGCCAGCTGGCTGGCCTGTGGCCTGGACCCGGACAAGGTGTGGTTCTACCGGCAGAGCGACATCCCGGAAACCACCGAGCTGATGTGGTTCCTGACCGTGGTCGCCAGCAAGGGCATCCTCAACCGCGCCCACGCCTACAAGGCGGCGGTGGACAAGAACCGCGAGGAGCAGCTGGACGACGACGCAGGCGTCAGCGCCGGCCTGTTCATGTACCCGGTGCTGATGGCCGCCGACATTCTGATCTTCAACGCCAACAAGGTGCCGGTGGGTCGCGACCAGATCCAGCACATCGAGATGGCGCGCGATTTCGCCCAGCGCTTCAACCACGTCTACGGCAAGGAGTACTTCGCCCTGCCGGAAGTGATCATCGACGAACAGGTGGCCACCTTGGCCGGCCTGGACGGTCGCAAGATGAGCAAGAGCTATAGCAACACCATCCCGCTGTTCGTGCCGCGCGAGGAGCTGAAGAAGCTGGTGTTCTCCATCCTCACCGACTCGCGCCTGCCGGGCGAACCCAAGGACACCGAGGGCTCGGCGCTGTTCCAGATGTACCAGGCCTTCGCCAGCCCGGAGCAGACCGCCGCGTTTGCCAAGGCCTTTGCTGACGGCATCAGCTGGGGCGATGCCAAGCAGCAGCTGTTCGAGCGCATCGACGCCGAGCTGTCGCCGCTGCGCGAGCGCTACAACGCCTTGATGGCCGAGCCCGAGAAGATCGAAGCCATCCTGCGCAAGCGTGGCCAGCAGCTGCGTGAGCAGTTCGCCATCCCGCTGCTGAAGGAGCTGCGCCATGCGGTGGGCCTGCGTGACCTGTCCGCCGCCGCTGACAAGCCCAAGGCTGCCGTTGCCGCCAAGGCCGCGCTGCCGCTGTTCAAGCAGTACCGCGAAAAGGACGGCCGCTTCTACTTCAAGCTGCTCGATGGTGAAGGCACGCTGCTGATCCAGAGCGAGGGCTTTGATTCGCCGCGCGATGCCGGCCAGCTGATCGCCGTGCTCAAGCAGGCCGAGCAGGGCGATGCGCTGCAGAGCGAGTTGTTCAAGGTCGAAGTGGAAGTGGAGCCGGTGCTGGCGGCGTTGCGCGAACTGCGCGAGGCTGCAGCGAAGGAGTAAACCCCTGCGGAGGAGCACGTCGATGGCCTGGTTGTCGTTGTTGTTGTTTCTCCCCTGGTTCTGCGTGATGGGGGCGCTGTACTGGTGGTTCCCGCGCCAGCCGCGCACCCGCACACGCACCTTGTTTGATGCAGCGATGCTGGTGCTGGCCCTGGTGGCCAGCATCGGCTTCATGTTGTGGGGTTACCAGGTCGGTGCGGCCGAGGTGGCCGACGGCCTGTGGAAGCAGATCCTGGCCGTGCTGTACGCCTACGGTGGCTTCCTGGCAGTGATGGTGCTTGCCCTGCTGCTGCGCCCACGCATCCTGCAGCACTGAGCCGACCCGGCTGCGACAAAAGTCCGGGTTGAGCGTGGGCAGGGGGGCTGGCAGGATCAAGGCCAGTTTCCGCCGGAGTTGCCGCATGTCTGTTGCCCATGGCATCCACACCATCGATACCGCGTTCCAGCGCGATCACTTCGATGCGGCCTACCTGATCGTGCAGGACGGACGCGGCGCGTTCGTCGACTGCGGCACCACCCATTCGCTGCCGAATCTGCTGGCCTGCATGGCCCAGGCCGGGCTGACGCCGGCAGATATCGATTGGCTGATCGTCACCCATGTGCATCTGGACCATGCCGGCGGTGCTGGCGCGCTGATGCAGCAGCTGCCCAATGCCAGGCTGGTGGTGCACCCGCGTGGTGCCCAGCACATGATCGATCCTACCCGGCTGATCGCCGGGGCGACGGCGGTGTATGGCGAGGCGGAAATTGCCCGCAGCTACGGGCAGATCGTGCCGGTGCCCGCCGAGCGCGTGGTGGTGGCCGAAGACGGCCACCGCGTTTCCGTGGCCGGGCGCGAGCTTGTCTGCGTGGACACGCCGGGGCATGCACGGCATCACTTCTGCGTGTGGGATGCGGCCAGCCGCAGCTGGTTCACCGGCGACACGTTTGGCCTTTCTTATCGAGAGCTGGATCACGCCGGTGGTGCTTTCATCATTCCGACTTCCTCGCCGGTGCAGTTCGAGCCGGAGGCCATGCATGCCTCGATCCGTCGGCTGATGCAGGAGTCACCGGAGGGCATGTACCTGACCCATTACGGCCGGGTGGAAGGCACGGCGCGTCTGGCGCAGGAGCTGCACGCGCAGATCGACGCGATGGTGGCGATTGCGCAACGCTGCAACGGTGAGCCGCAGCGCCACCGTCTGTTGGTGGATGCCTTGGGTGCATTGTATGTGGCGCGATTGAGATTGCAGGGCAGCCCGCTGGACGCATCCGAAGTGCTGCGGGTGCTGGCGATGGACATCGAGCTCAACGCCCAGGGCCTGGCTTGCTGGCTGGATCGCGACAAGCGCTGAGAGCCAACAAGCTCCATGTAGTGCCGAGCCATGCTCGGCAGAGGGGCTCATGTAGTGCCGAGCCATGCTCGGCAGAGGCTTTCCCCGCGATGCATCCGCTTGCTGTTGGGGCGGTGTAAACCGCGAAGCCAAGCTCAGAACAGAAGCGATGAGGCTCACCCCTCCCCAACCCTCCCCTTCGCTGCGCGAAAGGGAGGGGGCGGTAGTGCCGAGCGAAGCTCGGCAAAGGGCCTCAATGTAGTGCCGAGCCATGCTCGGCAGAGGCTTTCCCGGCGATGCATCCGCTCGCTGCGGGAGCGGTGTAAACCGCGAAGCCAGGCTTAGAACAGAAGCGGTGAAGCTCACCCCTCCCCAACCCTCCCCTTCGCTGCGCGAAAGGGAGGGAGCGGTAGTGCCGAGCGAAGCTCGGCAAAGGTCTTTCAGGTAGTGCCGAGCGAAGCCTGGCAAAGGGCCTCAATGTAGTGCCGGTATGGGCAATGCCGGTTAGAATTTGTCATTCACTCTGTCGCTGGTAGTTGCCTTGAACCCGATGCGCATCCTGCTGCTGTCTTCCTGCCTGTTCGTGGGCGGCATCGCCTCGGCGGCCAATGACCTGCCCGGCGGCGGCATCGATCCGGAAGCGCTGTCGCGGCATGTCCGCATCCTGGCCTCGGACGAGTTCGAAGGCCGTGCACCGGCATCGGCCGGCGAGCAGCGCACCGTCGACTATCTGGTCGATGAGTTCCGCAAGGCCGGCCTGCAGCCCGGCGGTACCGATGGCAGCTGGGTGCAGGAAGTACCCCTGGTCCGCGCGCAGCTGGACGGCGAGGCCACGGCCAGCCTCAGCCAGGGCGGCAAAACCCGGACCCTGGTCAACGGCGAGGATGTCACCCTGCAGAGCCTGCGCCCGCAGGCCGCGGTGGCGGTGAAGGATGCACCGCTGGTGTTCATCGGCTACGGCATCACCGCACCCGAGCGCCAGTGGGACGATTACAAAGGCGTGGACCTGCACGGCAAGATCGCCGTGGTGCTGATCAACGATGCCGACTTCGAGGCCGACAGCGCCGGCGCATTCGACGGCAAGGCAGTCACCTACTACGGCCGCTGGACCTACAAGTTCGAGGAAGCCGCGCGGCGCGGTGCCGAAGGCGTGCTGATCGTGCATGAAACCGCACCGGCGGCCTATCCCTGGGCAACGGTGAAGGCCTCCGGCACCTCGCCGCTGTTCGATATCGAGCGCAGCCCGGATGAGGCGCTGGCCGCACACACGCCACTGCGCGGCTGGATGCAGCGCAGCCTGGCCGAGCAGCTGTTCGCAGCGGCCGGGCTGGACTTCGATGCCGAGAAGCGCAAGGCCATGCAGGCTGATTTCAAGCCGTTTACGCTGGGTGATGCGCGCCTGTCGGCCAGCTTCAAGCTCAAGCGCGAGCAGGTGGTCACCCGCAACGTGGTGGCCAAGCTGGAAGGCAGCAGCCACCCGCAGGAGTCGGTGATCTTCTCCGCGCACTGGGATGCCTTCGGCATCGGCCAGGCGGACGCCAGCGGCCAGACCGTGCGCCACGGCGCCATCGATAACGCCACCGGCGTGGCCTCGGTGCTGGAACTGGGCCGGGTGTTCGCGGCCGGGCCGCGGCCACAGCGCTCGTTGTACTTCATCGCGCTGACCGCCGAAGAGAAGGGCCTGCTCGGCGCCAGCTACTACGCTGCGCATCCGCTGGCACCGCTGGAAACCACCGCAGCGGTGCTGAACATCGAGATGTTCAGCCCGGACGGCGAAACCGCCGATATCGCGACCTGGGGTAATGGCCGCGTGTCGCTGGAAGACGACGTGCAGCGGGTGGCGCAGGCGCGTGGCCGCCGCTGGTCGCCGGACCCGAATCTGGAAGCGGGCTTCTTCTACCGCGCCGACCATTTCGCCTTTGCCCGCAAGGGCGTGCCGGCGATCACCGTGGGCGCCGGCCTGGATAAGCTGGACGGCGGTGTTGCCGCCGGCCGCGCGCTGCGTGATGCCTATTTCGCCAAGTGCTACCACCAGGCCTGCGATGCGTGGAGCCCGCAGTGGGATGCGCGTGGCCTGGCCGCCGATACCTTGCTGGTTTATGACCTGGGGCTGGAGCTGGCCAATAGCCGGCAGTGGCCGCAGTGGCAGAAAGGCGCGGAGTTCGAGGCCGCGCGTGAAGCGAGTGATGCTGCCCGGCGCTGAGTGATGTGTGGCTATGCTGAGTGATGTGGCTTGGCGCTGCGTGATGAGAAAACCGGTGGACTGAGTCCGCCGGTTTTCTTCTGCTGTTCGTTTTGCTCTTCGCACTTTGCTTTGATGCCGTCATTCCCGCGCCGGCGGGAAGCGCTCTGCGCCCTTGCCTTTGCCTGCGTCATGCACGAAGCAAACAGCAAAGACCAGAGCGATTCCCGCCTGCGCGGGAATGACGGCACAAAAGCAAGGCCAAAACCAAAGTCAAACCAAGCCCAAGCCCAAGCCCAAGCCCAAGCCAAAGCCAAAGCCAAAGCCGCCATGGTTCCAACTTGGCTGGTCTTACCTCCGCGTGCCATCCAGCCAGTTTGGTCCCTTGTTCTTCAGGAAGAAGATATAGACCACCAGCGATACCGCGATCACCGCGGTGACATAGATCGCGAACGTGTCCACATGATCGGTCTTCAGTGCCGCCTGATACAGCAGCGGTGCGGTCCCACCAAACAGTGAATTGGCCATCGCATAACCAAAGCCGACGCCAAGCGCGCGGACGTGGGTGGGGAACAGCTCGGCCTTCACCACCGCGTTGATCGAGGTGTAACCGGTGAGGATGACGAAGCCGATGGCCAGCACCAGGAAGGCCTTGAAGGCGTCGTGCTGCTGCGGCAGGGCGGTGATCATGTACCAGCTGTAGAGCACGCCGCCGATGCCGAAGAACACCAGCAGGCTCTTGCGGCCGATGATGTCCGAGATCCAGCCGCCGATCGGTTGCAGCACCATCAGGAAGATCAGCACGCCCAGGTTGATCAGCGTGCCGGTCATCACGTCGTCACCGGCGAAGGCGCTCTGGATCATCTTCGGCCCATTCACCGAATAGGTGTAGAACGCCACCGTGCCGCCGGCGGTGATCAGGAAGCACAGCAGCAACGGTCGCCATTGGTGCACGAACAGCTCATACATCGAGCCCGATGCTTTGGCGCGGCCCTCCTTGGCGGCCTCGATCGAATCGGCGGTAAGCGATTCGTCCATGCTCCGGCGCAGCCAGAACACCACGATGGCGGCCACGCCGCCGATGGCGAAGGCCACGCGCCAGCCCCAGGCGGAAATCTCCGGCTTGTCCCAGAAGCTGAGCATGGTGAACAGGGTCAGCTGCGCCAGCACATGGCCGCCGACCAGGGTGACGTAGTGGAAGGACGACAGAAAGCCGCGCCGGCCCGGCAGCGCGGCCTCGGACATATAGGTGGCGCTGGTGCCGTATTCGCCGCCGGTGGCAAAGCCCTGCGCCAGCCGCGCGAACAACAGGATCAGCGCCGCCGCGCCGCCAATCTGCGAGGCGGTGGGGGTGATGGCGATCAGGAACGAGCAGGCCGCCATCACCGATACCGACACCGTCAGTGCCAGCCGCCGGCCATAGCGGTCGGCGAAGCGGCCGAAGTACCAGGCGCCGATCGGCCGCATCAGGAAGGTGGCGGCAAAGATCGCCCACACATAGATCGTGGAGTTCTTGTCCTCGGCCGAGAAGAACTGTGACTCGAAATACACCGCGAACACCGAGTAGACATAGACGTCATACCACTCGACCAGGTTGCCGGCCGAGCCCTTGAGCGTGTTGGAGATCGAGCGGCGCAGGGCGTGGTTGGCGGTGGCCGGGGCGGTGCTGGTCGTGCTCATCGGGGCGGTGTCCTCGCTGGGATCCGCTGCGGAGCCTGCGGCCAGGCGACAGCGGACGGGTGCCTGCACCGTATCGCAAGCCGCCTTCAGGCGATGTAATGACTTGGTAGGGGGCGAGCACGACGGATACAGCATGCCGTTTTCCGTACTGATAACGCGCAACGCCGTGCCCTAAAATCCACCTTCCCCTGATGGTGGTATCGCCCCATGTCTTCACCTGAAACCACGTCGGCTGCTCCGCGGAGCGGCCTTGTCGTCCTGGCCTTGTTCCTGGTCTATGTGGTCTGGGGGTCGACCTACCTGGGTATCCACCTGGCGCTGGAGAGTGGCCTGCCACCGCTGACGGTGATCTCCGGCAGCCGTTTCGTGGTCGCCGGTGGCGTGCTGTACGCACTGCTGCGCTGGCGCGGGGTGGCTGCGCCCACCCGCGCGCAGTGGCCGACCCTGGCGGTGATGGGGCTATGCCTGCTGTTCTTCGGCAATGGCATGGTGGTGCTGGCCGAGCGCGATGTGTCTTCCGGGCTGGCCGCGGTGGCGGTGGCCTCGGTGCCGCTGTGGATGGCCTTGTTCTCGGCGTTCCGTGGCGAAAAAGTCACCCGTGGCGAGTGGCTGGGCATTGCCATTGGTTTTGCCGGGGTGCTCTGGCTCAATGCCGGCAGCAGCCTGACCGCCACCCCGTTGGGCCTGGTGCTGTTGCTGATCGCGCCGCTGGGCTGGGCTGCCGGTTCGATCTGGTCGCGTGGCCGCGACCTGCCGTCGCCGTTCATGACCGCCGCCGGGCAGATGCTGTGCGGCGGCGTGATCCTGATCACGGCCGGGCTGCTGCGTGGCGAACGCCTGCACGGCCCGCCGGACCTGCAGGGCCTGCTGTCGGTGGGCTACCTGACCGTTTTCGGCTCGATCATCGCCTTCACCGCCTATGTCTGGCTGCTGCACAACGTGCGCCCGGTACTGGCCAGCAGCTATGCCTACGTCAACCCGGTGATCGCGGTGGCGTTGGGCGTGTGGATCGCGCATGAGCGCTTCAGTGTTTCCGATCTCGGTGCGATGGCGGTGATTCTGGCCGGTGTCGTCGTCATCACCCTTGCCAGGCTGCGCCGCGCATGACTGCCTCCAACGAAACCCGCAATGGCCTGTGGGCCACCACCCTGGCCTTTGTCATCTGGGGCCTGTTTCCGCTGTATTGGCACCTGCTCAAGGACGTGCCTTCGTTCCTGATCATTGCCCACCGCATTGTCTGGAGCGCGGTGCTGCTGATCGGTGGGCTGGCGATCATGCGCGGCTGGGGGTGGCTGCGCGAGGTGTGGGCCACGCCGCGGCGGTTCTGGCTGCTGGGCTTGTCCAGTCTGCTGATCGGGCTCAACTGGAGCCTGTACATCTGGGCGGTGAATGCCGGCCATGTGGTGGAGACCAGCCTGGGCTACTTCATCAACCCACTGCTCAGCGTGCTGCTGGGCGTAGCCGTGCTGGGCGAGCGGCTGGGCAAGCTGCAGTGGCTGGCGGTGGCGCTGGCGGCGCTGGGCGTGGCCTGGCTGACCTGGCAGGGCGGGCGGCTGCCGTGGATCGCCATCGGCCTGTCGATCACCTTTGGCCTGTACGGCCTGCTGCGCAAGCTGGTGGCGGTGGAAGCGGTCACCGGCCTGGGCGTGGAAAGCGTGTTCATGGTGGCGCCGGCACTGGTCTACGTGATCTGGGCCGAGAGTGGCCACGGCGGCGGTTTCATTTCCGGCTGGGGTCTGGGCAATGACGTGTTGCTGGTGCTGGCCGGCGTGGTCAGCGCGGTGCCGTTGATCGCCTTCGCCTATGGCGTGCGGCGGGTGCCGCTGTCGGTGGTGGGGCTGCTGCAGTACATCGGGCCGACCCTGCAGTTCCTGGCCGGCGTGCTGATCCTGCGCGAGCCCTTCAATGCCAACCAGCTGGTCGGCTTCTGTTTCATCTGGGCCGGGTTGCTGGTGTTTGCGGTGGCGGGGTTGCGAGCGGCTGCACGCGCGAAGCAGAAGTCTGCGACAGCCTGAAGGCTTCTGTTCTGCCCCCTCCCTTGCGCAGCAGGGAAGGGATGGCTTTGGCGCTACGGATGCGGCAAGTATGTCCCCGCTTGCGCCACAGCTGCCGATGGTGAGCCGCAGGTGCTTCAGTCCTTCTCCCGTTGACCGGGGTGGGATGGGCAGCTTGCGTCGCGGTTACCGCATTGCCAGTGGTGCGGCGGGGCAACCGCGACCCTCGGTGGCTTCGGCAAACCAGTCGTTGACTGCTGGGGAAAGCCGGTCCAGCCGCATCGGCAGGGTGAGATGGTCTTCACTGGGCACTTCCAGATAGCGCGCCTTTGGTGCCGCCGCGGCCAGTGCACGGCCCTGCGATACGGGAATGTGTTCGTCGTCGCGGCCATGGACCAGCAGCACGCAGCTGGGCACCTGCGCCAGCGCCTGGCCCACATCCACCCGGTCCAGATCCAGCCCAAGCTTACGGTCGGTGGTGGCAATGGCCTCGTCCAGGCCGCGGCCACCGTACTGCCAACGCGCAATCGGCAGGGCGACATAGTCACTCCAGCGCTCCGGTGGCTTGGACAGCATATGCGGCACCATCGTACGTATCGCCTGGCCGGCGTTGTCGAAGGACTCCATCGCGACCACGCTGCTGACCTGGCTGCCCAGCTCGCGGGCGGCGAAGATCGCGGTGGCGGCGCCATAGGACACGCCCAGCAGGTGCACCGGGCCGCTGACCACGCCCTGGTCGCGCAGGTGGCTGATCGCGGCCACCACGTCCTCGCCTTCGCGGGTGCCATAGCCTGATAGCGCCTGCCCGGAGCGACCGTGGTTGCGCAGGTCCAGGGCAATCGTGCGGTAGCCCTGCTGGGCCAGTTCCAGCGACCACGGCAACAGCGAGCCGCCGTCCATCATCCAGCCGTGCAGCAGCACCACGGTGCCGCGCGGGGCCGTGGCGGGTGCGGCCGCGGTGGGCGCGCTGGCCTGCAGCGAGAACTCGGGGAAACGCGGGCCCTTGCCAAGGTAGCGGTAGTCGAGCTGGTAGTCGCCCGGCTCGAAGCCAACCCAGTGCAGGGTTACGCCATCGCTGCCGGCAACCGTGCCCTGGCGATGCGGCAGGTGGGCCAGCAGGGCGTCGATGCGCGCGGTGGGGACCAGCGGCGAGGTGCCGCCAGGGGCAGCCAGGCGCTCGCTCAGTGACAGCGAGGGAACAGGAGGGGAAAGGGCAAAGCCGGCCAGCATCACGCAGACGCCGGCCAGCGCCAGCGAACGCAGCATGGCGGTATCCGATTTGGGGAGCCGGCCACATTAGGTGCAATGGCGACCGTCATCTACCGCGTGGCGATGACAGTTGGATGACCGTTGTGTGGTGTTTGGGTTGCGGGAGCGGCGCTTCCCGCCCCAGGGCCCTCCCGCCGGAGAGTGCCGCGCCATGCCCAGCAGGGGCTTGGCGCGGGCAAGCAGCCTCACCGCAACCCCTCTCCCGCAGGCGGGAGAGGGGCTTCAAACGCGAAGCACTCAGGCAGTAGTGGGCGCCTCGTGAAGGCGGTCCATCAGAACCGCTGCTGGTACTTCATGTAGATGAAACGGCCGATGTCGAAGCCACCGTAATAGGTGAAGCTGCTGTTCGGCTGGCTGTACATGATCGGGCCGGCGTGCTTGAACACGTTGTTGATACCCAGCGACACCGTGCCCTCCCACGGCAGGGCGTAACGCAGCTGCACATCGTGGAAGGTGTTCGAGCCCAGCTTGCGGCTCGGCTGCATGTCGGTGTACGGCGACTGGAAGCCCGGCAGGTTGCACTCGGGGCCACCGTCCAGATCGTAGGAGCACTTCTCCTTCATGCTGGAGTAGTAGCGGGTGGTCCAGCTGATGCCCAGATCACCGTACTGCCAGTCCGCCGTGAGGTTGGAGCGCACGCGGAAGTTGCCTTCCCAGCCGGTGTACTGCTCGACCGGGGTGGTGTCGACGTTGTCGCTCTTGCGCGACAGGTAATCCACATAGGTGGTGTTCCAGCGCAGCGACAGCTGGCCGAATGCCATTTCCGGCAGGCGGTAACGCACACCGATGTCATAGCCGGCGGTTTCCTGGAAACCTGCGTTGTTCAACGAGCGGTTCATGCCGCTGACCTGGCCCTTGTTGCTGCCGGAGGTGTAGCGGGTGAAACGGTCGCAGGCCGACTGGATGCCCTGCACATAGCACTGGTTGAGGATGTCGGTGGCCGATTCGCCGACGATCACGTTGTCGATACGGATCTTCCACCAGTCCAGGCTCAGGTCCAGGCCAGTGACGAAGTCGGGGCTGTAGACCAGGCCCACGGTCCAGGTCTTGGCGGTTTCCGGCTTCAGGTCCGGGTTGGAGCCGGAGGTGAAGTCGGTGACGGCCTGTACACCGGAGGTGGTGGCCAGTTCGCCGTCACCGGTCTTCTGGCGGAAATCGGCGCCCATACCGGCAGCGGTGCAGCGTGCGGCTACCTCGGCATTGCGTGCGGCCGCGCCGAAGGAACGGTCACACGGGTCGGTGATGCGGTCGCGGGTGGTGACCGTGCCGCCGTACAGATCGTCCACGGTGGGTGCACGGAAGCCGGTGCCATAGGTGGCGCGTACCAGCAGGGTGTCCACGGGCTTCCACTTCAGGCCGAACTTGCTGTTGGTGGTGCCGCCGAAATTGTCGTAGTCGGAATAGCGGCCGGCCATGTCCAGTGACAGTTCGCGCACCAACGGCAGGTCGGACAGCAGCGGTACCTGCAGTTCCAGGTAGACCTCGTCCAGGGTGTAGTCACCGCGGGTGGGGCCGCCGCTGGTGCCGGCGATCTCGCCGTTCTGCACCATCAGGTCCGGGGTGTAGCTGGCTTCCTCGGAGCGGTGTTCCACGCCCATTGCCGCCATCATGTCGCCGGCCGGCAGGCTGAACAGCGAGCCGGAGATGTTCGCACTGAGGACCTTGGTGGTGCTGAGGATCTCGTCGCTGAAGCGGGTGAAGATGTAGTCGCGCACGGCCTTGTCGCTGAGCGAGCCGGTGCTGTTGCTGCCAGCGGGGGCCAGCGGGTTCCACGGCACGCAGCCTTCGATCACGTTGCCAACGCTGCCGCAGCGGGCCACGCCATCGGCATCGATGAAGGACGCGCCCACGGCCAGGTTGACGTGCGGCTGGTACATGCTCTGCAGGCTGCGGCGCTCGCCTTCATTGCGGTTGTACATGTAGTTGACGTTCCAGTCCCACAGGTGCGAGCCGGTCTCGAAGCTGCCTTCCAGGCCCAGCCCGGCGCGCTTGGTGGTCAGGCTGTTGTTGGTCGCACGCGGGTATTCCTCGGTGCGGTGCGAGAACAGCACGTCCTTGCCCCAGTGGTTGAACATGCTGTCGGCCGACAGCGCTGCACGCGCACCGCTGGCCGCCTGCGCCGCGGACACCGAGTAGGGGTAACCGGCCAGCTGCTTCACCGACTCGCGCTCGCTGTACAGCACGTCGCCGACCACGCGGACGTTGTCGGTGATCTGGAAGCCGGCGTTGGCGAACGCGGACCTGCGCTCCAGCGAGGACAACAGGGTCATGTTGGTCTTGGTGTTGGCATAGGTGGCCGGGTCACGCGGCTTGAAGTTGGCCACGTCCGACGGGTCGCCGCCCGGGCCGACGCTCAGCACCTTGCCATCAACCGTCACCGAGCCCCATTGGGTAGTGCCGTTGAGGCCATCTTCCGGATGATAGGGGCCGTTGGGATAGGCGGTGAACTCACGCGCACCACCCAGCACCGGATCTTCCTTGGACTTCTCGACGCCCACGCTGAACCAGCCGCGCTCGAAGGTCTTGCCGTAGTTGGCGCTATACGAGCGCTTCTGGCCGTCGCCTTCGCTGTACTGGCCGACATAGGCACTGACGTTGCCGCCATCGAAGTTCTTGCGGGTGATGATGTTGACCACGCCGGCGATGGCATCGGAGCCATACAGGGCCGAGGCACCGTCGGTCAGCACTTCCACGCGCTCGACGATGGAAGAGGGAATGGAACCGACATCGGAATAACCGCCGGCGCTGACGCCCATGCGGCGGCCGTCGATCAGCACCAGGCTGCGCTCGGGGCCCAGGTTGCGCAGGCTGATGAACATGCCGCCGTAGTCACGGCCCGAGGACAGTGCCGAGGCACGGCTCAGCGACGGTGCGCCGGCAGCGGTGACATCCTGCAGGATGTCGGCGACGTTGACGTAGCCCTTCTTCTCGATCTCGGCCCGGGTCAAGGCGATCACCGGCTGGGCGGTTTCGACATTGGCCTGGCGGATACGCGAGCCGGTGATCTCGACGCGGTCCAGGGTGGTGGGTTCGCTGCTGTCCTGGGCGTAGGCAGCAGGGCTGCCCGCAACCATGGCCAGGGCGATCGCGGCGTGAAGCGGCGTGGGTTTCAGATACATCTCTTCAGATTTCCTTTCTAAACGCGAAAAGGCGCCCTTGAGGGGCGCCGTGACAGATGCATCACCGTGGGGGAGGGACGCAGCATCCATCAGCACACCGCGCCCGTCGGAGGACGGGGCGGAGTGCCGCTGGGTAGTTGATGCGTCAGTGCGAAAGTTCCGCCATTCGCCGGTGGCAGGGCGTTGGCCGTGTACACCACGGCCAACGCGTAAAGGCTGCGCTGCTCAGGTCTCGCGCAAGGCAGTGGTGATCGGCAGCCGGGCCGCACGCAGGGCCGGGAACAACCCGCCCACCAGGCCGATGCCCAGCGCCCACTTCAACCCGCTCCACAGCAGCGGCGGCGAGACCTTGAACTGGAACACCACCTGGCTGAAGTTGTTGCCCAGGGTGGAGACGGTGAAGTTGTTGAATGCCAACCAGGCCACGATGCCGCCCAGCAGGCCGCCGAGCAGGGCCAGCAACATGGTTTCCAGCATCACAGCGGTCACCACGGGTACGCCGCGGAAGCCGATGGCCCGCAGGGTCGCGATCTCACGTGCGCGCGTGGCCACGGCCGCATACATGGTGTTGAGCGCACCAAACACCGCACCCACCGCCATGATCGCGCCGATCACCGTGCCGAGGATCTTGAGCAGCTTGTTCAGGCCGCCGCCCTGCTTGCCGTAGTACTCGGCGGTGGTCTCCACGTCCAGCTTCAGCCGTGGGTCGCTTTCCACCGCGGCCTTGAAGGTCTCGAAGCCCTGCTTGCCGTCGGTGCGTACAGTGATCGATTGCCAGGCACTGCGGTTATAGGTGGTGGCCAGGGTCTGCGCGTCGGTCCACAACTCCGAATCGTGGGCGTCGCCCGATTCGAAGATGCCGACCACGGTCCAATCCTGGTTGCCCAGGCGCAGGGTCTTGCCGACCTCCAGGCCCTGGAACTGCTTCTGCGCGCCGCGCCCGGCCACGATCTCACGCAGGCCGGCGCCGAACTTGCGGCCTTCGACCAGGCGTACTTTCTCGTGTACTGCCCAGGCCTGCTCACCGACACCGCGGAACTGTGCGTTCACGTCGGTGCCATCGCTGCGCGAGGTCAGGTTGACCACCTGCGAGGCTTCGGCGGAGACCAGCGGTCGTCCATTCTCACCGCGCATCACACCGGGCTGGGTTTCCAGCAACGGCACCTGGTCGCGGGTGATCACCGAGTTGGTCTCGGCCTGCGAACCGCCGCGCAGCACGATCGCGGTGCTGTCATCGCCGGTGTTTTCCAGCGTGGCCTGGAAGCCCTGGCCCATCGCCAGCATCGCCACCAGCACGCCGACCACGCCGGCAATACCGATCACGATCACCGAGGAGGCGCCCCAGCGTTGCGGCAGACTGGCCAGCCCGATGCGGGTTGCGGCAAGCGCCAGCCGGCCGGTGCGGGTGAGCAGCAGCCACAGCGTGATTGCCACCGCGACCACGGCGACGCCGATCCACGGCAGCGCAATCCATACGCCCAGGCCGACGATGAGCAGCACGATCACCAGCGCATTCGAAAGAAAATTCTTCATGTCGTTCTCCTCAGCGCCCGGCCAGTGCGTCGACGATCTTCAGGCGCTTGGCCCGCAGTGCCGGCAACACGCCTACCACCAGACCGATCACCACGATCAGCAGCAGCCCCACAATCCAGGTCTGTGCCGGCACATGCGGCGGCAGCAGGCCCATGGTCTGCGGGGCCATCAGCGGCAGCGCCAGTGCTGCCAAGCCCAGCCCGATGGCACCGCCCAGGCCGACCAGCACGATGGATTCCACCATCACCAGCATCAGCATGGTGCCATCGGTGAAGCCCAGCGTTTTCAGCGTGGCCAGTTCCGGCACGCGCTCGCGCACGGCCTGGGCCATGGTGTTGCCGGTGAGCAGCAGCAGGGTGAAGAACACCGCGCCCATGATCGAGGTGACGATCATGCCGATGTCGGCGAACTGCTTGATGAAGGCCTGCTGGAACGCCGATTCGGTCTGGCTCTTGGTCTCATGGTCGGAGTTGGCCGAGATTGCATCGATGGCCTGGGCGACGCGTGAGGCGTGATCGGGGTTGTCCAGGCGCACGGTGTACCAGCTGACCTGGTTCTTGATGTAGTCGTTGGATTCGTCGAAGTACTTCCAGTTCATCATCAACTGGCGTTCTTCGTTGGCGGCCGTGGCGGTGTTCTTGGATTTGAATATGCCGACCAGCTGCAACGGCCAATCGTTGCTGCCGCCACGCGGGAAGATGGTGGCCTGCAGTGGAATGGTATCGCCGATCTTCCAGCCGAACTGCTTGGCCAGTGATTCACCCACGATGGCGCCGGTGCGCGTATTGCGGAAGGCTTCGACCTGGTCTTTGGGAATCTGGAACTCGGTCATCAGGTCGAAGTAGTTGGGCGCCACCGAGAAGTTGGGGAAGAAATTCTTCTGGTCCTGGTAGATGCCGCCGAACCACATGGCGTAGGTGACATCCTGGACGCCTTCGATCTGGCGGATCTGCGATTCCAGGCGGATCGGCAGCGACTGGGTGATGGACAGGCGCGAGGCCACTACCAGCCGGTTGGCGCCGGCCACGCTGTTGCCGCCGCTGGCAAAGGCGACGCGCACCGAGTCGAGCATGCCGAACAGCAGGAAGGCGGTGACGATGGACAGCAGGGTGAACAGCGTACGCGTACGGCTGCGGAACAGCTGCGCCCATATCAGTGAGAAGTACTTCATGGCCGTGCTCCTCAGTGCACCGGGGCGTCGACCAGCTCGCCCTTGTCCAGATGCACGGTGTGGGTGGCGTACTCGGCGGCCTTGGGATCGTGGGTGACCATGATGATGGTCTTGCCGTGTTCGCGGTTGAGCAGCTGCAGCAGGCCCAGCACTTCTTCCGCGCTCTGGCGGTCGAGGTCACCGGTGGGCTCGTCGCAGATCAGGAAGGTGGGGTCGGAGACGATGGCGCGGGCAATCGCCACGCGCTGTTGCTGGCCACCGGACAGCTCGTTGGGGCGGTGGTCGCGGCGATCGGCCAGGCCGACCAGGGTCAGTGCGATCTGCGCACGGCGCTTGCGCTCGCCGGCATTGAGATTGGTCAGCAGCAGCGGCAGCTCGACATTCTTCTGCGCGGTGAGCATGGGCATCAGGTTGTAGAACTGGAACACGAAGCCGACGTGGTGGCTGCGCCAGGTGGACAGCTGGCCAGCGCTGAGCTGGTCGATGCGCTGGTTCTCGATGTTGATCTCGCCACCGCTGGGCGTGTCCAGGCCGCCGATCAGGTTGAGCAGGGTGGTCTTGCCGGAGCCGGACGGCCCCATCAGCGCGACGAAGTCACCGCTGGCGATATCCAGGTTGATGCCGTGCAGTACCTGTACTTTTTCCGGTCCACGCTGGTAGGTCTTGGTGATGTTGCGCAGGGAGACGAGGGTGCTCATGGATGATCCTCAGCAGTGACGCGGTGGTGTTTGATGTTGGATGTTGAACGTTTGATTTCGGACGCGAGTTTGCTTCGCTTTGCTTCTGGTCCCCTCCCTTTGCCGAAGGCAAAGGGAGGGCCAGGGAGGGGTGCTTTGGCTGTTGCTTTGGCTTTGGCAGTGGCTTTGGCAGTGGCTCTGGCTCTAGCTCTGGCTGTTGTTGCTTTCCCCTCTCCCGCCAGCGGGAGAGGGGTAGGGGTGAGGGCAGCTTTTGCTTTGCTTCAGGCTTCGGCTGCGGTTTTGCTTCATGTGGCTTTTCAAACCAAAGCCAAAGCCAAAGCCAAAGCCAAAGCCAAAGCCAAAGCACCCCTCCTCAACCCGCACGCCAGTGGCGTGCAAACGGCCTTCTTCATCCCCTGCGCTTCGCGCAAGGGAGGGGGGGAAGCAACAGCAACAGCAACAGCGCTACTTCAATGCATCAGGTGATTCGCGCCAGCGCAGCAAAGATCACACGCCCGCGCTTACTTCTCCGCGCCTTCCAGCGTCACCTTGTCGCCATCCTTCAATTCCGCTGCAGGGCTGAGTACCACCGTCTGTCCGGCACTCAATCCCGACAGCACCTGCTTGTCCTTGGCCAATACCTGGCCCACCTGCAGCGCTTGCTGCGTCACCTTGTCATCGGCCTGCACGACAAAAGCAACCGGTTTGCCGTCACGTTCGACAATCGCAGCAGCCGGTACGCGTACCCCCTTGGGTGCTTCGGTGCCGGCGGCAGCGGCCTTCTCCAGGAAGCTCACCCGCACGCCCATCTCCGGCACGATGCGCGGGTCCTTGGTTTCCAGCGCTACGCGGACCTTGACCGTGGCCTTGCCACGGTCGGCGGTGGGGATGATGGCGATCACGTGGCCGGGGATCTTCCAGTCCGGGTAGGCGTTTAGCACGATCTCCACCGGCATCTTCGGTTGCACGCGGCCAATGAAGGCCTCGCCCACTTCCACTTCCACTTCCAGCGATTCCATGTCGACGATGGTGCCGATGCCGGTACGGGTAAAGCCACCACCAGCCGACAGCGGCGACACGATTTCGCCCGGCTGCGCGGCCTTGGCGGTGACCACGCCGGCAAACGGTGCACGTACCACGTTGTTGTCCACGCCCAGATCGGCAATGGCCAGCGCGTCCTGCGCGACCTGTGCGTTGTGGCGGGCGGTGGCCAGTTGTGCGCGCAGGCTGTCACGCGCCGCCACGGCCTGGTCGTACTGCGAACGGGAGATCAGTTGCTGGCCGACCAGCGCCTGCAGGCGGCCGGCCTCGGCCTCGGCCTGGCGCAGCTGTGCCTGCAGGCCCTCGGTCTGGCTGCGGGCAGCCGCCAGCTGGGCGGCGTTGAGGCTGCGCTGGGCGTTGGCGTCGATCGGGTCCAGGGTGGCCATCACCTGGCCTTCTTCCACCCGCATGCCTTCCTCGATCATCACCTCGCGCACCTTGCCGGTGATCTTGGCCGAGACAGTGGCCATGCGCCGTGCCACCACATAGCCACTGGCATCGAGCACCGAGCTGCTTTCGCTGCCCGCCTGGCCCATCGCCACCACCGGTGCGGTCTGCACCGTCAGCGCCGGCTTGCGGCTGAGCAGGGCACCAACCCCCAGCGCCAGCAGCAGTGCCAGCACCAGGCCGATCACGATCCACAGCCAGCGCCGCGACGGTGCAGGGCCGCGCGGCGGCGGGGCGGAGCGGTCGATGCGTAGTTCCTTCAGCAGTTCAGCAGATGCATTCATGGGAGACAGGACGGCGCCGGCAGGGAAATGTGACCGCAACTTACCGCAATCCCGGGAGGCGCGGGATGGGCGATGGCCGAATCTTAGGTGCTGCCTGGCTTCGGGACAGGTGACGGCTGTCATGTGCTTTGCCTGATCGCAGCGACTGGGCAGACGCTGGACCCCTGCCCAAGCTTGCACCGTCCCCAAAGAAGGCGATGGCGATGGCACAACACGGTGAGGTACTGGCAAGCCTGCGGGGCGTGCACAAACACTACGGCGCCGTGTGCGCGCTGGACGGCGTCGACCTGCAACTGCATGCCGGTCAGGTGCTGGCCCTGCTGGGCCCCAATGGCGCGGGAAAAACCACCGCCATCGGCCTGCTGCTGGGGCTGCTGCGTGCCGATGCAGGGCAAGTGCAACTGTTCGGCCAGCACCCGCAACAGCTGGCCGCGCGCCGCGGTATCGGCGTGATGCTGCAGGCGGCGGAACTGCCGGACACCCTGAGCGTTGCCGAACTCATCCGTTTGGCCGCCAGCTATTACCCGGCCCCGCGCAGCGTGGCGGAAACCGCGGCGCTGGCCGGTGCCGAGGAACTGTTGCCGCGGCGCTACGGCAAGCTGTCCGGCGGCCAGCAGCGGCGTGTGCAGTTTGCGCTGGCTATCTGTGGGCGGCCCCGCCTGCTGTTCCTGGACGAACCCACCGTTGGCCTGGATCTGCCCGCCAGGCAGCAGCTCTGGGCCAGCGTGCGCCAACTGGTGGGCGAGGGTGCCGCAGTGGTGCTGACCACCCACTACCTGGAGGAGGCCGAACGCTTGGCCGACCGGGTATGTGTGCTGCTGCGCGGGCGCATCGTCAGCGATGGCAGCGTGGACGCCCTGCGCGCGCGGGTGGTCCAGCGCCGCATCCGTTGCATCAGCAGCCTGGATGCGGCCACGGTGGCGGCATGGCCCGGCGTGCTGCAGGCCGGCCGCGACGATGCTTGGCTGCAGCTGCGCAGCGACCAGGTGGAGAACGTGGTGCGGCAACTGCTGGCAGCCGATCCGCTGCTGTCCGCGCTGGAGGTGCAGACGCCGGGCCTTGGCGAAGCCTTCACCGAACTTACCGCCGGTGCTGCCGGCCCCATGCAACGCGAGGCTGCCTGATGAACATCTCGATCCTGCGCGACAACCCGCAGTTGGTGCTGCCGCCGCAGCGCTTGCTGGGCGCCTACCTGCAGGAGATCCGTGCCGAGTGCCTGCGCTACCTGCGCAGCCCCGGTTTCCTGTTGCCCACGTTGCTGTTCCCGGCCACGTTCTACCTGCTGTTCGCGGTGGTACTGGGCAAGGCGCAGCCGCCGGAAGTCGCCCGTTTCCTGCTGGGCAGCTATGCCACGTTCGGGGTGATGGCGCCAGGCCTGTTCGGCTTCGGCATGTCGCTGGCGCTGGAGCGGGACAACGGTCTGCTCACGCTCAAACGCGCGTTGCCGATGCCGCCGCTGGCCTATCTGCTGGGCAAGATGGTGATGGCGATGATGATGGGGCTGGCGATCGTGCTGGTCCTGCAGGTGTTGGCGGTAACGGTGGCCGGCGTGCCACTGTCCGCGTCGCAGGCACTGCGGCTGACTGCGGTGGCCACGTTCGGTACGTTGCCGTTCTGTGCGCTGGGCCTGTTGCTGGGCACGCTGGTCAAGGGCAACGGTGCACCGGCGGTGATCAACCTGGCTTACCTGCCGATGGCGGTGCTGTCGGGGCTGTGGTTCCCGCTGAAGATGTTGCCGTCGGTGTTGCGGGAGCAGGCGTGGATCTGGCCCAGCTATCACCTGAATGCATTGGCACAGGGCGCACTGGATTTTCCGGTAGGGCGGCTCTGGCCGCATGTGCTGTGGCTGGCGGGCTTTGCTCTGGTGGTCACCGCATTGGCTGCCTGGCGCCTGCGCCGGCATGGCTGATGGCATCATTGCCGCACGACGACAGGACTCCCGCGATGGCATTGCAGCGCCCTGAATGGTTGAAGCCGGCACCGGATTCGGTGGTGGCCGACAACATCAAGCTCGGCAAGTGGCCGTGGATTGATACCGTGCACCTGTTATGGACGGTATGGGTGTTCATCACGCCGATGTTCGGCGGTGGCTACAGCCTGCAGTGGTTGTTGATCACTCTGTGGTCCTTCCCGTTGTTCATTGTGCTGTACCTGCTCACCCTGGTGAGTTCGCGGCGCAACGCGCCGATCTTCGCGCTGGCGATGATCGTGCTGGCGATGGCCCTGCTGCGCAGCTACCCCTCCGGCATGAACTATTTCGTGTTCGGATGCGTGATGTTGCGCAGCAACCGCTGCATCGGCATGTGGCGTTACCTGCTGGAGGTGATGCTGCTGAATGTAGGCTTCGTATCGCTGGCGTCGTGGATCGGTTATCCGTGGCAGGTGATTGTCTGGATACCGGCGTTGACCGTGGTCATCGGCCTGATCGTCAACGTCGAACGTTCCAGCAGCGAGAAGGACGCCGCATTGCGCCTGTCCCACGAGGAAGTGCGGCGGCTGGCCGCCACTGCCGAGCGCGAGCGCATCGGCCGCGACCTGCACGATCTGCTCGGGCACACACTGTCGCTGATTACGCTGAAGATGGAGCTGTCACGCAAGTTGTTCGAGCGCGACCCGCAGCGCTCACAGCGCGAACTGGCCGAAGCCGAACAGATTGCCCGCGATGCGCTGGCGCAGGTGCGTAGCGCGGTCACCGGCTTCCGCGCCGCCGATCTGGCCGCGGAACTGGCCTCGGCACACCTGCTGCTGGAGTCCTCACGGGTCAACCTGCGCTACGCGCCACCACCACCGATGCCGGCATGGATCGAGGCAGGCTTGGCGATGGTGCTGCGCGAGGCCGTCACGAATATCGCCCGCCACGCCCAGGCCAACGAGGCGATGATCAGCCTCGTCAGTGCGCCGGATGCGGTGATGATGGAGGTGGTGGACGATGGCCGTGGCGGCGTATCGGTCAATGGCAATGGACTGGCCGGCATGCGTGAGCGGGTGCTGGCGCTGGGTGGCGAGATGCAGATTGATTCGCCCAAGGGGCAGGGGACTCGCTTGAAGATACGCATTCCAGTGCCGGTTGAGTTGGGCAGCACAGCGCCGATGGCACCGGCGCAGGCGTTGCGCGCATGATCCGCATCCTGCTGGCCGAGGACCAGGCAATGGTGCGTGGCGCGCTGTCGGCGCTGCTCAACCTGGAAGCCGATATCGAGGTGGTCGGCACCGCCGCCGATGGCGAAAGCGCCTGGCGTGAGCTGCAGCGGCTGAAGCCCGACGTGCTGGTCACCGATATCGAAATGCCCGGCCTTACCGGGCTGGAGCTGGCGCAGCGGGTGCAGCGCCATGGGCTGCCGATCAAGCTGGTGATCGTGACCACTTTTGCGCGCAGCGGTTTTCTGCGACGTGCGCTGGATGCGGGCGTGCAGGGCTATCTGTTGAAGGATGCGCCAGCCGAGAAACTGGCCGAGGCGCTGCGGCAGGTGCACCGCGGTGGTCGCGCCATTGATCCACAACTGGCGGTGGAGGCCTGGTCCGAAGCCGACCCGCTCAATGACCGGGAGCGGCAGGTGCTGCGGCTGGCTGGCGAGGGTCGGTCGGCCAGCGAGATCGCCGAGCAGCTGGGTTTGTCGCACGGCACCGTGCGCAACTATCTTTCAGAGTGCATTGGCAAGCTGGGCGTGGCCAATCGCATCGAGGCCTATCGCGTGGCGCGGCAGAAGGGTTGGCTGTAAGCCAGCAGACAAACACGTGGTCAGTCATCTGCCGAGCATGGCTCGGCGCTACCGCTCTGCACCCTCCCTTTCGCGCAGCGAAGGGGAGGGCTGGGGAGGGGGTGGCCTTTCGCTGGGAAGGCCCCAGCCGAGCATGGCTCGGCACTACCGCCCTGCTCCCTCCCTTTCGCGCAGCGAAGGGGAGGGCTGGGGAGGGGTTGGCCTTTCGCTGGGAAGGTCCCTGCCGAGCATGGCTCGGCACTACCGCTCTGCACCCTCCCTTTCGCGCAGCGAAGGGGAGGGCTGGGGAGGGGTTGGCTTTTCGCGGGAAGGCCCCTGCCGAGCATGGCTCGGCACTACCGCCGTTGCTCCCTCCCTTTCGCGCAGCGAAGGGGAGGGTTGGGGAGGGGTTGGCTTTTCGCTGGGAAGGCCCCTGCCGAGCATGGCTCGGCACTACCGCGTTGCTCCCTTTCGCGCAACGAAGGGGAGGGCTGGGGAGGGGTTTGGCCTTTCGCTGGGAAGGCCCCTGCCGAGCATGGCTCGGCACTACCGCGCTGCTCCCTCCCTTTCGCGCAGCGAAGGGGAGGGCTGGGGAGGGGGTGGCTTTTCGCTGGGAAGGCCCCTGCCGAGCATGGCTCGGCACTACCGCGCTGCTCCCTCCCTTTCGCGCAGCGAAGGGGAGGGCTGGGGAGGGGTTGGCCTTTTGCTGGGAAGGTCCCTGCCGAGCATGGCTCGGCACTACCGCCCTGCTCCCTCCCTTTCGCGCAGCGAAGGGGAGGGCTGGGGAGGGGTTGGCCTTTCGCTGGGAAGGCCCCTGCCGAGCATGGCCCGGCACTACCGCCGTTGCTCCCTCCCTTTCGCGCAGCGAAGGGGAGGGCTGGGGAGGGGTTGGCTTTTCGCTGGGAAGGCCCCTGTCGAGCATGGCTCGGCACTACCGCCCTGCTCCCTCCCTTTCACGCAGCGAAGGGGAGGGTTGGGGAGGGGTTGTTTTTGCGCCAGTGCTCCGACGGCCGAGCTATGCCTTTATCGCCAACAGCTATGAAATTTCGGCAGCCCGTGCCCGGGCCCCCGTTTCGCCCGGTAAGCTCGAATGGACAGATACAGGGTGTTGCAATGGGACGATTGCGTTGGCTTGTGGCGGGGCTGCTGTTGTTGAGTGGCAGCGTTGGTGCGCAGCAGTTCAAGGTACTGGTCGCGGCCATCCCCAATCAGTATCACCACGACTACATTCCGGTGGCCAAGCCGCAGTTCGAGGCGCTGGCGCGGCAGCACTATTTCGCGCTTACCTGGGCATGGAACACTCAGGCCTTCGATCAGGATCTGGCCCAGTACGACGCCATCGTGCTGCTCAATACGCCTGCCACGGAGTTGTCGGTCACGCAGCGGGAGAAGTTCCAGCAGTACGTGCGCAACGGCGGCGGCGTGGTCGCCGTGCACAAGGCATTTGCGATACGGCGCGGTGATTGGGACTGGTATGACCGTCTGATCGGCCGTTCGTTCCGCACCCATCCCTATCTGCAGACCGCCATGGTGGATGTGGTCAACCGTGATTTCCCGGCTACCGCGGGGCTGCCGCAGCGCTGGTTATGGAGTGACGAATGGTACGAGTATGACCCGCCGTACAGCGATGACCTGGTCACGCTGCTGACAGTGGATGAGCGCAGTTATGACCCCACCCTGATCTGGCCGGGCCAGGTGGCAAAGGGGATGGGCAAGGAGCATCCGGTAGCCTGGTATCACCGTTTCGAAGGCGGCCGGGTGTTTGCCACAGCCCTGGGCCACCAGGCCGAGGCTTACAACGATCCACGTTACCTGGAGCACCTGTACGGTGGCATCTACTGGGCCGCCACCGGCAAGGGTGAGGGCAAGCCGCCCGTACCTTGAGCGTTACGGGCGCGGGCCACGCGCCATTGCCTGGAACACGCCGTCACGGCGCACCCAGGCATGGAACAGGGCCGCACCCACATGCATCAGCACGGTGGCGAACAGCAGGTAGGCCAGCAGGCTGTGCGCGTTGCGCAGCAGTGCATAGAGCTGTGGCGTATGCGGCGCGATGGGCGGCAGGTGCACGCCGCCCCACAGCACGATGGGGTAGCCGCCGGCGGAGAGCATGGCCCAGCCCACCAGTGGCATCGCCAGCATCAAGGCATACAGCAGCCAATGCGAGGCGTTGGCGGCCCAGGCCTGCCAGATCGGCAGGTCGGCTGGCAGCGGCGGTGGCCGGTGGCGCAGGCGGTTGTACAGGCGCAGCAGCGCCAGCAGCAGGATCGCGATGCCCAGTGGCCGGTGCAGGTTGATCAGGCCCGGGCGCAGGTGCACCGAGGCCACCATGGTCACGCCAATGAACAGCATCGCCAGGATCAGCAGCGCCATGCTCCAGTGCAGCACGCGCGCCAACAGGTTGAAATGACCGTTGCTGCTCATGGGCGTACCTGCTGCTGGTTGTCGCGTGCAGCCTCGTCGGTGGCACGCTCACGCTCGCGGCGGTTGAAGGATTGCGAATACACCGCCGAGCGCGCCGCCAGGATCGGGTCGTCGCTGCCTTCAATGCCATCGGGCAGGATCAGCGGATCGAAGTTGAGATCGTTGCAGCTGCCCTGGTCCTGTGGCTGCATCCGGTCCAGGTTGAGCACGCCGGCAACTATCTGCTCGCGCTCGGGCGGCCATGGCACGGAGGGGTCGGTGATGGCGTCCTGCGCATTGGCCAGGGTGACCACCAGATTCCAGCGCACCGGCCCCTGCGCCAGGCGCTGCTGAAGGTCGTTGGCCAGGAAGTCGACGCCGGCCTGTTCGCGTGCGGCGGCATCCAGCTCGCGCGGCTCGGCCTGCGGTTGCCAGCGCCAGCGCACGGCGCGGCGCTGGCCCTGCGCATTGGTGAACCAGAACGCATTGACGCTGTTGAACTCGGTGCTGGCCCAGCTGTCGGTCCAGGGCGCGCTCTTGGCCCACTGCGCGAAGGCGCGGGCGCTGGGGTACCTGGCCTGGATCGCGGCCAGCTTTGCCGGGTCCGGCTTGCCGGTGGCCGGGTCGGGGATCTGCGCGCGGGTCTGCTCGTAGAACGCCTCGGGCGTGGGCACGGCCAGGAACGGGAAGCTGTTCATCGCCATGCGCCACTGCTGGCCGTCGTCGCTGCTCAACTGCAGGGCGATGCTGCGCACGCGCGCGCTGTTGTCGGCGCCATGTGGATTGCCACCGCCGATCGACAGCCGGCCCAGTACCGGCACACGTGGCTGCGCGAAAGCGCGGGCATGCGACAGTTGCGGCGCCTGCGCGCTGGGCGCGAACCAACCGCTGACGCAGACGCCCTTGCTGTGCGCACGGCGGAAACCGGGATGCGCTGCGCCGGTGGCTTCGATGGCATCGGTGAAGCGCTGCGCGGTCAGCCGGTCCTTGCCCAGCCAACCGGCCAGCCAGGCAAACGCCAGCGCCACGCCGCCCAGGATCAGGGCGATCAGCGCGATCCAGGGCAGTGGTGAATGTGGGCTGGGGCCGGTGCGCAGGCCGCCGTGGCGGGTGAACTTGAACAGGGGCATTGCGGTACCTGTCGAGCAGACGGGAGCGTGGTGCCCCCACACGGTGGCAGAACTCGGCAGCAAGGGCCAGCGTGGGCAGACAATCAGACAAAGAAGCCTGCGACGGAGCGCAGGCTTCGGCGTCTTGCGTAAGCGCGTGCTTCAGGCCTCAGGCAAACAGTTGCCTGCCCAGGGTGGCCAGCAGGATCAGCAGCGTGCAGACAAAGGACACGTTGAGTCCGGCGGTGGGCAGCCTGCGGCCGTGGCTGAGCCCGATCGGCGCACCGGCTGCGCGCATTTCGCTGGCATTGAGAGCCACCGCGATGGCAACCACCGCCAGCCCGCCCAGTGGCCACCACAGTGAGGCGAAACGGCCGCCGCCCACGCCCATCCATTGATAGGCGCAGACCACCACCGCGAACAGGAAGGCCAGCGAGGTACGCGTTCTTGGTCCCATGGTGCTGTCCTGGCTTCAGGCGCCGTAGCGCGTCTTCAGCATGGCCCAGGCCGAGCGCAGCGCCAGTGCTTCACCGCCGGCCGGGCGGCCCGGGCGCTCGCCGTCGTTCCAGGCGTAGACATCCAGGTGCGCCCAGGTCTGGCCTTCGTTGATGAAACGCTCCAGGTACAGTGCGGCGGTGACCGAGCCGGCCATGCGCGAACCCGCGTTGGCCATGTCGGCAATGCCACTGTTGAGGTAACGCAGGTAGGGGCGCCACAGCGGCATGCGCCAGACCGGGTCACGGGTGCTGTCGCCAGCCAGCAGCCACTGGTTGGCCAGGGTGTCGTCATTGGCGAACAAGGCCGGCAGGTCCGGGCCCAGGGCGATGCGTGCGGCACCGGTGAGGGTGGCGAAATCGAGGATGGTGTCCGGGTTCTGCTCGCTGACGTAAGTGAGCGCGTCGCACAGCACCAGCCGGCCTTCGGCGTCGGTGTTGTCGATTTCCACGGTGATGCCCTTGCGGGTGGTGATCACTTCGCCTGGACGGAAGGCATCCGGGCCGACGGCATTTTCCACCGCCGCCACCACCAGGGTCAGCTGCACCGGCAGCTGCTGCGCCATCACCAGGCCGGCCAGGGCGATGGCATGGGCGGCACCGCCCATGTCCTTCTTCATGTTGCGCATGCCGTCGGCCGGCTTCAGGTCCAGGCCGCCGGTGTCGAAGCACACGCCCTTGCCGACCAGGGCCAGGTGCGGTGCGCCGGCATTGCCCCAGCGCAGCACGATCAAACGCGGCGCGCGGTGCGAGGCGCGGCCAACGGCGTGGATGGTCGGGAAATTCATTTCCAGCAGTTCGTCGCCGGCAATCACTTCCAGCTCGCCGCCGTGGGCGTCGGCCAGTTCGCGGGCAGCGTCTTCCAGCTGCTGCGGGCCCATGTCCTCGGTGGGCGTGTTGACCCAGTCGCGCACGCGCAGGCAGGCGGTCACCACGTCCAGCACTTCAGCGGCCGGCGTCGCCAGCAGCTGTGCGGCCGGGCGGGCCAGCTTGCGGTAACGGTCGAAGCGGTAACTGCCCAGGCCCCAGCCGATCTGCAGGTTGGCGCTGCTGCTGGCATCCAGCTCGTTGGCGACCTGCCAGACGGTGCCGGCCGGCAGTGCGAACGGCGCATGCGCATAAGCGTAGGCATCGGCGCGGTCACCCACGCCCAGCACCGCACCGGCAATGCCGTTGTCGCCGGGCAGCAGCAGCACGCTGGTCGGCGCAGCAGTGAACTGCTGCGCATCGGCCCAGGCCTGCACGGCGGCCGGCTGCTGCGCCTTCCACGCGGCAAAGCCGTCGCGGTCCAGTACATGCAGCGGCAGGGCAGTGGAGGAATCGGTGGTGTAGGCGGTAATCGGGGTCATGGTGTTCTCTTGCGTCTGATGGCGGCCGTGGGCTTAGCGCTGCGGGTTGGATGCGTTGGCATCCAGCCAGTCGGCCAGTCCGGTCAGGGTGTCGAACTGCAGGTCGGGCTGCAGCTCGGTGTGGGTCCATGTGTGTTCTTCGCGGTTGATCCAGCAACCGCGCAGGCCTGCGCGCATGGCACCGGCCACGTCCATTTCGGCGTGGTCGCCAACATGCAGTACCTGTGCGTGATCGACGCCCAGGCGTTCGCAGGCGGCGTGGAAAATGCCCGGGTCCGGCTTGGCCGCACCGTACTCACGCGAGCCCAGCTGGAAGGCGAACAGTTCGCCGATGCCAATGCGCTGCAGGTCGGCATTGCCATTGCTCACTGCCGCCACCGGCACGCGCGCGGCGATGCGGCGCAATGCGGCCAGCGCATCCGGGTAGAACTCCACCTGGTTGCGGGCGGCATAGAAGGCTTCGTAGGCAGGGTCCAGCAGGTCCATGTTTGCCCCGCTTTTTTCCAGCGCCTCGGCCAGGGTCAAGCGGCGCAGTGCGCTGAGGTCGTAGTGCAGGTGCGGGTTGTCGCGGAACGAGCGCTCGCGCAGTTCGCGCATGGCGGCCACCGGGTACATGTGGGCGGTGGCGGGGCTGTGTTCCAGCATCCAGTCGTGCAGCACCTGGTCGATGCGCGCGCCGATGGGCGCGAACGGCCACAGCGTGTCGTCCAGGTCCAGGGTGATGGCGAGTACGGGGAAATTCATCCTGCCATTTTACGCCATGCCCATGAGCCGGGCCTGTAGGGGCGGTATAGGAGTGGCGTAGCCCGGGTAAGCGCAGCGCACCCGGGAGGCGGGAGCACGCTGATGTCTGGCGTTGTCCGCAGCGGGGAGTTGGATGTGCGTTGAGGCCTGACGTCGTCTGCAAACGGCCCCAGGTGCGCTGCGCTTACCCGGGCTACGTGGCTGTCTGTCTTATTCCAGCAGCTTGGCCCAGCCGTGCATGCCGTCCACGCGGGTCAGCACCAGCTTCACGCAGACCAGCAGCGGCACCGACAGCAGCAGGCCAACCATGCCCCACAGCCAGCCGAACAACATCAGCGCCAGGATCAGCATCAACGGCGATATCGCCATGCGCCGGCCCAGCACGATAGGCGTGATCAATTGCCCTTCCAGCGTGTGCAGGGCCAGGTAGGCCAGCGCCGGCAAGGTGGCGGTGAGGGGATCGCGGAACTCGACAAAGCCCATCAGCAGCATCAGTACGATGCCGATCAGTGGCCCCACATAGGGCGCGAAATTCAGCAGCGCGGCCACCGTGCCCCATAGCAGCGCCTCGGGCATGTCGATGCCCAGCAGCATCAGCACGCCGGCCAGCACCAGGCCCAGGGCGACGTTGATCACGGTGATGGTCAATACGTAGCGCGATATCTCGCGCTCGATCGAGCGCAGGATGTCGGCAGTGAAGCGCTTCTGCTGGCGGTTGGGCAGCAGGGCGATCACATGCCGCTGCAGGTTTTCGCCATAGATCATGAAGAACAGCGTCAGCAGCACCACCGCCAGCGCCGAGGCGGCCAGCTTGGGCGTGCGCACCAGGGCCTTGTAGGGATCGTCCAGCTGGGTGCGGATGACCTGCACCTTGCGGTTGCCGTCACCGCCGGCGGCACGGGCAAAGCTTTCGGCGGCCTGGTTGGCCTGTTGCACCGGTTTGACGAAGTCCTGCACCTGGCGCGAGATCTGCCGCATCTGTTGCGGTGCCTGCTGCACCCATTCGGTGGCCGGGCCGGCCAGTTGCACCGCCAGCGCGCCGCTGGCCGCCAGCCCGCCCAGTACCACCAGCAGGGCGGCGAGGAAACGTGGCAGGTAGAGCTTCTGCAGCAGGCGGATGATGGGGTTGCCGATCAGCGCGAAGAACATCGCCAGCAGCACCGGCAGGATCACCTCCTGCGCCGCCCACAGGGTGTAGCCCACAGCCAGGGTGGCCAGCACCACCAGCGCGGCGGGTGCACGCGGGCGCGGCGGCAGTGGCGCAGGCTCCGCCGACGGCGCAGCAGCTTCAGGCAACGGCTCGGACATGCGGGCGGTGCTCCGGACAGTAAGGCGCGGCGCGGTGCCGCGCCCGGCTCAGGATTCTGACAGTTCCGTGGCCGCTTCGGCGGCGCGTGGCGGTACCGGATTGGCATTGCCCGGGGCTGCTGCCCGCGCGCTGGCCGCTGCCGGTGCGGCGGCCTGTTCGGCATCGGCCGCGGCTTCATCGGCATCGTCTGCGGCATCGGCGGCGTGGCTGGCCGCCATGCCGGCCGCAGCGGCGGCAAACGAGGCCACCGAGGCCTGCGCCGAGGCCACCAGGCCGGACACCGAGCCGATCATCTGCAGCCAGCGGGCACCGCTGAAGGCGCCGCCGGGTTCCAGCTTGCCGGCCAGGAAGCCACCGGCCAGGCCCACCACGATGATGCGGCCCGGGGTCCAGGCACTGCGCCAGCTGCGGTCAAGCTGCTGCCAGCTCTGGGTGGTTTCCTCGGCGCGGATCTGCACCACGGCTTCGGCGCGGCGCACACGCCGTTGCAGGGCTTCGAAATTCATCGCTTGTCCTCCCCGGGTACGGCGACGTCGGCATCGGGGTCTTCAGCGCTGGGCTCGTCGAACAGGCCCAGCCGCGACAGCTGCCGGCGGGTGGCGTGCATGCCGGTGTGGTGGAAGAAGTACGACACCCGCCAGATGCCATAGCCGGTGATGGCCAGGCTGAGCACGGTCGGGATCAACAGCGATACGAACAAGGACAGGCCCAGGTACTGCAGCAGGGCCACCAGGGTGGCGGCCAGCAGCAACCAGCCCGAGGCCCCGAAGACGATGGCCACGCCACTCCAGGCCAGGGCCCGCCCGAACGCACTGCGGGCCAGCGCGAAATCGGCCGAGACCAGCCGCCGCAGCGAGCGGGCGGCGTGGCCGGCCGAGTCCAGCGTCTGCCGGCCGGCGCTGCCGACCTGGCGGATGCTTTCCTCCAGCCCGGGCGCGGGGCCCGGGCCGGCGGTGTCGTCGCTTGGCGGTGTTGCGTTTTCGCCCACGCCGGTCAGTCGTTGCTGCGGGCGAGCTTGGCGATGATCCAGCCGGCGGCGAAGGCCACGCCGAACGACACCAGCGGACGCTCACGGATGAGGTCGGCGGCGCTGTCCACCAGGTCCTTGCCCTTGTCCATCAATGCGTCCATCTGCTCCTTGGCAGCGGCACCGCCCAGCTCGGCGGCGGCAAGGCCGGACAGCGCGCTGTCGGACAGCTCGGCCTTCAGGTTGGCCTTGCCCAGGCGCAGCTCGTCACCGGCAGCGCCTGCGGCGCCCTTGACGGCCGAGCCAGCGGCGGAAGCGGCGGACTTCAGGTGTGCGCCAGCCTCGCCCAGGTGTTCCTTCATGTTTTCGGTATTGGTGGGGCTCATCGTGATCTCCTGGTTTCAGCGGGTGCGCCGGTTGGCGCGCGGTTACAGCAGGTCCCAACAAATAGCAGCTGCAGGGTGTAAACAACGTTACGGCGATGCCCTGCCGTGCTCACGGTGCCATCATCGCATCTGCAGCTGGCCGCGCTGGTTGCCGCGCAGGATGCTCAGCACCAGCTGCTGCGGACGCGGGTTGAAGCTGGCGCGCCAGCTGGCCAGATCGGTGAATTCGGTGGTGCTGGCGGCCAGGATCACATCGCCGCTGGCCAGGCCCGATTGCGCCGCACGGCTGCCGCGCGCGACCTCGCTGACCAGCACGCCATTGAGGCCGGACTGGCGCAGCGATTCGGGCAGGTCGACAAAGGTCGCGCCGCTCAGGCGCGGGTCCAGGGTGTCGCCGGTGACCGCACGCGGCTGTTCCTTCAAGGTGGCCTTGAGCTGCAGCGGTTTGCCGTCGCGGCGCACTTCCAGGTCAACCGTGCGGCCCACCGTGGAGAGGCCTTCGAAGTTGTGCAGTGCCTGTGCGCTGTCCACGCGCTGGCCGTTGATGGCGGTGACCACGTCGCCGGCCTTGACCCCGGCCGCGGCGGCGCCGGAGCCGGTCAGCACACGCGTCACCAGTGCGCCGCGTGCTTCGTCCAGGCCCAGGCCCTGCGCGATCTGTGGGCTGAGGTTCTGGGTTTCCACGCCCAGCGTGCCGCGCACCACCACGCCCTTGGTGATCAGCTGCTCGACCACGTCGCGGGCCAGATTGGAGGGAATGGCCAGGCCCAGGCCGATATTGCCGGCCATGCTGCCCTGCGGGTTGTAGCTGGCGGTATTGATGCCGACCAGCTGGCCGCTGAGGCTGACCAGCGCGCCACCGGAGTTGCCGGGGTTGATCGAGGCATCGGTCTGGATGAAATTCTGGTAGCCCAGGCCGCGGATGCCGCTGCGGCCCACCGCCGAGACGATGCCCGAGGTCACCGTCTGGCTGAAGCCGAACGGGTTGCCGATGGCCACCACGAAGTCGCCCACGCGCAGCTGGTCGCTATTGCCCAGCGGCAGCGCGGTGAGCTTGTCGGCGGGGATGCGGATCAGGGCGATGTCGGTGTCGCGGTCCGAGCCGATGAACTCGGCCTTGACCGTGCGCCCGTCGGCCAGCGTGACCTGTACATCGTCGGCGTTCTCCACCACATGGTGGTTGGTGAGCACGTAGCCGCGGGTGGCATCGATGATCACCCCGGAGCCCAGCGACTCGTTGATGCGCTCCTGCGGCACCTGCGGGAACAGGCGTCGGAAGAACGGGTCATCGAAGAACGGGTTGCGCACCCGCACCACCTGCTTGGTGTTGACGCTGACCACGGCCGGCATGGCCTGTTCCAGCATCGGCGCCAGCGACGGCAGGGCCTGCCCGGCCACCGAGGCCGGCAGCGCGCCCGTCGCCGGCACGGCGCTGGCGGTGAGCGGCGCGGCGTCGGCGCGGTTGTCCAGGTGGGCGTTGATGGCCGTGGCGGTGAAGCCACCAAAGGCGGCCGCCAGGGCCAGGGTCAGCAGGGTCGGTACGGGTCGCATAAGCCGATGGTTCCTTGCGGGGCGCACGGGGGGCGCCAGGGTGGGGCGGGTTGCTGAACACGAGTGTGGCGGGGGCCAGCTAAATCGGCAATGAAACTTCTGCACTGCCGCAAGCCCAAGGCCCCCAATGCCTACACGGATTGCAATAGATCAATGGCAGATTTTTTGTTTGACATCACCCCGCCGGTGGGTAAGCTTGGTCGGGTCGTCACCCACTAGATGTTGGGTTGATGTGAAAAACGTCCCCAAGCAGTAGGGTTTTGTTGCTAGGGGTGCAGGCACCCCAACGGAAGGCGTGCAGTGACCATGACAGTGATGCAGACAACCGGTGATTTCCGGAACCCCCTCATCCCGCTGACAGGCGCGTAAGCACGCGCCTGCGCGTCGTTGTCTCTGCCGCCCGACCCGTCGGGTACTAAGTAAACGCACCGCAAGGTGCCCCAGGAGAGTTTCCCCAATCATGAGTACGGTGCGTCTGGAAGTGGTCAGCAATCAAACCAAGTCGGACATGATCCCGTTGCAGCCTGCCTCGCAGGACATCTGGGAAAAGAAGTACCGCCTCACGACCAAGGCAGGCGAAGCGCTGGATGCCGATATCGACGGCACCTACCTGCGCGTGGCCCGGGCCCTGGCCGATGCCGAGGCTACCGACGACAAGCGCGCCTACTGGTTCGAGCGTTTTGCCTGGGCCCTGCGCCGTGGCGCGATCCCGGCCGGCCGCATCACCTCCAACGCCGGTGCGCAGGAACACAAGCCGGCCACCAGCACGATCAACTGCACCGTGTCGGGCACCATCACCGACTCGATGGACGGCATTCTGGAAAAGGTCCACGAAGCGGGCCTTACCCTGAAGGCCGGCTGCGGCATCGGCTATGAGTTCAGCACCCTGCGCCCGCGCGGCGCCTTCGTTGCCGGTGCCGGCGCCTATACCTCCGGGCCGATGTCCTTCATGGATATCTACGACAAGATGTGCTTCACCGTGTCCTCGGCCGGTGGCCGCCGTGGCGCGCAGATGGGCACCTTCGACGTATCCCACCCGGACGTGAAGGACTTCATCCGCGCCAAGCGCGAGGACGGCCGCCTGCGTCAGTTCAACCTGTCGCTGCTGATCACCGACGGCTTCATGGACGCGGTGAACAACGACGCCGACTGGCAGCTGGTGTTCCCGATCAACACCAAGGAGCAGGCCGAGCTGGACCCGTCCAGCGGTGAGGAAGTGGTGTGGCGCGAATGGCCGACCCACGAGAACTACATCGTCCGCGACGACGGCCTGGTGGCCTGCAAGGTGTACGGCCACATCCGCGCCCGTCACCTGTGGGACATGATCATGGTCTCCACGTATGACTATGCCGAGCCGGGTTTCATCCTGATCGACCGCGTCAACGAGATGAACAACAACTGGTGGTGCGAGAACATCCGCGCCACCAACCCCTGCGGCGAGCAGCCGCTGCCGCCGTACGGTGCCTGCCTGCTGGGCTCGGTGAACCTGACCAAGTTCGTGCGTGACCCGTTCACCGACAAGGCCTCGTTCGACTGGGACGAGTACAAGGAAGTGGTGCGCGTGTTCACCCGCATGCTCGACAACGTGGTGGAAGTGAACGGCCTGCCGCTGGAGCAGCAGCGCAACGAGATCATGCGCAAGCGCCGCCACGGCATGGGCTTCCTGGGCCTGGGCAGCACCATGACCATGCTCAAGATGAAGTACGGCAGTGCCGAGTCCTGCGAGTTCACCGAAGCCATCGCCCGCGACATGGCCGTGGCCGGCTGGGAAACCGGCCTGGAGCTGGCCCGTGAGAAGGGCGCCGCCCCGATCATGGAAGAGCAGTTCGACGTCACCGCCGCCATGCTGCGCCAGCGCCCGGAAATGAAGAAGGACGGCTGGAAGGTCGGCCAGAAGATCGCCGGCAAGGTGCTGCACGCCCGCTACAGCCGCTACATGCAGCGCGTGGCCACGGTGGCCCCTGAGCTGGTGGAAGAGCTGGCCACGGTGGGTTCGCGCTTCACCCACCACAGCTCCATCGCCCCGACCGGCACCATCAGCCTGTCGCTGGCCAACAACGCCTCCAACGGCATCGAGCCCTCGTTCGCGCACCACTACAGCCGCAACGTGATCCGCGAAGGCAAGAAGTCCAAGGAAAAGGTGGACGTGTTCTCGTTCGAGCTGCTGGCCTACCGCCAGCTGGTCAACGCCAAGGCCATGCCGTTTGCCGACGAGGCTGACGCCCAGCTGCCGGACTACTTCATCAGTGCCGACGACATCTCGCCCAAGGAACACGTGGACGTGCAGGCCGCCGCGCAGAAGTGGGTGGACAGCTCCATCTCCAAGACTGCCAACGTACCCACCGATTACCCGTACGAGCAGTTCAAGGACATCTACCGCTACGCCCACGAGCAGGGCCTGAAGGGCTGCACCACCTTCCGCTTCAACCCGGCAGCCTTCCAGGGCGTGCTGGTCAAGGAAGCGGACCTGGAGAACACCACCTACCGCTTCGAGCTGGAAGACGGCCAGGTGGTGGAGGTCAAGGGCAACGAACAGATCGAGTACGACGGCGAGATGCACACCGCCGCCAACCTGTTCGACGCCCTCAAGGAAGGCTACTACGGCAAGTTCTGAGTGCCTTCACTGCCCACCCGGCCGCGGCCGGGCGGGCAGGACGGTGGTCCCAGCGCCACCGGGTTGTTGCGCGTTTGTTCCACGTAGCATCGGCTTCGATATAGCATCGCCAACGTAAAGACCCGATGCCCTGAGGAGGGCTATATGAGCAATGGTAATGGTGTGACCGCGACCGTAACCCAGGTTGCCGAGAACGTGAAAGAAACCGCAGCCAACGTCGGCGAGACCATCGCCGTGACCGCCAGCGACGCCGTGGCCGTCGTCAAGACCGGTGCCAGGAAGGTCGAGGCCGGCGCCAAGAAGCAGGTGGCCAAGGTCAAGAAGGCAGTGAAGAAGGCCGAGAAGGTCGTGGTCAAGAAGGCTGCCGCCGCCAAGAAGGCCGTGGCCAAGAAGACCGCTGCCGCCAAGAAGGAAGTGACCAAGAAGGTCAGCTCCATGCGCCAGAAGCTGGAGGCCGCCAAGGCCAATGCCCAGGCCGAGGCCAGCGAGCTGAAGAAGAAGGGTGCCGGCAAGCGCGCCGCCACCAAGAAGGCCATCGCCAAGGTCGAGAAGAAGGCCGCCGGCAAGGCTGCCTCCGCCAAGAAGACCGTGAAGGCTGCCGAGAAGAAGGTGGCCAAGGCTGTCAGCAAGAAGGCTGCCGCCGCCAAGAAGTCGGTGAAGGCCACCGAGAAGAAAATCGCCAAGGCCGTTGGCAAGAAGACCACCGCTGCCAAAAAGGCAGTGAAGAAGGTCGAGAAGAAGGCCGCCAAGAAGGTTGCCGCCGTCAAGAAGACGGTGAAGGCCACTGAAAAGAAGGTCGCCAAGAAGGTAGCCGCCAGCAAGAAGACGGTGGCCAAGAAGGCTGCCAGCGCCAAGAAGACGGTCGCCAAGAAGGCCACCGCAGTGAAGAAGGCCGTCAAGAAGGCCACCCGCAAGTAAGCCGCACCGCGCACCCCGTCCTTCGGGACGGGGTTGCTGCCAATCCGTATAGCAACGCATAACCAGGACTCGCACCATGGCCGTCAAGATCGACAAGAAAATCAAGGGCTATTCCGTCATCACCCCGGACGACAAGGCCCGTGAAGCAGCAGCGGCCAAGGCCCCGGTGGTTGCCGCCCTGGACGAGTCCCCGGCCGACAACATCGTGCACATGCACGAGCGCATCGAGCGCCCGGAAGTGCTGATCGGCAGCACCTACAAGATCAAATCGCCGCTGGTGGAACACGCCTTCTACGTGACCATCAACGACATCGTGCTCAATCAGGGCACCGAGCACGAACTGCGCCGTCCGTTCGAGATCTTCATCAACTCCAAGTCGATGGAGCACTTCCAGTGGATCGTGGCGCTGACCCGCATCATGTCCGCCGTGTTCCGCAAGGGCGGCGACGTCACCTTCATCGTTGACGAAATGAAGGCCGTGTTCGACCCGAAGGGCGGTTACTTCAAGGCCGGTGGCGTGTACATGCCGTCGCTGGTGGCCGAGCTGGGCTCCATCGTCGAAGATCACATGAAGTCGATCGGCCTGCTGCAGGACCCGGAAATGAGCGCCCACCAGCGCGCCCTGATCGCCGAAAAGCGCAAGCAGTTCGAAGAGCGCTCAAAAAAAAACAGTGAAGTAAACGCAGCGCCGGCGCAAAGCGCCGCGCTCGCCCCCTCCCTTTCGCAAAGCGAAGGGGAGGGCCGGGGAGGGGTAGCTTCTGAGGTTTTCGTTCTCGAAGCCGACCCCGAAAGCGCCGACAACGGCAGCTTCCCGGCCAGCGCCAGCATGTGCCACAAGTGCAGCACCAAGGCGTTGGTGATCATGGACGGCTGCCAGACTTGCTTGAATTGTGGGTATTCCAAGTGCGGTTGATGCCGCAATGATGTAGCCCGGGTAAGCGCAGCGCACCCGGGACTGCAGCGATCAAAGAAGCCGAGCCCTTGCTCGGCTTCTTTTCTTCACGCTTTCGCTGATTCCTTTCGAAGTCAACGAAAGCATCCCCACGGCTGCGATTTGATGCGACGCCGGACATTGCCTGATCCCGGGTGCGCTGCGCTTACCCGGGCTACGGGTTGGCTGGTGTTTGGGGTGGTTTGCTTACGGATTGCGGGGCGGGCATTGTGCGCTGATGTGGCTACGCTGGGACGATGGTCAACTATCGACGTAATCGTGTTGCCGGCGGCACCTACTCCTTCACCGATACCTTGCAGTGACGTAGCCCGGGTAAGCGCAGCGCACCCGGGACTGCAGCGAACCAAAAAAGCCGAGCCATTGCTCGGCTTTTTTGGTTCGCGCTTTCGCTGTTTCCTTTCGGCGCCAGCGAAAAGGTATCCCCACAGCTGGGACGTGATGTGGTGCCGAACATCGCGTGGCCCCGGGTGCGCTGCGCTTACCCGGGCTACGGTTTGGCGGGTGGTTTGCTTACGGATCGCGGGGCGGGCGTTGTGCGGTGATGTGGCTACGCTGGGGCGATGGTCAACTATCGACGTAATCGTGTTGCTGGCGGCACCTACTTCTTCACCGTTACCTTGCGCGATCGGCGTAGTGATTTGCTGGTGCACGAAATCAATGCGCTGAAACAGGCGTGGCGTAATGCGGCGCGCCGGGTGCCTCACCTAGTGTTGGCTGCGGTGGCGCTGCCGGAACATCTACACGCGGTGATCCAGATGGATGCCAGCACCGATGACTATCCACGGTTGTGGCAGGACATCAAGAAAGGCTTCACCCGCAGGGTCTCCGTTCCGGGCCATCAATCTCCTTGGCAGGCGCGCTATTGGGAACGAACCATCCGCGAGGCGAGCCAGCTTCAAGCCTGCGTGGATTATGTGCATATCAACCCGTTGAAGCATGGCTGGGTGAGTGCCGTGCGCGACTGGCCGCACTCCACATTCCATCGCTATGTCCGAGAGAGAATGCTGACGGAAGACTGGGCAGGCGCCGAATCATTCTCGAGCCACGGATATGGCGAACGAACCGGGTAGCCCGTAGCCCGGGTAAGCGCAGCGCACCCGGGGGCTTTTGCGGGATCAATCAATGCGTTCGGTTGCTGGGTTGCTCCGTATCGGCGCGCCAACGCATCGGCAATCCTGTGTGATATCTGGGTTCATGCGGCCCCGGGGGCGCTGCGCTTACCCGGGCTACAACAGCCCGCGGACACGGTTGGCCGGATCCGCATTGGGGCGAAAGGCGCTTGTGCGTTGGTTTTGAATCGTAAAGAACTGCGGCGCACTTTCGATACGTTCCGGCGGGAAGTGGCGGCTGGAATCGGGTTTTCAATCTGCCCCTAGCCATAAGAGGATGGAGCGTCGCTCCTCAATCCCGTGGAAGCGCACAACCTTCGCGGATGATGCTGCAGTCCCTGCCGCATTGGCGCAGGGCTTGGCGTTTCAGCTTGTCCAGATTGTCATTGCCCGTCTTCCAGTGCCACTCCTCGGGGCCGGACGCCACCACGGCGCACTGATCGCCAAAGGTGAACTCCAGACCGCAGTCTTCGCCACCGGCCGCCTCACATGCAGCAACGGCCTTGTCGCTGGCGTCCTGCGCGGAGCTGCCGTCCACGCTCCACCCCACTACCGAGTGCTTGCCCGAGGCGAACGCGCCCCATTGGCGTGCGTTGCTGTTGCGTTGGGTGTCGCCAACGCCATGTGCGGGCAGGTAGACCGAGTTGTAGGCGGCAGACCCAGGTTGTTGGGCAGCAGCGGTGAGGATGCTGCCGCAGGCGAGGCCAATCAGCAGCAGAATTTGGGTCACTGACTTCATGTCGGGCTTCCTTTGGCGGACTTCGTTTGATCAGAGCCTACATCCGGTCTGATGAAACTGGAGTTGCTGCCAAGCAGAGGTGCGCGCTGCTGCTTGCTGCACACCGGCGTTGTTCCCAAGCGCAAACGCCGCGCCCAGGACCGCATGTACCGCCGCTACCCGGGATGGGTCCGCCTCCTTCCTCAAACGGGCGGGGCCGAGCGACCGACCGCACCTTCAATCAGTACCTCGATCAATGCATGCGAAAACAGGAGTGAGGGTCGGTTTGCCGCGCTGGCGCTCGTCGGAAGCGTTCTCTTGGTTCTCCAGAGTCAGTTGGAACCGCGGCAACAGGCGCTTGATAGCCGCACGTGATGGAAGGGGAATCGTAAAGAAATTATCCGCTGGTTGTGACGTATTTAAATAAAATATCTATCTGTATCAATGTCTTGAAATTGAGTGTTATGAGAAGTATCGTTTCTTGAATCGTAAAGAAACGAGCGCTGATCATGGCCCGTCCTTCCTCCGTTAGCGTCCTGCAACTGCTTGATCTGCTTCAAAATGGCGATCCGGTGCCGGCTGGCGAGTTGGTCGAAAAGCTGGCCGTTTCCCGCCCGGTGCTGTCGCGGTTGGTAGCGGAAGCCGGTGACCGGGTGCGCCGGGTTGGCAAGGCGCGGGCCACGGCCTACGTGGCCACTGCGCTGGTCCGGCCCAACAGGTGGCCGCTTTACCGCATGGGCCCGGAAGCGAACATGGAAGAGCTGGGTACCTTGCATGCGTTGCGTGGAGACCGTTTCCTTTTCGAGCCCACGGGTGATCGCCCGAACCTCATGCACCAAGTGGATGGTCCGGCGGGCTACTTCCCGGGACTGCCCTGGTTTCTGGACGACGTGCGCCCGCAGGGCTTCCTTGGTCGTTCCATGGCGCATCGCCTGGGCCGGGCATTGGGTGTGCCCGTCGACCTGAAGAGCTGGCAGTCACGCGACAACCTGCTCGGCATCCTGCACGGCGGCACCAGTATTGGCGACCTGCTGTTGGGGCAGGCTGCCATCGACCGTGCGTTGCGGGATGTGGATGCGCCACCGGACCAGGTGGACATGAACCGTCGGCTGGAGATCTATGCCATTCGCGCCAAGGAGGCGCTCGACGGCGAGGATGTGGGCTCATCTCCCGGCGGTGAGCAGCCCAAGTTCACGGCAACCGTTGTTAGCGCTGCCCGTCATTACGCCGCCTTGGTCAAGTTCGCGCTGCCAGCGGTGAACCCGGTGGGCGCGCGTTGGGCGGATCTGCTCACCTGCGAGCATCTGGCTTTGACCACGCTGCGGGAAGCAGGTGTTTCCGCTTCCCGCACACAGTTGCTTCGCAGCGACGACCACGTGTTCCTGGAAGTGGAGCGGTTTGATCGCACGGAAGCCTTGGGCAGGCGCGGCTTTGTTTCGCTGTTGGCGTTGGATGCGGCCTTCGTAGGCGAGGGAACACGTGACTGGGGTGTGGCTGGCGAACAGCTTGTCGGCCAGCGACTGATCACCCAGGACGCCGCCGAGGCCATGGCGCGACTCCATTGGTTCGGCAGGTTCATCGGCAATACCGACATGCATCTTGGCAACATCGGTTTCCACCTGATCGACCGTGGCCCGCTGCCGCTATGCCCGGCCTATGACATGTTGCCGATGTATATGGCGCCATCCGCGCAGAGTGGAAATATTCGTGCACTGGCACCGGTAAGCATCAATGCGCCGAGCAGGAGCGGACAAGCACCGCTCATTGCCTGGGCCGCGCGGGTGGCGGTGCAGTTCTGGCAGCAGGTAGCCGAAGCAGAGGTTGCCGCAGACATCCAGGCAGTGTCGCGGCAGAACATGGACGTAGTCAGCCGCTACGCGCAGCGCTTCGGTAGCTGAAAAGAGCGCGGGTCAGCGTGATTGCTCCGTATCGAAGACCAGAGTCGACGTGGGCTGTGTCGAAGAAGTTTTTCGGTCGCACGACCAGAAAGCGAATATTCCACGTGAGACAGCACAGACAGTAACTGCGCCGGATAGCTCGCCCCATCTTCAAACGCGCATGCACAACTGACGATGGCAGCAGTCCCCGATGGTGCTGCCCGGGCCGCAGCAGCCGGTACAATCCGCGCATTCCCCTGCGCCGCAGACGGAATGACAGGGAAGCATCGTATTGGTCAGTTTGGGGTGTGCATGAAAGTCCGGATTCTGTGGGTGTCGTTGTTGATGGGTTTGTTGTTGGGCTGCACGCAGGCGCCAGCCGACGATGCGCAGGGCTCAGCTGCCGCTGCGGCAGCAGCGCCACAGCCCGAGGTGCAGGCCAATGCCGATCCCGAAGCCGGGATCGCGGATAGCGAATCCTCCCCCTATGAAGAAGGGGAGCCCGAGGATGATGCGCCCACGCCTGCGGCATTCGATTACGAACCCAGCTGCGAGGAAGCGCCGCTGGCAACGCACTTCTTCACCCTGGTGGGCGGCAATACCGTGGACAACTGCGGGCGTGCCGATGCCAAGGTGACCGCCGCGTTCGACGAACTGATGAAGGAAGCCGCGCAGGGCGATATCGCCGATCCGGACGTACCTTCGCAACGCGAGCGTCTGCTGAGCGGGCCCAGTGGCCCCGGCGTGCCGAAGACCCTGGGGCGGGAGACATGGTGGTTCTACACCGCCTGCCAGGCGCACCAATGCGGTACCCACCAGCTTGCAATGCTCTACCAGCCGGAGCAGGCGCGGCTGGTTGGCCGCCTGTTGTCGCGATGCAAGGTCTGGTGGTTGGGCAATCCGAGCGCCGAGCAGCGTGAATTGATCGACGACACCGCGCCAGTGGACGCCAGCCTGCTGCGCAGCGATGGCTCAACCTGCGACGACGAACTGTAAGCAGGCCCGCCGCGTAGGCGGTCCTGCTTGCAGCGGCAATCCAAAGGGGCCCAGACACCTGTGCATGGCGACCTGGCCAAGGGCGGAGTAATCCGCCCTTCTCCATTGGAGGCTGTCAGTCCACCGGTACAAAAAAACCGGCCTGCTGCCGCCTGGATCTATCGGAATCCCGTTATGATCCATCGCCACCCGCACTGCCATATCCTTGGGGAACGGCGGCACGCGGGGCATTCAACAATCAAACAGGGGGATCTATGCGGCATGTTTTCATGGTGCTTTTCGTCGTTTGCATGTTGCCAGGCTGTGTCAGCACCAAGACGGTAAAGGCGGACGTTCCCGCCTTGCAGGCGGGCGGACACCAGACCGTGACCCTCACCCGCCGTGAGGCCCCTTCCTTCAGTGCCATGACCGCAGGCAAGGCGACCTTTGGTTTGATCGGCGCCGCGGCGATGATCTCTGCCGGCAATACGATTGTCAGGGAAAACCAGGTTGAGGACCCGGCCATCGCGATCGCCAACGGGTTGGGTGAGGCACTTGCTGGGCAGTTGTCCGTGCCGGTGAAGGTGGCCAACGGCACCCTGGATGCGAGCGATGCGGCAGGCATCCGCAAACAGTACCCGGATGGCGGGTTGGTATTGGACGTGCAGACGGTGAACTGGAGTTTTGTCTACTTTCCCACGGACTGGAACAACTACCGGGTGATCTACAGCGTAAAAATGCGCTTGGTCGATACCCGCAGCGGCAAGCTTCTGGCCGAAGGCTTTTGCGCGCGCGTTCCGGAAAACACTGATGATGCCCCCAGCTACGACCAACTGGTCGACAACGGTGCCGAGGGACTCAAGCAGCGCCTGAAACAGTCCGGTGAGCAATGCCAGCAGGAGCTCAAGACGCAGGTGTTGGGCTTGTCCTGATGCAAAACGGTGGGCAGCGCGGAGTTACCGCGCTGCCCCGCCAACGGGTTCCATCACGGCTGCCACACGCGGCGCTCGATTGCCCGGCAGCCAAAGCGATGCCGACTCAACGCTGCAATCTCAGCGCTGCAATGCCTCGGCGCGATAGAAACCGTCCAGCTCGCGTGGGTTACCCAAGCGCAGCTTGGGCAGGTCGATGCTGTCGAACAAGGCCGCATAGCTGCGCCGGTTGCGCGGCGTCACCACGCCGATGTGGTGGAGCATTTCCCACTTCACCGAGTCCTTGTTGCCGGCCAGTGCGCCGTGGCGGGCGTGCTCGAACCAGGTGCGGCGGAAGTAGCGGTACAGGCTGGTCGTGGTGGGCAGGTCGAGCAGGATGAAACCGGTGGCGCGTTGCAGGCGCTGCGGCAGGGCGCGGGAATAGTTGCCCTCAATTACCCAGTACGGCTGCTGGATGGCGGCGTCATGCAGTTGCAGGAAGTCCGCTTCCGGCCGCGGCTGCCAGTTGCTGTGCGGCAGGTGGAACAACTGGTCCAGGTGGATGGCCGGCAGCTGCCTTTGCTGCGCGATGGCGACGGCCAGGGTGGATTTGCCACTGTTGGACGGCCCCATGATGCAGATACGCGGGCCCAGCTCGGCGAGGGTGGTCATGCGGCATCCACGCGGGTTCTGGAGTGGTGCGCTGCAGCCTAAACCATGGCCTGCCGGATGACGGCATACCGCCGGCAGCCGGTCCGGGCGCGTCCCGCCGATTTGGGGGATGATGGCGGCAAGACCCTACCGGTGGACCGCGCATGCCCAGGCACGACAGCGTTACCCTGCAAGGCAACATCATTCATTTGATCTATGGCCCCAAGGGCGGCATCGAGGGTGCCCTGCTACGGGTGGGCAGCCGCCAGCTGCAGCTGGTGCTGGACAAGGATGACCACGCATCGGCGGCCTATCTGGCCGGCCTGGCGCCCGATGCCACGGTCGCTGCGCTGGCCGCCGAACTGCCGCCGTCCAACAAGGGGCCTGCCGCGCACCCGCTGTACCAGCTGCACAAGCTGCCCGGCATGGGCCGGCGCGGCACCAAGGCCGCAACCGCAGGCAGCGGGCGGACTTACAGCGGCAAAGTGGTGCGGCTGAACTACGCACGTCATGGCGAGGCCAACGGGGTGGTGCTGGACAGTGGCGACTTCATCCACACCCGTCCTGAGGGCTTGCGCAAGCTGGCGCTGAAACCCGGCAGCAAGGTGGAAGCCGAGGGTGAGGCCCGGCCGCTGTTGCATGGTGGCGGCCAGGTGGTGGAGGCAAGCCGCGTCAATGGCGTGGCGATGGGCAAGGCGCCGGCCAAGGCAGCCAAGAAGGTGACGAAGAAAGCAGTGAAGAAGGTCACTAAAAAGGTAGCCAAAAAGGCGTCCAGCAAGGCCGTCAAGAAGGCTGCTGCAAAACCCAAGGCCGCCGCACCCCGCGCAGGCAGATCCGCGGCTGGCAAGGCGCAGCGCTGATCCACCGCCTGCAACCGGATTGAGCTAGCATCGGCGCACCCCGGGGCGGAGTGCGCCGATGACGATCGCGGTATTGCGCAGTCTATTGCTCGTTCTCGCGCTGCCAGTGTTGCTGCAGGCGGCACCCGCATTGGCTGGCCCTGGCAAGTTGCTGGAGGCCACGCCGATGGAAGCTGCGCCGGCTGGCGCCAGGGCGTGGCGGATCCGCTATGAAACCACCGACGTGGACGGCGATCCCACGCCGTCCACCGGTGTGCTGGTTGTTCCTGACGGCGCCAGCCCGGTGCAGGGTCGCAATGTGGTGGCATGGGCGCACGGCACGGTCGGCATAGAGCCCGCATGCACGCCAATCCGCAGCCTGGATCAGATCCCGGACCTGGCGGACATGCTGGCGCGTGGCTGGGTGGTGGTGGCCACGGACTATCCGGGCCTGGGTACGCGCGGACCGCATGCCTATCTGGCCGGTGATGCTGCGGCCGCGGCGGTACTGGATTCGGTGCGGGCAGTCGTCAACTTTGCCCCCGCCGGCGCTGGCCGTCGCTTTGTTGCCTGGGGGCATTCGCAGGGTGGGCACGCTGCGTTGTTCACCGCGCAGCGGGCGCGCAGCTATGCACCTGAACTGCAGTTGCTGGGGGTTGCCGCAGTGTCGCCGCCCACTGATCTTGCGCAGAACATGCAGCATGCCGATACCACGGTACGCGGCCTGCTCACTGCCTTCACCGCGCGCAGCTGGGCCAAGGTCTATGGCGCCGATCTGGCGACCATCGCCAATCGCACCACCCAAGGTGTGATCGACCGTGCCACGGCGGGCTGCGAGGGCGATCCGTTCTCTGCCGCGGGTCTGGTGCGGCTGCTGCGCTTGCGCGCCCGGCTGGGCAATCTCGATCTGGGCGGGCGTGCACCTTGGGACGCGCTGATGGCGCGCAACTCGATCACCGCGCTGGGCAAGGGCACGGCGCCGTTGTTGCTGGTGCAGTCCGATACCGATGGACTGGTGGCTACACCGGTGACCCGCAACTTCTTCAACCGCAGCTGCGAAAGTGGCGCCACGGTGCGCTACCTGGGCTTGCCCGATACCGGGCATGCCAACACCGCCATCGCATCGGCAGACGCGGTGCTGGCCTGGTTGGCCGAGCGCTTTGCCGGGCAAACAGCGGTTGACGACTGCGCGGCACCGGCCGTCAATGGCGTTACAGTCGCTGCACAGCCGGTACCGCAGGTCTAGTCCACCACGGCCGCTGGCAATTCATTCCGGCGCTTTCAGGCGCATTGAACGGAGAGGGTGTGATGTCGCTCGTACTCTATGGTCATCCGTTTTCCTCGTACACGCAGAAAGTGCTGATCGCCCTCTACGAGAACGCCACGGCGTTCGAGTTCCGGCTGATTGCCCCGGAGGAGGCTGAAAATGTGGGGCAGTGGCTGCAGCGCTGGCCGCTGGGCAAGTTTCCGCTGCTGTTGGATGGCGAGCGCAGCGTGGTGGAGACCAGCATCATCATCGAATACCTGCAGCTGCAGCACCCGGGGCCGGTGGCGCTATTGCCCGCTGCGCCGATGCAGGCCCTGGACGTGCGCTTCCACGACCGCTTCTTCGATCTGCATGTGATGAGCCCGGTGCAGCATGCGGTGGCGGGTGCACTGAGCGGTGATGCCGGCAAGCGCGATGAAGCGCGCCGCTTTGCCGAACAGAAGCTGGAACTGGCTTATGCCTGGTGCGAAGCGCAGTTGCCGGGCAAGCACTGGGCCTGTGGCGACGCTTTCTCGCTGGCCGATTGTGCGGCCGCGCCGGCGCTGTTCTACGCTGACTGGACGCACCGCATCAGCGATGCCTATCCGCTGCTGCAGGCCTACCGCGCACGCCTGCTGCAACGGCCGTCGTTTGCCCGCGCGGTGGACGAGGCGCGGGGCTACCGGCAGCTGTTCCCGCTGGGCGCACCGCAACGTGATTGAGTCGCGGCGGCCACTGGCGTGGGCACGCTATCCCGGGTCCATCCTGATCCGCCTGGTGGCTTTTGCGCTGCCCTTGCTTGCGCTGTTGCTGTATGCACGGCTGGCAACTGCGCATGCTGCCGGGCAGACGCATCGCGGTGATACCGGGCTGGGAATTGCCTTGCTGCTGGGTGCGGTGGCCTTGCTGATGCTGCTGGGTTTCAGCCTTGACCTGCTGTTGCAGTTGGTGCGCGGACGCCACTGGAATGCGCTCACCGATGCCTTGGTCATCGCGCTGCTGCTGATGCCGTTTGGGTGGGTGGGATGCAACTGGTTTGGCCTGCAGCAGAGCACCGTCTGCAGACTGCCGATCGAGGCGTTTTCGGCTGTATTGGGGTGGCTGCAGCTGTAGCGCTGGCGGCGCCGCGCAGGTGTTCCGGGCGCCCACAGAGGTATTCGAACCGTGGATGGCCTATGCTCCGGGGCTTATTCACCCATGCAGGGAGGCTGGACGATGAAAGAAGGAATGTTGCGTCACGGTGCTGTGCTTGCCGGTCTGTTGTTGCTTGCGGCCTGCGGGAAGACCCCCACACCTGCAGATCCGGAGCCCGCCGCTGCAGCTGCGGCAACGCCACCACCGGCAAGCGCGCCGGCGCCCGCCGCGCCGAACAGCACCGTAGTGCACAAGGACGCTGTGGCACCGGCAGGGCCGCAGGCCTGCATGATCGCCGGTGAGTTCCAGTTGCTGGGCCAGCGCATCCGCTCGCGCGATTGCGTGCAGGTGCTCGATGGCGGGCGTGAGCAGGATCTGCGCAGACTCTGTGAAGGTCTGGCACAGGGCTCGGCACAGATGGGCGGCAAGGCCGGCGAGGTGACCTATATGGATGCCTGCCCGTCGCCGTCGCAAGGCAGCTGCCAAGGTGTGTTCGGGGGCGCGTTTGCCGGCTACTACTACGAGCGTTCCGCTGAGGATCTGGCGTCGCTGCCAGCGAGCTGCGCGCACGGTGGTGGTCGCTGGGTGGCCAACTGACGGCTGCAACCGCGTATTGAACATCGTGCTGACGATGCCGTCGGTGCGCGCTCAGTCGGTGCCGAGCTTTGCCCAGCGTCCGCCGTCGCGCAACGTCACCTCGAAGCGCGCCCAGCGGCGCAGCTCCTCGGCGCTGGCATGGCCGATATCGCCGCTGCCGTCACCGGCCACCACCGCATAGACCAGGCGGTCGGAGTCGGGGCCTGCCAAGGCCGGTGTTACCGAAATGCGGCGAACGCTCCAGGCACGGCCCAGGCGGCCATTGCTGTAGTAACGCCCAGGTTCGATGACCGCCGGGTGCAGGGCGTCGCGCTCGGCGTTCTGCTTGGCCAGCTCCAGCAGCTCGGTAAGGCTTTCGTCGGTGATGTCGACGAAGGAGTTGAGCTGGCCGATAGCCGCGTGGAAGTCCTCCTGGGTGAGGTCCACATGGCGCTGCGCCGAGGCCACCGGGGTAGTGCGCTGATGGCGACGGTGCAGGTGCACCGGGTAGCGGCGCCAGGCGAAGCAGGCATTGAAGGCAACGGCGGCCAGCAGGATGGCGGCCACGTTCACCGCCACCGGGGTGAGCAGGTAGTGGTAGCCGAGTGCGTGCACCTCGCCGCCACCGATCACCGCCGCCAGCGCGGTGGCACCGCCGGGGGGATGGATGCAGCGCAGGTAATGCATCGCGCCCACCGCCAAGCCAACCGCAAGCGCACCGGTCCAGACCTGCTCCGGGAACAGCAGCTGGCAACTGACGCCGATGAAGGCCGAGACCAGGTGGCCAGCAATCACTGCCCAGGGTTGCGACAGCGCGCCATGCGGCACGGCGAACACCAGCACCGCGCTTGCGCCCATTGACGCCAGCAGGATCGCGCCACCGGCGTGGTTGCCAAAGCCGTGGGGGAAGCACCAATGCGTCAGCTGGTAGACCACGCTGATGCCGATCAACGCGCCGATGGCCGATATCCACTTCTCGCCGTGGCTGGTCTGGTTGCGCTCGATGCTCAACCAGTTGCGTAGCGGCTGCAGGGAGGAGCTGACGGACTTCATGGCAGGGCAAGGCAATTGGAGGGAGCGCGTATTTTGAGGCTTTGTGGCCAGCGAAACTGTGCCCTGTCTGCACGCTTGATGCGGATTGGTTTGGCACTCATGCCCGCAGGGCATGGGCCGGGTAGGATGGCCGGGTTCCCGTTGCGTATGGCGTGTGATGATTCCTGGTCCGTTGATTTCCTGGCAGATGTTGCTGCTGATGTTCGTGCTGCCGGCGCTGGGCGGGGTACTCGCGGTGGTGCTGGTCATTCATGCCCTGCAATACCGGCTGCGCCGCGTGGGCACATGGCGCGCGTTCTTCAGCTGGAAGATACGTATTGCCTGCCTGTTCGTGGCGGTGATGGCGGTTTGGGTGGGTTTCCTGGGCTACAAGACGCTGCAGTTCCAGCGTGAGTTCACGATTGCCGCCTGGCATCGGCACAGTCGCGAGCAGTTCGTGCTGGATCGTGATTTCCAGTTTGGCGAGTTGCGCGTGCCCAAGGGCAGCCTGGTCAACCGGCGCGACATGTTCGACAACGGTGAGCCGCAGCGGCCGCTCGGCCTGCGTGGCCTGGATGGGCTGGTCTTCCCGCAACCGCTGCAGGTGGCGGGGGTATGGGCCGATGCGCTTATGGTGTCGCCGGGCCGGCTGCGGCTGAGCCGCGACGTGCGCATCCAGCCGGTGTATCACTATGACGGCGACCAGGGTGACTGGGTGGTGGACCCCGCGCGGCCCTTCATCGATTGCAAGGCGGGCGAGGATGCCTGGTTCCATACGCCACTGATCGACTACGACATCCAGGCCGAGTTCCTCACCGGTGAGCCTGACGGCGCGCAGGCGCGCTTCAAGCCCAGCCAGTGGCGCATCACCCATTGCGAGCCGGGTGACGGCCCGGTCCCGATCAAACCCGCGTTTGCCGAGCCGATGCCGAAAGGCGCGCAGCGGGCGGTGTTCGCGCCCGCGCAGGCGGCTGCGCAATAGCAGCAGGCTCGGCATGGCCGCTTGCTGATGCACCGCTGGCGCACAGCATGCACGCGATGGTTGGGCGTGGTTTTACGTGGATTTGATGCGCGGCCTGCTGGCCGCCATCGCGCCTTTACGGGCCGCACACCCACACTTTCCGCAGGCCACGCAGGGTGCGTGGTCACAACGGATACGCAATGAACACCACGCACACACTGCGCCGCGCTCGGCGCTGCACTTTCCTGTTTTCCACGCTGCTGCTGGGCATCACCGCGACGGCCAGCGTCGGCGCACAGCAACTCAGTGGCAGCGCCGCACTGACCAGCGATTACGTCTGGCGCGGCTCCACCCAAAGCCAGGGCGATGCAGCGGTGCAGGCGGGCTTCCGGGTGGCCGGCGACAACGGCCTGTACGCGGCGGTGTCCGGCTCCAGCGTGGAGTTCGCACCGCAGACCCATGCCAGCAGTGAGCTGGATTTCATCGTTGGCTGGACCGGCGCGCTGGGCGCTGAGCTGGCGCTGGATGCCAACCTGCTGCATTACCGCTACCCGGCCACCACGGTGGATCTGAACTGGACCGAGCTCAACACCACGCTGACCTGGAAGAACAATTACTGGCTGTCACTGGGCTGGTCGCCGCAGGCATTGGGGACCCATCAGGATGGGCTCTACAGCCAATTGGGCGCACGCCTGCCGCTGACCGATACGCTGCGCATGGAAGCATTGGCGGGCTACTACCGCCTTCAGGATGCCCCTGGCGGTGGCTATGCGCATGGCCAGCTCAGTGCGATCTGGGCGCTGGCCGCACCACTGGAGCTGCGCCTCAGCGCACACGCTACAGACCGGCATGCACGCGAACTGTTGGGTGACGACTACGCGGGCAGCCGCTGGGAAGTGGCGCTGCAGGGCAGTTTCTAGGCCTTGCCGGATGAACCGGCGTTGATGGACACGGCCCGGTGCATTGCGATGACCGGGCCGTGTGCCGAAGATGGGCACATCCCCACCGCAGGCGCCGTGCATGCCCCGCGAGAACCTCAACGACCTGGTGGCCTTCATCAGCATCGCCCGCGAAGGCAGCTTTACCCGCGCCGCGGCCCAACTGGGCGTGTCGCAGTCCGCGCTCAGCCATACCGTGCGGGCGCTGGAAGCGCGGCTTGGCATCCGCCTGCTCACCCGCACCACCCGCAGCGTGGCGATGACCGAGGCCGGTGAGCACCTGTACCAGTCGGTAGCGCCGCGCCTGGAGGAGATCCAGGACGAGTTGGCGATGATGGGCGAGTTCCGCGACCGGCCGGCGGGCACCGTGCGCATCAACTGCGCCGGTCATGCCGCCGATCTGTATGTGTGGCCGCGCCTGCAGCCGGTGCTGGTCGACTACCCGGAACTGAAGGTGGAGCTGACCGTGGACTACGGCCTGACCGACATCGTCGCCGAGCGCTTCGATATCGGCATACGCCTGGGTGAGCAACTGGCGCGCGACATGATCGCGGTGCCGGTCAGCCCGGCCCAGCGCATCGCGGTGGTGGCCACGCCGGCATATTTTGCCGCGCACGGCGTGCCCCGGCAGCCGCAGGAGCTGGCTGCGCACAACTGCATCGGCATGCGCCTGCCCACCCACGGCGGCTTGCTGCCGTGGGAGTTCGACAAGGCCGGGCAGTCGTGCAAGCTGCGGGTCAGCGGGCAATGGACCTTCAATGCCAGCGCACCGGCGCTGCGCGCCGCCCTGGCCGGGGCGGGCGTGGCCTACCTGCCGGAAGACATGATGCAGGAGCACCTGGCCGCAGGCCGCCTGCAGCGCGTGCTGGAGGACTGGTGCGAGCCCTACGACGGTTATTACGCCTACTACCCCAGCCGCCGGCAGTCCTCGCGTGCGCTGCAGGTGGTGATTGCCGCGCTGCGCAGCGGCTAGCAAGGCCCCGGGCGCCACGCCATCCTCGTGGCCCTTGGCGCTGCGGATTAATGAGCTGTGCTCATTATCGCATCCTGCCCGCGCGGCTTACTCCGTCACCTGCGCCTGCCTAGACTGGCAGCCTTTGCTGCTCCCGACCCCCAAGGCTTCCCCATGAAAACCTACGGCTACGCCGCCTTCGATACCACCTCGCCGCTGGCCCCTTATGCCTTCGAGCGCCGCGCGCTGCGCGGCAACGATGTGGCGATGGAAATCCTCTACTGCGGCGTCTGCCACTCGGACCTGCATACCGCGCGCAATGACTGGGGCTGGAGCTATTACCCGATCGTGCCGGGCCACGAAATCGTCGGCCGGGTGATTGCCGTGGGTGCCGATGTCAGCCGCTACCAGGTGGGTGACCACGTCGCGGTCGGCTGCATGGTCGACAGCTGCATGGAATGCGACCAGTGCCACCGTGGCGAGGAGCAGCTGTGCCGGCAAGGCATGGTGGGCACCTATGCCGGGGCCGACCGCATCAGTGGCGCGCCCACCCAGGGCGGCTATTCCAAGCACCTGGTGGTGCGCGAGGAGTTCTGCCTGCGCATGCCCGAAGGCCTGGACCTGGAACGTGCGGCGCCGCTGCTGTGTGCAGGCATCACCACCTGGTCGCCACTGCGGCATTGGAACATCGGCCCGGGCAGCAGGGTTGGCGTGATCGGCCTGGGTGGCCTGGGCCATATGGCGGTGAAGCTGGCGGTGGGCCTGGGCGCGGACGTGACCGTGCTCAGCCGCAGCCCGTCCAAGCAGGCCGATGCACTGGAACTGGGCGCCGACCGCCTGCTGGTGTCCAGTGACCCGGACGCGATGGCGCAGGCCAACAACGGCTTTGACCTGATCATCGATACGGTGCCGGTCAAGCACGCGCTGGATCCGTATCTGCCGCTGCTCGACGTGGATGGCACGCTGGTGATCGTTGGCCAGATCGGGCCGATGGAAGAGACCAATACCGTGCCGCTGCTGCTGGGCCGCCGCCGCATTGCCGGTTCGCCGATCGGCGGCATCCGTGAGACCCAGGAACTGCTGGATTTCTGCGCGAAGAAGAACATCCTGCCGGACTGCGAAACCATCCGCATGCAGGACATCAACCACGCCTACGAGCGCATGGAGCGCTCGGATGTGCGCTACCGCTTTGTCATCGACATGGCATCGTTGGCTGCAAACACCTGAGGAGCATGACGATGCAAACACGTGTATTGGGTGATAGTGGCTTGCAGGTGTCGGCACTGGGCCTGGGCTGCATGGGCTTGACCCATGCCTACGGCCAACCTTTGCCGCGCGCCGAGGGCATCGCCCTGATCCGCGCCGCCCACGCGCGCGGTGTTACTTTCTTCGATACGGCCGAGGTCTATGGCCCGTATACCAATGAAGACCTGCTGGGCGAAGCCCTGGCACCGATCCGCGACGAAGTGGTGATCGCCACCAAGTTCGGCTTCCGCGACGCCGACGCCAGCAAAGGGGTGGACAGCCGCCCGCAGAACATCCGTGCGGTGGCCGAGGCCTCGCTCAAACGCCTGCGTACCGACCGCATCGACCTGTTCTACCAGCACCGGGTGGATCCGGCGGTGCCGATGGAAGACGTGGCCGGCACCGTGCGCGACCTGATCGCCGAAGGCAAGGTCAAGCATTTTGGCCTGTCCGAGGCGGGCGTGGAGTCCATCCGCTGCGCGCATGCGGTGCAGCCGGTGGCGGCCTTGCAGAGCGAGTACTCGCTGTGGTGGCGCGAGCCGGAGCAGCAGATCCTGCCGCTGCTGGAAGAACTGGGCATCGGCTTTGTGCCGTTCAGCCCCTTGGGCCGGGGCTTCCTGACCGGCGCGATGGACGCGAGCACAAGCTTCGAGGCCAATGATTTCCGCGCCAATCTGCCGCGCTTCTCCGAGGCCAACCGCCGCGCCAATGCACGGTTGGTCGAGGTGATTGGCGGCCTGGCGGCACGCAAGGGCATCAGCCACGCGCAGATCGCATTGGCCTGGTTGCTGGCGCGCAAGCCGTGGATCGTGCCCATCCCCGGCACCACCAAGCTGCACCGGCTGGAGGAAAACCTGGGCGCGGCCGACGTGCAGCTGGATAGCGCCGACATGGCGGCCATCCAGCAGGCGCTGGACGCAATCACCGTGGCCGGCGAACGCTATCCGAAACAGCTGCAGGCCGTGACCGGGCGCTGACGGTAGCAGCGATGGCGGGAGGCAAGACCCGCCATCGCCCGCGTGGACGCAGGGCGACGTCGCCGCGCTGCTGCAGGCACCGGTGTGCGATCAAGCTGATGACCGGGTGGAACAACAGCATGCAGGCAATCTGCAATGCGGCCACGCCCTGCGCGGCGATGAACGCCATCAACAGCGCAATCAGGCTGAAGACGGCAATGGCGTCGAACATCATGCGGCTCAGGCGGCCAAGCGTGATGAGGAGCAGAAAGTAGCTCGCGGCCGAAAGCAGAAGTAGCGGCGACAATAGATCCAGCAGTGGCATCGCGGTCCTGGAACGGGGTCAGGAAGCGGCAGTCTGCTCGTGGTTGATGTGCTGGGTATGTGCTGATTGTGAAGCCGGTTTGAAGTTTCAAATGGCGCAGAAATCGCTGGAAACACGGCGATTTCTGCTGCTAGCGTATCGGCCATTGGCCCACTTCGATGCACTTCCATGAACTCTGCGCCGCGTTCCCGTAACACCCGTAGGGTGCTGCTGTTGCTGTTCGTCATCCTGCTGGCGGCAGGGGCAAGTTGGCTGTGGCAACAACCCTATGCCGTGGTTGCGCGTGAGAGCTGGAAGCTTGCGCGCCTTCCAGTGCCGACGGCCATCCAGGTGCCGGTGCAGGGCATCACGCCACGGCAGATTGCCGCTACCTTTGGCGCACCGCGCGGGCGTGACCGCAAGCACCACGGTGTGGACATCTTCGGCAAACGCGGCACGCCGGTGCTGGCGGCAACGCAGGGCGTGGTGGCGGCGGTGCGCGACAGCGGCCTGGGCGGGCGCCAGGTGTGGGTGATCGGCCCCGGTGGGCAGCGCCATTACTACGCGCACCTGCAGGACTGGGTGCCGGGCCTGGCCTATGGCCGCATCGTGCAGGCAGGCGATGTGTTGGGCTTTGTGGGTGACAGCGGCAATGCGCGCGGAACCCCGCCGCACCTGCATTACGGCATCTATGGCAGCGAGGGCCCGCTCGATCCATTGCCACTGATGCATGCAGGCCAGCCGCGCAAGCGGTAAGGTACGCCCCCTGCAAGCCGCCCTTCCGGCGGCGTGGTGTGCTGGAAATGCTGATCGACCCGTTTGACCGTGAACACCTGTGGCATCCCTATAGCGCCCTCGGTGGTGCGGTGCCGGTACTCAAGGTGGCGCGTGCGCAAGGCGTGCTGCTGCAGCTGGAGGACGGTACCGAGCTGATCGATGGTATGTCCTCGTGGTGGTGCGCCGTGCACGGTTACAACCATCCGCAGCTGAACCAGGCGGTGGTGGACCAGCTCGGGCGCATGTCGCATGTGATGTTTGGTGGCCTGACCCACGAGCCGGCCATCGCGCTGGGCAAGCAGCTGCTGCAGATCGTGCCGGCCGGGCTGGATGCGATTTTCTATGCCGACTCCGGCTCGGTATCGGTGGAAGTGGCCTTGAAGATGGCCGTGCAGTACCAGGTGGCGCGCGGCAAGCCCGGCAAGAACAATATCGCCACCACGCGCTCGGGCTATCACGGTGATACCTGGAACGCGATGTCGGTGTGCGACCCGGTCACCGGCATGCACGGCCTGTTTGGCAGCGCGCTGCCGTCACGGCGCTTTGCACCGGCACCACAGACCCGCCATGGCGAGGCCTGGGACCCGGCCGATATCGCACCGCTGGCCCAGCTGTTTGCCGAGCACGGGGATGAACTGGCGGCCTTCATCATCGAGCCGGTGGTGCAGGGCGCCGGTGGCATGCGCTTCTACCACCCGCAGTACCTGCGCGAGCTGGCACAGCTGTGCCGCGCGCACGATGTGCTGCTGATCTGCGACGAGATCGCCACCGGCTTTGGCCGCAGCGGCAAGCTGTTTGCCTGCGAGCATGCCGGCATCAGCCCGGACATCCTGTGCATTGGCAAGGCACTGACCGGCGGCTATATGACGCTGGCGGCGACGCTGTGCACGCGCGAGGTGGCCGACGTGATCGCCAGTGCCGAGCCGGGCGTGTTCATGCATGGCCCCACCTTCATGGCCAATCCGCTGGCCTGTGCGGTGGCGTTGGCATCGGTGCAGTTGCTGCTGTCGCAGGACTGGCAGGGCAGGGTGGCGGCGATTGAACACGGCCTGCAACAGGGGCTGGCGGCGGCACGCGGATTGCCGCAGGTTGCCGATGTGCGCGTGCTTGGCGCCATCGGTGTGATCGAGTTGAACGCGGCACTGCGGCTGGATCGCATCCAGCAGCGGATGCTGGCGCAGGGCATCTGGATCCGGCCGTTTGGCCGGCTGGTGTATGTGATGCCGCCGTTCGTGATTGATGATGCACAGCTGCAGCAGCTGTGCGCAGGCATGGTGGCCCTGGTGGCCAGCCTGCAGGAAGAGGATATGCGCGCATGAGTGGCAAGGTCGTTTTTGTCAGCGGTATCGATACCGAGATCGGCAAGACCGTGGTGACCGGTTGGCTGGCCCGGCAATGGGCCGAGCAGGGCCAGGACGTGATCACCCAGAAGCTGGTGCAGACCGGCTGCGTGGCCGCCTCCGATGACATCCTGCTGCACCGGCGCATCATGGGTTGCGGGTTGTTCGAGGCGGACCGTGACGGCACCACGATGCCGGCGCTGTTTGCTTACCCGGCTTCGCCGCATCTGTCGGCACGGCTGGAGCAGCGTGCATTGGATTTCGTCGCGATCGAGGCCGCTACCGCGCGGCTGCAGGCACAGTACGAAACCGTGCTGATCGAAGGTGCTGGCGGCCTGATGGTGCCGCTGACCGAGCAGTTGCTGACGATTGACTACGTCGCGCAGAAAGGCTGGCCGGTGTTGCTGGTGACATCCGGGCGGCTGGGTAGCATCAACCACACGCTGCTGTCGCTGGAGGCGCTGGCCGCGCGTGGCATCGCGTTGCATGGCGTGGCCTGGAACAGCCGCGATGACAGCAGCGATGAGGTGATTGCGGCTGATAGCCGTGGATTCATTCGCGACTGGGTGTTGAAGCGCTTCCCGGATGCGGTCTGGTACGACGTGCCGCGGATAGATCTGGGCTGAGACTTCAAGCCCCTCTCCCCTTGCGGGAGAGGGGTTGGGGAGAGGGGCTCAAGCGGACTGCTACTTCTTCAGCTTGTACGCCAGCACATAATCGCCCGCCTTGGTCCCGGTTGAACCATGACCACCGGCCACCAGCAGCACCATCTGTTCGCCCTGGCTGTTGAGGTAGGTCATCGGCGTGGCCTGGCCGCCGGCCGGAATACGCACATCCCATAGCACCTTGCCGCTGGCCAGGTCATAGGCGCGGAAGTTGTCGTCGGTGGCCGCGCTCAGGAAGGCCACGCCGGTGGAGGTGAGCAGCGGGCCGCCGATGCCGGGTACGCCGATGCGGATCGGCAGCGGGACCGGCGACAGGTCGCGGATGGTGCCATTGCGGTGCTGGTAGGCGATCTTGCCGGTGCGCAGGTCGGCGGCCGCCACCGTGCCCCACGGCGGTACGTGGCAGGGCACGCCGATCGGTGACATGAAGGGCGTCATCTCCACCGCATAGTCCGCGCCCTTGTTCTCGTTCAGGCCGTGCTCGCCCTTGTTCATTTCGCGGCCGCCGATTTCGTGCTTGGGCACCAGCTTGGACACGAAGGCCAGGTAGGTGGGCATGCCGAACATCACCTGCCGGCGCGGGTCCACCGCCACGCCGCCCCAGTTGAAGGTGCCGAAGTTGCCCGGATAGACCAGGCTGCCCTGCAGGGTGGGCGGCGTGTAACGGCCGTCGTAGCGCAGCTGGCGGAACTGGATGCGGCACAGCATCTGGTCGATCAGGCTGGCCCCCCACATATCGGCTTCGCGCAGGCGCGGCGGTTCAAAGCTCAGCGCCGAGTACGGTTGGGTGGGCGCCGCGCGTTGGCCGGGAATATCCACGTGCTGCGAGGCCGGGCGTTCGTTCACCGGTAGCAGCGGCGTGCCGTCGCGACGGTCCAGCACATAGACATCGCCCTGCTTGGTCGGCTGCACCAGCGCCGGTACGCGGCCCTGCGGCAGGTCCAGGTCGAGCAGGGTGGGTTGCGCGGGCGTGTCCATGTCCCACAGGTCGTGGTGCACGAACTGGCGGACCCAGCGCACCTGGCCGCTGGCGATGTCCAGCGCGACCACCGAGGACGCATAGGTTTCCTCGGCCGGGCTGCGGTACATGCCCAACTGATCAGGGGTGCGGTTACCCATCGGGAAGTAGGCCAGGCCCAGGGCTTCGTCGGCGCTCGCTACCGACCAACTGTTCGGCGAACTGGGCGTGTAGACCTGGTCGGGGTTGTTCGGGTCCAGCGGTGCGGTCTGGGTGGGATTGCCCGAGTCCCAGTTCCACAGCAGTTGGCCGCTATGGACGTCATAGGCGCGGATCACGCCCGAGGGCGAGTTGATCGCGTAGTCGTCATTGACCGCGCCAGCGACGATTACCTTGCCACCAGCAATCAAGGGCGGCGAGGTGGAGTAGTAATAGCCGGCCTGCTTGAACGGCATGTTGTGCAGCAGGTCGAGCACGCCGTTGTTGCCGAAGTCGCTGCAGTGCTGGCCGGTCCGTGCATCCAGCGCATGCAGCTTGGCATCGGCGCTGGGCAGGAATACCCGGCTGCTGCAGGTGGCTGCGGTATCGCCCGGCGTGGCAGCGGCGGCCGGCGCGCTGTAATAGGACAGGCCACGGCAGGTCTGGTGCTGGCGCTGCGGCTCCATGCCGGCGGCCGGGTCGAACTTCCACAGGACCTTGCCGGTGTCGGCATCCAGCGCGAACGCCAGGCTGTGCGGGGTGCACAGGTACAGCGTGTTGCCGATCTTCAGCGGGGTGACCTCGTAGGTGGTCTCGCCTACATCCTGCGGCAGGCGCACGTCGCCGGTCTGCATCTGCCAGGCCAGCTGCAGCTGGCCGACATTGGCCGGGGTGATCTGTGCCAGCGGCGAGTAGCGCTGGCCGTAGCTGCTGCGCCCATAGGCCTGCCATTCGCCGTCAGGCTGGGGGCTGTCGCCCAGTGCCGGATCGGCATTGACGATGTCCATCGGCAGGCTGCCGTTGATCTCATGCAGGTGGCGCGGAATGCCGGCAAAGGCCACTACCGCGACCAGCAACGAGGTCAGCAGCACCGGCCAACCGGCCGGGCCGGTGTAGCCGCGCGGGCTGGAACGGCGCGCCGCCGGCAGTGCCATCAGCAGGCCGAGCAGGGCCGGTACGCCCAGGCGGGTGGCCAGCGGCCACCAGTACAGGCCTACCTCCCACAACGACCAGGCCAGCAGTACCAGCAGCCAGCCGGCATACAGCCAGGTGGGCCAGCGCCGGTGGCGCCACAGGCCCCAGGCCACGGCCAACAGCAGCAGGCCGCTGAACAGATAGAACGGGCTGCCGCGCAGGGCCAGCAGCCAGGCGCCACCGACTGCCAGCGCCAGCCCGAACAGCGTCGTCAACAACAAGGTCAGTACACGCATGGCGTACCCGCAGGTCCAGAAGATGCGGCCATGCTGCGCCCAGCGATGTCTGCGTGGCGTCACGCGCGTTCTTAACAATCCGGCCGTAGAATCACAGCCTTGTCGACTGGGGACTGAGCATGAGCATTCTGGATTTCATCAAGAAGGAACTGATCGAGATCATCGAGTGGACCGATGACTCGCGTGACACGCTGTCCTACCGCTGGCCCGACGAGGACCGCCAGATCAAGAATGGCGCGCAGCTGATCGTGCGCGAATCGCAGATGGTGCAGTTTGTCGCCGCCGGCCAGTACGCCGATCTGTTCGGCCCCGGCAAGCACACGCTGAGCACCCAGAACATCCCGGTGCTGTCCACCATCCTGGGCTGGAAGTACGGTTTCGAGTCGCCGTTCAAGTGCGATGTCTATTACCTCAATACGCGCCTGTTCACCGGCAACAAGTGGGGCACCGCCAACCCGGTGATGATGCGCGACGCCGATTTTGGCGTGGTGCGCCTGCGCGCCTTTGGTACCTATGACTTCCGCATCGTCGACCCGCCGAAGTTCCTCAAGGAAGTAGCCGGCACCGACCAGAATTTCCGCCTGGACGAATTTGCCGACACCATGCGTTCGCGCATCGTCAGCGTGTTCACCGAAGCCCTGGCCAAGGCCGGCGTGCCGGCGCTGGATGTGGCGGCGCGCTACTCCGAGCTGGGCGAGGCGCTGCTGCCGATCATCAACCCGGCCATGTCCGGCAAGTACGGCATCGAGATCACCAGCTTCATCCTGGAAAACGTGTCGGTGCCGCCGGAAGTGGAGCAGGCCATCGACAAGCGCTCCAGCATGGGCGTGATCGGCAACCTCAACGACTACGTGAAGTACCAGATGGGCCACGGCATGGGCGAGGGCGGTGAAGGTGCCGCTGCCGCCGCCGTGCCGGCGCAGATGGCGATGGGCTTCGGCATGGCGCAGGAAATGATGCGCAGCATGCAGGGCCTGGCACCCGCAGAACCTGCAGCACCTGCTGCAGTGCCGCCGCCGTTGCCGGCAGCCGGCGCGGATGCGGCGGTGCTGGACGTACTCACCCCCGAGCAGGCCGCGCAGGCCTTGTCGGTGTCGGTGGAGGACGTGATGGCCTCGATTGCCGCCGGTGAGCTGAAGGCGCGCAAGATCGGCAATGCCACCCGCATCGCCCGTTCGGCACTGGAAGAGTTCCTGCGCGGCTGATGAACAACGCAACGGTTGGCAAACATCCCTGTCCGGAATGTGGCGGGGATCTGCAATGGAATGCTGCCAAGCAGGCGCTGGCCTGCCCGTACTGCGGCACCATCGTGCCGCTGTCGCAGGCGGCCGAGGGCGTGGGCGATGGCAGCGCCGGGGTGGTGGAGCAGGATCTGCTGGCGGCCTTGCAGCGCCTGCAGGCGCAGGAATCCGAGCCGCCACCGCTGCCGCCGTCGGCACAGGGTGGTGTGGTTGGCATGCTGCAGAGCATGGCCGCCACGCCCGCCGGGCAACGCGGCTATGGTGCGCAGCCGCGCGAGGTGCAATGCCAGAGCTGCCATGCGATCTCGGTGTTCGTCGATGGCAAGGTGGCTGACCGCTGCGAGTTCTGCGGCTCGCCGTCCATCATCGATCACCAGTCGCTGGGCGACGCCATCACCCCGCAGAGCCTGCTGCCTTTCAAGATCAGCGATGGCCAGGTGCGCGACAGCATCCGCAAGTGGTACGGCACCCGCTGGTTCGCGCCGAACAAGCTCAAGCGCGCGGCGCTGACCGATACGCTCAAGGGCATGTACCTGCCGTACTGGACGTTTGACGCCCATGTTGCCGCGCGCTGGACGGCCGAGGCGGGCTACCACTACTACGTCACCGTCAGTTACCGCGATTCCAATGGCAACACCCAGACCCGCCAGGAACAGCGCACGCGCTGGGAGCCGGCGGCCGGCTCACTGCAGCATTTCTTCGATGACGAGTTGGTGCCGGGCACGGTGGGTGTGCATCCGGAGCTGCTGGCCAAGATCGGGCAGTTCCCGACCACCAGTGACCTGAAGCCGTACTCGCCCGAATTCGTGCGTGGTTGGACGGTGGAGCGCTACCAGGTGGACCTGCGCCAGGCCGCACAGCGCGGTGAGGCGCAGATGCAGGCGCAGACCCGCGCGCTGTGTGCAGACCAGGTACCCGGCGATACGCACCGCAACCTGCAGGTGCAGGCCAACTACAGTGCGCGCACCTTCAAGCACATCCTGGTGCCGGTATGGCTGGTCAGCTACACCTATGGCGCGCGCAGTTACCAGGTGCTGGCCAATGGCTACACCGGTGCGCTGGCTGGCGAGCGCCCTTACAGCGCATGGAAGATATTCTTCGCGGTGCTGGCCGGCGTGCTTGCCCTGCTGGTGCTGCTGTACGTGCTGGGTGCTGCGCAGTAAGCACGGCAGTTTCTGCCGTGCTGTTCAGCGTGCAGGCTTGAATTTCCTGCTTTTCTCCCTCATATGTGTTCGCTTGGAAAGCAAAAAGAGGGAGGCTTATGGAAGCCAACACGACTGGAAGGGTCCAGTGCACACGGTGCAAGGCGGTATACGCGCCGGTGATCAAGGTATTGGAACGGGTCTGCCCGGAATGCCTTTCAATCAAGACAGTGCCGTTGCAGATGGCACAGGCCACAGCCGACAAACGCTGACACAACACACGTAGTAAACCCGCAGGGCCAGGCATCGACCTGGCCTTTTTGTTGCCCGTCGCGCACTGCAGCAGGCGTGCCACTCCGAGCCACGCCTGGCGCCCGCCATCATCTTTGCCTGGACTTTGCCGCATCGGTGCAAACCCCAGCCATGCGGCTGCGTTTGATCTTGATCAGGGCGCAGGCCCAGCGCAGCGCAGAAAATGGCGCCGCACCCAGCCCGGCCGGAGATCATGCGCAAATTAACCAAAATCGTCCTGGTGGGGGCCATAGGCTTCGCCGCTGCGTATGGTGGGGCACGTCTGCTGCCGGCGTGGCTCGCACCCGCGCAGCCAGACACGGTGGATATCAAGGACCCGCAGCTGATCCAGCGCGGCGCCTATCTGTCGCATGTGGCCGATTGCGCGGCCTGCCATACCGCCCCCGGCGGCAAGCCGTTTGCCGGTGGCCTGGGCATGCAGACGCCGATGGGCACGATCTACTCGACCAATATCACCCCCGATCCGGCGCACGGCATCGGCGGCTACAGCTATGCCGACTTCGAACGCGCGGTGCGCCGCGGCGTGCGTGCTGATGGCCAGCCCCTGTATCCGGCCATGCCGTATGTGTCGTATGCCATCACCTCCGACGATGAGATCAAGGCCTTGTATGCCTATTTCATGTCCTCGGTGCAGCCGGTGGACCAGGCCAATGCGGCCACCACCATTCCGTGGCCGGCCAGCATGCGTTGGCCGCTGTCCTACTGGCAGCTGATGTTCGCGCGCCCGCGCAGCTTCCAGGCCGATCCCGGCATGGATGCGGTGGCGCAGCGCGGTGCCTATCTGGTGGAAGGATTCGCCCACTGTGGCGCCTGCCATACGCCGCGCGGCCTGGCCTTCCAGGAAAAGGCGCTGGGCGAGGATGGCAGCCGCCACTTCCTGTCCGGTTCGGTGCTGGAGGGCTGGTACGCCAAGAACCTGCGCGACGAAGGCACCGGCCTGGCAACGTGGAGCGAGGCCGATATCGTCGAGTTCCTGCGCAGCGGCCGCACCGATCGTACCGCCGCCTTCGGTGGCATGGCCGATGTGGTCCAGCACAGCACCCAGCACATGACGGCCGAGGACCTGCAGGCCATGGCGCACTACCTCAAGCAACTGCCGGCGCGCGAAGGCCGCGCACCGCAATGGCAGCCCGGCCAGGACACCACCACCGCGCAGCTGCGTGCCGGTGACTACAGCGCGCCGGGTGCGCTGGTGTATTCCGAGCATTGCCAAGCATGCCATCGTGCCGACGGGCGGGGTGCACCGCGCATCTACCCGGCGCTGGCTGGCAACTCCATCGTGTTCGCCGACGACCCCAGCTCGTTGATCCAGGTGACTCTGGCCGGCGGCCGCACGCCGGACACGGTGCATGACCGCATGGCCTTCAGCATGCCGGGCTTTGCCAATGTCTCGAACAAGGAACTGGCCGAGGTGCTGAGCTTCATCCGCAACAGCTGGGGCAACCATGCCAGCCCGGTCAGTGCCGACGACATCGCGCGCATGCGCCGCGTGGTGGCGGACAAACCGGTGCACTACGTGCCGGCGGAGGAATCGAAATGAAGCACGCAATGCTGATTGCCGGAGCCGCCCTGGCAGCGCTGGTACTGGCCGGTGCCGGTGCCTGGCACCATCACAACCATCCCGACCTTGATGCCCCCGCACCGGCTGCCATGGATGTGCTGGACAAGCAGGGCAAGGTGCTGGGCCAGCATGTGTTGCCCAGCGCGCAGGAGATTGCCGGCCTGTCCAATGCCGAGTCGGTGATGCTGGGCCGGCGCCTGCTCAACGAGACTGCACGGCTACTGCCGGACAACGTCGGCAACGGACTCAACTGCAATTCCTGCCACATGGCGCAGGGCCGTTTCGCGCTGCGCAACCACTACATCAACACCGGCGGCAACTACCCGCGCTACATGCCACGCCCGGGCAAGCCGATCGACCTGGCCGAGCGTATCAACGGCTGCTTCGTGCGCTCGATGAACGGCCACAAGCTGGCGGTGGATTCGGCAGAGATGAAGGGCATGCTCGATTACATGCACTGGCTGGGCCAGGGCATGCCGCAGGGCAGCAAGGTGGCAGGCCGTACCGAGGGCGAGATTGACCAGACGCTGCAGCCGGATCCGGTGCGCGGCGAGGCGATCTACGCGGCGCAATGCGCCAGCTGCCACGGCAATGATGGCGAGGGCATGAAGGACCAGTTCAATGAATACCTGTTCCCGCCGCTATGGGGGGATGACTCCTTCAACATCGGTGCCGGCATGGCGCGCCTGTACAAGGCGGCCGCCTTCGTCAAGTACAACATGCCGCTGGCGGTGAACCAGGAGCCGCCCTTTGGCCAGGGCGAACTCAGCGACCAGGAGGCCGTTGACGTTGCCTATTACTTCACCCAGAAGCCGCGCCCGGATTTTGCTGGCAAGGCCAATGACTGGCCGCGCGACAAGAAACCCAAGGACGCGCGTTACTGATCGCAGGGGCGGCAACGGCCGCCAGGAGAGCACCATGCAATGTGTTTCACCATCTACCGTTGTTGCCGGGTTGCTGGCCCTGTGCCTGCCACTGGCCGCCGCGGCGCAGCAGGCCGACACCACGGTGTCGGCGCAGATCTTCATCAATGCCAGCCAGCTCGACCGCGATGGCCGCGATACCGCTGATGAAGGTTTGGCGCTGGATCTCAAGCGCACCTTCATCACCGTTGACCACCGCTTCAACCAGAACTGGTCGGCGCAGGTGACCACCGACGTGCAGTGGCTGCGCAACAGCGATGTCAGCGACCTGTGGTTGCGCCATGCCTACCTGCAGCGCAGCTTCGGCAAGGGCAGCTGGCTGCGGCTGGGCAATGCGCCCACGCCCTGGATCCAGCAGGAATCGGCACGCGAAGGCTACCGGTATGTGGATGCAGGCCTGATCGCGCGCACCAAGATGGGCGCGCCGGCCGACTATGGTATGCACGGCCAGTACACGCGCGGAGATTTCACCTACGCAGCGTCAGTGGTGACGGGGGGCGGCTTCCAGAAGCCACGCCTGGGCCGCCGTGCCGATATCGAGGCGCGGGTGGGCTGGGTGCCGCTCAAGGGCGTGGAGCTGGCCGTGGGGGGCTACCGTGGCACGCGTGCGCAGGATGCGGGCGAGCGCCCGCGCGAGCACACCGCCCAGCGCTGGAATGCGATGGCCAGCTGGGTGGGCGAGCGTGGCCGGGTGGGGGCGCAGTATTTCCGTGCCGAGGACTGGACCCGGGTGGTCAAGCCAGGCAGTGACGATCAGCGCGGTTGGTCGGGTTGGGCCAGTTATCAGCTGAGCCCGCAGTACGCGCTGTTCACCCGCCACGAAGAAACCCGCATGAGCCTGGATATCGATCCGCGCACCCGCGAGCGTTACAGCATGGTCGGTGTGGAATGGAAGCCGAACAAGCACCTGCGGCTGTCGGCAGTGGGCAAGCAGGTACGGCAGGAAACGGCAAAATCGCGGCTGGAAAGCCACGAGGCCGGCTTGTGGGCGCAGCTGGCGTTCTGAGCAGGCGACGCGAAAGCGAGGCGGAACTGCCGCTTCGCTCCTCCCCTTTGGCGCAGCCAAGGGCGAGGTTGGGATGGGGCAGCTGTAGTTTTGCTCCTCCCCTTTGGCGCAGCCAAGGGGGAGGCTGGGAGGGGGGGGCTGTTGCTGTTGGCTTGAGCTGAAGCTGAAGCAAAGCGCTTGAAAGCACCCCTCCCCAACCCTCCCCTTCGCTGCGCGAAAGGGAGGGGGAACTGCCGCTTCGCTCCTCCCCTTTGGCGCAGCCAAGGGGGAGGTCGGGAGGGGGTAGCTGTTGCTGTTGGCGTGAGCCGACCGCTTACTCGCCCTGGTACTGCTTCTCTTCCACCAGCGCGGAACCGGCAACGCGGTTGATCTCGTTCTTCACCACGATGCGTTCGCCATTGGTGCCGTAGACGCCACGCGCCAGGGTGATGAACTCGGCACCAAAATCCTGCGCGGCTTCTTTCTCGCGCAGCCGGTCCTGGATCTCCCACATGCGCTCGTTGATGGCCTTCAGCTGGTCCTTGAGCGCGCTCAGCGCGGGGCGGGTCTGCTGCTGCCCCAGCCACAACGGCCACAACCCATCCAGCTCGGTGCGCACATTGGCCAGTTTGGTGGCGTCGGTAATGCGCTCGGCCTTGATTTCGAGGATGGTGATCTTGTCGATCAACTCGCCGATCGATACCGGGGTGAGTAGGGTCTGCATGCTGTAGCCGTGGTTGATGCCTGTAGTGGCGGCAATGATAGCGCCGCCGGCGCAGGCAACGGTTGCCGATGCATCGGTATTGGCGCCAGGGCCCTGTCATTGCGCACAATGCGGCCCCGATACAAATTGGAGTTGCCGATGCTGCTGCGTTCTCTCGCCACCGCGGTAGTGCTGCTGGGCGCGGCCAGCGCGCAGGCTGCCGATGGCCTGCAAGGTGCCTGGCAGTTGCAGGGCGGTGAGTTCATCAACCCGGAAGGTGCAGTGGTGGACTACGCCAGCCAGAAACTGGCCGGCAACAAGGTGCTGGCCGATGGTCACTTCGCCTTCACCACCACCAGCGATGGCAAATTCTGGGCCGGTGGCTCGGGGACCTACCGCAGCGATGCCGGGCAGTACGTGGAAACGCCGTTGATGGCGTCATACCCGCTGGAAAATGGCGGCAGCTACAGCTTCCGTTACACGCTGGAAGGCGATGTGTGGACGCTGGAGCGCTGGGACGGCGAGCGCCGGGTGGAACGTGAGGTGTGGAAGCGCGTGCGCTGAGCGCACGCGCTTCCTGCTGCCGGCCGTGGGCGGCGGCTCAGGTCGCCGGAAAGCCGGCTTCGTCCAGCGCCTTGGTGAACTTTTCGACAGGCTGGCTGGATTCGATCTTCACTTCCTTGCTGGCCAGGTCGATGTCGACCGTGGCCGCCGGGTCCACGTCCTTGACGGTGGCCGTCACGCTGCGTGCGCAGCCGCCGCAGGTCATGCTTTCGATATGCAGTTTCATCTGGATTCTCCGTTGCGGGGTAGACAGTCTGAACCTTCCCATGATGGTAAGGTCAAGCCGCTAAACGGTGCTTGACCCTCCCATCGTTGGAAGCTTTAAGGTGCCTGCAACCCACGACATGGAGACCCACCCATGAACAGCAGCGCCAGCCCGGGAACGCCCGCCCCCGGCCCCCACAGTGAAGATCTGCTGATCGAAGGCATGACCTGCGCCTCCTGCGTGGGCCGTGTCGAGCGTGCCCTGAAGAGCGTGCCCGGGGTCAGCCAGGCCAGCGTCAACCTGGCGACCGAACGCGCCAGCGTGCAGACCGACGGCAGCGTGCCGCGCGAGGCCCTGTTGCAGGCCGTGCGCAAGGCCGGCTACGCGGTGAGCGCACCGGCCGCACAGGAACTGCTGATCGAAGGCATGACCTGTGCGTCCTGCGTCGGCCGGGTGGAGCGCGCGCTGAAGGCTGTGCCCGGCGTGCAGTCGGCCAGCGTCAACCTGGCCACCGAGCGTGCCAGCGTGCAGGGCAGCGCGGATCGCGCCGCGCTGCTGGCGGCGGTCAGCAAGGCAGGCTATGCGGCCAGCGTGGTCGAGGACAGTGGCAGCAGCGAGGACCAGCAGGCGCAGCGGCATGCCGATGAGCTGCGTGTGCTCAAGCGCGACCTGTGGCTGGCCGCCGCGCTGACCCTGCCGGTATTCGTGCTGGAGATGGGCGCGCACCTGGTGCCGGCCTTCCACCATGTCATCGCGACCAGCCTGGGCACCCGCAACAGCTGGCTGCTGCAGTTCGTGCTGACCACGCTGGTATTGGTATTCCCTGGCCGGCGTTTCTACCAGAAGGGCATCCCGGCCCTGCTGCGCGCCGCGCCGGACATGAACTCGCTGGTGGCGGTAGGCACGCTGGCGGCCTATGGCTTCTCGCTGGTGGCGACCTTCCTGCCGCGGCTGCTGCCGGCTGGCACGGTCAATGTGTATTACGAAGCGGCGGCGGTGATCGTCACCCTGATCCTGCTCGGCCGCGTGCTCGAGGCCAAGGCCAAGGGCCGCACCTCCGAGGCGATCAAGCGCCTGCTCAAGCTGCAGGCCAAGACCGCGCGCGTGCGCCGCGAGGGCACGGTGGTGGAGTTGCCGTTGGCGCAGATCGCCAGCGGCGATGTGATCGAAGTGCGCCCGGGCGAACGCATCGCGGTGGATGGCGAGGTGATCGACGGCGACAGCTACGTCGACGAATCGATGATCAGCGGCGAGCCGGTGCCGGTGCAGAAGGCGCCGGGCAGCAGCGTCATCGGCGGCACCGTCAACCAGACCGGCGCGCTGGGCGTGCGCGCCACTGCGGTGGGCGGGGCGACGGTGCTGGCGCAGATCATCCGCCTGGTCGAGCAGGCGCAGAGCGCCAAGCTGCCGATCCAGACCCTGGTGGACCGCATCACCCTGTGGTTCGTGCCGATCGTAATGGGCCTGGCGGCGCTGACCTTCGTGGTCTGGCTGCTGTTTGGCCCGGACCCGGCGCTGACCTTTGGCCTGGTCAATGCGGTGGCGGTACTGATCATTGCCTGCCCGTGTGCGATGGGCCTGGCCACGCCGACCTCGATCATGGTCGGCACTGGCCGGGGGGCCGAGCTGGGCGTGCTGTTCCGCAAGGGCGAGGCCTTGCAGCTGTTGAAGGAAGCGCAGGTAGTGGCGGTGGACAAGACCGGCACGCTGACCGAAGGCCGGCCGGTGCTGACCGACCTGCAGCTGGCTGACGGCTTCCAGCGCAGTGAGGTGCTGGCACGGGTGGCGGCGGTGGAAGACCGCTCCGAGCACCCGATTGCCCGCGCCATCGTCACTGCCGCGCAGCAGGAAAACCTGCAGCTGCCGGCGGTTGCCGCGTTCGAATCGGTGACCGGCTACGGCGTGCGTGCAGAGGTGGCGGGTGTGCGCGTGGAAGTGGGCGCGGATCGCTTCATGCACACGCTTGGCCTGGATGTGGCAGTGTTCGCCGCCGATGCACAGCGCTTGGGCGAGGAGGGCAAGAGCCCGCTGTATGCCGCGCTGGATGGCCGCCTGGCGGCGATCATCGCGGTATCCGATCCGATCAAGTCCGATACCCGCGCCGCCATTGCCCGCCTGCATGGGCTGGGGCTGAAGGTGGCGATGATCACCGGTGACAACCGCCGCACCGCCGACGCGATTGCCCGCCAGCTCGGCATCGACGAGGTGGTGGCCGAAGTACTGCCGGAAGGCAAGGTCGATGCGGTGCGCCGGCTCAAGGCCGCGCATGGGCAACTGGCCTATGTCGGCGATGGCATCAACGACGCACCGGCGCTGGCCGAGGCCGATGTCGGCCTGGCCATCGGCACCGGCACCGATGTGGCGATCGAAGCGGCCGATGTGGTGCTGATGTCCGGCAGCCTGCAGGGTGTGCCCAATGCCATCGCGCTGAGCAAGGCCACCATGGGCAATATCCGCCAGAACCTGTTCTGGGCCTTCGCCTACAACACGGCGCTGATCCCGGTGGCTGCCGGTGTGTTGTACCCGCTGTGGGGCATCCTGCTGTCGCCGGTATTCGCCGCCGGGGCGATGGCCCTGTCATCGGTATTCGTGCTGGGCAATGCGCTGCGGCTGAAGCGCTTCAATCCGGAACAGGGCTGAGGAGCATGCAGATGGAAGAGGGGATGAACATCGGCCAGGCGGCCAAGGCCAGCGGCATCTCGGCCAAGATGATCCGCTACTACGAGGACACCGGCCTGATCGGGCCGGTGGCGCGCACCGACGCGGGTTATCGCATTTACGGCCCGCGCGACATCCACACCCTGGGTTTCATCAAGCGCTCGCGTGACATGGGTTTCAGCATCGAGCGCATCGCCGAATTGCTGGAGCTGTGGCGCGACCGCACGCGCCACAGCGCCGATGTAAAGCGCATGGCGCTGGAGCATGTGCAGGTGCTGCAGCAACGCATCGCCGAGCTGCAGGACATGGTGCAGACCGTGCAGGCATTGGCCAACTGCTGCGCCGGTGACGATCGCCCGGATTGTCCGATCCTGAGTGACATCGAGACTGGCGTACCGCTGCACGGCGCCGCCTTGCCCACCACCTTTGGTGGCATCGCTGCAGGCAAACGACACCGCTGATTATTGCGTGTTTTTGCCAAAATGAATGGGATGCGAGGTGCGCGCGCAACGCGCGTGCCAGAAATCGCCTGAATAAAGGCCAAAAATCGGCGTTTTATTGCAGGCGGTTTTTCAGGGTTTGTTGGGGCGGCTAACGGAAAACTTACATCCGGACGCAGACAGCTGTTTGCTGTCGTGCCATCAAGTCAGTAATGCAGAGGTAGTACCCATGAAGAGTTCGTTGATTGCCCTGGCGCTGGTTGCCGCCCTTCCGTTCGCCGCTTCCGCCGCTGACGGTCTGTCCTACAACTACGTCGAAGGCGACTACGCCAAGACCGATGCTGCCGGTGGCGACGCCGACGGTTGGGGCCTGAAGGGTTCCTACGCTTTCCACCCGAACTTCCATGCCTTCGGCGAATACACCCGCCAGGAAGCCGACCTGAACAAGGTTGACCTGGACCAGTGGCGCGTGGGTGCCGGTTTCAACAAGGAAATCGCCCCGAGCACCGACTTCGTTGCCCGCGTGGCTTACGAAAAGTTCGACCCGAAGCACGTCAAGGCTGCCGATTTCGAAGGCTACAGCGCTGAAGCCGGTATCCGCACCGCGTTCGGCAAGCACGCCGAAGTCTATGCAATGGCTGGCTACGAAGATTTCAGCAAGAAGCACGGCGTCAACCCGGAAGGCGAGTTCTACGGCCGCCTGGGTGGCCAGGTGAAGTTGAACCAGAACTGGGGCATCAATGGCGACATCAAGATGAACCGTGATGGCGACAAGCAGTGGACCGTTGGCCCGCGCTTCAGCTGGTAATACGCGCTGACGCTCTGGCGTCATGTTGCGAACAAGGCCCGGCTCTGCCGGGCCTTTCTTTTTGTCCAACGCCTGGGTTTGAGGTTTCCAGCCAGCAGCCTGCTTTCAGCCCAATCCGGCCCGCGCGCGAGAGCGCGGGGCCAGTGCAGCGCGAGCGCAAGCGATACGAGCCCCTCTCCCGCATGCGGGAGAGGGGTTGGGGTGAGGGCAGCCTTCAGCTGTAACAACACTGCAACCAAACTGCAGCAAAGTGCGACGCAACCGGCACCGGCCGGAAGGATCGCCACGAATGAAAACCCGTCTGCTGCTTGCCGCTGCCCTGCTGTTGATCACGCCACTGGCCTGGAGCCAACAGCACGCTTACGTGCCGCTGGAGAACCGGCTCAGCGCCGAGCAGCTGCAGCAGGTGGGCTTGAGCGCGCAGCAGCTGCAGCTGCTCAACCGCATGCTCAGCGCAACCGAAGCGGCCACGCCCACGCCAAGCCCGGCCAGTGTTGCGCCGGCCCCGATGCAGATCGGTCTGGAAGAAGGCCCGGTGCACAGCCGCGTGCAGGGCGAGGTGGCCGGCTGGGAGCCGGGCACGGTATTCGTGCTGGAAAACGGCCAGCAGTGGAAGGTGCTCAAGGGCCAGATGCGCCTGCGCAACCGCCTGCAGGCGCCTGAAATCGACGTGATCCCCGGCATTGCCGGGCGCTGGTTCCTGCAGGTGGACGAAGACCTGCCCAAGGCCCGCGTCTACCGCATCCTGTGAACCGGCGGCGCTGGCCGTGGCAGCGTCAGCGCGGTTTGCCGGCCGGCTCAGGCTGCCGGGCGTACCCGCTGGGTCAGGCCCTTGAGGAAGGCGCGCAGCAGCTGGTCGCCGCACTCGCGGTAGTTCTTGTGGTCGGGCTGACGGAACAGCGCCGACAGCTCCGGCTTGGACACCGGAAAGCCTGCGCTCTCGAAGATCGCATGCATGTCCACGTCCTTCAGCTCGAAGGCCACGCGCAGCTTCTTCAGCACGATGTTGTTGGTGATGCGCTTTTCCGGCGGGCGCTGCGGCTGCGATTCGTCGCGGCCACGGAAGTGGTAGATCAGGCCGTCCAGAAAGCGTGCCAGCACGGCGTCCGGGCAGGTTTCAAACAGCGGCTCGTCGTCCTTGCGCAGGAAATCGTGCACCTGTGCCGGGTCCACGTTGAACGCAGGGTCGGCCAGAAGAATGGTATCCACCACCATGCCATCGCTGAGATCGAGCATGTAGCGGACGCTGCGCAGTACGTCGTTGTTGATCATTGCCACTCCAGGACCACCGCGGCGGAACTGCCCGGTGGCCGCATAGTGTAACGCTGCCGCGTCGCAGCCCCCCTACAATGCCCCGCTGGATTACCGGAAATACCGCCCCATGCGCACCCCTGCCTATGCCGCGCTGTCGGCCAGCACCCCGCTGCAGCCGCTGACCATCGACCGCCGTGCACTGCGTGCCGACGACGTCGCCATCGACATCCTGTATTGCGGGGTCTGCCACTCCGACCTGCACCAGGCCCGCAACGACTGGGGGGCGGCGCGCTACCCGATGGTGCCCGGCCACGAGATCATCGGCCGGGTCAGCGCGGTGGGTCCGGCAGTGACCAGCATCGAGGTCGGCGACGCAGTTGGCGTCGGGTGCATGGCCGACAGCTGCCGCGACTGCGACCAGTGCAACCAGGGCGAGGAGCAGTTCTGCCGGCACGGCGTGACCATGACCTACAACGGCCGCGACCGGGTCAGCGGCGAGTTGACCCAGGGCGGCTATTCACGCGCCATCGTGGTGCGCGAGGCCTTTGTCATCGCGCTGTCGCCCACGCTGGACCTGGCCCGCGCCGCGCCGCTGCTGTGCGCGGGCATCACCAGCTGGGCACCCTTGCGCCAGTACGGCGCGGGCCCCGGCACCCGGCTTGGGGTGATCGGGCTGGGCGGTCTTGGACATATGGCGGTCAAGCTGGGCGCCGCGCTGGGGTGCGAGGTGACCCTGATCACCGGCAGCGCCGACAAAACCGCCGATGCGCTCGCGCTCGGCGCGCAGCAGGTGCTGGTGTCGCGCGACGCCGAGGCCATGCGCGCTGCAGCGTCGTCATTGGACCTGATCATCGACACCGTGCCGGTGGCCCATGCGTTGGCGCCCTACGTGAAGTTGCTGGATGTGGGCGGAAGGTTGGTGCTGGTGGGGGCACTGGAGGAGATGCCGCCGCTGGATGCCGGCCTGCTGGTGCGCGGCCGCAAGCAGGTGTCCGGTTCGCTGATCGGTGGCATCGCGCAGACCCGCGAGCTGCTGGCGTTCTGCGCGCACAAGGGCATCTACCCGGAATGCGAGCAGATCCCGATGCAGGACATCAACCTGGCCTTCGAGCGCATGCTGCGCTCTGACGTGAAATACCGCTTCGTGATCGACATGGCCTCGCTGGACGCGCAGGACGCATGAGCCTGCGCGCGATCCTGCACCTGTGCCTGCACATCGCGGTGCCGGCGCTGCTGGCCTGGCTGTTCTGGCGGCCGCAGTTCGGCAAGGCGTGGTTGTTGCTGCTGCTGGGCTGGATCATCGACCTGGACCACCTGCTGGCAGACCCGATCTATGCACCCAACCGCTGCAGCGTGGGCTTCCATCCGCTGCATACCGCGCCGGCGGTCCTGCTTTACGCCGGGCTCACCGTGCCCAGGCGTACGCGCCTGTTCGGTATCGGTCTGCTGCTGCACATCGCGCTGGATGCGGTTGATTGTGTGTGGATGCGGGCGACTGCCTGAGCCGGGCGATTACCAGCCACCCCAAGGGCCGGGGCCGTAGCCACCATAGGGGCCATACAGACCAACCCCGTCACCCTTGCTGACGTGGATGTTCACGTCGACACGGTGGGTATTGCCTTCGTCGGTGGTGTAGTTCTTGCCCAGGTTCAGGTCCACGGCACTCCAGTGGCTGTTGCCAAAGGCCTTGGAGTAGCCGATGCCGGTACTGACCGCACCGTGTACCTGCAGCTTGTCGTCGACCACGACCGGGGCGTCATCGGCGACGCGCTTGCGCGGCAGGCCACGCCCGCTGTGGTCGCCGTAGTAGGTGCCCGGGGCATCCTGCTGCAGGCTCGGGTCACCGAGGTAGCGCACCGGCGCCTGCGGCACGCTCAGGTCCAGCGCGGCCGCGCTGGGGGTGGCTTCGTCGGCCAGCGCAGGCAGCGGGGCCAGCAGCACGGTGGCAAGCAGCAGGTGTCGAATTTTCACGGGACCGCTCCAAAGCGCCAGCGCCGGTATGGCGGGCCATCTGAACGCTACCAGAAACGGCTTGAATGCGGCCTGTCGCCGTTGCCGCCGGCTCAGCCCAGCCGCTGGAAGCCGAAGAGCTCCGCCAACGGGTGGCGGCGGCGCTCGATGGCCGCGCACAGCAGGCTGGCGCCGATCGTCGAATAGGTGATGCCATTGCCGCCATAGGCCATGGCGAACTGCACCCGTGGCCCCCATTGCCGGTGGGTGCCGAAGAAGGGCAGACCATCGGCGGTTTCGGCAAAGGTGCCGGCCCAGGCAAAGGTCGGTTGCAGCGCCCGCCCACCGAGCAGCTTGGCGGCCTTGGTGGCCAGCCGCCGCGCCTTGCGGTCGACCAGTGCATCGCGGCGCGCGGGGATGTCCACTGCGTCGTCTTCGCCGCCGACCAGCAGCCGCTGGTCGGCGGTGCTGCGCAGGTACAGGTAGGGGCGTGCGGTCTCCCACAGCAGGGTGTCGCGGGCCGCGCCCAATGCCTCGGGCGGCAGTGGGTCGGTGACGAAGGCATAGCTGCTGCGGTTGCGCGCGACCCGTTGGCGCAGCCAGTGCTGGCTGGCATAGCCGGCGGCGACGACCAGCTGTTGGCAATGGATGTGCACGCCATCGCTGGTCCGTGCGATCACCTTGCGGGGACCGGCGGTGAGATGGCTGATGGTGGTCCGGTCGAACACCTGCCCACCCTGCGCGAGCAGCCGCGCCAGCAGCCGGTAGGTCATCCGATACGGGTCCATGCGCGCGGCCTGATGGCTGAGGATGGCGCCGGGCGCGGCAATGCCATAGTGCGCCTGCACGCCTGCGGCGTCGTACCAGTCCACCGCGAAGCCATGGCGCTGGCGCAGCTCGAACTCCTCGATCAACGGGCCAAGATCGCTGCGCCGGCTGGCGTAGTACAGGCTGCCGGCATTCTCGAAATCCACGCCGTGCAGTTCGCCAGCCAGCGCGGCCAGGGTATCAATGGCCTGGTCACAGGCGCGGTAGGCCAGCAGGGCGGCTTCCAACCCGTACAGACGGGCGAGCTCACCCAAGGGGGTATCGATCTCGTATTGCAGCAGGGCCGTGCTGGCGGCGGTCGAACCCCAGCCGATGTCACGTTGTTCCACCACCGCCACGTCGTGGCCGTGTGCGGCCAGATGGTCGGCGATGAGCGCGCCGGTGATGCCGCCGCCGAGTACCAGCACCTCGCAGCGCAGATCGGCCTGCAAGGGCGGGAAAGCCTGCATCAGGCCATTGCGTACCGCCCAGAACGGATAGCCGCTTTTCAGGTCCATGCGTGCTCAGCCTGCGGTCGGGTGGCCGGTATGCGGGGTGTGGATCAGCTGGTCCACGTCGAACCCCTGCTGGCGGGCGTAGGCGATGTAGTGCCGGCGGGTGGTTGCATCCATCTGCGGCAGCCGCGCCAGCAGCCACAGATGGCGGCGGTCCGGGCTGCCGATCAGGGTGGTGGTATAGCCGGCGTCGAGCTGCATCACCCAGTAGTCGCCACGGGCGAACGGAACCCAGTGCAGGGCATTGGCGGTGAAGGTCACCTGCAGCTTGCTGTTGCTGGCATCGATCGGGGTGGCCTGGCCTACCGACTCACACAGCGTGCCCTGCTGCAGGCAGCGGTTGTGCACCCGCACGCTGCCATCGGGGTTGAACGAGTAGTGGGCGCTGACGTCGGTGGCGGCCTCGGGCTCCTGGCGTGCCGGCAGTCGCTCGATCTCATACCAGCTGCCCAGGTAGCGCTGCAGGTCGATCGCGGACACGGTGGCAAGGGGCGGGTGCGGACGCATTGCAGGCCTCAATGAGCGCAGACAGGAGATCCGGGGGCATCAGCTATAGGACAAGCCCGGTGAAGGACTCGTGGCCGTTGCCCGGCATGGCCGTGGGTGTTCTCCGGCCACGCTGAACCGGTACCGGTCTGCGCGCGCGGGCCTTCGCGCCGGCCCGCGCGCGCTGCGCTAGGCTGTTGCCATCCGTAGACGGGAGATATCCATGTTTATCGTGATCCTGCTCAAAGGGCAGAACCGCTATGCGCGTGAGCGCTGGGAACAATTGCCGGAAGTGGTCGATTACGACGGCCACGGGTTTTCGCTGCGGGCCGGTCCCCGCCAACCCCTGCCCACCACCCAGCAATGGGATCCGGTGGCGGTGTATGCCCCGGACGAACTGACCGAAGAAGAGTTCCAGGAAATCTATGAGCTCAACCGCCACCACATCACAGAACTGGGCTTGAAATACTGAGCCCGTGCGCCCGGTTCGCATGCAGCCCACATCGGCTGGCTTATAGTTCGCGACAGGCGCGGTGGTCCGCGCAAGCCGGTGCGTCGCTTTGTCTGCCCAACGCTTGATCCAGCCGCTGCGTGCGGTGCTGCTCGTGTTCCTGTTGTCGGCCGGCGCGGTCTGGGCAGCTCCTGACGGTACTGCCGAGCTCACCCCGCAGGTACGTATCGAACAGGCCTCGCGTGCGTTTGACGCGGTCAAGCGCGCGATCACCGATGCCGATGCGCCGGAAACCCTCAAGACCCTGGCCGAGCGTGCTACCCAGGCCCAGCGCGACGCCGAGGCCGCGGTGCAGGCACTGCAGCCGGAGCTGACCCAGCTTGACGCCCGCATCGAGCAGCTGGGGCCGGCACCGGAAGGTGGCGAGGACGCCGGTATCGCCCGCCAACGCAAGCTGCTGGGCCAGCAGCGCAGCCAGGTGGACGCCGACATCAAGCGCGGCAAGCTGCTGGCCGAGGACGCCAAGCAGGCCAGCGAATCGATCGAAAAGATGCGCGCCCAGCAGTTTGGCGAGCAGCTCGGGCGCAAGGTCGCCTCGCCACTGTCACCGGCGCTGTGGCGCGAGTTCGCCCAGCATCTGCCGGATGACCTGGGGCGCGTGCACTCGCTTTACCTGCAGGCCAGCAAGGGGCTGCTGGCCGCCGCTGCCAAGCAGGGTTGGGGCACGCTATTACTTGGCGCCGGGTTGGCGCTGGTATTGCTGTTTCCGCTGCGCCTGTGGCTGCGCCACCTGGGCCGCCGCTATGCCGCGTCCGAACGCGCACCTGCCGGTCGCCTGCGGCGCACCGGGCTGGCGGTGTGGCTGCTGCTGGTAGGCACCCTGTTGCCGGGTCTGGCAGCAGGGGTACTGGTCAGCAGCCTGCGCGCGATCTCGGCGATCGCGCCACGCCTGGAATCGGTGGCCGATACCTTCGTGATGGCCACCTTCGTGGCGGCCTTCATCGGTGCGCTGGCAGCGGCACTGCTGGTGCCCAAGCGCCCGTCGTGGCGGCTGCTCGACATCGACGATCTGGCTGCCGGCCGCCTGCGTCGCTTCGCCTGGGGTGCCGCGGGGCTGACCTGGTTGACCATGCTGCTGCGCGAGATCAACCGTTCGGCGCGCACCTCGGCGGTCAGCACCATCACCCTCGACGGCCTGATCGCGCTGACCTATGTGGTGCTGATCATGCTGATGTTGGCCACCCTGGCCGGCCTGCACCGGCGGCGCGCGGCGGCGGCAGCGCAGGCCGAGCGCGATGCCGGCAGCGGGCACCCGCCGCGCGCACCGCGCAGCGGCTGGCTGGTGATCGCGCGGCTGGGTGGCTACGTGACGATCTGTGCGGCGCTGGTCGCCACCTTGATGGGCTATCTCAACTTCGCCATGTTCACCGCCCAGCAGATGGTCTGGATCACGGTGGTGGTGTTGGCGACTACCTTGCTGATGCGCTTTGCCGATGACTTCGCGTTGTGGCTGCTGGCCCCGGACAGCACCATGGGGCGCATGCTGCGGCTGTCCACCGGCCTGCCGACAGCGCGCATGGAGCAGGGCGGGGTGCTGTTGTCGGCGGCATTGCGGGTGGGCCTGGTGTTGCTGGGGATCACCGCGGTGGTGGCCCCGTTCGGCAACGTCAGCGCGTTGTACGGCTGGCTGGAGCGGCTGGCTGCCGGCATCAAGATCGGCGACAGCCTGCTGACCCCGTCGTCGATCTTCAGCGCAGTACTGGTGCTGGTGCTGGGCCTGGCCTTGATGCGCGTGCTGCAGCAATGGTTGGTGGAGACCTATCTGCCCAAGACCGATCTGGACACCGGCGCACGCAATTCGATCAGCACCGTGGCGCATTACCTGGGCATTGTGCTGGCCGGGCTGTGGGCGCTGGCAGCGCTGGGTATCGGTTTCGAGAAGGTGGCCTTGCTGGCCAGTGCGCTGTCGGTGGGTATTGGTTTCGGCCTGCAGGCGATCACCCAGAACTTCGTTTCTGGCCTGATCCTGCTGGCCGAGCGCCCGGTCAAGATCGGTGACTGGGTGAAGATCGGTGACCAGGAAGGCGACATCCGGCGCATTTCGGTGCGTTCGACCGAGATCCAGGTCGGCGACCGTTCGACCTTGATCGTGCCCAACTCGGAGCTGATCACCAAGACCATCCGCAACATGACCATGGCCAATGCGCTGGGTCGCATCCAGGTGCAGTTCTCGGTGCCGCTGGGCACTGACGTGGGCAAGCTGCGGACCTTGTTGCTGGCCATCTATGCCGGCAACGAGAATGTGCTGGAGGATCCGGCACCCTCGTTCTACATCGACTCGATCAGCGGCGGCCAGGTGGCGGTGAACAGCTTTGCCTATGTGTCGTCCTCGCGCAGCGTCTACAGCACCCGCAGCGAGATCCTGTTTGAACTGCTGCAGCAGAGTGCGGCCAATGGCATCGCCCTGGTCACGCCGACCGATATCCATCTGGTGCGCGATCCGGACGAAGCCCGCTAAGGGCGGGTGTTGCCTGCGTAGTGCCGAGCCATGCTCGGCAGGGGCTTTCCCGGCCAAGGGCACCCTCACCCCAACCCCTCTCCCGGAGGGAGAGGGGCATGTAGTGCCGAGCCATGCTCGGCAGGGGCTTTCCAAGCCAAGGTCAAAAGCTACCCCTCCCCAACTCTCCCCTTGGCTTCGCCAAAGGGGGGTGATGCCGAGCATGGCTCGGCACTACAGGTTGCGGGTTATGAGCGCGGATGCTCGGGCGTCATCGGCAGCAGCGCGTAGTCGTCCACGGCAAGCTGCTCGGCATGGTTCAACCAGGCCCGGATCTCCAGATCGTCGATCTCATGATCCAGGCCTACCGGCATGCGGATGCGGCCATCGGCATCGGCCTGTACCCATTGCTGGGCCACCACCACCTTGCGCTTGGACGACACCGCCTCCACCCAGAACGCGCGCTGCGGCCGCTGCGCCGCATACAACTCCAGGATGTACTGGCCGGGGCCGGTGTGGCGCGGCTGGCGGCTGATCATGCGCGATTGCCGCACATTCGGGCGCTGGCCGTTGAAGGCCTGCAAGGGCGCATCCACGGCCACGCCACGGCGCAGCTGGTTGTCGCGGTACATGCGCATGCCCCGTTTCTCATCCACCAGCAGCGCGCACCACTGGCCATCGGCCGAGCCGTCCTCGAAGGCCGTGCAGCGGTCGACATAGGCCAGGCGGTGGTGCGGGTCGGCCTCCTCGAACTTGCGCGAGGTGTTTTCCAGGTACATCGACTTCAAGGCCCACTGTTCGTCGTACTCCAGCAGCACCGGCGGTTGCACCTTCTGCACGCCGACCAGCACCTGGTCGTCCTCCAGGCGCAGCATGCGGGTCTGTTCGCCCAGCCACAGCGAGCGCGCGAAGGCGCGGTAGCGGGCATAGTCGCGTTGGTCGGTCTGCAAGGCGGCATAGCTGGCGCTGTTGGCGGCCGGAGGGGTCAGCAGCGAGCGGCCGAAGCCGATGGCGTGGATGGCAGGATCGATCAGCTGCAGTGCGGTGGCACCGGAGTCCAGCGTGGTGCCGGCACGGGCCACGATCTGCCGCGGCTGCACGTCCTTGCCCAGGAACAGCAGCAGGTTCTCGCGGTGCTGTTTTTCCAGCACATTGCTCAGGTCATTGGGCATGGCCAGGTGGTCGGAGGCGATCACGATCAGGGTGTTGTCGGCAAACGCGCTGTCGCGGATGCGCTGCACCAGCTGCGAGATCAACCGGTCGCTGCACTTGAGTGCGTTGAGCAGGCCGATGTTGCCGTACTGGCTGCGGTAGCGCGTGTTCTTGCAGGCCACCGGCAGATGGCCGGCCGGATGATGGGTATCCATCGTCAAGGTGGTCAGCATGAACGGTGTGCCGGCCTGCGACAGCTCGGTGAAGCGCGCGTAGGCCCGCTCCAGCAATACATCGTCATGCACGCCCCAGGGCGAGAAATGCCGTTTGCCGATGTTCTGTTGCTGGAACCACTCCAGGTCACGCACCTCGTCAAAGCCATGGCTGCGCAGAAAATCGGCCTTGGCCGCGAACTGACCATTGGCGCCGCCCATGTAGTGATTGCTATAGCCCTGCTGCTTCAGGTAATCGCCCAGGCAGAAGGCTTCGGGCAGGAACTGGCCGAGCCGGCCCATGCTGTTCTCATCGCCCTGGGCGGTGGTCAACGGCACACCGCACATTGACGACACCAGCCCGGCGATGGTCCAGCCGCTGCCATCGGCCGAGGCGATGTTGCGGAAATCCAGGGCCTGGCCGGCAAGCTGCGTGATGTTCGGCATCAGGCCCGGGAACACGGCCTCGTCCAGATAGGTGCGCTCCAGGCTTTCACCGTAGATCCAGACGATGTTGGGGCGCTTTGCCAAGGGCTTGGACGGCAGCTGGTATTCCGGTGCCACCGCGCTGTAGTCCACCGGCTGCATCTGCTGGTAGAGGCGCCGGCCATCGGCGTACAGCGGGCTCAGCAAAACCGTCGCCACCAGCGCCGCGGCAAAGCCGGCAAACACCGCTCCGCCATGGCGGGGCTGTTGCAGGCGGCGCACGCGCAGCAGCGCGAAGGGCAGCAGGGACACCAGCACCAGGCCGATGAAGCCGGCGATGTATCCGCCGAAATCGGCGACACCGGCGCCTTCCATGTCGCTGCGCAGGTGATAGAGGGTGGCGGAGTTGATGCCGTCACCACTGAGCTTGTCGATCAACCACCAGCCGCTCAACAGCAGCGACAGCAGGCAGAGCAGGGCGGCCTTGGTGCGGGCCAGTACGGGGGAGAGCAGCAGCAGCACAACGAGCGCGGCCAAGCACAGCCAGATGATCCAATGCATGCGGTCACTTGCGGTAGCGGAGGAGGTAGCAGCGGCCGCGGCCGCCGTCGCCTACCACCACGCCATGACATGCAGGTGACGGAAGGGACGTCCGGATGGTGCCAAGCCAAACCTGACTGAAATGTTTTTTGGTGACGGGGGTAGGAAAACCCCTATTCATCTTCCCATCACACAGCCGCAGGCAGAGTGCACACCTGCGGAAGGGATGCGGGCGATCAATGCCCGGGACCGCCGCGATCGCCGCAGCGCTTGGCTGCCATTGGCATCGCTTTCAGGACACGCATGGACACCACGACCCGTATGCCGGCGTTGTTTGCTGGCCACGACAGTATTGCGCGCGCTTCAGCCAACACCGCCGTAAGACGGTGCTGGCAGGATGTGGCGGCGCATTTTCCGCAACCGCGTGCCGTTGTCTGCGTGGCGGCGCAGTGGCAGACCGAGGGCATCTGCATCAGCATCGCCCCGGAGCACGAAAGCCCGCATGTGTTGCAGACCGTGTCGGCGCGCGTGGCACGCCGTATCAATGGTCTGCTGGATCTGCCGGGCGCGCGCCTGGACAGCAGCCATGCCCTTAACGACGAGGTCGTCGCCCTGGTGCAGGGCCTGTATCCGCACGCTTCGATCCCGGTCGTGCAGGTCAGTCTGGACACCGCCTTGTCGCCATTGGAACACGCGGCGCTGGGTGCGTGGCTGCGGCCTCTGCGCGAGCAGGGCATCCTGATCCTGGGCATTGGCAGCATGGTTGCCGGCAATCGCACTGCCTATGCCACGCAACTGCGCGAGCTGGTCGGGCACGGCAACATCGCTGCCCTGGCCGAGCTGCAGGCGCTGCAGCACGACGCTGCCGCGTTCCTGCCTTTGCTGTACACCCTGGCGGTGCGCGCGGACGGCGACAGCGTGCAGTTGTTCGATGAGGTCTGCGATGGTGCTGCCAGCACCTCGGTGCTGTTGCGGCCGGATCCACTGCCGCGCTGCTAACGGTGGCTGCGCTCCTCGCGTGCGCGTGCGCGCGTGCGGCGGTCGAACAGCAACGAACTGACGATCAGGCCCATGCCGATCACCACGCCCAGGATGAACAGCACGATGGCGAAGGTGGGGTAGCCCAGCAGCGTCCAGCGCGACGGCACCCGCATCAGCAGCGCCGAGGACAGCAGCAGCGCGGCGGTGATCAGGCCGGCGGCGATGCGGTTGGCCACTTTCTGGATGTTCTCCATCAGGCGTGACTCTTCCAGCCCGGTAACCTTCATCTGCAGGCGATTCTCGGCCAGCAGGCTGAGGATGTCGGACATGCGCCGCGGCCCGGTGCGCAGCAGCTGCTGCAGCTCCATCGCCTCGCTGGCCAGGTTGGCGGCCGACAGTGATTTGCGGAAGTGCGCGCGCATCACGTGCTGCAGTTGCTTCTCCACCACGCGGCGGGTATCCAGCTCCGGTGCAAGCACGCGGCACACACCTTCCAGGTTGAGCAGGGCCTTGCCGAGCAGGCTCAGTTCCGGTGGCGTGCGCAGGTTGGCGGCGGTGGCGGTGCGCACGATCTCCAGCACCACATGGCCTTCGGACAGGGTGCCGTTGGCCGCATAGCGGGCGATCATCTGCCCGGTTTCGCGCAGGTAGCGTTCCTCGTCGTATTCCTCCAGGCGGGTACTGATGCCGATGATCTCGTCGGCCACCTCCTCGCCACGGCCGTCGACGGCGGCAAACAGCACCTTGAGCAGGCGCTCGCGCAGCCGCGGAGGGACGTGCGCCACCATGCCCAGGTCGAAGATCGCCAGCTGTCCCAGCGGGGTGACGCGCAGGTTGCCGGGGTGGGGATCGGCGTGGATCTCGCCGTGGACGAAGATCTGGTCCAGGTAGCCGCGCACCAGTGCCGCGGCCAGCGGCTCCATCGATTGCTCCGTGCGGCGCACCGGCGGTATGGCGTCCACGCGCACGCCCTGCACCAGCTCCATGGTCAGCACCCGGCGGCTGGACAGGTCCCAGACCGGCTGTGGTATCCACAGCTCGGGGTAGGGCTGCAGGTGCTGGCCGAAGCGGGCCAGGTTGGCGGCCTCGGTCTGGTAGTCCAGTTCCATCCGCAGGGTCTTGGCGAACTCGTCCAGCCAGTCGGAGAAGCGCACCTTGCGGCCTACCCGGGTCAGGTGGTCGGCGGCGGTGGCAAAGCTGCGCAGCACCCCGATGTCCGAACGCAGCTGGGCGGCGATGTCGGGCTTCTGCACTTTCACCGCCACCTGGCGGCCGTCGTGCAGCTCGGCCTGGTGAACCTGGGCAATGGACGCGCAGCCCAGGGGCTCGGGGTCGAACCAGGCGAAGATCTTGTCGACTGGCGCTCCCAGCTCCTCTTCGACCACCGCGCGGATCTGTGCCACCGGGATCGGTGCGACCTGCTCCTGCATGCGCTCCAGCGCGGTGACGTATTCCTGCGGAATCATGTCCGGGCGGGTGGACAGCACCTGCCCCAACTTGACGAAGGTGGTGCCCAAGGCCTCCAGGTCGGAGACGAACTGGGTGGGGTCGCCGGCGGTCGGTGCCTTGCCCAGGCGTGGTATCTCGCCATCCAGGGAGATGCCGGAGAACACGCCGGAGTGGCGGTAGCGCAGCAGCAGCCGCACGATCTGCTGGCGGCGGCTCATGCCACCGATGGTCGAGGGACTGTCGTTGCTGGTCGGCTCGCTCACTGCTTGCTCCTCGTGGCCAGACCCGCAGTGTCGCCGTTGCCGGGTTGGCGGTGGGTGAATACGGCATCACTACGCATTGGCGGGTGAATCGGTGAGAATCCCGCTTCCCCATACCAACGGTGCCCCATGGCTGGAGCCAGCCTGTTTGCCCTGCTCGACGATATCGCCACGCTGCTGGATGACGTCTCCATCCTCACCAAGGTTGCCGCCAAGAAGACCGCCGGCGTGCTCGGCGATGACCTGGCCTTGAACGCGCAGCAGGTGACCGGGGTCAGCGCCAACCGCGAACTGCCGGTGGTGTGGGCCGTAGCCAAGGGCTCGTTGCTCAACAAGGCCATCCTGGTGCCGGCGGCGCTGGCCATCAGTGCCTGGCTGCCGTGGGCGATCACCCCATTGATGATGCTTGGCGGCGCCTTCCTCTGCTATGAAGGCGTGGAGAAGCTGGCGCACAAGTTCCTGCATTCCAAGGAAGAGGACGCCGCCCACAAGGCCGAACTCAACCGCGCATTGGCCGATGACAGGACCGATGTGGTGGCGTGGGAGAAGGACAAGATCAAGGGTGCGGTGCGCACCGATTTCATCCTCTCCGCCGAGATCATCGTGCTGTCGCTGGGAGTGATCTCCGACGCGCCGTTCGGGCAGCAGGTGGCGGCTTTGATCGCCATCGCCATCGGCATGACCGTGTTCGTCTACGGGCTGGTGGCCGGCATCGTCAAGCTGGATGACCTGGGAGCATGGCTGCTGGACAAGGGGCGTGCGCTGGCCGCATTGGGTCGGGGCATTCTGCATGCCACGCCATGGCTGATGCGCGGCCTGTCCATTGCCGGTACAGCGGCAATGTTCCTGGTGGGCGGTGGCATCCTGGTCCATGCCATCCCGGCGCTGCACCACTTCGTGCTGGGGCTGGCGCCGGACAACCTGGCATGGCTGGCCAACGCCCTGGGCAGCGTGGTGGTGGGCATCCTGATTGGTGCGGTAGTGCTTGCCGGGGTGACCTTGTTCCAGCGCATGCGCGGCGCCAAGCCCGCACATTGACGCCGCACGGCGGGAGCGGCGCCGTTGCCTGCGTTGCGGATAGCTGACGCAGGACGGCTGCGCGCCTGGTGCGGATCGTGCAGTTGCAGCAGCGATTACTTCTGGCCCTGCTGCAGCTCCTGCAGGTATTGCTGCGCGCGTGCCAGCGATTGACCGGAAAGGCTGTCCAGCAGCCGCTGCCAGCGATGGTCGGCAGGCAGGCGCTGCAGCACCCGCCGCGCCGCCAGCATGCTGCCGACCATCATGACCGCACCGAAGCCAAGACTGCCGAGGAACCAGGCCGGTGCCATGGTGTAGAGGTCCAGGCCCAGCCACTGGACGCAGGCCCATTGCAGCGCCAGCAGCCACAGGCAGAACCACGGCAGGCCCAGCGCCAGTTCGCTGAGCGCGGTGAAGCGGCGCAACCGCGCCAGCCGCAGCTGTTGGGCCAGCACCGGTGCGTCGCTGGCATCCAGGTGCAGGGCAAGCAGGGCACGGGTGATGGAAACCCAGATGGCGGCGATGCCATAGACGTGGAATGCCAGGCCGGTCAGCAACAGCTGCGGAACCTGCCGGTGCGCGAACCAGAAACCGGCGGCCAAGGCGGTGACCACGATCCACACCAGCAACCACAGCAATTGCAGGCCGCTGAAGCAGCGCAGGCGCAGCCGCAAGGCCTGCCGGCGGGGCTGCTGCCAGGCCTGCAGGGCCTGGGCTTCCAGTTGATCGATACGCTGGGCCTGCACGGCCCAGGCGGCTTTCAGTTCTTCCAGTTCCATGGGCTCAACCTCGCGGTGGGGTGGGGGCGGCAAACTGCTGGCGCAGTTGCAGCTTGATGCGGTGCAGGCGGGTGGCGGCGTTGCTGGCACTGATGCCCAGCACCTCGCCGATCTGACGGTGGCTGCAGTCGTCCAGGTACAGCAGCAACAGGGCCCGGTCCAGTGGCGGCAGGGCATGGATGATCGTATGCAGCTGGGACAGCTGCAGCGCCTGCTCGGCGCCGTCGGCAAGGCCGGGCAGGTTGTCGACGTCCTCGCCGTCGGCGTGGTGGCGCTGGCGCACCCGCACCGCGCGCAACCGCGAAATGGCCACGTTCAAGGCGATGCGGTACAGCCAGGTACTGAACTGCGCACGTGCATTGTCGAAGCCGGCGAAGGCCTGCCAGGCCTGGATGCTGATCTCCTGCAGCAGATCCTTGCGGTCCTCGGGATCGCGGCAGTAGCTGCGCGCGACCTTGAGGGCGATGCCCTGGTGCTGTTCCAGCAACGTGGCAAAGGAGCTGCGCAGTTGCTTGGCGGCGGTGTCTGTAAGGGTGTCCATGCCCGGGTTGTTCGCGGGAACAGGCGGAATATCACAGATCCCCGTCGAGCCTGCTCAACCGGCGCTGTCGACCCGGTCGCGGCCGGCCTGTTTGGCCGCATACAGGGCGCGGTCGGCGCGTTGCAGCAGGGTGTCGGCGCTTTCGCCGGGCCGCCACTGCGCCACGCCGGCACTGAAGCGCACATGCACGCGCTGCTCCTCGTGCAGGAACGGCCGCTGCGCCAGTGACTCCTGCAGCCGCCGCAGCTGTGCCTCGGCCTGGGCCAGCGGCATGTCGGTGAGGATCAGCACGAACTCATCCCCGCCCAGCCGCGCGATCTGACCGTTGTTGCCCAGCCGGGTCTGGGCCGTTGCCACCAGGTGGCGAAGGGCGCGATCACCGCCGGCATGGCCGTAGCTGGCATTGGTGTGGCCGAAGTGGTCCAGGTCGAGCATGGCGATGCTCAACGCCCCCTGCGTCGCGGCCATGGCGGCCGCCAGTTCCGCGTCCAGGCCACGCCGGTTGAGGGCGCCGGTGAGGGGGTCGGTGCGCAGTTGGCTGCCCACTTCCTCCAGTTCCCTTTCCAGCTGCTGCACGCGCAGTTCGGCGGCCTTGGCCTCGGCACGTGCGTTGGCCAGGTGGTCGCGGGCGCGTGCGGCCTGGGCCTGCACGCGTGCAGTGTCCTGCAGCACGTCCTGCAGCAGGTGGTTCAGGTCGGCGATGCTGCGCGCCTGGCGCACGGCGATGGCGTAGCTGGCAATGCGGTCGTGGTACTCGCCGGTTTCGGTGGCCATGCCGTCCACCTGCTGGACAAAGTCGACCATCAGGTCCTTCATCGCCTGCTTGGATTCGCCGATGCCCTGGCGCAACAGGCCTTGCCGGTAGATCACCTCGCGCAGCTCGTTGCGGGCCTGTTCCAGCGAGGCGCTGTCCAACGGTCCGGCCAGGACCTCACGTACGGTACGCACCTGGCCGTGCAACCAGCTCTGGTCGTCCAGCAGCTCGGTGATGTTGTCCAGCAGCAGCGCGAACAGCTTGAGCAGCAGTTCGTGCTGTTCCTGCAGGCTGGCACTGCGCACGCCCACCTGGTGGCATAGCTCGCGCAGGTGGGTGGCGATCGGTTGCAGGGATTGGCCACTGCGCCAGGCGTGCAGTTCCTCGCTCATGCGCTGGGCCTGCTGGCCCAGCGCCGGGGCCTGCTGCAGAAGGCTGGCCAGCACCGCGTCCAACGTGCTGCGCAGCAGGTCACGCAGCTGCGCCGACTCGCTGCCGGCGGCGAGCGGGGTTTCCTGGTCGATGGTGCGGATGTACTTGTCGATCAATTGCCGCAGCAGCCGCCCGTAGCGTTCCCAGTCCTGCTCGGCATGGGCGCTGTGCAGGCGCTGGCCCATGTCGCCCAGTTCGCCGGGCAAGGTGCACAGCCCCTGGGCAAACGCCCCCAGCAGCGGTTCGGGTGCATCGGCACCGACAAACAGCCGTTGCAGCATCGCCATGCCCGCACTGCCATTGCCCAGCAGCGTGGCGGTGTTGCTGGCGCTGTCGCTGCTGGCCGCACGCCGGGACAGGATGCGCCCCAGCCCGCTGCCGCGGGTGTGGGAGGTATCGTCGGGGCTGTCAGCCATGTGCCGGGTCCGCAGGGTTGGGGGTGCGTGGGGCGCACCACGGGGTGGTATCCAAGCCCCATTATCGGCAAGGTGTGGGCCTGCTTGAACGGCAACCGGTCACGGGAGGGATGCCATGCGGGTTCTTTTGGCCGGTGCCACCGGCCTGGTGGGGGCACAGGTGCTGCAGCGTCTGCTGGTGGACCCGCGCTGTACGTCGGTGTTGGCGCCCAGCCGGCGCGCGCTGGGCGTGCAGCACGCGCGGCTGCGCAATCCGGTGCTGGATTTCGAACAACTGCCGCAACATGACGACGATTGGCAGGTGGATGCGGCCATCTGCGCATTGGGCTCGACCATGAAACAGGCCGGGTCGCGGCAGGCCTTCCATCGCATCGACCATGACTATCCGCTGGCCATTGCGCGCCGGGTGCGGGCGCAGGGTTGCACGGTGTTCGCGCTCAACTCGGCGGCCGGTGCCAACCCCCGCGCATGGGTGTTCTACAGCCGGGTCAAGGGCGAACTGGAGCGGGACCTGCAGGCACTGGACTTCGCCTCGTTGACCCTGGTGCGGCCGGGCCTGATCGGTGGCGAACGCAGCGAGTACCGCGCTGGCGAGCAGTTGGCCGGCAAGGTGCTGGGGGCGTTGGCACTGGTGTTGCCGCGCGCCTGGCGGATCAACCCGGCCAGCAACATCGCCGCGGCGCTGGTGGAGGCCGCATTGGCACCACAGCCGGGCGTGCGGGTGGTCGGCGCAGCTGCGCTGGCCTGAGCGCAGCCTGCCCGCAGCGCAATGGGCGGAACTGCAGGGCGTGATCAACGGCCCGACGGCGCCTATCGGGTTAGGGGATCATGCCGTGGTGTTCTGTAGTGCCGAGCCATGCTCGGCAAGCGGCTGCACGGTTAGCCGATGCACCTGCGGTCTGCTGACCTACGCCGGACCTGCGGGGAGGGATTGGCCGCCGTCCACCGCCAGGATCTGGCCGGTGATCCAGCGTGCCTGCGATGAACACAGGAACAGTGCGGCATCGGCGACATCCTCGGCATTGCCAAAGCCGCCGAACGGGATGCGCTCGCGGATCTGCGCATACAAGGCCGGTGCTTCGCTGCGACGGCGGTCCCACAGGCCGCCGGGGAACTCGATGGAGCCGGGCGCGATCGCATTGACGCGGATGCGTTCGCGGGCCAGTTCGGTGGCCAGGCTCACCGTGTAGTAGTTCAGCGCCGCCTTGGCGGTGGAATAGGCCGCCGCGCGTGGCGTGGGCACCGATGCATTGATGGAGCTGACGTTGAGGATGGCCGGCTGCGTGCTCTGGCGCAGATGGGGCAGCGCCTGGCGGTTGGTGCGCACCGCCGCCATCAGGTCCACCTCAAAGCCCGCCTGCCAGCTGGCATCGTCGTTGCCGTTGCCAAAGCCCGATGCGTTGTTGACGACGATATCGATGCCCTCCAGCGCCTGCGCGGCGGCGCCCACCCAGTGCGCGATCTGATCGGCATCGGCAAGATCGCAGGCCTGCTGGTGGACACGTGCCGTGCCGCATGCCTGCAGCCCGGCGGCGGCCTGCGCCAGCACCTGCACGTCACGCGCGCAGATGCTTACGCTGGCACCGGCGGTGGCGAATGCCCGGGCGATGGCCAGGCCGATACCCCGGCTGCCACCGGCTACCAGTACGCGTACATTGGAGAAGGACGGATCAGGTCGCATGCGGCAATCCAGCGGGTTATGGAGTACCCATTATCCGCATGGTGGGCAGGCCGCGTCGCTGCTCAGGGCAGGCCCGGCACGTTCAAGCTGGCAAATAGCTCGTTCTGCGCCTTCTTTGCCATCGAACGCGGCAGTTTGGCGATGAAGCTGTCACCGCTCAGCGCGATATCCGCCTTGACCAGCAGGCCGTTGATGCGGGTATAGCTCCTGCACACGTAGCGACGGCCTTGCTGGCTGACCTCCAGGAACATGGGGGCGGTCAGGATGCTGCGGCCCTTGCGGTACAGGCGGGTGCCGGCATTGTTCGCCACCAGACGGTAGCCATGGGCCTGTGCCCAGTCCTCGATCCTGGCGATGACGTTGTGGTCGGAGGTGAAACTGGTCAGATCATGCGGCCGGCTGTTGCGCTTGGCGACCCAGGCCAGCAGGTTGATGCCGATAAAGCCGCCAAAGGCGCCCGCTATCATCCCGCTCAGCACTCCCATGCAGTTCACTCCTTGAAGGTTCCGACTGCCTATTGGGCCATGCCATGGCGGAGCATTGGGTGAAGAGAAGCTAGGCCCAGTTGCTGGGTGGATGCCCGTGGTCGGGGTCACGCATGTGCACGATGCAGAAGCGGTGGCCGGTGGGGGCTTCCATCACCCACCAGCGTTTGACGAAGCCGATGCGGCGTGCGCCCAGCGCTTCCAGGCGGTCGGCCTCGGCGTCGATGTCATCGGCCTCGATGTCCAGGTGTACGCGCGGGGCATGGCTGACCCGTTGCACCTCCACATGCAGGTTGGCCGGTGCGCCCAGCAGCTCGCTGTATTGTGCGCCGTCGTCCTCGGTGTAGCCCGGCGTTGCGCGAAGGCCAAGTGCAGCGCTCCAGAAGGCGGCGGCACTATCGCTGTTGGTGTCCTGGCAATCGATGATGAAACCGGCAAGACGGCTGCGGTGGGCCATGGCGGTGCTCCGTTGCAGGAACGTGCAGGGTAGTGCATTGCACGGGCGACGGCCGCGAAGGCCTGCCGATTTCAGTGGTTGGACAGGAACAGCTCCACCTTGCCGCAGTTGGGGCAGGCATGCAGGTCGAATTCTTCGCGGTTGACGAACAGCTCGCCCAGGTTGCCGAGCAGGAAAGGCAGTGCCTGCGAGCCCTCATGGAAGCGGCGGCGGCCGATGAACTGCATGCGCGTGCCGGGGCAGCGCTGGCAATCGATCAGGCGCGGTGGTTGCATCCACTGTGGGCCATCCACGCGCTGCTCGTGGATGTCGGCCGGGCTGCCATCGGCATGGCTGCCGCATTTCCAGCAGCGATCGAATGGGTCTTCGTTTACTTCCTTGCAGGTGGTGCAGATCCAGGTGCCCATGGTGATGCGTGCTGGTGTTGTGGGTTGCCTGCATCGTAGCGCCGAACCTGCCATGTGTTGTGACAGTGTGCAGCGGGCGGCAGGCAAAAAGAGGCCCGCATTGCTGCGGGCCTGAAGTCTTGCTGCAACTGGGAGGAAGCCTGGATCAGCTGGCCAGTGCCAGGTCGTCGATCAGCACGCGCAGGAAGCGCGCGGCTTCGCCGCCGGTGCAGGCGCGGTGATCGAAGGTGACCGACAGCGGGATGACCTTGTGGGTCTCGATGCCGCCCATCACCGGGGTGACCTGGAAGCGGGCACGGCCGGCGGCGACGATGGCCACGCACGGCGGCACGACCACCGGGGTGGCATAGCGGCCGGCGAACATGCCGAAGTTGGACAGGCTGATGGTGTAGCCGCTCAGCTCCGAGGGCGCGATCGAGCGGTCTTCCACCTGCTGGCGCAGGCGGTTGATGCCTTCGCGCACGCCACGTGCATCGAGCATGTCGGCATTGCGCAGGGCCGGGACGAACAGGCCGTCGTCGGTGTCCACGGCAATGCCGATGTCGACCTGGGCGTGCAGGGTGCGGGTGAGGTTGTCACCGTCGAACCAGGCATTCATTGCCGGCACTGCCTGGCAGGCGCTGACGATGGCGCGGACCAGACGCGAGGTCATGTCGTTGCCCGGTGCCCAGGCATGGATGTCGGCGTCGTCGCTGAGCGTGGTCGGCACCACCTTGCTGTGCGCATCGGCCATCACCCGTGCCATGTTGCGGCGCACGCCCTTGAGCGGCTCCGGCTGGCCCTTGGCGACCACGCCCGGAGGCGCGGTACGCATCGGCTTGCCAGCGGCGGACAACGGGGTGCGGCTTGCGCCCCTCTCCCCCTGGGAGAGGGGTTGGGGTGAGGGTACGGCAGCTGCAGTAAAGGTCGGACCCTCACCCCCAGCCCCTCTCCCGACGGGAGAGGGGAGCAAAGCGGAGGGATTTGCTGCCGCCTGCTTCACATCATTCATCGTCACCGCGCCATCGGCGCCGGTGGCGCGTACGCGGGCCAGGTCCACGCCCAGCTTGCGCGCCATCGCACGCACCGCCGGCATCGCCTTGACCCCGCCCACGGCCACGGCCTGTTCGGTGTGCACGGCATTGGAGCTGACCATCGCGCCGACCACGGTGCCTTCATCGGCACGTTCGGCGGCAGCGGCGGCTACCGGGGCCGGCGCAGCGGCGGGTGCTGGTGCGGCTTCGGCCGGGGCGCCGTGGTGGTGGCCGGTGTCCTGGCCTTCGGCACGCTGCGGCAGGTTGGGGTCCAGCTCGAAGCTGGCCAGCACGTGGCCGGTGACCACGATGTCGCCAGGCGCACCGGCCAGCTTCAGCACCTTGCCGGAAACCGGCGAGGGCACTTCGACCACGGCCTTGGCGGTCTCCATCGATACCAGCGGCTCGTCGAGCCTGATCACGTCGCCTTCCTTGACGAACCACTCCACGATGGTCGCGTCCGGCAGGCCTTCACCCAGGTCGGGCAGGTTGAAATTCTTGGTCTGGCTCATGTGCAGTTCTCTTCCAGCAATTCAAGTTCGCGTGCCGGCAGCCAGCCCTGGGCGCCATCGGCGCGTTCGGACCACCACCAGCCGCCATGTTCGTGATGCAGCCGCACCTGCTCGCCGCGGTCGACGTCCAGCTCGCGCGCGCTGTAGTCGCACAGCGCTTCGGCGCGGCCGTCGTCGAGCACCCGCAACCAGGCCACCGGCGCCCAGCCGGCACTGCCTGCCTCGGTTTTCACCCAGGCGAAGGCAGGCCATTCCTCGTCACGCACGCCAAGCTCGACGATCTGCCCGGTGCGGAACTGCAGGGGATTGCGGTATTGGCTGCGGTAGCTGCCAATCAAGCGTGCCAGCATGTCAGCCCGCCGCGACCGCGCGCTTGGCGGCGGTCACAATCCGCTCAACGCTGGGCAGGTACTTCATTTCCAGGCGGAACAGCGGGATGTGGGTGTCATAGCCGGTGACGCGTTCGACCGGTGCCAGCAGGTCGTACATCGATTCCTCGGCCAGGCGCGCGGCGATCTCGGCACCAAAGCCGGCAGTCTTGGGCGCTTCCTGCACGATCACGCAGCGGCCGGTCTTGGCCACCGATTCGGCGATGGTGGCGAAATCCAGCGGACGCAGCGTGGCCACGTCGATGACTTCGGCGCTGATGCCTTCGCCGGCCAGCTTGTCGGCGGCTTCCAGTGCTTCCTTGACCTGTGCACCCCAGGTGACCAGGGTCACGTCGGTGCCGTCACGCAGCACGAAGCAGACGTCCAGCGGCAGTGCTTCGCCGTCGTTGGCGACCACTTCCTTGTACTGGCGGTAGATGCGCTTGGGCTCCATGTAGATCACCGGGTCCGGTTCGCGGATCGCGGCCAGCAGCAGGCCATAGGCGCGCTGCGGACTGGACGGCAGCACCACGCGCATGCCCGGTACATTGGTGAAGATGGCTTCGTTGGCTTCGCTGTGGTGTTCCGGCGCACGGATGCCACCGCCCCACGGCACGCGCAGCACCATCGGGCAATGCAGGCGGCCACGGGTGCGGTTGCGCAGGCGCGCGGCATGGCAGATCAGGTGATCGACCATCGGGTAGACGAAGCCGTCGAACTGGGCTTCGGCCACCGGCTTCATGCCCTGTGCGGCCAGGCCGACGGTGAGGCCGGCAATGGTGGTTTCATCCAGCGGGGTGTCGAGCACGCGCTGCGGGCCGAACTGCTGCTGCAGGCCGGCGGTGGCGCGGAACACGCCGCCGTTGACGCCCACGTCCTCGCCCAGCACCAGCACCGAGGGGTCGTGCTCCATTTCCCAGGCCAGCGCCTGGGTGACGGCTTCGATGAGGGTGATCGGGGTGGCGGTCATCGGGTTGTCTCCGCTGTTGCTCGCCGCGCTGTGCGCGACGCCGTGATCGTGGCTGGCCGGGGTGACAGAGGCGTTGCGCTTGATGTCATCCATGGCGCTGCTCCAGGGCGATGGCGGCGGCACGCTGTGCCAGCAGGTCCGGCGGCGGATCGGCGTACAGGTAGTCGAACATCGCCTCGACCGGCTGCACCGGGCAGTTGAGGTAGGCATTGACCTCCTCGTCGACGCGGGTGCCGCATTCGGCGATCCAGTTCTTTTCGTCTTCCTCGCTCCACACGCCGTGCGCGGTCAGGTACTTGCGCAGGCGGATCAGCGGTTCCTTCAGCCAGGCCGATTTCACTTCGGCGTCGTCGCGGTAGCGGCGGGCGTCGTCGGCGGTGGTGTGGTCGGACAGGCGGTAGGTGAGGAATTCCAGCACCGTGCCGCCCTGGCCGGACAGGGCGCGTTCGCGTGCCTGTTCCATCGCGGCCAGTACGGCGATCAGGTCGTTGCCGTCCACCTGCAGGCAGAACAGGCCGCCGGCCAGGCCCTTCTGGGCCAGGGTTTCGGCGCCGGTCTGGGCCGAGCGGGGCACCGAGATGGCCCAGCCGTTGTTCACCACGCACAGGATCAGCGGCAGCTTGTAGGCGCCGGCCGAGTTCACCGCAGCGTAGAAGTCGGTCTTGGAACTGCCGCCGTCACCGCAGACGCTGACCGCGACCTGCGGCAGGTTGCGCAGCTTGAACGACAGCGCCGAGCCGGCCGCATGCAGGCACTGGGTGGAGATCGGCACGCAGATCGGGAAATCGCGCACCGCATCGCTGCTGCGGTCGTAGTCGCTGCCGCGCTCGTCGCCGCCCCAGTACATCAGCACGTCGCGCGGGCGCACGCCGCGCATGAACATGGCGCCGTACTCGCGGTAGCTGGGGGCGAACACGTCGCCGCTCTTCATGGCCGCGCCGATGCCGACATGGGCCGCTTCATGGCCCAGGCAGGAGGCAAAGGTGCCGAGCTTGCCGGTGCGCTGCAGCGCCACGGCCTTGGTGTCGAACACCCGCGTGGCCAGCATCTGCTTGAACATCGGCAGCAGCGAGCGCGGATCGCGCAGCGAGGCGGGGAGATCGTCACGTACCAGGTTGCCGTCGGCATCCAGGTACTGCAGGTAATCGATTTGGAACTGGGCGGAAACCGTCATTGCAGCAACACCTTGAACAGATGGTTTCAAATGATAGGAATTACACATGGTAAGGACTCAGGCTGAAAAAGCCGTCCTGCGCCGCAGCACGATTGACCGGACACAGCGCGCATTGGTTCCGCGGCCGGTGCCGGGAGGGCGAGATATCAACGTATTCAGTCTGTAGCCGCAGGTGCGGCACATTCTCCTCCCGGGCGGAGTTGGAAGTGTTTCGATTCCGTTTGCGCGGGGGGCAGTACGCCCCCTCCCTTTGGCGAAGCCAAGGGGAGGGCTGGGGAGGGGGCTTTTTGGGGTGGCTGGGGAAGCCCCTGCCGAGCATGGCTCGGCACTACACGCCCCCTCCCTTTGGCGAAGCCAAGGGGAGGGCTGGGGAGGGGGGCTTTTGGGGCTCGGCTGGGAAAGCCCCTGCCGAGCATGGCTCGGCACTACGCTCCCTCCCTTTGGCGAAGCCAAGGGGAGGGTTGGGGAGGGGTGCTTTTGGGGTTGGCTGGGAAAGCCCCTGCCGAGCATGGCTCGGCACTACATGCTCCCTCCCTTTGGCGAAGCCAAGGGGAGGGTTGGGGAGGGGTGCTTTTGGGGCTTGGCTGGGAAAGCCCCTGCCGAGCATGGCTCGGCACTACGCTCCCTCCCTTTGGCGAAGCCAAGGGGAGGGCTGGGGAGGGGGGCTTTGGGGCTTGGCTGGGAAAGCCCCTGCCGAGCATGGCTCGGCACTACCTGGCGGCCTGCAATCGAAAGGGAGGGGGCAGATGGCCCGGGCTGCGTTACCCTTGCCGCCCCATCCGATGGCCAGGCCGATGACCGTAGAAAAGAACCAGCGTGAGCTCGAAGCCGGTATCCATACCGACCTGCAGGGCCGGCTCACCTACGGCGGCTACCTGCGCCTGGACCAGCTGCTGTCGGCCCAGCAGCCGCTGTCCAACCCGCCGCACCACGACGAAATGCTGTTCATCATCCAGCACCAGACCTCGGAGCTGTGGCTGAAGCTGCTGGCCCACGAGCTGCGCGCCGCGCGCGGCCACATGCAGCGTGACGAGGTCTGGCAGTGTCGCAAGGTGCTGGCCCGGGCCAAGCAGGTGCTGCGCCTGCTGACCGAGCAGTGGGCGGTGCTGGAAACCCTCACCCCCTCCGAATACATGGGCTTCCGCGACGTGCTGGGCCCGTCCTCGGGCTTCCAGTCGCTGCAGTACCGCTACATCGAGTTCCTGCTGGGCAACAAGAATGCCGACATGCTGGCGGTGTTCGCCTATGACCCGGCCGGGCAGGCGCAGCTGCGCGAGGTGCTGGAAGCCCCCAGCCTGTACGAGGAGTTCCTGGCCTACCTGTCGCGCTTCGGTCATGCCATCCCGGCCACCTATGAAGGCCATGACTGGACCCAGTCGCATATCAGTGACCCGGCCCTGCGCCAGGTGTTCGAGAACATCTATCAGGACACCGACCGCTATTGGCGCGAGTACTCGTTGTGCGAGGACCTGGTAGACCTGGAAACCCAGTTCCAGCTGTGGCGCTTCCGCCATATGCGCACGGTGATGCGGGTGATCGGCTTCAAGCGCGGCACCGGCGGTTCCAGCGGCGTGGGTTTCCTCAAGCAGGCGCTGGAGTTGACCTTCTTCCCCGAGTTGTTCGAAGTGCGAACCAGTATCCGGGCCGACGCCTGAGCCCAGATCCGGGCCTGAAACCTCAGCCTATTCAGGGGTTTGTGCTGGACGCGGCGGCAGGTGATGGGGGCGCTAGTGCGGCATTCTGCGGTGCTTGGTTGCGGCGGTATCCATTTGACGTGGTACAGCTGCTTCGGTGATCCTCGCCCGTCGCGCCGGTTCCGGCCGACTTTTTCGTATTTGCCCAATCATTCCAGGGGACACCCGCATGAGCGCTGCCGCGCCGAACTCAACACCCACCCCGGCGCCCGTGCCGGAGTTCAACAACCTGCTCGGTCACCCGCGTCCGTTGTGGATGCTGTTCATGACCGAGTTCTTCGAGCGATTTGCGTTCTACGGTATCCGCTGGGCGTTGACGCTGTACATCGTCGCCCAGTTCTCCGAGAGCCAGGCCGGTGCCAGCAAGCTCTACGGCGCCTATCTGGCGCTGGTGTATGCGGCGGCCCTGTTCGGCGGCTTCGTTGCCGACCGGATCATCGGTTACCAGCGTTCCATCCTGATCGGCGCGGCGGTGATGTCGCTGGGCCTGTTCCTGATCGCCATCCCCAACGACCAGGTGTTCCGTATCGGCCTGGCCACGGTGATCGCGGGCAACGGCCTGTTCAAGCCGAACATCTCCAGCATGGTCGGGCAGTTGTACGGCATCAACGACTCGCGGCGTGATTCGGGCTTCACCATCTTCTATATGGGCATCAACGCCGGTGCGCTGGTCGCCCCGGTGCTGACCGGCATCCTGGCCGAGAATGTGTTCGGCACCGAAGCCATGCCGGCCTACAAGTACGTGTTCATCGCCTCGGGCGTCGGCATGCTGATCAGCCTGGTGTGGTTCTGGTTTGGCCGTCGCCAGCTCGGCGAAATCGGCAAGCCGCCGGCCGGTGGCGAAGGCATGGGCCGCACCATCGCTGTGCTGGTGGGTTCGCTGGTGGCGGTGCCGGTCGCCTATGCACTGCTGTCCATCGATGCCGGCATCCTTGGCTGGATCCTGGGCGGCCTGTTCACCGCGCTGTGCGTGATGATCCTGGTCGAGGGCATCCGCGAGGGCAAGGTGGCGCGTGACCGTGCCATCGCCATGCTGATCATCTTTGTGTTCAACGTGCTGTTCTTCATGTTCTTCGAACAGGCGGGCAGCTCGTTCAACTTCCTGGCGCAGAACATCGTCAACCGTGACCTGGGTGGCTGGACCTTCCCGATTGGCTGGTTCCAGTCGGTCAACTCGGTCGCCATCCTGGCCCTTGGCCCGATCTTCGTCTGGCTGTGGACCGCGCTGGGCAAGGCCAACCCGTCCATCCCGCGCAAGTTCGGCCTGGGACTGATCTTCAACGGCCTGGCCTTCCTGCTGCTGATGTATGCGCTGTCCTCGCTGGTCGACGGCGCTGGCAAGATCCCGTTCTGGACCCTGTTCATGGTCTATGTGATCCAGACCGTCGGTGAGCTGTGCCTGTCGCCGATCGGTCTGTCGATGACCACCAAGCTGGCCCCGCTCAAGGTGGTGGGCCTGGCGATGGGCGGCTGGTTCCTGTCCACCGCCATCGGCAACAACCTGTCGGGCATCTTCGCCGCGGTGGTCAGTGGCGAGAGCGGCATGACGGTGGAGTCGGCCCTGAAGGGCTATACGTTTGGCTTCTGGTCGCTGCTGGGTGCAGGCGTGCTGCTGTTCCTGATCGCCCCGCTGGTGCAGAAGCTCATGCACGGTGTGAAGTAAGGAGTCTGCGATGAAGCCGCTGTTCGGAATGGTTCCCCTGTTGCTCACCGTCGCGTTGGCGGGCTGCAATCAACCGCCTGCCGCCCAACCCGAGAAAGTGCAGCCGCTGGATACCTCCGAGCAGAAGGCACCGGTGGCTGACACCAGCCAGCCGGTGGCCTCGGGCAATACCCCCACCGCCGCGGACATCGCGGCGGTGGCCGGGCTCAACGCGCAGTTCGACCCGGCCCGCGATCCGGTCGCGGACCTGGAGACGGCCAAGGTCGAGGCACAGCGTGGCGGCAAGCGGATCATGCTGGACGTGGGCGGCGAGTGGTGCTCCTGGTGCCACCTGCTGGACGCCTTCATGGAAGGTGATTCGGAGCTGCGCCGTTTCCGCGATGCCAACTATGTGTGGATGAAGGTCAACTACAGCGAGGACAACGAGAACGCGGCTTTCCTATCGGGCTTCCCGGAGATCAAGGGCTATCCGCACCTGTTTGTGCTGGATGCCGAGGGCAAGCTGCTGCACTCGCAGTTCACCGGCGATCTGGAAAAGGGCAAGGGCTATGACCGTGCCAAGTTCGATGCCTTCCTGAAAGAATGGGCGCCGCCGGCGCAATAAGCCGGCGTTGTACCCGAAAAAAACGGCGCCGAAGGGCGCCTTTTTTTTCGCCCCCTCCCTTGCGCACAGCGCAGGGGAGGGCAGGGGAGGGGTGCATTTGATCTTGCTGTTGGCTGTTGGCTGGAAGCAGAGCCAAAGCCAAAGCCAGAGCCAAAGCCAAAGCCAAAGCCAAAGCCAAAGCCAGAGCCAGAGCCAGAGCCAGAGCCAAAGCCAGAGCCAAAGCCAAAGCCAAAGCCAAAGCCAAAGCCAAAGCCAAAGCCAAAGCCAAAGCACCCCTCCCCAACCCTCCCCTGCGCTGTGCGCAAGGGAGGGGGCAGAGCAACAGCCGCCATCTTCATTTTGTTCGCCCGCGGCCGCTAACGAAGCAATCCCCCTGCATCCGGCTCATCGCCCTCTTTCCCCATGCAGCCAGCTGCCAGCCCTGATTCCAGCACCGCGACCACCGTACAAGACCTGTCCGGCACCAGCCTGCCCACGGTGGAGGAACTGCTGGACGAAAGCGCCGCGCCCGAGGAAACCGCGCCACCGGCGCACTACCGGCTGCCGCAGGCGGCGGTGCCGCCCAACATCATGCTGCAGTCGGCGGTGACGCGGCTGGTGGAACAGAAGGAACAGATTGACCAGGTCGCGCGCAACGGTCTGCTGGCAGGCCTGCTGCCGAGCGAATGGAGCAGCAGCCCCGGCAACGAACTCCGTGCCTTCGTTGCCTCGGTGGTGCCGTTTGCCTCGGACGCCGCACGCGGTGAGACTACTGCCGCACGGGTGCCGCTGAAGTTCCTGCTGGGGCACTCACAGCGCTGGGGCGTCCACGATGTGGCCGAGCCCAGATCGTTGTCGGTTTATCTGGCCAGCGACGACCGCGCCAACAGTGGTAGCCCGGAACATGCCGAGGTGATGCTGTTGGCACCGCTGGGGCTGGCCTGGGCGCAGAGTGGTCGCAGCCGCGTGGGTTTCCTGCGCAGCATGGGCGTCGAGTCGATGGCGGCGCGGGTCACCGCCTTGCCGTATCCGGCGGCGACGCAATTGGCGCTGTACCAGGTCAATTGCGATGGCCTGCCACAAGTGTGGTGCGTATTGGACAAGCGCAAGCTGCGTGCGCTGTCCGCGCCTGCGCTGACCCTGCCGTTGTTGACCGCCTATGGCGTGGACGCGCCACAGTCATGGCCATCCAACTGGCCCGACCCGTCCGAGGTTGGTGCGGAATTGGCATTGGCGCGTACCGGCAAGACTGTCGCCGAGGTCGACCTGGTCAAGCTGGTGGACAAAATTGGACGCAGCCGGGCCGGCGAGGCCTGGACCGGCGCCAGTCTGATGCAACTGCACACCTGGGTGCCGCGCTGGCGGTTCTTCCTGGCCTCGTTCATCGGTTTGCCGGCCGGCCTGTTGTTGCTGGCGGCCTTGGCATTGCCGGGGCGCGTGGAAGCGGCGGCGGTGGCCGCGGCCTTGGGGTTTGCAGGTGGCGCGATCGCGGCCCTTGCCGCGCCGTGGATCTATGCGCGGCGCAAGCACCTGAGTTGATCGTCGTTGACGATCAACCCTCGTTCATGCGCTGCAGGCCGGCATCGGCAAGGCGCGTGATCAGGCGTTCGAGGACCTGTTCTTCTTCCTCGCTGAGCGCCGACATCAGGCGGCGTTCCATCTCGATCACCATCGGCGCGATGGTCTCGTAGACCTCGAAGCCGGCGGCCGACAGTGCCAGCACCGAGCGCCGGCGGTCATCGCCATGGGTCTCGCGTTTGATGAAACCGCGCTCCAGCAGGCGCGCCACGGCGCGGCTGACCGCCACCTTGTCCATCGCCGTGCGCTCGGACACTTCGCTGGCCGAGGAGCCCGGGTACAGCGCCAGGATGGTGATCACGCGCCATTCGGGAATGGCCAGGCCATAGCGCTCGCCATACAGCCGGGCGATGTTGCCGCTCACCCGGTTGGACAGCACGCTGATGCGGTAAGGCAGGAACTGCTCAAGATCCAGCAACACGTGCGAGGCGCGGATGCTGGTGGACTTGCTGTAATCGGAAGAGCTCATGCTGCAGTGCACCTTGATGGTGGTTTCATGTGAAACTATAACCTTCGGTCCAGACCCGCTTTTTGGCGAGTCTTCCTGTTTTCATCGCCGGTCCCCCGGCGACCGCCATGCTTCCGGAGGCAACCCATGAATACCCCAACCGCATCCAACGCGCCCAACCTGGGCATGCAGGTCACCACCTTTGAAAACCCGATGGGTATCGATGGTTTTGAGTTCGTCGAGTTCGCCGCACCGGCGGGGCAGGCTGCCCAGCTGCACGACTACTTCAAGAACATGGGGTTCACGGCCGTCCTCCGCCACCGGCAGCGTGCTATTACCGTCTACCGTCAAGGCGGCGTCAACTTTCTTGTGAACGAGGAGCCCAACTCGTTCGCCGCCGACTTCGCCGCCAAGCACGGTCCCTGTGCCTGTGGCTTCGCCATCCGCTTCGGAAAGCCGGCGGCCGAGGTGCTGTCCCTGGCCCTGGGCAACGGTGCCGAGGAAGTGGACCTGCTGGCCGAAACCCGTGCCGTGCCGGCCCCGGTGATCAAGGGCATTGGCGACTGCATGCTGTACCTGGTGGACCGTTATGGCGCCAACGGCAGCATCTACGACGCCGACTACGAGCCGATCGAAGGTGCTGACCAGAACCCGGCCGGCTTCGGCCTGACCTTCATCGACCACCTCACCCACAACCTGTACCTGGGCAACATGCAGCAGTGGTCGGACTACTACGAGCGCCTGTTCAACTTCCGCGAGATCCGCTACTTCGACATCAAGGGTGCCAAGACCGGCCTGGTGTCCAAGGCGATGACCGCGCCGGACGGCATCGTGCGCATCCCGCTCAATGAGTCCTCCGACCCGAAGAGCCAGATCAACGAATACCTGGACGCCTACAAGGGCGAGGGCATCCAGCATATCGCCTGCTTCACCGACAACATCTACGACACGGTCGAGGCAATGCGCGCGCGTGGCATCGAGTTCCTGGATACGCCCGACACCTATTTCGACGTGGTCGACCTGCGCATCCCGGACAACGGCGAAGACGTGCCGCGCCTGCGCAGGAACAAGATCCTGATCGACGCCGACCCGGAAACCAAGCAGCGTAAGCTGCTGCAGATCTTCACCCAGAACTGCATTGGTCCGATCTTCTTCGAGATCATCCAGCGCAAGGGCAACGAGGGCTTTGGCGAAGGCAACTTCCAGGCTCTGTTCGAAAGCATCGAGCGCGACCAGATCAAGCGTGGTGTGCTGTAACGGCTTTGTTTGAGGCCTTTGCTCAAAGCCCCTCTCCCGCCTGCGGGAGAGGGGTTGGGGTGAGGGCAGGCTCTTGCAGTTGCTGTTATTTCCGCGCTTACCGAACCAGCCAGTTGCTTTAGGATCAGGTCAAACGTTTCCCCTCACCCCGACCCCTCTCCCGCAAGCGAGAGAGGGGCTCAACTGCAGAACGAAGGCCGTCACCATGGTCAGCAACGCTTATCAATCCGGCTTCGGCAATGAGTTCGCCACCGAGGCTGTGCCCGGCACCTTGCCGGTGGGCCGCAATTCGCCGCAGCAGGTGGCGCACGGGCTGTATGCCGAGCAGCTGACCGGTACCGCCTTCACCGCGCCGCGCGGCAGCAACCGCCGCAGCTGGCTGTACCGCATCCGCCCGGCGGCGATGCACGGTGAATTCACCCCGTTCGCGCAGCCGCACCTGCACAGCGATTTCAGCCATGCGGCGGCATCGCCCAACCAGCTGCGCTGGGACCCGCTGCCGCTGCCCACCACGCCCACCGATTTCGTCGAGGGCCTGTACACCATGGGCGGCAACGGTTCGGCCGAAGCCCATAGCGGTGCCGGCATCCACCTGTATGCGGCCAACGCCGACATGCGCGGGCGCTACTTCTACAACGCCGATGGCGAACTGTTGATCGTGCCGCAGCTGGGCCGCCTGCGCCTGCGCACCGAGCTGGGCGTGATCGAGATCGAACCACAGCAGATCGCGGTGATCCCGCGCGGCGTGCGCTTCGCGGTGGAGCTGCCGGATGGCCAGGCGCGTGGCTATGTCTGCGAGAACTTCGGCGCGCTGTTGAAGCTGCCCGACCTGGGCCCGATCGGCAGCAATGGCCTGGCCAACCCGCGCGATTTCGAAACCCCGGTCGCCGCCTACGAAAACCTCGATGGCGAGTTCGAGCTGGTGGCCAAGTTCCAGGGCCGGCTGTGGCGCGCTGACATCGGCCACTCGCCGCTGGACGTGGTCGGCTGGCACGGCAACTACGCGCCGTACCGCTACGACCTGCGCAACTTCAACACCATCGGCTCGATCAGCTACGACCACCCGGACCCGTCGATCTTCCTGGTGCTGCATTCGGCCAGCGATACCCCGGGCACCAGCAACCTGGATTTCGTGATCTTCCCGCCGCGTTGGCTGGTGGCGCAGAACACCTTCCGCCCGCCGTGGTTCCACCGCAACATCGCCAGCGAGTTCATGGGCCTGATCCACGGCGCCTACGACGCCAAGGCCGAGGGCTTCGTGCCCGGCGGTGCGTCGATGCACAACTGCATGACCGGCCATGGCCCGGATGCAGCCACCTTCGACAAGGCCTCGCAGGCCGATCTGTCCAGGCCGGACGTGATCACCGACACCATGGCCTTCATGTTCGAGACCCGTGGCGTGATCCGTCCGACCGAGCAGGCCATGCAGGCCGCGCACCGCCAGCGTGGCTACCAGGCCTGCTGGAGCGGGCTGCGCAACAACTTCGCGCCGCCGAAGGACTGAGTCAGGCTGGCAGCGGTGCCAGCACCGCTGCCAGATGCGTCTCCGGTAGTACTTCCTGCAGGCGCCCGCGCACGCGCTGGGTGTAGCCATCGGAGGTCATTGCCGGCAGGTGGCTGAGCGCCAGCTTCAGCGCGCTGACGGTATCGGCCTCCGCGCGCGCGGCCTGCAGCAGCTTGTGCAGCTGGGCAGCGGTGGGGTTGCGCTGCAGCGCCAGGATGTCCAGCACATAGATGCGCGCGGCCACCATCGAGCGTCGCCGCTCCACCGGTGCAGCGGCCACTACCGCAGCGGGTGCCGTGCTTGTGCCGGCAGCATCCTCGGCCAGTACATAGCCCTCGCGCTGCAGCTGCGCGATCAGCGCCGCCGCGTCGTCCCCCAGCATGCCGCCGAGCTCGGCCAGGCTGCGTTTGCCATCACACAGGATCAGCGCCCTGCGTTGGCGCAGGTCCAGCGCGTTGCCGTGCGTCTGCAGCACGGTGCGGCCACGTTCGGTCTTGAGCGGGTGCATGGGGGTGGGAGCGGGCGGGATGAGTGGCCAGACTGTCGCCTGCAGGTGAAATCACGATGACAAAGGTGTCTTCGCGCGTGCTAGGCACGGTTGCGGCTAGACTCCATCGCGGACCCCGCTGGAGTCACCACATGAAGCGCATCGCGTTGCCGTTATCCCTGTTGGCCATGCTGCTGGCAGCCTGCCAACGCACGCCGCCGGCCGAGCCTGGGGCTGCGGCACCACCCGTGGCTGCACCGGCAGCGCAGGCCACGCCCACGCCAGCTGCCACGACGGTGGCAGCGGGTGACGCGGATTGGCAGGGCTATGGGCCTGCACAGTTGGGCATCGATGCGGAACAGCTGCGCACGGCATGGGGGGAAGAACTGCAGGGCGACGCAGCCGCTGACGGCGGCTGCTATTACCTGTCATCGCCGGCAAACACCTCGGCCGGGCCGTTCTTCATGCTCGAAGGCAACCAGTTCCTGCGCTATGACGTGCGTGGGGGCGACGCCCCGGCGCCGGGCGGGGGCCGGATAGGCATGGATCTGGCGCAGCTGCAGGCGCTGTACCCGCAGGCCGAGGCGCCGCAGCCCCACAAATATGTGGATGGCGGCAAAATGCTGCGGGTGCCGGCCAGCGATGGCAGCCAGAGCTGGCTGGTGTTCGAGCTCGGCGCCGACGGCCGGGCCAGAGCCTGGCGGGTGGGCGTGCCGCCGCAGGTGGATTACGTCGAAGGCTGCGGCTGATACGCTGCTGCCGCAACAGGCGCGGCCCCGGGTCGCCGCCATCCACGCCGGGAGAAACGAAGGATGTTTGAAGCTATCGCATGGTTTGTACTGGGTCTGGTGCTGTTGGCCCTGGGCGGTGACTCCATCGTCAAGGCGGCCTCTGGCCTGGCCCAGCGTTTCGGCGCCTCACCTTTCGTTGCCGGCTTGCTGCTGGTGGCCTTCGGTACCTCGCTGCCGGAGCTGGTGGTCAACGCACGCGCGTTTGCCGTGGGGGCGCAGGAGCTGGCCCTGGGCAATGCGGTAGGCAGCAACATCGTCAATGTCGGTTTGACCCTGGCGCTGGCGGCCTTGGCCTACCCGTTGCTGGTGCGCACCCGTCTGCTGTCGCCGCTGCTGGTGCTGCTGGCGGTGGCGAGCCTGGCCCTGATCGTGTTCGGTCTGGATGGTGCCATCAGCCGCATCGAGGGCATCGTGCTGCTGCTGGGCTTCGTGGTGATGCTGGCCTTCATGCTGCGTCGTGCGCGGCAGGAACCGGCGGCACTTCAGGAAGCCATCGCCGACTACGCCACCACCCGCACCGTGCTTGGTTTGAACCTGATCCGCTTGGTCATCGCCGCGGTGGTGCTGTATTACGGCGCGCGCTTTGTCGTGCAGTCCGCGCCGGTGATTGGTGCGGGTTGGGGCATGTCGCCGCTGCTGACCGGTCTGTTGCCGGTGGCCATTGGCACCGCGCTGCCGGAGGTGGCTGCCGCCATTGCGGCGGCACGTCGCGGGCAGGGCGACATGGTGGTGGGCCACGTGATCGGCTCCAGCCTGTTCAATGTGCTGGTGGTGATCGGCGGCATGGCGGCCCTGCGGCCGATGCCCTTGCCGGCCTCGTTCGTACGCCTGGAGCTGCCAGCGGCGATCGTGTTCGTGCTGATGCTGTACCCGATGCTGCGCGGCGACCTGAAGATCAGCCGTGGCGAAGGCGCGGTGTTGTTCGTCGCCTTCCTGGCATGGGTGGGCCTGGAGTTGGCGCTGTTGTGCTGACCCAGCCCCGTAGTGCCGAGCCATGCTCGGCAGGAGCGCTACCAGGCAGCCGCGCCCTGTAGTGCCGAGCCATGCTCGGCAGGAGTGCTACCAGGCAGCCGCGCCCTGTAGTGCCGAGCCATGCTCGGCAGGAGTGCTACCAGGCAGCCGCGCCCTGTAGTGCCGAGCCATGCTCGGCAGAAGCATTACCAGACAGCCCCGCCCTGTAGTGCCGAGCCATGCTCGGCAGCAGCGTTATCGGTAAGGCCCAATGCCGAGCGTGGCTCGGCACTACGGGTGCAGCGTTTATTGCCGCGGCGCGTCGTCCTTGGGCGGCTCCGGCCGGCTTTCCATCATCAGCGACAGCGCGGCCTTGGCCATCAGGTGGGCGCTGATCGGGGCGGTGATGAACAGGAATACGGTGATCAGCAGCTCGCGCGGCTGCGGGTCCTGGCCGAGGAAGATGTGGTACGCCACCGAGCACACCAGCACGCAGCCCACGCCCAGCGTGCTGGCCTTGGTGGGGGCGTGCAGGCGCTTGAAGAAGTCGGAGAAACGCACCAGCCCAAGTGCACCGACCAGGATGAAGAAGCAGCCAAAGGCCAGCAGCGCCGACAGCGCGATCTGCAGAAACGTGATCATTCGACGATATCCCTGCGCAGCACGAATTTGCTCAGCACCACCGTGCTGCAGAAGCCCAGCATGGCGATGATCAATGCGGCCTCGAAGTAGATGGCCGAGTCCAGGTACATGCCGAACAGCATCAGCTCGGCGATGGCGGTGACCGACAAGGTATCCAGCGCCAGGATCCGGTCCGGCACGGTCGGGCCGCGCAGCAGCCGCCACAGCGCCAGCAGCATGGCGATGCCGACCACGTGCATGCACACCACCAGGGTGGTCTCGAAAATCTGGTAACCGTTCACGGGAAGATCTCCATCAGCGGCGCTTCGTAGCGGCTCTTGATCTCGTTGATCAGGGCGGTGGGGTCCTCAAGGTGCAGCACGTGCACCAGCAGGTGGCGGCGGTCCTCGGACAATGCCGCCGACACCGTGCCCGGGGTCAGGGTGATGAAGCTGGTCAGCGCGGCGATACCGTGGATGTTGGCGATGTCCAGCGGCACCCAGATGAAGCCCGGCTTGAGTTTCTCTTCGCGGCCCAGCACCTGCGCGGCCACGCGCAGGTTGGACACCAGGATGTCCCACAGCACCACCGCCAGCAGCTTGGGGATGGGCCGCAGTGAGCCCAGGCGGGCGAACTCGCGGTCCAGGCGCGCCGCGAACAGCGGGATCACCACGCCCAGCACCAGGCCCAGCACCAGTTGGCCGAGGTCGAAGCTGGAGGACATCACCATCCAGAACGCGACCACGGTGAAGGACAGCACCGGCGAGGGGAAGATCCTGCGCAGCAGGGGGCGACGGTTACTCATGGCTGCCTCACCTGCGGCGTGGTGCCGCGTACGTCGTGCAGGTACCGGTCCGGCGCCAGCAGCTGGTCGGCGATGGCGTCGGTCTGGCGCATCAACGGTGCGGCAAACACGCTCATCAGCACGGCATAGCCCAGCAACAGGCAGGCGGCGGCGGTCTCGAAGGGCCGCGCCGGGGCCTCGGCCACGTCCGCCTCGGGCGGTGCGTCGTCATCGCCGGGCACGTGCCAGAACAGGCGGATGCCGGTACGCACCAGGCCCATGATGACCAGCAGGCTGGTGCCCAGCACCACGCCCCAGACCACGCCGGTATGCGCTGCGGGCACCGCCTGCAGCAGCGCCGCCTTGGCCAGGAAGCCGGCCATTGGCGGCAGCCCGGCCACCGCCACGGCTGCCAGCAGGTACAGCAGGCCGGGGACGGTCTTGCCCGGCAATACCGTCCCCGGCTCATGCGCATGGCGACGGTCGGCCTGCAGGCGCCGCCGCCGCATCAGATCGGCGATCAGGAACAGCGCGGCGGCCACGAAGGTGCTGTGCGGCAGGTAGTACAGGCCGGCCGAGATGGTGCCGGCATTGCCCAGCGCGAAGGCGATGAACAGCGTCGCCGCCGACACCACCACCAGGTAGGCCACCAGCACGCTCATGCGGGTAGCCGCCAGCGCGCCCAGCGCTGCCACCACCAGGGTGGCGATGCCGGCCCACAGCAGCCAATCGCTGCCGTAGCCACTCATCGCACCGGCATCGGCATCGAACCACAGCGAGCTCACCCGCAGCACCGAGTACAGGCCGACCTTGGTCATGATCACGAACAAGGCAGCGACCGCTGCCGGTGCGCGCGCATAGGACTCGGGCAGCCACAGGTACATCGGCAGCAGCGCGGCCTTGGAGCAGAACACCAGCAACAGCAGGCCCAGCGCGGCCTTGGCCAGCTTCAGGTGCGAGGGCGGCAGCTCGGCGATGCGCTGGCCGATCTCGGCCATGTTGAGCGAGCCGAGGGTGGCGTAGAGCATGCCCAGCGCGATCAGGAACAGGGTCGAGGCGGTGACGTTGAACACCACGTAATGCAGGCCGATGCGCATGCGCAGGCCGCGCCCGCCGGACAGCAGCAGGCCGTAGGAGGCGATCAGCATCACCTCGAAGAAGACGAACAGGTTGAAGATGTCGCCGGTCAGGAAGGCGCCATTGAGGCCGACCAGCTGGAACTGGAACAGCGCATGGAAGTGCGGTGCGCGCCGGTCCCAGCCGGTGCAGGCATACAGCAGGCAGGCGATGGCCAGCAGCAGGGTGGTGCCCAGCATCCAGCCGGCCAGGCCGTCGGCGACCAGCGCGATGCCCAGCCGGGCTGGCCAGTCGCCGAGCAGGTAGGCCGAGATCTGGCCCTGGCTGGTCTGCGCAAACAGCAGCGCCACGGCCACCGCCAGCGCGGCCATGCTGGCCCAGGCCACCGTGCGCTGCACCTTGGGCCCATAGCGGCGGTGCTCGATGAACAGCGACAGCGCCGCGCCCAGCAGCGGGATCAGGATCGGCAGGATCACCAGATGGTTCATGCGCCGCCCTCCGCCTTGGCGGCATCGGCTGCCGGCAGCTCGGGTTCATGCGCGTCCACGTGGTCGCTGTGGTTGTCGCTGCGGCTGCGCATGGCCAGCACGATGCTCACCGCAGTCATCGCGAAGGCAATCACGATGGCGGTCAGGACCAGTGCCTGCGGCAGCGGGTCGGTGTAGTGCACCAGGCTGGTAGCCACACCGTCCTTGAGCACCGGCGCCTTGCCGGTGACCGGCCGCCCGGCGCTGAAGATCAGCAGGTTGGTGGCGTAGGACAGGAAGGTCATGCCCAGGATCACATCGAAGCTGCGCGCGCGCAGCAGCAGGTAGATGCCGATGCCGGCCAGTACGCCGATGGCGCTTGCCAGTGCCAGTTCCATCAGTGCATCTCCCCGGTGCGTGCCGAACGGCGGTGGATATCGATTTCGCCGTTGCGGGCATTGCGGGTGCGCGAGGGCTTGATGGTGCCCATCATCGACAGGATCAGCATCACCCCGCCAAACACCACCAGGTAGACGCCGGTATCAAAACCAATGGCGCTGGCCAGCGGCACCTCGCCGATCAGCGGCAGGTGCAGGTCCAGGTGGCCACTGGTCAGGAACGGCACGCCAAACAGCATCGAGGCCGCGCCGCTGAGCAGGGCGATCAACAGGCCCAGGCCGATGCAGCGGATGTAGTCGAAGCCGAAGCGCGATTCCACCGACGCCGTGCCCTGGATCACGTACTGGATCAGCAGCGGTACCGCCAGCACCAGGCCGGCGATGAAGCCGCCGCCGGGCGCATTGTGGCCGCGCAGGAACAGGAAGATCGACACCGTCAGGGTCAGCGGGAACATGATCTGGGCAAGATCGGCCGGCACCGGCAGCTTGATCGGCGGCCCGGGCATGATCTGTTCCGGTGCCATGCGTGTACGCCGCAGCATGGCGTGCACCACCAGCGCGGCGATACCGAACACGGTGATCTCACCAAAGGTATCGAAGCCACGGAAGTCGACCAGGATCACGTTGACCACGTTGTGGCCATAGGCCTCGGGCAGCGAGCGCAGCAGCATCTCGCCGGCCATGGTGTTGGGCGGCAGGGTCATCAGCGAATAGGCCAGCGCGGCGATGCCGGCACCGGCAACGATGGCGATCAGCGCATCACGGCGCTTGCGCCAACGCGAGTGCTCCGGCGGCGACTGTGCGGGCAGGTAGTTCATGCCCAACAGCATCAGCACCAGCGTCACCATCTCCACCATCAGCTGGGTCAGGGCCAGGTCCGGTGCCGACAGGAACACGAAGGTCAGCGCCACCATCAGGCCGGTGCCGCCCATCACGATCACCGCCAGCAGGCGCTGCCGGTACAGGAACAGCCCAGCAAACGCGCAGGCCAGCATCACCAGCCACAGCGTCCAGCCCAGCAGCGGCATGGCTTGCGGGGCCGGCCATACCGGCAGCGAGGGATTGGCGACATAGGGCGCGGCGGCGACGATCACCGCCACCAGCACCAGTGCGAACAGCATGCGCTGCAGGCTGCCATTGGCCAGTGCGGTGGTCACGCTGTGGGCGAAGCCGAACAGCGCATCCAGGCCCAGATGGAACAGATTGCGGCCGGTGGGGCGGTTGCGCGCGGCATACAGGTCGGTGAAACGACGCAGGCCGAAGTACAGGGCGATACCGCCCACCACGCCAATCGCGCTCATCGCCAGCGGCAGGTTGAAGCCGTGCCAGACCGACAGGCTGTACTGCGGCATCGCGGTGCCGAGGATGGACGCGGCGGCGGTGTGCAGCACCGGTGCGATGGTCAGTGCCGGGGCGATGCCGACCGCCAGACAGATCACCACCAGCACTTCCACCGGCACCTTCATCCAGCGCGGCGGCTCATGCGGCACCACCGCGATGTCGACCGGGCCCTTGCCGAAGAAGGTGTCGTGGACAAAGCGCAGGCTGTAGGCCACGCCGAGGATGCCGGCCAGCAGCGCGGCGACGCTGATCGCCGAGCGCATCCAGTCCGGGCCCTGGGTGGCCAGGGCCTCGGCAAACAGCATTTCCTTGGACAGGAAGCCGTTGAGCAGCGGGATGCCGGCCATCGCCAGCGAGGCGACGATGGCCAGCGCGCTGGTGATCGGCATCAAGCGGCGCAGGCCGCCGAGCTTGCGCATGTCGCGGGTGCCGGTCTCGTGGTCGATGATGCCGGCGGCCATGAACAGCGAGGCCTTGAAGGTGGCGTGGTTGAGGATGTGGAACACGCCGGCCACCACTGCCATCGGCGTGGACAGGCCGAACAGCAGGGTGATCAGGCCCAGGTGCGAAATCGTCGAATAGGCGAGCAGGCCCTTGAGGTCATGCTGGAAGATCGCATTCCAGGCGCCGATCAGCAGGGTGATCGCACCGATGCCGCTGACCACGTAGAAGAACAGCTCGGTGCCGGCCAGGGCCGGGTGCAGGCGCGCCAGCAGGAACACACCGGCCTTCACCATGGTGGCCGAGTGCAGGTAGGCCGACACCGGGGTGGGCGCGGCCATCGCATGCGGCAGCCAGAACTGGAACGGGAACTGCGCGCTCTTGGTGAAGATGCCGGCCAGCACCAGCAGCAGTGCCCAGGGGTAGAGCGCGCTGCTGCGGATCAGCTCGCCCGAGGCCAGCACCACGTCCAGGTCGAAGCTGCCGACGATGCGGCCGATCAGCAGCACGCCAGCCAGCAACGCCAGACCGCCGCCGCCGGTGACGATCAAGGCCATGCGCGCGCCCTCGCGGGCGTCCTTGCGGTGCGACCAGAAGCCGATCAGCAGGAACGAACTGATGCTGGTCAGCTCCCAGAACACCATCAACAGCAACAGGTTGCCGGCCAGCACCATGCCCAGCATCGCGCCCATGAACAGCAGCAGGTAGCTGTAGAAGCGGCGCGCGCTGTCCTGCGGGGACAGGTAGTAATGCGCGTACAGCACCACCAGCGCACCGATGCCCAGCACCAGCCCGCCGAACATCCAGGCCAGGCCATCCAGGCGCAGGCTGAAATCCAGGCCGATCTGCGGCAGCCACTGCCAGCTGTTGCGGACGATCTCGCCGTCGAGCACGGCCGGGGTGACGCTGCCCAGCAGGGCCAGCCCCAACACCGGTGCCGCGCCCGCCAGGCAGGCGGCCGCGCCACGTGACAGGCGGCCCGTCAGGGCAATGGCCGCTGCCAGCAGGAACGGCAACGCAAGCAGCAGCAACAGGACGGGCGTCATGTAGGGGCGCGGTTCAGAAAGGGGTTTTGCAGTCTAACAGGCGATTTTTTCGATCCGCGACTTTTTCTGAATGATCCGTTCGGGTTGGATCGGCGGAGCCAGTACTGCCAGTGGCTGCGGGCGGAAAACGCGAAAACGCGGCCCCGTCGCGAGCCCCCGGTGCCTGCTCCGATCAGCTGCAGTGGACCGTCTGTGCTTGGCATGGCAGCGGCGACCCGTAGCCCGGGTAAGCGCAGCGCACCCGGGAACGCAGGGCATTCAGTACCCCAGGTAAGCGCAGCGCACCCGGGAGCGCAAGGCATTGCCAGATGAGAAAGACATCGCGACCGGTATTGGCAGTCATCGCCCCCTGCTCGCTTCCCGGGTGCGCTGCGCTTACCCGGGCTACATCGGGGCCGAGCGTACCGGTCGCTGCTGAGCCCGGCGTGAGCCGCGAAGCTGGCGAATCATCCGCTGGCACAGATGCCCAGCGTGTCAGCAATGTCAGCGTCGCTGTTTACACCGCTGCTGCGACAGCCGGCCCTGCAGTTCGCACCGGGCGATGCCAAATCCTGGTGGCGGCTGCGGAATCGGGCCTGCTTCGCCTATCCTTCCGCACATGGAGAACGATATTCACAGCGCAGCGGTCGCTGGCCGCGCGCTGGTATTTGGTGGCAGCGGCCAGATCGGCGAACCCTTGTTGGCGCAGCTGCTGGCAGCGGGCTGGGCGGTGACGGCGGTGTCACGCCAAGCCCACGTTGACACCCCGGGTGTCCACTGGGTGCAGGCCGATCTATACGGCTTCTGGCGGGATGGACAGGCCTTCGACGCGGTGATCAGCTGCGGTCCGCTGGACAATTTCGTTCGCTGGTATGCCGGGTCCGATATCCGCAGCCCGCGGGTGGTGGCGTTCGGCTCGACCAGTGCCGAGGTCAAGCAGGACTCGGCCGAACCGGCCGAAAGGGACGTCGCACGTCGGCTGCGTGAGGCGGAACAGCTGCTGTTCGCCACCGCAGCCGAACGCGGGGTGGCTGCGACCGTACTGCGCCCGACCCTGATCTACGGTGCAGGGCGCGACAAGACCCTTACCTCGATAGCGCGCATGGCCAAGCGTACGCGTCTGCTGGTCCTGCCAAGCTGCGCCAAGGGGCTGCGGCAACCGGTGCATGTGCAGGACCTGGCCAAGGCGGTGTTGCAGGTGCTCCCTGCAGCCGTCAGTCATGGCCAGGCCTACGCGGTAGGGGGTGGCGAAGTACTTCCCTACAACCAGATGGTGCGACGGGTGCTGGCCACGTTGCGGCCGCGGCCGCTGCTGTTGCGGGTGCCCACGCCGCTATTCGTGTGGGCGTTGCGCAAGGCGCACGGGAAGGGACGATTGCTCGGCATGAATGAGGCGGTGCTGGAACGCATGCGTGATCCGCTGGCGTTCGACATCGAGCCAGCGCGGCGTGACTTCGGCTATGCGCCGCGCGCCTTCCAGGTACAGGAGGGGATGTTTGTCGGCGCCGGCGAGAGTGTTGATGAAGCCTTGCCAGAGCACTGAGCCGTAGCGGCCCGGGCTTCTCAATAACGCCAGCCGAACTGCCGGAACAGCTTGGCCAGCACCCAGATCGGGCCGATCAGCAGATAGGTCAGGTCGGTGAGGAAACTCGGCCGGCGGCCTTCGATCTTGTGGCCGATGAACTGCGCTATCCATGCCACTACGAACACGCCGATGGCGAGGTACAGCAGCATCTGGATGCCGAGCCGGTCTTCCAGCAGGCGGCAGATGCAGCCGAACACGAAGAAGATGATCAGCATGCCGATGCCCAGCGGCCGTGACAGGCGGTTGTAGTAGGCCCAGGTGCCGAACATGGCAAATGCCGCCCAGATGCCATGCTGGAACCACGGCACGAGCGGCGGGATGCACCACAGCAAGGCAATCACCGACCACAGGATCGCGGGCACCGCGAACACATGGATGGCCTGGTTGGTGTGGTTGACGTGATCGCCGGAATAGCTGGCGAAGTAACGGTCCACCGGTCGCGCAATACTCATTCCACGTTCCCTCCCGGGTTGACTGGCAGAGCATAGCGCGCCTTCCCTACGGATGCGCACGGTGGCCGTGCGCATCCGTGACCGGTACTGCAGGAATCAGTCGACGCTGATGCCGGCCAGCTTGTCCAGCGCCTCGGCGTACTTGGCGCGGGTGCGTTCGATCACCTCGGCCGGCAGCGCCGGGCCCGGTGCGGTCTTGCCCCAGTCCAGCGTTTCCAGGTAGTCGCGGACGAACTGCTTGTCGTAGCTGGGCGGGCTGATGCCCACCTGGTACTCGTCGGCCGGCCAGTAACGCGAGGAGTCCGGGGTCAGCATCTCGTCCATGATGTACAGACGGCCATCGGCATCGGTGCCGAACTCGAACTTGGTGTCGGCCAGCAGGATGCCGCGCTCGGCCGCGTATTCGGCGGCGAACTTGTAGATGCGCAGGGTGGCGTCGCGCACCTTCTCGGCCATGTCCGCGCCCACCGATTTGACCATCGCGTCGAAGTCGATGTTCTCGTCGTGGTCACCCACCGCCGCCTTGGTGGACGGGGTGAAGATGGCTTCGGGCAGCTTCTGTGCCTGCTGCAGACCGTCGGGCAAGGCGATGCCGCTGACCTTGCCGGTGCGCTGGTAATCCTTCCAGCCGCTGCCGATCAGGTAACCGCGGGCAATGGCCTCCACCGGCACCGGCTTGAGCTTCTTGGTCACCACGGCGCGCTTGGCATACAGCGCCGGGTCCACGCCTTCGGGCAGCACGCTGGCCACATCGATGCCGGTCAGGTGGTTGGGCATCAGGTGCGCGGTCTTGGCGAACCAGAAGTTGGACACCTGGCACAGCATCTCGCCCTTGCCCGGGATCGGGTCGGGCAGCACCACGTCGAACGCCGACAGGCGGTCGGTGGCAACCATCAGCAGGTATTCGCCCGGGGGAGTGCCGGCAGGCAGACGTTCGCGCGGGATATCAAACACATCACGCACCTTGCCGCGATGGCGCAAGGGCAGGCCGGGAAGATCGGATTGCAACAGCGTGGTCGGCACGGGCACTCCTGGGACTTGGCAATGAATGCCGCCGGCGTGGAGGACCCGGGTCTGGAGGACCCGCAGGGCCCGCGGCTGGTCGGCGGGCGGCCTAGTGTACGGCGGGATTGGCCCGCTGTGGCATAAAATGCACGTCTTGATTGTCCTCAGGCCATTCGCCCACCCATGCGCTGGTACGGAAAACTGTTCGGTTTCATCGCCGGGGCCCTGCTTTTCAGGCCCAACCCCTTGTTTGGCGCGGTCATCGGCCTGCTGCTGGGCCATGCCTTCGACAGCGACTGGTTCAAGCTGGGCAAGGACCTGCCGTACCGTGAATTGGGGGTCAGCCGCGACGCCACCGACGCCGAGATCGACCTGGCCTACCGCCGCCTGATGTCCCAGTACCACCCCGACAAAGTGGCCGGCGCCGCCCCCGAGCTGCGCGCCCAGGCCGAGAAGAAGGCCCGGCAGATCAACGCCGCCTACGACCGCATCAAAACCCTGCGCAAGCGCTGAAAGGCTCCGTCATGTCTAACTGCATCATCGCTCCGTCCATTCTCTCGGCCAATTTCGCCAAGCTCGGCGAGGAGGTCGACAACGTGCTGGCCGCCGGCGCCGACTGGGTCCATTTCGACGTGATGGACAACCATTACGTGCCCAACCTGACCATCGGCCCGATGGTCTGTCAGGCGCTGCGCAAGCACGGCGTCACCGCGCCCATCGACGTACACCTGATGGTGGAGCCGGTCGACCGCATCGTGCCGGACTTCGCCGAGGCCGGTGCCAGCATCATCAGCTTCCACCCGGAAGCCAGCCGCCACGTCCACCGCACCATCCAGCTGATCAAGTCGCACGGCTGCAAGGCCGGTCTGGTGCTGAACCCGGCCACCCCGGTGGAAGTGCTGGACTGGGTGCTGGAAGACCTGGACCTGGTGCTGCTGATGTCGGTCAACCCGGGCTTCGGCGGCCAGGCCTTCATCCCGTCGACGCTGGACAAGCTGCGCGCGGTGCGCGCGATGATCGACAAGCTCGGCAAGCCGGTGCTGCTGGAAGTGGACGGCGGGGTCAAGGCCGACAACATCGGTGAGATCGCCGCCGCCGGTGCCGACGCCTTCGTCGCCGGTTCGGCCATCTTCAATGCGCCCAGCTACGCCGATGTCATCAGCAAGATGCGCGGCAACGTCGCCGCGGCGCGGGGCTGAGTGATGCGCGCGGCTGACCTGCTGATCCGCCCGGCGCTCGCCGATGACGCCGGCCTGATCCTGCATTTCATCCGCGAACTGGCCATCTACGAGAAGGCCGAGTCGTCGGTGCAGACCGACGAGGCCGGCATCCGCGCCAGCCTGTTTGCTGCCGATGCCAAGGCCCAGGCCCTGATCTGCGAGCGTGATGGCCAGGCCATCGGTTACGCGGTGTTCTTCTACAACTACTCGACCTGGCTGGGCCGCAACGGCATCTACCTGGAAGACCTGTACGTCAGCCCCGAGGCGCGCGGCAGCGGGGCTGGCAAGGCCTTGCTGCAGCACATCGCCAGGCTGGCAGTGGCGCAGGGCTGTGGTCGTTTCGAGTGGTCGGTGCTGGACTGGAACACTCCGGCCATCGACTTCTACAAGGCCGCCGGTGCCGTTGCGCAGGACGAATGGACGGTGTACCGCCTGCAAGGCGACGCATTGCAGAAATTCGCCCGGGGTGGCTGAGGTAGTGCCGAGCCATGCTCGGCAGAGGCCTCACCGGCAATGCCAAGGTAGTGCCGAGCCATGCTCGGCAGGGGCCTCACCGACAATGCCAAGGTAGTGCCGAGCCATGCTCGGCAGAGGCTTCACCTGTGATCTTTGGAATTCCCCGGTAATGCCCCAGCCGAGCATGGCTCGGCTCTACAGGTGAAGCGAAAAAAAGCCGCAACGTCGCCGTTGCGGCCGGGGAATCATCGGAGGCTGATCCTGCCTCCATCCATCGTCCTTGCTATGGCCTTTCATTCTCCAGATGCGCTGTGACAGCACAGTGACATTCACCCGTCCACAGCAATCCCCTTGCTAGGCTGCGCGCCTTCCCTGGAGAACCGCATGCAAGCAGCACCCTGGTACCTGATCCTCAATGGCAAATCCGCTGGCGACGATGCCGTGCGTGATGCAGTGACGCAGGTGCGCGAAAAAGGGCAGGGCCTGCAGGTGCGGGTGACCTGGGAAGCCGGTGATGCCGAGCGCTATGTGCGTGAAGCCATCGCCGCGCAGGCGCCGCTGCTGATCGCAGGTGGTGGGGACGGCACCTTGAGCGAAGTGGCCGAGGCGATGGCGCATACCGGCCAGGACGCCACGCGGCTGCCGGCACTGGCCCTGTTGCCGCTGGGTACGGCCAATGACTTCGCCACCGCCACGGCTGTGCCAACCGACCCGCTGGCGGCACTGCAGCTGCCGGCACACACGCCAGCGCGCAGCATCGACCTGTTGCGCGTCGAAGGCGATGGCAAGGTGCATTGGTGTGCCAACCTGGCCAGTGGTGGTTTCGGCACCGAGGTCACCGTGGAAACCCATGATGGCCTGAAGAAAATGCTCGGCGGGCTGGCCTACGTCATCACCGGCGTGGCCAAGCTCGGCCGCATCGAGCCGATCCAGGCGCATATCCATGGCGAAGGCTTCGACTGGCAGGGGGGCTTCATCGCACTGGGCATCGGCAATGGCCGCCAGGCCGGTGGGGGCCAGCAACTGTGCCCGGAGGCGCTGCTCGACGATGGCCAGTTGGACCTCACCGTGGTGCCGGAGCTGTCCGGGGAGGTCATGTCCACCCTCGGCACCTTGTTCAGCGAGGGCAAGCACGCTGCATTGGAGCAGGTGGCTGAACGCGCCCGCCTGCGCGAGCTGTGGATAGAGGCCGCGCAACCGCTGACCCTGAACCTGGACGGCGAACCCCTGCAGGCCCGGCGCTTCCACGTCCAGTGTGTAGCGGGGCGGGTGCGCATGCATCTGCCTGCCAAAACCCCCTTGCTGCGCGGCTGAATCGTTGCCGCTGCAAGCAAATCCCCATGCTGCGGATGCACACCGGGCGCCAATCTTGCGGTAGAGTTGGCCGGTGCCCATTCTGACGACCAAGCGTTCCCTTTCTTCCGCTCGCCGCTGGTGGCGATGGTGGCCCGTTGCCGTCGTCCGTACCGCCACCGTCGATTCCCGGAAGGAAAGCCGTCTTGATCACGCAAGAGCAGTTCCAGCAGCTGGCCGCTGAAGGCCACAGCGCACACCCGCATAATTTCGTCCCCGTCGTCCGTGAAGTGCTGTCCGACCTGGACACGCCGCTTTCGGTCTATCTGAAGCTCGCCGACGGCCCCTATACCTATCTGTTCGAATCGGTCGAAGGCGGCGAACGCTTCGGGCGTTATTCCATCATCGGCCTGCCGGCCCGCCGCATCTACAGCTTCCGCGGGCATACGCTGGAGGTCAGCGAGCTGGGCGAAGTGGTGGAGCGCCGTGAAGTGGCCGATCCGCTGGCCGAGGTGGAAGTGCTGCGCAAGCAGTACTCGGTGCCGCAGCTGGATGGGCTGCCGGGCTTCACCGGCGGCCTGGTGGGCTGGTTTGGTTTCGAGTGCATCCAGTACATCGAGCCGCACCTGGGCGCGGGCGAAAAGCCCGATGAGCTGGGCACGCCCGACATCCTGCTGATGCTGTCCGAAGAGCTGGCGGTGTTCGACAACCTCAAGGGCCGCCTGTACCTGATCGTGCACGCCAACCCGGCGCAGCCGCAGGCTTGGGCGCGCGCCAACCGCCGTCTGGACGAGCTGGCCCACCGCCTGCGCCAGGGCGGTGCCGGTTACCCGCAGTCGCAGGTATCCGATGCCATCGACGAGCAGGATTTCCAGTCCTCGTTCACCCGCGAGGAATACCACGCTGTGGTACGCAAGGCGCAGGAATACGTGCGCGCCGGCGATATCTTCCAGGTGGTGCCCAGCCAGCGCCTGCGCGTGCCGTTCCGTGCGCGGCCGATCGACGTCTACCGCGCGCTGCGTGCGCTGAATCCCTCGCCCTACATGTATTTCATCGATGTGGGCGGCACCCAGGTGGTCGGCTCCTCGCCGGAAATCCTGGCGCGCCTGCGCGATGGCATCGTCACCGTGCGCCCGATCGCCGGCACCCGCCCGCGTGGCGCCTCGCCGGAGCTGGACAAGGCCTTGGAGGTCGAGCTGCTGGCCGACCCAAAGGAGCGCGCCGAGCACGTGATGCTGATCGACCTCGGCCGCAATGACGTGGGCCGAGTCGCTGAACCGGGCACGGTCAAGGTGGGCGAGCAGTTCGTGATCGAGCGCTACAGCCATGTCATGCACATCGTCAGCGAAGTGACCGGCACCTTGAAGGCCGGGCTGAGCTACAGCGATGTGATGCGCGCGACCTTCCCGGCCGGCACCGTCAGCGGCGCGCCGAAGATCCGCGCGCTGGAGATCATCCGCGAGCTGGAGCCGGTCAAGCGCAATGTCTATTCGGGCGCGGTCGGTTACATCGGCTGGAACGGCGATGCCGATACCGCCATCGCCATTCGCACCGCGGTGATCCAGGACGGTTACCTCTACGTGCAGGCCGGCGGCGGCGTGGTCTATGACTCGGATCCGGATGCGGAATGGCAGGAAACCATGAACAAGGGCCGCGCGCTGTTCCGTGCGGTGGCGCAGGCAGCGAAGGGCTTGTGAGATGAGGGGCATGATTGCCAATGGCCTGCGCCCTGTCCTGCTGGTAGCAGTGATGGGCTTCGTCGGCGTTGCATCAGCCCAGCAAGCTCAGGACAGGGAAGGGGATCCGCCCGCAGTCATCCATGTCGAGGGCAGGGTCATCCATTTCGATGGACTGATATCACAGGCGTCCGTTGCCAAAGTGCGCGCCTTGCTTGAAGCGGACGGCTCACTGACGGAGTTTGCAATCCAGTCCGGCGGTGGCGATGTCGAGGCAGGAATGGCGCTGGGTGGAATGATCCGTGACCGGGGAATGGATGTGCGCGTAGTGGGTGACATCTGCCTGTCGTCCTGCGCGAACTACGTATTTCCCGCGGGGAATCGGAAGCTCATCGAGCGCGGTGCGCTGGTGCTCTGGCATGGATCTTTGTTGCAGAAGAATCTGCTCAAGAACTTCAACTACTCGGGCATTGAGCGGCAACTTGGTCGGCCCCCGAACTGGCTGGAGCGATGGTCCATACAGAGGGCTGCGAAAAAGTGGTTTCGACGCGCGCTATCGGAACAGGCTGCGTTCTACACAGAGCTTGGGGTTGATCCCCGGATCACGATTCTTGGCCACGAACAAGGTTGTACGTGCGACTGGACGGTATCGGTTGCAGACATGGCGAAATTTGGAATTGGCTCGGTGAGTGCGGATGCCGACTATGCAGCGCCGGGTTATGCGCGCTGGAGCGGGGAATGGCAGCTGATTGCAAGCGACGACGAAGCACCGACGGCTACACGACAATGATGAGAGAAGAACCATGCTGTTGATGATCGACAACTACGACAGCTTCACCTTCAACCTCGTGCAATACCTGCAGATGCTGGGCGCCGAAGTGAAGGTGGTGCGCAATGACGCGATGAGCGTCGCCGAGATCGCCGCGCTCAAGCCTTCGCACATCGTGGTATCGCCCGGCCCGAAGACGCCGAACGAGGCCGGTGTGTCGCTGGAGGTGATCCGTCAGCTAGGCCCCAGCATTCCGCTGTTCGGCGTATGCCTGGGCCATCAGGCCATCGGCCAGGTCTATGGCGGTGACGTGATCCGCGCCAGCAACATCATGCACGGCAAGACCTCGCCGATCCGCCATGAAGGCAAGGGCGTGTTTGCCGGCCTGCCGGACCGCTACGAGGCCACCCGTTACCACTCGCTGGTGGTGGACAAGAACACGCTGCCAGCCGCGCTGGAGATCACCGCCTGGACCGAGAACCCGGACGGCTCGATGGAAGAGATCATGGGCCTGCGCCACCGTGAATATCCGGTCGAGGGCGTGCAGTTCCATCCCGAATCCATCCTCACCCAGCACGGCCACGCGCTGATGAAGAACTTCCTGGACCGCACATGTTGATCGAACCGAGCCAGCTGCTGCTGTTCATGCTCGCCGGCTGGTTGTTGAACCTGACCCCGGGCCCGGATGTGCTGTACATCATCAGCCGCTCGCTGCGCGGTGGTCGCCGCGCCGGCGTTGCCGCCATCGCCGGCATCAGCGCCGGTTGCCTGGTGCATGTGGTGTTGGCCTCGCTGGGGCTGGGCGTGTTGCTGGCAACCTCGGCCACGCTGTTCACGGTGATCAAGTGGGTCGGCGCGGCGTATCTGCTGTGGGTGGGCGTGCGCCTGCTGCGCAATACCGGCGAATCGACCCTGCAGGCCGATATCGCCGCCAGCAGCGGCAGCGCCGGTTCGTTCTGGCAGGTGTTTGCCGGTGGCTTCCTGACCAATGTGCTGAACCCGAAGGTGGTGCTGTTCTTCCTCGCCTTCCTGCCGCAGTTCATTGCGCCGTCGGTGCAGAACAAGGCCCTGGCATTCGCCGTGCTCGGCTTGGTGTTCACCGTCAACGCGCTGCCGATCAATGCCGCCTATGTGCTGGCCGCCGACCGCGTGCGCAGCAGCCGCTGGGCCGCGCGTGGCATGCAGTGGCTGGACAAGTTGGCCGGCGTGCTGTTCATCGGCTTCGGCCTGCGCCTGGCACTGACCGCAAGGCCGACGCCGTGAGCCTGGAAGACCTGCGTCTGTTCGTGGTGATGCTGGGTGGCCGCCATGCGCGTGCCAATACCGAGGTGCATGACGTGGTGTTTGCCGTTGGCGCGGACATCAAGCAGACCTACCCGCAGCTGCGCCAGCAATGGTTTGGCGAAGCGGCCGGCCTGCACCTGGATTCGTGGATGACGGTGGACGGTGTCGAGGACTGGCAGGTGCGCCTGTCGGCGGAGGCACCCGCCGCCGATGCGCCGACGCTGTTCTTCGTCAACCTGGGCGGTTACGTCGATGGCCAGTTCGGCGAGGACCACCGTTACCTGCTGGTGGTTGCCGCCGATGCGGTCGAGGCCAAGCGCAAGGCGCTGGCACAGGCCGCCGCGCAGTGGATCAAGCCGCACCGCGATGCCTTGCTGGAAGTGGACAGCTGTCTGCCGGTAGGCCCGATAGGTGGCCTGCACGTACAGCTGCGCCACGGTGCGCATGCCGGCATCCACAGCCAAAGCGACTACATCGTTATTTCCTGATTCTGGAGTTGTCATGACCATCACCGCGCAGGAAGCCCTGCAACGCACCATCGAGCACCGCGAGATCTTCTTCGACGAGATGGTCGACCTGATGCGGCAGATCATGCGTGGCGAGATCTCGCCGACCATGACCGCTGCCATCCTCACCGGCCTGCGGGTCAAGAAGGAAACCGTCGGCGAGATTGCCGGTGCCGCCACGGTGATGCGCGAGTTCGCGCGCCCGGTGCAGGTGGCCGACAAGACCCACCTGGTCGATATCGTCGGCACCGGTGGCGATGGCTCGCATACCTTCAACATCTCCACCTGCTCGATGTTCGTGGTGGCCGCGGCTGGCGGCAAGGTGGCTAAGCACGGCAACCGCAGCGTCTCCTCCAAGTCCGGCAGCGCCGACGCGGTGGAAGCGTTGGGTGCGGTGATCGAACTGCAGCCCGAGCAGGTGGCGCAAGCCATCGAGCAGACCGGCATCGGCTTCATGTTCGCGCCCATGCACCACCCGGCAATGAAGGTGGTGGCACCGGTGCGCCGCGAGATGGGTGTGCGCACCATCTTCAACATCCTCGGCCCGCTGACCAATCCGGTCGGCGCCACCAATATCCTGATGGGCGTGTTCCACCCCGACCTGGTCGGCATCCAGGCGCGCGTGCTGCGCGAGCTGGGCGCCGAACGCGCACTGGTGGTGTGGGGCCGCGACAACATGGACGAGATCTCGCTCGGCGCCGGCACCCTGGTGGGTGAGCTGCGCGACGGCAAGGTGCGCGAGTATGAAATCCATCCGGAGGATTTCGGCATCGCCATGTCGGCCAGTCGCAACCTCAAGGTCGAAAACCCCGAGCAATCCATCGCCATGCTGCGCGCCGTGCTGGACAACCAGCCGGGCCCGGCCAACGATATCGTCGCGCTCAATGCCGGCGCCGCCCTGTATGTGGCCGGTGTGGCCGACAGCATCGCCGACGGCCTGGCCCGCGCCCGCGCGGTCATCGCCGATGGCAGTGCGAGGGCGCGCCTGCAGCAGTATGTCGATGCCAGCCGTGCGCTGGCCACTACGGCCTGAGCGCCTTTGCCTTACCGTTCCGTCCCGATCACCCGCGTCCGCAGCGCCCGTTACCAGGAAGCAGAACCATGAGCGACATCCTCAACACCATCCTTGCCCGCAAAGCGCAGGAGGTGGCCGAGCGCAGCGCCCGCGTGCCGCTGGCCGAGTTGCAGGCGCGGCTGGCCGATGCGCCGCCGGTGCGGGGCTTTGCCAATGCGCTGAACGCGGCCATCGCCAACGGCGACCCGGCGGTGATTGCCGAGGTCAAGAAGGCCAGTCCGTCCAAGGGCGTGATCCGCCCGGACTTCCATCCGGCCGATATCGCGGTGAGCTATGAGTTCGGCGGCGCCAGCTGCCTGTCGGTGCTGACCGACGTGGATTTCTTCCAGGGTGCCGATCTCTACCTGCAGCAGGCCCGCGAGGCCTGCACGCTGCCGGTGCTGCGCAAGGATTTCGTCATCGACCCGTACCAGATCTACGAGGCGCGCGTGCTGGGTGCGGACTGCATCCTGTTGATCGTGTCGGCGCTGGACGACCAGCAGCTGGCCGATCTGTCCAACCTGGCCCTGCAGCTGGGCATGGACGTGCTGGTGGAGGTGCACGACATCGATGAGCTGGAGCGCGCCATCCAGGTACCGGTGCCGCTGATCGGCATCAACAACCGCAATCTGCGCACCTTCGAGGTGTCCCTGCAGAACACCTTGTCGCTGAAGGACGCGGTGCCGCGTGACCGCCTGCTGGTCACCGAAAGCGGCATCCTGGGCCCGGACGACGTCAAGACCATGCGCGATGCCGGGGTCAATGCCTTCCTGGTCGGCGAGGCCTTCATGCGCGTGGAAGAGCCGGGTGAGGGCCTGCGTCAGCTATTCTTCACGGCATGACCGATACCTACCCCGTACCCCGCGACGACGCCCAACTGGTCGTCTTCGACTTCGATCACACGCTCTACAACGGCGATTCCGGCAGCCACCTGTTTGCCTGGCTGATCAAGCGCAACCCGTTGCGGCTGCTGGCGGCCATCCTCGCCACGCCGCTGCTGGGGCCGTTGGTGGCGATGCTGCCGACGCGCCGGTTTGGCATTTCCGGCTATGTCTGGATTGCCACCTTCGGCCTGCACCAGGCGCGTGAGTTCAACAAGGTGATCGACCAGTACGTGCTCAAGCACGAGGACGACATCCGCCAGCGGCTGCTGCCGCACGCGCTGGCGGTGTTTGCCGACCACCGCCGCGCCGGTGACCGGGTGATCGTGGCTACCGGCGCGCCGCCGGAGCTGGCCCGCGCCATCCTGGCCTTTGTCGCCGAGCAGGGCGTGCCGGTGATCGGCAGCGAGGTTGGCCCGCGCCTGGGCGCGATGGGTGCCACCCGCCACTGCCACAACGAAGAGAAGATGCGCATGCTGCGCGAGCGCGGCTATGGCGACATCGCCATCGCCTATTCGGACAGCACCGCCGACCTGCCGTTGCTGAAGGCGGCCAAGGCGCCGGTAGTGGTGAACCCCAAGCATTCGCGGGTGGCGTACTTCGGCAAGGTATTGCCGGTCGGCACCCCGATCCTCAACTGGGGCTGCCCGGGTCGCGGCGGCGAGCCGCTGCCCAACTAATCCAAAGCGGAGCCAGCAACGATCCAACCGGAGCCGACATCCCTTCTCCCGTTTACGGGAGAAGGTGCCCGTAGAGCCTGCCCCCGCGAAGGGGGGGGCGGATGAGGGGGCTTTTGACGCACAGCAAGGCCTGCCGAAGCCGACATCCCTTCTCCCGTTTACGGGAGAAGGTGCCCGTAGAGCCTGCCCCCGCGAAGGGGGGGGGCGGATGAGGGGGCTTTTGACGCACAGCAAGGCCTGCCGAAGCCGACATCCCTTCTCCCGTTTACGGGAGAAGGTGCCCGAAGGGCGGATGAGGGGAGCTTTTAAGGCTTTAAGGCAAAAGCTGCCCTCACCCCAACCCCTCTCCCGTGAACGGGAGAGGGGCTATTAAGAGCAAGGCCGCCTCAAGCGCCCCGCAGCTTCACCACCGCCATGCCAATCTGGAACAGGCTGATCGACAGCACCAGCACGCCAACGGCGATCAGCACCCAGCGCTCCTTGACCCGCTTCACCAGCAGCGCCGCTACCGGTGCAGCCATCATCCCGCCGACCAGCAGGCCGGCGACGATGGACAGGTGCTGCAAACCCATCGACAGCAGGAAGGTGGCCGAGATCGACAAGGTCACCACGAACTCGGCCGCGTTGACCGAGCCGATGGTGGTGCGCGCCTGGCCGCCCCGGGCCAGCAGGGTGGAGGTGGCCACCGGGCCCCAGCCGCCACCGCCGGTGGCGTCCAGCAGGCCGGCGAAGAAGCCCAGCACCGGCACCCGCTTCACTTCCTGCTTGGCCACGAAGCGGCCCGCCGCACGCGCCAGGATGAAGATCGCCAGCACCAGCAGGTAGAGATAGATGAAGGGGCGGACCACGTCGCCGGGTAACTGGGTCAGCACATAGGCGCCAATCGCTCCGCCAATCGCGCCGGGTATCGCCAGGCGGAAGAACAGGCGTTTATCCACATTGCCCGCAACCAGATGCGAGACCCCGGACGCACCGGTGGTGAACACCTCGGCGGTGTGGATGCTGGCACTGACGGCCGCTGGCGGCAGGCCCATGCTGAGCAGCACCGAGGAGGAGATCAGTCCGAAGGCCATGCCCAGCGCGCCGTCCACTAACTGCGCGCCCAGGCCGATCAGGATGAACCAGTAAAATTCGCTGCCAAATTCCATGCCCGCAGCCTGCGGGCAGAGCCGGGGCAGGTCAAGGAAAGTGACGGTGGATACCAATGCGTCGCTTGTTGCAATGCGCCAACCTGAACGACGAAGGTCTCAAAAACGAGGATTGCTGGCGCGGAGTTGGGCGCGGGTAGCCACTGCGCGTCGCAAGGCCCAGTGCGCCTTGGCGGCGGACCTGGGGCCGCGGCGGTGCGGGGGATTCCCCGGTGCTGGAAAGGCACCTGGTGGCAGCCCTGTGCTGTGGTTGCGTATCCGGTGAGCTGCTGCGGATACGCAACCAGTGCTTGCTGCGTCTACCGGTATCAACGCGTCCCGTAAAGAACGACGGTCTTGCCACGGGCGTGCAGCAGCCCATCGGCCTGCAGCTTCTTCAGCACGCGGCCGGCCATTTCCCGCGAACAGCCCACCAGGCGGGCGATTTCCTGCCGCGAGACGCGCAGCTGGGTGCCCTGCGGGTGGCTCATCGATTCCGGTTCCTTGGACAGGTCGTGCAGGGTCCGGACGATGCGGTCGGTCACATCCAGGAAGGCCAGGCGGCTGGCCTTGCGGCTGGTGTGCAGCAGGCGGCGGGAGATCTGCGAGCCGATGGCATACAGCAGCCTGGGGGCGTCGGTGGACAGCGGCCCCAGGAACAGCTGGTGCAGGCGCTCGTAGCTGATCTCGGCCAGCTCACAGGGGGTACGGGTGCGCAGGATGACTTCACGCTTTTCCGACTCGATGAACAGGCCCATCTCGCCGACGAACTCGCCCGCGCCGAAGTAGCCAAGGACCAGTTCGCGGTCGTCATCTTCCTCGGCAATGATGCTGACCGAGCCGCTGATCACGTAATACATGGTGCCGGCGGGGTCGCCCGGGCGGAACACGTCGGTCCGGGCGGGGTAGCGGCGGCGGTGGCTGTGGGCCAGAAAGCGGTCGATTGTTGCGATGTCCAGCGCCAGCGGGCTGGAGGCGAGACGCACGTTGGACACGGTGGTGGCGTTCCCTGGGCTCATGATGGCGTTCACAGTTTGGATGAACTTGCTTAATGGGCAAGCTTAACCACGCAGATCATAAGGGGCAAACCGGCATAACGGTGCACGTATCACAGGGGGGAACTTTGCCCCATAATTCCCCCTTTCCCACCATCTACAGGATCGACCGCCGTGGTCAAGCCGTTGCCTCGCCTGAGGTTGCAAGGATTCAACAACCTCACCAAGGCCTTGAGCTTCAACATCTACGACGTCTGTTATGCGCGTACCGAAGAGGAGCGCCAGCGTTACATCGAGTACATCGACGAGGAATACAACGCCGATCGACTCACGCAGATCCTCACCGATGTGGCTGAAATCATCGGTGCGAACATCCTGAACATCGCGCGTCAGGATTACGACCCGCAGGGTGCCTCGGTCACAATCCTCATTTCCGAGGAACCGGTGATCGACAAGAAGGCCGCCGGCAAGGAGCTGATCTCCGACGCCGTGGTCGCGCACATGGACAAGTCGCACATCACCGTGCATACCTACCCGGAGACCCATCCGCAGGAAGGTATCGCCACGTTCCGTGCCGACATCGATGTGGCCACCTGCGGCGTGATCTCGCCGTTGAAGGCGCTGAACTACCTGATCGAGAGTCTGGAATCGGACATCGTGATCATGGACTACCGCGTGCGCGGCTTTACCCGTGACGTGAAGGGCAAGAAGCACTTCATCGACCACAAGATCAACTCGATCCAGAACTTCCTGGCCAAGAACATCAAGTCGCGTTACGAGATGTTCGACGTCAACGTCTATCAGGAAAACATCTTCCACACCAAGATGCACCTGAAGGATTTCGACCTGGACCAGTACCTGTTCGAAGAGAAGGCCAAGAACCTGTCGTTCAAGGAACGCATGAAGATCGAAGCGCTGCTGCGCCGCGAGATCGAAGAGCTGTTCCACGGTCGCAACCTGGCCGAATAAGCACGGCCTGCGCAGCGCCGGCGTGCCGGTTCTGCGCAACAACAGGCGGGACGGCCCGCCCTGCAGTGATGCAGACGTTTGTCGACGGCGGCTCGGTGCTCACGCACCGGGCCGTTGCCGTTTCATGTAGAGGAAGTTGGCGATGCCCTGGATCTACCTGCTGCTGGCGGGCCTGTTCGAGATCGGTTTTGCGCTGGGCCTGAAGTACAGCGAAGGTTTCACCCGGCTCTGGCCGAGTGCGTTCACCGTGGTGTTTGCCGGCATCAGCCTGTGGTTGCTGACCCAGGCGTTGCGCACGATCCCGGTCGGCACCGGTTATGCGGTCTGGACCGGGATAGGCGCCGTTGGTGTGGCCATTGCCGGTCTGATCCTGTTTGGCGACAGCGCCAGCTGGCCACGGCTGCTGTGCATCGGCCTGATCGTGACCGGCGTGATCGGCCTGAAGCTGGTCAGCTGAGGCCAGGATTGAGGTAGTGCCGAGCCATGCTCGGCAGAGGCGTTCCCGGTAAGGCCCCAGCCGAGCATGGCTCGGCTCTACAGGGGAAACGTTCTCCAGCCGAGCATGGCTCGGCTCTACAGGTGAAGCGTTCCCCCAGCCGGGCATGGTTCGGCTCTACAGGTGGCGGGTTACATCCGGTAGGCCACAGCCTTCATTGCCTTGGAGGCCAAGGCCATCACCGACGGGATCGGGAACGGCAGCTTGCGCGCGCCGGCATGTTCGGCGTGCTCGGCGTGACGCGCCTCGTCGAGCTTCATCACCTTGAGAATCTCGCGGCTGCGCTGGTCGGCCGCCGGCAGGGTCTGCAGGTGCTCGTCCAGGTGCGCTTCCACCTGGCGCTCGGTCTCCACCACGAAGCCCAGGTTCCAGCCGTCGCCGCGCAGGCCGGCGAGGGTGCCGATGGTGTAGCTGCCGGCATACCAGAGCGGGTTGAACAGGCTGGGGCGGCTGTCCAGTTCGCGCAGGCGGTCGGCGCACCAGCTCAGATGGTCGGTCTCTTCCTGTGCGGCATCAAGCAGGTGCGCGCGGGTGGCCGGGTCACGGGCGACTGCTGCCTGGCCGAAATACAGGCCCTGGGCGCAGACTTCGCCCACATGGTTGATCCGCATCAGCCCCGCCGCATGGCGGACCTCGTCCGGCTCCAGCACCACCTCGGGGGTGTCGCCGGCCGGGTTGGGGCGGGCGGCCGGTGGGTTGCCGAAGACCGTATCCAGGGCACGCTGGGCTTCGGTCAGCAGGTGGTCCAGGGGCGTCTGTACGCGGGTGGGGGTCATGGCGGGGCGTTGCAGTGGGGTAGGCTCGATTCTCGCCGCTGGCCTGCGGCCTGCCAAGGCCGGGGCAGGGTGCCGTTCAGGGGCTGAGTTGCGCCAGGCGCCTGCGGCCAGTACAATCCCGCCTCTTCTGTTTCACCTTCACAACGCGTGGCAAAGTTCCGGTGGTTCATCTCGCCGCAATCAGCCCGACCTACCTGAGTTCTTTATGAGCACTTTCACTGCAAAGAACGAGACCGTCCAGCGCGACTGGTACCTCGTTGACGCCGCCGGCAAGACGCTGGGCCGTCTGTCCACCGAGCTGGCTCGCCGCCTGCGTGGCAAGCACAAGCCGGTTTACACCCCGCATGTTGACACCGGTGATTACCTGGTCGTCATCAATGCCGACAAGATTGCCGTAACCGGCAAGAAGCTGAAGGACAAGAAGTACCATCGCTTCACCGGCTACATCGGTAACCTGAAGACCGAATCCCTGGAGCAGGCGCTGGAGCGTCACCCGGAGCGCGTGATCGAGATCGCCGTCAAGGGCATGCTGCCGAAGGGCCCGCTGGGTCGTCAGATGTACCGCAAGCTCAAGGT